>ENA-OSEO01000012-OSEO01000012.1-sediment-metagenome-genome-assembly--contig:-NODE-12-length-517728-cov-9.521716_pt1 | contig 517728 bp, 456 predicted proteins | sample MGYA00237883_ERZ534232 | MGnify/ENA metagenome assembly ERZ534232
TGTAAATCCCAGTAGGTCAGTCCCCCCACCGCCCCCCGCCCACAAGCCCCCCTGCGGATCTAACAGCAGTGTGTAGACCTCGTTGGTACGGAACCCGCTTTCCTCACTCTCCCAAACCGGCGAGCGGGATGGGAGCGTTGGTGTCTCCGTCTCCGTTGCTTCCGGTTTTGGGGAAAGGGTGACGGTCGGGCTTAGAATTTTTGTAGACTCTACAGTTCCCCCGTTTTGCGCTACCGCTGTTTCTGGGGTGGTTTCGGACCTTACATCTACCCCGGTGCAGCCCACCAAAATCAGGATAACAAAAACGATGAGCATCTTACGATACATGAGAGTGAAATTTGCTTTCATGGATATTGTCCTTATCTATGGAACCATGTAAATGTATACGTTGTTTCCCCAGTCTTAGGATAGGTTGAATACCCATAAAGTCCGGCAGCGGGTAGGGTGCGCTCGCTTTTGAGCGCACCACAACGCATCGCGCGATCGGATACCCGGAAATGAAAACACACCTTTCTCGGTGTCTTTTGACGCTTGCTTACGCACCACCCTCACTCCCCACCAATGACATCGATATTGTCCTCCAACTCGCCGCCCCATCCGCATGTACCGGTGATAAGTCACCACGGTGAAAATCTGTCCCTCCTGGCATGAATGATCGGCGGTAGTCGGACATGAAAATATTATAGAGATTTTACCCTTTTGGTGCGCTGCCAGCGCACCCTACTTACTTTCAAGACGGTATCTACTCGCTAGGCTTATCCAAAAAGAAGTTTATTGTTATGCTCCCAAACATACTCGTTACTATTCATAGATTCGATTCAACCAAAAATAAATGGCCACTATTAGAAAACACCATATTCCAAATAACCTTGCCATCACTATCATTTGCTTATACCTGTCACTATTTTCATCCAATAACTCTTGTTTTTGTTTTTCTATATTGGTTGGTAATTTTTCATGCCCCATAAGGATTTTATTCCCCAACCCTATCCATAAAAATGTAAATTTCATTGGCCATAGTGGTTTAACAAAAAAAGATATACCCAACAAAATAAAAGACAAAATCATTATCCAAGTTGCAAGAGAAATTGATTCCGGATTCATCTAAAAATCTCCTTTCCGTTTTCTGAATAGCCAGCGTGCGCTCGCTTTTGAGCGCACCACAACACATCGCGCGATCGGATACCCGGATATGAGATCATACCTCTCTCGGTGCCTTTTGCGTTTGCGTACACGCCACCCTCACTCCCCACCAATGACATCAATATTGTCCTCCAACTCGCCGCCCATCCGCACGTACCGGTGATAAGTCACCACGGTGAAAATCTGTTCCTCCTGGAATGAATGATCGACGGTATTCGAGCATGAAAATATTATAGCGAGTTTTACGCTTTGGGTGCGTTGCCAGCGCACCATACTGGCTGATGAAAATCATTCCAAACATGCCTGAATGTCATGCCTGTTTTTGGAAAATTGGCGCTTGTAATTAAAGAACTTTTGTTCTATAATCAATCTGGCACACTAGGTTTTTATCCCGCAAAAAATCCCCGCGGAAAGGAATTGTTTCGAATTGTTTCAACAAAACAAAAACAAATCGTAGCGGCATTTACCCCCCGCAGCACCGCCTCCTTTATCCATCACACCAGACGCCCCCACGATCACACCTTACCCTCGCTGGCTGTTGTTCAAAAAAGCCGCGGCCAGGTTCCCCCACTCCTCCATCTGGAGAGTCTCGGCCCGGCGCTGCGGGTCAACCTCTGCACGGGCCAGAAGTGCCCGGACATCGTCTTTCGATAACCCCAACCCTCCCGACAGCGCGTTAAGCAGCGTTTTTCGTTTCTGCGAAAAACCGGCTTTGGCGAGTTTGAAAAAGGTATCCAGGTGTTCCGCGGGCACCAATGGCCGGTCATACAGGTCAATGCGGATCACTTTGGAATCCACTTTGGGCGGGGGATAAAAGGACCCGGCCGGGATCTGCAGCACGGTGGTTGGCTTGCCATAGACCTGAATGCTGAGGGCCAGCAGGCTGTATTTCTCCGCCGCGCAGATCCGTTCGGCGACTTCTTTCTGGATGGTCAGCACCAGCCTTTCTGGCGGGCTGCCGGATTCAAGCAGGTGGCGGATCAGGGCGGAGGTGATGTAATAGGGGATATTGGCAACCACCTGATAAGGTTTCCCTTCCATCAGTTCTTCAGGGTCCAGATCGAGGATATCCCCCTGAACGATGGAAACATTCTCCCAGCCGGAAAGCACGGAGCGCAGCACGGGAATCAACGCGTGGTCCAGCTCTACAGCCACCACCCGGCGGGCCGCACTGGCAAGGTAACGGGTCAGGCTGCCCGCTCCCGGGCCGATTTCGAGGACATCCTGCTCTGAGGAGATTTCCGCGGCCCGGACAATGTTCTCCAGCGCGGTGGTGTCGATCAAAAAATTCTGGCCGAGGCTTTTTTGCGGCCTGAGGCCAAACGCGCGCAGGATGGAAGGGACTTTCAGCGGTGGTAAATTTATGGCAGGATCCATGGGATTGACTCCGGCACCGGCGTAAGGAAATAGATGGTGGTGTCATAATACCACGGTTCAAACTCTTCATCGGTAAAACCGAGATCAATCCAATACTTGCCGGGAACGCCGCCGCCAATATCGGCGATGGTCCCGGTGCCGTAATCGGGGACGTAAACCTGCTGTCCGGCCATCAGGCGGTACCAGGCCGAGGTGACGCCGATCACCCCGCGCTGTACCGGCAGCCCCAGCGAGGTGCCGTAATAGCATTTTTCGGTCCCGGAACGGCAGGGAGAATAAGAAGTGGCATACACATTGACTGCCCGCCAGTATTCGATCGTCCCTGAGGGGGTATCCAGTGTGCGGACAACCACTTTAGTGCCATAGCCTGCTTTCTGGTTGACCGGGTTTTTTGCCACCCATTCCGCGTCGATTTCACGAGAGACCTCTTCTCCGTTCTCATAGCGGATACGGATACGGCTGGCTTTGATGCCTGGTTCGCCAGCTTCAACAATACTGCGCTGGTCGAGTTCGGTTTCCGGGTCGGCAGTGTATTCGGTTTCAAAAGCGATTGGGGTTTGCTCCAGCACAATCTCTTCGGTTACCCGGATAACCCTGATGCCCCCATTTTCCGGGATGGGCTGCTTGTCTGGCGGTTTGGTGTAATCCAGACCCTGCAGCGGGACGCCCGCTTCGGCCAGCGCTTCGCCAATGGTGCTCGCGGCCGATTGGCTGGAGATTTTTGCGTCTCCATCCCTGATGGTGATAGGCCGCGCGCGGGTCAGGGTGATTTCCATGTTTTCCCGCGGCGGCGATTCAAGCGGAACGGAAAGCCGGTCGCTGCTTGAAAGGGCGATATGGGCTTCCTCTAAAGCGCTGCCAATCGTGGCTGCCGTGGTGTACAGCGTCCTTTTATTTCCATTTTCTTCCAGCGTGAAAGGGATGGCCGGGTTGAACTGCAGTAAATAAGAGGGCGCGAGGAGCAGGGGCTGGTCAGGGGCAACCACCTCACCATTCCAGCGGATCTGATCTTTGGGGAATAATTTGATCCCAAAATTGGCCAGAAGATTGGCGGGAATACGGTTGGCAGCCTGGATGGGCGCGAGAAGGCCCGTTTCGGGTGCCCACACCTGCACGGGGCGGGCACGGATCACCTGGATCGCTTTGTTCCAACCCAACAGATGGTTGGGGGGAGGAAGGATCTGGTCCTGGGGGGTGGTGACGATCCGCGCGGAGTTCAAAGCCTGCCGGACGGTAAGCGCCCGGGTCTGGATGGCAAACGACTGTCCGTCGATCACGATAGTGACAGGGCGGCGCAGTCCCACAAACAACAGCGACAGGCCCAAAACCATCAGGACGATGGATGCGAGAGCGATATAACGCCGGTTCATAAGATGGATTGTATCAAAAAAAGATTAAATTCTTTAAAGAAAGGGAATGTTTGAGCGGCGGCGAAGCCGTTAAACGAAAACACCCCGGTTTGGGGTGTTTTTGTGCCGAGACTGGGAATCGGACCCAGGACACCGCAATTTTCAGTCGCGTGCTCTACCAACTGAGCTATCTCGGCGGAAAGTAGGGCTATTCTACACGTTACCGAATGGCTTGTCAAGCAAACCATCCAATAAATATAGTTTATACTATCCTGGTTGCTTCGTAATATTTATAATTCAGTTAATTCCTTATTTGTGCATTTCTTATGAAATAAATTATAATAATTCCCGTTATTGATGAACAAACTGTACTTTTCAGGAGAGCAAATTGATACGTTCCGCCAGGTTCATAATCATATCGCTGATCTTAGGCACATTGTTCCTAAATTTTTCATCCATTCAAGCCCAAACGCAGGATTCAGCGGATGTCAACATCTACTTTTTCTGGGGAGATGGCTGCCCGCACTGCGAGGAAGAAAAACCATTTCTCGATTCTCTGGTCGGCGAATACGATCAAGTAGCCTTGGTTGACTACGAAGTTTGGTATAACCGCGATAATCAGGAAATACTCAAACAATTCAGCCAGGTATTAGGTTTTGAACCCAGCGGCGTACCGGTTACCGTAATTGGAGACCGTTATTGGATCGGTTTTCGGGAGGATTACAAAGCCGAGATTGAAAGCGCCCTGCAGCAAACGTTGGATGATCCCAGCGCTACGGATATCGGCCTCAGCCTGGCAAGCGCCGCTCAGGACACAGCCGACACGCAAGCTTCCACCCCGCAGCCCGCGGCCGAACCTGCCGCGACCCTGGAAGCGTCCCAGTCCACCGAACTGCCCGAACCTGAAATAGGCGTGGATACCCAACCCCAGGAACAAATCGTTAATCTGCCGTTGATTGGCCCGGTCAATCTGGAAAAGGAATCACTGGCACTCAGCACGGCCATTATCGGCTTTGTAGACGGCTTCAACCCCTGTTCACTGTGGGTATTGAGCGTTTTGCTGGCGTTAACCCTGCACAGCGGTTCGCGCAAAAAAATTCTGGTAGTTGGGTTGACTTTCCTGATCGTTACCACCATTATCTACAGCCTGTTTATCACCGGTGTGTTCACCCTGCTCTCTTATATCGGATATTTGAAGTGGATCCAGGTCGGCGTCGCCTTAATTGCGCTGACTTTCGGTGTTGTAAACTTCAAGGATTATTTTTGGTACAAAGAGGGTGTTTCCTTCACCATCTCCGACAAACGTAAACCAAAACTCTATCAAGACATGCGCAGCACGGTGTCGGACACGCGCTCCCTGATCGGCCTGGCCGGTTCATCGGCCGCGTTGGCTGTGGGCGTATCCTTCATCGAATTCTCCTGCACAGCCGGTTTCCCGGTGATCTGGAGCAATCTGGTGGCAGCCAATCAGGTCACCACGCTCGATTTCATCCTGCTGTTGGGGCTGTATATGCTGATTTACCTGCTGGATGAATTGGCGGTCTTTATTTCCGCCGCGGTCACCATGAAAGCCAGCCGCATGGAAGAGAAGCACGGCCGTTTGCTAAAGCTGGCCAGCGGAGTGATCATGCTGGCTCTGGGCATTGTCATGCTGGTCAATCCCCAATGGATGAACAATGTGGGAACCTCCCTGCTGGTCTTTCTAATCGCCATCGCGGCCACATTGCTGATCTCCTTCCTTCACCGTAAAATTCTGCCCCGCTACGGCATCCTGATCGGCAGTGAACTTCAGGCAAGCGGTAAGCGCAAACATAGAAAACATTAGCCTGTGCCAATTTGGTTTCGACAAAAGGTTCACTCAAAAAGTGAACCTTTTCCTTTTTAAAGTTATGAATTTGACAGTCAAAACCGCCACAGCTAAAATGAATTTAACATGGAAAAAATCAAACCCGCAGAGAATCATTTCATAATCGGCCTGACTGGCAATATCGGCAGCGGCAAGAGTTTGGTGCGCAAGATGCTGGAGCATTTAGGCGCGCTGGGTGTGGATGCCGATTGGGTTACCCGCCAGGCATCTCAAATAGGGGGACCGGCGTACGATTCCATCGTCACCCGCTTCGGTAAAGGAATTCTGGATAAAAACGGGGAGATTAACCGAAAACAATTGGGCTTGCAGGTTTTTTCCGGCCGCAAAGCTTTGGAGGACTTGGAAGAAATTCTCCATCCGTTGGCCTCTCTTGCCACCCGGCGGATTATTGCGCAATCGCCTTTGCCGGTAATCGTTGTGGAAGCCATCAAAGTGCTGGAAAGCGACCTGGCCGGCCAATGCCAAAGCATTTGGGTGGTGGAAGCAGACGAGCGCAGCGTTTACGAAAGGCTGGAACGCACCCGCGGCATGTCGCCCACGGATGCGCGTGCCCGCCTGGCTCAACAAACACCCGCCGCCCAAATGAAGGAAAAGGCGGATGTGGTTATTAACAACAACACAAGCATCGCTTCGGCCTGGGAACAGGTTAGCTCAGCCTGGCAGACCCTGCCCCTCCCCACCTGGAACGCCGCATCCTTTTCGGCGCTCCAACAGCAAGCCCACCTGCTGTCCGTGGATATGGTCGGGGTAAAACAAGCGCACACTTTTCTGCGGGAAAATCCGGACAGTCTGCCGGCACGCTTCCTGGAATCGCAGCGGTTAGCTGACCCGAAAGTAGCCGATCAACAGGATTTACTGCTGCGGGATATGCTGCGTTTCTACTTCAGCACAGCGCAGGAAAATGAATTGGCCGTCTGGAATCGTGATGGTTTTACCTGCCGTCTGGAAGGTTATCAATTTTCGACTGAGCACAGCAGCGAAAAGCTGGAGACCCTTATTAAAGGAATAGAAGCCTTAAATACCTATTACCTCTGCGGAAAATTAAGCCTGCCCGCGCGCAGCGAGGATGCATCCATGCTGGCACGCCTGGGTTATGATATACGCAAGAGCATGGAAGACCGCTCCAACCCGGCATTAAAGGCAGGGTACAATCTATATAGCAAATCAAATCCGGATTTATTGAGATTGTTTTAAGAGATTATTGAATCGATATGGCAAACCTATTTTCTGAAATCGCATTCCTGATTCAGCGTTTCGACTGGCTCAGTTTGTTGGACATTATTCTGGTCAGTGCGATCTTCTATGCCTTACTGCTCCTGTTCAAGGATACACAAGCGCAAACTCTGCTGCGCGGTGTTATTTTTCTCGTAATCGCCATTAGCCTGGTAACTACTCTAATCAACCTGCCGGCTTTCTCCTGGTTGATCAGCAATACCTTGCCCTCATTACTTTTCACCATTCCGGTCATCTTCATGCCGGAGCTGCGCCGGGCATTGGAACGTCTGGGGCGCGCCGGATCAAGCACTTTTCTCTTCGAACATGAAAACACGGATATGGAAAAGATTCGGCGCATGGTCAAGGCAGTGGTCAGCGCTTCTTCGCGTTTGTCTGTCTTCCGCCAGGGCGCCCTGATTGTCCTGCAGCGCAAGGACAGCCTGCGTGAATATGAAGACACCGGTGTGAAAATGGGAGCGCTGGTTTCCCCTGAACTCCTGCTGCAAATCTTCTATCCCAACACCCCGCTGCACGACGGTGCCGCCATTTTGGTCGGCGACCGAGTCAGCGCGGCGGCTTGCGTGATGCCGCTCTCATCCAGCGGTGTACTTAACAGCTCCCCCGAGCGCCAGATGGGTCTACGCCACCGCGCGGCCCTGGGCATCTCGGAAGCCACCGATGCCATCGCCGTGGTCGTCTCCGAGGAAACCGGCTCAATTTCGCTGGCTCACCGCGGGCGCATCCTGCGCCGTATCAGCGCAGATAAACTCGAAAACGTCCTGATGGCTTTTTACCAGCAGCAAATTGGAGAGCAGGAAAAATTCAACCTCAGGCAATTTATCCTGGCGATATTCAAATCCAACAAACAGGGGAAGGACTAACATGAACCCCCTAAAACGCATAACCATAAATCTGCCCATCTTATTGACTGCCCTGGCATTGGCCGTTGCGGTGTGGGTGCTGGCAGTGACCACCACCGATCCGGTGGAAAAACGCAATTATTCTCGTCCGGTTGAGCTGGAAGTTTCCGGCCTCAACTCGAATTTAATCGTCACCAGCGAACTGCCTGAACAGGTATCCCTGACACTCAGCGCGCCCAGCTCAATTTGGACCTCGGAATTAAACAACGCGAATGTGGTCAGAGCTTTCCTGGATCTGAGCGGGTTGGAAGCCGGGAATTACACCTTGCCGATTGATCTGCAAATCGACGCGCAACCGGTCAAGGTGGACAATTACTCACCCAAAGAGGTGGAAGTCCGCCTTGAACAACTTTACACCAAAGACCTGTCCATCACCCTGGTACAGCCCTCCAGCCCGGCGGTCGGCTACGAGGCTGGTGCGCCTAAATTAACCACGGATACGGCCACGGTTAGCGGCCCATCCTCCCAGGTTGAAAAAGTCGCGGAAATCCGCGCCACGCTGGACATCAGCCAGGCCAAAGAGGATATCGACCGCGATCTGGAGCTGCAAGCCCTGGATGAAAACGGCTTGTCGGTCGATAACGTAACCATCAGCCCGGAGAAGGTGAATGTCACCATGCCCATCAGCCAGCGCGGCGGTTACCGCAACGTTTCCGTCAAAGTGCTCACCAGCGGGCAAATCGCCAGCGGTTATCGCTTGACCAATATCTCGTCCAATCCCCTGGTGGTAACGGTTTATTCGTCCGATCCGGAACTGGTCAACAACCTGCCCGGTTACATTGAAACCCAGCCGCTCAACCTCACCGATGCGCAGGAAGACTTGCAGGTTTCTCTGCCGTTGGCGGTTCCCAGCGGTATATCCGTGGTGGGCGAATCCACTATCAAAGTGACAGTTTCCATCTCACCCATCCAGGGAAGTGTTACACTTACCAGTCTGCCGGTGGAAATTGTTGATTTGCTGCCGGATTACAATGTGACCCTCTCCCCGGACCGCGTGGATGTAATCCTTTCCGGGCCAATACCCACCCTGGATCAATTGAGTTCCAGCGACGTACGTGTCTTGATCAACCTTTCGGGTTACACCGAAGGCGTCTATCAATTGGAACCGTTGGTGGAGTTGGATGTTACCGGAATTTTGGTGGAGTCCAAACTGCCTGCTTCCATTGAAGTAGAGATAATGCCTGTGGTTGAACCGACTACCGCTCCATAATAGATTATTAATTGTTTTGCATAGAGAGAATTAGATGAACTTACCGATCGTTGCCATTGTTGGCCGCCCCAATGTGGGCAAAAGTACCCTTTTTAATCGTCTGGCGGGTGAACGCCTGGCGATTGTGGACGATACCCCCGGGACGACCCGCGACCGGTTATTCGCTGAATCGGATTGGAATGGACGCCGGTTTCACATCGTGGATACCGGCGGCATCGACCCCACCAGCGGCAGTTCCAAATCACCGCTCAGTATTTCCTCTAAGGAATACATTCAGGATATCCGCAATCAAGCCATGGCAGCGGTTCAGGAAGCGGATGCGATTCTCCTGCTGGTGGACGCCATCAGCGGCATCACGCCTGCCGACCTGGAAGTGACCGAGCTGCTGCGCGCCCGGCAAATAAAACGCGACGGGCAGGCCTGGCCGCCCATTTTGCTGGTGGTTAATAAAGCCGACAACCAAAAATTCCGCGAGAACGCGGTGGAATTCTATCAACTGGGTTTGGGCGAACCTTATCCCATCTCGGCGGTACACGGCACCGGCACCGGCGATTTACTGGACGCGTTGGTGGCAACTTTTCCAAATACGGAAGACGCCGAAGATGACGATTCCGTAAAAATCGCCATTGTGGGTATCCCCAACGCCGGTAAATCCAGCCTGCTTAACCGCCTGGTGGGTGAAGACCGGGCTATTGTCAGCTCGATTGCCGGCACCACGCGCGACGCGGTGGATACGCCCATGATGTTCAACGATATACCCATCACCCTGATCGATACGGCCGGCATTCGGCGGCGCGGCAAAGTGGAACACGGGGTGGAACAGTACAGCGTATTGCGCAGCATGCAAGCCATCGAACGCTGTGATGTCGCTTTGCTGATGATCGATGCCACCAAGGAAATCAGTGCCCAGGACACCCATATCGCCGGTTTCATTCAGGAAGCCGGAAAAAGTGCCGTGGTGCTGGTCAACAAATGGGACGCCATCGAAAAAGACACCTTCACAATCGAAGATTTCAAAACGAATATCCGCCGCGCGCTGAACTTCATGGACTACGTGCCGATCCAGTTCATCTCGGCGCTAACCGGTCAGCGCGTGGAGAAAGTCCTGCCGCTGGCGCTGGAAGTACAGGAAGAGCGCATGGTGCGCCTGGGCACTTCCGCTTTCAATCGTATCCTGATGCGCGCGCAGGACGCCCACTCCCCGGCCTCCAAGACCGGCCGCATCCTGAAAATCTATTACGGCACCCAGGTGCGCAGCGACCCGCCCACCTTCATCTTATATGTGAACGAACCCAAGCTGGCGCATTTCACCTATTTGCGTTATCTGGAGAACTGCATCCGTAAGGAATACCCTTTTACCGGCACGCCTATCCGCCTGGTTCTGAAAGGCCGAGGCTAAGCCGGGGTATAATCCCCCATCCTTAAATTTTGAGGCATACTTTTGGAAAATCGACCCGATAATTTACCCATTGAAGTAGACGATGACCCCCTGGAAACCAAGAAAACCATGCGGACGTTGTTGGAAATTTTTCAGACGCTGCTGCTTGCGGCGGTTTTCTACTTTTTAATTGACGCCGTTGTCGGGCGCGAGATGGTGCAGAAGATCAGCATGGAACCCACCCTGGTGCAGGGGGAAATCCTGATGGTTAACAAGATGGCTTACAAGTTCAGTGAACCGCAATACGGTGAGATCATCACATTTAAGTACCCTCTGGATCCCGACCTGGCCTACGTTAAACGCGTCATTGGACTGCCGGGCGACGAGGTTGAAGTGACCGGCGGGCAGGTCTATGTCAACGGCCAGCTTCTTTACGAGCCTTACATTTCCGCAGCTCCGGAATACGAAGGCATCTGGGATGTGCCGCCGGACGAACTGTTTGTATTGGGAGATAACCGCAATCCTTCCGCGGATTCGCACGTGTGGGGGTTTGTACCGGAAGAAAACGTGATCGGTAAAGCCTTTTTAGTTTACTGGCCGGTGAATAAAATCCGGACGCTTAAAGCCCCCGATATTTTTGCGCACTGAGCGGCTTATTACCACTTCCGCGTCAAGCGCGCAAAATATTTGTAGCGGTCGCCGCGGTAAAGGATGGTGACAAATTCAATGGCCTTGCGGTCCTGCGACCACAAGGTCCTTTCATTTAACAACAATGGGCTGCCGACCGGAACTTGCAGCATATCTGCCTCTTCAGGCGTTGCCAGCGTAACTTCCAGTGTTTCGTCCGCTTCGGTTGGGTAAATGCCGTATTTCTGTTCAAGCATGGCATAAATGGAGCCTTTTTTTTCGATTTCCTCACGGGTGATGGACTGGTTATCTTCCAATGCCAGGAACGAATCCTGCAGGCCGATGGGTTCATTGTTACCGGTGCGCAAGCGTTTGATGCGCAGCACGCGCGCGTCCGCAGCATTCAGCCCTAACTGGTGCGCAATCTTGGGGCTGGGGACGACATAACCGAATTCCAGAATGCGCTGGCCTGGTTCCAACCCGCGGCTGCGCATATCTTCCGAGAAACTGGTCAATTCCAGCATACCCTTCTGTAATTTTGGCGGTGAAACAAAGGTACCCTTGCCATGCACGCGGTACAGGTAGCCCTGGCGTTCCAGCAGGTCAATGGCCTGGCGGATAGTTGGGCGGCTGAGATTATATTGTTCTTCCAACTGGCGTTCCGATGGGATAACATCTCCGGCGGAGAACTCGCCGTTGAGGATCCGCTCGCGTAAAATGTTTGCAAGCTGGTAATACTTCGGAACGATATTGGCTGGATCAATCATACTTGACATACAGTTTTTCCCGTGCTAAGATTAACTCGACAAGATGTTAAGTGGTCTTTACCAGTCATTTTAACATCCTCAACCTGCTTTTGTCAAACTCAAAAGATAAGGTACAAAATGAATTATATATCCGAAACAGACATCCGTAATATCGTCCAAAAAGTGATGGCTCAGACTTCTACTCCTGGTCAAACCGCCGTTGCCCGACCTGCCGATCAGCCTTGTGCGTCCGGAAAAAAGCGCACTATCGCCGTTGGCAGCGATCACGGCGGTTACGACCTGAAAACCATCGTCATTGCTTACTTACAAGAAATGGGCCACACCGTGATTGACTGCGGCACCCACAGCAAAGAAGCGGTAGATTATCCCGATTTTGCTTTCGCGGTAGCCGACAAGGTCCGCCAGGGCATTGCTTGCCGCGGCATCGTGATAGACGCCGCCGGTATCGGCAGCTGTATGGCCGCCAACAAGGTACCGGGCGTGCGCGCCGCCATGTGCGTGGACTACGCCACCGCCTCCAACAGCCGCGAACATAACAACGCCAATGTGTTGTCGTTGGGCGCCGGATTGCTGGGCGTCAACCAGGTTAAGCTGATCATCAAGACCTTTTTGGAAACCGACTTCGGCGGCGGCAGACACGCCCGCCGAGTGGACAAAATCACCGACATCGAAAAAAAATTTATGAAAGAGGGATAAAGAAATGATAACCGATCCCAAAAACATTGAGAACATCGCTGAAATTGTCACCCGTGAGATTTTAAGCGCGCTGGTGGAAGAATCCAACCAGACCGAAACCTCGCAGGGGCAGCAGTGCAAAGTCGAATGCGTGGATAACATCTGCGTAAAAACCTGCTTCGATGAAGTGGGACATGTCATCAGCGCCGGCGCGGAACGCATCAGCAGCACGCTCGGCAGCATTCCGGACGACCTGAGCAAGGCCAGCTACATCGACCACACCATGCTCAAGCCTGAAGCCACCACCGAACAAATCACGCAGCTCTGTAAAGAAGCGCGCGAATATCATTTCGCATCCGTGTGCGTCAACCCCACCCACGTCAAACTATGCGCCGAATTGCTGCGCGGTTCCGGCGTGAAGACAGGCTGCACAGTCGGGTTTCCTTTAGGAGCCAACACACCCGAAGTGAAAGCCTTTGAAACCCGCCAGGCCGTTGCCAACGGCGCCGGCGAGGTGGATATGGTCATCAACATCGGTGCGCTGAAAGACCGCAACCTGGAATTGGTAGCGCGCGATATCCTTGCGGTAGTACAGGCCGCGCACGACGGCAACATCCTGATGAAAGTAATCATCGAAGCCGCGCTGTTGACCGATGAAGAAAAACAAATCGCCTGCCTGTTGGCTAAAGAAGCCGGGGCAGATTACGTCAAAACCTCCACCGGTTTCTCCATTGGCGGAGCAACCGTCGAAGACGTCGCCCTTATGCGCCGCACAGTCGGCCCGCTGATCGGCGTGAAAGCCGCCGGCGGCATCCGCACGCTGGACGATTTCGAAAAGATGATTAAAGCCGGGGCCACCCGCATCGGCGCCAGCGCCGGTGTGCGCATCGTACAGGGCGATAAAGCACCCTCGGACACCCCCAAAGGCTATTAGAGAAAGAGGAAAAGAGTATGCTGATTGCCCGAGTGATTGGTACAGCTGTTTCCACAATGAAAGATGAAAAGCTGGAAGGACGTAAATTACTGGTCGTCCAGCAGACCGATGAGTACGGCAAAGCCAGCGGAAAGCCCTTTGTGGCGATTGATTCCGTGGATGCCGGCGTGGGCGACCTGGTGCTGACCGCAGCGGGTTCCAGCGCGCGCCAAACCACCGTCACAAAGGATCGTCCGGTGGACGCGGTCATTATGGCAGTGATTGATTCTTTGGAAGTGGAAGGGAAATCAACCTTCCGGAAAAGTTAAACGAAAGGATTTGGGATGGCTCTGGACTTAGATCTGCAATCCATGCAGGAAGCGCGTGATTTAGCCGTAGCGGCCTATAAGGCCCAGCTGATCTGGGGTCATGCCACTCAGCAGGAAGTCGACCGCGTGTGCGCTGCCATGGCCGAAGCGGCTTTTCAGGCCTCTGCCCGCTTGGGGCAGATGGCACATGAAGAGACCGGCTACGGCATTCCCGCGCATAAAAAGCTCAAGAACGAACTGGCTTCCATGGGCGTCTGGAACAGCATCAAGGACGCGCCCACCGTGGGCGTCATCCGCCACGATAACGAACGGCGCATCTACGAGATTGCCTGGCCGATGGGTGTTATTGCCGCCCTGACCCCCAGTACTAACCCGACTTCCACTGCCATGTTCAAGTCCATTTCAGCGGTTAAAGCGCGCAACGCGATTATCATCGCGCCCCACCCTTCCGCCGCCCGCTGTACAACCGAAACTTGCCGGATTATGCAGGAAGCCGCCCAGAAAGCCGGCGCGCCGCATAATCTGGTTAACTGCATGCAAAACATCTCCTTGCCGGGCACCAACGAACTGCTGCGCCATAAATACGTGCGCCTGATCCTGGCCACCGGCGGAACCCCCATGGTGCGCGCCGCCCATTCGGTCGGCAAGCCCGCCTACGGCGTCGGCCCCGGCAACGTGCCTGTTTACGTGGATCGCAGCGCGGACCTGGAAAAAGCCGCCCGCTACATCGTAGCCAGCAAAGCCTTCGATTGCTCCACCATCTGCGCCTCTGAGCAAGCCGTGGTGGCCGACAAGCCCATCGCGCGCCAGTTGGAACAGCTCATGATAGCCCAAGGTGCGTATTTTACCGACGCGGAACAAACCGACAAACTGCGCAAGCTGCTGTTCAAACCGGATGGCAGCATCAACACGCAAACCGTCGGCAAGCCTGCTCAAACCCTGGCCGGTATGGCTGGGTTCAGCATTCCGCAGTCTGCCCGCGTGCTGGTAGCGAAATTGACCACGACCGGCACAGCCGAACCGCTCTCGCGCGAAAAACTGACCACCGTGCTGGGCTGGTACGAAGAAGACGGTTGGGAAGCCGGCTGCGAGCGCTCCATTGAATTGATCATGTTCGGCGGGCGCGGCCACACGCAAATCATCCACGCTCGCGATGAAAAAGTCATCATGGCCTTTGGGCTGGAAAAACCCGTCTTCCGCATCCTGGTCAACACCATGGGCACCCTGGGCGCCGTAGGCCTGACCACCGGACTGATGCCCTCGCTCACACTGGGCTCCGGCGGCGAAGGCGGCGCCATCACAGGCGATAACATTTCCGTCCATCACCTGTACAACGTCAAACGCCTGGCCTACGAATTGACCCCTCCCCCTGAAGCAGCCTTGCGCGGGCCCTCAACGGCCGCTGCCGGAACCAACCCTTCCGACGCGCAGGATATAGAAGCACTGGTACGTAAAGTTGTTCAAGAAATCATCCAACAAAAATAAATTGCAGTAAATAGAAAGGAATAAAGATATGGCAACAAATCCTGAATTAATCGCTCTTGGCATGGTCGAGACCAAAGGTCTGGTGGGTTCCATCGAAGCCGCCGATGCCATGGTCAAAGCCGCGAACGTGGTTCTGATCGGTTCGGAATACGTAGGCGGTGGTTATGTGACCGTCATGGTGCGCGGTGATGTGGGCGCGGTGAAAGCCGCCACTGACGCCGGCGCAGCCGCGGCCAAACGGGTCGGTGAACTGGTTTCCGTCCACGTCATCCCGAGACCGCACAGCGAAGTCGAAATGATCCTGCCGCAGAAGTCCAAGGGCAGCATCGGCTAAGCCGGACTTAAAAGACGCAATACGCTTGAAAGCCGGCAGAATTCTGCCGGCAGGCGTGCGATGATGATGCGAGAGCATTTCGATCTCGGCAGCTACCTGCAGCGCGCCCGCCAAACCATCTTGCCCAGTCTGGAAGAAGCAGCCCCATTGGCTGAACCTCCACAGGGCCCGCTTTACGTGGGCGCCGACTTGGGCACCGCTTACCTGGTGCTGGTTGTGCTGGACGCGGACCGGCAGGTTGTGGCGGGTGAATACCAATTCGCCCAAGTGGTCAAGGACGGCCTGGTGGTGGATTACATTGGCGCAGTGGACAAACTGAGCGCCATGAAAAGCCGCCTGGAAGCCCGTCTGGGGCGCGAATTGACCAGCGCCGCCAGCGCTTATCCGCCCGGCGTTCCGCTGGCGGAAGTGCGCGCCACGGCCAACGTGGTGGAAGCGGCCGGATTCAGCTGCAGCGGGCTGGTGGATGAACCCAGTGCGGCCAATTATCTGCTGGGCGTCGACAACGGCGCCATCGTGGATATCGGCGGCGGCACCACCGGCATCGCCATCATCGAGAACGGACAAGTGGTTTACACCGCGGACGAGGCCACCGGCGGAACGCACTTCACCCTGGTGATCGCCGGCGCGAAGGACTTGAGCTTCGAGGAGGCTGAGGAATACAAGAAAGATCCCAGCCGCCAGCAGGAACTCTTCCCCGTGCTGCGCCCGGTCATGGAAAAAGTGGCCAGCATCACCGCCCGGCACCTGGCGGGACGCAAGGTGGAACACATCACCCTGGTGGGCGGCAGCGCCTGCGCGCAGGGCATGGACCGCGTGGTGCAGCAGTACACCGGCATCCCCACCTCCATCCCGGCCGATCCGCTGTTCGTTACACCCATCGGCATCGCACTGCAGCAAGCTTATGAAATGAATAGTGAAAGCGAGTAAAAAGTATGGCAAATGAATTCCAACTCCGCTGTTATTGCATGCTTGACCGCATGCAGGCCCAATACGCCGCCTTCATCGGCACGGTGACCCAGGGCGACCTGTCTACCGAGGGCATGGCTTCCCTGTACGTGGAAATGGCCCCCGGCAACGAAGTGTTCCGCGTGGTCGATATCGCCGTCAAAGCCACCGAGGCCAGACCCGGCGCGCAGATTGTTGAACGCGAGTTCGGCATGTTCGAAGTGCACTCCCACAACCAGGCCGCCGTAATCGAGGCCGGTGAGGTAGTGTTGAACCGCTTGGGGCTTAAAGTCGAAGACCGCATCAAACCGCAAATCGCCTCCACCCAAGTCATCACCAACGTCGATCCCTACCAGGCGCAGCTGCTCAACCGTTTCCGCCGCGGCTCCATGATCGTCCCCGGCGAGACCATGCTGGTGCTGGAATGCGCTCCCGCAGCCTACATCAACTATGCCTGCAACGAAGCCGAAAAGAAAGCCAGCATCAAAATCGTGCACGTTTCCAGCGTCGGCCGCTTCGGCCGTATGTGGTTGGCCGGTTCGGAAGCCGAGATCATTTCCGCCCGCGACGCGGCCACGCGCGCCCTGGAAAGTCTGGAAGGCATACGGGGCTAATCGCACCGTTTAGCAGCAGGTTTGCAAATGAACCTGTGAAGGGAAAAACATATGGCAAAAGTCTTTTACACGGAACACGACATTGAAGATATGGTCAACCGCGGCGAACGCAGCCTGGTTGTCAACGAAAATGTGGTGCTGACCGATCTGGCTTACGAAAAAGCGCGCAGGCTGGGTATGCAGCTGGTGGAGCCCAACGAAAAACCGCCCGCGGCGCCCGTGCGTCCCTACCTGAGCAAACCCGCGGTCAGCCAGCCCGCTCCACAGGTTGCCCCTGCTTCTTCCAATAGCGGCAGCGGCAATTCAAACGCACGCCTTGACGCCATCAAAGCGCGCGTGAAAAGCGCCGTGAAAGCCCAATTGGGCAATCAGGTGGATGATGCAACCTTGGAACGCATCATCGATCGCGTCGCAGCCGACCTGGGGTTGAAGTAAGATGCTGTTCGGGCGCGTCACAGGCACAGCCGTCTGCACCATCAAGTACCCCGGCACCGAGGGCTTGAAGCTGCTGGTGGTACAGCCGCTGGACAAGCACCTCAACCCGCTGGGCGGCCTGCAGGTGGCCGCGGACGTGGTTCAGGCCGGACCGGGCGACTTATGCGTGATGGTACGTTCACGCGAGGCCGCGCTGGCCATGCCGGAGATCAAGTTCGTGCCCATCGACCTGGCTCTGGTAGGCATCGTGGACGAGCTAAATGTCCGCCCCGACGGTGAATTCTCCACCGTCCTAAAAAAAGGCCGCAATCCGTTCACATAGGAATCCATATGATCATTGCCAAAGTAGTCGGAACCGTTGTCACCACCGTCAGCCACGCGGCTTTCAAAAACCGCCGTTTGCTGGTGGTGCAGCCGCTCAGCCTGGAGGAAGAGGACAACAGCGGCGATTTCGTCGCGCTGGATAACAGCCAGGCCGGCATCGGCGATACCGTGCTGGTCATCCGCGAGGGCAGCGGCGCGCGTCAGGTAATGAACAATAAGGACGCCTGCGTTATTTCCGTTATCGTGGGTATCATTGATTCGGTTTATATCGCTGAATAAACAGCTCTTTCCCTGTCAATTTCAAAAGATCCGCTCGCGCGGATTTTTTGTTTTGTGGGTGTATAATGGCCTTAACAAAGGGTATAGAACGAGAGGGCCCAAAGTTGAGAAAGTATAACGAACCACAGAGCATGCTTCCATGCAGCGATTGCAGCATTGGGATGATGCATAAGACCCAGGTGACTTATTTCACCTGGTTGGCCGACGAGCTTATCACCGTGCCGGATTTTCCGGCGTGGATTTGCGACGTATGCGGCAAGCGCGAATACGACTTGGAAGCGCTCAACCGCCTGGCCTTGCTGCTCAGTCCCTTGCCCCCCAAGAAGCAAGCCTCAAAACCCAAGAAGGCGCCCGCCAAGAGCGACAGCCCCCAAGCCAGCGCCCAGCCGCCCTCGCCGGAATAGGTTCGAACCCTTTTTTAAGATAAATTCGCGGGTTTCTTTCGAAACCCGCGTTGACGTTAAAATCAGTGCGTGTTAAAATAGTGTCTCTCATGGGCGCGTAGCTCAATGGTAGAGCAGTGGCCTTTTAAGCCATTGGTTAAGGGTTCGAGCCCCTTCGCGCTCATTTTGTGTTTAATTCGACGTGTTTAATCATATCTTCAACACTTTTGTTTGCATTAATATAAACAATATTCAAGTCTGGATTTTTATTTTTATAAACCCGAAATATTTCATCTGCAAAAGATTGTCCAATTATTTCAACATTCTGAAAATCCAAGACAACTGCCTTAAACTTCTCAAAACGATACATAATTCTTTTTGCTTGCGATCTTGAAACGAGATTTTCATCTCCATATTTAGCTAGAGATACAGGGATTATTGTTTTCGTAAAACCAAAATCACCATCGGCAGAATATTTTTTAAATACTTTTTGCATATTTTTATGCTTTTTTGGGAGTATTTTCATCCATACAATAGTTCCATCCCAATCTTCAGAGTCTGTTTCTTCAAGCATCACATCCACATCATATTCATTGTGACCAAAACTCAATTCATGAGATAGAATCAAAAAACCATTGCACATTCTTGAAACGAAAAAAATACCCTCACCTGTATGATCTTCAGGTTCTGTGGTTAATTTTCCTTTTGCCAATTCAAAAATTGCTTGTAAAGGGTCATCCAGATGGCAATCTTGCTGTATCTTCGTGAATATTCCAATCCCGTTGTCTTTTATCACCATTTCAATCAGGTCATAATATCTCTTCAATTCAACATATATCTGCGTTCCTTCCGAATGCGATATTGCGTTATTAAATATCTCAGTAAAACAATATTGACAAATCGATTTAGCGCTTTTTTCAATGTCTTCTAAATGGATCGCAATATCATTTAGCCAAACCCTATCTTCTTCTAAAGTAGGTTGAATCATGTAAGTAAATTCTTTTACAATTATTGGTAAAAGATGGTATTCTCTTGCTTTTGTATTTCCAGTCGCTTTAACTTTTTTGTCGTTAATCAAATGGATAAGATAGTTGTTCGCGGTTTGTCGCGATACATTAAATTCTTGTATAATCATTTGTGTTATATTTGTTGGATTATCCCTGAGATTATCAAGGATATATTCTTCAATATCTAAATTTCTTTTTCTCATACTTCTCCGATTACATTTTAATTATTGTAAACTTATTCGGAGTTATTGTCAATTTATTACTCTTTATTGTCAATTTATTTTTGGATTGAAATAAGGATGATTTACTATTTGAAGGCTTCGATTGAAACTTCGAGCCTCTCCGCACTCACATTTTTTTAACAGATTGGTAGATCATTTACTGGTTATATCAGTCTCAGTTCGTGATTGGTACTCAAGTACCAATCTTTCTTTTAATTGGTACTTTTTCTCAACAAAGTATCAATCCAGATCGTGGATATTTTGAGTCCGAATGATCTTTAAAACTTCTTCCGCCACAAATACCTGCCCATATTTTTGTTCAGTGGCAGGTTGAATAATTCCCGCGTCATTAAATTTTTAAATATTAATCCTCGCGGCGCGGTTTGTGATTTCTAAGACTTTTTCAACTTCAGAAATGGTTATATAAGGATTGGAAGATTATTTTAGGAAAATGCTTTGTAAGAAATTAAATGAATTTGCGTTGGTACTAAATGTCCCGACGGCCTATTTTCGAATTCTTTCTCTTTCATTTTTTTATTACAGTAGAAATTAAACAGGGTTATCTTCAATCAATGTTAATTTAATGATCCCCCCTCTCGTTGCAATCATTCAGGACATGATCCCCTATCCGGTTTTTATACCAAAATCGCTTCCACTTCCTGGTTGATGCGTTCCCCTTCACTTCGCATGGTCATTTGCAGATCGTAATCCATTTGTAGCGACAGCCAGAATTCCGGCGTGGTTCCGATCACCTTCGCCAGGCGCACCGCCGTATCGGCCGTGATGGCACGCTTGCCCTTGATGATCTCACTGATACGCTGCGCCGGTACACGCATATGCAATGCCAATTTGTTTTGGCTAACGCCAAGGGGTTTCAGGTATTCTTCCATCAGCACTTCACCAGGATGAAGTGGTTCCATCAATATCGCTCCAGTCATTTCACTATCACTCCTCTAGTGATAATCGACGATCTCTACGTCATAGGCATCATTCTCCCGCCAGACAAAACAAACCCGATACTGTTCATTGATCCTCACGCTGGATTGCCCTTTTCGATCACCTTTCAGTTCTTCATAGAAATTTCCAGGTAAGACACGGATATCGCGTAAATCCTGTGCGTTGTGAATGATGCGCAGCTTCCGATATGCAGTCCTTTGTATTCCTTGCGGTAATTTCAAAGACATCTCGCCATTAAAGATTTTCTCAGTTTCTTTACACCGGAAGCTTTTTATCACCTCAATAATATATCACGCTTTGCGTGACACGTCTAGCGTGTATTTGCTCGCCATGAATTGCATAGAGATTTTTATCAAAAACTAATTATTTCTAATTTACGAAGGAAAATTTTTATACACGATGGCCCATTGCTCAACGGTAGGTTCGTTCCCACTTTTTGGCCATTTCGTAAGGGTTCGAGCCCCTTCGCGCTCATTCGTGGAAAAAAAACAGGCTATCGAAATTCGATAGCCTGTTTTTCATGACGAGAAATTACACTTTTCCAGTAGCCATAACTCTCCAGCTATCCGTTTTGCATCTCAATCGCCTCTTGCAGCTCCCTGTGCGTCCGGCTGTATTCCTGCATATCAATACCCTTTTCGACTGCCTCCCAGCCCTGGCGCAGGCTGGCAGCGCCGCCACGCGGGCCCTGGGGGTGCCCAAAGACCGCCCGGCCGGGTACTATGCCAAAATCGACCGATCCCAGCGTCTCGTACAAGGGCTGCAGCGAGCCCGCCCATTGACTGCCAGCCGGCACCGGCAGCATTGGTTTCAGGCTGCCCATCGGCTGCAGGCAGGCTTTGGCGTTGTCCAGCACGTCCTCCCGGCTGGTCTTCAGCCGGTGATCGAAACCCGGATAGATCAACACGTCAAAGCCGGCCATACGCTGGATTTTGGTGAATACCTGGTCCTTGACGCCAAACCAGGGCAATTGAATGAAGGGACCCATCAAATCGAAGTGCGACACGATCGGAACCTGCGCATGCTTGCGCAGCATACGTACTGCGCTGAAGCCGGTCGTCATGCCATTGACCATGACCGCGTTCGCGCCGTTCCTGACGGCGATATCGTGCAGTTCCATCAGGCGGTCAACTTCGTCGGTGATATTGCATAGATAGATCTTCTTTTCGCCGGTCAATTCCTCGGCGCGCTTGCGCAGCGCTCCAAGCCGCCTGGAGCGTTCCTCAACCGAAGACCAGTCCACATCGCCCAGTTGTTCATCATCCTTGGCAATATCCAGACCGCCCGACCAGGCCTCAAAACCGAGCTGCGCAAAAGGCTCAGGCGCCAGACCCACGTTCGGTTTGATCACGCCAAACAGCAGCGGCCGGTCGTAAACGCCCAGCATATCCCGCAAGCCAGCCACTCCAAACTGCGGCCCCTGAAAATCCGCCAGGAAGCTTTCCGGGAAATCGATATCCACCAGCCGTATCGCGCAGATATTCGGCGCGTGAAACACGCCCTCGCCGCATACCGCGGTTAACAGGTTCGGGATCTTGGTCCCGAAGTTGTGATAGGGGTATCCAATCGTTACGTTGACCCTGGCAACCCGCTCCGCAGCGCTGCCCATGGTGGAGACCAGGTACGGACTGCTCGGCCGAGCCTGGTCGTCCAGGACGGTCAATTCCACCACCTTGGCGCCAAATTCAGGCCGAAAATCCTCATCCACCCCCACACGGCTCCATTGCGCCGTGGACATCTCCTGGCACAGGTGAGCGGCCGCTTCACGCGGTTCAATCAATGTCTCCAGGTAATATTTCAAAATGATATATTTTTGCCGATCCAGGCTGCCCCGGTCCGCGTAAAACGCATCAACATCCGCTTTTTTCATCAATCAATACCATTAAATATCTGTATATTATTTATTGCGCTGATAACTTCTTTAATCGTTTAACAGGCGCTTTTTATCCAGCGCATTGATCATGTCCACTTTGGGCTGTGATCGGCTGCCGGGCACAAATTCGCTTGCCAGCCATATATCCAGCATCTTTTTAGCGGCGCTGGGGCCAATAACCAAAGCGCCAAACGCGGCTATCTGCGCATCGTTGCTGGCGCGCGCCCGTTCCGCGGAATAGGGATCATGAATTACGGCAGCCCGTACACCGGCTATTTTGTTAGCCGTAATTGCCATGCCAATCCCGGTCCCGCAAACCAGAATGCCGCGCGAGAATTTTCCCGCAGCAACGCGTTCCGCCAACTTTACGGCTATCTCGGGATAATTCACGGGTTTATCGTCATTCACACCAATATCGGTGACCGGATAACCCAATTCAATTAAATAATCACGCAGGGTGTTCTTGAGCGGCAATCCCAAATTATCCGCGCCCATGATGATTGCGTTTTTTTGTTCAGTCATACAACCTCCAAAGTATTGTGGTTTCTGGTTTGAGATGTCTGGAAAATCTATGGATAAATCAAAGGCCGTTGGCCTTTGATTTATCCTTTTTTTACTATTTCTTTGTTGAGGGGATGTAAGTACCGTGTAATTCGTCGATTTCAGCCTGGGACAAGATTCGGAATTCTTTGCCCAGCAACAGGGAGTTGTAATAAATATTGGCGCCCGTTTCGAAATTGTACGCGTTTTGGAAGGCGTCTTTCGCGCTCGAACCGAGGACAATCGCACCGTGGTTTTCCAGCAAAGCGGCTTTTTTCTCGGGATGATCGTGAAAGTAATTAGCTACTTTTTCCGCGAACTTGAGCGACCCGGGCAAAGAGTACGGAATTGTCTGAATAGGCGCTCCCAGGTTGATCATCTCGATACTCAGCGGAGGAATAACCGATCCAAACAAAGACAACGTTATAGCAAAAACGGAATGGGTATGGATCACCGCTTTCGCATCTTCTCTCGCTTTGTATGTGTTGATATGAAGCATTTTCTCAACAGACGGCTTCAGTTTTCCTTCCACTGCGTTCCCTTCCATGTCGAGAATGACAATCTGGGAATACTCCATTTCGTCATAGGGAATCGACGAGGGCGTGATCGCTACGTTGCCGTCATCCGTTCGCATGGATACGTTACCGGATGAGATCCGGATCAATCCGGCTTTGACGAGTTTTTGCGCAGTAGCGAAAATTTCTTTTTGATATTCTGTGTATTTCATTTTTTTACGCAGGAATCATTGAGATGACTTTTTCCCAGGCAGCTAGTGTCTTATTCAGGGTAGTTTCATCATGCTGCATGCATGTATACATTCGTTTGCAATCTCCCAGCAGCAGCACGCCTTCGTTCATCAAGGCGATGTAAATATCTTCCGCCGCTTTTGAACGCAGTTTCTGTTCGTCGTCGCTGACATTGCGGCTGTCCTTTACAAGGAATGTACCGGATGGGCAGGCAGTCTCGACGTGGACAATGGATCGAATGTTATACGCAAAGAACGGTAAATCTCCGCGCGTCGCAAAAAGCTCGTTGAGTTTGGCAGTCAATAAATCGCCATAGTCGGAAGCTTTGTCAATCGCGTGGTATTTTTCAATGCATTTCAACGAAAGATATCCGGCAGTGGTGGATAACGGATTTGCCGATAGCGTTCCGCCTGTGTATGCGGACTTGCCGTTCGATCCGCCGGGATGGCAAAGCGACATAATTTCGCGTCTTCCGCCCACAGCGCCGCAGGAAGGATAACCGTGCGTGATGATTTTACCCATCACAGTGATGTCGGGCATCGTGCCGTAATATTCCTGCCCGCCGCCCATGCCCAGCCTGAACCCGGTAACAACCTCATCGAAAATCAGCATTGCGCCGTTATCATCGCAAATCTTTCTCAGCGTTTTGTTCCAGTCAGGGTGATTCGGGAAAGTTCCCGCATGACCGCCAGTCGGTTCGGCCAACACTGCCGCAATATCACCCTTATTTTCGTCAAAAATTCTCTGCAAGCCATCGAAATCATTCGGCATAACCTCAATGGTGTGCATGTAGCATTCTTTGGGAATACCGCTGGCATGGCCATTGCCCGTTCCGGGCCGGTCGGGCGAAAGAAGCATCTGGTCGGACCAACCATGGTACGAGCCCATGATCTTGATAATCTTCGTCTTGCCGGTGAACGTTCTGGCTAATCGGATTGCCAGTAAGTCGGATTCAGTTCCTGAAGCTAAAAAGCGCACCATTTCCACGCTGGGTACATGTTTGGCAATTTCTTCAGCGCAGAGGATTTCGCTTTCGCACGTCAATCCTGTGGAAGGTCCGTAATTCTCCAAAAGGGAAATCACTTTATCGTCGACTTCTTTAACCTTGTGGCCCAAGATGATCGGTCCGCCGCCCATTAGATAATCAACGTATTCATTGCCGTCAACATCCCAAATACTGGCGTTTTTGGCGGTTTTCATCGTTAAAGGATATGGATTCAATAAACCCAGATTGTGTTCCAATCCCGCAGGGATGACTTTCTTGGCGCGCTCATATGACGCAATCGAACCTTTGCATTTTTGCGCGTATTCTTTCTTAATGTCTGCGACGACAGATTCCGGAATGGATTTGGTAGCTGTTGCTAGAATTTTCTTTTTTCGATCGATGATTTCCTGGTATTCCATTTATTCTCCTTTAATAAACATGGTTATCACTATTCAAAACTTAATTTAAGGAGCATTAATCCATCTTGTTGATAAACAAGTTCTTGTAGATAGAAGGATGTCCTATGCAAATGGTTGAAAGGCTGCTCTCAACCGAAACTTTTAAAAACCGGTTGACTGCCGGTCAGTTACTTTTGCTTGGCTTCGTAATCCGCGATGATTTTCAGAGCGGTTTTACGAATTTCTTCAATTGTTTCCGCCTCACCGAAACCGCTTAAAAGCGGGTGTCCGTTTATCACCGGCACGGTTATCTTTTCCATATCGGGAATTGGGGACGAGGTGATAATTAAATCAACCGGCGCTGTATCGAGTGTTGAATGAACCTGCGTTGGCCTGATCTCATCGATCCGGCAGCGAATACCTTCCTCTTCCAACACTTCCTCAACCCGCATCGCCAGCATGGTTGAAGTAACCGTTCCGGCTCCACATACTCCTAAAACACGAATCACTTTTCTGGATATTGCTTTCATAGTTCTATATGGTTACCTTTCTTCCATTTTGTTGAATTTTTCGCCAAGTAGTGAAACTACTTCTTGTTTTGTCTTCGCATTTTTCAAACCTGGTAAAGTTTCATCTTTAAATAGATCCATCATTTTTCTCAAGTAAAAAACCTGCTTTTTGGGATCCAAAATCGTAAGAAGAAACACAATTTCCACATTTAGAACATTCTCAGGGTTTCCCATATCATGGAACTCAACCGGATGTTTCAGGGTGGCCACTGCCATGGCTGTTTGTTTTACATATTCGGCTTCCACATGACAGAGGGCAACCGGAATTTTGGTTGGCAAGCCAGTGGGGTATTGTTTCTCGCGTGCCAGTACCGCTTCCGCGAATCCATTTTCCACGTATCCGCAGTTGTCCAACTTACCGGAAAGATTCCGGATAACTTCCTCTTGACTGCCTGCTTCAATATCTACTTCTACCAATTGCTCGTTTATGATTAAATCAATCATGAATAATTCCTTATGATTCAAGCTTCTAATGAGGGCATTCCAGAGACAGGCAACGCCCTCATTATTTGTACTACCTTTAAATTGCGAGAAATTTTCTATTCAGATTCAACATCCAATTCGGCCTGTTTTTCAAGCCAATCGGTGACCTTGACCTTGTTCTTCTTGTACCACAGGGTCATTACTACATAGACCACAAACAGAATCGCGACAGCGAACCAGCCGCTGTTCATCGTGAACATGGTGAACCCGCCCCAGAAGGGTTTATTCATGATGATAAAGCTGGTCACTAATGATCCTGGCGTAGCATTTGCCGCAACCGAGTTGTAAACCTCTGAGAAAATCGGGGAAGTTGCGGTCGCGATCAAAAGACCGCCCGCGAACCATACAGCAGCGGAGATGATCGATTTGAAAATATTGCCGTTTGAAAAAGCGATGAAAGATTGAATTGCGAAGGGAATTGCGACGAGGTCAACCAAAGGCAAAACCCTGTTTCCAGGTAACACAGCGGCCAGCAGCAACATGATCGGGATCAATACAATACCGGTAATCAGAGTGGCGGATTCGCCGTAACCGGAAGCATCGTCAACACCGACATAAATTTCTTCGCGGCCTTTGTCCACTGCGAATTTACGGGAAGCCGCAGACAGGTGCGTAAAGGCTTGCGCAAAAATCGCAGCCACGCGGGGGAAGATAGCCATAACCGCGGCAGTGCCCATGGCAACTGTTGCAATCTGGCCCCAGGCAGCCAATGTGCCCAGAGTCTTAATATTACCCAATACGCCGAGCATAAAACCAAGTATAAAACCAAGCGCGATAGGATCACCCATGAAACCAAGTTTTTCACGCAGATCATCCGGTTTCCAATGGATCTTGTAGGCGCCGCATTTGTTCAACAGCCAGTTGCTGAAGATTGCAAAAGGAACAGGATCAACATTATGCAGTTGAACGATGGTGCAGTTGGGATACTGGTAGTATTTTGACCAGCGTTTGGCAAGTACTTCGTAGAAGGTTGTTGCCCAAAGGTTCAGGACCAACATTAAAGCGATGGACAGGAGCATATCATTGGTAACGAAATAAATGAGAGAACCCCATAAGGCGTAGCTGTAGAGGTCCCACAACCCTGAGGGTTGGAAGACGTTCGTCCATCCGGTGATGAAAAGGATTAATTGGAAGACTAAACCGAGTGCCAAATAAATCATACCGGCTTTGGTTGAGTAAGCAACGATTGCGGTAACCTGCCAGCCCATATCAACGATTGGCAAATTAATTCCAGCTTCTTTAACCATATTTTCAACCACTGGAGTTACCACAGGCAGATACGCGCCTACCAAAAACGAATAACCGGTTAAACCAATCCCAGCATACAACGCAGTCTGAACTGCTTTATTTGCCTTGATCCCGAAGGCTAACGAGATAAAGAACAATATGATGGGAATGACAATAATTGAACCAAAGGTATTTACAACCTGGCTCAAGCCCTGCAATATTAAATCTAGTGCTGATGTCATATTTTCCTCTCTAAGATGTATTTTTGCTTTCTACCTAATTTTCTAACAATAAGTTTATCGAGAAACACCTCCTTTTAAGTAGTAGGAAACTGTTCAAATAAAATAACTGGGTATTCTTCTAATCGAAATATAAAGTGCAGAACTATCTGTTAGTTTTGATGATTGTAAATATATCATTAATTTTGGTAATATGTCAACCTTTTATGTTATATGTTATGGTATTTATCATTATTAAGTGCGATTATAGGGAATTAAACTGAGGAAAATACCTTATAATTATCAAAATAAAGGGATTTTTCTAATGGGCAGAGCTATTGATGTAAAGGAAAGACAAACAAATATTGCTGATTATATTCTCGCCAACGGTTTTGTTACCGTCGATGAATTGATAGAAAAATTTAATATCAGCCGTATGACCGTTCATCGCGATTTGGATTACCTGGAACGTGCGCAATTAATCCAGAAAGTCAGAAACGGAGCATCTGCTCAGCCATCCAACATTTTTGAGAGTGATTTCGCGTATCGCGAGAGAGTAAATATTCACCAAAAAGAGGAAATCTGTAAATTAGCGACCACTTTCCTGCACGATGGGATGTCGATATTCCTTGACGATTCAACAACAGTAATTCCTCTAATTCCACACCTGCGCAAGTTTAAATCGCTTACTGTTGTCACCTCATGTTTGCCCGCAATAATAGAAATCTCACAAATTCCTGAGGTCAACCTGATCGTTTTAGGGGGCATCTATAAGCATAAATATCGTTCAAGCTACGGGTATTTCAGTGTCAGCGCAATCAACAAGATCCACGCCGACATGACCATACTTTCCCCCCATTCATACAAAACCGGTTCCATTTTTGAGTACGAACAGGATGTAATTTCAACCAAGAGAGCTATGCTTGAGAATTCCGAAAAAAGCATGGTCCTAATGGATAACTCTAAATTCAAGCAAACCACGCTCTATCTCTTGGCTAAAATCAGCGAATTTGATCATGTCATCATCGATAGCGATGTCCCGGAAAATGTTATTAAGGATTTAGAAAACCAATCAAAAGATCTGCAAATCGCTAAAGCTTAATTCGCAGACCTATCTCAAAATAAAATAAAACAGATCGTCGCTTGAAGAGACTGAAAGCTCAGCGATGACCTGTTTATGTTTTTAATTATCAGCGTTTATTTAACTCGATAACTTTCTCATGCGCACGTTAATAGTGTTCGTAATTTCCATTAAATTAACGCGCAGAGGGTATATGCTTTACAGCATTATTTAGAAGTATTGAGATTACTTGTCGACCACCAGACAAATACCTACCAAACCGGCGCCGGTATGCACGGATAGACCCGGATTGATATCCACCATGGGAATGAATGCAGGGCAATCCAGACGTTCCCGCAGCAGCTTCTCAAAAGCCTGAGCGCCGGCGATATTGTTGACATGCAGGATAGATACCTTTTCAATCAAATGACCATCCACATCCGCTTCAGCTAATTCGATCATACGCTGCCAGGACTTACTACTTGTGCGTACTTTCTCCAGCATAGCCAATTTCCCATTTTGAACGGAAAGGATGGGTTTGATTGCCAGCATCCCCGCCATTCCGGCGGCAATATGGCTTACCCGCCCGCTCATGGAAAGGTATTTTAGTGTGGATAAAGCGCCATACAGGTATGTGCGCTCACGGACTTTCTCGGCCGCCTGAATAACCGCTTCAACCGGGGCGCCTTTCTCTGCAGCCTCAGCCGCTGCCAGCACCATATACCCCTGTGCCATGGAAAGGGTGTTGGAATCAATGACGCGTATATCCAGTTCGTTCAGTTCTTCCGCCGCGGTTTGCGCAGATTTAATGGTTGCGCTCATTTCGCCGCTGATGGCAAAATAGACCAATGTGTCCGGTTTTTCTTCCTTAAATACTCTTTTAAAATAATCAACGAATATCGCGGGGTTGGGCGCCGCCGTGGTCGGTAATTTTCCAACTGCGTCTATCTTCTTAAATAAAGCGGCATTGTCAATAGTATGGTCCGTTCCGGAAAGTTCATCATCCAGATGGATTGAAATAGGCACCTGCAATATGTGATATGCTCCGGCCATTTCTTCAGGCAAACTTGAATCAGTGTCTGTAATCACGCAAATTTTAGGCATAAATTTCCTTTATGCCAGTTTATCATTTTATTTACGTTTTCTTGAAGGAAAATCTAATTAATTACAAAACTGCAACCCACATTCAATGTTGATAAAAAGAATATTATTGTTCTTTTCCAAAATGCGTAATCAGCTCGTCAATGCCTTTATGCAAGTCAGCGGGAATATTATCGCTCTGGCCTTTAAGTAGGGCCAATACTTCCTGCTTGCCCGGTAAACTGAGGCCCGCGCCAAACACGGTGGTAGCCAGAGCACCCAGAGCGCTGGCCAGCACCGCGGAAGCCGCCAGGCTCAATCCATGTGTCCATCCAAATAACAGCCCGGCGCTAAAGGAATCACCCGCGCCGGTGGTGTCCACTACCTCGACGGAAAAAGCCGGGCAAAAAACGCTGCTCTGTACATCCGCCACGAACGATCCACCCTCGCCTAACTTGACCGCCGCCAGGCGCACACCCAGCGACAGCAGTTTGGCAATAGCATCCTCCGGGCTGGAAACGTCGTAAAGTTCTTTCATTTCCTTGGGGCCGGTTACACAAATATCCGCCATCTCAATCAGGCGGCACAGTTCCGCGCGGGTCAGCAAGGCCGGCTCCAGGCCGGTGTCCAGGCTGACGGCCACACCCTTCGATTTTGCCAATTCCACCGCGCGCCAGACCGCGGCCTGTTGGGGATCTTCCAGTAAAGAATAGCCGGATATATGCAAGATGGAAGCTTGCTCAAATATTTCCTCAGGGATATCCTCCGGGGCAAGATGGGTATTGGCGCCGCGGAAAGAAAACATGGTCCGTTCGCCATCCGGTGTAACCGCCAAAAATATCAGCCCGCTGGCTAATTCGGGACGTATACGGATATAACCCGGGTTGACTCCGGTTTGGTGCAGCAGATCCAGCGCCTGCGTCCCCCACAGATCCTGCCCAACGCAGCTCAGCATGGCCGCCGGCTGACCCAGGCGGTCCAGCACAATGGCTGTGTTTAACACCGCACCTCCCAAACCGACATTCACCGACCGCGCATACGCGTCGTGCCCGGCGCCAGGTAATTTATCCACCGGCCAAACGGTATCGATGTTAATATCGCCCAGCATAAGCACTTCCCCGCTGCGCATCTTGTTTATGCCTGTGCTTTCTCAGCCGCGTGAACCGCATCCACAAAAGCGCGGATACGGGTTAGATCCTTCTCCACATTACTGCCTTCCCGGTTTGTGGAAGTATTGCTATCCACAGCCCAGGGCTTGATTTCGCGCATGGCCGCGCCCACATTTTGCGGTGTCAGGCCGCCCGCCATGATAACCGGGATTCCAGCCGTTTCGACTATGCGGCGGCTGACGCTCCAATCATGTGTCAAGCCGGTAGCACCCACGCCCGGAAAATCAGCGTGCTTGGTATCCAGCAACAGTACATCACTAACCGCGGCGTATGCTTTAGCCACGGCAATACTGCCTTCATTTTCCACCGGAATAGCCTTCATCAAGCGCGCCTGCCCCGCCAACCGTTCGTGCAATTCACGCATCATTTCCACATTCACCAAATCCACATCTGATGAAATATGCACGATATTCGGCTGCACGGCATCCACCATACGCATAATCTCATCCACATCTTCAGCCATAGTCAACGCAACAGCTGTTGCCTGCGGCGGCAGCGCGGTGACAATTTCACGCGCCTCATTGAAGGTCAATTCAGCCGGCACAACGTCATATTTTCCGGCTACGAAGCCCACGTGATTCACACCCATCTCAACCGCTTTCACCGCAGTCTTCGTATCAGTGAAGGCATAAATCTGAATAAGCATTGATAATATTTCCTTTCATGAAAACACACTCATTAAAATAAACCTGTTTATATCAAACAGTAAGGGACTAATTATATAAAAATATAGCCAAATACACATGAATCTTAAGTGTTCATTAAACATAATTCCGTTATAAAATTATCTGTTATTATTCTTGTATTATGGAGGATACGTAAATATTTAATAGTCAACCATTTGACATTATAATTCAACACAATCAAAACATAAATGTTGTAAAAGGCAAACTCGTTGAAAAGCGGGGACGCAAAGCAATGGACCTAAATCTAATCAGTAATTAGACAGGGCTGCCAGGCTGCCGGCATCAGACCGGACTATTTACAAATCCGGTTTTTTCTTTTAATGGTGGAGTGGAAATTGAAGGTAGAGAATTTCAATCAGAGATTCAGCAAAGAAAAACCCATCAGTGTTCTAGTTGGTACTTTATGTGCACAGGTTATTTTCGCCTTCATAATCTCCAAATTAAATATCTCGGATAATGTATTAACCCATCTTATGTATTTGCCAATATTCACGGCGGCTTTCGCTTTTGACTACCGTATTGGTATATTAAGCGGAATTATTGCGGAACTACTCATCGATGTTTTTAACCCTTCCCCGATTGGATTAACAGAGACGCATCGAATTCAGGCCAGCCTTTTACGCGCAATCTACTTCAGCAGCGCGGGGTTGGTTATTGGTTTATTAAAAAAATTTATTACCCCAAAAACCAACCATGAAGCCGAACTCACTACTATTTCCAAAAATTATTCACTCTCTACTTGGGAAGATTTTTGTAAACAGGTGATGAATGACCTGAACTCCAACCAGATTATGAAATTTCGGTTTATCCTGATTGAAGTTAGTAATCAAAATGACTTGCTGGCATCTTTTGGTATGGACAGTATCAAAAAATTGAATGATGAAATCATCCTGACTGTTCGCCGCAACTTCAAGAATTATCAATTACTGCAAATCCGTTTAAACACCTTCGGGCTGGTTTTATTCGAAATCCGCCAGGATATCAAGAAGTTATCTACTCTCCTTGAAGAGCCTATTATTATCAATGGCATCCCCCTTTATTGTGAAATCTCTATGGGAGAAGCTTCCTATCCCGAAGGGGGCCAATCAACCGAAGAAATACTAAAAAACGGCTTTCTGGCACTGAATGAAGCCAAGAAACACCAAAAACCTTACCAGCAATACCACTCCGGGCTTTCAAATGCTGAAATCCCGGTATTGTTGGGGCAATTCCAGAATGCTATCCGTAACAACGAGGTCGATTTTCATTACCAGCCAATCGTTCACGCGAATGGTGAAGTTTGTTCGCTGGAGGCCTTGGTACGCTGGAATCACCCTGTGAAAGGACTGATTCCACCCGATCACTTCATCACCGATCTTGAATTCACGCGCATCGCCAATATCCTGACATATTATTCGCTTGAAACTAACCTCGGACGTATGGAAAAAATCTATCGAATAGGATTCAATTTAGACATTGCAATAAATATTTCCATCACCAATCTATTCCAGGTGGATTTCGCCGATCGTGTAATCGATTTGGTCCACAAACATCATTTTCCTGCTCATCATTTGGAACTGGAAATTACAGAAAGAGGATTTCTGGCAAATGATCTTCAGTGCATCAAAAACCTGCAAACCTTGATACGTGAAGGGGTTAAGATTTCGATTGACGATTTTGGAGTTGGTTTCACCAGTATCAGCAATTTCCAAAACAAGGATATCAGTGCAATCAAAATCGATAAATCCTTTGTGGACGATATTCATATCAATAAAAACAACCAAACCATTATCGAAGGCATCATTGCTATCGCCAAATCCTCACATATCGCCGTAATAGCCGAAGGCATCGAAAAGAAACTGGAAAAAGAGGAACTTCTGGAGTTGGGTGTGGACTGCCTGCAAGGGTATTACATTTCCAAGCCGCTTGACTTTAAAACGATCTTAAAGTGGTTATCAAAACAAAGCAACACTTATCCGCAAACCAAAAAGTGAATACGCCAGTTTGGGAATATTGGTAGTATTCCAATCGGATTATTTAATCTTTCTACTGCGCAGATGAGTCTATAAGTTGCAGCGCATAATAATCGCTATTAATTGTTACCTGGTCAAAATTGCCCTTTAGACTATTCTGCGCATCCGATAACGGCACCAGGATAATCCCAACGTCCGCAGACAGCTTGTCAATTTTCTCGGGCAGATAACGCCCTACTTCCCACTGGCTGAGCGGATGACGGATGAAAATCGTCCAAGCCGCATCATCCAATTCATCACGGCTCAATTCCGCCGGCAGCAGGATTTCATAGCTTAATAATTCACCGGCATCACTGTTTTTCTCCAGCATGGCGTCCAAAGCGATTTTGCCCATTTGTTGGGCGCTTTGTTGTGAAACCATCAGCTGCATGTACGCCGGCTGTCCAACCAGGTAATACACTACCAATCCGGCCAGGGTAAATTTCAGAAATCCCTGCTTTCCGAACCAAAGCAATAAATTGCTCCCGGTATACAGTACCGCCAATAAAAGGAAGAAATACGGTCCTAAAAGCTTGATGTAATACCCGTCAATAGATATAAGCGGGTGGATAAATTCGCTGTTGACCGGCAGCAGGCTGCCGTTTATCACCAGCAGATAACTAATTACAATCAACAAAAATGGAAATAGTTCAAAGCGCAGCAGAAAATCAGCTAGATTCCGATATTTGCTTTTTAGGAAGCTTCCCCTGGCAAGAAAAGCAGTCAGGATAAATACAGGAACAAAATAGATAACATAGCGCCCCATCAAGCGTTTGGGCAGCTCCAGGTTATAATCCGCGCGCCATGAGTGGCGCACAATAGCCAATCCAAAGGCCAATACAAGAATCAATACAGTCAGGATCCAGCGATTTTTTTCGTCTGCTAAATCTTTCAAGCGGAATGAACCCAACGCAATACCAAGCAGATTCAGGACCGGTGCTGCCAGCAGGATAAAGTATGCCCCATAAAAGCCGACCCATTTAATTAGATTTACTAAGGTAAGCTGGGCGGGGTTGGTATTGGCCGCAATGCCAAATCCAAGCATTTGAGAAATCGGCAAGTTATTCTCCAGGCCGATGTTCACCCAGGGTAGAAATGCGATACCTGCCAGGAAAAGCACCAGCAAAGCGTATAGAACCTTTTGCCCACTAATCCGAAAAACAGCGCGCTGCCCATTGAATGGTTTTAACCACCAGACCAGCATCAGAAAGGGTATCAACGCCAGGCTGATATAGCGGGTCAGGTAAAGCAGCCCCAGCACAAAACCGGTCAAACAGTCCCAGGGGAAACGAAAATGAATATCCTCCGGTTGGGTAAAAACCAGATAGACAGCCAATAGCAGCAGCGGGAAATACAAATTCTCGCTTAAAAGGCGAATGGGGAGCAGAAACTGGAAGGGGATCAGGCTGGAGACGATGATAACCGCCAGGCTTGTTTTCCGCTCAAAGAACCGTCGCGCCAGAAAATAGACCGGAAACACCAGACTGGAAGCCGCCAGAGCGTTTATCAGCTTGAACCATTCATAAGCGTAATCTCGAACGGAATACACTGCCATCAAAGACAAAGGATAGAGCGGCGGGTAATGGGTGGTAAACGTCGTGGCTGAGTGTAAGAATATGCCTTCGTTGAAGTACTGCAGCATGTAGAGATACTTCGTTTCTCCCACATCCTTTAACATGCCGTAACCATTCGGTAATACAAATATAAATTTCAATAATAAACCGGCCGCGAAAACAGCCAGGACAATACTCATCTCAGAGATTTGCAAAGCCGGTACATCTGCCTGCGGTTTTTCCGTAAAATGGACACAATACCAGGTAAACACAAAAAAGAAGGTCTGCAAGCACACCAATAACAACCAGAATATAACCGGCCGCAAGTTCCGGTAAATCGCCAGATAATCCCCAAAGAAAGCATCCGACTGAATCAGTAAATAACTGAGGGCAATGGATGCGAAAAGGCTGAGGCTTATCATTAACCACAAGCTGTTCTGGCTGGCCAGCGCCTTTTCCATGTAAATATGCTTTGTTGGTTTCGAACGGAAAGCTTGGATGGTCAGGAAAATAAGGATGACACACACCAGCAGCAGCACCGCCAATATACCCAACCGTTCCGCTGAATATTGCATCCAAACCTGTTCCTGGGAGCTGGAAACCTGCAGCAGGTTATAGATAAACAAACTGATCGTTTCAAACGTGGTTAGTACAAAATAAACAATTATCCACATATTTTTCGTCTATTTTCTAAAAGTTTCGATATTTATAAAATAATTTCGCATCTAATATTATCATTGCTCCAATCAAATGTAGCGCTGGAATCATTTCCTTATAAGTCCCGATGCAGAGTTGAGATTATAAATTAGCGCCAGGTCCGTTTGGATCGGCGCATCTTATCCAATTTAAAGAGAGGAACTGGCAGCCAAGCTGAACGCCCGCAATCAGATCGCAAATTTGTTGTCCGATTTCTTACTGATCGGTAATCCAAAGCCAGGTGTCCCAGTTGTTTGAAACACAGCGGCGTTTCAAGCATAGCGTTTCATACTCACAAGGCTTTTATATCTCTCCATCCCGATCAAGGACATACAATCGAAAATTTTCACCAATTTCAAATATTGTGGCGTTTTCCTCCAAAAACGCTTCTGGAAATGGTTTGCGCTCATCCACAATATAGAAAAAACATTCAGGCGGTCCTTTCGTGTACATTTCCTCCAGGTCTGTTGGCTCGTAAACAGCCACAATGTCTACATACCATGGAATCCAGTAGGGGTCGTTGCTGTACACGCACAAAATGCCATTATCTTTTAGCACGTCAATGGCTGCATCCGAAGGCGGGCGTGTACGGTTATCGCGTTCCGGCCTTCGAAAGCCGGTTTCTAGCAGACTTGCTCTTGAAAAGGTTAAGATCAGGATTGACAATAATACTGGGTGGATATCTAATTTCTCGTTCCACAATACCCATATAGCCTCCACAAGTGCGGTTATCAATCCGAGAAAACCGAAAAATGACAAAATGAAATAAATAGGAACATAAACCCGATCCAATTGTAAATAAATCGAAAAGACAATAATATGAAGTATTGTTGCCAATATAAAAACAAAAATAAATTTCCTTTCTTTTTTAAAAAAGAAAATGAAGAAAAACCCGCCCAATATTCCAAGCATATACTCCAGTTTCATGGCATATTGGATCGGTTTTACAATCTCCGTGAAAAATTTCAGGAGAAGTTCCTTCAAAAACGACCGCGTTAAAGGGAATATAGATTCTGGAATTGCAAAGCGATTATACAGACTGCGATGGTCAACCGCCGTCCCTTTTATCAGCTCAATAGATTGTTGCAAGCTAAAAAATATATTTCCAGTCAGCATCAGGCTTCTGATAATGAATGGTGTTAATATCAACAAGAACATTCCGCCGAAACCAAGTGAAACCTTCAAGAATCTTTTCACAGAAATTCGTTCGAGCGAAAGGATGTACAAATAAACAAACGGTGCGAATACAATCATATTAGGCCGGCTCAGATATAACAATGCCTGAAATACACCTGCCCAGGTTGGTGATCGTAAGAGATACATTGCGATGACAAGAAGGAGCAAAATTGATATTGTGGGAATCTCGTATGCGTCTGAGAGTGAATAACGCAAATAATCCTCGAGTATGAAACTGTTAAATATTGCGCTGAGCACAGCAATTACATTTTTCATCGATCCTGACAGTTTAAGCGGGTTATTGCGATCCAATATTTCCAATGCAATAAGGAACAGCAATACACCATTGACGATAAAAAGGATCCCGTTGAAAATCTTAATAGTTGCTGCAGTAAGGGGCGCAACGATGAATAAAGCGGCATACAACATTACAATGAATGGATACCGGATGAAATCTGGATGATTCTCAATTTGAGGAAAATATGCATACCCAACCGGTAGAATATACTTGGTCGTAAAGGGATTCCCCCGAATCGTATTTCGCGCAATTTGGGCTGTATCCTGTGACATAATGTTATCGAAAGTGTCGATTACTTTTAAACGGTCAGTCTGATCGAACGCGCTCCAATAGCCAACGATCAGGAAAAACAACAGAGTAAACAGAAAAATCAGTTGAAAATGCTTTTTTTTCTTCAAGAAAATACTTTCGATACGGGATTGATTTCAGAAAGATTATAACATTCAGACAGATTGGTGAAATGTGGGTTGAATTCGTTGTAAAAATAGAGCGCCGGCAGTTGATGCCGGCGCTCTACCTTATCACGCTCATTCTCTCTAACAGCTTACTTTCCCGGCTCCGTACCCGCGATCAGATCATAGACTTTTTGTTCAAGCTCTTTCTGAACCGCTTCGGAATATTTCCGCTTATGGTCATTGAAAAAATCGTAAATGTCGCGGATGTTCATAATCCGGGTTTTTGGTTTACAGTGAGTTTTATACATCGCCACCAGTTTCGGATTGGAAAATATTGTTACCGGCAGGACAGGCTGCCCGATGGCGTTGCCTAATTTCTTGCTGGCGCGTTCAAATTCGGGTCCGGGATCTTTAAAAGCTTTGCGTTCCGGATTCTCAGCGATGGGTTGGGTCGTAAAGACACCGCCCGGTCCCACCAAGACCTGGGGAATAATAAAATCGGTATCGGGCGGCTTAACTTCCGTGAAATAAGCCCATTCATCGCTCAGGTCATACAAGCGTGCGTAAATCGCCTTGGTAAAATCTCCCTTGCGCGGCGGATCAAAAGGCTCGCCCTTTACAATCGTTGTCACTTTATAATAAGTGGTTTTCCGTAAGGAAATTTTTAATATTAATCCCATAAAGATATATAAAAGCATGCCCGTACCGCCTACTGCCAGCGAGTAGGTTTGCACATCGCGATATCGTATCGGCCAGCGGGCTTCAATCATTTCATTGAAGAAAAAGGCGGAAAAAAAGCCGGCCACACCCACAATTAATATTCCCACGCCAATCAGCAGAATAATAAATGGTAAGGTCTTGCGCTTCTCAGGCGGGACTAATTGTTTTGGTTTTTGAACCTCATTGCGAATAAAACGCATTATTTTTTGCTCCTGGTATTTTCCCGATAATTATAATCATAGATAATAGCAATAAATTCAACTGGGGATGATTACGGGGAATAATAAGCAAGGATGAGCCGCATAACGGCTCATCCTTTTTTTTACATTTCGTTATTATGCTGCAACGGCAGCTTTAGTATTCTTTAGGTAGCGCAGGCGGAAGACAATCGTAATGACGGTGACAATCGCACAGAAAGCGATCAAACCGGGCATGCCGATTTTGTCATAATTCTCACCTAATAAACCAGCTACCAACATTTCGGGGCAGAGGTGGTTGAACCAGGAGGTAACTCCGGTTCCTTCGGCAACTGTAACACCACCGGTCGCCACGGCAACCATGGTGGACCACTTGGCCACACCGAGCATAGCAGCGAAGGTGCCATAGATACCCATCAGCGTGGTGGTGATCAGCGTGCGAATCAGGTCGAATTTGTTAGGAGCAACCACGAAGACCCAGAAGAACAACAGGGAGGGCAGGTCAGCCAGAGGATGGTTGACCGAACCGGGGATGATGAAGGCCATGACCAACAGAATCGGGACCATCAAAACGGTGGTCGCCAGAACGGTGGTGTTGCCAACTGCGATAGCGGGATCTACACCGATGTAAATCTGCTTGCCACTGGCGGAATTCTTCATAAATCCAGCAGCTGCCTCGGAAACGGGCACCAGAGCCTGCATAACGATGCCAGACATCATGGGGATCAAGACCAGAGAGGTTGCCAGGGCGATCATCAGCATAACGATATCCACCCAGAAGTAACCAGCGCCAATACCCATGAGCAAACCGATAACACCGCCCAAGACGGCCGGTTCGCCAATCACGCCAAATTTTTCCTGAATGTAATCAGGAGTAATTTTCGCTTCCAAACCAGTCTTGTCAAGCAATTTGCCGAGATAGTGGCCGAAAGCGCCCCAGACTACATTCGTGCCTTGGTAGAAGGATAAGCCCTCAAAACCCAGATCCGAGCAGTAACCACGCTGGGCATTGAAATCGGACATCATCAGGTTGAACCACGCCAGGAAAGTTGCGAAAACCAAGCCGGCAACGATGTTGTTGGTCAAACCATAGACGATCAAGCAGGCAATGATGGCTTCCCAGAAGTCCCAGATGTTCAGGTTCAGGGTGTCGGTCATGCTCATGAAGATCATAACCAGGTTGACACCCAAGCTGAGCAAAACAACCACGTATGCCCACGGCGAGCTCCACGCAAATGAAGCGAAAGCAGCCCAACCAATGTCGGTGTATGTGAACACACCACCGAAGCGGGTCGCCAAAGCTTCAGCTGCCGGGGCCACTGCGCCGAGGAAGTAATCAACTACGATGTAGACGCCGTTGAAGCCTACTGCGATCATCAGACCATTGCGTACGGCCTTCATAAAACCCAAGCGCACAATTAATCCAATCACGGTGAACACGATGAAGATCATAAAAAGCGGACCCGCGTTCATGACAGGATCGAGAATAGCATTTACAAATCCTAAATCCATTGTTTCTCTCCTATTATTTGATTTAACTCCTGATAAAATATTTCGTACCGATAAATACTCCGATTACCCTCCACCTCCTCTCTTTTCTTTTAAATAATCCAATATAAAAATGGCTGTACTATTGCCCTAAACCTAACTCGGCGATGTATGCAAATATGTCGTCGTACAACTTTTCCTGGCCAACCGTGCTGATCAGGGGTACACCACTGAAGACTCTTACATCCTCGCGCGCGCCGGTCTGAGCAGTTGCCACAATTACATCCGGGTGCATGCTGTTAACGAGTGTGTTGATATCGGCAATTTTGCCCTTCTTGGTGACAATTTTTACTTTGCGGCGTTTGGCTTCGTTCTCCAATTTCACTGCCGCGAGGTTGGAGGTCGCAATCGACGAACCGCACATCACTAAAATAACTGCTGGTCTTCCCATTTCTAGAATCTCCTTTTCTTAAAAATCCCGGCGCCAGATTACCAGCGCCGTTTTTTACTTTAACCTACGAATTCCTTCATATGAGCCACGAGTTCTTCCATATCTTCCTGTAAACCAACAGAAATTCGGAAGTGGGTATCGGGTTCAAGTCCGGCCTTCTTGGCGAAACTGCGCACAAAAAAGCCCATTTCCAACAGGTAATCCACACATTGCGTGGCTGTCTTTCCGGATTCTTTCACGTCCACCATCACGAAGTTGGCCTGCGAGGGGATCGGGCGGAAACCGGGAATCTTGGCTAATTCAGCGGTGAGCCATTCGCGCGTGTCCACCAGTTTTTTGAAGATCTTGCGGCAATCGTTCAGATTGTCCATGCAAGCTTCACCGGCCGCCATGGCAGCCAGGTTCACGTTAAAAATGTGGCGGGAGCGGTTGATGTAACGGATCAATTCCGGATTGGCCAGCATGTACCCCAAACGGATACCTGCCAGGCAGAAGCCTTTACTGAAAGTGCGCATGACAATCAGGTTGTCATATTTGTTTACCCATTCGGACACGGAAGTGCCTGCGTCGGCCATTTCGATATATGCTTCATCTACGATGATCAGTTTACCGGTTTCCAGCATGCGGGCGATTTCTTCACGCGGCATGACGGTGCCCATGGGATTGTTCGGGCGGGAAAGCAGCACAAACTTGGTGTCCGGGGAAATGGCAGCCATGACTTGGTCGGCAGCCTTATCCAAACCGGCTGACAATTGAGCGTAATTAATTTTCCAGCCGAAATACTTCAAGCGCGGGACATACGCGGAATAATCGGGTTGGACCAAAATTGCTTCATCTTTATCCGGTGCAGCCATAAGTATCTGGAAAAGCAAATCGAGCAGTTCAATGGAACCATTACCCAAAGCAACATTTTCGGTTTTTACCGAACAATAATCTGCCAGTTTTTTCCGCAGGGAAACCGCGTATGTGGCATCTTCAGCGTAATAATTTGCCTTGTCGGCAATGTTGCGAATCGCTTCTTGAACGGCCGGAATAGGCGCGTAATTGGATTCGTTGGACATTTCGCGGCGGATGGAAGGATCCTGCCAGCACTGTGTCACATGGACCTGGTCGTAATCTGGAATATCAAACAAACGAGGATTTACAATGTCTTTGAAGTTCATTTAAATTAAATCTCCTTGAACAATTTATAAAATTAGCCCATCTTTTCACGAATTATGGAAATCAATTCTTCCGGGTCACCGCTATTTTTAAAATCGATCAATACCTGGGGGATTTCCATTAAACTGGAGAACGAACGCAGGAAATCCAAGTGTTCTGAGGCATCTTCGATTGTCAACATGAAAACCAATTCTGCGTTAACCAAACCACCTTCACCGCCCATGGGATCGAAGATAACCGGTTCATCCAGGATTGCGATTGTAAGGGAGGGTTTGATCGTCCATTCCGCATCTGCATGCGGAACTGCAACTTCGATTTCAGGGGTGTGCAGGCCGGTGGGATATTTTGCTTCCCGTTCCAAAATGGCTTGACAATATCCGGGCCGGGCATATCCGGCCGCGATGGCTGCGTCGGATAACTCCTGCAGCACTTCTTCTTTGCTTGTTTTTGTGCTTTTAATGACAATTAGATTTGATAATAGATCAGCCGCCACGTTTGATGACACCTCTATGTTAAAGATTTTTACTTTTAAAAAATAATGACTTAAAAATTATTCTGATTATTAAAAATATCTTCAAGCATTATACAAACGGAAGGCTTAATCGAGATGTGCGCTTCTTGCCATAATTTCTTGTGACAAATATAAACTGTATGATAAAATTTAGGGCATGTTAACACGCGCCCCTGAGATCAATATTCGCCAGCAATCCATCCTGCGTGCCCTGCTCTCCGCCAATGGGAAGGCCACTTTATCAGAACTTTCCGAACAGACCGGTTTGAGCCCTCGCGTAATCCGCTATAACATGGAAGTTGTGCGTTCCTGGTTAAAATGCGCCGAGGTCAGTTTTATCAACCGGCCCGGCTATGGCGTGGAAGTTGTAGCCGCACAAGACAAAAAGAATAAGCTGCTGGACATTATAAACAACCTGGAGGACTGCGATATCGTCCTCTCGCGGCAAGAGCGCGTTCGGATTATCCTGCTTTACCTGCTGCTGGTAGAGGAGCCTATCTCCACCAAACAGCTGGTGGAGGTGGAAGATTTTTCCCGCTCCACGCTCTTCAAGGATATTTGCGAAGTAGAGACCTGGCTAAATAATTTTGGACTGAAGCTCCAGCGCAAATCGGCCAAAGGATTATGGATCGAGGGTCCGGAAGTATCACGCCGTTTCGCCATGGTCAGGCTGCTGCGCTATGAATTGGGGGACAAAAACTGGTATCTGCTTTCCAATGTCTTTCTGCATTCGACAAAATTCTGCAATTCCTGCATCTCCAGTCGTTTTGAGCTATTCATAAACCAGCTTGAATTACCTTTCTGCCGCCAAATCGTACACTTCATTGAAGAAAACATCGGCATGAATATGTCGGTTATTTCTCGTTCAACCATCATGGTGTACCTGGGCGTTGCCATCATGGCCATGCGCATTGGCAATATTATCGAAGGAGATGTCGATCCCGATATAACCGAAACAGATGAATTCTCCATCACGCAGGTGATCGGTTCACAAATTGAAAAGAAATACGATATTAATATCAGCGAAAAAGAACTGGAAATCATCGCCTCGCTGATAATCAGCACCAAGTGGGATAATATTTATCATTTCTCCGACGAGAGTAACCTGCCGCAGCAGGTTGCGACCAAGAGAAGCGAACAAATTGCCACAAAAATCATCGATATTTGCTCCATGCGCCTGCATCCCATGCTTAAAATCGATGAGGTTTTGAATCACGAATTAGCCTTGCATCTGGATTACACCCTTTTCAGGATGAAACATCACGTTCCACTGCGCAACGCCAGCCTGCCGATCATCCAACAAAAATACCCGCAGGTTTATCAGGCTGCCGAGAGCAGTATTCAAGTTCTGCGGGAAGAGGTGATGAACGATGTGCTGGCGGAAGAGATCGGTTTTATCGCCATGTACCTGTTGGCCGGTCTTGAACGGCTGCGGACAGTGGAAGATTCACGGCTTTCTGTCATCATTGCCAACGATGGCGTGCGTTCAAAAAGCTCACTGCTGAAATCGCGCCTGGAATATGAATTTCCAAATCTAAAAGTCGCGCAAATTATCAATACCTTCGATGATTTACAGGAACCCAACCAGAACGCCGAAGCCATCATCAGCACCATCCCAATTGAGGATGTGTCTTTACCGGTCATTGAAGTCAGTCCTTTTCTCGAGGTTGAGGACATCAAAAACATCCAGCGCTGGATCACCGAAAAGAACCAGACCAACCAGGAACACAGGCTTACTTACCTCGAACAGCAAAATTCTCTGGTCGATCTGGTGAAGATGTCCCATATTAACCTGGTACCCAAAGCCGATTCCTGGCAGGAATTCGTTGAACTTGCCAGTCAGCCATTAGTTCAGAATCAATGTATCCAACCGCGTTACGTGGACGCCATGATCGACCTGATCGAAAATCACGGTTTTTACATGTACATGGGCTCAGGAACGCTACTGCTGCATGCCAAACCGACAGATGGGGTCAATGAATTGTGCATGAGCATGATGCGCTTGTCACAACCATTCCATTTTGATAACAGCCATATACCGGATGTAGATCTGGTCTTTGTTTTAGGCGCCACCGACGATAATTCACACCTGACCGCCCTGTTCCAGCTGAACGAACTGGTGCAAATTCCCGAATTTATGAGTGAATTGCGCAAAGCGGGTAAATCCGCCGAGATTATTCATTTATTATGGGAATGGCTGCCAAAACTAACCGGTAAAATTTAAAGCCTTTTTGGCACTCTTTTGCGAGTTTTTCGCCAAAAAGAGTATCTTTGTCACAAGTAGTTGTTACAATATCAAAACAAACAATATCCATAGCCCTATTCTATAATCTAATCGTTCCAATCCGCTACTCCGTGCTTCAACGCGCGCCGTAAAAGACTGGGCGGTTAAATTGAATTTTTTCTGGAGCGATAAATGGTTGAAACTGAACTGACTTTAAATAACGATCAGGGACTGCACGCACGGCCGGCGGATTTATTTGTGCGTACAGCCAATAAGTTTAAGAGCGACATTACCGTCCGCAATCTCTCCACCGGGTCAAACGATGTCAACGCCAAAAGTATTCTACGTATCCTCTCCCTGGGTGTTTACAGCGGCCACATCATCCAGGTTATGGCAAACGGTGAAGACGAAAATCAGGCCATCGAAGAAATCGCGACCCTGGTAAACCACAACTTTGAATAGAAACGCGAATATCGCGAAAAAATATTGTCAGGTGGAGTAAATACTAACTATGGCTTTAAACCCGTTCCAAATGGCACAACAACAGTTCGACCATGTCGCCGACATGCTGAAATTAAGCCCGACCGTGCGCGAGTTCCTGCGCTGGCCCCAGCGCGAGTTCCACTTCCACATTCCGGTGCGTATGGATTCCGGAGATGTGCGCATCTTCCAGGGCTACCGCGTACAACATAACGACGCGCGCGGGCCAAACAAAGGTGGACTGCGCTTCCATCCATCCGAGACCATCGATTCCGTACGCGCTCTGGCCACCTGGATGACCTGGAAATGCGCGGTCGCGGACATCCCGCTGGGCGGCGGAAAGGGTGGCGTTATCGTTGACCCTTCCACCCTCTCCAACAGCGAAAAAGAGCGCCTGGTGCGCGGCTGGGTACAGCAGATGTGGAAGAACATCGGGCCGCGTCAGGACGTACCCGCCCCGGATGTGGGTACCACCCCGCAGATGATGGGCTGGATGATGGATGAATATTCCAAGCTGACCGGCCAATACACCCCCGGCGTCATTACCGGTAAACCGGTAGGCGGCGGCGGTTCGCTGGGCCGCACGGAAGCTACCGGCTTCGGCGTGGTCTATACCATCCGCGAAGCTATGCAGCACCTCAAGCTGGAAAGCGGTAAGACACGCGCCGCCATTCAGGGCTTTGGCAATGTTGCCCAATACGCAGCCATCGGCTACAAGCAAATCCTGGGCGGCAATGTGGTATGTGTATCCTACTGGGATCGCGACGACCGCGCTTCTTATACCGTCAGCAAGGAAAAAGATTTCGATCCGCAGTTCCTGCAAAGTATTACCGACCAATACGGCAGCATCAACAAAGCCAAAGCAGTGGAATCCGGCTACCAGATTGAAAGCGCCGATGCCTGGCTGAGCAAGGATGTGGATGTGCTCATTCCGGCCGCATTGGAAGGACAAATCAACGCCCAGAACGTGGCAGAGATCAGCAAAACCGTCAAGATCATCGCCGAAGGCGCCAACGGCCCCACCACCCCGGATGCCGACACGGTCATCCGTGAACGCGGCATCTTCATGCTGCCCGATTTCCTGTGCAACAGCGGCGGTGTGACTGTCTCTTATTTTGAGTCCGTACAGAACGATATGAATTATTACTGGCCGAAAAATGAGGTCTTGGAAAAAGAAGACCACATTCTGACCGGCGCGTTCCACGCTGTGCTGGACATGGCTTTATCCGAAAATGCCTACATGCGCGACGCAGCCTACATGGTCGCCATTGCGCGCGTGGTCAAAGCCATGCAGCTGCGCGGCTGGATCTAAATTAATGTAAACATTAACCCCCGGGATATCTCCTTTTCAAGGAAACAGCTCACGGTTCGTGAGCTGTTTCTGTTAAAGTTGATGGTTTATTTATCGCGGCGCAATCTTGAACAGGCGATACTTCGTCATGGTATCCGGAAAATCATATACCATCACCGCCCAATCATAAGCACCGTCGTATATGCCCGGATAGGTGCGCGAGAAAACGTTACCTTCTTCCGGTATCAGGATATAAGCCACCTTGCCCTGCGGATATTGCAGCGCGGCAGGAAAATCGGTATCGTTGGTAATCATCAAACGCTCTGGATTCTTCGCAGCCAGGATAACATAGTAGCTCTTGTTGGCATCCACCATCACCAGACCTTCCCGCGATACCTCGTCCACCTTAGCCGCCAGGATGGGCGCGTCATGTCTGAAGATGTAGTAGCTGTCGCTGGTACGCCGTTCCGGCTCGCTGGCCGGATGCAGGAGATAAGCGCCCAAACGCTGCATATCCCCGCCGGTATTTTCGTCCGAGTACATGGTGTTTACGGAGATAGGAATGCTGATTATGAACAGGAAAACCAGCAGCCCCACTAAGATGTTGCGCCAGCGCCCCTGCAGGATGCGATACAGCATGCCGATTTCAATCGCGCCATAAGGAATGGCATAGAACCAGTAACGCAGCCAGGTGGCCAACGACCCGCTGAACACCTGATAGGCTGTAAAAGCCGGAATGCTGAACAGAATGAACAGCAGGCCGATCATTTTGCGATTACGCTTTACAAAAGCGGTCAATAGAACAATCACCGAACCAATCAGGAAAGCAATGTTCTGCTGCGCCAGGCGCTTGAAAGTGTATGAGATGGTATAGAAGATATTATGCCAGGCTAGGAAAAGCGGGTGGGTCACGCCGGCATTGCTGGCAATATCGGTGGCGTTGGCCAGGCTGTATTCGCTTTGCAGGAAATACAACGGGCTGTCCATCACAATCCAGTTGAGGAACAACCAAATGGCTACCGCGTAAGCGGGCGGGACCATCACGGCCAGCAGGCGCCCTTCCATCTCATCGCGCCACTCACCCGACTCCGGCCAGTACACCAGCACCAGCGCGATTGCCACACCCAGAATGAGAGCCAGCGCTTCGTAACGCACCATGAAACCGGCTGCCAAGCCCACACCGCAGATCACCCAGGAACGCGTGCCGTAAGGCATCTGCATGTAGCCCCAGATCACCACCAGGATGAAGAACAGGATGATGGGTTCGGCCATGCCGCTGCCGCACAGGAAAACGTAGTTGGGATGCAGCATGGTCAGCGCCAGTAGCAGCCAGCGTACTTTGTCGGGAACCTTCAGCCGCCCCAGGACCACATCCAACATCACTAAAGATCCCGCGCCGAACAGCGCCGAAATGATCGGCCCGGCCATGACCGTCAGCCCCAGCGGTTTCAGTATAGGCAGCAGCGGAAGCTGCATCAAACTCGGCAGCGGCGGCCAAATAAAACCGATGGCCGCCAGGTGCGGGTCGCGGGAAAACAACACGTAATAGGCATTGGCTGTGCGCGAGAGCGCGTCGCCGTTGCCCAGGTAAATATACAGGTTGAATAACACGCCGACAGCCAGGTAAAAAACCAGGCTGGTCCAAAATACCACGCGGGACTCTTTTTTGGAGATATAGATAAGCTCCATCAAGCTGCGCCGTTCTTTTTGCGGGCGCAGTTTGGAGGTAGCCGGCAGCCGGGAGAGAATATCGCCGTGGTTCATGTTTCGCTCTGCTCCTTATTCTCTTCAACGTTGAGTCCGTGAATGGTTTTCTCCCAGAAATGCGGCTTGGTCAGCAGTTGGATAAAACCCTTCCAGGCGCCAATGCTCATCAGGGCCCAATAGGCCGGACTGAAGAGCGTGATGCGCACCATATCGTAGTACTTGCGCCGCATGGCGCCGGCAATATTGACGTAGGTGAACACAAAATTGCCAATATACAGGCAGATAGCGCCAATGAAGAAGATCACTCCGGGAAAGAGCAACTGGATCAGGTCCCAGTGGAAGAAATACCAGGCCGAGGTCATCAACCAGTAGATCGGGTTGACCAGCAGCGAGAAGAAGGTGCCGCCGATCAACAGCTGGAAGCTGAAGAAAGCCCGCGGGCCAATTTCGCGCATTAACTTGACCGGGTGGCGCATGTGCACCAGCCAGGTTTGGATATAGCCCTTGATCCAGCGCGAGCGCTGGCGGATCCAGTTGCCCACGCGGCTGTTGGCTTCTTCGTAGGTGGTACTGTCCACAATGCGGGTGCGGTAGCCGCGTTTGTACAGGCGGATGCCCAGGTCGGCGTCCTCGGTCACGTTATACGGATCCCAAGCGCCCACTTCAATCAGTGAAAAGGTCTTGAAATGGTTGGAGGTGCCGCCCAGCGGGATGGGCGCGTGCGCGTCATCCAACCCCGGCAGCAGCAGGTCAAACCACATGGAATACTCGGAAGTAAACCATTGGGTAAGCACATTTTGAGCGCGATTGTAATAATTCAACTTGGCCTGGATGCACACCACATCCGCCGGCACCTTGCGGAAAGCCGCCACTACCTTTTTAAGCTGGTCAAGCTCCGGCAGGTCTTCGGCATCGTAGATCACCAGGTACTCGCCGCGCGCGTGGATCAATCCGTAATTGCAGGCCTTGGGCTTGGTCTTGGGCTGCGCGTCCGGCACCACCACGGCATGGATAAAATCCGGCGGCTCGGACAGGTAATACGCGTCGATGGTTTCTTGATCCCCGGCTTCCATCAGGATCTTGATGTCCAGTTTGGCAGTCGGGTAATCCAGTTCACCCAGGCGTTTAAGCAGCTTGGGCAGCACCTGGGCTTCCTTATATACCGGCACCAGGATGGTGTAAATAGGCAGGTCGCGGTCTTTGAGGGCGGCCACATCCTCATCGGTCACATCCACTTCCAAATCGCTGCTGATGGCGTTGGTGATCATGATCGCCTTGTAACCCGAGAACAGCAGGTAGAAGATGCTGATCAGCGAGTTGGTTATCACCAGGTAGCTGATGTAATCCCACGCCAGCCAGATAATGGATATGGCCAGGAAAGTGAAGAAGACGATCAGCTGCCCGCTGCTGAAAACGCGGAAAGCCGAATCCTCGGGAGAGCGCTTGAGCAGTTCGGATGTGCTTTTGTCCAGGTATTCATCCCGGTAAAGGCGTTCCATGGCTAAATCGAAATCATTCTCGCTGACCAGAATAGGCGTGACCTTTTTTCCCAGCGCCCGTTCCACGCTGCCCTTGCCGGATTCGTTGAGTGGATCCACCATAGCCAGGTAGACCTGGTCATCGCTGAAAGCCAACGGCAGCAGGCCCTCGCGGCGTTCCTCTTCCGGGTCCAACAGGCGCGCGGCTTCCTCGCTTAATGTTGCGCTGGAAAGATCGAACAGCGGCAGATGCGCTTGATGCGCCAGGAACGTATACAATTCCGCTTCACTGATATAACCGCGGTGCACCAGCGCGCGTCCCAAACGGATATTGCTGCTGCGTGCCAGCGCCAGCGCGTTATTCAATTGGCTGAGTGTGATGCGCCCGGCTAGCAGCAGGGAAGTGCCCAGGTTCATCTGGCCCAGCAGGCGCTGGATGGCGTCTTCGATATCCGCGCGCGCAGCCAGGCAGGGGATGATATTTTGTCCCAGCAGGAAAGCCAATTCCTGCTGCGGTTCTTCAAACAACGGGTTGGCGAAAGCCACCCTGAGGCCGTCGGCTGCCTGCGCGATGGGGATAGCTGTCAGGCGCCGGGCGGTATTTAAATCCAGCAGGCGCGCGGTATCCGCGTCCAGCTTTTCCTGCCAGCGCCGTGTCGTGCGCAGCCGGCCCAGCGCGTTGTAGCTCTCTTCGCGCGTTTCGGTCAGGCCTAAATCCACCAATTCAACTCCCCGCACGGACGCCAGAACAGGATAGAGCGCGTCAGCCGGGATATTCAGCTCCAACAGAGTCTGGTCGAGCGCCTTACCCTGTTCGCTCACAACCGCGGCCGCCTGCAGGGCATCGGCTTGCGAGAGCAAGCCCGCGCCTACCAGCGCATCGGTATATTTAAAGATAATTTCAGCCTGGGAGGTGCTGCGGTTGAAGCGGTAAAAACGGTTTAAAGCCGCCAGCAGGGCCGTCTCCGGTACCAACAGCGGCCAAATACGCTTGCCGCTGCGCTCGGTAGCCTCTCCCAGCGCTTCGCAGCTGCGCAAGTCGCTCACCGCCACCCAAAGGTCGCCCTGATGCTCAAACAGCGGCAGCAGTTTTCGTTCCAGGGCCAGTTCGGACGGCAGCAGCTTCATCAGGCGCTTATCGAACTGGAAATATTCCAGGGAGATAAAGGGAATGCCGCTGATCAGGCTGTAGATTTCAGCCAGGTCAAGCTCATTCAACAAATTCGCCTCCAGCAGCGCAGCCGGCAAGTCCTGATCGGAGATGCCTTTTTCGTACTGTTCGTCCAGTTGTTCGCGTTGGAGCAATCCCGTATTAAGCAGAAATTCACCGAAAGTCACTGTGTTGACTTGCGGTCCGCCAAGCCCTGCGCGGGTGCGCAAGGCTTGCTGCGCGGACTTCTGCAGGCGCCGGATCAAACCCGCTTCCATCAGGCGCGCATCCACCCGCCCGCCGCTGAAAGCGCGTGCCATCGCCAGCACTTCTTCGTTGACAGCCGCCATACCCAATACCAATGTGCCGTCTTCCCGGTTCAAGGGCAGCAATTCGAATTGCAGCAGCAAGTTTTCCGGCAGTACATTCCACAGCATGCTCACGCGTGTTTCAATATCCGCCGGCAAATCGCGCGCGTGTACCGGAATGACCCCGCTGACTTCGGCGGCTGCATCCAGCCAATCCTCCGCTTTTACATCAAACTGTTCTTTTAGAATAACCGCCAGTGAAATACCGCTGCGCGCATGAAGCTCCTGTGCCAGGGCTAATTCATCGGAGCGCAGGAATTTTTCCGCCACCAGCCAGTTCGCCGTACGGCGCTCGTTGAGCGGTTCAAATTCAATTGGACGCGGCCGGTAGATCTGCTTGCGCAGCTGCGCATACGTGGCCGGGTCGCAGGTCACCAGACGATAGTTGAAGTCCAGATCCCGCAGTTCAGTGTCATTCTCCAGGGCCCGTTCGTCACTGACTGCCAGATAGAGCGTACTGCCCACCCACCATAGCGGCAGGACGCCCAGCGCTTCGGCTTGCTCAAAGGGCATGAATAAATTCATACCTTCCAACGGGCTGGCGCTGCTGGTGCGCAGATGCGGCAGATTTACGCAGAATCCCAGCGCTTCGGCGTATTGTTCGGTGTTGATCCAGCGTTTTTCCAGCGCGACCTGCGCTAAATCGGCCTTCCCAGTCAGCAATTTTTCGGCCTCATGGATTTGATCCTCACGCAGCAGCCCCAGCAAGCACAGCGCTGTCTGCATGGAGAACGCTTTGGGAGATTCGTCTGCTTCTTCATAGAGGAAACGGCGTGCGGCGCGCACATCCGGCAGCGAAGCCTGCACTACATCCAGGGGATAGCGCAGCGTACGCTGCAGCGCCGCTATACCGGCGCGCGTGAGCGGATATGCGCAAGCTGCCAGCAGGCGGTTATCGCGCAGGGTCAACGGAACCAGCTCAAAATCCCGGGCGATTTTGAGCGGCACCAGGCGCGATACGTAAACCCCCGCTGCCGCACCATTGATCTGGTAATTCGGATGGGTTGATTGAGCAGTCATGTTATCCGTTATGTCTAAATTAGGCCGCTGTTTCGGAAAAAACTACCTTTACCGATAGAGAGGCATTTGACCATCAATCTTTTTTCTTATCGATCGAATCGCGATAAACGTCGGCGTCCTCATCGTCGCTTTTGACGATGCGTTCGCGCAAAGCCAGGTACGTCACCACGATCACCACGATTAGCAGCGGGATGGAAAAATATCCCACCAGCATGCTTACGAACAGGCCCAGCCAGATTATCAGGGTAAATATCACTGAGACATTCACCGAAACAATCTTCCAGATCCGTTCCCATAATTGATGATCTTCAGTTTGGTTGGTCACTTTTTCAATCCAATTTGATCTCGATCTGCATACTGCGCTTGGATTCATCGACATTCTTTAGTATAAATTGCGGCAGCGTGCGCAGCGTCCCCGGCAAGTCGGCCCCGGCGGGTGTAACACGCGCGACCAAAGTATTGCCGTCCAGCCGGACCAGGTGAAAATCGGCAGCCGCACCGCTTTCGGTAAACGACTTCTCTATGCCCGGCAGGTCATCCATGCTGGTAAAACCGCCCACTTCCACGCGCCACTCATCCGGCCCCAAAGGTTCCTCTACAAGTTCAGTGGATTCCATTTCGGGCGCGGCGCTTTCCTCTTCTTCCGGCGTACGCTTCTCAACCGCGCTGCGCAAGCGCGCGGCCGGAACAACCGATTGCTCTGAACTGACCGCGAATTTTAGCGCCAGTTCGGCCTGGTTGAGCAGCGCCTCTTCGGTTACCGCATCACCCGGAACGCCGGCTATACCAATGACCACTTCCGCGCGTACTTTTCGGAAGATGCGATCCACCAGACGCAGTGCCAGGATCTGCGCGCCTTCGGCCGTGGTTTCCGGCAGGATGACGCCGATTTTTTCGCCGATGAAGGGAATATCGATGTCCTTACGCAGGCTGTTGATGACGACTTCGATTATCTGGCCGTACAGATTCGTAAGTTCGGTTTCGGAAATATCCGCGCCTTCCGGCAGCAGTAATTGAATCAGGATCAACGACAAATCTTTTTTATAACGCACACTGCGCAGCACTTCGGCTTTCATGCGCTGGTGGGCATACTTCCATCGCAGGATACCGGTGGCCTGGTCGTACTGAACCAGGTCGTCCAGCAGGTTCTGCTCTTTGCGGAATAAATCGCGCAAGCCGCCAATCTGGCTCGCCACCATATTGCCCAGCAGCGAAGTCACCAGAAAAACGCCGAAAGCCAGCGCGCTGGTAAGCGCCATGCTGCGGCTCAATCCGAACAGGCTGTAGCTGATCAAGGCGTAAACCAGGCTGCCAATTATCAGAGAAAGCCAGGAAGCCAACGGGAAGGGGCGGATGATGGAAAGCACCGCGATAAAAATCAATATAGCGATAGCTGCCAGGGAAGTTTGGAGATTCATGGCAACTAAAACAACCGCGGAAAGAATGCACCAAATTAAAACAATGGCGGTATAGATGGATGTCTTTTGCAGATTTAAGAATGTTTTTTTCATGGGAACCTCTACCTGTCTTTGCCATTCTTTCCGAACGTGACCGCTACGTGCAGCACCAGGATCACCAATGTGATCAACAAAATAGCCAGGGCTGCGTAAAGCACGCCGTTAGGTTGGAACCATACTGTCAGCGATTGCTCGTTCTGCGCCGCGGGCGAGAGGCGGGTTGATTCCTGTGCCGAGTCTTGCGCCCACAGACTGACCGCTTGTGTGTCTGAAGTCGTCAGCGCCAGGTCACCCACCAATAAAACCGACTGACCGGCGTCAGCCAACTGAGCTGCCGCAGAAAGCATGCCCTTTTCCGTGTTGCCGCTTACCACCAATGTGGGTACATGTTTTTCATTGATAAAAGCTTCGATTATGCCGGTATCGATCTTGCTGGTATCGATGGTGGGCAGTCCGGACACCGCCTGCGCTTCGCCGCTGACAGGGTCAAAGGACTGCGGCAGCTGATCATTGACGGCCAGGATGGCGCCGTTCTTAAGCGGCAGGCCGACGTAGATACGATAAGGCAGGCTGTCGCTGTATTGATCCGCCTGCGCCGCCCTCAATACCGTGGGCAGCAGCTGGTCGCCCGAGGCGACTTCACCCAAGCGCACAGCCAGCGCGCTCATGGCAGCCGCGTCGGCCGCACCGGGCGCATCCGGCAGGACAAAGGCCAGCTGCGACAGGTCGCCGGCGCCCATATAGGTATAAGGGAACCCGGCAATGTTAGCCGTAACCTGATCGGGTGTAGTCGGGAAGGTGATTTGTGTATCACTGACCACCGTCAACCAGGCACGGTTGTAATTATCCTGCGTGCAGTAATTTTGGTCATTGCTGAAATCATCCGAAAGCTGAATGGAGGATTGGATGGCCAGGTAATTGACCCCGGTGGTAAAGAAACTCAGAGGTAATTGAAATGATTCGGTGCGGTCGCTGGAATCGCCGCCGTTGATAACCACGCTGCCTACCGGCAGGCCGTTGACGGTGACCGTCAGGGTAAAGCGGTCTCCCTGCAGCAGCGCCGAGTGAATGAAATGCAAGTCGAGCACGGCAGCGCTGTTGTTTTGCCATAAGGCGCTGAGCGGAATAGCAAAACTGGTTTTTTGTTCGCGCGAACCGTAAACAGCCGTATCGGTATAACCCAAATCGTTCAATGAGTATGAGACACTGTTGGCCTGCGCTTCGCTCCGGCTTTCCGGCACATCCAGGATATACGCTGTGTCTCCGGAAAGGCGCGGGGTCAGGGCCGTGCTGGTCAGGGCCTGTCCGGCCTTTTCCACATCGGCCTGCTCCATACCGGTCACTGCCAGCAGCAGCGCGCTGCTGTCAAACGGGGATACTTGTTCAAATAACACCCCGCTTCCGGATTTTCCCGACTGCATTGTACTGCCTGGCAGGATCTGGTTCAGCCCGTCATAATCGGCAACCACAATCAGATTGCCCTGGGGTTTGCTTTTCAGGGCCGCCTCGATGGTCATGGTGTTCACTTCCAAAGGCCGCCACCCGCCGGACAGCTCACCCAGTTTGGCGCTGACCGCCGCCAAAGCGTTCAGATCGCCGCTGCCTGGTTGGGCGGGTACCAACAGGGTAACGTGATTGGTTACCACCGGGCTGGCATCGATGAAAGGCAGCGGAAAGACACTTAAGTCCGCTTTGGGCGCTGTCGTGGTGGGTTCCAGTTTCAATGAAGTGGCACGCTGCACCACCGCCCAAACAGCCGGATTATCTACATCGTTGCAGAACTCATCCGAAATACCCATGTAGAACTCTACATGCAGGGTGTTGTAACCGGCTACCAGGTAATCTGCCGGAATTTGCAATTCCAGCGAGCCGTCAGAGGCATTCTCTGCCGTCAGCGCCTGGCTGCCCAAACGCACATCGTTCCAATCTACCGCCAGGGTGGATTTTTCATTTAATGTGGGCGAATGGCTGAATTTCAGAGTAAGCACAGCCGGGCTGCCATACACCCAACCCGCCGGCAGGTTGATACCGTAATCACGGCTGACCAAAATGCCCTGGTAAGTATCATCACCGGCCAGACCGAAGTCTTCCAGCGTAAACGTACGCTGGGTGGTCTGTACCGTTGGCGCCGCCAGCGCGAACGCGAATGTCTGTATTAGTAAGAAAGCGCTAATGAGCAGTGCTATCAGTACTATTTTCCCCTTGGATGATTGTTTTTTTGTGGTCATAGAACCCTCGCCTGTGCTATATTGTTAGCCAATTTATCTGGAAAACAGTTGTTCGGTATTTATTGAATATACAATTAGTCCCCAACTTTCGCAAGTTTGTAATGCCTTAATTAATTTAAAAAACCGATCGAATCAACGACCGGTTTCGCTAATAGCGCTAATGAGCTGCGGATCCACGCTGTATAACGCAGGATCAAAGCGATCAGAAAAGTCCAGCTTCGTTACTCTCGAGTGTTTTTGCATTATATCAAATTACTTTCCATATCAATCAGTTTTTTAATATTTTTATATAAATCCGATAAATATACAGCGTCCAACAAATAATAAGCCGGCTTCCCTGACTGGCAAGCCGGCTATAAGCGGGGCGATCAAATTGTATTAGCGTTTGATTTTGCGGGACACGCCTTCGATTAACAGGTTGAGGCCGAATAACATCGCACTGGCGGAGAAGAGCAAGCGCTGCCAGTTGGTCAGCGGGAATGTGTTATCCACACCCGTCACCGGGATCAGGACCAACTCTTCTGTCGGTCCGCCGGCCGCGGTTTGCGCAGTCACCGGGATGAGGGCTGTGGTTACTGTGGTCGTTCCACCACCGCCACCGCCGGGATCATCTTCCTCATAATTGCAGGATTGATCATCCACAGTAGCCAGCGCATTGAAGTTCAAAGCAGTCGGATCGGTGCAGCCATAGACGGTTTCGTCATAGGTGCAGCTCTCGTCATTGGATGTCGCGTTCGGATTGAAGTTCAGCGCGGTTGGGTCGGTGCAGCCATAGACAGTCTCGTCGTAGGTGCAGCTGCCGTCATCGGAATTTGCGCTGGGGTTAAAGTTCAGAGCGGACACATCGGTGCAGCCTCTTACAGTCTCTTCTTGAGCCGAGACGTACCAGAAATTGATCATGTTATAACCTTTGTACCCCTGACCCTGAGTCTGGTAAGAATACACACTGACATGGCCGGAATCGTCGTAATTCACGCAGAAAGTAGACGACACACAGGTCTCTCCTGAACCTTTCTTGAAGAAATACCAACTATTCCCTTCTTTAATGGCGACAATATTGGCTTCATTTCCGTTGATCTCCGGCAGGTCGTAATCTTTTTCACCATAGGAACCCTGGTCGGAATAATCATTGGGATTGGTGACCGGCTCTGCTGTTTCGCAGGCAGCGTTGGTAACGCAATCGCCATTGCTGTAATTGGTGCCAAAGTCCGGGAGTTCGTTCTGGACATTGGGATCGTCACCGATCGGGCTAGAAACCGTCATGGATGAAACACTGAAGGACGCAACCTGCAATTCCTCTTCAGGTTGAGGATCCTCAACCGGCGTCTCGTCAACCGGTAAATTCTCGTCATTGGTGTTTTCATCAACGGGGGGAAGCTGAGAATTTTCCTCATTGGACCCTTCATCCGCGGGCGGCGTTGTTTCGCTGGATGAATCAGCGTAAATATTACGGACTTGCATTGTTCCGGGCAGCGACAAAACACCCAATAAAAGGGTTGTCACCGCTAGAACCATACTGACCTTTCGCATAACTTTAACTTTTTTCATTTTCTACCTCTCTTAATTAAAAAACCGGTTATTACAACCGGTTTCGCTATTGGCTCTGCGGATCCTTTGGCTATTGCTGAGTACTCACGAACTCTGCCCTAGCTTAAGCGACCAAATGAAAGCTCCGCTTCATCGCCGTTATTCGTACTATTTTGATATACATTATCCGATTTATTGTATACAAAGTCAATGGATCATTCGTCTATTCTGGACTTGTTAATAGATCGCTAATAAAAGCAAAAAAGAGGTGAAATGGGGTTAGTTTTAAAGGAAAAGAGGTGCGCGGTAAGCAATATGGAAATCGAAACTTTTTGGTAGGAAGCGGTATGAACAACCTGGTTAACATTACCAGCTCACCTTGCGGGTGAGCTGGTAATAAGCGAGGCGACCAAATGAACCTAGAATTTATATTTCTTGGTCATTCCTTCAAGGAATAAGGTCACACCGAACATCATCAAGCCCATGTACAGGAACAGTTTCTGGAATCCAGCGAATTCGCTGCTGAGGTCCACGCCCGTCACAGGGATGATCAGTAATTCTTCAGTCGGTCCGCCGGCTCCACCCGTCACCGGGATGATGCCGCCGCCACCGCCACCGGTTGTGGTTGTGACGATACCGCCATCGCAGTCATAGCTGCTGGATTGTGAACCGTGTCCACCAGGCCAGTAGACTGTCAGGGTATGGGTCGCAGGTCCATCAGTGGTTTGGCCCACATTAATGGTGGCATGTGGTCCAATCGTGGCCGAACCGGTTTGTCCATCCAGACTCCAGGAGACCGGTACGGACATGCCGCTTGGGTTGCTGAACGACCAGGCTAAGCGTGCGTTGCCTAAATGGCCGGTTACACAATGAGGATCGAGTACCATTTGTGCCGGGCAGTCGCCGGAATCGCATTCCTGTTCAGCCAAGCCTTCGCATTCCAAACCGCCATACTGCGCTTCCACTACGATCTCGCGCGTTTGCGTGCCGGGGCCGCAGTCGGACGAGCATTCACTCCACTCGCTCCATTCGCAGTCAATCGGGCAGGGATCCATTTCGCAGGTCTGTGTGGCGCCATCTTCATATTGGCATTCTTCGCCGCCAAACTGAGCTTGCTGCAGGATCGTAAAGGTCATTTCACCAGTCGTGCCGCATTCGCCTACGCACTCACTCCATTCGCCGTAGCAATCTTCGGGGCAGGGATCCGTGTCGCAGGTTTGCGTTGCGCCGTCTTCATATCCGCATTCTTCTCCGCCATATTGGGCGGGTACTGTAACCGTGAAAGTCTGCGTGCCAGTCGTGCCGCACTCACCTTCGCACGCGCCCCAATCGCCTTCGCAGTCGATCGGGCAGGGATCCGTGTTGCATGCGCGCGTATCCGGATTGCAGTTTCCACCATTCTGCGCGGGTACTTCAATAATCTGGGTCTGGGTACCGCCGCCGCAGGTGGCCGAGCAGGGACCGTAATCGCCTAACACGCAGTCCACCGGGCAAGCCGCTGTAGCTGCGCAAGTCTTTAGTCCACCGCTACCATCCGGTACTGTCCCGCCAGGATAATCACAATAAGTCGGGCAGTCTTCTTCAGGTGCGCAAGCTTCGTTCTCGCAGGATTGGGTTGCACCGTTAGGCGCTTCACAGGGCGCGCCGCCATTTTCGGCCGGCGTGGTTACTGTGAAGGTTTCCGTGCCGGTTGTGCCGCATGGCCCGGAGCATTCGCTCCATTCACCTACGCAATCCACCGGGTCGCCCGGCGTGCAGGGAATATGTATTTGCATTGGGCAAGCTGCCCCGCCATTCTGCGGGAATACATCGATAATCAGAGTCTGAAAGCAGCCAAAGAAAGGCAAGCATTCGCAAGCAGTGTAATGGTATTCGCAGTCCACCGGTGTCGCGGGCGGCCAGCATTTTTCATTTTCCTGGCCGGGTTTCTGGTAGCAAACCAAATCGCCGCAGCAGGTGTTACTGCCGCCGCAGGGCATACCTTCGGTCTTGCATTCAGGCGCCGGTTCTTTGCATTTGTTGCCGGTGCAGGTCAGGCCACCACAGCATTCTTCGTTGGCATCACAATGGCCATTTTTTGGTACACAGCAAGCTTCGGTAGCATCGCAATGATGCGTTCCGCAGTTGCCATCCGGTAAGTCCTGCGCAGCTTGTCCGCATGCTGTTGAGCATTCTACACGAGCGGCACAACAAGCAGGCATAGTGCAGGTTTGAGTCAGGTCTTTGCATTGGCCGGCATTGCCCCAATTCAGCGTTCTGGTTTGCGTACCGGTTCCACATGTCACGGAACAAGGCCCCCATTCACTATACCAACAACCACCAAAAGTTTCGCCGGTTACTGGAATACATTCGTCGCCTACACATTCGTCGCCGGTGTCTCCACCTTCGCCGCCAGTGTCTCCACCTTCGCCGCCGGTATCTCCACCTTCGCCGCCAGTGTCTCCACCTTCGCCGCCGGTGTCTCCACCTTCGCCGCCGGTGTCTCCACCTTCGCCGCCGGTATCTCCACCCTCACCGCCGGTATCTCCACCCTCACCGCCGGTGTCTCCACCCTCACCGCCCGCCGGTGGTTCGCCGCTTTCTTGTGAAAGGGCATCCACCAGGCTGATGGTAGTGAAGTGTGGCAGCGATAATATGACGCTTTCCGCCTTGGCAGTCGACAGCTCATCCACCAGATTGACGCTGCTGAATTGCGGCAATACCGATGAACCCTCACCTTGCACAATAGAGCTGGCGGCTACCTCACTGATCACACTGACTGCCGGAACCGGGACAACTCCCAAAACGATGAAAAGGATTCCGAGCGCGCAGGTGATCCGCTTAAAAATGATTAATGACTTTCGCATACTTCCCTCCAATTTTTATAATATTTTTAAGACTAATTAAATAAATTACCGGCCATTTTCGTACATGACCGGTTTCGCTACTCGCTCCACTGCACACTCCATGGGTTAGGCGGCTTACCCCATTTCAGCGACCATTTATGTGCGCAGCTTCATCGCTTTCATTTGAAAATATTCAGTTGTAAACATTATATTAATGAAAAATATACAAAAGTCAATAGGCAATTTATATTTCCAACCTTAAAAATTACAAATTCTTCGTTAACGTTATATTAATTACAGTCGACCTTTTTTTCGCGTTTGTCAATGGTAAAACTCTAAAAACGGAAGATTTTTTGCATAAAAATAGTCGAATGCCGTCTTTTGATCAGGCAGCCCGCGCGATGATACAATATCTCCAAGCAAGTCAATCCCTGTATCCGGACGTGAACCCAATGAAAAAATGGACCCTCAGCCTGCTGCCCCTGCTGTTCAGCGCCTGCCAATTGCTGCCCCTGGCCTCACCCACTCCCGACCCGGCCCTGGCCGCCACGCAGACCGCCCAGCGTGAACTGCTGCATGTCATTGAGGCCACCATGACAGCCATTCCCACCATCACACCTATGCCCGCGGGCGGCAGCCTGCCGGAGGCCGGCCTGCCGGCTGTGGCCGCTACACCTTTGCCAACTCCATTCGGATCCGACAATACCATCGCGCATCCCCTAACCGGCATGACCCTGGTCTACATTCCGGCGGGTGAATTCGTGATGGGCACCTCCAAATACGACCGCGACCTGGAAACCAACGAAGTGCCCCAGCATACGGTTACAGTGGATGCTTTCTGGATCAGCCAGACTGAGATTACCAACGCGCTGTACACGCAGTGCGTACTGGCCGGCGCCTGCGTTTATAGCGCCGGCGACCACACCAACCCGCGCTATACCGACCCGGCCTTCGCCGACCACCCGGTGGTCTACATTGCCTGGCAGGCCGCCCAGGATTATTGCGCCTGGAGCGGCGGGCGTCTGCCCACCGAAGCCGAATGGGAGAAAGCCGCGCGCGGCACGGAAGGCTTGAAATTTACCTGGGGTAATACCTCGCCCACCGAGACACAGGTCAACGCCAACAACATTGTCGGCGACACCACCCCGGTAAATCAGTACCCGCAGGGCGCCAGCCCGTACGGCGTGCTGGACATGGGCGGCAACGTGCGCGAATGGGTGTGGGATTGGTACGATCCTTATTACTACCAGTACGCGCCGGACAGCAACCCGACCGGCCCGATCAGCGGGGAGAAGAAAGTGCTAAAAGGGGCCAGTTATTCGGACATCTACCGCTTCGCGCGTCCGGGCAACCGCCTGGCGCACGACCCGCATTCCCCCGGCGTCAACCGCGGTTTCCGCTGCGTCTATCCCTAGCCAGTGATAGTTTCCTTTTTAAAGCAAAGCGAGGGAAAGTCACCCGTTCATCATCTTCCCACGCTTGCGCACAAGCAAATGCGAGCGAACTTTCCCTCTGCTTAAATTTTATCTTATTTTTTTATTTAACCAAGTGGGGTGTACACTGACATGCTCATTTCAATTCAAACATTACGCTGAGATGCGCAGGCGCAGGCGCGTCCGCGTCCAACCCCTGCCCCAACGCCGGCGCGCGCACCCCTATCCATTAAAAACGCAGGGCATCGCTCCCTGCCTCTCTGCCTGAGTATATTTTATTAACACAGGGTTGCAGATAAGTTTTTTAGAAGGAAGAATATCCTGTCCCGCGTACCGATGAATGACCTGCTGCGGCCAGCCCTTTTGGCTTATAATCTGCGCAAATCCAATTTTTTAAGATTGTCAGGCAAAAATACGCGTACCGTTTGAATTCATGAATCAACGACAAAAGCTGTTGGACTATCTGTTCATCGCCCTGGGCTCTCTGATCCAGGCAGTTGCCATGCGCCTGTTCCTCATCCCCGGTTTGATGGTCAGCGGCGGCATCAGCGGCGCGGCGCAGATCATCAATTACTTTACCAATTTCCCCATCGGCGTAATGGTGCTGGTGGGCAACGTTCCTTTGTTAGCCCTGGGCTGGCGCCACCTGGGCGGGCGTCGCTTCGCGCTGCGCACAGCCGCTGCGGTAGTCCTCTTCTCCCTATTCACCGATGGGCTGGCTTTTGTTTTGCCGCGTAACGGCATGACCGAGGATATGGTTTTAGACGCGCTGTACGGCGGTGTGCTGCTTGGCATCGGCTTGGGTTTTGTGTACCGCGGGCGCGGCACCAGCGGCGGCACCGATATCCTGGGGCGCATCCTCAACCACTACCGCGGGGTGGCTATCTCGCAGGCCTACCTGCTCACCGACGGCGTGGTGGTGCTGGCCTCCGGTTTCGCTTTTGGTTGGAACCGCGCGCTGTACGGCCTGATGGTTATCTACGTATCCGGCCTGGCGGCCGAAATGGTCTCGGAAGGCAACAACCTTTACCGCACCACTTTCATCATCACCAATAAACCGCAGGAAGTCACCGAGCGCATCTGCTCGGTGCTGGAACGCGGTGTAACCCTCATCCCGGGCACGGGCGGGTACACCGGCCAGGCCCGCACCATGTTGTACTGCGTGCTTTCGCGTGCCGAGATCAGCGTGTTGAAGACCATCGTGACCGAGATCGACCCGCAGGCATTTATGGTCATCGGGCAAGCCAACGAAGCGCTGGGGGAAGGCTTCCGCCCCCTCGGAAAAGATTAGCCTAATTTAAAATATGCAGCAGCGCGCCCGCGGCCAGCCCCAGTTGACCGGTGTGGTAAGTGACGCGCACCCAAAACCGCGCGCGCGGAAAAGGCCGCACGAAGCGGTCATAAGCCAGCATCGTATCAGAGATAAAAAAGAGGAATCCACCCGCGGCAGCCAGCGCCGCGGCCGGCAGCTGCCAATCCGGACGGAACAGGGTCAGCAGGGCGGAGAAGAGCATCAGCGCAATCACCCCGCTGTACACAGCCACCGGGATACGCATGCGCCTATGCGCCCCGGAATTACGCATGGCGCTATCCAGACGGTTCAGGATCAGCAGCCAGACGATGAGAACAAGCAATCCCAAAACAAAAAATACAGGCGACAGCGTTGGTTGGGGTTGGTTGAAAGCCAGGATATACATGATATGCGCCAGCAGGAAAGCCCCCATACCGGGCAGAAAGTAATGGTAGCTTGCCATCAGCAGGATGTCCCCCGCCAGCGAACACAGAAATCCAATTCCGAATGCCAGCAGAGCACCTTGAAAATGCCCCGCGCTGCCGAACCAAATCAGCAGCAGGATCAGCGCGGCCGGTTTGGTCAGGTACCCCACCCGGCGCCAGCCATGCCACACAGCCAGCCAATCGGCGGCCGCCAGGGCAATAAAGGCCGGCAGCCAGGCATTGATCATGAATCCTCGTTCAGATCCGTATATCCCATTTGTTTGAGGAAAGCCAGATTGCTGCGCCAGTTCTTGCTGACCTTTACGCGCAGTTCCAGGTACACCTTGCGGCCCGACATCTTTTCAATAGCGGCGCGTGATGATTTGCCAATTTCTTTTAGCATCAAACCGCCTTTGCCAATCACGATGCCCTTTTGGGAATCTTTTTCCACAAACAGGGTGGCGGAAATGAAAGCGCCTTCTTCCCCGCGTTCCTGGTAGTCATCAATGCGCACGGCCAGCGCGTAAGGCACTTCTTCGCGCAGGTGCTCCAGGGCGGCTTCGCGGATCAGGTCGGCGGCGATATCGCGCTCATACAGGTCGGTCACCTGGTCATCGGGGAAGAGCGCCTCGCCTTGCGGCAGCAGGGCGGTTACGGCCGCCAGCAATTCCGGCAGGCCTTTTCCGGTCAGCGCGCTGACTGAAATCTGGGTAATTTTTGGAAACAAACGCGCGTATTCCTCGCACCGCTCTGCCAGCACGTCCTCGTTGATCAGGTCGGTCTTATTCAGGATTTGCAGCACCGGCGGCAGTTCAGCCATTTCCGCCAAACGCGCGGTAATGATCTGGTCTTCCTCATGCGGGGGTTGGTTGGCGTCCACCAGCCACAGCACCACATCCGCGTCGGACAGCGCCTGCGCGGCCACCGCGTTCATGCCCTCGCCCAATTTATTGTGCGGCAGGTGCAGCCCGGGGGTATCGACAAAAACAACCTGGGCTTCCTCATTCGTCAGAATGCCCAATTGATTGACACGGGTAGTTTGCGGCTTTGGTGAAACCGCCGCAATTTTCTGCCCCAGCAGGGCATTGATCAGGGTAGATTTACCCACATTCGGCCGTCCGGCCACCGCCGCGAACCCGCAGCGAAATTCTTCAGGATTATTTAAATTCATGCCTCAATTATAGAGTACTTCCCCAAAATCGCGCGGCGCTTTTTCAGCGCACCAGCCGATCTCCTTTGATGCGGCAGCCTTCCAATTGCAGCAGCGCAATCTTGGTGGCGATGCCTCCCGCGGCGGAGAAACCATGCATGCTCCCGTCGCTTGCCACCACGCGATGGCAGGGGATGACAATCGCCAGCGGGTTGCGCGCCAGCGCGCCGCCCACCGCGCGCGCGGCTTTGGGCTGTTGGATGCGCGCGGCCAGTTCGCCGTAGGTGATGGCAGTGCCGTAGGGAATATGCGCGGTTTCCTGCAGCACCCGCCGGCGAAAGTCCGGCAAGCCTTCCAAATCTAAAGGCAGGTCAAAGGTTTTCCGTTTGCGATCAAAATATTCCTGAATTTGGCGGCCGGCCGCGTGCGCCAACTCCAGCGAACGTGTGCTGGGGATATTGGCCTTATCCAAGATCAACGCCTTGAAATCCTGCAATCCCTGAAAGCTGACGTAAGCCAGGCCCACGTCGCTGGCGGCGATCACCACCGCCCCCGCCGGATTTCCATCCACCATAGCCACAGCCATCGGTTTATCTTGATTAACTTGATTGATCAATTTCCCTTCCTTTCAATGTTAGCGGAACGAATCCCTATTATATAAAGAATCATATCGAACACAAGGCATCAAGACAGGCTCAGAATCGTATAAAAAGGGTAAATATGGGGGTTAAATCGTAGGGTAAGCGTAGGGATAGCGTCAAGCAAAAAAGATGACCTGACGGTATATTAATCTCAAGGGCGACTTCTCTTCTTCTCCTCCTTATGAGAGGGCCGGGGTCGGCGTCTCCGGCTCTCGTTTTAAATCTTATCCCCTCCATCAGGAGGGGATTTTTATTTATTTCTTAAGCCGCAGATAAACACGGATTTACAAGAACTTAATAGGATGGTTGATTCACACAGATAATGACTCGCAGCGTAGGTCGCGTTTCTGCCTGTACTCAACAGTTTTGAGTGAACGAGCCAATGCTTTTCTCCCTCTCCCAAGGGATCGCGCAGCATTCCATTGAGGGAGAGGGCCAGGGGTGAGGGGGAATAATATGGCATTTGTCACGTCATCCATTTGGAAGCGGGCCGAGATGCTTCGCCCCAAGGGTCTCAGCATGACACAGGCGGGCGTTGGCGCGAATAGATCAACTACCCCGCCAGCTTAGCGTCAGACAGGAAAGTCAGACCTGCAAGTCAGGCTAACGCGAGTGTCATTCCGAACAAACACTCATTGCGTTCACACGACTTTCCCCTGGTATAAGGCTCTTTGTCGGCAGGTTAATAAGAACTTCCGGGAATCCATCTGTGTGTATCAACCTTGAAGCATCCAGGTTTTTATCTGTGTCCATCTGTGGTTAAAATAGTTTTTCATCGTTGCCAACCCAAAGTCCTCCATACAATTGAGCTGGTTGTGATACACTTCATCCGAAAAATAAATCTCACCTTCTTGGAGGGAATAATGTCAGAAAACCGCGAAACCTATCCCATCGAGATTGGAGGAGTCAAACGCAATCTGCGCCTGTTTGAAATCAAGCCGGGTCTAAAGATTGCCATCCTGAACATTCTGGGCGACACCGAACTGGTGACCGCCAGCGCCAAAGAATTAGCCAAGAAACTCGCCGACAAAGACTACGACGTCCTGGTCACAGCCGAATCCAAGAGCATTCCGCTGATTCATGCCCTATCCGTGGAAACGCGTAAACCCTACGTGGTCCTGCGCAAAGATTACAAAATCTACATGGGCGACGCCATCCAGGCAGAAACCCTCTCCATCACCACAGGGAAACCCCAAACGCTAATCCTCGACGAAAAGGATAAAGCCCTGATTAAAGGAAAGAAAGCCGCCATCGTAGATGACGTCATCAGCACCGGTTCCACGTTGGAAGGCATGCGCACCATCCTGGAGAAAGCCGGCGGTCAAATTGCGCTGGAAGCCGCCATCTTCACCGAAGGCGACGAAAGCGATTGGCAGGAGATCATCGCGTTGGGCCATCTGCCCGTCTTCACCGATTAACTCCCAATCTCCATTAAATTTAGAAAAAAGCCGCAATTGCGGCTTTTTTTTACGCTCCTTTATAATGCGCGCCGCGGCCGGCCTGGCAGGCATACAGCGGCAGCTCGCGCCCGAATTGCGCTTCAAAGCCCTTCCGCAAAGCCTGCATAAAACCCTCGCTTTGATCGGCCGCCACCAGATTGACCGTGCAGCCGCCAAAACCCGGTCCGGTCAGGCGCGCGCCGTAACAGCCGTTCATTGCCTGCGCCCGCTCGGCCAGCCAATCCAGCTCGACAGTGCTGACCTCGAACTCCTCCCGCAGGGAAGCGTGGCTGGCGTTCATCAGCCGGCCAAAACCGGCCGCATCGTCCTGCAGCAAACACATGGCTGCCTGCCGCACCCGTTCCATTTCCGTCAGCACATGCCGCGCCCTCTGATACATTTCCGCCGGCATACGGTCGGCAAAGGTCTCCAGTTGGGCCAGGCTGACGTCCCGCAGCGCGCGGATGTCCGCAAAATCTTCCCGCAGCGCCTGTACGGCCTGTTCGCAGGCAGCCCGGCGTCGGTTGAACTCGGAATGAGTAGGGTCGCACCGCGCTCCGGAATCCGCCAGGATCACGACGCTATTGGGCGGCATGGGCAGCGGCTGCCACTGCAAACTGCGCATGTCGAACAGCAGCGCGTGCCGCGCTACCCCGTGCGCGCAGGTAAATTGATCCATCAGATCACAGCTCTTGCCTACGTATTGGATTTCGGCCATCTGGCAGATGCGCGCCAACTGCACGCGCTCCACTTGCCATTCGCCTGCCTTGCTCCAGGCCAGCGCGAAAGCCAGCTCCAGCGCGGAAGAACTCCCCAGTCCGGCACCAACCGGCAGATCCGACCCAATCACTGCCTCCAGCCCGCCCACCGCCAGGCCCGCCTCGCTCAACGCCCAGGCTACTCCGGCCGGATAAAGCGCCCAAGCCGGCAGCGGTTGTCCGTTGCTGTCCATGCGCGCCTGCAAATTGTCCAATTGAAAACTAACCTGCTCGCCCAAACTAAGCGACTCCACCGTGACCGTACGGTCGGTGCGCGGGCGCGCGGCCAGGCGCACGGCGCGGTCAATGGCAATCGGCAGCATTACGCTTTGGTTGGTTTCGGCTTGCTCGCCCAGCAGGTTGACCCGTCCGGGGGAGATTACCTGAATCTCCCAATCGGGAAGTGCTTCGATGTCAGGCTTCATGAATTCTCTCTTCGTATTGGTGTATCAGGAGGGTTTTTGCCTCATGGCTTTTATGTTTCAAGCGGTGTTCCCGGCGCATGGCCTCCGACTGGTTTTCCAATTCTTCCATGTAGACCAGCTTGACGGGTCTGCGGGCACGCGTGTAGCGGGCGCCCTGCCCGCGGTTATGGGTTTGTACGCGCCGCTCCACATCTTTGGTCCAACCGCAGTAATACGTTCCGTCAGCGCATTCCAACAGGTAGCAGTAAAATGCCATACCCTCCTCGCAAATTTACTGATCCAGATTTAATAAAGCTTTGAGCGCGTCTTCTTCGCTGGGCATGCTGGTAAGCGCTTTACCGGCTGAAATACCGCGCCGGCGTTTCTCCAGCCAATTCAAACGTGCGGACTGGCTTTGGCGCAGTGCTTCTTCCAGGGCTGCCTGATCTTCATCCAGCAGTGCCTGGCGCAAATGCCCCAACGCCGCTTCCAGATTATCCAGCACCCGCAGCGAATTTTGGCTGTCTGCCAGGGCAATCTGCGCCCAATCCGCCGCCTGTAATTTTGTTAAGGGAGCGCTGGCCGCGGCCAACGAAGCGCCGGCAAGCATCTGGCCGTCACGCCAGCTGGGCTGCGCGCTGACAGCGTCCATCAAAACGCAGGCTGCCAGCTCCGGCAGCAGCAGATTGGCCGCCGCCCATCCGTCAACTTCGCCCGCTTCCGCGAACACTGGCAGGCCGCCCAACAACACTGCCAAAACCGCGGCCTGGTTCAGCAATTCTTCCGAAGCGCGTGGAGAAGTGGAAATGGTGATGCGCCCGCCCTTGAAAAGGTCGGCGCGCGCCTCGCCGCTTCCATCGTCTTCTTCCGCCAGGCAATCCGGATTCAGCGCCGGCAGCATGGAAATATACGGTGCGTCCGCGCCGAAGATTGCTTCGATCGAAGCCGCCGGTACGCTGTGGCGCGCCGACAGGTTTACCAGGATGGCGGATCCTAATCCAGCTGCTTTCAAATCAGCCAGCGCAGATTGAAAAGCTTGCGGCGGTAGGGTGATCAGCACCAGCGCCGCGTCCTTTATCGTATCTTTAAGGTCTTGGCAGACTGGTTGAAAAACTTTTACCGCGTCGGCCGCAATGCACTTTTCCCTGTCCGGATCCCAGCCTTTACAGCGAATATCCTTATGCTGCGCGCTCAGCGCCATGGCGGCTGAAACGCCTACACGGTCCAATCCGATAATGCTTATTTGAATGCTCACCTCAGCCTCCAATCAGGATTCGGGCCAGTCCCTGGATCATCGGGCTAATTAACGCGTCCACCAGGCTGAAGCCGATCATCGGGCCAACCAGCAGCAGGAAAATTAATAAATAAGGCCCGTAGGGGCGAATGGCGGCCCATTTCTGTTCCCATTCAGCCGGCAGCAGGTAGACCAAAATCTCCTCGCCGTCCAAAGGGGGCAGCGGCAGCAGGTTGAAGATCATCAACCCTAAATTGGTATACAGGAAATATAAAAGGAAATAGCGCGGCGTGGGCAGGAAGGCCCCCGCGGCGGGTATGTTGTTGACCACGCCGGTTCGCAGAACAATCGCCGCCAAAATGGCCAGGAAGAAATTTGCCAGCGGGCCGGAAATGGCTGTCAGCATCAGGGCCGAAGGCGAATAATTCCGCAGCTTCTGCGGGTTGATGGGCACCGGTTTGGCCCAGCCGAAGCCGGTGAAAATCAACATCAGGCTGCCCATGAAATCCAGGTGGCGCAGCGGGTTGAGCGACAGCCGCCCGAACAGGCGCGGCGTGTCATCGCCCAAGCGCGTGGCTGTCCAGGCATGCGCGAATTCATGGAAAGTAAAGGCGATTAACAGAGTAATCACCGCGGACAGGATGGATGGCAGGGATTGGTTTAACATGGGTTAACTATAATCGTAAACCGGCCCAAAGACAACTTGCGATATAATCGAGCCATGCTCCCGGACCTGGATATGAACGATATCTTACGGTTAAAGAAACCGCACCCATGTGGGGGATATACCTGGAAAGTAATCCGGCTGGGTGCAGATATTGGTTTGGAATGCCTGACCTGTGGCCGGCATGTCATGTTGACCAGGCGTGAGCTAAAAAACCGTTTGAAAAAGAACCTAGGAAAAACGAGCGAACATGACGACCTTAAAAACTAACCCCCATATCCTGTTTTTATTTTCGGATACGGGCGGCGGCCACCGCAGCGCATCGGAAGCCATTATTGAAGCCCTTAATTTGGAATTTCCCGGACAATTTACCTATGAGATGGTAGATTTTTTCCTGGATTATGCTCCCCCACCCCTGAACCTGGCCGGGCCGACCTATCCGGCCATGTCGCGCATGGATTACCTGTGGGGGCGCGCCTTTGAAACCAGCGACGATCCGGACCGCATGCGCGTGATCTATGCCATGTTGTGGCCCTACATCCGCCTGTATATGTACAAGCTGCACCGCGAGCATCCCTGCGATGTGATTGTTTCCGTGCACCCGCTCATCAACACCCCCTTCCTGCGCGCCAAACGCAAGAAGCGCGACAATACCCCTTACGTCACCGTGGTGACCGATCTGGTCTCCACCCATACCGCCTGGTTCAACAATCAGGCCGACCTGATCATTGTGCCCACCGAACAAGCCCGCCAGAACGCCATCCGTACCTGCATCAACCCGGAAAAATTGCGGGTGATCGGACTGCCGGTAGCGGACCGCTTCTCGCGCTCTTCGGCCAGCAAGCAGGAACTGCGTGAAAAACTGGGCTGGCCGCAGGACAAAATGGTTATCCTGCTGGTCGGCGGCGGTGAGGGCATGGGCCCGCTGGGCGAAGTATCCATGAAAATCAACGAAGCCAAATTGGATGCCGCACTGGTGGTGGTTACAGGCAGGAACAAGCACTTAAAGGAAAAGCTTGAGAACCATAAATGGGATATTCCCGCTTACATCTATGGATTCGTTAAAGATATGCCCGACTTTATGCGCGCGGCAGATGTACTGGTCAGCAAAGCCGGGCCGGGCACCATCAGCGAAGCGTTAATCGCCGAGTTGCCCATCATCCTCTACCACCGCATTTCGGGGCAGGAGGAAGGCAACGTCTCTTACGTGATCGATGAAGGCGCGGGCATCTGGGCGCCGGAAATCGAAGATATCATCCTGGCGCTGAAAGACTGGCTGGATCATCCCGAGCAGCGCCTGCAAGCCGTGTCCAACGCCAAACGACTGGCGCGGCCGAATGCCTCACGCGACATCGCGCACGCCATTATCGACCAGGTAAAACGCTAAACTCACGTTAAAATAGGATTATGCCAATACTGGAACCTAACTCTTTTGAATTCATCAGCCGCAGCCCGGATCAAACCCGGCGCATCGGCATCCGCCTGGGTTCTTCCCTGCAGGCGGGTGATGTGGTCTGCCTGAGCGGTGAATTGGGCGCCGGCAAGACCACCCTGGTGCAGGGCATCGCCGAAGGCTGGGGCAGCCCGGACGCCGTCACCAGCCCAACCTTTGTGCTGGTCAACAATTACCGCAAGATGGGCGGGCTTGAAATGAACCACTTCGACGCTTACCGCATACAGAACGCCCTGGAAGCGGAGGATTTGGACCTGACCGGCATGATCATGGATGGGCCATTTTTGGTAGAATGGGCCGAAAGAGTACAGGAAGTCCTGCCGCAGGAAAACCTGTGGATTAAAATGAAATACCTGGCCGACGAACAGCGCGGTATTACGTTTGTGCCGCACGGCCGCCGCTTTGAAAGCATGGTCGAAAAATTAAGAAATGATGTAATGAAGAGCTTCTGATGATCCTGGCAATTGACACTTCAACCCAATGGATGGGGATTGCGCTCCTGCAAGACGCGCAAATCCTGTATGAAAAAGTCTGGCGCACCAGCCGCCGCCATACCGTTGAACTGGCCCCTGCCATTCAGGAAGCCGTGCAGGATTGCGGGCTGCAGATCAGCGATCTGGAAGCCATTGGCGTTGCGCTCGGCCCGGGTTCATTCACCAGCCTGCGCATCGGCCTGGCGGTAGCCAAAGGGCTGGCGCTCACGCAGCGCATTCCGGTCATTGGAATTCCCTCGCTGGACATCACCGCCGCCGGCCTGCCTGTGCGGGACGTTCCCCTGATCGCCGTGCTGCGCGCCGGCCGGGAACGCCTGGCGGCCTGCACTTATCTCGCCGAAAACGACCGCTGGAAATCTTCCGGCGAAATATCCATCACTACCGCGCAGGAATTGGAAACCGCCATCGACAGCCCCACGCTGGTCTGCGGCGAGCTCGAACCGGAGGAACGCAGGATATTGGAGCGCCGCTGGCGCAACGCCCTGCTGCCCGACCCGGCCGACTGCGTGCGCCGGCCGGCCAGGCTGGCCGTGCTGACCGCCAAACGCTTCAAAGCCGGACAGGTCGATGATGTGGTCACTTTAGCGCCGATTTATCTGCATACCCTCAATACGCCTGCCTTGAACCAGGCCTGAGCGCAAGCAGATTGTTTTTTTGATTCTGGCTACAGAAAGGATGAACGGTGAACTCTGAAGAAATTTTGCGGGATTTGGCAGCGCAAATTAATACATGCCAAAACTGCGGGTTGGCGCAAACGCGCAAACATGCCGTCCCCGGCGAAGGTCCTGCCAACGCGGAAATCATGTTGATAGGTGAAGGCCCCGGTTTTCACGAAAACGAGCAGGGCCGTCCTTTTGTCGGCCAGGCGGGCAAGTTCCTCGATGAGCTGCTGGCTGCCGGTGGTTTTGATCGCGAAACGGTGTTTATCACCAACGTGGTGAAGTGCCGCCCGCCCGGCAACCGCGACCCGCAGCCGGTTGAATTGGAAGCCTGCCAGGCTTACCTGGACCAGCAGATCGCGGCCATCAACCCGCTCATCATTGTTACGTTGGGGCGCTTTTCCATGGCGCGTTATTTCAAGGATGCCAAGATCAGCCAGATTCATGGTCATGCCTCCTGGATGGGCAACCGCTTCATCATTCCCATGTACCATCCCGCCGCCGGACTGCACCAGCCCAACATCAAACCGACCATCATGCAAGACTTCAGACAGCTTTCTTCGCTGGTCGAGAAAGCGCGTAAGTCTGCCTCCGCGCATACGGATGCCCCCGCCTCCAACGACGAGGACAACGCCACGCAATTAAGCTTTTTCTAAAAGGTGAAAATATGGATCAGGCTCAGGAATTAATTAGTAAATTTAAAGGGAAAACTGCGCACGTAGCCGTGTTGGGGTTGGGCTATGTCGGCCTGCCGCTGGCGGTGGTATTCGCCGAAAGCGGCTTTAAAGTGACCGGCATCGACCCGATTGAGGCCAAAGTCCGGCAGATCAAAAACGGCAAGAGCTACATCCTCGACATCCCGGATGAAAAGATCAAGAAACTGGTTGAATCCGGTAATTTGAATGCCACCACGGATTATTCCGTTCTGTCAGAGATCGACGGCGTCAGCATCTGCGTGCCCACCCCGCTGCGCAAGACCGGCGATCCCGACCTTTCCTATATCCTGGCAGTCTCTGATTCATTAAAAGAATACGTCCACAAGGGCATGGTGATCGTGCTGGAATCCACCACCTACCCCGGCACCACCCGCGAAATGATCCTGCCCAAGCTGGAAGAAAGAGGCCTGCAGGTCGGCAAGGACTTTTTCCTGGCGTTCTCTCCCGAACGCGTCGACCCCGGCCGTACGGATTGGACCACCACCAACACGCCCAAAGTGCTGGGCGGCATCACGCCCGCCTGCCTGGAAGTTTCCAAAGCCTGGTACGGCAGCGCGCTGGAAACGGTCGTGCCGGTTTCCTCCGCCGAGGTAGCCGAGATGGCCAAACTGCTGGAGAACACCTTCCGCATGATCAACATCGGCATGGTCAACGAAATGGCCATCATGTGCGACCGCCTGGGCGTGGATGTATGGGAAGTGATCGAAGCCGCGGCTACCAAGCCCTTCGGCTATATGAAGTTCCTGCCCGGCCCCGGTTTGGGCGGGCACTGCATTCCCATCGACCCGCTCTATCTTTCCTGGAAACTAAAAACCGTCAACTACTCGGCGCGCTTCATTGAACTGGCCTCCGAGATCAACACCTCCATGCCGCGCTACACCGTCAGCAAGGTGCAGGATACGCTCAATACTCACAAAAAAGCCCTCAACGGCTCGGATGTGCTGGTAATTGGCATCGCCTACAAACCGAATATCGACGACCTGCGCGAATCCCCGGCGCTGGATATCATCCACCTGCTCGAGCAAAAAGGCGCCCGGGTCAGCTACCACGATCCATTCATCAAATCCTTCAATCACGACGGCGTTAAGATGGAAAGCGTCAGTGATTTGGACAGCGCCGTTAAGGCGGCCGACTGCGTGGTGATCGTCACCAACCACTCCGCTTACGACTACCAAAAGATGCTGACGGACGCCAGGTTGATCGTGGACACCCGCAATGCGCTGGGATTGCACGGTCAGAAAAATGATAAGGTTGTGAGACTCTGATGGGTTCTTATTTGGTCACCGGCGCTGCCGGGTTCATCGGCTCCAAAGTCAGCGAAAAACTGCTGGCCGCCGGGCATCAGGTCATCGGCATCGATAACCTCGACCCGGTCTACGACCTACGCCTGAAGAATTGGCGTCTGGAGCGGCTGCAAGACTTTCCCGCTTTCAGCTTCTACCAGGACAGCATCTGCGACCGCGGCGCGCTCGACAAGATCGCGCGCGAACACCGGGGCATCGACGGCATCATCAACCTGGCCGCCAAGGCCGGCGTGCGCGATTCCGTTTCGGATCCCTGGTCCTATTACGAAACCAACCTGACCGGCACCCTCAACCTGTTGGAAATGTGCCGGCATAACGACATCCGGAAGTTCATCCTGGCCTCCACCTCCAGCATTTACGGAGAGGACGCGCCCTACCCCACGCCTGAAACGGCCGGCTCCAGCCTGCCGCTGCAACCCTACGCCGCCAGCAAGAAAGCGGCCGAGACGCTGGGCTACAGCTACCATTACCTGCATGGCATCGACGTGACCGTGCTGCGCTACTTCACGGTTTACGGCCCCGCCGGACGCCCGGGCATGTCCATGTTCCGCTTTGCCAAGTGGATCATGGAAGACCACGAAGTAATGGTCTTCGGCAACGGCGAGCAGACGCGCGGCTTCACCTACCTGGACGACATCGCCAGCGGTACCGTGCTGGCGCTCAAACCATTGGGCTACGAGATCATCAACCTGGGCGGGCACGAATCCATCAGCATCAACAACCTGATCCATAAATTCGAAACCATCATCGGCAAAAAGGCCGCTGTAAAATACTATCCCGAAAACGCGGCGGACATGTCCGCCAGCTGGGCCGACACATCCAAGGCACAACAAATGCTGGGTTGGAAACCGCGGGTTTCGCTGGACGAAGGCCTGCGCAACGTAGTGGACTGGTACCGGCAGGAATACGATTGGGCCAGTCAGGTGGATACTGAATGAAGTTCCTGGGGAAGTGGTGGCATATCCTCAAAACGGATAAGCTGCTGCAAAAGATCCTCGCCAATTCCGGTTACCTGTTGAGCAGCAATGTGCTCAGCATGGGCCTGAGTATGCTCCAAAGCATCCTGGCCGGACGCCTGCTGGGCGTGGCCGGTCTCGGCGTGGTCGGCACCATCACCGCATTCGCTTCCACGCTCAACCGCCTGTTCTCCTTCCGCATGAACGAGCTGGTGGTCAAGTATTTCGGCGAAGCCAGGAGCCAAAACCAGCCGGAACGTGCCGCGGCCGTGGTCAAAGTAGCCGCTCTGGGCGAGACAGGCAGCGCGATGCTATCTTTCCTGATTCTGGTATTACTGGCGCCTATCGTAGCCGAGCGCCTGGCCGATGACCCCACCACCGCCCCGCTCTTTATCCTGTACGGCACCATGGTGCTGGCCAACTTTGCCACCGAAACTTCCACCGGCGTACTGCAGGCTACCAACAAATTCCGCAATTACGCCATAGTCAACCTGATCAGCTCCATCCTGACCGCCAGCGTGATCGTGTGGTCATTCTTCTCCCAACGCGGCATGATGGAAGTTGTGTTGGCTTACCTGATCGGCAAATTCGTCTTGGGGCTGGGAACCGCCGTGCTGGGCTATCATGAAATGAACCGCGCCATCGGCAAAGGCTGGTGGAAAGCCTCCTTCTCGCACCTGCCGCCTTTCAAAGAACTGTTCAGCTTCGCCTTCAGCTCCAACATCAGCAGCACGATCATCATGCTGGTGCGCGATAACGAAGCCTTATGGATCGCCCTGTTCCTCTCCCCGGTCGAAGTCGGTTACGCCAAAGTTGCTTTGGCACTCATCAACCTGGTGCAGATACCCATCACACCCTTCATTTCCACCACCTATCCGGAGATCAACCAGGCGGTCATCCGGCGCGACTGGACCCTGCTGCGGCGTTTGCTGAAACGCATCACGCTCATCTCCGGCACCTGGACCGGCGCCTGCGCGCTGGGCCTGGCTGTGCTGGGGCGCTGGCTGCTGATGTTCTACGGCGCGGATTTTCTACCAGCCTACGAGCCTATGCTGATCTTCCTGGTCGGGCTGGGTTACGCCAACATCCTCTTCTGGAACCGGCCGCTGCTGCTTTCATTGGGCATGCCGCTGGTGCCCTACCGCTATACCTTGTGGGCCGGCCTGGCTAAGGTAGGCCTGGCTTTCCTGCTGGTACCACGTCTTGGATTGAATTCGGAAGCCTTTCTGCTTTCGGCCTTCTTCGTCATTTCAGTCAGTTTGATCGTCTGGCGCGGATTGCAGGAAGTTAATCATCGCGAAAAAATCGACTTGGAGGCCAACCCGGCATGAAAATCGCCTGCATCACTACTTCCGTCGTTCCCTCCAGCAGCGCCAACAGCATTCAAGCCATGAAGGTCGTGCACGCCCTCAAGGAGCTCGATCAGGATGTGCACCTGTGGCTGCCGGAATTTCAGCGCGGCGACTGGCAGGAGCTGGCCGACGTGTACGGCCTGCGCACGCCCTTCCCCGTGGATTGGCTGCCCTTCACGCGCGCTTTCAAGCAGTACGATTTCAGCTGGAACGCGGTCAGTCAGGCGCGCCGTTGGGGCGCCGACGTGGTCTACACCTGGTCGCTGCAGGCAGCGCTGTTTGCGCTGCAGCGCGGCCGCCCGGCTGTGATGGAATTTCACGACTTTCCCATGGGCAAACTCGGCCCGCGTTTATTCCAGGGCTATATCGGCCATAAAAATCCCAAGCTGACGCTGTGCACTACGCGCGCGCTGGCCGACGGGCTGGAAGAACAATACGGCTTTACCTTCAAAGAGAACCAATTGCAGATCGCACCCAACGGCGTGGAACTGGAACGTTATCAAGACCTGCCCGCGCCTGAAGAAGCGCGCCGGCAGCTTGGTTTGAAAGACGGCCTGACGGTGGGGTATTCCGGCCACTTCTACCCCGGGCGCGGCATGGATGTGCTGCTGGCATTGGCCCAGGGGCTGCCGCAGGTCAACTTCCTGTGGATGGGCGGCCGCCCGGAGGACATCGCTCCCTGGCGGGAAAAACTGGCCCAGGACGGCCTGCACAACGTGACCATCACCGGCTTCATTCCCAACAGTCGCCTGCCGCTTTATCAGGCCGCGGCCGATATCCTGCTGATGCCCTACAACCGCTCCATCTCCGGTTCCAGCGGCGGCAACATCGCGCGCGTCATCAACCCCATGAAAATGTTCGATTACCTGGCCAGCGGGCGCGCCATCGCCGCCAGCGACATCCCGGTCTTCCACGAAGTGCTTTCTGATAAAAATGTCTGCTTCTGCGAACCCGAAGATGGCGCGGACTGGATCGCCAAGGTCGGCCAACTGGTTCAAGATGAAAAGCTGCGGGCGCGGCTGGGCGCGCAGGCCAAACAAGACGCCGCGCAATACACCTGGAAACGGCGCGCGCAAACCAGCCTGGATCATCTGCAAAAGCTATTACAATAATTCCATCTGAAAAAATAAGCAGAAACCGATGAAAAAACTCCACAAACCTTTCCTGATATTTTGTGTCAGTCTGGGCGCTGTGATCGGCGCCGTGGTGGCCTATCTGAACCCGGCTGAAAACCCGCTGATCGGATTTTTCTCCGCCTTCCTGCTCTCCGGCCTGAGCCTGTATGCTTTGGGCTGGCTGTGGCACAAGCTGGGCGGCAGCCGCGTGCTGGCCTGGACGGTTTTTCTGGCTTTTCTGTTGCGCCTGAGCATCGGCATGCTGTTGTTCATCGCCCTACCGGTAGTCGGCTATGACGAAGATCCCACCAACGCCGGTTATCTCTATCTGGACGCCTACCGCCGCGACAGCGACGCCTGGCGCCTGGCCGAGTCCGGCGAACCGCTGGGCATGGCCTTTCAGGAAGAATTTGCCACCGACCAGTACGGCGGGCTGCTCTCGCTGAGCGCCGCGGTTTACCGTGTTTTCAGCCCGGACGGCCACCGCCCGCTGTTGATCCTGATCCTGACCTCTTTTGCCGCCGCGGCCGGCCTGCCTTTCCTGTGGCAGGTGGTGCGCAAGCGCTGGGGCGAACGCACGGCCAACGTGGTGGCCTGGCTGTACGCGCTCTATCCCGAAAGCATCATCCTGGGCGCTTCGCAAATGCGCGAACCCATGCTGATCGGCCTGTCGGCTGTAGCCGCCTGGGGCGTGGGCAAGTGGAAAGATAATAAAACCCGCTCGGCGCTGGCATTAGGCATCAGCTTCCTGTTGATGCTGTTTTTCTCATTCAAAGCCGCCGGGGCCATTCTGGCCGCCATGGCGGTTTGGTTCTGGCTGGAAAATATCCAACCCAAAGCCGGCAAAAACCTGCGTATTGCCGGGTATTTGCTGATGGTCGTCGGCCTGCTGGCCGGGCTGTACTTCAGCTGGTCCTGGCTGGTGGACAGCTCCAAGTGGGACCTCTACCTGATGGAAAGCTCCTCCGGGCGCATCCAGTGGGAAGTGACTCTGATCAGCGACCTGCTGCGCGTGCCCTTTATCGTCGGCTACGGCATCGCCCAACCGGTGCTGCCGGCCGCCATCATCTACCCCGGCATTCCCATCAACCGCGCCATTGCCGTCTTCCGCTCGCTGGGCTGGTACCTGCTGGCGCCCCTGCTGATCACCGGCTTTCTGCTGGTCTGGAAAGAAAAGAACAAGCAAAACAAAGCCCTGCTGCTGTTTTTCATGATCGTCGCGGTGGTTTGGACGCTGATTTCCTCGGCCCGCGCTGGCGGCGACCAGTGGGACAACCCGCGTTACCGTTCCATTTTCCTGATCTGGATGCTCATTCCGGCTGCATGGGCATACGTGACCACGCTGGAAAAACGCTCGCCCTGGCTGTGGCGCTTGCTGCTGCTGGAGTTCATCTACATCGGCTTCTTCATCCAGTGGTACCTGAGCCGCTATTACGGCATGTTCAAACGCATGAATTTCTGGCCAATGGTGCGCCTGCTGGGTGGCATCGGCTTTGCCATCATCTTTGGCGGTTTGGCTTACGATTGGGCCCGCAAGAAAATCAGGGAAAAACACGGCTGAGCGCGCGTGTTATAATCCTTGGTCATACCGAGCCCCGCTATTTTGGCAAACAGGAGCGGATATTTGAATTTTGAACGAACCCTCATCAGCGCAAATCCGGGCGCTTTTTTGTTCACCGGGCCAGATCATCCAGGAGTTGAACGATGACCTTATCAATTATTGTGCCGGTCTATAACGAAGAAAAGAACATCGACCTGCTGTACGATGCTATTGTACAATCCCTCAAGGATGTCAAAAGGCCCTGGGAGCTGATCCTGGTGGACGACGGCAGCCGCGATAACAGTCTGGAAAAATTGCGCGAGCTGGTAAAAAAGAACCCCGACCAGATCAAAGTGGTCGTGCTGCGCCGCAACTTCGGCCAAACGGCCGCCATCGCCGCCGGTATTGACCAATCCAAAGGCGACATCATCATTTTGCTGGATGCCGATTTGCAGAATGACCCGGCCGATATCCCGCTGATGCTCTCCAAGATCGATGAAGGTTATGACGTGGTCAGCGGCTGGCGCTACGACCGCCAGGACACCTTCCTGACGCGCACGCTGCCCTCGCACGTGGCCAATGGCATAATCTCCCGCGTCACCGGCGTGCGCCTGCACGATTATGGCTGCACGCTCAAAGCCTACCGCCGCGAAGTGATCACCGGCTTCCGCCTTTATGGCGAAATGCACCGCTTCATCCCGGTGTATGCCAACTCCATCGGCGCCAAGATCACCGAGGTCAAAGTGCACCATCACGCGCGCAAGTACGGCAAGGCCAATTACGGCCTGGAGCGCACTTTCAAGGTCATTCTGGACCTGTTCACGGTCAAGTTCCTGACCAGCTACGCCAGCAAGCCCATTTACGTGTTCGGCGGCGTGGGCATGGGTCTGATCAGCGTCAGTCTGGTCTCGCTCATCTACCTGGCTGCGCGGCGCCTTTTGGTTGAAAGCAAACCTTCCCCCTTTGCCTCGCCGTTGTTCATCATCGCGGTTATGCTGGCCATCATGGGCTTCCAATCCATTTTGATGGGCTTGATTGCCGAATTGCTGGCACGCACCTACCATGAATCCCAGAACAAGAAGGTTTACACCATCCGCGAGATTCTGGGCGGTCAGCCCAAGAAATCTGCCAAATAGGCAGCGCTTAAGCTTATGAAAATATTGGTCATCTCCCACGAATATCCACCCATCGGCGGGGGCGGCGGGCAGGTTGTGGCGGATGTCTGCACGCATCTGGCCGCCCGCGGCCATCAGGTTTACGTGCTCACCGCGCATTACGGCGACCTGCCGCGTATGGAAGTCGAGGGAAATCTGACAATTGACCGTATGCCCTCCTGCCGCACCCAGGCCTACCGGGCCGGGTTTATGACCATGGCCTGCTTCATTCTGAAAGCCATCGGCCACGGAAGCAAAATTATGCGCCGCTTTCAGCCCGACGTGATCCAGGCGCATTTTGCCGTGCCGGCCGGTGCGGCCGCTTACGTATTGTCCGGTTTGTTCCGCGTCCCGTATGTCATCACCGCCCACGGCGGCGATGTGCCCGGCGGCGCGCCGCAAAAGACGGATAAATGGTTCCGCCTGGTGCTGCCCTTTACGCGCCCCTTCTGGAAGAAAGCCGCGCGCGTCATCTCGGTCAGCGAGCAAACGCGCCGCTTTGCCCTGCAGCATTACCCGGTCGATATCCAGGTCATCCCCAACGGCATCGACACCCAAGCCTGCCGGCCCGGAACATTCGACCCCGCCAAATCCCCGCGCATCCTCTACATCGGGCGTTTCTCGCCCGAAAAGAACGCGATTGCCGTACCCGCCGTGCTGGAACGCGTACGCGATCTGGACTGGCGCTGCGCCATGCTGGGCGACGGCCCGCAGATGGAAGGGGTCAAGCAATCCCTGGCGCATTCCGGCCTGAGCGAACGCGTCGAACTGCCCGGCTGGGTCAGCCCGCAGGAAGTCAACCAGTGGCTGGCCAAAAGCGACATTTTGCTGATGCCCTCGCTGCTGGATTCGATGCCCATCGCCGGCCTGCAGGGTCTGGCCATGGGGTTGGCGTTGGTGCTCAGCAACATCGGCTCCTGCCCGGACTACATTGATGGGGGCCGCAACGGCTTTCTGGTGACGCCCGGTGACATGGAAGGTTACGCCGCTGCCCTGCGGAGGCTGTTGAGCGACAAAAGCCTGCTCAAGAACGCCCGCGCGGCCAGCCGCGCGCACGCGCAGCGCTTCGACTTGACCCAGGCCATCGACGATTACGAGAAGATCCTGGCGGAGGCGGCCGCTTAAGATGCGCATCGCTTCCGTTTCCCTGCATTGGCCGCGCAGCCTGACCAGCGGCGTCGGCAAGAAGATGCAGCGCCAATTGTCCGCCTGGCGCGAGCTGGGCCATGAGGCCGAGTTCTTCTCGCACCTGCACCTGCCCGAGGACACCTCCACCCTGGTGGAAGGGCAGCGCTTCCCTTATTCCATCCATTCCGGCCATTCCGGCACGGCCGGGCTTCTGCCCACCGAGCTGTCGCGTATGGCCGCCCTGAAAAAGTTGATCGGCGCGGTGCGCGCCTACCAGCCGGACATCATCTACCTGCGCTGGGCCATGTATGTTTACCCGCTGCAGCGCCTGCTGCGCCTGGCGCCGGCCGTGGTGGAAATCAACACCAACGACCTGGAAGAACACAAACTGCTGGGCGGCGTTATGAGCAGCTACAACCGGCTGACGCGCGGCATCACCCTGGGCGGCTCCTGCGGCATCGTCTACGCCACACGCGAGCTGGCCGAGTTGGAAGAGTTCCAGCGCTTTCATAAACCCGGCCTGGTGGTCAGCAACAGCATCGAGCTGGATGCCGTGCCCCCCCTGCCCGCCCCGCATAACGATCGCCCGCACCTGGCCTTTATCGGCACGCCCGGCTTTGCCTGGCACGGCGTGGAAAAGCTGGTCTATCTGGCGCAAAACTACCCCGACATCGTCATCGACGTGATTGGCTATGACCGCATTGAAGGTATTGCGGAACTGCCGGCCAACCTGGTGCTGCACGGCTACCGGATCGGCGCGGAATGCGATCGCATTCTGGCCCAGGCCGACGCGGCCATCGGTACGCTGGCACTGCACCGCGCCGGGCTGAACGAAGCCTCGCCCCTCAAGGTGCGCGACTACGCCAGCCGCGGCATCCCCTGCATACTGCCCTTCCGCGACACCGACCTGGACAGTTTGGACAGCGACCTGATCCTGCACATCCCCAACACCGAGGACAACGTGCGCGCGCGGGCCGCTGAAATTCACGACTTCCTGCTGCGCGTACAGGGCAAGCGCATTCCGCGCGAACTGGTGTGCGACAGGATTGACAGCCGCGTTAAGGAACAGCAGCGCCTGGATTTCATGGCGCGATTTATCAAAAAATAACAGCGTATTAATATAAACAACACTTACGCAGAGCGCCATAAAGATTTATGCTATACTGTGAAAAATCACTGACGTATGACCATTCAATCTGAAGATACCCATGAAATTATTTGTACCAACTGCGGGAGACCCAACCTGCCCGAGGCAGTGAAGTGCTGGTATTGCCAAACCGAGTTGCGCAGCGGCGATCAGCCTGCCGACCAGCAGGAGGATGATTATCCGGATCCGGAAGCAGCGGCCGGACAAGCGCCCTCCGCATCGGAACCCGCGCAAAATGAAGAAGGAAACATACCCGAATGGCTGCAGCGCATCCGAGAAAAGGAACAGAAGGAACGTGCTTCCCAGGAAGCCCGCGACCAATGGCAGCAGCAGATGCTCTTCAATGGCGCCGCTCCGCATGCGCAGCCTGAAGATGAACACGGGAATGAACCCAAAGAAACACACCGCCCTCCCAAAGAGCCGCCTGCTGTAGTAAAAGAAGAACCCGTGGAGCAGCCGCCGCTGGAATCGGTTCAACCGCAGCCGCCGCAGCCCAAACCGGTGAAAACAATCGATGAAGAAGATGAAATTCCTTTGGACGATACATCCGATGATCTGCCTGAAGGTTTTATCAAGTTTGACTCAAACAGTAATTGAAAATAAAATATTGATGGGATTCATAAATCGAGGGAAAGATGCCTAATAGAAAAACTGACGAAACCTTACAGGAAATTTTGGAAGAAGACAACACCAACGTCCGCAAAACCAGGCGCAAGAGCCCTGTCGCGCGCATCCTGCTCATTATCACCATCCTGGTTGTGTTTTTCTTCGGCTTCCTTTACGTCACCCAATATCTGGCCGATATGGAAGCGGAAGCCCGCGTCAGAGCCATCCTCACGGTTAGCGCGAATCCCGCCTACACCAATGAAAATAATAGCGTTGACATCGCTACAGCCACTATCGAAGTCGTCCCCACCGAAACCGCAGAGATTGTTACAGCCACTGTTGACCCGGACCTGGAACGGACGGCCACCATCGCCGCCCAATTGACCAGCGTCGCAGAATTTCAGGCAACGGAAACACCGGCTGAATAAATAATACTATTTATTTTTTACAATTGAGAGCGGGGTTATATGCTCGGTGCAATAGCTGGGGATATTATTGGATCTCCATATGAGTACTTGGGGTTTAAGGAAAAGGGCTTCCCCCTTTTCTCGGAACGTTCCTGTTTCACGGATGATACCGTCCTGACTGTCGCCGTGGCGGATGCCATGCTGCACAATCTCGATTTCGCGCAAACGCTCAAGGCATACGGCCGTCGTTACCCGGATGCCGGTTACGGCGGTTCCTTCTACAACTGGATGCTGTCCGATACGCTGGAGCCATATAAATCCTGGGGCAACGGCTGTGCCATGCGTACCAGTCCCATCGGTTTCCTGTTGGACGATGAATCCACTATTCTAAGGACAGCCCGAAAATGTTCTGCCGTTACCCATAATCACAGTGAGGGCATCAAAGGTTCTCAGGCTGTCTCAATCGGTATTTTCCTGGCTCGCCAGGGCAACAGCAAGGAAATCATCCGACAGGAAATATTCAGATGGTTCGGTTACAATTTGCAGCCGCACATGGGGGAGATCCAACCCACTTATCGGTTCACCATTACCTGCCAGGGTACTGTGCCGCCGGCTTTCATCGCTTTTCTGGATTCAACCGATTATGAAAGCGCCGTGCGCAACGCGGTTTCGCTGGGCGGCGACGCCGACACGCTGGCCTGTATCGCGGGAGCATTGGCGGAGGCATATTACAAAGAAATTCCCGCGCAGATCATTAACGAAACGCGCAAGCGCCTGCCGCAGGATTTCCTGGATATCATCGATGAATTCTACGATGTGATGAAAAAAAAGAACACCGACTGAACGAGGTTCCACTCAATCCAACGCCCCAAACTTTTTTTTCGTGTATTTTGTGTATTTCGTGGTTAATAAAAGAAAAAGATAATCAAAGTTTCTTTTCAAGTGTTTCGTAGTTAATCAAAAACTCCCGCCGGATCAGCGGGAGTTCTCATTTTTCAAATAATGATCTTAGACGACCGAGGTGGCGACTTTTTCGCCGTAAGCCAGCAAGGCTTGCAGCATATCGTCTGTGCGCCCTTCCGCGTAAACGCGCAGCACCGGTTCGGTGCCTGAGGGGCGGATCAGCAGCCAGGAGTTGTCATCCAGAATGTATTTGACGCCATCTTTGGTGGACACTTCGTTCACCTTCTGCCCACCGATTTCTTTGGGAGCATCGTTGATGAGAATATCCACCATTTTCTCTTTGGCAACCGGCCGCTTCAGGCGCTGGTCGCGGCGGGCATAAACCGCCGGTCCAACATCCGCCAGCAGATTGGCTACCAGTTCGGAAAGGGTCACGCCGGAGGCTGCCACGATTTCAGTCAGCAGCAGGCCCATGATGATGCCGTCGCCTTCGGGAATGTGTCCCAGGAAGGAAATGCCGCCCGATTCCTCGCCGCCGATTAACACATCTTCTTTGAGCATGTATTCAGCGATATGGTTGAAACCCACCGGGGTTTCGTGTACGGTCAAGCCGTAGCGCGCGGCCAGCAAATCGACCATGCGCGTGGTGGAAACGGTGCGCACCACCGAACCTTTCAAGCCGCGTTTTTCGGCTAAATATTGCAGGGAAAGCGCAATGATCTTGTGCGGGTCAACAAACACGCCGCGTTCGTCCATGGCGCCGATGCGGTCCGCGTCGCCGTCCGTAGCCAGGCCCAGGCTGCCTTTACCCATGCAGATGGCGCCGGAAAGCGCGCTCAGGTACTGGCCAATCGGTTCAGGATGCACGCCGCCAAAACCGGGATTCATCTCGTTGCGAATCTCGTGGATCTCACAGCCAGTGCCTTCCAGCAGCCCGCGGATCACGCCGCGTCCCGCGCCGTACATAGAATCCACCACGATGTACTGGGGATTCTCGGCAATCACGTCAAAGTTGATCAGCTTGCGCAGGTGCGCGTGGTATTCGGGAATGGGGTTGAAGCGCGTGATCAAGCCTTCCTGGCGCGCGATGTCGTAATCGATCAGGTTGGGGCCGCGGCCCTGGGACTCGTTGTCGTTCAGGTAAACTTCCACCTTGCGGCACAGTTCCGGCAGCGCCGAACCGCCGTAAGCGGCTTTCAGCTTGACGCCATTGTAGCGCGGCGCGTTGTGCGAAGCGGTGATCATGATGCCGCCGATGGCGTGCAGGTTCTTGATGGTGTAAGACACCACCGGGGTGGGCGCGTCGGCCTGGCACAACAGAACTTTAAAACCGTTGGCAGCCAGCACACGCGCGGCTTCGCGCGCGTAGCGGTCCGAAAGGAAGCGCGTGTCAAAACCAACCACCATTAATTTGGGGTCCGGCGGCGGATCGATTTCCAGTCCGTTAAGCCAGCCTTCCGAATTGACCGCGTCGGCAATGGCTTGAGTGACCATTCTAAGGTTATGAAATGTAAAAGTATCTGAAATGACGGCTCGCCAACCGTCGGTGCCAAAGTTAATGGGCATATTTTTCTCCTTACCAAAAGTAATTTTAAGCAAAATAAACCCCTAGGGGTCAACCTTGGGGTCTGTTAAAAATCCCTTTATTTCAAAAAAGCCCTCGCGAATTGCGAACACATGCCCGTTATTATAACCCAATGGTCATCTTAGTGTAAAATTACGCTTATGTTATTAAAAACCAATCCAAGAAAATTAATCCCCACCCTTTTCATAATTTCCCTTTTTGCACTGTCAGCCGCAGGCTGCGGTTCGAAAGCCGAACAGGCAGCCGAGGTACAGGAACCCCAGCCCACAGTGGAACAGCCCACCGCTACTCCACTACCGGCTGACCGCGCGGTGCTGATTATCAGCCCAGACGATAACGCCGAAACCGCCGCCCAAGCCCAAAACCTGTTGGCCGAACTGGCCGCGTCCTCCGGACTGGAGTTTGAGACCCGTCAGGATATCAGCGCGGAAACGCTCACAGCCGATATCAAGGTGCTGGTCTTTTTGCATCACCCGGATAACCTGGGCACCCTGGCAGCCGGCGCGAGCGGCACGCAATTCGTGGCCATCAGCGACCTGGATTGGACGCCGCCGGCCAACGTTACCCTCATCCACGAAGATACCACTGGCACCGCTTTCCTGGCCGGTTACATTGCGGCCATCACCGCACCCAATTTCCGCGTCGGCGCGCTGCTGGCGTCCGAAGATGTCCAGATGAACACCGCCTTCAAGAACGGTGTCAGTTACTACTGCGGTATCTGCTCCGCCGTTATCACCCCGCTCAATGCCTACCCGGTAATTGCCGAACAAACCGCGGCCAGCACGCCCGAAATCTGGCAGGCCGTTTTCGATCAGATCAACCAGAACAAAGTCAACGTGGTTTACATCGCACGCGAAGCTGTCAGCCCGCAGCTGCTATCTTATCTATCCAGCCAGGATGTGGCCATCATCAGCAACCAGCAGGTTACCGAAGAAGGCCGTTCACGCTGGGTAGCTTCCGTTTACATGGACGCCATCACACCCCTGCGCGAAATTTGGGGAGACCTGGTCGCCGGCATCGGCGGCAGGACCGTCAGCGCCACCTTCCAGGTTGGCGACATCCAGGAAATCACGCTGACGGACGGCTCGGTATGGTTGAGCCCCGGCAAGCTGATCTTGGTGAACCAGATGGTCGACCTGATGCGCAAAGGCCAGATCAACACCCAAACGGCAAACTAGTATTAGGTTGTATAAATGATTTATTGTGAACACTCATAGCTGAGAATTCACTCCACATACAACAAATTCCAACTTTGGAGTTCAGTCATTTCAACCTAAATACATCTGATTGCCTTATTAATATGAACTAATTTTGGGGTACTTTATAGTCAAAGATCTTTTCTTAAAAAGGTGGAAAATATAATCTGTCTGAAGCACAAAAATCTGCACGAAATGATGTGATAATTCCTATTATTTCCATTTACTAATGACACATCGTTTTCAAATTAGCTTCGCAAAAAAAGCAAAATATAGTTCTTAATTGACTTTACTATATAAGCTTACTTGATTTTTTATTCAAGTTGTGCTATATAATCAAGTTATGGAATTCCTATCAGAAGAAGAAGCTATTAAAAAAACCGCAAATCTATTATCTACTTGGCTTGATTGTGAACCTTCTCAAATTATTATGAAGCCAGAGTTAAGTGATAGTCATTTTTCAAATTATGCTGTTGACGCAGTCCTTAATATCAACGATATTTTCTATTTAATCGAATACAAAAAAGCTGGTGACTTGGGCTATGTGATGAAAGGCATAGGTCAACTAAACAAATTTAAGCTAAATAAAAAAAACATTGTAAAGATTTTGGTTGTTCCCTATATGTATAAACTTGGACGTGATAAGTGTAAAGAAGCAAAGTTATCGTGGCTTGATTTATCTGGAAATGCGGATATCACAGGTCCAAGTATACGAATTATTATTGATTATCAACCGAATCTATTCAAGCGGCCAGGTCGAACATCAAATGTATTTGCACCAAAAAGTTCTCGCGTGGCAAGATTTCTCTTATACAATAGCCAAAGCGCTTTTAGCCAACGGGAAATATCTCTGCAAACTGATTTGGATGAAGGATATGTCAGTAAAATCGTTGGATCTCTACAAAAATCAGAGCTAGTAAATAGAGATGTAGATGGAAATGTAATAAATCGAAATCCAGAAATCCTTCTTGATGCCTGGTTAGAAAAATACGAATTCTCAAAGCATAATGTGATTAAAGGATATATTCCAGCGAGATCAGGTCAATCATTAATGCAATATATTAATGATTTTCTCAAAAAGGAGGGGATTAATTTCGCATTTACAGGTTTAGGTGCAGCTTGGCTGTACAATCACTTCGCTTCTTTTAGAACAGTAACTGTGTATTTTGAAAAAAGTATTAGCAGTGAATTGCTATCTAATCTTGATTTTTCAGAATCTGGTATTGGTTTAAATACAATAATTGCATCACCGAATGATCAATCAGTACTCTGGAATCTATCAAAAATTGAAGGTATTCAATGTGTTCATCCAATCCAAGCCTACCTTGATTTGAAGGAACAGCCCGAAAGATCTCAAGAAGCTATGTCTCAACTAAAGAGTTATCTACTAGGGTCATATTTAAAGTGATGCCAAAACCTCAAAATGCATCTGGCTACAATGTTCAACAATTGAACCTGGTTCAATCAACTTGTCTGTACTTATGTACAATACTCGGTGATTATATTGATGATTTTGTGATAGTTGGTGGACTAGTTCCTAATCTTATTATTCCCCAAAATCCACTCCCCGAAGGAGTGGAAGCACATGTGGGTACATTAGATCTTGATATTGGTTTATCTATTGGGATTTTTAATAGCAGTCGTTATCAAGAAATTGTTGAACGATTGAGAGGGGCCGGATTTGCTCCGGATATAAATAAAAATCAAAATCCGACATTTCAAAGATGGCGGCTTAATAACTCCATTGATGTCACAGTCGATTTTCTAATTCCTCTAACAACTATGGGGGAAATTGGGGGAGATGTAAAACATCTTGATACAGATTTCGGTGCTGTTATCACTCCAGGTCTTGAATTGGCATTTCAAGATCGAATAAAAATAACGATTTCAGGGAAAACACCATACGGAGAAAAAGCAAAAAGAGACGTATGGGTATGTGGAGCTGGAGCATATATCATTCTGAAAGCTTTGGCGTTTGGCAAAAGGGGAGAAAATAAAGATGCATATGATTTATTTTATGTTATACGAAACTTTGGTAGTGGACCTAAAGAAGTCATTCAGCATATTCTGCCATTGATGAATAGTATGCATGGGAAACAAGCTATCCAAATTCTAGAGAGAGATTTTTCAAAACCAGAACTTGTTGGTCCAGCTCGAGTAGCTAGATTCTTGTATAATCGTTTAGATGATGTAACACAAGTAGAAGTAGCTGGTTATATTAATCAATTTCTCACAAGAATTAAGTAGTATGGAAGCAACGCTTTTTATCCAATAATAGGAATAGTATTTAAAGTATAGAATTTTTATCGTTAGACACAGAATAATTTGTGTCTTTTTTGTATCCAAAAAACAAGAAAATTATTCGTGATCTTTAGTTTGATTGCCCATGAATTCGGGCATGGTGGCGTGCCCGGCCTGGGAGATGCCGCGCTGCCCCAGCACATTGCCGATGGTCATCAGGATAATGCGCAGGTCCAACCCAAAGGACCAGTGATCCACGTACCAGACGTCCAGCTTGAATTTCTCATCCCAGGTCAGAGCGTTGCGCCCGTTGACCTGCGCCCAACCAGTCACTCCCGGCAGCACATCGTGCCGGCGCGCCTGTTCGGGCGAATAACGCTCTAAATACTGCACCAGCAGCGGGCGCGGCCCGACCACGCTCATATCCCCCATCAGCACGTTGAAAAACTCCGGCAGCTCGTCCAGGCTGGTGCGCCGCATGAAGCGCCCCAAGCCGGTGATGCGCTGTTCGTCGGGCAGCGGCTTGCCGTCGGCGCCGCAGGCATCCCACATGGTGCGGAATTTGACCAGCTTAAAGGTGCGTCCGTCCAACCCCGGCCGCACCTGGGTGAAGAACACCGGCCAACCCTGCGTAACCCATAACAGCAGCGCCAGGATAAGTATCACGGGGGATAACAGCACCAGCACAAGCAAAGAGAATAAGATATCGAACAGGCGTTTGCCGGGCGGAATGGGGCGGATAGATTTATTCATGCAGGAACATTTTACTAAAAAGGAACCTTTAAAGAAAGCCCGCTGCGGTTGGGTACGATATAATAAACGGAATAAACTACAGGTTATAAAATGGAAAACAAGATCAAGATCGAATATTGTGTGCCCTGCCAGTTTGAAAAGCAGGCCAGGCAGCTCTCGGAAGAGCTTCAGGCGCAATACGGCCCCAAGATCGATTCCATCGACCTGGAGCCCACCCGGCTGGTCGGCAGTTTTGAGGTTTTTCACAACGGAGAACTGATTTTCTCCAAGAAGAAAAGCGGACATCTGCCCCACCCCGGCGAAGTGGAACAAATTTTATTCACAAGGATAATGAAATAGTCATGGCAAAAAAAGGACGTGTATTTTCCGGCGCCAGGCCCACTGGCCGCCAGCATTTGGGAAATTACCTGGGCGCGATCAAGAATTACGTGGCACTCCAGGACGAATACGATTGCGTTTACGGCATCGTGGATCTGCATGCGTTGACCACCATGGAGACCACCAAAGACCTTAAGCAGAACACTCTGGAAATGGCTTTGGATTGGCTGGCGGCGGGTATGGACCCGCAGAAGTCGATCATCATGATCCAATCGCACGTGCCGGAATTGACCGAACTGCACACCATCCTTTCCATGGTAGCCCCCCTGGGCAAGCTGACCGATCTGCCCACATTCAAAGAAAAAATCCGCGACCAGCCCCACAACATCAACTACGGGCTGGTGGGTTACCCCGTGCTGATGTCGGCCGACATTCTGCTTTACAAAGCCAATGTCGTGCCGGTCGGCGTGGACCAAGCTCCGCACATTGAATTCGCCCGTGAAATGGCGCGCTCCTTCAATTTCCGTTACGGCAGGCAGGTGCTGGTCGAGCCGGAAATGAAGGTCACGCAGATACCCAAAGTGTTGGGCATCGACGGCGAGCGCAAGATGAGCAAGAGCCTCAACAATCACATCGAGATCGCTTCCACACCGGAAGAGACCACCAAGCGCGTCATGATGATGGTCACCGACCCCAACCGCAAGCTGCGCAGTGATCCGGGCAACCCGGATATCTGCAACGTCTATACCATGCACAAAATGTTCTCCAGCCCGGAAGAGGTTGAAATGGTCAACACGGAATGCCGCCGGGCAGGCATCGGCTGTGTGGATTGCAAGAAGCTGCTGGCCAAGAACATGAATGCCTACTTCGAACCCTTCCGCGAAAGAAGGGCCGAGATGGCCAAGCACCCCGACGATATCTTCGCTATCCTCGAAGACGGCAGCAGCCGCGCGCACGTCATCGCCGCCCAGACCATGGCTGAAGTACGCGACGCCATCGGTATGCCCTAAAGGCTGACCTTCATCCATGCGTGCCGTCATTCAGCGCGTTACCCAAGCGCAAGTTACTGTAGACAGCCAGACCATCGCCTCCATCGGCGACGGTCTGGTGATTTTATTGGGAATTGAAAACGAAGATACGCGTGAGAAAGCCGATCAGCTCTGCAAGAAAATCGCAGCGCTGCGTATCTTTAGCGATTCCGAAGAGAAAATGAACCTGTCCGTGCGCGACATTAACGGCAGCGCGATTGTGGTCTCCCAATTCACCCTGATGGCCGACACGCACAAAGGCAACCGCCCTTCTTTCTTCAAAGCCGCTCCGCCCAATGTAGCCAGCCCGTTGGTGGATTATTTCATTGCATCCCTCGAAAAAGAAGGCGTGCCCACCCAGTCCGGCCAATTCGCCGCGCACATGCTGGTGGAAATCCATAACAGCGGCCCTGTCACCATCCTGCTGGAAGCCTGAGTCTTTCCTTCTAAAACACAACAAATTTCCCTTTTCTTACGTATATCATATGAAGGTTTATTTGTCTCATCTTTATCATATATAAATAAGGTAGAAAAAGAAAACTGGAGGAAAGAATGAGAATTACCGACATTATTGCTGGTTTATCTGTCATATTTTGGCTCGCGGCATTGGGGTTTATCGCATTTGCCAGCGTGCAAGCTGCCCGCGGCCATAAGATAAATAATTCCCGTTCCATTTTTATCGGGCTGATCCTGGTTGCTGTTCTGGTCACCACGTTAAGTGCCGGCCTGGTCTTTGTGGAACCGCAGGAGCGCGGGGTAGTCATTTCAGCCATCTCCCCCAAAGGCTACCGCGAACAGGCCCTGCAGCCCGGACTGCGTTGGATTATGCCTTTTGTGGAACGGGTGGTGTATTACCCCATCTCGCGCCAAACGTATACAATGTCGATTGCCACCTTTGAAGGCCAAATCCAGGGCGATGATTCCATTACCGCCCGCACGGCCGACGGCCAGGAGATCTTTGTGGATGCTTCCGTCATCTACCAGATCAACCCCGAAAAAGTAGTGGATTTGCATATCCTCTGGCAAAACCGTTACTCCGATGAATTGGTGCGTGCTCAATCGCGCGGCATTATCCGCGATGCGGTATCCCAATTCGGCGTGGAGGACGTGGTCACGGACAAGCGTTTTGAGCTGGTGGAGTACGTAAACGACCAACTCAGGAGTAAATTCGAAGAGAACGGCCTCACCCTGGTGGATTTCGTTCTGCGCAACATCACCTTCTCGCCTGAATACGCCGCCTCGGTAGAACAAAAACAGGTGGCTGAACAACAGGCCAAACAAGCCGCTTTTGTGGTCGAGCAGAAAAAGCAGGAAGCACAGCAGGTAATTGAAACAGCCAAAGGTGACGCGGAAGCGGCCGTGATTGCCGCGGAAGGACGCGCCAAAGCTCGTATGGTGGAATCTCAGGCCGAGGCAGACGCGTTGAAGTTAATAAAAGACGCTATTGCCAATAATCCAGACCTGCTTACCTACCAATACATCACCAAGCTGGCGCCCACCATTGACACCATGCTGCTGCCCAGTGAGAGTCCTTTCGTATTTCAGCTTCCTGAAAGTGTACAGTAAAGCAAATAACGGATAAAATTAACTAGAGAACCATGTCCCGGGCTTAATACGGCACCCAGCCAATTCTATTGACTGGCATAGGGCTCCGTGCTAAGATAATAAGTGTAATTTTTATAATAAAAATTCATACGACGATAATTCTGGAGGAGAAAATCTATGAAGAAGAAAATCCTGGTTAGTGTGATTGCTTTGGCAGTTCTCAGCCTGCTGGCAACTGCTTGCACGCGCTCCGCCAGCGGCAGCCCTTCGGATGTTGCCAAAGCGGAATCCACATTACCCAACCCGGTATCAACGCAATCGCAACTCATGAAGGATATCATCGCCGGCACGCAAACCGCCATGGCCATGCCGTTGGACGGCACCGCGGCAGCCGCAGAAGATAACGGCGACGAAAAACCTGCCACGGATGAGACGCCCGCTCCCAAGGCAGAACCCACCGCAAAGCCTTTGCCCACCTCCACCGACGGCCCACCGCCCGTGGTTCCTCTGAATTACAATACAAGCAAATGCGCACCCGGATATTACGTCTGCGTTCAGAGCTACAAGAAAGACCAGTCTGTTGTATTGCAGGCCACTTATCCATGGCTGTTGGATGATATGGATTTGACCTTCAAGATGGGCCCGGAAGGCGAATATGACTACACAAAGTACGTCGTGGTCGGTACCGCCCATTACAGCCCGCAGGGCTCTGCCCAGGGTTTTGAAGTTGCACTGAACATCCCCGACAGCCTGCGCGGAAGCAGCCTGGTGGTTGTTCTGCTCGAAACCGATATGGCTGATTACTACGGGTCAGATTACTTCACCAACGAGTAAAAGTTCTTTATAAAAATAAGCAAATCCCCGCTTTGAAAGCGGGGATTTTTGTTATCCATGATAAACTAGCTCCTGCGAGGTGACTCTATGGCCCATCAAATCCTTTCTAAAACCACTGTTTACAACGCCTACGCCTTCAGCGTGGAGAATTTGCACGTCAAGCTGCCGGATGACCGCGAACGGGACTACAACCTGGTTCGGCACAGCGATTCCGTCACGATTATTCCCATGGACAGCGACGGGAACATCTGGTTTGTCACTCAGTTTCGCATGGGCTGCGAACGCGTCCTGCTGGAGCTGCCCGCCGGAACAATCGATGATGGGGAAACGCCCCTGGATTGCGCTTTGCGCGAGGTGCGCGAGGAAACCGGCATGGCCGCCGGCCAAATGACCCACCTGGGCTCCATTTACCTGGCGCCGGGCTATTCCTCCGAGCTGAATCATATCTTCCTGGCCACCGAGCTCTACCCCGCCCCGCTGGAAATGGACGAGGACGAGTTCCTCAACGTGGAAAGATACCCGGCTAACGAAGCCCTGCTGCTGGCCCAGCAGGTCCGCCTGCAAGACAGCAAGAGCCTGGCCGCGCTCTACCTGGCATCCGGAAAACTACCCGGTTAACCCTCAATCAGACTGAATTTGTCCGGAAAACAAAAAGTGGTATTATTAAGTGGTTTTATCACAAACCGCTTTGTTTCGCCTGCCAAGGCGTTGAACCATAACACCAAATCACTTATTTCAAGGAGATAATTCATGAAACGTCAACAGGTAATGATGGACGGCAACGAAGCTGTTGCCTATACCGCATACCGCTTGAACGAGGTTATCGCAATCTATCCCATCACCCCCTCTTCACCTATGGGAGAACATGCCGACGCCTGGTCAGCCAAGGGTATTTCCAATATTTGGGGCACTGTCCCCATGGTCATGGAAATGCAGGCTGAGGGCGGCGCGGCCGGCGCAGTGCACGGCGCACTGACCACCGGTTCCCTCACCACCACCTTCACAGCCTCGCAAGGTTTGCTGCTGATGATCCCCAATATGTACAAGATCGCCGGTGAATTGACCGCCACGGTCTTCCATGTCTCAGCCCGTTCATTGGCTGCACAGGCATTGTCCATTTTTGGCGACCATGCAGACATAGCCGCCGCGCGTGCTACCGGCTTTGCCATGCTGGCTTCCCGCTCCCCGCAGGAAGCGCACGATATGGCCCTGATCTCCACGGCTGCCAGCCTCGAATCGCGTGTGCCTTTTGTGCATTTCTTCGACGGTTTCCGTACCTCCCACGAGGTCGGCGGCATTGAATTGATCGACGAAGACGTGATGCATGAAATGATCAACGACGATTGGGTGATGGCCCACCGCGAACGCGGCCTCACCCCTGATGCGCCTTCCATTCGCGGCACCGCGCAGAACCCGGATGTTTATTTCCAGGCACGTGAAACGGTCAATCCGTTCTACGAAAAATGCGCTGTTATCACCCAAAAAGCCATGGACAAATTCGGTAAGCTGACCGGCCGTCAGTACAACCTGTTCGATTACGCCGGCGCGCCCGATGCGGAACGCGTCATCGTTGTGATGGCCTCCGGCGCCGAAACCGCTGAAGAAACCGCCAATTACCTGGTCAATAAAGGTGAGAAAGTTGGCGTGCTGTCTGTACGCCTGTACCGTCCCTTCGCCCCCGAGTATATGTTCAAAGCGCTGCCCAAGACCGTCAAATCCATTGCGGTGCTTGATCGCACCAAGGAACCCGGCGCAGACGGCGAACCGCTCTACAAAGACGTTGCCTCTGCTGTTTTGGAAGCAACCAAGAAAGGCACCTCGCCCTTCAGCAGTCAGCCGGTTGTGGTTGGTGGACGCTTTGGCCTTTCCTCCAAAGAATTCACTCCCGCCATGGTCAAGGGTATTTTCGATGAACTGAAGAAAGATCAACCCAAGAACTCCTTCACTATCGGTATCGATGATGATCTTTCCCACACCAGCCTGTCCTACGATGCCGATTTCTCCATTGAAACCGACGAAACCATCCGCTGCGTGTTCTTCGGCCTGGGTTCCGACGGCACCGTCGGCGCCAACAAAAACTCCACCAAAATCATCGGTGAAGAAACCGACAACTACGCCCAGGGTTACTTCGTGTACGACTCGAAGAAATCCGGCGCCATGACCGAATCTCACCTGCGTTTCGGTCCCAATCCGATCCACAAGCCTTTCCTGATCGGTAAGAATGACGCCAACTTTGTAGCCTGCCATCAGTTCCCCTTCCTGGAACAATATGACATGCTCAAATATGTCAAACCCGGCGGTGTTTTCCTGATCAACAGTATCTATGGCAAGGATGAGGTTTGGAATCACCTGCCCGTGGAAGTCCAATCCGCCATCATCGACAAAAAACTGAAGTTTTATATCATCGACGCCTACGAAGTGGCTGGAAAGACCGGCATGGGCACCCGCATCAACACCATCATGCAGACCTGCTTCTTCGCCATCAGCAACGTCCTGCCCAAGGACGAGGCCATTGCCGAGATCAAGAAATACATCAAGAAGACCTACAGCAAACGCGGTGAAGCCGTTGTCAACCAGAACTACGCGGCTGTAGATTCCTCGCTTGAGAACCTGTTCGAGGTAAAAGTACCCGAATCGGTTACCAGCAAAGCCACCCGCCGCCCGGCAGTTCCCGCCGGCGCGCCCGAATTTGTCAAGGAAGTACTCGGTGCCATGATCTCCAAGGATGGCGACGACCTGCCTGTCAGCAAATTGCCCATCGACGGCACCTATCCTTCCGGTACCACCCAGTGGGAAAAACGCAATATTGCCATGGAAATTCCCGTCTGGAATCCGGACGTCTGCATCCAATGCGGTAAATGCGCATTCGTCTGCCCGCACGCTGTTATCCGCACCAAAGTGTACGATTCCGCGCTGCTGAAAGACGCTCCCGAAACCTTCAAGTCCGTGGATGCCAAGTTCAAAGAGTTCCCCGGAACGAAATTCACCGTCCAGGTATCACCGGAAGATTGCACCGGCTGCGGCATGTGCGTGGAAAACTGCCCCGCCAAAGACAAGGCCGATCCCAGCCGCAAAGCCATCAACATGGCTCCCCAGCCTCCGCTGCGCGAAAGCGAAAGCAAGAACTGGGAATTCTTCTTCAACCTGCCCGATCCTGACCGCACCGCTTTCGAAGCCAACACGGTCAAGAACAGCCAGCTGCTGCGCCCGCTGTTCGAGTTCTCCGGCGCTTGCGCGGGCTGCGGTGAGACCCCCTACGTTAAACTGCTCACCCAGTTGTTTGGCGACCGCACGGTCATTGCCAACGCAACCGGCTGCTCCTCCATTTACGGCGGCAACCTGCCCACCACGCCCTACACCTTCAACGGTGACGGCCGCGGTCCCGCCTGGTCGAACTCTCTGTTCGAAGACAACGCGGAATTTGGCCTGGGCATGCGCCTGACCATGGATAAGCAACACGAGTTCGCTCAGGAACTGCTCAAGAAAGTTGCCGGCGACGTCGGCGAAACATTGGTCGATGAAATTCTGAAAGCCGACCAAACCAGCGAAGCAGGCATCAAATCCCAGCGCGAACGCATCGATGTCCTCAAGAAAAAGCTGAGCGGCAAGAAAGACCTGACTTCCCGCCAGATGCTCAGCCTGGCCGATAAATTGGTTCGCAAATCCGTCTGGATCGTCGGCGGTGATGGTTGGGCCTATGACATTGGTTACGGTGGTTTGGACCACGTCCTGGCCTCCGGCCGCAACGTCAACATCCTGGTGCTCGACACCGGCGTGTATTCCAACACCGGCGGTCAATCCTCCAAAGCTACCCCGCGCGGTGCAGTAGCCAAATTTGCTGCCGACGGCAAAGGATTGCCGCGCAAGGACCTGGGCATGATTGCCATGACCTACGGTTACATCTACACCGCGCAGGTTGCCATGGGCGCCAGCGATATGCAGACCTTACGCGCCTTCCGCGAAGCGGATGCGTACGACGGCCCGTCATTGATTATCGCTTACAGCCACTGTATCAACCACGGTATCGTTATGAAACAGGGCCTCAACCAGCAAAATTTGGCGGTAAAATCCGGCGTTTGGCCGTTGTACCGCTACAACCCCGATCTGCTCAAGGAAGGCAAGAACCCGCTGCAGTTGGACTACAAAGAGCCCAGCATTCCGGTCAAGGATTTCGCTTATAACGAAACCCGCTACCGCATGTTGACCCAAACTAACGAAGAACGCGCAGAAATGCTGCTGAAACTGGCGCAGCAGGACGCGCAGGATCGCTGGTCGAAATACAGCCAGCTGGCCGCTCAGGAATACGAGAAACCGGCCGAATAATCAAATAATTAGAACAATATATAAAAAAGAAGCGAATGCAGTTGCATTCGCTTTTTTTCTTTATAATAACGCTATAGAGAGGTGAAATATGACAGACCTGAAAACAAAATATCTGGGGTTGGAATTGAAAAATCCGCTGGTCGCTTCGGCCTCCACCCTATCCAAGAAATTTGATAACATCAAGAAAATGGAAGACGCAGGCCTGAGCGCCGTGGTATTGTATTCGCTATTTGAAGAAGAGATCCAACACGAAAGCCTTGAGTTGAATTATTTTCTCAACCGCGGCACGGAGTCCTTCCCGGAAGCTATTACCTATTTCCCGGAGATGGACGATTTCAATCTGAGCTCCGAAAAATACCTGGAAATCATCCGCAAAGCCAAAGAAAGCGTGGATATTCCTATCATCGGCAGCCTGAACGGCGTTTCCAATAGCGGTTGGATCAAGCATGCCCGCCTTATTGAAGAAGCCGGTGCGGATGCTCTGGAATTGAATCTTTACTTTGTTGCCACCGACCTGAACATGAGCGCGGTTGATTTGGAGAAATCCTACCTGGACATCGTTCGCGCAATCCGAAAGGATATTAAGATTCCTCTGGCAGTAAAGCTCAGTCCATTCTTCAGTAGCCTGCCTAATTTTGTTAAGCTGCTGGAAGAAGCCGGCGCTGATGGTGTGGTGCTCTTTAACCGTTTTTATCAGCCCGATTTGGATATTGAGAGCCTGGAGGTCAAACCCTGGCTGGAATTAAGTACTTCGCGCGATCTGCTGCTGCCATTGCGCTGGACTGCCATTCTATACGATCGGGTCCATTTGGATATGGCCCTCTCCAGCGGTGTACACTCCAGTGAGGATATGCTCAAAGCCGTTATGGCAGGCGCTTCGGCAGTAATGACCGCATCCGAGCTGATTGCTAACGGTATTGGCCGCGCGGAAAGCATGCTCAAAGAATTTCACGATTGGATTACCTGGCACAATTATGATTCGACCAGCCAAATACGCGGCATACTCAGCCAAAAGGCTGTGACTGTTCCGGCAGCTTTTGAACGTGCCAATTACATGAAAGCGCTGTCGCTCTTCGACATTGAGGTTTAAATTACTTATTGATTAATAGAAATACCCCGAGCAAAAAATGCTCGGGGTATTTGTTTTAGTTCTCTTCCCCTTCTGCGCTTTGCATACGGGTTTTCTTTTGACGGTAGGTGATGCGTGCACGAGAAAGATCATAAGGTGACATTTCCATTTTCACGCGATCGCCCAACAATATGCGGATATAATAGCGCCGCATTTTGCCGGACAAATAAGCCAAAACTTCATGGCCGTTGTCCAAAAGCACGCGAAATTGCGTACCAGGCAGCGCTTCGATCACTGTTCCATCAACCAGGATCTTCTCCTCTTTTCCCATAAAGACTCCTTTCCGTCTTATACAAGCCCGATATTAACGGTCAGGTCGGGTATACTGTCGGCGTTTCATCCTGCGCGCAGATTTCTTTTCTTCCATACGGCGGTTTTCGCTTTTTGAAATAAACCAACGTTTCTTGCGAACGGTGCTCAGGACGCCAGACCTTACCACTTTCTTGCGAAAGCGTCGTAATAACTGGTCTTGTGATTCATTCGGTCGTAAAACTACACTAGTCACTTGTCTTATCACCTCCCCTCTTTACGAAGGGTGAGGAAATCTCATAAAAAAAACCCGACTGATTTACACATCAATCGAGTTCATGAATATGCGAGTAAATCAGTTTTTTTGGAAGCGTTCTCTTATACGAGTCTCCCGGTAAATTTTTTCCAACGTCATCTATTATACAACAAGCGCAATGATTGTCAAATTAATTAGTGTTTTATTCTTCCAAAAACCGGTCTATAAAGGGATGACCATGCGCCCGTTATCGTTGGCTTCAACCTTGACAGTCTTGATTACAGCTCCCTGACGTTTGATCACCAGGGTTTTATTGCGAAAACGCCAGATAAATGAGCGCATCAGGACAATTTCCGATTGATTCACTTGTCCATCATGCGTTTTCTCTTTGCCCAGATCGATGCTGACTTCATTCCCGCTGCCGCTCACCACTGTCTTATAACGAACGACTTTGCGGTATTTCCCATTGGGTTTCATTGCCATGACACGGATCTTTACGTTGACAAAGAATGGAATGAGGATGAACAGAAAAATACCCAGTGCAGTCCATAAAATAGCTGTTGGCATTGCAGCAGGCATCTCTCTGCTATCTCTGTCTAAACCTATGCTTTCCTCTTCGACCATGAGCTTCACCAGGCAGTCTGTAAATTGCCCGAATTCATCCTGGATGCGGATGGTGCAGGAGTCTTCACCGATAAATCCTTCTTCCGGTTCATAATTAATTTCACCGGTAAGGGGATCTATTTCTACCGAACCATACTCCGGTTGGTATAAAACCATATAGGTGATCTGATCATCATTGGTAAAGACATCCACATCCTCGGCATGAATGAACGTATTGCCGCTTTGGTTCGGGGTTATAGCAAGGGTCAGGTCGGCCGCGGTTGGGCTGTCATTGACCGGTAAAATCATCAGCTCAATTTGCTGGGCAAGCACCTTTCCATTCGTCTGCGCCAGAATGGTAAATCTCTCTTCTCCGTTGTAATCAGGATCCGGTGTATAGGTATATTGGCCGGTAACCGAGTTCACAATCACACTGCCATTTTGCGGCGGATTATTGGGATCCAGCATATAAGATTCGGCATTTGCGGCGCTGACACTCCCGACGGCTTGATGATCTTCATACAACAACACTGCGCCCGAAACACCGGTTTTATTACCGGAAGCGCCATCGGATCGGGAATTGTAGTAATAATAATCCGTATAAGAACCCGCTGTACCGTCATTGCTGCTGACGCTGACTTTTATGGTCACTGTCGCGCTGTCGGTTACCAGGGGGTCTTGATTATCGCGGATCTCATACACAAAGCTGTCGGTGCCGTGGAAGCCTGCCTTGGGCTTGTACTTCACCGTATTGGTGGTCGCATTGATCTGTACCGTCCCATGGGTCGGATCGCTCAGGATTTGCGTGATGGTCAGGCTGTCGCCGTAGACCAGGTCGGCATCCGTGTCATTATCCACCACATCCAATGTCTTCCAACCCGCACCCTCAGTCATACGGTAGGAATCATCTTTAGCCACCGGGTCATCATCCACCCAATTCACGGTCACGGTTATGGTCTGGGTATCTGAAGCGTTATGTGCATCCGTAACCCGGATGGTAAAGCTGTCCGTGCCGTTATAATTTTTGGCGGGTGTGTACAGGTATTCACCGGTAAATTGGTTCAAATCAATCTTGCCATGCAGCGGAGCTGTATTGGTATAGAAGAGATGGCTGTCGGATTCGGGTACATCGGCCAGATCCGGATCCTCGAAGGTCACAAAACCGGTCAGCCGGCTGTCCTCATCCATGCTTTGGGTATCGCTGGATGTGATCACCGGGACATCATTAATAGGTGTCACTGTAATGGTTACGACCGCGCTGTCATACACGGCCGGATCCTGATTATCCTTGATTTGATAAGTAAAGCTATCCGTACCGTTGTAATTGGCGTCCAGTGTGTACTCGATCTCATGCGTTGTGGTGTTGATAACCGCGCTGCCGTGTGCTGGTGTGCTGGTGATGGACACCAGGTGCATCTCATCGCCATAAGGCAGGTCGGCGTCGTCATCGTTATCCAGCACGTCAAACGAGACCATACCATCGTCCTCATCCAGGGTGTAATAATCCGCGTTAGCCTCCGGATCATTTTCGTAGTAATTTACGTAGACGCTGATATCCGCTTCGGCTGTTTCGCCGGCTTTGTCGGTCACCAGCACAGAGAAAGCATCCAATCCATTGAAATTGATATCGGGCGTATAAGTAAACGCGCCGCTGTCCGCGCTCAGGTCCAGCGTGCCGTTGGCAGGCGCCTGGCTGACCGTGAAAGTCAGTTTATCGCCGTTGGTCGCCACATCCGGGTCGCTGGCGTCCACCACGTCCGTCACGGGCGTATCTTCCGGTGTGTTGAAGCTGGCATCATTGGCCGTGGGTACATCATTGACTGCGGTAATCGTGATTGTCACAGTCTGGGTGGTCGTGCCGCCGTGTTCATCGCTGACCAGTACGACAAAGGAATCGCCGCCGTTGTAATTCTCGGCGGGGGTGTAGGTGTAAGCCCCGCTGGCCGCATCCAGGGTCGCTGTGCCGTGCCCAGGTTCGGTCTGCATTGAGTAGGTCTGGCTGTCCGGGTCTGGCGAATCGGCATTGTCCACATCTGTAGAAGTCACCTTGCCGCTGGCGGGGTTATCTTCCGGAATGGTATGCTCGTTGCTGGAGGTTACCACCGGCAAGTCGTTGACAGCCGTAATGGTCAAACTGACCAGCGCGGTATCGGTTACTGCCGGGTCCTGGGTATCTTTTATCTGGTAAGTGAAGCTATCCGAACCGTTGTAGTTGGCATCCGGCGTGTAAAGTACGCGCTGGTTGACGCTGTCGATGCTGATGCTGCCGTGGGCGGGTTCCGTGATGATGGCCGTAATGGTCAGGGTATCACCGTAATCCAGGTCGGCGTCCGTATCGTTGTCCAGCACATCCAGGCTGGTCAAGCCGGCGTCCTCCGCCATGCCAAAGCTATCATCGTTGGCAACCGGGTCATCCACGACCGCTTTGACGGTTACGCGCACTGTGGCGCTGGCTTCGGCGCTGTGCGTATCCGTGATGGTATAGGTAAATTCCTCGACGCCGCTCCAATCCGCTTCCGGTGTGAAGGTCAGGGTCTTTTTATCCGACGCGATGGTGACCGTACCATGATCGACGTCGTCGGTGCTGATGATGGTCAGGGCGTCGCCTTCGCGGGCAATATCCTCATCCGTATCGTTATCCAGAACCGGAATTTCCACGCTGCTGTCTTCATCTACCGCAACCGTATCATTCACAGCCAGCGGGTTGTCGTTTTGTGCTGTAACCGTTACAGTTACTTCTGCAGTATCGCTGGCGCCGCCTTCATCCACGATGGTGTAGGTAAAGACTTCCTCGCCATTCCAGTCGCTGTCGGGCGTGAAAAGCAGGTCCTTACCGTCATGGGTGATGGTCACGGTAGCGTTGTCCACATCGTTGACTTCGGTAATGATCAGGTCATCGCCTTCATTTGACAGGTCCACGTCGGTGTCATTGCTCAGTACGTAAATGGTCTTCGAGCCGTCTTCCGCCAGCGAAGCGCTGTCATCCACGGCGTCCGGTCCATCATTGAGCGGGAGAACGGTAATCGTGAAGGTATCCGTGTCGGTCAGGCTTCCGTCCGAGACCGTCAGAGTGATGGTGACGGGGTCGTGCGCCGAAGTGGTATCGTTCCAGGTGTTCCTGTCCGCGTCCGGCGTGACGGTGACTGTGCGGCTGCTGCCGCTGCCACCCAGGGCAATGCCGCTTAGCGCGATGGTAATGCCATCGCTGGTGGCGGCCGTCACCTGTAAAGTACCGTCCTCGTTATCCACATCGGTGACCGTAAAGCTCAAGGCTCCGGTGGTACTGTCTTCGTTAATGGTCTGGTTGACGACGTTGGAAATGACCGGCGCGTCGTTGACCGGATCGACCGTTACCGTAACGGTGGCGATAGCCGTGTCACCATTCTCATCTTCGACAGTGTAGGTAAATTCCTCCGTGCCGAACCAATCCGGATCCGGTACGAAGTGCAGTAGCTTACCCGCTGAAGTAATGGTAAGTGTGCCGTTGTCTACACCCTCAAATGAAACGATTGTCAGATCGTCGCTTTCGTTGGAAATATCCACGTCGTAGTCGTTATCCAGTACATCGATATCGATTTCGTGGTCTTCATCCACGCTGATGCTGTCATTATCCGGTTCGGGCGTGTCGTTCTGCGGCAGGATGGTGACTTTGAAGCTGGTAGAGTCTGTCAGGCTGCCGTCGCTGACCGTCAGGGTGATGGTGACCGGTTCGTGCGCGCTGCTGAGTGCGTTCCAGGTGTTCTTGTCCACGGCAGGTGTAACTGTCGCGGTGCGGTTGCTGCCGCTCCCGCCGAACACAACACCGCTCAAGGGGATGATTGTGCCGTCTCCGGTGGCCGCCGTCACCTGCAAAGTAGCGTCGTCGTTATCAACATCTGTAACGGTGAAGGCCAATGCACCCGTGGCGCTGTCCTCATCAATAGTCTGATCGGCTATATCGGAGATGATCGGCGGGTCGTTGACCGCGTTTACCGTAACCTCGACAGTGGCTGTGTCGGTTGCGCCGTTCTCATCCACGACGGTATAAGTGAATTCCTCGAGGCCGAAGAAATCATGATCCGGGACGTAGTGTAGCTGGGTAGCGCTGTTGATGATCGTGACGGTGCCATTGTCCACGCCTTCAAAGGACTGGATGCTCAGGCTGTCGCCTTCATGGGCAATGTCCACATCTGAATCATTGGCTAACACACTGATGTCTACGGAACTATCTTCATTTACTTGGATATTTACATCATCCGCAGCAACCGGGGTGTCGTTGACCGGGTCAACTGTCACGCTGAATGTGTCTGTTTGAGTCAATTTACCGTCGCTGACCTTTAGTGTGATGGTAACGGGTTCATGCGCACCTGAAACCGGGTTCCAAGTGTTGTAATTCGCCGCCGGCGTGACCGTCACAGTGCGGCTGCTGCCGCTGCCGCCCAGCACAATATTGCTCAAAGGAATGACCGTGCTGTTGCTGGTAGTGGTAGTGACCTGCAACAAGCCATCATCGTTATCTACATCCGTGACCGTAAAGCTCAATGCGCCGGTTGTGGTATCTTCATCAATTGTCTGGTTAGCTACATCTGAAATAACCGGCCGGTCGTTAACCGCGTTCACTGTCACGGTCACATCGGCTGTATCCGTGGCGCCGTCTTCATCTCTCACGGTGTAGGTAAAGGTCTCCGTGCCGTTCCAGTCCGCGTCCGGTGTGAAAGTGAGGCTCTTTGAATCGGCCGCGATCTCGACAACGCCATTGTCTACATCGCTGAATGAATCGACAAACAATTCGTCGCCTTCGCGCGTCAGGTCAATGTCATCGTCGTTGGCCAACACGTCAATGGTAACGCTGCCCTCTTCGTTGATCTCAATGACCGGATCCACCCCGTCATCCGCCGCCACGGGCGCGTCATTGACCGGGTCGACTGTGAGCAGTACGGTTTTGCTGGTAAAGGTATCGTGTTCATCGGTCACTTTTACGATAAAACTGTCCGAGCCGTTGTAATTGGCATCTGGGGTATAGGTGTATTCGCCCGTATTACCATCCAGCACCACGTCGCCATATTCCGGTTCTGTCGTCACCTGCACGGTATAGCTGTCCGGATCTGTGCTGTCCGAAAGGTCGGGATCATACACCACAATCGTGTCCGTGACGCTGGTGTCTTCATCCAGGATATTAGCATTGGTCGAAGTTACCTGCGGGGTGTCGTTCACCTTAGTCACTGTGACAGTCACCGTACTAATGGCTGTTGCGTCGCCTTCATCCGTGATGATGACCGTGAAGCTGTCGCTGCCGTTGTAATTCGCGTCGGGAGTATAGGTCCAATTGCCGTCCGATTGCACCACGGCCGTGCCATGCGCGCCATCCGTACCCAGCGAATAAGTATGCGAATCGCCCTCATGTAGCAGGTCGATATCACTCTTAACGACTACCGTGCCGCTGGTGGAATCATCTTCGGCCACCGTTGCTGTGTAATCCTGCGCCACCGGCGGGTCGTTGACCGGCTCAATGATGATGTCAATGTATTCGGTGGTGGTCAGCGCCCCGTCGTTCACGTCCACTTGCAATTGTAGCGAGCCGTTCATCTGCGCTTCCGGCGTTAGTCTGACCGTGCGGGAGGTGCCGGAACCCTGCAGCACCACGTTGTAGCTCTTGATCAGGGTGGTGTCCAGCGAAGTGAAGGTGATCAGCAGGTTGGCCGATGCGGTTTCCGCGTCGCTGATGTCCACGCTGAACGTTCCAGGAGTGTCTTCATACATGATCCAGGGTTCGTCGGTCGAAACGATGGGATAATCGTCCTCAGCAGTAATAGTGATCTTGACCGTAGCTGTGGCGGCCTTTTCCAGGTTTAGGTCTTCTGCGACCGTATACGTAAAGGTGTCCGTGCCGTTATAGTTCAGCGTGGGGGTGTAGGTAAAGGACTGCGTATCCACATCCAGGTTGACCGAGCCGTGCGAAGGATTGGTATAGCTGTAGATGCTGAAGTCATCCCCTTCAATGTCGCTGTCGTTGCTCAACACCGCAATGGTAACCGGGGTATCTTCCTCGATGGTGCGGTTATCCCCGGCCACCGTGGGCGCGTCGTCCACCGCGTTGATGGTGATAGTAACCGTGCCGGTGCCGCGCAGGTTGCCGCTGTCGGAGACCTGGTAGGTGAAGAAGATGTCGTCATAGCGGTTGGCTCCGGGTTTGTAGGTCAACGTGCCGTCATTGTTATTGACAATCGTGCCGTGGCCGGCCGTGCCGTCCGAAAGCAGTTTCGGTGATGTGGTCGAAACCACGTACAGCGTGTCGGGGTCTTCCACATCCGTATCGTTGGCAATCACATCGATGGTCACCGAAGTGTCCTCATCCGTAGCGGCGCTGTCGTCCACTACCACCGGCGGATCGTTGACTGCGTAAACCTTCAGGGTCAGACTTTCGGTGTCCGATTTATCACCATCGGAAGCCGTGATCTCCACTGTGGCTGTGCCGCTTTGATTTTCGGCAGGATGGATGGTCAACCCGACCGATCCGCTGCCATCCGTGGATTTCGTGAATTCGTAGGACGCGATCAAATCCAGGTCGGATGCCGCGCCGCTGAGGGTGATGTCCGCCAGGTCGGTGTCGATATCCGAGATGGTAAATGTAGTCGAAATATCGGTATCTTCGGCGGTTTCCAGTATTGCGCTCAGGTTGGTGATGTCCGGCGGGTCGTTGACATTCAGGATGGTCACGTAAACCGTGCCGCTGTCGGTCAATTCGCCGCTGTCGGTCAGCACAAAGTCAAAGCTGTCGCTGCCGTAATAATCGATACTGGGCGTGTAGATGGCATCCCCGTTGGCCTGGTCGAAGCTCAACGTGCCGTGCTGTGGAGCCGTGCTGCCCTGGCTGATGGTGATGGTGTCGCCGTCCACATTGGCCAGGTAGTCCACCACATCCACATGGATGGGTTCCTCTTCGTTGGTGGTCACCCAATGGTCCGCGGCCACCGGCGGGTCGTTGATCTCGTTGACTGTCAGGAGAAAACCATCGCTGGTGTAAACGATGCCGTCCGTGACCAGCACGGTGATATTTGCCGTACCGAATTCCTCTTCAGTCGGAGTAATCGTCAATGTCACCAGCCCGGTGTCATTATCCCGTGTATAGCTGATACTCTCCGGCGGGACCAGTTCCGCGTCATCGGAATAAACGCTCATGCCCAGGTCATCCAAACCAAAGCTGGTACCGGTGTCCTGGATATCCACATCATCAATGTAGAATTGCAGACTGACGTCGGAATCCTCGTCGATTTCCTGGTCTGGAATTTCAACAATGGCATCGGTCTGCATGGAAATGGTGGGCGCGTCGTTCACCGCCAGGATCTCCACGTATATGGTGGCCGAAACTGTCGCGTTGCCGTCGGTGACGGAATACTGGAAATTCTCCTGCGAATAACTGCCATTCTTGTTCGCACCGGGTGTGTAAGTGACCACAGGATCAACTAGCGTGGCTGTGCCCAAATTCGTGTCTGGCGGTGAAGCCAGGTTCAGCGAATAGGTCAGCGTATCGCCATCCGGGTCAAAGGAGTAGTTGGACAGGTCGATGGTGATCGGGTCTGCGTCTTCCTGGATGGAACGCCAAATGCTGTAGGTGCGCGGCGGTAAATTGACATCCTCGGTATCCACCGCTACGGAAACGGTTGCCGTGTCGGTCGCACCGTAATGGTCCTCAATTTGGTAGGTAAACGTGATCCAGGCTTTCGAACAATTTCCGCCTGTGTCAAAAGCCTCATATTTTACCGTTCCGTCCGCATTGACATAAGCCGTACCGCAGCTTGGCTGCGAGACAATATTGGTTACGTGGATCTCTTCATCCACGTCATAGGGCAAGTCCGGGTCGGTGTCATTGCCAATTACGTTGATGTTATCCAACGTGCCGCCTGGGGCTACGATGGTGGTCAGGTTGTTGTCGTAGGCTTCGGGCGCGTCGTTGACCGAATTGATAGTGATATAGACTATGGCGCTGTCCACGCCGCCGTCCGCGTCGATCATCTCATAGGTAAACGAATCGCTGCCGTTATAGTCATCGTTGGGCATATAGCGGAATTGGCCGGAACCCAGGCTGGACAGTCGTCCATGCACTGGCATGCTCAATACTTTGCGCAGCACCAGGTTGGCCGTGGCGGTCTCAATATCCGTATCATTGCTGAGTACGTTGAATGTAACCGACTGGTCCTCGTTGGTCTCAACTTCGTCGTCTACGGCAGTCGGAAAGTCATTAATGGGCACCACGCGTACGGTGAAGGTGCGCGTGGTTTGGTTGCCGCGTGCATCCTCGGCGGTTATGGTCATGAGCGACTTGCAGGTGGCATTCGGTGCCGGTGTAAAGGTCAGGGTATAGTCCGAATCACTGTTGCTCAATTCCAGGCTGCCCTCAGGAAAAACAGTCGTGTTGGAAGTGCCGGCACGCACATCCGCCAAGTTCCCATCCACATCCGTCACGCTGAAAGAAACAGAGCCATACTCATCCTCGAAGATGACCTCGTTTTCGATCACCGTGATCACCGGCGGGTGATTGGCCGGGTCGGCGCTAAGCGTCACTGTTGCCGTGCTGGAAGTCAGGCCGGTGGAATCCGTGACCGTGTACGTAAAGGCATCGTCGCCGTCGAAGTCCTCTCCGGGAGAATAGGTAAAGGCGTCGCCATCCGCTTCCAACGTGCCGTAGGTAGGCGCGCTGATGATGTTTGCGGTCAGATCAGTATCGCCGTCTGCGTCCCAGTCATTGGATAACGGATCGATGGCAAAAGTGCCGGTTTCCTGCACATAGAAGAAATCATCCACCGCTGTGGGTTCATCCGCCACCGGGTTGACAGTCACCACAAATACGGTCGAGTCTTCCGCGATACCGTCGCTGACCGTCACGGTCACGGTAACCGTACCGTTCTTGTCCGCCAACGGCGCCGCTGTGAAGGTGCGGTTCTCTCCCGAACCCGTCACGCGCATGTTATTGGCGTCCAGGATTTCCGGGTTGGTCGAGTCGGTCGTGATCATCAGCGTGTTCATTTCGGCCTCGGTTTCCAGGTCGAAATCCTGAACGGTGAAATTGACCGTCAGCGTTTCATCTTCATCAATGGTCTGGTCGTCGATCTCACTGATGATGGGCGTGTCGTTCACCGCCGCAGCCGTCAGGGTGACCGTGGCCGTCGCGGTTGCGCCATCCGGATCCTGGATGCGGTACACAAAACTATCGGTGGAATCGTAGTTCTCGGCAGGGGTATAGGTCAACGTGCCGTCGCCGTTATCAACCAGGCTGCCGTCGACCGTCGTGGTCACAATTTCGACGTAACTCAACTCGCTTTGCAGGTTGTCTACATCCGTATCGTTGTTCAATAATTGGCTGCTGACCGTGATGGTCGTGGGGGTATCTTCCGTGAAGCTGATGCTGTCGTTGCGCGCGGTGGGCGCGTCGTTGACCGGGGTGACGTGCAGCGTAAAGGTATACACCGCCGTCTGGAAACCATCGCTGGCCCGCAGCGTAAAAGTGGCATCTCCGTTTTGGTTGGACAACGGCACCAGCTTGATGGAAACTGCCGGATCGCTATCTTCCAGGCCGGTGATGGTGATGCGCGTCTGCGGTACCAAAGCCGTGTTTCCGGAAACTACCTGCATGGTCAATGTTTCGGTGGGTGTTTCCACATCGGTCAGGTCAAAGCTAATCGTGATGTTGCTGTCCTCAGCGATGGTGTATTCGCTCGCCAAGCCATCCGGCTGCGGGTAATCGTTAACCGAATTGACTTTCACCGAAACTGATGCCGAGTCTGTCAGTCCGCCGCTGTCGGTGATCTGGTAGGTAAATTCATCCAAACCGTAATAGTTCGCGTCCGGTGTGTAAATAATGGTGTTCCCGGAAATGTCCGCCGAACCGTTAGTCGGCCCGCTCAGGATAGCCGTGGGGCTAAAGCTGTCGCCTTCCGGCGAATCCACGTCCGAATCATTGGTCAGCACATAGATGGTTACCGCGGTGTCCTCATTGGTGCTTCCGCTGTCGTCTGCCGCCACGGGGTCGTCATTAACCGCGGCGACCGTCACCGTGATGGCGCAATCCACTTCGGCTGTGCCGTCTCCCACCGTGATGGTGAAGCTGTCCGTGCCGTTGGTGTTTTCATCCGGGGTATAGGTATAACCGCCCTCGCCCAATTCCAGCGTGCCGTTGGTCGGGCCGTTGCCGCTTTTGACGGTATAGCTGAGGTCGTCCAGGTCCACGTCCGTGGCGGTCAAGCTTTCAGTCAGGGGCGTGTCCTCGTCGGTATTGACGTCCGCCGAATAACTGGGCACCGGAGCATCGTTGACCGCGTTCACCGTTACGGTGATTTCGCAATCCACGGTGTCCGTGCCGTCGCCCACCACGATGGTAAAGCTGTCCGCCCCGTTGAAATCATCATCCGGGTCGTAGGTATAGCCGCCCGTGGTCAATTCCAGCGTGCCGTTACTTGGGCCGCTGCCATCTTTAACCGTATAGGTCAATTCGTCCAGGTCAACATCCGTGGCCGTCAGGCTTTCAGTCAAAAGCGTGTCCTCGTCCGTGCTGACCGTTGCGCTGAAGCTGGGCACGGGTGCGTCGTTGACCGCTTCGACCGTCATTGAAATAAGGCAATCCACCTCGATCGTCCCATCACTGACGGTGATCGTGAAGAGATCCATCCCGTTGTAGTTTTCATTCGGCGTATAGGTGTAACCGCCGGCGCTCAATTCCAGGTTGCCGTGTGAGGGGCCGTTGCCGTCCTTGACTGTGTAACTCAATTCGTCCAGGTCCACGTCCGTGGCCGTCAGGCTTTCGCTCAGGGGTGTGTCTTCATCCGTACTGACTTTGGGGGTAAAAACCGGTACCGGCGCGTCGTTGACCGCGTTGACTGTGACCGTTATGACACAGTCCACATCGTCAGTACCGTCGCTGACGGTGATGGTGAAGGTATCCGTGCCGTTGAAATCCGCGTTGGGGGTGTAGGTGTAGCCGCCCTCAACCAGGACCACGCTGCCGTTCGCGCCGTTGGTCTTGATGCTGACAGTTAATTCGTCCAACTCCACGTCCCCGGCGCTCAGGCTTTCCGTCAGGGGTGTATCTTCATCCGTACTGACGTCCGCCGTGTAGCTGGGCAGCGGCGCGTCGTTGACGGAGTTGATCGTAACCGTGATAGCGCAATCCACTTCGTTTGTTCCGTCGCTGACGGTGATGGTGAAACTGTCCGCGCCGTAATAATTCGCGTTGGGTGTATAGGTATATCCGCCCTCGATCAATTCCAGCGTGCCGTTGGCTGGGCCGCTGCCGTCTTTGACCGAGTAACTCAATTCATCCAGGTCAACATCCGTAGCCGTCAGCGTTTCGGTCAGTGGCGTGTCTTCATCCGTGCTGACCGCGGCGCTGTAACTGGGTATGGGCGCATCGTTGATCGCGTTGACTGTGACCGTTATGGCACAATCCACTTCATCCATTCCGTCCGACGCTGTAATGGTAAAGGTATCTATGCCGTTGTAATCCGTATTCGGAGTGTAGCTATATCCGCCCTCGACCAATTCCAAAGTGCCATGGCTTGGGCCGTTGCCGTCCTTGACGCTGAAGGTCACCGTATCGCCATCCGCGTCCGTGGCCGAAATGGTCTCATTCAGCGCTGTGTCCTCGTCCGTGCTGACCGCAGCGCTATAACTGGGCACCGGTCCGTCGTTGACCGAATTAACCGTAACCGTAATGGCGCAATCTACCTCGTTGGTCCCGTCCCCCACCGTGATGGTGAAGCTGTCCGTGCCGAAGTAATTCGCGTTAGGGGTATAGGTATAGCCGCCCTCGATCAGCTCCACTGTTCCGTTAGCCGGCCCGTTGCCCTCCTTGACGGTGTAACTCAGTTCGTCCAGGTCGATGTCGCTGGCTGTCAGGCTTTCCGTCAGGGCGGTGTCTTCGTCCGTGCTGACTTCCGCCGTATAGCTGGGCACGGGCGCGTCGTTGATCGCGTTGACGGTTACCGTGATGATGCAATCTACTTCAACCGTGCCGTCGCTCACCGTGATGGTGAAGCTGTCCGTTCCATTAAAGTCGTCCGCGGGCTGGTAAATGTAACTGCCTTCGCCCAGCAGTAAACTGCCGTGGCTGGGGCCGTTGCCGTCCTTTACCGCAATGTTTAGCTCATCCCCGTCCACATCCGCTGCCGTGAAGGCTTTCGTCAACTGGCTATCTTCATCGGTACTTACGGATGCGTTGTAGCTGGGCACCGGCGCGTCGTTCTCGCCATTGATGGTCAGGGTAACGGTGGCTGTAGCGGTCTTGCCGGCATCCGCCGTTTCCTGGATGGTGTAAGTGAAAGAATCCGCACCAAAATAATTGGCATCCGGTGAATAGGTGATCTGGTCCAATCCGGTGCTGATGACCGCGCTGCCGTTGGGCGGGTCGCTCACCGCGGAGATGAAGAACGCGTCCCCTTCCACGTCGCTGTCGTTTTCCAGGACGTTCAGGGTCAAAGAGCCATCCTCCGCCAATTCGCCGGAATCATCCATGGCGAACGGCGTATCGTCAACGCTGACCACGGTCACGGTTACCTCGGCGGAAGCCGTGTCGCCGCCGGCCGAGTCGATGATCTGGTAGGTGAAGCTGACTGTTCCGGAAGCGTTGACCGCCGGGGTATAGGTGATGCTGCCGTCGGGGTTGACCAGCGCTGAACCGCTGGCCGGTTCGCTGAGCAAGCTCACTGTCAGCGTGCCCCGGTCGGGGTTGCTGTCATTGGCCAGCACATCGATGGTAATGGGAGTATCTTCATCCGTCGAGACCGAATCCGCGTTGGCGGTGGGAATATCGTTGACCGCGTTTACGCTAAAGTTGATGGTCTGGGTTTGCTGCAATCCCTGCGGGTCGGTCACGTAAAAGGTAATGGTCAGGCTGCCGTTGGCGTTCGCCGCCGGCGCAGCCGAGACAGCCACCGTGCCGTCCGTGTTGGTCAGGCTGATGGCGCCGTTCGCCAGGATGCTTTCATTGGAAGAAACAGCGCTGAGTGTCAAATTACCGGCCGCGCTCTCTGTGTCCGTTATATTAAAGGAAAAAGAAGCGGTAGCATCTTCATCAACGGTCTGGTCGCTCAGCCCGCTGATTTGCGGGTACGTATTGACCTGCACCGTCTTGAGGGATTCATTGCCGCTGTAATCTGCCGCGTAAATGGTATAGGTACCGCCGGAAGAAAGGTCAAAGCTGCCGCTGCCGTACAGTATTTCAATTTCTGTCCCGCCGGCCGGAAAGTAATCCGCTTCGTGGCTGCCGGCCGCGTAATACGCGCCGCTCAGCCCGCTGCCGCTTTCGATCGCGTTCACCGATACAGTTGCGCCGCCGCTGGCCGCCGGTGTGGACAGCGCATCCAGGCGCGGGGCCAGTTCGTCGGTCACGATCATGGACACACTGCCGAAAGTGACCGTATTGGTTCCTCCCTCCAATGTCCCGGTAAAAGTAAACTGGATGGCAGTGGTATCGTCGGGGATTGTCAAACTATTGGAAAAGTTGCCCTGTGTTTCGAAGCTGCAATCGTGGATTTGGTCGGCTGCCGCTGCGCCCGTGAACGATACGGTCAGCTGCCCGCTATCATTGGCGCCCTCGCCCTCATCGCTGACTTCGCAGTTGAACGCGTAAGCCAGCTGCGCTTCGCCGTCCGCGATCGCATCGGTAATGGAAGATACATCTACCAGATATTCAATGGAATAGGAATCGGCCGTATCCAGTGCGGAGATTAATCCGCCGGCAATCTGAGCGTTAGTATTGTTCTGGTATTGGCTCAGGTCGGCAATCTCTGCACCCCAAGTTGAGAAAGCCAGGCTTCCATCCGCATATACCGGTACAGCAAAAAAAAGCAATTTTGCTAAGGTGGACAAAATTGTTATTACTCGTAACGCAATGTAACAGGGTTCCTTTGCTGGCTGCATTGACATTCCCGCTGCAAGGATTTGATTAGTCGATCATCTTCCGAGGATTCTTGACTTAGGTTATTATATACGAAAAGTCAGTATTTTGTATTTTTTATTTTTCGTACAATTTATTGGCTTATTGGCAAGTCTATCATTCACCGCTGCGCAGAGAAGTGCGCCGCACGATCAGATCAGGCACAACTACATTTTGTCCCGCATTGATACAATCTTCACCCGGTTCATGCTGGATACACTCATTCAATCGAACCACCGCCAATCCGCCCAAATGACGCGCGGGCTGGTGCACCGTTGTCAGTGCCGGGGAATAGAATTTGGATTCGGCGACATTATCAAAACCTACAATACCCAGATCCTCGGGTATCCTTAATTCATGCCGGCGGGCTGCCTGGATTACGCCTAACGACATCTGGTCGTTGCTGACAAAAATGGCATCCAAATCCGGGTTGGCTGCGAACAATGCCTCGAAACCGCAATCGCCGCTCTCCACCGTCCAATCTCCCTCGTATACCATGCGGTCAAGGTTCTTGATTCCGGCCGTCTCTACCATTTCTCGCCAGCCGGCCAGGCGTTCCTGGGCTTCCCACCAGCTTAATGGGCCGGAGATCATGCCGATATGCCGGTAACCCTGGTCCTGTAAATGCCTTACCGCCAGGCGCGCGCCTTCGCGGTTATCTACTGATAAAACCAACTTCTTTTTTAATGGCGGCCGATTCAATAAAATAATGGGAATTTCCAAAGATTCAGCAATTGATGCGACCAGTTCCATGCTGTCGGTAAAGCCGGGAATAGCCCAAATAATCCCGGTTACCTGTTGGGCTATAAATTGGGTGATGACTTTCTCAATGTGTTCGCGGTCGAATTGATCCAGCAGCGCCAGCATAACGGAATACCCATATTCCGCCGATTTTTTCTCAATGCCTGTAAGGACTTTTGCCGGGCCGTAGTATTCCAACCCGAAGCCAACCACCCCGATGGTATTCGTCCTGCCGCTGCTCAAGCTGCGCGCAATGATGTTGGGTGCGTAACCCAATTCACAGATGACCTTTTGCACCATCTCGCGCGTTTCCGGAGAAACATCCGGGCGGTTATTTAACACGCGCGAAACGGTTTGGGTGGAAACACCCGCTGTGTTGGCAACATCTTTAATCGTGATCTTGGCTTTTCTAATCATGATCCTTCACATATTAGCATTTTATACGAAAAACAATTGATTATAAGTCAATTTACGCCAGATCAACATAGGTGCTGGTTAAAAAACAAGGGTAAGGCAGATCCCCATCCGCCTTACCCTTTTCCTAAAGAATTCCCCTGAAATTATTCAAATAAATGGTAATAAACTGCGTTCCATTTGAGGTTATTTTTCAACTCGGATAAATTGGTATCCTCATTGATCAGTACTGTCTCTATTCCGGCAATTTCAGCAAAATCCTGCAAATGGCGTCTGTCCAATGCCTGGCTGAAACAAGTATGGTGCGCTCCGCCTGAAAGGATCCAAGCGGCAGCGGCAACTTTCAAACTGGGTTTGGGTTTCCATACAACCCGCGCTACCGGCAATTTCGGCAGATCCTTTTTCGGATCAACCACCTCCAGATCATTGACCAACAAGCGGAAACGCTCGCCCAGGTCAATTAAGGAAGCAGCGATGGCCGGCCGCGCCGACGTCTGGAAAACCAGGCGGGCCGGGTCGGCTTTACCGCCAATGCCCAGCGGGTGAATTTCTAAAGATGGTTTGCCGGCCGCGATGGAAGCGCATACCTCCAGCATGTGCGCTCCCAGCACCATTTCATTGCCAGGTTCCAAATGGTAGGTGTAATCCTCCATGAATGAGGTGCCCCCTTCCAATCCAGCGGCCATAACCTTCATGGCGCGCACCAAAGCGGAAGTTTTCCAATCCCCCTCCGCGCCGAATCCGTAGCCTTCCGCCATCAAACGCTGTACCGACAGGCCCGGCAGCTGTACCAGGCCGTTCAGGTTCTCGAAGGTGGTCGTAAAGGCTTTGAAGCCGCCCTCATTCAGGAAAGCGCGCAATCCAACTTCGATTTTCGCCGCGTCTCGCAGTGCAGCGTGGCGCGCCCCGCCCGGCAGCAGGTCCGGCTGCACAATGTACATTTCCGCGTATTCTTTAATCAGGCGGTCAATTTCCGCCTCTGATACCTGATCAACAAAAGCGGTTAAATCCCCCAGGCTGTAGCCGTTGACTTCACAACCAAACTTGATTTGTGCGGAGACTTTGTTTCCTTCAGTGACAGCCACATCGCGCATATTATCGCCAAAGCGGGCTACCCGTAGATGCTGCGCGTCTTCCCAGGCTAACGCCGCCCGGCTCCAAATGCCCAATTCTTCCTGTACTTGCGGATCCTGCCAAAAGCCCACAACCACCTTGCGGCGGATGCCCATACGCGTGCCGATAAACCCGAATTCGCGGTCGCCGTGCGCCGACTGGTTCAGGTTCATGAAATCCATATCGATGCTTTCCCAGGGAATATCCCGGTTGTACTGCGTATGCAAATGCACGAAGGGTTTGATTAATGCTTTCAGGCCGGCAATCCACATACGCGCCGGCGAGAAAGTATGCATCCACAGGATCAAACCGATGCAGTTTTCATCATTGTTAGCCTGCAAACATACCTGCCGGATTTCATCCGACGTGGTTACCACCGCCTTGAAGCGAATGGGAACCGGGATGGCAGCGGATTGATCCAGGCCGGCCGCAATGGCTTTGGAATCCGCGCCTACCTGCTCAAGCGTTTCAGGACCATATAAATGTTGACTGCCGGTAACAAACCATAATTCCTTTTGTCTTTCTAAGTTCATAAATTAACTCCTATAAGTATTCAATGTTGGCCGTACACGTTCATGTAACGTTCGTTTAATTTTTTTAAATCTTCCTGTGAAATCTCACAGGGTTCGCCCAATTGTTTAGCCAGCCAGACGGTTTTAGCCACATCCTCTACCATCACGGCTGATTTCAAAGCCGCCCGGCCGCTTTTCCCGATGGTAAAGACGCCGTGGTTTTTCAACAGCACGGCAGTAGTATTGCCGATCGCATCCAGCACCGCCTTGCCGATGGCTTCGCTGCCGATCAGGGCAAAATCGCCGCAGGGAATTGGCCCGCCGAACTCATCTCCAATCGCCGTCAGCACAGCCGGGATGGGCATGCCCAAAGCGGCAAACGCCGTGGCGTAATCGGAATGGGTGTGCACCACGCCGTTGATGTCCTCGCGGTGCCGGTAGATATATAAGTGGCTGGCCGTGTCGGAAGAAGGCGCCAAATCACCCTCCACCTGCTTGCCGTCCAGGTCCACCACGACCATATTTTCAGGCGTCAGATCGGGGAACATGATCCCGGAAGGTTTAATCGCCACCAACCCGCTTTTTGGATCGCGGATGCTGACATTCCCTCCGGTCCACACCACCAACCGGTTGGCCGGCAGAGCCTGGTTCAATTCAACTAATTCTTCGCGAATTTCCTTTAATAACATACTGCCAAACCTCTATTTTCCGGAAAGGATTTCTGCCTTGAGCGCTTTTAGTCGTTTCATGACGTCATTCTCACCGCGCCCGAAGTAATCATGTAACTGTTTGTATTCTGCGAATAACCGATCATATACGGCCTTATTGGCCATATTCGGTTGATAAAATTCATCCTGCATATTAGCCATGTACTTGGCCGCTTCGAAGATGGAGTCGTACCCTCCGGCTGCTTTGCCGGCCGCCACCGCCCCGAACATGGCCGATCCCAATGCCGGCGTCTGCTGGGAAGCACTCACCTTAAAGGGCATGCCCATCACGTCCGAGTAGATTTGCATCAGCATGCGGTTCTTGCCCGGCAGGCCGCCGCAGGCCACCAGCTCATGTATAGGCACGCCATTCTCCTGGAAAGCTTCCACGATCATGCGCGTGCCGAAAGCGGTCGCTTCGATTAATGCCCGGTAGATCTCCTCCGGTTTGGTGGCCAGGGTCATGCCCAGCAGCATTCCGGTCAGGTCAACATCCACCAATACCGAGCGGTTGCCGTTCCACCAATCCAGCGCAACCAACCCCGATTCCCCCACCTTCAGTTTTGCGGCTTTTTCTTCGAGCAGCGCATGAATGCTTATACCGCGCTGATCCGCTTCTTTCTGGTAGGCGGCGGGTACGCAATGCTCAATAAACCAGGCGAAGTGATCGCCCACACAGGACTGCCCGGCTTCGTAACCGAAATAACCCGGAATAATTCCATCCTCGACATAACCGCAGATGCCCGGCACCAGGTGCTCTTCCTCCCCCAGCACCATATGGCAAGTGGAAGTCCCCATGATCATAACCATACGGCCGGGCTCTGTTACGGTTGCGGCGGGAACGGCAACGTGCGCGTCCACGTTAGCAATTGCTACCGCTGTCCCGGGTTTTAACCCGGTCCATTCCGCCGCTTGTGATGTTAACTCGCCGGCCTTCTGGCCGACTGAACGCACATCTCGTTTCATCTTTTCATCCACCACATTCTCCAGCTGCGGGTGCAGCGCTTTGAAATAGGCTTTGGATGGCAGGAATCCTTCCCTCTTGGACCAGATGGCTTTATAACCGGCTGTGCAGCTGTTGCGTGTTTCCACGCCGGTCAACTGCCATATCACCCAGTCGGCTGCCTCGATCATACGGTCGGCTGCCTGATAAATTTCGGGTGCTTCATTTAATATTTGCAATACCTTGGAGAAAAACCATTCCGAAGAAATTTTGCCGCCGTAGCGTTCCAGCCAGGGTTCGCCTATCTCTTCCGCGGTTCGGTTGATTGCGTCCGCTTCCGGTTGTGCGGCATGATGCTTCCATAATTTCACCCAGGCATGCGGCTTTTCGCGCCATTCCGGCAGCACACACAAGGGCGTGCCGTCTGCCTTGACCGGCAGCATGGTGCAGGCGGTGAAATCAATACCCACCCCAATCACATCTGCCGGATCGACCTTGGATTGTTTCAAAACCTCGGGAACCGCCTGTTTAAAGGTGCGGATATAATCTTCGGGATCCTGCAGCGCCCAATCCGGTTCCAGGCGTTTGCCGTTTTCGGGCAGGGTTTCATCAATAACGCCATTTGAATACGGATAAACCGCGCCGGCAATCTCACGCCCGTTAGCCGCGTCAACCACCACCGCGCGGCCGGATTCAGTTCCAAAATCTACTCCAATCACATACTTAGACATTTTTCCTCCTCTGAAGATGTAGCCATTTCTGCAGCCCTCAATTTAAACGTTCCAGGTATGCAACCAATAATCACTTTTTCCATCAAAGCGTTAATCCCTCACCCATATTGCCGGGCGCTGGAACAACTTATTCCCGATTTCAATTTCAATCATCGGCCAGCCTTCGACAACCGTGATAATTTCATTGGATTGCTCTCCGACCAAAAAAGTGTCTTCTGATTTGGCTCCCTTAATGGACGGGTTCCAGGCAAAAGCCTGCCCCATCAAAATAGATTGGTCGGTTGTGGGAGTGCCTGTAATCTCGCGGGCTTCATAACCCGCCAATCCGCCCTGGTGATGGCACTGCCATTCATCCGGGTAACCCTGCGCCGCATAAGCGTGTTGTGCTTCCGCAAACACACCCTTCAGCGTATTACCTGGCCGAGTAGCCGCGATCATCGCCGCGTCCACCGCCGCCACTGCTTTCATTTTGTGCTCGATCTCATCCGAAAGTGGTCCGAAATGCACCATACGGGTAATCGAGCAGATCAACCCCGACTTGCGCCCGCACAATACCAGCATGGCATAGCGTTCCAGTTTCTTGTCGGTCGGAATCGCGTGCCGGTATTGGAAGATGCGCTCATCCGTACCGATCAGGTTCACCACCGCCTCGGCGCCGCGGCTCTCCGTAGCCCCCGCCAGTAGCCCGGCAATCTGAAATTCGGTCATACCCGGCTGCACAGCTCGGATGGCTTCCTGCATGCTTTCCGCGCACAACCTGCCCAGACTGCGAAAACGCTCCGCTTCCGGCTGGGTCAATTGCGAGCGCAGCCAGGCCAGCTCGGCGGATAAGTTCTGTCCCCCTGCATAAAGGCCGTCACAGCCAATACGCTTTCCATTGGTCAATTCAGCCAATCGATTCTCATTGCCATACCAGGGTGTGACCTCGAAATGCCAGCCCTGTTCGCCCATTCCTTCTTCAATTTCCAGCCGCGCCGCTTCTATGCTGTTCGTAATGACAAATTGCTGATCGGGTGTGATCAGCAGCGCGCAGGCGCCGTCGCTGGCGGCTGTGTTGATATGCACGTCCGTCCCGCAGGTCGCCCAGGCGATACTACTCACGCGCTGCAGCAGCAGTGCGTCCAGCTGCTTTTCCGCTAACAGTTGGCGAATTCGCGCTGTTTTTATTTCAAACTCTGCCTGCCGGTTCAATGATTCCATTCCTTACTCGCCTCCAGCCATGGCCTGCATGATTTCCCGTTCGCTGACTTCGCCGGATAACTCGGTTACTTTTTCGTGGTCGCGCATCACCACCACGCGGTGGCTGGTGCGCAGGACTTCCTCTAATTCGGAAGAAATGAACATACAACCCATGCCTTCGGCAGCCAGATTGATAACCATTTTTTGGATTTCCGCTTTGGCGCCCACATCGATACCGCGTGTGGGTTCATCCAGCAGCAGGAGTTTAGGGTCGGTCGCCAACCAGCGCGCCAGGATAACTTTTTGTTGGTTGCCGCCGCTCAAATTCTTTACCAATTGATCCGGTGATGGCGTGGCAATGTTCAGCATCTTGATATATTTTTCTGCAACCTCATATTGCTTCTGTTTGCTCAGGAACTTAAACCAGCCCAAACGAGCCTGTATGGCCAGAATGATATTTTCACGGATGGTCAGATCGCCCACGATGCCGCTGGCTTTACGGTCCTCCGGACACAGCGCCACACCATGCATGATCATTTCAAAGGGAGAATGTTTCTTGATCATTTGGTCGTCAACCGACAGACTGCCGTTGTCCGGTTCGTCGATCCCAAACAGGACTTTGGCAACTTCCGTGCGCCCGGAACCCAGCAGTCCGGCCAGTCCGACGACTTCGCCCGCATGCAGCTCCAGGTCAAATGGCTCAACCTCGCCGCTGCGCCCCAGTTCTTTGGCTTCCAACAGGGCTTTTTTGTGGTTGACCACAAATTTGGATTTCTTCATCTCGTCATATTCAGCCAGGCTGCGGCCGATCATTTCAGAAATCAGTTGGATGGTTGGCAGCGATTTTGTCTCGTGCGTCGCAACCAGTTTTCCGTTGCGCAGCACGGTAATGCGATCAGAGACCTCGTAAACCTGTTTGATGAAGTGGGTGATAAAGATGATGCCCACACCCGAGGCGCATAACTTGCGCATGACTTTAAAGATCAGGTCGGATTCATGCGCGTCCAGGCTGGAAGTGGGTTCATCCAATATCAGGATCTTGACGGAAGAAATTTCCAGGGCGCGCGCGATAGCCGCGATTTGCTGGATGGCCGTGGAGAACGAACCCAACGGTTGGGTCACATCGATATCCACGTCCAAATCCTTCATAATGGCTTTAGCGCGTTTATTCATGGCTTTCCAGTCGATGCAGCCCAATTTTCCGGGTTCGCGGCCCAACAGCAGGTTCTCCGCCACGGAAATATTGGAGCACAGGTTCACTTCCTGGTAAACCGTGCTGATGCCGATATTTTGCGCGTGCAGAGGAGAGCGGATAACCGTTTCCTTGCCGTCGTAGAAAATTCGGCCCTCATCGCAGCGTTCCACACCGGTCATCACTTTGATCAACGTGGACTTGCCGGCCCCGTTTTCCCCAACCAGGGCATGGATCTCGCCTTTCCTCAGGCAGAAATCTACTTTTTGCAGAGCTTGAACGCCCGGAAAATTCTTGCTAATCCCCTCCAGGCGAATGATTTCGTTATTAGGGTTAGACATAACCATAACCTCCATTATGGAAAGACAGCCGGCAGTTTGTGTGGAACTCAATTCTGCGAGTGTCCATCCATGAACCGGAAATGAATGCTTTCGCTTGATTCACTCTCTTGAACATCATTTCTCCTTCTTCCCGACGTAGAAAAGGCTTTGAATGCCGATGAAAATCAGCGTCAGAACGCCGACACCGATGCGTGTCCACCAGGATGTCAGCGTGCCATTGAATTGCAGGATAGAAACGATAATTCCGTTGATCATCACACCAAAAAGAGTCCCCAGCACTGTACCTGTGCCGCCGGTCAGCGCTGTACCGCCGATCACGACCGATGCAATAGCGTCCATTTCCATGGATTGGGCGTAACCGCCATAACCGGAAAGCAGCGAAACGCTGAAGACAATACCGGCCAGGGCCGAGCAAAATCCGCTGAAGGAATACACAATCAGTTTGGTACGGGCGACCGGCAGGCCCATCAACAGCGCGGATTGTTCATTGTTGCCGATAGCATAAACCGTGCGTCCAAAACGGGTGCTGGAAAGCAGGATAAATGTGATGATTAGAAGAACAATTCCAGCCAAAGTCGGAATGTACACGTAGGCTTTTTCAAAATATGGGAGGTGGATTTTGGTTAATGCCAGAAAATTATAGAATTCGTTTTTAATAGTGACGGAACTTTCATTGATCACATAGGCCATACCGCGGGCAAAGAACTGGCCCATCAGGGTAACCACAAAGGCTTCCACCTTCAGATAGTGAATGATGCAGCCCATCACAAAACCCAGTCCAATACCCATCAAGAGCATCATAACCATCACCAAAATCGGGTTCAGGTTATTCTGCAGCAGTGCGGCTGAGGCAACACTGGACAGCGCGATCATGGCGCCCACGGAAAGGTCGATGCCGCCCATGATCACCACCACGGTCATGCCAATAGAAATGATCAGCAAGCTGGCGTTATTGATAAACAGGTTGAGAAATACCTGCGGTTTTTTCATGGCTGGGTAAAGCTGCCCGCCGATAGCATAAACCAAAATGAAAATAGCCACGGTAGCCAGCAGCGGCCCGTTTTTCAAAAGGAAGGTTTTAATCTTTTGCATCTTTGCGTCTTCCCTTTCTTTCAAATAAGTTGTTGATGATGTTGCGTGCCTGATCCGAGTAGAGCAGAATAACAACCAGCACGAGCACAGCTTTGGCAGCCAGCAGTGCGTTAGCCGGAACGCCGATGGTATACATCGTGATGGTGAAGGTGCGAATCACCAGAGCGCCAATTACACTGGCCGCCAGAGAAAAGCGCCCGCCGGCCATCAGCGTACCGCCGATAACCACCGACAGGATGCCGTCCAACTCGTAATTCAACCCGATGTTATTCGCATCGGCACTGTGCACATAAGAGCTCAGGATTAATCCTGCGATAGCGGAGCAAAAACCGCAGAATGTGTATGCCAGCAGTTTGACATTTTTTTCGCTGATACCGCTGTAATAGGTAGATTCGGCATTGATTCCTACCGATTCGACAAACAAACCGATAGATGTCTTGCGCACCAGCAGCCAGGCCAACGCCAGTACACCCAACACGATGTAAACCGCCACTGGAATCCCCAAAATATATCCATTTCCAAAGAAAAAATAAGGGGTGTAATAAATGGTCATAATTTGGCCATTCGTGATCAACTGGGCAATTCCCCGCCCGGCCACCATCAAAATCAGCGTTGCAACCATCGGTTGTATTTTTGCTCTGGAAACCAGAAACCCATTCCATAAACCGCAGACCGTTCCCGCCGCCAAATTGGCCAGGATAATCAAGCCCAGAGGAGTCCTGGATACATTCTGTGTCAAAATATCGTTGGAAATCAGTTCATTACCAAAAGCCGGATTGATCAACACCGCTCCCATGGCGGCTGAAATGGCGATCACCGCGCCGACCGAAAGGTCAACACCGCCGGTCGCGATAACCATGGTCATGCCAATCGCCACCAGAACCAGCGGCGCGCCGTTATTAATGACGTCAATCAGGTTGCCGTAGAGATGGCCATCCACAATTCCTAGTTTAAAGAAACCGGGAGCATAGATACCGTCAAAGATGAATATCAGCAGCAGCGCTAACAGAGGCCAGGATAAACGGCTTTGACGAAACTTCGTAAATAGAGAAGTCTTATTCTTCATAAAATTCCTTCTTGTACATCCAGTTCATTTCCAAAAAAACCCTTCCGGAAAGCAATCCTGATAAAGCAGAACCATTCAATACCGGAATAAGTCAACCTTTTTTATTAGGGAACTGTAAATGTGCTTGCTTACTAATCTGCCGGATCTGGTATTTAGATCAATTTTTCAAATATTTTTAGAGAGAAGTAGTTGCCTACTTCTCTCTTCTTGTTGAGGTGTTATTGCTTTACAGCTCACCTCTCGTTATTTTTAGTACTGGCGAGTCGGCAGTAATTCTTCCGCTTCCTCAGGATAGTACACGGTCTCATTGGTGAGTGTCTCGGGATCTACTGCTTCACCGTTCATCAGCTTCAGACCCATTTCCATGACCTGCGGGCCAAGCAGCGGGTTGCATTCTACGTCTGCCTGGATCCAGCCGTCGATCATGGCCTGGAAACCGCCGCGCGTGCCGTCGACCGAAACGATCTTCAGATCGCCGGGTTCGATACCGGCAGCTTTGATGGCTTCGATTGCGCCAATGGCCATGTCGTCATTGTGGATGAAGACGCCGTCAACCTGTCCGGCATATTTCTTCAGGAAAGCTTCCATCACGGGGATGGCTTCTGCGCGGGTGAAGTTGCCGGTTTGGCTGTCGAGGATGGTGATGTTGTCGTTCAATGCATCGCGGAAACCTTCCGCACGGCCGGTGGCCGCGCCGGAACCAACGGTGCCGGACAATTCCAGAATGTTGCCGCCATCGGGCAGCAGTTTGTTCATTTCCTCGGCGGCGCGCTGGCCCTCAAGGAACATATCGGAGCCGATGTGCGCTGCGTACAGGGATGAATCTGCGCTGACGGAGCGGTCAACGATGATGACGGGGATTTCGGCATCCTGGGCTTCGGTCAAGACTGCGTCCCAGCCATCTTCAACAACTGGCGGCAGTGCGATGACATCCACACCCTGCGCGATGCAGGAGCGGACGGCCGAGATCTGATTTTCCTGTTTTTGCTGAGCATCGGAGAAGATCAAGGTAACGCCTAATTCCTCAGCGGTCTGCTTGATAGAGGCGGAGTTGGCTGTGCGCCAGTCGCTCTCAGCACCCAATTGAGGATAGCATAGAGTCATATCAGCGTAGGTATAAACAGTGGCAGCGGGGGCAGCAGCTTCTTCGGCAGGAGCGGCTTCTTCAGCAGCAGGGGCGGCAGCTTCGGGGGCAGCCGCGGTCGAGCAAGCAGCTAAAGCCAGGGAAGCAATGACCATCAATAAAACAAGTGATTTAAAGCGAGACATTTTGTAAATCCTCCTTAATTCTTATAAGTTATTTGCTGCGGTATAATTTTCAGGTGCGATAATACTTTTACTTCGCGTTTTAGTCGTTTCGCACTTTTTATGAAGTGCTTGTCATGAACCGCGTTTCACTGGCAAGCACTTTAATTCTCTGGTAATCTATTCCCTTTTCACCTCCTTTTCACAACTTTCTTAGAGAACTTGTCCTAATTAATATATTGGGTGTCAACATGATTGTCTTGTAATCAGGTGTCTCTTTATTACGGATTGCTTCGATAATCCGAATGGTTTCATTTACAGCCAAAGTACCGACTTGATGCTGGTCATGCTGCATGGTTGTCAGCGCCGGCCAATAAAATTCTGATTCTGCCGTGTTATCGAATCCGACCAGTCCAAAATCTTCCGGCACGTCTAATCCGCGTTCGTGGATCACTGCCAAAGCGCCCAGAGCCATTTGATCGTTCGCCACAAAGATGGCATCCATCTCCGGATATTGGTCGAATAATTTTTCGCAGGCTTCTTTGCCGCTGGAAGAAGACCAATTGCCTTCTACCCAGTGGTCATCCGCGTTTATCTGTCCCGCGGCGCTTACAACGCTTTTCCAGGCACTAAAGCGTTCCTTGGATTCCCACCATTCCATCGGGCCGGAAATATGTCCAATATGCCGGTAACCCTTGTCGATCAGATGTTGGGTGGCGGTCTCGGCTCCCTGGTGATTGTTCACCGCAATGATGGTGATTCCATCGCGCGGTGCCATTGTCAGAAATACAATCGGTACATTCAATTCGAACGAGAATTTTTCCACCCAGTCCCGATTGGTACCAATTTCCGGTGCCGCCCAGATGATGCCGTCCACATGGCGCGAAAGCAGCCCATTAAAAATGGAAGAAACGTTATTGGCATTAAAGTTGGGTAATTCTTTCAAGATTAGCGAGTAACCGGCGTCTTCCGCCGCGCTGGTAATACCGTTCAGGGTGCGGGAGGGGCCAATGAATTTGAGCCCGGCAGTCACTACCCCAAGTGTGTAACTGCGCTGTTGGATCAAACTGCGTGCCAAAGCTGATGGCTGGTAGCCCATTTCCTTGATCACTTTCATTACTCGTTCGCGTGTTTCGGGAGATACATCCGGACGGTTGTTAATAACACGTGAAACAGTCTGTGTGGAAACCCCCGAAGCGGATGCAACTTGTTTGATGGTAGGACGTTTATTGATGCGTTCCATTAGAATGTTATCGTTCCTGTTATCGTTCCCGTTATCGATAACATAATAGCAAACAAAAAAGGCCATGTCAAGAGCCGGAAGGAATTTTTAAGATTATGAATTGGAAAATTAATTAAAAAAGACGGAAAAAATGCATTTTCCGTCTTTTCTTTTAGTTCGAACTAAGTTTATTCGGAATAAGAATCCGCAACATCCTGCAACACGGATTTGTAGTCGCTCTCATACGCATCTTCGTAAGCTGTGGTGGCGAAATACAGGTATCCGTCTTTGGTGCTGAAATAGGTGGTACCGGTGGTTTTACTCATGTCACTCCACCACTCCAGCTTCTCGCGTCCATCGGCCAGGGAAACGTCCGAGGCGAAACGCAGATCGGAACCATATAGACGCTTCATATAATCGCGTGTGTACTGTGCCTTCAAAACCGCACTGGTACCTTCTTCGGTGCTGTTCACCAAGGATTGCACGAAGGCGTGTCCGTCCGGCGCGGTGTAGGTATCGATTTGAGTGTCCTCAATCGTCGCGGTATCGCGTTCGGCTGTCCAATTATCCGGGATTTCCAGCGTGAACAAATCCTGCGGTGCGGTGAAAGTCATGGTTCCGTTTGAGCTGGCGGGCGCCTGTTCCACTGCTGGAGCCTCTTCGACCGGGGCGGCTTCTTCCATTGCTCCTTCAGTCGGGAGCTCCTGGGCAACTACCGGGGCCTGCTCGGGTTGTACCGGTTCAGCGGCCTGAGCAGCCGGTTGGCTTTGCCCGCCGCAGGAAACCAACAGCATTGCTGCTGCGACAATCACAAACAAAGATTTCTGTTTCATCTTTACTCCTTTTATTACGCTTGTTGGTATAGTGGTATGACCTTCATACCACTACGTCCTATTATACGGAGTTTGGAAAGATTGTCAACCGCCAAATAATTTCAATTCTTTTATCTCCGGGCAAGATCTATCGATATGGCTATTCGTAAACCGGCACAATCCGATACACACGGTCGCCTCCCGCCCGGTAAGTTCCTCGCCCGTCCTGGTTGCTGGTGGTAAAGTAAATCAATCCGTCCGGGCTTTGGGCTACCTCGCGCACCCGGCCCACATCGCTTACGATCCACTGCACGCTGTTAATTGCGCTGGGATCTTCGGTTGAAATATCAACCATCACCACGCCTTCCCCGCGCAGCGCGCCGAAGAAAAATTGATTGGTAAACATGGGCAGCACATCCGAACTGTAGAACATGGCCGCCGCCGGCGCTACCGCCGGGGTGAACTGGATCAGCGGGCTCTCGGTCCCTTCCAGCGTGGCATCGTGCGAGACCAGCGGCCAGCCGTAGTTGGCGCCCGGCTGGATCAGGTTGATCTCATCGCCGCCTCCCGGACCATCCGAGCCGGAGGGGCCGTGTTCGGCGGCATACAACCGGCCGCTGCCGGGCTGCCAGGCCAGGCCTTGCGGGTTGCGGTGGCCGTAGGAATATACCGGCGAACCGGGGAAGGGATTATCGGCAGGAATAGAGCCGTCCAGGTTGATGCGCAGGATCTTGCCGGCCAGCAAATCCAAATCCTGTGCCGAAGACGGCACACGCGCGTCGCCGCTGGTAATGTAGAGCTTCTCGTCCGGGCCAATACCCAAGCGGCAGCCGGCGTGATACTTGGCCGCCGGGATGCCTTCCAGCAGCACCTCATCCAGCGTCAGGCTGTCGCCGTTGTCGGTCATGCGCACCACCCGGTCGAACATGCCGTTGGCGTCCTGGCTGGTATAGCACGCGTATAGGGTTTTATTCTCGCTGTAATTCGGGTCCGGCACCATGCCCATCAGGCCGGTTTCCTCCACGGTGACTACATCCGTGAAGGTGTACAGCGCCTCCGGGTTGAGCTGCCCATTCACGATTTCACGTACCCGTCCCGGCCGTTCGCTGACCAACAGCCGTTCAGGGCTGGTGAACACGATGCTCCAGGGGATCTCCAGCCCCTGCACCACTTCCTCAACTTTCCAGGAGGTGGCCGCCGGGACAGTGGCTGTGGCCGCGGGAGTGGCAGTGTCTGCCGGAACCGTGGAAGTGTAGGTCACCACTGCCGGTTCAGCCACAGCAGCAGGCATGGGTTGGCAAGCTGCCATTAGCAAAACCGGCAGCATGAAAATAACAAGTGTTTTTTGAGTCATAAGATCACTCCTTTACCTGATTCTATTTGCCGCCGGAGTGAAATGGAGTTAACAATCTATCAGAACGCATTAAATTTCCTTAATATATAATTAATGCTAATATCAAGGAGGATCTATGTCATTAGTTGAGGAAATCAAGCGTTATGCCGGCAGTATCCCCGCGGATTTTAAAGAGAAGAAAGGCGTATGCGACCTTGCTTTTGTAGTGGCGGAGCGCAAAGCTTTCTTATCAAAGGAAAAGCTGAGTTATGAAGCCAAGTTCCGCGTAGATGATGCCAATAAACTGGTCAAATTCACTGAAGTATTGAAAGAAAGCTCATCGGGGATGTCAAACGCCGGAGCCAGTTTTTCAACAACGAACTTCAAAACCGGCAAGGACGGCCGCTTGGAAAGCGTGATCGAGCAGCAAGCCAATCAATTCGGCAAGAAATACGACTATCAGTTCGATTTCAAGACTGTGCGTGGAAAAATCGAAGAATTAGCCCAAGCCGCCGGATATGATTTCCAGTACCAAATTACAGCCAAAGGGTTGTGATTTCCTCACTCGAAACATCGCTCCCCTATCGGAAGAATTTTTACGATTCCAGCTCCATTTCGGATAATAAATAATGAAGAGGCCTACCTGGCCTCTTCTTTTTCAAACCAAAAAAATTATACGGCGCTCTTTCTGGCATGGACCCTCAGGCTGATAGCCTTGCCGATTTCCACGATGATCAGTAGCGATAGCGCCACACCCACTACATCCAGCCATTCCGTTACGCTCAGCGGCACAATTCCCAGCAGATTGCGAATCGGTTTGATGATAAACGCTATCAAAGCCGTCAACAGTCCTGCAATCACAGACCACACCAGCGGTTTGTTGCGTGAAATCGGCCCGCTCTTGAAGATGGATTTGCGCATGCTGCGGTAAGCAAATATGTAAACCATCGAGTTAATCGCGAAACTGGCGAAAGCAATGCTTTGGCCTTCCGCCGGGTTGTGATGCACCGCGTAGAAATGCCCAAACATTGACAAGGCAAAGGCTGCGCTGGATATGCTGATAATCGCGATCAGTGTTGCGCCCAGGCGCGTCAGGATGGGTTCCTTGAGCGATTTGGGCGCTTCGTCCATGATGCCCTCTTCCTTCGGTTCAAATCCAAGCACAATATCCGAAGGTCCGTCGCAGATCAGGTGGATCCAAAGGATCTGCGCCACAGCCAAAGGCGCCGGCCAGTTGAACAGCATCGCCATGAAGATAGTCAGCACTTCCGCGAACGAGTTGGACAAAGTGTAGGCTACCACCTTGCGGATGTTTTCGAAGATGATGCGGCCCTCTTCAATGGCTGCCACAATTGTCTTGAAGTTGCTGTCAATCAGGATCAGGTCTGCCGTTTCCTTGGCAACATCGGTAGCTTCATTGACCACCACGCCAATATTGGCGCGCTGCAATGCCGGCGCGTCATTGACGCCATCGCCAATCATAGCAGTGACTTCACCGTTCTCCTGCAAAGCCTTCACAATACGCAGCTTGTCATTGGGGCGGATACGCGAGAACACACTAATTTTTTTTACTTCGCGTCTCAATTCCAGGTCGCTGAGTTTTTGAAGCTGTTCACCTTCGATGATGCAGTCTCCATCTTCCATCAAACCGATATTCAGAGCCACTCGTTCGGCGGTCAAACGGTAGTCGCCCGTAATCATCTTCACCTGGATACCCGCGTGCCGGGCTAAATGGATGGATTCCTTGACGCCTTCACGCACAGGATCTTCCATACCAACCAATCCCAGCCATTGATAACGGCTCTTCTCTTCAAGCGATCCGCCCATCCGCCAGGCCAAGCCCAGCAGTCGTAATCCCTTGCCGGCCCACTCGTCGATTTGTGTCAGCAATTTATCCTGCTGGTCATTATCGATTTCGCACATGGTCATAACAATCTCGGGCGCACCCTTCAGGTAGCACAAATCACCTTCAGTGGTCTTATACTGAGTTGCCATGAATTTGGTCTCACTGCTGAACATTTCCTCGGTAATTCGAGCCGACTTTTCAATAAAACTATTCAAATGATCAGATTTATAAGCCTGTCCGTAATCCCACAAAGCCACATCAACCGGCCCTTCCAGGTCGTTGCACAGCAGCATCACCTGAAATGCGCGCTGTTCATCATTGAAGTCGGTCTGCGTCACGCGCATGTTGCCTTCAGTTAATGTCCCGGTTTTATCGGTACAAATCACTGAAACGGAGCCCAGTGTTTCCACTGCCAACAGCCGTTTGACCAAGCCGTTCCGTTTCAAAATCTTTTTCATTCCTAATACCTGGATGACTGTTACCGCAATTAAAAGCCCTTCCGGAACAGCGGCAATCGCCAGAATAATAGAAGTTTCCAGCATGCTCAGGAATTCCTTACCCATTATTAAACCGGAAACCAGGATGGCGGCTGTTATGGCTACCACGAGAATGGTCAAGGTCTTGCTGAATGCCTTTAAGCGCACCTGCAGCGGTGTTTCCTCTTCTTCATGTTCCTGCAAACTGGAAGCGATCTTTCCCAATTCGGTCTCAATGCCGATGTAGGTCACTTTCATGATCGCGCGCCCGGAGCAAAGCGTGGTGCCCATGTACAAGGCATTGCTGTCTTCCAGTTCAGTCTTCTTGACCGCATCACTTTCGCCGGTCAGGATTGCCTCATTAAGCGTAACCTGTAAACCCTCCAGCAGTTTTCCATCAGCCGGAACGCGTTCTCCATTGGTAAGGATCACTAAATCACCCGGAACCAGCTCCCAGATTTCCACTTCTTCTCTCTCGCCATTGCGGATGACGGTGGTGGTGGGTTTTAATAATCCTTTTAACGCTTCGTAGGTCTGCTGCGCGCGATATTCTTGCACAAATCCCAGAATAACGTCCGCCACCACAACCAACATGATGATGGCAAAGTCGCCATATTCCCCCACGATCAGGGATACTAATGCCGCGAATAGGATAATGTAAACCAATGGGCTTTTAAATTGTGAAATCAAAATCGACCAGGGGCTGGTACCTTTTTTCTCCGGCAATTTGTTCATTCCATAGATTTTCCGTTGGTCGGTTACTTCTTCCGAACTCAAACCGGTAAATTTTTCATTAGCCGAAATACCCAGCATTTCAGCTTCTTTTTTTCTTTCCATTGTGTCTGTCTCCTGAAATGAATTCAGAGCCTATCCGCTCTTAATGTGGTTTACTCCCTGTTTGAAGAGAGCAATGATATGGTCGTCTTCCACGCTGTAGAAGACTTCTTTGCCTTTTCGGTGGGCTTTAACAATTCCCATTTGACGTAAATGTCTCATGTGATGCGATACTGCCGATTCGCTGATCCCAACCATCTGCGCCAACGAATTTACGTTTAATTCCCGGTCCGTAATGGCAGAGATGATACGAACCCGGCTGGCATCGCTGAATGCGCTGAATAATTCAGCTACGTGCGCCGCAATGTGTTCATCCAATATATTTTCTTCTTCTTTCATTATCTACACCTGAATATATGTTCAGATGTTATTTTATGCGTTGTTCAAAAATTGTCAAGCATTTACAAAGAAAGAAATCCCCATCCAATGGATGGGGATTTCTGATTTACAAAAGTATTTTGCGCTTATTGTTCTCCCAGCAGCGCGCTGGGGGTAAAGGGGAAAGGCACCAAATCCCGTAGGCTGCGTTCGCCCATGTAATTGCCTTGTTCGTCGCCGCTGATCACCAGCATATCCAGGCCGAACTCCAGCAACACCTGGCGGCATAACGCGCAGGGATAAGCTTCCTTGGTTCCCGGGCCGACCACCGCGATGGCTTCCATCTCGCGTTCGCCTTCCGAAACCGCCTTCCAGACCGCCACGCGTTCGGCGCATACTGTCCCGCCGTAGGACACATTCTCAATATTAGTACCCAGGTAGATATTGCCGCTCTTGGTTAGGATGGCCGCGCCCACCGCAAAATGCGAGTAAGGGCTGTACGAATTTTTAGCCGCTTTTACCGCGGCTGCCAGCAATTTGGTTTTCATTTCAGTATCAATCATGTTCTCTTCCTTTCAGGCAATCCTATTAATAAACTATCCAAACGGATAAATGTTCCTGTTAAAGGTTAAGCCGGCCAGCAGCCCACCCCATTCCAGATGGTTTGCAAATACGAAGCCAAAAGTGCGTCCCGCCGTTTCACCTGTAAAAAGGTGCCCCGCATTAACAAAATACTGCCTTCATTATCCAGCTGGGTGCCAATGGCTTTCAACGCTTTTTCAACGTCTGCCCTTGTGATTGCGTAGTCCAGGTATTCCTCCTTGCTGGCGGGGTTCATGCTTTTCTGATAAATCGTCAGTAATGCGACGATTTCATTCAACTTGTCTTCATTCACTGTAGTTTTCATATGTTCAACGCTCCTGCTTTTTGGAATCTTTTCAGGTTAGTCCATTTTAATCCATGAATCTGCGGCGTAGGACTTTTGCACTCATGGATTTTTCTCTCTGGTAAATTCATAATCCAGATAATGACCCCTTTGCCGCTTTTATACCAACCCTGCCGGTCGCCATCACGACCGTCGTCCTGGACGAACGCAACCTGGCGGATATCACGGCCCCGCCGCGCTACTGTGACGATTTTTCCATGCTGGTCAGCGGTCAACACTGCCAGCCATTAGCTTGCCGCGCGGCCTCCGCCAGGCAGCCGCAGCGAGGACAAACGCGTATACGGTTTTACAAGGGGAAATGCCTTAATTGAGGCGCTAGATAGTGTCAGCGGCTATCCGCGCGAGGCGGTATGCTTCCTCGGATTGTTCCTGCTGATCCCACAAGAACGCGGCCGGGGCCTGGGTCGCGCCATTCTGGAAACATTTGCGTGGTCCGCTGGACAAGCCGGTTTCGAGGAATTGATGCTGGGAGTGATCGAGGATAATCAGAACGGTCTGCGTTTTTGGCAAAACTGCGGATTCAGCCTGTTGGAAACCCGCCTGCCGCGAACTTTTGGATAAAAACAACAGCGCGTTTTTCTCCTGCGCAAATTTTTACAAACCTGATAAACTTTCCCATTATTACTCTATTCCATCTCTTATTCTAATTATCTGAGGTTCTTATGAAAAAATACTTATATGCTGTGGGTATCCTAACGCCCCTGCTGTACGTTTTCAATGTCGTCCTGGGCGGTGCGTTGTGGCCGGGCTACAGCCACGTGCGCCAGGCTATCAGCGAGCTGACCATGGCCGGTGCGCCCAACCTGGCGTTGATGGACACGCTCTTTACCGTTTACGGTTTCATGCTGCTGACTTTCAGCATCGGATTCAGCCTGCGCTGGGGTAAAGCTGGCAACCGTCCGTTGACCATCAGCGGCGTCGCTCTGGCCGCCTGTGCAGCGGCCGGTCTGGCGATGAAATTCTTCCGGCAGGACCCCATCGGCGAGCCGCTCACTTTCACCGGCAGCATGCATCTGGTGCTGGCAGGCGTCACCTCGCTGGGCACCATCTTCGCCATCTTTTTCGCCGCGGCCGGGTTCCGCAAACTGCCTTACGGCTCCGGTTTGCGCGTTTTCTCGCTGGTGATGGGCGCAATCGTATTCGTCAGCGGCGGTCTGACCGCAGCCGGCACCACCCAGCTGCCCGCAATTTTCGGCATTCTGGAACGCACCACCATCGGCGCCTTTATGCTATGGCTGCTGGTGGTCTCGATCAACTTACTTAAACACGATACCGCGGACTAATTACCGCGCTGGTAATTGGGCGCGTCGCGCGTGATGGTAACATCGTGCGGGTGGCTTTCGATTAATCCGGCATTGGTGATACGCACCAGGCGCGTTTTGCTGCGCAGGTCTTCCAGGCAGGTCGTGCCCGCGTAACCCATGCCGGAGCGTAAACCGCCAATCAGCTGGTAAACGTAATCACCCAAAGCGCCTTTATAGGCAATCATGCCCTCAATCCCTTCGGGAACCAGCTTGCGGGCCTCACCCTGGCCGCTGCCATAGCGGTCGCGCCCATAACCCTGCAAGGCGCCCACACTGCCCATGCCGCGATAAGTTTTAAATTGGCGTCCTTCATAAAGGACCAAATCACCGGGTGCCTCGTCCAATCCGGCCAGCAGGCTGCCCAGCATAACCGTTTCCGCCCCGGCCGCCATAGCTTTGACAATATCGCCGCTGTGTTTGATGCCGCCGTCCGCGATAATCGGAATTCCGGCCGATCGAGCTGCCACTGCGCAGGCATGGATAGCCGTCATCTGCGGCATGCCCGCGCCCGAAATAATGCGTGTGGTGCAAATCGAACCGGCGCCCACACCCACTTTAACCGCGTCTGCCCCGGCCTTAATTAATGCCTGCGTTCCATCCGCCGTGACTACATTCCCGCCAATGACCGGCATTGCCGGCAGCACGGCTTTGATGCGTTGGATGGCTTTGACCACGCCGGCGGAATGCCCATGCGCTGTGTCCACCACCAGGACGTCCACGCCTTTGGATGCCATCAGCTCTGCGCGCAATTCCAGGTCGGCGCCTACACCCACCGCCGCGCCAACCAGCAGCCGCCCTTGGCTGTCCTTGGAAGCATTCGGATATTGAATGCTCTTCTGGATATCCTTAACCGTGATCAATCCCTGCAAGTTGCCTTTATCGTCCACCAGCGGCAGCTTCTCAATGCGATGTTCCTGCAGGATGCTTTTCGCCTGTTCCAGTGTGGTGCCCAGCGGCGCGGTAACCAATCCCTCGCGTGTCATAAAATCGGACACCGGCCGGGTAACATCCTTGCTTTCGGCGAAGCGGATATCCCGGTTGGTGATGATGCCGACCAATTTTTGCGAATCTTTCATCACTATCGGAATACCGCTGATATGAAAGCTTGCCATGATTGCTTCCGCGTCCTGCAGGGTTGCGTCCTGGGTTAACGTGATCGGATCCGAAATCATCCCGGATTCCGAACGTTTGACAATTTCCACCTCTTTCGCCTGCGCATCCGGCGACAGGTTGCGGTGAATGATACCGATGCCGCCTTCGCGTGCCAGGGCGATGGCCATGCGCGCCTCGGTGACGGTATCCATGGCCGCTGAAAGGATGGGGATATTCAGCCAGATATCGCCGGCCAAACGCGCACGCACATCCATTTGCGAGGGCAATGTCTCGCTGTATCCCGGTTCGATCAACAGGTCATCAAACGTGAGGGCTTCCGCTGCAGAAAAAAGGTCATCGTTCATTCAATCGCTCCATAATGTAGGGTGTTTCCCGATAGTAAATTAGTGGATATTCTAAAACAACATCCCAAAAGCCGGGTGCCGGGATGCTTAAAATTTCGTCCATTATAAACGCTGACGCTTTAATTGTGTAGACATATTCCTTTTTCACTTCCTCTCCCCCGTGGGTGAAATACACGCAGGGCGGGATTACAATAATGCTTATAATTCTCCCTACTAGTGTCATCCTGAGCGAACGCAGTGAGCGTGATCGCGAAGCACTCCCTTCGGGGAGGGATCTCGGCCGAAAATCCCAATAAACAGGACTTCCTAACACCTCAACTGAAAGTGAAGGTGAATGTGTGACTTATTATGTTCAAACCTCCTCTCCCCCGTGGGGGAGAGGAACAGAGGTGAGGGGAAAACATCACGCCTATCCAAAATTTTTATTCCAAGAAAAAGGTGGCGAAGGATATATGTAGGGCGGGATTCCACCTGTACTCAGTGGTTTTGAGTAATCCCGCCATTTTCCAATCATGCAACATACCATGATGGTGAAAGGGGATGCTTTACCCACAGTTTTTCATTGCCGCGTTTGGAAACGCGCCCTACAGATTCGCACTTCCTCTTCCCTCGGGGAAGAGGACCAGAGGTGAGGGGGTCTTCCGTGCCAAGCGGAATATTCCCCTTCATCCTAACCTTCTTTCCCGAGGGAATGCTTCGCGAACCCCAATGGGAGAAGGAACTTGTATCGTGTCTATCCATCATCGTCCCGCCAGTGTCATCCTGAGCGAACGAAGTGAGCGTGAGGATCTCGGCCGAATTTAGAAACCATAGCACTAGCAAGGCCGGGTTGGAATCCCGCCATTTTCCTTCATTCGATCTTCTTCTCCCTGGGGAGAAGGAATTCGAGTCCGTATCCATCTGTGTCCATCTGTGTTTATTTGTGGTTCAAATAATCCATGTCCTTCTGCGGCTGCTTAACCCTTGCCAGTGAAAATCGAGCCTCGCAATGAGGCTGGATGAGTAAGTTTTTTTCATGCAAGAGTGACTGGATAGCCCCACAACAACCAGGTAATCCTTCCTCCCCTTCAAAGGGGAGGATTAAAGGTGAGGATGAATAGCGGGCATCCGATTCTGCTCTGCCTTTCCCGATTAACATAATAATTAAAAAATATCTGTGTCCATCTGTGTTTATCTGTGGTTAAATATTTTTCTGAATAAAACATCAGTGTCTATCTCATCTTAATATCTGCGTTTATCTGTGGTTTAAACATGTCTGTGTTTATCTGTGGTTTAAATCTATCGTTATAATGTATCCATAAGTAAAAAGGGGCACCTATGGCAAAAGACACTCCCAAAGACTATCGCAGCTTGGTTATCTACGAGATCTATGTGCGCAGTCACAACCCGCAGGGCACCTTCCAGGGCGTGGCAGACGATCTGCCGCGTATCAAAGACCTGGGCGTGGACATCATTTGGCTGATGCCCATCCATCCCATCGGCCGGCTCAACCGTAAAGGTTCGTTGGGCTGCCCCTATTCCATCGCGGATTTCTTCAGCGTCAATCCGGAATACGGGAGCATGGATGATTTCAAAGATTTAATCCGCAAAGCCCACGCACTCGACCTCAAAGTTATGATCGACGTGGTGTACAACCACACTGCGCACGACGCAGTTCTCGTGAACGAACACCCCGACTGGTACCACACCGGTCCGGACGGGCATCCGGCCACTACCGTGCCCGAGTGGAGCGATGTGATCGACCTCGATTTCAGTCACCTCGAATTATGGGAATACCTCATTTCCGCGCTGGAACAGTGGGCCGGGTTGGGTGTGGACGGTTTCCGCTGTGACGTCGCTTCCATCGTTCCGCTGGAATTCTGGGTGCAGGCCCGTGCTGCCGTAACCCGCATCAACCCGCAAATAATCTGGCTGGCCGAGTCGGTGGAAGCCCGCTGGGTAGCCCAGCGCCGCAGCCAGGGCTTGCAGGCCAGCTCCGACAGCCAGCTCTACCAGGTTTTCGACATCACCTACGATTACGATGTCTTCGATGCCTGGAAGAACGTGATCGCCGGAAGTCTGGACTTGCAGCTTTACCTGGATTTACTGCGCCTGCAGGATTGTATTTACCCGGAGAACTACGTCAAAATGCGCTTTGTCGAAAACCACGACAATGAGCGCGTCATGGCTATGGTGAAGGATCCGGCCCGGGCTTTGGCCTGGACTGCTTTTCAGGCTTTCAACAAAGGCGCCTGGTTGATTTATGCCGGTCAGGAGTCCGCTGCCGAACACCTGCCTTCCCTCTTTGAAAAAGAACTGCTCGATTGGGGCGACTATCCCCTGACGGATTTCCACCGCCGGTTGGCCGCTATAAAAAAGGATCCGGCCGTAATGCTTGGCGAGCTGAACTGGATCCGAAAGGAACCGGCTGTGTTAGGCCTATGGTATACGCCCGTCGGCAGCCTGGCCGGCATTTTCAACCTCAATGGAGAGTCCGGCCAAATGGAAATCGATCTGCCGGACGGCGTTTACAGCGATCGTCTTTCCGGACAGAACATCATCATCCGCGGCGGGCGCCTGGACCTGCCGTCCAGCGCAGTCGTCTTTAATTGCCAGCCGGATCGGCCGCTGCCCGCTTACCAAACCCTGCTATTTTAGGCAATCCGGCCATATTAAATCCAAAATGCCTTGCCGTTATGAAATACACCAAAAATCATGACAATCTTGCCTATGACACTTATTCCCGAACAGGACTATACTCATGCATTAGTATAAGCATTGCTTATGTATGGAAATTGGCATAACCTATAATTCTTTCGCGCACAAAAAGATGTTGCCGGAAGAACGAGAATTAAAAGCAACCAGCTTCGCCATCGGAAAGCACCTGCGAAAATTAGGCCACTGTGTCCAGTACTTTGACATGGATAATCCGGACGATATTAAAGCTTTATGTTGTGCCAAAATCGATGTCGCTTTTGATACTTGCGAACGTATCCATGATGATCCCCGCGGTGAAGCCTATACCGCCGCTTTGCTGGAATTTTTAGGAATCCCCCACACCCGCACCAGTTCTTTTCAAATTGCCCTGGGTGTCAACAAAGTACGCGCCAAATTATTATTGGCTTATAACCATATCCCCATCCCGCGTTTCCAGGTATTCCAGAATGAAGAGGAAGAACTTCAACCGGATTTGCCCTTTCCGCTTTTCGTGAAAGGCGTGGCTTGCGAAAACAGCATCGGCATTGACGAACATTCCCTGGTCACTAATCCGCAGGAATTGAGAGAACAAGTCCATAAAATCAACACACTTTTCAATCAAGCGGCTCTGGTGGAAGAATACATTCCGGGCCGGGAATTTTCGGTGGCTGTCCTGCCGGGCAAGACCAATAGTATCCTGCCGATCATGGAAATTGAATTCGATGACTTGCCGCCCCATAAACGTTTCCTGGACTATAAAGCCAAGTGGGTCACCCACTCGGACCAGTATAAGCGCACCGTTCCCGTTTACCCGGTCAACCTGACCGTCGAGGAACAGAAAACAATCAGCGAAACGGCGCTGAATTGCTTTAATATTTTTGGGCTGCATTCTTACGCCCGGGTGGACATGCGCTATAACGATCACACACCTTATGTGCTGGAGATCAATCAAAATCCCAGCATCAACGAAACCGGCAGCGGCTATGTACACAGCTGCGAAAACCACGGTCTGAATTACACGGAAATGATTGAAGCGCTGCTTGAAAATGCGGCTCAAAGGGATCAGTGAAAATTTTTCTGCTCAAACCTTCGGCGGAAGTACCGGCGGTCAATCTGAAAATCGACCGTATAAAAGACATCCTGAACCAATCCGGGCATGTGGTAGTGGAACAATGTCTCAGCAAAAACCTTTTCAGCCAAATCATGGCTGAAAAACCAGATGTCGTTTTTAACCTGGCCAGTATATTCGAGTGGGAAAACACCGGATATATTCCGGCCATCCTGGAAATTGCCGCCGTGCCCTATACCGGCTCAGGTTTCCTGACGCTTTCCCTGTCGCGCAATCCGACCAAGTTGCTGCCCTTGCTCGAAAAATCCGGGGTTCGGCTGCCTCCATACGCGGTTGTGTCAGCCTCGCGGGAATTATCCGCGCTCGGCCTGCAATATCCGCTGGATCTCTGCCGGGATGGATATGAGGAGAAAATTTACCAGGCAGATCAGCTGTCGTTAAAAAACACCCTTGAAAAACTGCCGCAGGGAGAAGAATTGGTTCTACGTGAACATTTCCGCGAGAAAGTCCAATCCGTATTCATGCTCGATTCTCAGGCATTTTCCCTGTCAACAGATCCCTCACTTCTCTCCCCCGCCCTCACGGCTTATCGCTTGCTGGAGGCCCGCGGGCTGATGCGTCTGGACTTTACGCTTGGAAAAGAACCGCGCTTAGTCAACATCAATGCCTCCCCCGATCCTTTGGATGACACATTTCTAAAAGCCGCCGCATCCGCCGCCTGGGATGAGCAAAAAATTATCCAAACGCTTATCGAGCACGCCGGCCGCGATTAACAGGTACAATCAACGCATGAAATTTTACACAGGAGCAGCCTCATGAGCGCAGATGAAATCACCATTCGGGATTTGGCATGGGAGGAATCTGATCTGCGCCAGATACTCGAAATCGAGAACCTTTCTTTTAACAAAGAAGATGCTTATACCCGGGAAGATTTTCAACGCTGGTTCAACGTCAATCCGGATTTTTGTTTAGTGGCCGAAATCGACGGCCAAATTGCGGGGAACATGATCTGCCGCATCAAACGCTACCGTTTGGATATGGGTTCCTGCGCCATCCATCCCAATTACCGCCGGCGGGGAGTAGGTACCGCCCTTCTTGCGGAAATGGAAAAACGCGCCCGAGGCTTTGGCATTCACCAAATTGATCTTGAAGTGCGTCCATCCAACACCTCCGCGCAGGCTTTCTGGCAGGCCCTGGGATTCGAAGAATTCAAAATCTCCCCCGGTTTTTACCCGGATGGAGAAGATGCCTTATTAATGTGTAAGAAAATTTAATCAAAATACGGACATATCATCTTAAACAGCAGCGCTATTTGAATGTGCTGCTGTTTTTTTTACCTGTCTTTTATTTGCACAAATCAAATTCCGCCGAGAAATCACCGCGTTACAGGTCAGTTCCGTTAATACGTTAACCATTTTTGATAGTACCAAAGATATCCATTTCCCGGCATAAAGTACATTGAATTCACCTTTAAAAAGTGCTTTAATGGGATTACTCGACTAAAAAGGTGCATTATGAGTAATTCATTTTAAGGGAGGTGATCATAAAAAATATTTGTTGCAGCATTGGATGTTTGCTTAGATTTTCATAAACAGGAGAGAAAAATGACTAAGAAGTTGTTTTTACTATTGAGTGTTTTGTTAATCACAGCATCTTTCATCACTGCCTGCACAACTACGGATACAGCCGCCCCCGCCGATACAGGGTCGCAAGCAGCTGCCGCAGATACAGGTTCGGACACAGCAACCTCTGGTGGAGAAGTCTATTACCTGAATTTCAAGCCTGAAGTGTCTGAAATCTACGACGAAATCGCGAAAGCTTACAAGGAAGAGACAGGCGTTACCCTGAAGGTGGTCACCGCCGCTTCCGGAACTTATGAACAGACCTTAAAATCAGAAATTGCTAAATCCGACGCCCCGGTTCTCTTCCAGATCAATGGGCCGCGCGGATATGCCAACTGGGCGGATTATTGCGCCGACCTGAAAGATACCGAACTGTATCAGCACCTGTCCGATAAATCCCTGGCAGTCACCGTCGGCGATGGTGTCTACGGCATCCCCTACGTCGTGGAAGGATATGGCATTATCTACAACAACGCCATCATGGAAAAGTACTTTGCCATGGATGGCGCCTTAGCCGCCTCGATGGACGAGATCAACAACTTCCAAACTTTGAAAGCGGTTGTCGAAGACATGACCGCCAAGAAGGATGCATTGGGGATCAAGGGCGTCTTCTCCTCCACCTCTCTGAAACCCGGTGAGGATTGGCGTTGGCAGACCCACCTGGCCAACGTTCCCATCTTCTATGAAATTCGGGATAACAATCTGGACATCAAAGATGCTGAAGCGTTCAGGGAAATCAAATTCCAGTACTCTGACAATTTCAGAAATATCTTCGACCTCTATATCAATAACTCAACTGTCGAACCTACCCTGCTTGGCAGTAAAAGCGTGGATGACTCCATGGCTGAATTTGCCCTGGGTCAATCCGCCATGGTGCAGAACGGCAACTGGGCCTGGGGTCAAATCTCCGGTGTGGACGGCAATGTCGTCCTGGCGGAAGATGTCAAGTTCCTGCCGATTTACACAGGCATGCCCGGCGAGGAGAACCAATCCATCTCCGTTGGCACCGAAAACTTCTTCGCCATCAATTCGCAAGCTTCTCCCGAGAAACAAAAACTCGCCGCCGATTTCATCTACTGGTTATACAGCAGTGACACCGGCAAAGCTTTTGTGACCAATGACCTGAAATTCATTGCGCCGTTCGATACTTTTACCGAGGAAGAAAAACCGACCGATCCATTAGCTAAGAGTTTGCTCAGCTACATGGCCAACACCGATCTGTATAACGTGGCTTGGTACTTTGTCGTCTTCCCCAGCCAGACTTTCAAGGACAATTTCGGAGCCGCTCTGCTCCAATATGCCCAGGGTACCATGCAGTGGGATGAAGTCAAACAGCTGATGATTGACCAGTGGAAAGTTGAAGCCAATAAATAAGCGATAGATAAGGTCCATAAAACCGCCCCGCACCGCTCTCGATGCGGGGCGATCTGAAATATCCCAATATTGAATTATTTTGTTCATTGCAGGAGAACAAATATGCAAAAGATGGCAAAAAAATACTACATCTTTTTTACCCTGCCAACCGTGATAGCCTTTGTGATTTCCTTTTTAATCCCGTTTATCCTTGGCATATACCTTTCTTTTACCAAATTCACCACGGTTACCAACTCGCAATGGGTTGGCATCAGCAACTATATCCATGCGTTTACGGACGATAAGAACTTTCTGAATGCCATCATCTTCACCGCAAAATTCGCGCTGGTTTCGGTGGTGTTGATCAATGTTTTTGCTTTCACGCTTGCGCTTCTTCTCACCCGCACAATTCAGGGCACCAATATTTTCCGCACGGTATTCTTCATGCCTAACCTGATTGGCGGTATTGTTCTGGGTTATATCTGGCAGTTGATCATCAACGGCATCCTCATTAATTTTGGCGTGGATATTACCTTCAGCGGTACGTATGGTTTCTGGGGGCTGGTGGTGTTGATGAATTGGCAGATGGTCGGCTATATGATGATCATCTACATCGCCGGTATCCAGGGGATTTCCTCTGAATTAATTGAAGCCGCCGAAATAGACGGTGCCAACCGCTGGCAAATTCTCAGGAGCATAACCATTCCGCTCGTCATGCCGGCTGTTACCATTTGCACCTTTCTCACAGTGACCAATTCATTCAAACTCTTCGACCAGAACCTGGCGTTGACGGCGGGCGCTCCGGCCCGGACATCTTCCATGATTGCGCTGGATATCTTCAATACTTTCTACGGCAGCATGGGGTATGAGGGAGTAGGCCAGGCCAAAGCGGTCATGTTCTTCCTGGTCGTCGCTACCATTGTGCTGCTGCAGCTGCGTTATTCCAGAAGCAAGGAGACAGAAATCTGATGAAAACAAAAAACCAATTGCGGGATAATGTCACCTTCGTATTTTTATTCATCCTGGCGGTATTATTCCTCGCTCCCATTCTGATTGTGCTCATGAACTCTTTTAAGGGCAGGTTTTATATCTCTGATACGCCTTTTGCCCTGCCTGATGCCGATACCTTTATTGGGTTTAAAAACTATACCGCCGGCATCGCCAAGACCGGTTTCATTCAGGCTTTTGGGTATTCACTTTTCATCACCGTTTTTTCAGTTGCGGCCATTGTAATTTTCACTTCCATGACAGCCTGGTGCATTACCCGGATAAAATCAAAAGTCAGCACACTTATTTACTATCTCCTGGTAGCTTCCATGATTGTTCCTTTCCAAATGGTCATGTTTACCATGTCGAAAATGGCCAATATCATGCATTTGGACAATCCCATCGGGATCATCCTGATTTATCTTGGATTTGGAGCCGGCCTTTCCGTTTTCATTTTCAGCGGCTTCATCAAGAGCATCCCGCATGAAATTGAAGAGGCTGCCACAATTGACGGCTGCAACCCCATCCAGCTTTTCTTTTTGGTTGTCTTCCCGATTCTCAAACCCATCAGCATTACCGTCGCCATTCTGAATGCCATGTGGGTTTGGAACGATTATCTGCTGCCTTATCTCGTGATTGGCAGTAATTACCGCACTATCCCCATCGCCGTCCAGTATTTGCAGGGAGGATACGGCAGCCGCGATATGGGCGCCATGATGGCCATGCTTGTGCTGGCGATTATCCCCATCGTTATCTTCTACCTGACCCTCCAAAAGCACATTATCAAAGGCGTGGTCGCCGGCGCGGTAAAAGGATAAGTGCTTTCAATCAGTGCCCTGAGCACCTGCCCAGAGCACTCGTCTTGAGCTTACCGAAAGGAAGCGTGGGGTGTCGATCGCGAAGCATCCCCTGGGGGGAAGGGTAATAGCTCGAAATCAAAATAACCTCCGGAAAAATCCGGAGGTTATTTTTAAAATTCGATGCCTGAAAACCGGATGCAAACTTCGAAATGCATGGGTATACTGTGCTCATGTTGAAACTACCACCTGAAAACACCATGTACCGCGCTTTTATGGAGCGCGATTCCAGCTTCGAAGGTATTTTCTTCGTAGCGGTTAAAACCACCGGTATTTTCTGCCGGCCAACCTGCACGGCCAGAAAACCCAAGCGTGAAAACATCGAGTATTTCTCCAGCCCGGCCGAAGCTTTGCTAGCCGGTTACCGGCCCTGCCAACGCTGCAAACCGATGGACGCCGGTTCTATTCGCCCTGATTTGGTGGATCGGCTGACGGAAGCCGTTGAGCAGGCTCCCGCCCGCCGTATTACGGACCGCGACCTGCGCGAGCTGGGCATCGATCCGTCTACCGCCCGCCGCCAATTCCAGCGCTTCTTCGGCATGACCTTCCAGGCCTACCAGCGCGCCCGCCGCATGGGCCTGGCCCTGCATGAAATTCGCGCCGGTCAGCCGGTCATCGAAGCCCAGCTCAACCAGGGTTTTTCCTCTGCCAGCGGCTTTTGGGAAACCTTCAAACAGGTTTTCGGCGCGCCGCCCAGCCAATCTCAGGGAGTGAACGTCCTGCAAGCTAAATGGATCGACACGCCCCTGGGCGCCATGCTGGCGCTGGCCGATCAGCAGGCCCTTTATCTATTGGAATTTGTCGACCGGCGCGGACTGGAAAACGAGATCTTGGCGCTGCGCCGCCGCACCCGCAGTTATATTGTGCCGGGAGAAAGCCCCATTCTGGATCAAATCACGTCTGAACTGGAGAGCTATTTTCAGGGAAAGAGCGTGGGGTTCAGCGTTCCCCTGGCGCTGAACGGCTCGCCTTTCGAACAATCGGTTTGGGAATTGCTGCGAACCATCCCGCCTGGACAAACCCAATCCTATGGGTGGATGGCGCAGCGGATCGGGAAACCCGGCGCTTCCCGCGCGGTGGGGCATGCCAACGGGCGCAACATCCTGGCCATCGTAATTCCGTGCCACCGTGTTATCCGTTCGGACGGCAGCCTGAGCGGCTACGGCGGCGGTGTATGGCGCAAACGTTGGCTGCTGGATCACGAATCGGAAAACCAATCCATCTTATAGCCATATTTACTTTAAAAAAAGCATCCCCGGGGAAATTCCTGGGGATGCTGCACCGGTTTTCTCAAAGAGAAGCAACGCCCGGTGCAAGTTTTCAAACAAACCGAACAGGATTACTGCCGGTCTGTCGGTTTAACCTCGGTCTAGCTGGCAGGCGTCAGGTATCCGCCGCCGTTCAAACTGTAAGTCTGGCCGCCCAAGGCATTGTTGGCCGCGGCATCATAATAGACCGTAAAACCGTTCCCATTGATGTTGGTAATTGTGTTGCCGGAAATGCCTTCTGCGTCATCCAGAACGGTCAGGTAGGAATTGCCTGTCACTTTCCAGGTACAGGTGCTGTCCAGGCTCAGGCTGGTTTCCTTGGCTGAGTTGGCAGTGTCCATCGCGCCGGTCCACTGGGAAGCATTGCTTAATGTCAATGACACCGTGCTGATTCCATCCGCGGTGATATCGCCGCTGAGCGTTTGTGTGTCCGCGGTCAATACCACATTACCGCCGTTGGCGCCCTCGCTGCCCCAATCGCCTGCCGCCGCGTTGATTAGTTGGTTTGAATTGAGGGTAATCGCGACATTTACCAAATCGATATAACCGGTGGAATTGGTCACGTAAAACAAGGGGCCGCTGGAAGAAGTATAGGCCAATGAGCCGCCAATCATGCTGAAGTCGCCCTCCATGCCTTCGGTATCGCCGGACATGCTCTGGTAGATCATCACGCCCCATTTTCCTTCGATACTGGAGGAAAGCGCGGTGTCCGTCAGGTTAATGGAATTGGCGCCCTCAATCACGGCTGCTTCCGAACCGCTGGAAGTAATATACGCGTTTTCTACGGTGATCGCGCCGGTGGAATATATACCGGGGGAGTTGCTGCCTGTGGTCAATACCGAACCGCCTTTCACTTCGATTGTTCCGCTGCCCCGGTCGGTGGCAATCGCGCCGGAACTGGCACCGGCGGTAGTCATATTAACATTGTTCAGGTTCATGCTGCCGCCCTGCGTTGCCATCACTGCGTGGGCATACTGGCCGGTGCAATTAATGGTTACGTTTTCCAGGGTCACCTGCGCATCTTCACCGCTCGAAAATACACCGTTGGCGCCATCACCGGTTGTGGTTACGGTGCTGTCGGAAATCGATATGTAGCTGGCGCTTTGCGCCAATACTCCTGCGTTCTGACCGTAGAAACTGCTGTTGTCGGATGAGGAAGATGCGCCGCTGCTGGAAATGGTCGCGTTCGTCAATGTCAGGTCGCCGCTGTTGGTAACCAGAATGGCGGATTCATCCGTACCGCTGGCGGTATAGCTCTGGCCGGATTCGCTCACTAACTCACCGTCAACTGTATACGCGCCAATGATGGACGCTGAGGCCGCATCACTTTGCGCTCCTTCATCAGGCAGGATTTCATCAGGCTGCTCACCCTCTCCCACTTGTTCTTCTTCCGGCGCAGTTGTAGATTCCGGTGAGGAATCTTCAGCTGTTAATTCCTGGGTCGCCTCCAAAGCCGCTTCCGGATCGGATGCGGCTGAATTATTTCCGGCACATGCGCTAACCAGCAGTGCCAACATCATCAATACCGATAAAAATAAAACTGGATTCTTTTTCATTTTTTCTCCTTCGAGAAGTATTTTCTTTGGTCATGCCATTCCCGATCGTATATTCAATAATTTGAGTTTTTTCGGGAAGTTTTATATTCTACCTACATAATCCGTAAACCTGCCATGAATAACAAATAAAAAACATGTAAAAGCTCTGTCTGAAAGTCACACCAGTTAAACAAAGCATCCCCTGGTAGATTTTCAAGGAGGAAAGCCCAAGGGATGCGGCATCGGGGTGAGGTTAGCTGATGAGATGAGTTATCCCCGGTGCGAGTAGTCTGGCCAGCCAACCTGTGTTGGAGCAGTTAAGGCTGGCCAGATTTTTTGTATTAATTCAGCGGTTTCAAATAGCCGCCGCCGCTCAGGTTGTAAATGCGCCCGCGCAGATACACGTTGGCGTTTTTATTGTAGTAAACCGTGAACCCGTTCCCGATGATATTGGTAACATCGCTGTTTGAAATGCCATCCTCATCATTGAGTTTGGTCAGATAGGAATCCGCGGTAACAGTCCAGGTGCTGCTGTCATCCAATGTCAGATTGACTGCGCGTCCTTCGTTGTTGGTGCTGATAGCGCCGGTTAGATTCGATCCATCTTCCAACTCCAAAGTGACTGAACTGGCCGCATCGGCTACTACGTCGCCGGTCAATGTTTGATTCTTAACGCTCAAGGTAAGCGCGCCACCGGTGGAATATTTATCATTCTCCAGGGCAACCGTTTTGACCAATATACCGGAAGCTGTGTTGACGGCTACATTATTCAATTCAACCTTGCCCTCTGCATCCGCGGCGTAGAAGAGCGCGCCATTGCTGCCGGTAGAAGCCAGTGAACCGCCTTCCATACTGAGACTGCCCTGGCCGCTCTCCACGTTACTTGAGCTGCTGGGGTAGAACTGCACCGCGCCCCCGTCGCTGACGCCCGAAGTGGCATTCACATCCGTCATGCTGATCGAGCCGGCCCCTTCAATGGCAGCCACCGGGGAAGCATCCGCTGAAAGCGCTGTCCCGCTCAGGCTGATCGTATCGGTGGAATAAACAGCCGCTGAATTGATGCCGCTGGTAGCGGCGCTGCCGTTTTCAACCGTGATGCTGCCGGTGTTATTGCCGGTAGCAATAGCCGGGGATTTATAGCCTGAAGTGCTGATGTCCGTGTCCGTCACAGTCATTGCCGCCATTTTTGAAACCATCACACCGCGCGCGTAATCGCCGCTGGTCTTTATGGTTTCTTCAAGAACAGCAGCCATGGTTTCTTCACCTGTGGCGTATACGCCTGTCGCGCCCTTGCCGCTGGTGTTAACACTGCCATACAGTACTTTGAGCGTGCTGCCCTCTTGTCCCAATATTGCAGCGTTTTGACCCTTGCTGGCGCTGTTGTTAACCGAGCTGGTGTCGCCGCTGGTGGTCACTGCTATTTTTCCGATTGTCAGGTTGCCCGCACTGGTGATCAGGGCTGCGCTGGTGTCGTCTTCGGTGGCGCTGATATCTTCATCGGTTTTTATAAAAGTCTTCTTCGCTACGGACAATACCGCGTTGATATTCAATTCGGATGCTGCTTCTGTGGATTCTTCATCCGGGGTAGCCGTAGGTGCGATGGTTGCGGTAGCTGTTGCCTCAACCGTCTCTTCGGCTGCCGGGGCTTCCTCCGCCGGAGCATTGCCATCGGGCGGCTGGGCGCCGGGCGTACCTTCTGGCATCATGCCTTCTGGCGCGCCTTCGGGAGCCCCTTCCGGCGGCATTCCCTGACCATCGGCCGGGGCGGAGATATCTGTGTTAGCATCGTTCGGAGCAGCTTCGCTGGAAGCGGTCGCTGAACAGGCACTCACCAGTATGGTCAGGATAATTACCAGTGAATATGCAATGCTGCTTTTTTTATAAGTCATGTTTTACTCCATTAATTTTTAAAAGATTTCATCAAAGCAAATTGATGATTCTTTATCGGTACCCGCAGGCGTACGCATCCGCAAAGCCGTCCATGCTCATCCAGTCTTTGCTGCATGGCATACCGCCGCTGAACCAGCCAAAGTTTACAATAGGTTAGGGTCAAAAACATAACAATACTTTTATATCAGTTTACAAAGAGAAAACATCGGTCTGGAGAATGATTTCAGTCTTTGTCGAGGAGGATTAGTGGGGAAGATGAAATACTACAGATCCAGCTCCACCCTGCCATTCCCGACTACCAACAATAATTAATAATGTCTGTGCTCATCTTGTTCATTATCAGTATTTATCTGTGGATCACTTCCTCCCCTTTGAAAGGGAGGGCCGCAGGTGAGGATGAGCGGCCGGCATACCAGTGAGGGTAAAAAAACAAGTGCAGGTTAGTTATTTTTCCAATCAATCCATCTGTGTTTATCTGTGTTCATCTGTGGTTACTAAAAACTTTTGCCTTCATAACATGAGAGCCAGATGTGAAGCAGACGTGCTTCCTTGTGAAAACATCGGTCCAGAGAATAATTTAGGTCTTCGTAGATGAGAATTAGAAGTGAAGATGAAATCTTGCAGACCCAGTTTCGCCCTGCCATTCCCGACTACCATCAATAATTAATAATCTCTGTGCTCATCTTGTTCATTATCAGCGTTTATCTGTGGATCGCTTCCTCCCCTTTGAATGGGAGGGCCGCAGGTGAGGTTGCGCAGCCGGCATACCAGTGAGGGTAAAAACAAGGGCAGGGTAGTTTTTTTTCAATCAATCCATCTGTGTCCATCCGCGTTTATCTGTGGTTATTAAAAAGCTTTTCTCTTATACAGAATAGGCAGCCGGCATACCAATGAGGGTAAAAAAACAAGAGCAGGGTAGTTATTTTTTCAATCAATCCATCTGTGTCCATCCGCGTTTATCTGTGGTTATTAAAAAGCTTTTCTCTTGTACAGAATAGGCAGCCGGCATACCAAAGATGGAGAAAACAAATGGAACGGGGGAAAAGCTTCAGGACTCCGCGATCATCTCGTTGATCTTCTTGATGCCGTTGGGGATAATAGCGTCCACCAATTTCTGCCCGTATTCACGCGAGGCGCGCCGCGGGTAGCGCTTGCGAATGTATTCCGGGATGCCCGGCATGGGCAGCTCGACCGTTTCCGGCGCATTGTCCATGTCCACCAGCTCGGGATAGTAATGCAGCATCATGGAAGTCTCCCACTCGGCCGCGTGGTCGCTGGCATATGGCCAGGTCAGGTTGACGTCGCCCAGGTCTTCGATGTACTCCTCGCAAAATTCCGGCGGCATCATGAAGTAACCCTGCAGTTCCGTGACCTGTTCAATGCCGGCCATGATGGCGGCGTAATGCTCATTTTCAAAATGACCGCTCATCAGAATGGCTTTCTTGAAACCCATCTTGGCATACCCGCGCAGCAGTTCGGCAATCAGGTTGGAGAGCGTACTCTCCGCCACCGTGTCCACCGTACCGAAATAGCCTTCTTCCGGCTGCAGGTTGCGGCTGATGCCGCAAGCCAGCGTAGGCGCCACGATCACACCTGTTCCGCGCGAAATATCCTCGCATACGCTTTCCGTAATGAGCGTATCGACGCCCAGGGGTAAATGGCTGGTATGCCATTCGATCGTCCCAATCGGGATCAGGATCAGGGGTTTTTCAGCCACAATGGCTTTGATTTCAGAAATGCGCAGGTCGGTCAGTCGTTTGGGTTCCATGGGAGATACCTTTCTTCTTTAGATATCGATAAGCTTTTACTGTGCCAATTATAAACATGAAAGCGCTATCCTTCGCGGCAATCCAGCCAGCAAAGCTCATCCCATCTCCCTCAGCGCAGCCTTGTAGCCCGCACATTCCTGTGCGGGAAAACACTCCCTCCCCCTGAAAGATTGCCGGATATCAACAACTTAGCCATTTCAGGGGGAGGGCCGGGGGTGAGGGTTCACTGACGGTGTAAAGCGTAGAGATATGCAACCAGCGGGCTGTGTGCGTTTTTAAGGGGTAAAGTCAGCCGCAACCAAAACAGACAGACTGGGTACGCCCCTACTCCTCTACCACTTCCTCCACCTGCGCATGCCGGATACCGTCGCACAGTTTGGCCTGTTCCATAAAACGCTCCTCGCCGCTGCGATAGTACAAATGCAGCCAGCGGTACTGCGCCTCCCACAAAGCCGCGCTGTCGTACACCAATCCCGAATTGGGATGGATATGAATATCCAGCAGCACCTGCGCCAGCAGGTCCTGAGCTTCGTTGTTATCCTCTGTCTTAAGTAATTCCCGCAGCTCCTTTTCGACCGCGCCATATTCCTGCCAGCATTGCTCAAACAGCTTGCGGCACACCTCCCCGCTTTGCGAGGAGGTATCGTCTGTATTGCGCGCGATGTATTCCAGGATCTCAGCCGAAGCCAGTTTGTCCTGCAGCGCTTCCAGGTTTTCCTGTTCCATAGCCGGCTTAAAACGCGTAGGGGTTGAAACCATTCACCGCCATCACGTACCAGGCAGCCGGCGCGATGTGCGGGATGTCGCGGTAGGTCCACGGGTCGCCCGTGAATAGGTTGAAGCCGGTAGAAAGCTGCGCCACTGTGGCTGCTGGAAAACCGCCGCTTTCTTGTTGGATGCCCGTCAGTGCGTCCAGCGCAGCCTGCGCCTCTGTGTCTTGATTGGCTTCACGCAGCGCCAGGGCCGTAAAGGCCGTGCCCTCCGGCCACCAGCCGCCGTTGGTGTTGGCCGCGTGGAAGGGATAACCGCCTTCGGCCGTCTGCATACCCACGGCTGTGTCCAGAGCCGCCCGATAAGGCATGAAATCCAGCATGCCCAGCGACAGCAGCGACCACACCTGCGCGTCCAGCACCAGGTTGTCCTTATTGGGCGTCAAGCCGTCCTCCAGCGTGCCGGTGTAGAAATAACCGCCCTCCGCGTCGTACATCGAAATGATGAAATTCAGCGCGCTCTCCGCCGCCGTGCCGTAACGCTCCTCGCTGGTCAGCGCATAGAGCTGCTTGAAGACCGCGTAAGCGTCGATGTTGTGTTCGGTGGATTTGTAGGTCCACACCTGCATGCCGTCTTCCGCCTCCGGCCAACCGTCGTAACCGGCGGTAAAGCCGGGCGTCTCGTCCGTGCAGTTTTCCAGCACCCAATCCATGACTGTCTCGGCCAATTGCAGGTATTCCTCCCCGCCGTATTCCTTATAATATTGCAGCAGCGCCAATGCCACAAAAGAGCTGTTGCCCACGTTGGTGCCCATCTGATACTGATCCTCGTAATACGTCTTGGCTGCCACGTCGTACCAGCCCGGCAGGCGCGTACCGCTGGCCCAGCCCGGGAAAGGACGAATATCGCCGTAGATGTAAGCATTGCGCACGCGGTCGGCCTGATAGCGGTCGTTCGCTACCGCGTAAACAAAGGCATCCAGCAAAGCTTTCGCCTGTTCCTGTTCGCCGTCTGAAATGAAGGCCAGCGCTGCCAGTGCGTTGTCGTAGCTGAAAGCCGTGTTCTGGATGTAGATTTCGTCCGGGTCGTTGCGCGTGTCGGTCTCGTAGGATTTAATAAAGCGCGGCGCGTCCTGCAGCATCGCGATCGGGCCTTCGAAGCGAATCTCGTCCAGGTAGAAAGTCGATTCGGTATCGCCGCTGTAAACCCCGCTCAACACAAAGCCAAAGCCACTGCCGATGTGGGTGAGGTCGGCGCCGCTCAAGTCAATGGTGTAAGGCTCCCATTCATTCGTGAGGGTAGTGAAACCCAGGGAGATTTTGGTGCTGCTGTCGGGATAGGGCGTCTTTTTCGCGTTGGTCTCGCCGTCGTAGCCCAGCCCGGCCGTGAAGAATTCAATCACTTCGCCGCCCTCAGCGCCCTTGGCCCAGAAGGTCAGCGCGGTCGCACCGCTCAGGTCCAAGCCAGCGTCCGGTACATCGCCGAAATCCAACTGCGCTTCCGTACTGCCTTCCGGCAGGTAGCCGTTCAGGAACAGCCAACCGCCCCAGGATGTTCCCACGGTCTTGGCACGCACCTCAATGGCGCTGTCGCCCATATACGGATCTTCCTGCCAGTTTTCGTTCATGTCATAAATATAGTCAGAGTTGCCATCATCAATTTTGGCTTTCTGGGTGAAATTATTCAGCACTGAGGAAAAATCGCTGTAAACGTACAGCACATCCGCCGCGTAGTCCTGCCGCGCGCTGAGATAAGCCACCGCCGCATCCTTGGAAGCCTGGTACTGCGCATACGGGTCCGCGTCCAAGCTGCCGGTTGCGTCGTCCTGCGCCGCCCAAATCGGCCCCGGCAGGCACAACGCCAGAATAAGTGTCAGACTCAAAATCGTGGAAATTTTTTTCATGCTTGTTCTCCCTTTATTGGTCGTGATTCCCGGCCTCCGGGTATCTTTACAGTGCCGGTTTAAAACTATTAAATCTTCTCAAGAACCCGCCAGTTATTTTCCATACAGACTCATTGGGAATCATATTTCAGCTGCCCGCCCTTGTCAACAAAATTATTTTTTTCCTCCCCCTGCCCTGTTGCCAATCACAACACACAATGCCAAATTCAGGGGGAGGGCCAGGTCGGAGCTTATCGCAGGGGCGATAAGCGGAGATATCCAGCTCGCAGCCGCGGTTCCCCTGCGGCATGCGAGGTGGGTGTCAAGGAGCTTATCGCAGGGGCGATAAGCGGAGATATCCAGCTCGCAGCCGCGGTTCCTCTGCGGCATGCGAGGTGGGTGTCAAGGAGCTTATCGTAGGGGCGATAAGCGGAGATACCCAGCTCGCAGCCGCGGTTCCTCTACGGCATGCGAAGTGGGTGTCAAGGAGCTCATCGCAGGGGCGATCAACGCAGATGCTTGTTCCATGACAGCGCCAAGTTGTCATCGGAACAAGTAGATCGTGAGGGCTTCTCAATTCGCCCTCTTTCCCCAACGCAGCCTTGTAACGGGAAAACACTCCCTCCCCCTGAAAGATTGCCAATCACAACACACAATGCCAAATTCAGGGGGAGGGCCAGGGGTGAGGGGAAATGTCTGTCGCTGTTCTGATCACCTCAATCAGCAGAACCATCTCCCTCCCCCTGAAAGGTTGCCGGATATCAACAACTTAGCCACTTCAAGCGAAGGCCAGGTCGGAGCTTATCGCAGGGGCGATAAGCGGAGATACCCAGCTCGCAGCCGCGGTTCCTCTACGGCATGCGAAGTGGGTGCCAAGGAGCTTATCGCAGGGCGATCAACGCAGGTACACAGCCAGCCGCTTTTTCCCACCCTAATCAATTTTCATAATATAAAAGGTTTTTTTATCACTTGTGTATAATCAAAAAATAAAATAACATTCTATGGAAATTATCAATAAACTAAAACCACGGTGTAAACCCTTCGATGCCGACACATCAACCCAAGTCTGACCAGGACAATAAAACAACTCCGACCGGAGATTTCAAAGATAAGCTTTTTAAGTCGGATAACCCGGAAGAATTCATCCAGGATCACGCCTGGGAAATGGATCCACCGCCTTTCCATATCTACATCTCGAATATTTGCGCTGCAAACGGACAGGTACCGGAACAGGTCATTAAGCGCGCCGGTATTGAGCGCACTTACGGTCACCAGCTATTCAACGGCACGCGCAAACCGTCCCGCGAAAAAGTCCTTCAGCTTGCCTTCGGCCTGCAATTGAACGTTGATAAAACGCAAAGGCTGCTGTTGATTGCCCAGGCCAGCGCTCTGTATCCCAAGATCAAGCGTGACGCGGCCATCCTCTATTGCCTTGAACACAAGAAAGATATCCTCGAATTGCAAAGCATGCTTCAATCCCTGGGTTTGACACTCTTGGGGAGCAGGAAAAAATGAGCGAAGATATTGTCAATAATTTTCTGGCCGTCTTTGATGACAGCCGTTATCCATCCGATTTTCTACAACATTATGAATTAATGGAATGCCTTGCGCATAACGAGCTGGGCGAAACGCTGCTGGTCAGGGATCTGCGCACGGATGAATTATATGTAGCCAAGTGTTATATTGATCAATCGCTCTTGCCTCGCACTTCTGAAAGCAGCCTGCTGCGCAATTTCCACCATGAAGGCCTGCCGGCTTTCATTGGCGAATACCGGAACGACACCATGCTGTGTGTCGTTCGTGATTACATAGAAGGTATGCCGTTGGAGAAGCTGGAGCGGAAACCCCCATTCAGCTTGCATCAAACGCTGTCGATTGTCGTTCAATTATGCGATATCCTGACCTACCTGCACAGCCAAAACCCGCCCATCATCCATCGCGACATCAAACCGCAAAACATCATTGTGAATAACCAGGGCAAGATCACCCTCATTGATTTTGGTGTCTCGCGCACTTATGATGAAAGTGCCCGCCAGGATACTGTTTGCTTCGGCACCCGCCATTACGCCGCTCCGGAACAGTATGGTTTTGCCCAAACCGACCAGCGCACCGACATCTTCTCCGTTGGCGTCCTGTTAGCCTGGTTGCTGACCGGAAGCAATGATATCGAACAGGCCAAGACTGCCATTTCCAACCGCCGTATGTTGGGTATCATCGAAAAATGCACCGCTTTTGATCCCAAGGATCGCTATAAAAATGCCCTCCAGCTTAAAGATGCCCTGACCGGCCGCCAACGCCGGCGCCGGCGCATCGGATTGGCTGCTCTGGCCGGGTTGTTGGTCGTGGCGACCGCCCTGTTATTCCAGCGCAGCGCGCATACCATCCACTTTAATGAACCCGTCATCGAGGACGCCGTGCGTCTTTCACTCGGGCTGGAAGAGAACGCCAAATTGACCGAAGCAGACCTGTTGGCTGTTAATCAGCTCTTCATCCTCGGCAATCAGGCTGCGCCGGACTACTCGGCTTTCAACGATCTGGTGGACGAATTCGCTCATGGCAATGGCTCACTGCCACGCGGGGATATTGAATCATTGGATGATTTAACCAGGCTGAAGAACCTGCGCAATATCTCGCTGGCATATCAGACCTTCAGCGACTTATCCCCCTTGGCCGAACTTCCCAACTTGGAGATAGTGGACATCCGCAACAATCCACAGGTGTCGGATATCTCACCGCTGGCCGGCTCCGTCTCATTGACGTCCCTGACCATTTTCGACACTTCCATTGCCAGCCTGTCCGCCCTGCGGGACTGCCCGCGCCTGTCGCAGGTGGATGCCGGCATGACATTGATTGATTCCATGGACGCTCTGCAAGGTCTGGACGCACTGCAATTCCTGATGCTGCGTAGAACGCCGCTCGATAGCCTGGACGGCATCGCGGATCATCCATTGTTGGAAAGTCTGTATATGTCTGGAACACAGGTGACTGATCTATCACCGCTCCTCGCGCTTCCAAACCTGCAAACCGTTGAAGTAAGTCAGGATATGCGTTCAGCCGCCGAAGCCGTGGAGGATCAGGTCTCTTTCGATATAATCTACAATTGAAATCTTAAAAAGTCTGGTTTTTTCGCAATGTGTGCAGCCTGCACACCTATTAATAAATGAAAATCGGTAGAATTGCAATGGGCATATACTACCTCGATAAGAAATTAAAGACCAACTAACATTGATGATACAGGATTGCAGGCAATGAGTAAAACTCAACGGAAAACCTTCTGCTTTAGCGACGGAGAAGAGAACGCACACTGCCCAAATTGCGGCAGGCCCATGAAAACGGTGGATTACTATTCGGCAAGGCCGCTTTACCAGCAGGAAGTAAACCGGGATTGGAATTCCAAAACAATAAACACAACCTACACTGATGTAAATCCGCACAGGGGTAATATCTGCCTGTTTTGCGCCCATGAGGACAACCGGGGTAAACGTGTTGCAGGCATGATTCTACTGTTTGGTGCCGGTGCAGCTTCCTTTATCGCCATGGTTGCGGGGTTGGTGCTTTCCAACCTGGCGGAATCCAACGGTGGGGATGTTGGTGCGGCTTTAGGCCTCCCCATGGCGCTGATGTGTATTTTTCTGCTGGTTGCTGTCGCAGGTTTGGTGATCTACCTGGGCGCCAATGAATTTAACCCCGCGCGCCGTTACACCAAAGAACAACTTTATCTGAAATTAATTAAGTGCCTTCCTCCAATGATCCATTCAATACCGTTAGCCTCCTGGCAAGTGGATCAGATGCGGAAAAACCGATGAACTGGATTGTTGGTTTTCGCTATTTTGTCTAAAGTTTTTGGAAATAGCTGATTGTTAAAAATTCACAACTGAGAGGTGACTTATGAAAAGAAATAAATTCAATGCCATTTTTTCAATATCACTCATTCTGGCGCTGTTCATGACCGGTTGCACTAGTGCTCCGGCTGCTGCGGAACAGCCTGCTGAGGAAATTGCAGAATCCCAAGTCGTCGAACAGGAGCAGCCAACCGTTGCCCCTACTGAAGCTCCTGAACCGATCCCCTGCAACGTGGTATTCGAAACAGACCGCGACGGCGACTGGGAAATCTACATCATGGGGCCGGATGGCGAAAACCCAACCAACCTGAGCAACAATCACGCCAACGATTGGGAACCGGCAATTTCGCCGGACGGCAGCCAGGTCGCTTTTGTCTCCGACCGGGATAACGAGACGGGCGGCGGGCAAATGATCTACGTCATGAACGTGGACGGCAGCGACGTGCGCCAACTGACCCATGAAGAATTCGGTAATTCTCCGGATTGGTCGCACGACGGCGGAATGATCGCCTATAGCACCGATGACATCTACATAATCGGCGCCGATGGGTCGTGGGAGTCCTCCATCAAATTAACGGATAATGGACAGGTCAACCGTCAGCCGGTCTGGTCGCCGGATGACAGCCAGATCGCCTGGTTATCCGGGCAGGAGGGCGCGTTGGACATTTTCGTGATGAACGTCGACGGCAGCAATGTGCGCCAGATCACGGACATGCAACGCGCCAACATGGTCAAATGGACTGCCGATGGACGTCTGTTCACCGACAGCTGGGGCTGGGCGGACCAGGAAGAGTTCTGCCACAACTGCGTGGTGGACGCTTCCGGCGAGAACATCGAAGACGCCGGTGGCAAGGGCGAAGTGCAGCGTTTCGTGCCCTTCTGGAACGGCAACGGCGACCGTGTGGAAATAATTGAAGGATCTATGGATGACGGTCCAAGTGAGATATACCTGGTGGGAGAAATCTTCCCGGACATTTTCTATAACATGACCAACAACCCGGCAGAGGATCGCAACCCCAGTTGGCCGGCCAACTGCGGACCGGAATTTGTAAGCAGCACCGCTGCCGTTGCGGAAGAAGCGCCGCAAGAACAAGCTGCTGAGCCCAACAATACCGGCGAGGTCCTCTTCGGTTATATTGGCGACCCCGCCCCGCAAAAACTGGCCGATTTGAATCAAGCCTGCGAGGAATTGGGCATTCAGTGCGTGCATGGCGGCAGTTACGCGGAATTAACTGACCAGGGTGTGGACGCCATTATTGCTTTTTCAAATATATGGGGCATCAACGGTGATTTCCAACAATATCATGAGGCCGCAGATAAAGGTGTTCCGGTTTACTTCCTGGATGCCGAAGCAGGCAACTATGGCCCATATTTTTATAACCTGGCTCTCGAATCGGATTGGGTGCACGCCAGCATGGGATGGATGGCGGAACAGATGGGCGACACGGGCGAGATGGCCGTATTCAACTTTGGCTCGGACTATATCAATGGATTCGTTCAAAGCGAAATGGAGAAACACCCGGACATTCAGTTCACCGAGATCCCCATCAGCTATGATGATATGTCCCCCAGTTCGCATGAAAGTATCGCCGCCCTGGTGGCGGAGAATCCAGACCTCGGCGCTATCTGGTCCAACGACCCGCAACCCGGTATTTTTTGGGGTCTGAACGAAACGGGCGTTGCTGACGAGTACTTCCCGGTAGTCAGCTGCGTCGCGCGCGAGGAAGAGCTGCAAGCCTGGAAGAACCGCATGACCGCTTATCCAAACTTCCAGTGTATCTCAACCATCAAACCCGGCGGCAATGCCTACGAAGCAGTCTACGTGGCTTATTACCGCTTGAATGGTTATGAATTTAACCCGTCTGCGTTAGGCGGAGAATTCGGCAATACACTTTTATACGACGATGCGACCATCACCAACGACAATTTAGACGAATGGCTTGGCAAGATCGGCGAACTTCGTATGAATGACTGGGGCGGTTTAGAGATACCTCCCATGACTCCCGAAGAAATCCTGGAGAAATGGTTCTCTAAATAGATTGCTCGAAGTTCTTTGCGGGAGCAAAGAACGAAGATACTCAACCTGTTGCCGCTGATCTTCTGCGGCATACAGGTTGAGTATGAATATTCTTCCGCAGGGGGCAGATTCGTAGCTCTTTGCAGGAGCAAGGAGCGGAGATACCCATTCCGAGAGAGCGTCAGGCTCTCTCAGGAATGGGTGTTTTTTCATCCGGAAGGTTTCGATGAAGACCCTTCCGGATGAATATTAATCCCAACTTCCTCCCACCTCCTCTCCCATCGCGGCCTCGTATCCCGCACATTCCTGTGCGGGTTGGAACAAATCGTACAATATCCTGCCCACAAACGTCCACCCCCTCCCCCTGCCCGGTTGCCGGACAAAACACACGATACAAAATTCAGGGGGAGGGTCAGGGGTGAGGGCTTCATAGTCCGGAAAATTTTCCCTCTTCTCCCACCGCAGCGTCGTAGCCCGTACATTCCTGTGCGGGAAGAGACTGCCCACGAACATCACACTCCCTCCCCCTGAAAAAACGCCCTTCCCTAATCCTCCTCGTTTTGATTGCATCAAAACAAAGACGCCAATAGCTCCAAAATCCGCCGAGCCAACTCCCTCCCTATTTCGGCGCAGCTGAAATGGGGAGGGGGCAGGGGGAGGGGCCAAAGCAGGAACGAGAAGGGCGGGGAGGAGCCAGGAGCGATAAGCGCAGATGCTTGTTCTGAGACAACGTCAAGTTGTCATCGGAACAAGTAGATCGTGAGGTTTTTTCTCCCCCTTCTCAAGCGATAATAGAACGAGGAGATTATCCGGAAAAAGCCTGGAGCAGTGTTCAAGGCATTTTTCCCCAGGACAGCCCCATATTGTCCCGGAAAATACCATGCAATGAGCGTTTTCTTCCTGGGAAAAAGGTGGTATGGTATCCATCTTGATCCATGCAAATGAATAATGACAAGAACCCAATTTCTCAATCAATCAAACGAAAAGCCAACCTTTTTGCATCGAATTGTCTATTAATAAGACAAACCTTCACTGGAGGCAAAATTGGATTGAATTATGGATGAACAACAAGCAATTCAACAAACCGAACAAGGCGATCCCTCTGCTTTGGCCTGGTTGGTGGGGCGCTATCAGCTCAAAGCGCTGCGCGCCGCATACCTGATAACGCATAATCACAATAGCGCGGAGGACGTAGTCCAGGATGTTTTTCTGGATTTGCCGGACCTGTTGCGAAGTTTCGACAACAGCCGCCCATTCGAGCCCTGGCTGATGCGGGTAGTGGTCAACCGCACCCTGCGCCAGCTGTCCAGGGATAATCGCCTGGCCGATTTACCGGATGCTCACGAAAGCGAGGAATGGGCTGCACAGTGGGCAGATTCCACATCCAACCCTGAATCAGCCGTGCAGCAGCGCGAACTGGAGGACGAATTATGGCAGCAAATGCAGAAACTAAGCATAGAACAACGCGCCGCGCTCGTCGCGCGCTATTACCTGCAAATGTCTGAAAAGGAAATGGCCAACCTCGCGGATGTGCCGGCAGGGACGATTAAATGGCGCTTGAGCAGAGCCCGGGCGCGTTTGCGCCAGCTCTTTGGGGATGATCCGCGAAAGGATGTCAAATGAACACACAAAACGAACTACTCAAGAATGCCCTGGGAAACATCGCCAGCCGCGAATTTCCCGAAGGTAGCACTCTGCTGCGTGGGCAGCCGTCAGGTTCCGCGCGCATGATCGCACAATGGAAACGTCACCCGGCCCTGACCATCGCACTGGCGCTGATCGCCCTGGCAACTGTGGCTTTCTGCTTTTTCAAGCTGTTCTTCGATCCCGGCCTGACCGGGGTTCGCAATGCCGGCTTGGGCACCAACCCCAACAGCTCCGCTGCGCCAACCCTGCTGCCGCCCACTCCCACTTCCGGGTTAATCGAAGTCCCTCCAACCATGCTCGATCAGAGCCAGACGCGTCAGGGTGTGACTATCAATCTGGAATGGATCGCGCTCAACAATACCGGGTTGGTTGTCGGGTTCCGTTTTTCAGGGCTGCAGGAAGGCCAAACCATCGGTATTCCCGCAGCAGGTTTCGAGAATGTCGAGGCACAAGATTTTCGAGGACGTATCCTGCAGCTTTACAGCGGTGAGGTGCTCACCGGCGAATTTACCAGCCTGCAGGTCGTCAATGATCCCCGCGCAAAAAACGGCGTGGACATTAGTTTGCAGATTCCTCTGACGGATGCGCAGGGCAATCTGATCGATACTTTTGTGTTCCCAATAGAAAACATTCCGGCAAACAGCACCAGCCCGCGCGTCGGTCAGTTTTCACGAGCCGACAAGATCGATAACGTGATGGTTCGTTTGGATTGGGCAAAATTGTCCCCGGATATGACCCAGCTAAAGTTCTGCTACACCCTCCCCAAGGATGCCGAACCTTTGAACAAAAGTGATATCCGCATCCAATCGGGATATCCTGCAGAGCAACACACGCAGGGAACCAGCGCGGATGTGCTGTTACCTGCGCCGGGTGAGGACGGAATGGCGTGCACGATCGCGCAATTCAACCGCAATTTCGTGGACGAGGACACCCCCGTATTGGTGACCATTGACCGCATCGGGGAAATGACACGCACCTGGACATTGCTGGTGGAACCCACCGAACGCGGCCCATTTAGCGAAATATCGGCAGCCACACCCACACCCCGTCCGACACCGGACAGTCAGAGCGCCAGCACGCTCAACGCCAACCTGATTTGGGCATACGCCGACAAACAGCGCGTCGCGCTCGAAATAAAATTTGACGGCTGGCAGGATTCTTTCCTGGTGCAGAGCTTCAGTGGAAAGGACGCGCAGGGAGCCGCAATTGAGGGTTATGCAATGCCCTACCGCGAGGATGACCCCTCCGATTATCTGTTGCAGCTGAGTTACGTCCCCGGCATGCTTAATGACGATGGAACCGTGAGTATGCAGTTGGATGTGCCGGTTTACGACAGTTCACAACCCGACTTACCCTTGGCTTCCTTCCGCTTTGATTTGAACAACCTGCAGGTCTATCCGGAAATAAGCCGGGAGATCAACCAGAGCGTTACTGCAAACGGAATTACCATACAGCTCGTCAGGATACGCTACACGCCATCCTTCAGCACTATCATTCTGTGCTACAACAAGCCGCCAAACGTAGGGACGAACGGGGATTGGTGGCCGGGTCATAAGCAGATGACGCTGACCATTGGCGAAATCAAAACCACCTTCGATTCCGGCTTCTTCCTGACCGACAGCGATCCGCGCTATTCAGGCAAAGCGACCCAACCGCCGGATTTGCCGTCCATTCCTGATGGGCGCTGCATCGAATTGGGCTTTCCCGTTGGCAACCTGGCGTCTGAAAGTGCGCAAACTGCCACCCTGGTGGTACCTCAACTCGAGGTGAGCCAGCCTGAGGTCATCCCCCAGGAAGATATCGACGCCGCTAACGCCCTATTGAAGGAGCAGGGCATTCAGGTGGAGCAGCATGTCTTTTTCAGCGGCAGCGGAGGCGGAGGCGGGGGACCGAGCATCATCCAGAAGCCTGCCGGTATGAGTGACGAAACCGCTCTCGAAAAGCTCTACCAGGCGCTGGGGTACCAGTATACCGGGCCCTGGGTATTGGCCTTCGAACTTCCGGCCGAGTAAATAAAAATACCTGCGGGCTGCTAAAACCAAAGCCCGCAGGTTGCTTATCTTCCGATTAATTTCTACAAAAAAAGGCTGTATTCTATCGGCTTGTTTTCAACATTGGGATCATCCTCCGCGTGCGCAGGACCAACCCAACGGCTGCCAGCGCGGCGCAGATGAGGATGATAGCCACCAAATCACCCATGAACAACAGGCTGAATTTGAACAAACCGTTGGCCATTAAACCCACCCCTATCGCCACGATAACTAAATTGAGGAGCATCGACGGCAAAAAGTGCAGCAGCCATAGTTTTGTCCGGCCGGGGCGCGCGGCGGGGTCCGCCTGCCAGCGCTTCAAGCGGTGCAGCGAAGCGCGCATGACAAAGAATTGCAGAACCGGCAACAGCAGCAAAGCGCGCAGCACCCACGGCAATACCAGCCAGGTATTCTTGACCGGTTCTTCGCCCGCCAGCAGGTCCGCCACACCGTTGCCCAGGTCCAGCAAAGGATAGGTGTAGAAATGTTGATCCGCGTTCACCAGCAGCACCACGCCGCGCTGCTGTTCCGGCAGCATGCCCAGGTAGCCGAAATAATCCGGCGTTTCCCCCCAGTGCATGACAACCTCTTCCTCCCCGCTGTTGTCAACGTACCAGCCCATGCCGTAATCCGGCATGCGTTCGCCGAACATGTACACTTCTGCTGCGGGCGTATGCATCTCCTTTATACCCTCCGCTGAAAGCACCTGCGCCTCGCCGTAACGCCCGCCGTTCAATTGGGCAATCAGGTAATGCGCCAGGTCCTCTGTGCTGGAGATGAGCTGACCGGATGGCAGCGAGCCAACCGGCACCGGCAGGTTGGGCACTGCCAGCGGCAGGCCAAATACCATCATGTGGCCGACCGCCAGTCCGTCCTGCTGTGCCGCCGCTTTTTGGGTAGTGCTGTGCTGCATATCCAGCGGCTCGAAAATATGATTTTGGACATAATTGCTGTAAGTCTCCCCGCTGGCGGCTTCGACGATCAATCCCAACAGGTTGTAGTTACTGTTGCTGTATTCAAAAACCGTTCCGGCCGGCCGCGCCAACCCATCCCGGGCTTGGACGCGCCCCAGTTGTTCAATAGCATCCGGTCCATCATAGAAATTTCCCAATCCCCGCATGCCCGGAATTTGCGATAAACCGCTGGTCTGGTAGAGCAGCTGGCGCACGCTGACCGGCTCGGCCGGTATAGAAGTATCCTCTCCCGCCGGCGCGAACCAGGGCAGGTAGCGCTGCACCGGCGCATCCAGATCGACCTTGCCCGCTTCAACCAGTTGCATCACCGCCAGGGCGGTAAAGGACTTGGTCAACGAACCGATGAAGAACGGTGTCTGCGCTGTAGGCGCTTGTCCTTTCATCCCGCTGCCGTAGCTTTGGGTGTGCACGATCTGATCGCCCGTGATAATTGCCCAGCTTGCGCCGGGGACGTTCAAAGCGTCCAGTTGATCGACAATGAACGCGTCGATTGCTGTGAAATCATCCGCTTCGCTGGCGGCAGCCCGGACTGGTTGCGCGCTTCCGGACGCGGCCAGCGGGCTGAATACCAAGGCCAAAACAACAAATGGAATAATAAAGAGATTTAAAAATTTCATCTAGTCTCCCTCCTGAGTGCAATGCGGTTGTTCGCCTTATTCTGCCTGCAGCAGGGCATTTTCAACCGCCTGAAGGTAGGCGTTCGCGGTGAGTGTCGCGCCGCTGATGGTATCCACCTGCAGCGACTGCGCTTCGATGACCCGATCGTAGAGCATTTGGGTCTTTCCGTCGCCCTGGTCTTCAACACCGCTCAGGGGCTCGATCTGCGTCACTTTCCCGCCGGACACGGTTACGCGCACGCTATTGGTGCGCCATTTATACATACCGCCTTCGTATTCACCGGTGTAGGTGCCGTCTTTTAACTTGCTGAAATCCACCGCGTCCAAAGGCAGGCTGCGCGCTTCTTTATGCTCGCGTTCGATGTACTGCCATCCCTTCCATCCTGCGACCGCCAAACCCGCCACGACCACCAATCCAATTAACCAACCAATCATTTTATGTTTTCCTCTTGCTTTCATTTTTTGATTCCTTTTTAATTTAATATTCCTACGCTGAACCCATCTGCCGGCTGGAACTGCCCTGCCAAACCTTCAGTAACGTATACCTGCAAATCTCGGTCGACCAGAACAGCTTCGATCTCGGGATGTTCCCGCAGCATACACCGCGCGCCTTCTTTTCCGGCGATGAACAGGCTGGTCGCGTACGCGTCCGCCAGCACGCCGCTGTCGGATGCCACGGTTGCGCTCAGCAGATCGGTATCCGCCGGATAACCGCTGGAGGCATCCAGGAGGTGATGGAAACGCCTGCCCTGCGGGTCAGTGGTGAAGCGCTGGTAATCCCCCGAAGTGACCACCACCCCGTTCCTCACCGCAACCGCGCCGATCAATCCGTCCGAGCTGCGCGGGTGCTGGATGCCCACCTGCCAGGGAAAACCGTCCGGCCGCCCGCCCCAGGCCGCCACGTTTCCCCCCAGGTTGGCATACGCCGAGCGGACATCGTATTCCTGGAAGATGTTCATCACCTGATCGGCGGCAAAACCCTTGGCAATCCCGCCCAGGTCGAGCGATTGGCCGCTTTTACGCAAACCGGCCGTGCCCCGCGCGGGGTCCAACAGCAGGTCGCGATAATCCACCAGGTCCAGCGCTTGCTGAATGGCTGCCGCTTGCGGCACCGCAAAGGATTCCCGCCCGATATTCCACAGCGCCACCAGCGGGCCGATGGTTGGGTCGAAATACCCGGGGCATTCCACACAGATGTCCAGCGCCTGGCGCAGCATCTGCATGGTCGTAAAGCTGACCGCCTCGCTGCTCCGGCCGGCCGAGCGGTTGATGCGGCTGATCTCGCTGTCCGGGTCGAAACGGCTGAACAGCCCTTCCAGGCGCGCGATTTCCCCGAAAACTGCCTCCAGGCATGCCTGCGCGTTGGCCCCGCAAATACGGTATGCCATCACCGTCCCCATGGCAAGTTGGGTATCCTGTGCGATCTGGCTTTCTGCCTGTGCAACGTCAGTGAACATCAACTCCACCTTTCGCCTGGGCGCCGTCTGCGCTGTAAAGGCCTGCCATAATGAACTCGGTCAGGTAAGCCTGGATCTGCGGAAAGTACTGCATGCCGATCTCCTCTTTATGCAGGTCAACCACCACGACAACGCTCAACAAAGCCATGATCATTTCCGCGCCGATGTCCTTGCGTAATTTTCCGGAATCCTGCCATTTCCGCACGGCATCCAGGAAATTCTCGTACATGAAATCAACGCTATCCAGTCCCTTTTCCGCGTTGAAGTTCTCCTCGATCTTGCTGAAGACTTCCTTGTTGAACCATTCGCGCAGGATCGGGTTGGCATTCATGCCGGCGATGTTCTGCTGCATCAATTTCTGCAGCGCCTGCAGCGGTTCATCATCCGGGTTGAAATCCGCCATGATGGCATTTTTCAGCTTTATATTCTCTTCCATGTAGATATCCATAAACAGGCTGTCCTTGGAGGTGTAGTAAAGGTAGAACGTGCCTGTAGCTACCCCGGCTTTGCGGGTGATATCGGCCACATTGGTATCTTTGAAGCCCTGTTCACTGAACAATTCCCTGGCGCAGGACCGGATCAGTTCTTTTTTATCAGCTGTGGTGTTCTTCTTGTTCTCTTTTGCCATTTTTTCCTTCCGATAAACCCGTTATCTGTAAATACTGAATGAATAATAATATATTCATTCAGTATTATATGAGTTTTTATAATCCTGTCAAGCCTTTAAAAGGGGTGTGTTAAAAGATATCTCTGCTCATTTGGACAAATCTCCCACCCTGTTCAATGCTCCGCCTATTTCAACAACGCAGTCTCGTAGCCCACACATTCCTGTGCGGGATGAAACAACTCGCAGCCATGGGTCACCTTCCGTATACAGGTTGGGTAATAAGAGGCCAATAGCGGGAGCGAAAAAAAAAGCTGGATTAAGAAAATACGTATCCAGTTACTTCAATCGCGTCCAATCATTCGTTTTCAGCGTGATCAAGATCGGTTTTGCGGGTTTTACAGTCACTTTTGGCAGGATTATCATGGATAGAGAATTTCCCGGTACTTGTAAAGTCAATCCATTGCTGCCCCTGAAGCGGGCATGCTCAAGATATTTCCGAAATATATCCAGATCGATAGGAAAAGTAACAACGGTTTTCAGATCCGGGTGAAGCAACTGATTCACGCGCTTTACCAAACCAGCAGGGAATTTTAAAATGATCATCCAGGCAGCCAGGTTGTAAGTTTTTTGCGTACAAATATATTCCTCCAACTTATGGATCATTTCCACATAAGGATATTGACCGGCCTTAAACAGCTCATTTTCAATATCGATCATGTTTTCGTATAAAAGCCTGGTGAAGTAGATGCTATCGTGCGCAATTTTACTTTCCAGATATTTCCTTACAAAATAGAACGCGATTTTTTTTTGATAAAGAGGTGTAGTTTGATTGTCCAGCAAAAGCAGGTTACATGGCAATTTCGGATCACATGACTGGACAAGCGCCCCTTTTTGTAGGTCCTGAAAAGTAAATTGTTGCCTTCCGGTAAAGTGGACTTTGTTTATTGACTTTGTGAGTGGTGTGATTTGATTGCGCAAGCCGTACAACATTCCCAATTTTAAAATTGCCAGTTGTTTTTGTTTGGGTTTTCCTTTGATGTGATACTGACAGATAACCAAATCACATTCCTTTATGCTACGATTTTTCTTTAGTTGGATATACAGTTTTCTAGCCAACGTTTTGGATGCCCGAATGAAAGCCCCTTGACTTCCACAAGCGGTTTTGGATAAATCGCAAGCAGAAAATTTTTTGTTTTTGGTAAAAATTGCCTCACAAGTCCTATCATTCTGGGTGATATCAAAAATATGCTCTTTTGTCATGACGAATGCATCTTTGTCAGTTTTTGGGTCTAATATCGCGCCAGATAACGTTAATTTTCTAATCCCAGGACTAAGAATATGCACGATGATTTTTTCAATGATAATTTGGTTAACTTTAGTTGGTTTGGTAACGGGTTGCAGGTCAGCGATTGGCTTGGTACTGGTTGGCTTGGCGTTGGCCGGTTTAACTTGTAGTTTATTGATACCGGTGGGCTGGCTAACAGTAATATTTTTTACAGCTTTCTTCTTCGGGGCAGCTTTGACGGGGTTCTCTTTCAGGTCGCTCATACGTCCTCCCTTTGAATCACCCAATCCTACACTTCCATTATAAGATGCTTGTCAATAGTCGTAGCTCATCGCAAGAGCGATGAGCGGAGATGCCCGGCTCGCAGCCATCCTGCTCACTCCCCCAACGCAGCCTTGTAGCCCGCACATTCCTGTGCGGGGAAGTACTCCCTAACCCTGCAAGTACACCCCTCCCTAACCCTCCCCGTTCTGATAGCATCAAAACAGGGAGGGCATCAAACCCTTCAATGATGAATTTAACTTCGAAATCCGCCGAGCCATCTCCCTCCCTATTTCGGCGCAGCCGAAATGGGGAGGGCAGGGGGTGGGGTCAGGAGCGATGAGCGGAGATGCCCGGCTCGCAGCCATCCTGCTCCCTCCCCCTGAAAGAATCTCGGATTTATGCAACTTACATGATTCGGGGGGAGGGCCGGGGGTGAGGGGAAATTTAATTCCAGAAAAGCGCTGCCCTGATTGACTCAACTACCTGATCCATATCCCGTTCAACCGCATCATTCGTAAAACGGATTACCCGGTAACCAAGTCCTTCAAGCGCCTGCTCCCTTTCCCGATCCTGCGCCTCCCTGCCTACTACGTGCACACCGCCATCGACCTCGATGATCAAACGCCGGCTCCAACAGCAAAAATCGACCACGTATGGACCGATCGGTTTTTGTCGGTAGAATTTATAGCCATCCAACTGGCGATTTCGCAATACGCGCCACAACACCTGTTCAGCCCGGGTAGGTTGTTTTCGGAACTTTCGCGCGAAGTCAATGGATGATTTTGAGGTCATATTATTTATTTTTTAAAAGATAGAATTCACAATGTTCCAATCAAATTCCCCTCACCCAGGTCCCTCTTCCCTGAGAGAATGCTCCGCGATCCCCGTGGGAGAGGAAAAACTTACGCTTTCGTCTTTCGCTGCGCCTCCCAGATCAGCGAATCCAACGCGCGCGGCGTCAACTCCGGGTAATCGCGCACCAGCTCCGCCCGCACCTCACGCAGCGCCGCCAGGCACTGCCCGTCAGTCAGACGCTCCCCGCCGGCCTCGTACAGGAAGCGTTTCACCAGCCGGTCAGTCTGGTAGTGGTTCGGCTCGCACACCAGCATGGTGAAGCGGTGCAGCGAGACCCCGCTGCGCTGCCCGGGGATGGCATGAATGGCGTTCGTGAAACGCTGCAATCCCAGCACCTTGTGCACGTCCTGCAGATGCTGCACGCCGAAGCCCGCCAGGACCTGGGCGAAGCGCCGCGCCGCCTCCGCCTTCAGGATCCCGTTGCGCGGGGAAGTTCGCTGCCGGTTGTGGTAGATCTCCACGGCCATACCTTCGTCACCGAATTCCTGATAAAGCTCCAGAAAATCCGCGATGGAGAATTGATTCTTGCGTATGGGCACAGGCGCCTTGCGCAGGATGGGCAGGTCGTAATACTCTGCCAGCCCCAGAACCGCATTCTTGGTTGACCTAAAGTGCCCACCGGTCGAAAAGACCGCGTCCATCACCGCCAAGGGTAGATTGACGTAGAAATTGACGAAATCCATCGGGCGCGATTCTAAATCGAGGTGCGTGCGGCAGTAAGCATTGAGCTTGGCGATATCCATGTGTCCATCCCTGAGCATGATTTTTATTGACTAGTATTGTACAGAAATGCCGCAATTTATGGAATGGTTAAAGAGGAAATATCGGAGATGCTTCATCCGAGACAACGTCAAGTCGTCTCGGATGAAGTAGATAGTAAGGGTTATCAAACCGCCCGCCTCCCCCAACGTAGCCTTGTAGCCCGCACATTCCTGTGCGGGAAAAAACTCCCTCCCCCTGAAAGTATGACAGATTTAAAAATGATTGCCAATTCAGGGGGAGGGTCAGGGGTGAGGGGCTACACCCAACGCTGCCCTGATCACCTCAACCACCTGATCCATATCCCGCTCAACCTCATCATTCGTGAACCGGATCACCCGGTACCCAAGCCCCTCAAGCGCCCGCTCCCTCTCCCCGTCCTGCGCTTCCCTGCCCACGTGCACACTCCCATTCACCTCAGTGATCAATCGCCGACTCCAACAGAACGCCCCTCCCTATTTCGGCGCAGCCGGAATGGGGTAGAAGAGCGTGTTTTTATCTGTACTCAGATTCTCTGAGTAAACGCACTATTGAACTATCCATCAGTGAAAATCAACATAAAAAATCTTTTGTTTTTATCTGTGTTTATCTGTGGTTAAAAAATATGAGAAAACGGTGGGATTGCCCCGGAGGGCACAGGTGGAATCCCGCCCTATAACTCTCACATTGTGCCGGTAATTCCGGATCAGGCAGCCCCGTCAGTGCGCCGCCATAAAAAAGACTCCCTCCGAAAAAGGAAGGAGTCTTTCAAGGTCGTCAATGGTTAATCAGGCGCCCAGGTCGCTTGCCAGTTTCCGGACAAGTTCACCGTGAAGGACGTAACGGCAATACTGAGCGGGCCCTGCGGCAGGGGTGTTGGGTAATAAAGATTAGTCGTAAATACTCCTGCTTCATTGATGTCGCCTTCTTCGGAACTCGCCATCGGGTCAGCAGGGTCTTGCAGGCTGGCGCCGGTCACGCCGCTTTCCGATTCCATACGGACGCTCAATTGGACATAATCCGCATCCGGGAGGCTGTAGGTCACCTGCTTCACCCGCAGGGAATGTCCGTAACCCAACTCAATGTCCTGGTCTAACGGCCAGGATTGTCCTGGTTCGGGGTCGGAACCCGGATCAACGGTGAAGCCGGCATCGGTTATTATGTGCACAGTTATACTGTCAAGCGTCAGAGTCAAAGGTCCAGCAGCCGGTTTAGTTTCCGTTTGGAGCGCAAAGGTTATCTGCCCGGCAGGCGACGCTGACACAAGCGGATTGGTGGCCTGGTAATCCACGTGATAGGGAATAAGCTTCCCGTTCGCGTCCGTCAGGCGGAGTGTCGCCGGATCGGGGATATCCACCCAGCCCAGGCTGGTATTTTCCCAATTCAACGTTGCAAACAGCAGGTAGCCGTCATCCATCTCAGCCGCGCGCTCGATAACCAATGACAGGTTTTCCGCTGACAGGCCGCTGCCTGCCTGGGGCAGCGCTGCCGGCACCGGCTCCGCGGGAGCAGCGTTTTCAATTACAGGATAAACCGTCATATCTGCCGGGGCCGCGGCCAGGTTCAAGGGCGCTTCCCATTCACCTGCGGTCGTTGGGTCCATGCAGGGCACGACCAAACTTAGCGCGTCAATATCCGCCGGGATCGCGTCATAGACAGCCACGATCTCATAACCATCCTCCCAGCCGATCATGGTTGGCGCTTCCGTGACCGCCAGATCGCGATCTTCGAGGCGCAAGAGGCCGGTTTGATCACAGTCCGCATCACCCGACTGGGTGTCCCCCGACCCTCTTTCCCAGCCCTCAACAGCGTACTGCACGACGGTTTTATCCGCAGTGGCCCACACCTGCTTTACGGTCAGGTTAATACCGTCCCGTTCAAGGACAACGGGGTTCTCCAAAATGCGGATTTGATCGCTGCTGACCAGCCCGGCGCCCGGGACGTAGCCAAACCAGCGCTGGATGGCAGCCCTAACAGCAGGCACCTGCCACGTGGTGAACGCCAGCGCCAGCAAGACAAGCAATGTCATGGCAAAAACTTTTCTTTGAGAATGCATCGTTACACTTTTTCCTTTCTGGATTCTTTTCAGAATTTTTGGTGCCAGATCGGTATTTTTCACAAGGTGATCGCGCGCCGCGTCGTCAAGGATTTGGGAATAGTCTCGTTTGTTCATTCCAGGTTCCTTTCTGAATCAAGCAGGTTGCGCAGGCGTTTACGGGCGGCGTTCAGCAGCCATTTCACTGTTCCGGCCGGAGCCTTAAGCGCTTCTGCCATCTCCTTTTCACTCATTTCCAGGTAGTAGCGCTGCACGATCGCGGCGCGCTGGCGGGGAGGCAGTTTTCGCAAAGCATCCAAAATTCGCCGGTTGAGCTCCTTCAATTCCGCTTGCTCGGCGGCAGAAGCGGCCATGTCCAGCAGGGCTTCCAGCTCGGATGGTTCTTCGAACGGAAGGCGCTTGCCGCGGACCTCTCTGCGCACGGCGTTGAGTGCCGCGTTGACCACGCTGCGCAGGAAGTAAGGTTCAAATGGGCGGGTCTCGTCAAAGCGCCGGATATGTTCGTAGAAACGGACGAAGGTATCCTGCACCACATCCTCAGCCATGGCCTCATCATGCGTGACCAGAAAAGCCGTACGAATGGCTTTTCCCTGGTAGCGGCCGATCAATACTGCTAACCCATTTATGTCCCCGCCCTTCAAGCGGTGGATCGCATCGAAATCATTACCGTCTGGCTTTATTGTCATGAGCGCTCACTCTACTTAATATACAAAAATCGCCCCCAAATGGTTGGCTCTATTATAGATTTGTATAAAGAAAAAGGGAATTTATTAGCTTATAAATTGGGATAATTTCGAAATCCGCCGAGCCATCTCCCTCCCTATTTCGGCCGTGCCGAAATGGGGAGGGCCGGGGGAGGGGCCAGGAGTAATAAGCGGAGATACCCAGCTTACATCCATCTTGCTCTCTCCCCCCTGCAAGTACACCCCCTCCCCGTTCTGATTGCATCAAAACAGGGAGGGCATCAAACCCTTCAATGATGAACGTAAATCCGAAATCCGCCGAGCCAACTCCCTCCCTATTTCGGCGCAGCCGAAATGGGGAGGGCAGGGGGAGGGGCCAGGAGCCGAAATGGGGAGGGGGCAGGGTCGTAGCTCTTTGCAAGGGCAAGGAGCGTAGATACTCCACTCGCAGCCGCAGTCCATTTGCGGCTTGGAGTGGAGTGGCATGGGCCGCCCTACGCTTTCACGTTGCGCTGGTAATTCCAGATCAGGTTGTCCAGCGCGCGAGGCGTCAAGCCCGGATAATCCCGCGCCAAGTCCCTGCAGGCGCCTTCCAGCGCTGATTGACACGCATCGTCGGAAAAATGCTCGCCCGTAGCCGCAAAAAGGAAGCGCTTGATCATTCGGTCCGGCTTGATGAAATTCGTGTCCCCCGCCAGCATGTAGAAATAACGCAACGACACCCCGCTGTGCTGGCCGGGAATTTCCATGATGGCCTGCTCAAAACCAGCAAGACCTTGTATTTTCGGTACGTCCTGAAAATAGTTCACCCCGTGATCGCAAAGCACCTGCGCAAACAGACGCACAGCCTCCGCTTTGAGGATGCCGTTGCGCGAGGATGTGCGTTGGCGGTTGCGGTAAACCTCATCCGCCATGCGCTCCACCCCATACGCTTTGTAGATATCCAGGAATTCCGTAATGGAAAGCTGCTCCGCTTGTTCCGGGAGCTCCGCCCCGCGCGACAGGGTCAGCTTGTAATGTTTACAAAAACGCCGCACGGTCGCCTCGGTAGCGCTGTAACGCACTCCGATCGAGTACACCGCGTCGATCACGCACAGCGGCAGGCTCTGGTAAAAACAACCTTGGTCGAGTTGTAGATTCGCAAAGTCCAGTTGTTCAAGACAAAATTTACTAAGATTTGTAATGGTCATTTTTTTTCTCCCCCATCAGGGCATTTTACTTTACCAATTATATTCCGCAGTAGTTATAGTGGATTATTTATACAGACGGCCTTATTATTTCTTGCTAAATATCAGCTGGACAGAATTTTTGTTCTAATATACAATACAAAGAGCAATTTATAGCCGGGGATCAAATCACCGCCAATTGAATTTCTCCAATTTGCCATTCAATGGCCTGTGAGTGTCTTTGCGATAAGATAAAAGAAATTATTCTTATGAAAAACACCCTCGGTTTAGTATTTCGAGATTCGGAGGAAATGAACATGGATAAAGATAAAGCCGTCAGGTTATTCAATAACAAAGAGATCCGTGTCGAGTGGAATGAGGATGAAGAAAAATGGTATTTTGCCATCGTGGATGTAGTTGGTGTGCTCTCGGAGAGTGTTAACCCGGCTGCTTACTGGCGCAAGTTAAAAGAGCGTCTCCTCAAAGAAGGCAACCAAACCGTGACAAATTGTCACGCTTTGAAATTGCGCGCCGCCGATGGAAAAATGCGTCTCACCGACGTGGCTGACACCGAGCAGCTCCTGCGCATCATCCAGAGCATTCCCTCTCCAAACGCCGAACCATTCAAAGCCTGGCTGGCGCGCGTCGGTTATGAGCGCATCGAAGAAACCGAAGACCCCGAAAAAACCTTCGAGCGTGCCATGCAGACCTACCTGGCAAAGGGTTACTCCACCGCCTGGATCAACCAGCGCCTCAAGAGCATCGAGGTGCGCAAGGAACTCACCGATGAGTGGCGCCAGCGCGGCGTGCAGGCGGGTGCTGAGTTCGCCATCTTGACCGATGAGATCACGCGCGCCTGGGCCGGCCGTTCCGTGCAGGATTATAAGAAGTTGAAAGACCTGAAAAAAGAAAACCTGCGCGACAACATGACCAATCTCGAGTTGGTGCTCAACATGCTGGCCGAAGCCGCCACTACGGAGATTTCCAAGGAGAAAAAACCAAAGGACTTTGACCAAAATAAGACCGTTGCCCGCCAGGAAATCGAGCAGCGCACCGGCAAACCCGTCGTCACCTCCAAAAACGCCCGGGATCTGTTGGCCGGGGCGGATGATGAGCCGGATGATTTGCTGGGGGACGGAAAGTAAACCCTTATAGTGAGCCTTTAATTTAGTTCCATCCCAAACTACCGTCTTTATACAGTCACCGGAACAAGTAGATAGTGAGGGTTCTCAATCCACTCACTTCTCTTAACGCAGCCTTGTAGCCCGCACAGGAATGTGCGGGAAAATACTCCCTCCCCCCGCAAGTACGCCCCTCCCTAACCCTCCCCGTTCTGATTGCATCAAAACAGGGAGGGCATCAAACCCTTCAATGTTGAACTTAACTCCGAAATCCGCCAAGCCATCTCCCCAACCCAGCCTTGTAGCCCGCACATTCTTGTGCGGGAAAAGACAGATCGTACATTGCGCTGCCCACATACATCCCACTCCCTCCCTCTGAGACCACGCCCCTCCCTAACCCTCCCCGTTCTGATTGCATCAAAACAGGGAGGGCATCAAATCCCTCAATGATGAACTCAACGCCGACATCCGATGAACCAAACCCCTCCCTATTTCGGCGCAGCCGGAATGGGGAGGGGGCAGGGGGAGGGGCTAAAGCCGAAATTGGGAGGGGGCAAGGTCGTAGCTCTTTGCAGGGGCAAAGAGCAGAGATACTCAACTCGCAGCCGCAGGTCATTTGCGGCGTGCGTGTTGGGTGGCATGGGGCTGCCCTATGCTTTTACGTTGCGCCGGTATTTCCAAATCAGGTTGTCCAGCACGCGCAGTGTTAGGTCGAAATAGTTTCAAAACCGCCGCACGGTCGCCTCAGTCGAACTGTAGCGCACCCCGATCGAGTACACCACATCAATCACGCACAGCGGCAAGCTTTGGTAGAAATAGTCCTGGTCGACTGAAGATTGGTGAAATCGAGGCGTGTGCGACAGAAAGCGGTGAGCATATAAACATCTATGATTACTTCGTAATCAGATTGGCCAGAATCCTAAATAAATTTCATATTGAAATACAAAGAAAATTGATTCGCAAATTAACCTCATACATACATCAGTTATTCATAAGTGAGAGTTATAAAAGAAATTCGGTAACCGCGTTTGCAGAAAATGATACCAAAATAAAACAGATGAAAAAGATTATTAGATTATTCATTTAATAATCATATTTACTATAATCATAATTTATTTATCAACCCAGGCATTCGTAATAAGCATGATAAAGGAGAAGTTTGAATATTCCCACTTCTGAATTCTATCTTGTTGCTAAAAACAAAATTGACGTCTGATTTTGCTCTTGTTATTGCTACATAAAAAATAGAAAGTTCTTCTAAGAATGCTTGTTCAAATTCTGATGATTTTTGAGTCCAATCTATCTGGCATTCTCTACATCCATAGTTAATGCAAAATGGCGTAGGAGGAAAACAGAATTTTTGTACATCGGGCATGATTACAAAATCCCATTCTAATCCTTTTGCACCATGTGCAGTTGAAAGAATTACTTGCACATCAGTAACTAATCCAATATGTTGCTTCAGACTCCTATTTTCAAGAACCTCTGAAATTAGTAGATTTTTCTCATCTATCGAGAGAAAGTGGTATTCTTTTTGGATTTTTTCAAAAAGCATATTCAACAAGAAAGATAAGGAAGAATTAATCTCATTAACAGGAAGACTAGTAATTTCACGATGTAAATAAGCAATTGATGCTTTAAAACTACGCGGCCCCTTTTTTAATCCTTCTCTCCACAACTCTAAACAATTATTATGGAAATCAATATAAGCCTGATCATCTTCGTTGAAAAGTGCAAAATAGAAACTTATTCCAGCGTCCTTTAGGGCTTTATATACTTCCCTAGTTGTTAGATTATTCATACCAGCTCTAAATAAAATTGCGATACTTGAACCTGTATAAATTTTTAGAAGGTTTTTTACTTGTTTGACAACATATTCACTTACTTCTTTTTGTGAGTTCGCTTCTTCGACACTAAGGTTAACCGAAAATGGGATTTGAGGATTTCGTATGTCTTCCGCATTTGAACGTAAAACCTTCTCTAACATACCCAATTTTGAATCAGGTTGAAATCGATGGTTGGTTTTCAATTCTATTAAATCCATTTCAAAAAGATCTCTTGCTATGTCAAATATATTAGGAACTGCTCCGATAAATCCATAAATTCTTTGAACCCGATCACCAAAAAGATATAGAAATCGATTAGTTGAAATTAAATCCATTCCACCCGTTAAGCATAATAGGATTTTCCATTGCAACCAATTTGTGTCTTGAAATTCATCAACAAAGATTATTGGAAAATAGGATTGATAAAATATTTTCATATTAGGAAATCCCTCAAATAATTCTAAAGAAAGTAAAAGTATTCCATTGAAAGTAAGATAACAATTGGGCACAAAATATTCTAGAAGAAGCCTTATATATTTCTCGCGATTTTCGAGAAGATATTTATCAATCTCTTCAGTTTTTGTATTAGGTTTCCCCATTTCTTTTAGTTCGATCGCATAATTTTTAAGAAAATCTATTTCAACTTGAGTTAAACCTAAATTTCGATAATCGTTTTCTACTGCTTCATTGATAATTTTGAATTGATTGATTTTTGCTAGATTAGGATGAATTAAATAACCATATTTTGAGAGTATATGCCTGCCAAACCCATGATAATTAGTAGTCTCAACAAAGTGATTGATTTTTCTTGATGCCTCTTTATATACATAACGAGATTCTATTTGTTTAAGGATTTCTTTTTTAATATTGAATGATGCATTAACACTAAAAGTAAGCGCAAGAATTTTTTTTGCTGAACCAATTTGGTTGCTTTCTATTAAATAAGCTATCTTGCTAACCATGGTTTTGGTCTTTCCATAACCTGCTGGTGCTTCGACGATAAGACGCTTTGAATTGCTAAAAATTACACTAATTTGATCTTTATCAAGCAGCTCATTTTGAGTATGGTATTCTTCAAAAACTGATCTAATGGTACTCATACCATCTCCGTTGCTTTCCTTCTGGCTTCATCCATCACCTTACGATAAGCTTGCGGAATCCAAGGTATTTTTGTAGCCATATACCTGCCCAATGTAATAGTTTTATTTAATCCCAGGAAATTTATAAACATAACTTTACACAAATTTTGGTCATTTTTTACAACTTCATCTGAAAAAAAGAACTGTGGTACAGAAAGATCCCAAGTTTTGCGAATACCATACTTATCGGCTTTCGAGATTAAAAATGTGTTTTTCTGGTAAGCTGATAACCCCGAATCGAAATAATCAAGAATATCAAATAATGCATCACATCCAGGTTGGTGCAATAAAACCTCTTCGTAAATATCTTCTTCAAAGTCTCGGCCATTTGTAAAGAAGACATTAGAAATATCAGCAAATTCCGTACGATTATTATCATCTGCATCCAAAATACTTACATTAGGAATGCAAAATTCGTTAAGTAACCTCACTATTGGTTTCACACTGGTGCAAGAATCGGCGCTAATTATTGAAATCCCAAGATCGTCTGAATTCTTCAAATATTTGTCCTTCCATATTGACATCGCTCCAATCTCTGATCTTCCCTCAACAACAATTACACATTTTGAAAAGAAGGCTTCTTTAATATCATAAAAGTTAGCTAGTAAATGTTTTGTAAGTTGATTATCGAAATTTAAACCACATCCACTAATAGACTTAACCTCGCCGCTCTTTTTGAAAAAGTGTACAATATGCTTGTAATCATCTAGTAAAATATTAGGTGAATGTGAAACAATAATTGCTTGTCCGGAAAGATCATCTATATCCAAAATATCATGGATAATTTCCCTAAAACCATTATCTTGATTATTTAATATTCGATAGATATATTTAACTAGGCTTCTTTGCATATAAGGGTGTAAGTGTATTTCGGGTTCATCAAGACCGAGAACTACATTAGTGCTCTTCCGACAAAAAAATCGTTCAAGTTTCAATTCCGTGACAGAATCCTCTGTCAGATTTTGAAAATTTATCGTATATCCATCTTCTTTATCATCAATAGGTATTAGTAATTGTTGTATCTCATCCCAAGTAATACATTCTTGCTTTAAGAAGGTTTCTAAATGTGATTTGGACATAGAAGGGAGGCGAGAAATAATAACATTATTATTCCATTTCCTTGTATTTTTTAAGGAAATAAGCCTTTCTAATATAGATAGGACAAGTAAAATATAAAATTGGATACCTTGCCCACTTTTTTGGATATCAAATTCATCGCGATTTTTCAAGAGTAATATCCTACCTAGTAAATCAGCATGTTGATCTTGATCAGCAAAAGTCCCGATTCCCATCTCACGGACTGGTGTAATTTTTTCCAGGGTGTTATTTATTCGCCCAATAATTGGATTGATAATTTCATCCTTAAGCAAATCTTGACTAATGGAATCTTCTTTTATAGTCTCCCGAATTAAATAACTTAGGAATTTTCCTACACCACGATCTCTATCGAAATTTAATTCTTCCCTTGGAGTACGCATAGAATCGTATTTTATAAAGCTTAACTGATTAAAAAGTGCATAATTTACTTCGGTTGGATCAATTTCATAATTGTCTTTCCAGAAAACTATAAATTGGTCTTCAGGTGTATCCTGTTTAATTATGAAATTGACTTGTTTAGTATTTGATGAATCAAAATAATCTTCAAATATACCTAATTCCAATTCTGAAAGAGAAATAGATATAATAACTTCAATTGGGTTACTTTCATTAATAAAATCTTCTCGGACAAACGACCTATGATTAAAAATCGTATCAAGCAAATCAAGAAAATTTGATTTGCCTAAATCATTTTCGCCAACAAGAAAATTTATTTCGGGATGTAAAAAAACAATAAGTTCATCCAAATTTCGATAATTTTTTATTTCAACTGAAATAACTCTCATGACACTCCCTTTTCCTCCCGTGAAAAAAACCTAATTACGCTACAAGTTGTTTGATGGGAAAGATGTAATGGATAAATTCCATCTTTTTATTATTGTATTATGAGATTTGTCCTAATTAATCTAAAAACTTACTTTATTATGTATGGTTACTACAATAGAAATTCCCCTGCTCTTAATATAAATCACACTGGGGAATAATCTTATTCAAGATTAACAATTTTAAAAAGCAATATTTTTTTCAGTGGTTTTGAATAAGTCGATTTCTAACCTTTTTGCTGCATGGAGTCTCTATTACTGGAATTCAAGGAATATTTACACATTGTTATATCTGTAAATTATAAATAAAGATTCATTCCTCTTATTCGAATCCTTATTCGTTTCGTAAAACTGTCAACTTTTGTCAAGTTCTGTCTACAAACAAAAAAACCACCTTCTCAGGTGGTTCCTTCAGATAAAAAGGTAGCGGGGGTTGGACACTTGTACCCTTCAGGGTATTCGCCAAGACCTTCTGGTCTTTAAAACAAAAATGCCCCTGCAACTTACTCAGGGACATCTCTTTATTTAGTAGCGGGGGTTGGATTCGAACCAACGACCTTCAGGTTATGAGCCTGACGAGCTACCACTGCTCTACCCCGCAACGCGAATGACAATATTACCATGCCGGCAGGGTCGTGTCAAGCACCCCATCCCTTTTGCCCCTTTTTCTTATCTGATTCTGATACTTTCTGTCCGAATTCTTCGCTGGACGCGCGCGTCCACGGCCTGCATGAGAACGACTTCATCATGGCCGCCAAGACCGACCAGTTGTACACGGGGGAAAGTTAGGCTAGTTGTCCAGGTAGGCCTGCGCCCACAGTTCCAGGCACAGCAGCCCCCACACACTGCGCCCGAACGCCCGTTCGGAATCCAGCAGCGGCGCGACCTGATCCAGGTTGAACCAGCCGCGCCGGCGCGCGCGCTCGCTCAGCAGCGTGTCGCGCACGAAGCCACGCACGGGTTCGCGTTGGTACCATTCCGACAGCGGCACTGGGAAACCCATCTTGTCGGTGCGCTCCACAATGGCCTGCGGCAGCAGCTGGCTCACCACTTTGCGGAAGATGTGCTTGGAGCGCCCGCCTTCGAACTTGATAGCCGGCGGCATGCTGGCCGCCAATTCCACGATGCGGTGGTCCAGCAGCGGCACACGCGACTCCAGCGAAACCATCATGCTGGTGCGGTCTTCCACATGCAGCAGCGCCGGCAGCATTGTCAACAGGTCGAAGCGCGTCATCTTGTTGATGTAGGACTTCGAGCCGCCCGAGTTGAAGATGTCGCTGAAAGCCTCGAAGGTGCTATATCCGTTAACTGGTGCGGCCAAATCGCCGCTCAGCAGGCTCTTCATTTCCATACCGCGGTCCACCAGGCGGTAATAGCGCGCGGCCTGCGAATCGAACAGCCCGTCGCTCCAGAAATAGCGCAGCATGGGCTCGTAGCCCTTCAACTGGGTCAGGTTGGGCAGAATGGTGTCGAAGCTGACCACGTACTTGGCGTCTTCCTGCGTACCCTGGATGCCGCCGCGAATGCACTCTTCCAAATAAGCCACCAGGTAACGCGTGTACCCGCCGAAGACCTCATCGCCGCCCTGGCCTCCCAGCACAACCTTCACGTTCTGCTTGGCCAGCTGCGAGACCATCAACTGCGGGAAGATGCCCGGCCCGGCGGCCGGTTCGTCCATGGCGTACACCAGCTTGGGCAGCAGCTTCACGAAGTCGTGCTCCGTGGGAAAGATCTCGTGATGGATGCTGCCGGCTTTCTCGGCCGCCATGCGCGCGTAGGCAGTCTCGTCGTAGCGCGGGCTTTCCTTGAAGCCGCCCGAAAAGGTATGGATGGGGTTGTCCAGCAGCGAGGCTGCCAGGCAGGTGACAGTAGAGGAATCCAGCCCGCCGCTCAGGTGCGTGCCCACCGGCACGTCCGCGCGCAGTTGGATGCGCACCGCGTCTTCCAGCAAACGGGTCAGTTGGTATTCAAAATACTCGGCTGTGTGGTCGGTATCGACGGTGAAGTCCAGGTTCCAATACTTCTGGATATTCAGTTCGCCGCCGGCGCTCAGCTCCAGCCAGCAGCCCGGCTCCAGCTTGCGCACGTTATTGAACAGAGTCTTGTCGCCCAGGCAGAACTGGAAGGTCAGGTAGTCGGCCATGCCCTGCGGGTCCACGGCGCGTCCCACCTGCCCGGAGGCGAGGATGGCTTTGATCTCGGAGCCGAACACGAATTGCTCGGCGTCTTTATAATAGTAGAAGGGTTTGATGCCCAGCCGATCGCGCGCGGCGAACAGCTTGCGTTCCTGGCTGTCCCAGATAACAAACGCGAACATGCCGTTCAAGCGCTTGACCGCGTCCGGCCCTTCCAGCATAAACAGGCGCAGAATGACTTCGGTATCAGAATTGGAGAAGAACTGCACACCCTTGCCGGCCAATTGCTGGCGCAGCTCGACGTAGTTGTAAATCTCGCCGTTGTAGACAATCCAGTAGCGCCCGGATTCTTCCCGCATGGGCTGGTGACCGGCCTGCGACAAGTCGATGATGCTCAGGCGCAGGTTGGAAATGCCCAGGTTTTCATCTGTGTAGAATCCGCGATCATCCGGCCCGCGGTGGCCGATGCTGTCCGCCATGCGGTGCAGCGTACTTTCTTCCACCTTGTGTCCTTTATCAATATTGTAGATGCCGCAAATTCCGCACATGAATCCTCACTTATAAGTTGATGCGTGAAGCCGTACTGCGGGTCTTCAGGCTGTCCAGGCGGTAGCGCTCTACGGCCGCCATCGGGTCCTCACGGTACAACTTCCACAGTCCGCGGTACTGGCTGCGCCAGCCGCCGAAAGGCCACCAATACAACATGCCCATGGTAAGGTAGCCCAGCATGGTCACGCTGCCGATCATTTTGCTGCCGCCCTTCTTCTGGTCGTAACGCAGCACAAAGGGCACTTCCGCGAAGCGGCAGCCCATGACCTTCAGTTTGACGATGATCTCAAGCGTGGAGGTAAAGCCCAGCCCGCGCATCTGGATCAGGTTGTTGCCATAGATTTCCAGCGCGTCCTGGATAACCGCCACGCGGTAAGCGCGGAAGCCGCAGGAATAATCGCGCACGCCCTTGACGGCAAACACCATGCGCATGAACAGGTTGGCCATGCGGCTGATAAAGGCGCGGTAGTTGTTGACGCCCAATTGACCGCCGCCCGGTTGGAAACGCGAGGTGTTGACCACGTCGAAACCCTGGTTAAGCTTTTCGATCATGCTGAACATATACTTGGGTTCGTGCGTATCGTCGCCTTCCACGCGCACCAGGTAATCGTCGCGTTCGGCGTGCCAGGCAATATATTCAAAACCGTCGCGTTCAGTCTCGCCCAGCCCGCGGTTGATGGGATGTTCCAGCACCACCAGGTTGAGATCATTCTTGGACTGTTCCAGGATCTCGGCGGTGCTGTCCGTACTGCCGTCGTTGACCACCACCAGGCGGTATTCGTTATCGCCCAGGACTTCTTTGATCTTGACCAATAAATCGGGCAGGTCGGTTTCTTCGTTATAGGCTGGTAATAAAATCCAGATCATGCCTTTCCTTACATACTGAAATCACCCAGGCGGACAAGGTCCAGCCCGGCTTTGGAAACTTCCATTTTATCCCACAAGTTGCGTCCGTCCACCAATACCGGTGTTTTCAGGGCCGCTTTCAATTTGGCGAAATCCAGACTTTTATACTGCGAATGGGCTGTGATCAACACCGCCGCGTCGCAATCTTTGGCCTTTTCGTACAGGTCGCCGGCAAATTCCGCCACGTAAGGGTCGTGCACCACAGCCTGGCCGCCCTCGGCTTCCAGCGCCTTGATGAAGTACTGGCTGGGGGCGTCGCGCGTATCATCGGAATCTTCCAGATAAGCGTAGCCCAGCAACAGGATACGTTTGCCGTTCAGGTCCTTGATGCGTCCTTTCAGCAGGTCCAGCATGTGGCCGGGCATGAAAGAGTTGATGTCGCGCGCCGCGGGAATCAGGCGCACGCGCACGTCCAAGCCCTTGACGCTGCTGGCCAGCAGCCAGGGATCCTTGGGGATGCAGTGCCCGCCCACGCCCGCGCCGGGCAGCAGCATTTCGCGCCCGGGCGATTTGCGCACCAGTTCGCGCACGCGCCACACGTCGGCGCCCAGCGCCTCGCAGATCATAGCGGTCTCGTTGGCAAAGGCAATCTGTACATCGCGATAAGTGTTTTCGACCGTCTTGACCAGCTCGGCAGTGATCCAGTCGGCGGTGTCCAGGTCGGCCGCCACGATGTTGCCGTACAGCGCGCGCATGGCCGCCGCGCTATCGGGCGAATCACCGCCCACCACGCGGCTCATGCTATTGAGATTCTTGAGCAGTTTACCGGGCATAACCCGTTCGGGGCAGTTGCCCAGGTAAAAGCCCTGCCCGACCTTGCGTCCGGTATTCTCTTCCAGGATAGGTAGCACCACATTCTGCATGGTGCCGGGCATGATGGTGGATTCAATCACCACCAGCGCGCCTTCTTTCAACACGGCAGAAAGCGACTTGAGCGCCGCCCGCAGCGCTTCGTATTCGGGGATGTGCGCGTGGTTGACGGGTGTTTCCACGTCCACCAGTACCACATCCACGTCTTTCAGTTCAGCGTAATCGGTGGTGGCGTGCAGCTTGCCGCTTTTCACCACACCGGCGATTAGTTCGGACAAACCGGGCTCGTCGCCCTCGATGGGCGAAATGCCCTGGTTGATGCGATCCACGCGCTCGGCTTTGACGTCCACGCCGGTCACATTAAAACCGCGTTGGGCGAACAATGCCGCCACCGGCAGGCCCACGTAACCCAGACCGATCACCGCCAGCTTGGCGCTGTGGTCCTCAATTTTTTTCTGCAGTTCGTTTTGGGACATACTAAACCTCGATCACCTGGTGCTTAACGCCTGATTCCACCAGCGCCAATGACAGGCGCAGTGCTTTCAGACCGTCTTCACCGGTTACCGGAACGGTTGTGTCGTTTTTTACCGCGTCGAGAAAAGCCTGGATTTCCGCCTTGAGCGGTTCCTGACGTTTCAGGTCGTAGCGGATCATCTTGCCTTCGCTTACGCCGCGGATGCTCTTAATGCCGGCCCATAATTCACCGGTGGCCTGAGAATTCTCGTAGAAATACAAATCCTGCAGCAAGTCGTCCACGCGGAACATGCCTTTTTCACCCAGCACCAGCGTCTCGCGGATCTTGGTGGGGGTCAGCCAGTTGATTTCCAGCGCGGCGGTGATGCCGTGCGGGAAGCGCAGCAGGCCGAAGAGCATATCTTCGTGGTCGGTGTGAATGCGCTGTTCGGTTTCGGCAAACACGCGCAAGGGATCCATGCCGGTCAGGAAGCGCATGATGTCCACATCGTGCGGGGCCAGGTCGACCACCACACCCACGTCGCGGATGCGCGCCGGGAAAGGCCCCGCGCGCCGGCAGAAGATCTGGAAGATCTTGCCCAGCTCACCGGCATCCAGGCGGGCCTTCAGGGCCTGCATGGCCGGGTTGAAGCGGATGATGTGGCCCACCATCAGCTTGCGGTTCATTTCCCGCGCTATATCAATCAGGCGCTGGCCTTCTTCCACCGTGGAAGCGATCGGCTTTTCCACCAGCACATTCACCCCCGCGCGCAGCGCGAAGGTTGCCACCTGCTCGTGTTCGGAAGTGGGCACGGTGATGGAAACCGCGTCCGGTTTTTCATTTTCGATCAATTTGCGGTAGTCGGTGTAAGCTGGTACCTGAAAACGCGATTTGAGTGTTTCCAAACGTTCGGCGCTGACATCCGAGATACCCACCAGCTGCACGCCATCCAATTCGGAATAGACCCGCAGATGGTTGAACCCCATCGACCCGACGCCAATGACTGCGACTCGCATCTCAGCCTACGCCATGAATTCGTTGATCTTGGCGACCACGAAATCGAGGTCGGCTTGACTGAGCGAAGGATGCACGGGGATGGAAAGCACTTCCTCGGCGGCTTTTTCCGCCTCAGGAAAGCTCAACTTGCCGAACATTTCTTCATAAAAGCCTTGCTGGTTGATGGGTAGCGGGTAATAGATCTCAGAACCAATCTCGTTTTCCTTTAAATACTCCCGCAGCGCGTCGCGTTTGCCTTCCGGGACGCGGATGGTGTACTGGTGATAGATGTGTTCGCATTCCTTGGGCACGTAAGGCGTAGTCACGCCCATGAGGTGCGCGTCGTAGTAAGCCGCGTTCTCCCGCCGCTTGGCGTTGAAACCGGCCAACTTGCCCAACTGCGCCAGGCCAATGGCCGCGTGCACGTCGGTCATGCGCAAGTTGTAGCCCAATTCGTCGTGGTAATAACGGCGGCGCATGCCGTGATTGCGCAGCACACGCGCTTCTTCGGCTACCGCGTCGTCATTGGTGGTGAGCATGCCGCCCTCGGCGCTGGTCATGTTCTTGGTCGGGTACAGGCTGAAGGCGCCCGTGCCAAAGGAACCGGCGCACTTACCGTCGAATTTGGCGGTATGCGCCTGGCAGGCGTCTTCGATCACCAGCAGGTTATGCTTTTTGGCAACGGCCATAATGGCGCCCATATCCGCGCACAACCCATACAGATCAATGGGCAGGATAGCTTTGGTCTTGGGGGTAATGACCGCTTCGATCTGGCTGACGTCCATGTTGAAGGTGCGCGGATCGATATCCACAAAGACCGGTTTGGCGCCGACGTACAGCACCGAGTTGGCCGAAGCGATAAAGGTAAAGGGTGAGGTAATCACTTCGTCGCCCGCGCCAATACCGTTGGCCAGCAGCGCCAGATACAGCGCGGTGGTGCCGGATGTGGTGGCAACAGCGTGTTTCACGCCGCATGCTTCGGCAAAGGCTTTCTCGAAGGCCGCCACACGCGGGCCTTGCGCCAAAATGCCGGAGTCCAAAACTTCCAGAACTGCTTTCTTCTCTTCTTCACCAATTACAGGTTTAGCGATTGATATCATTTTGCTTCCATCCATATCTTTTCATCGATTTCAATTTTCCGAGCGCACCTGGGGCACTGCGCTACAACCACACCGGCTTTTGTTTCCACTTTTTCCAGCTTCTCGCCGCAGGGGCAGACAAAGCCGCGTAAACGCGCCGGGTTTCCGAAAACCAGGCCGTAATCCGGTATATCGCGTGTTACCACGCTGCCGGAGCCGACCATGGCCCAATTGCCTAAAGTGATGCCGCAGCGGATGGTTGAGTTCGCGCCAATAGCCGCGCCGCTCTTCACCAGTGTCAGGGAGACTTCCCAGTCATCCGCCGCTTTGGGGCTGCCGTCGGGGTTGATGGCACGCGGGCGCATGTCATTGGTGAAGCAGGCATGCGGACCCACAAAAACCCCATCCTCAATGGTCACACCATGATAAACCGAAACGTAATTCTGAATTTTGACGTTGTTCCCAATCTGCACGCCTTCATCCACAAAAACGCCTTTACCCAGAATGCAATTCTCTCCGATTTTTGCACCCGGGCGAATCTGGCCTTGATGCCAGATTTTGGTTCCCTCGCCAATTTGCGCGGAATCAGCCACATCCGCGGTTGCATGAATATAAGGAGCCATTGACCACCTCCTGGTCAGTTTTGTAATAAGATATTGATGATTTTATCAGCAGCGTGCCCATCACCATAGATTTGAGGGCGTTCAATATTGGGATGAAAGTCATCAAATCGGGCTTTGATGGCACTGCTATTGGTGCCGGTCAGGCAGTTCCAGCCGGCTGTCACAGTCTCTACCCATTCAGTTTCTTCGCGCAGGGTAATGCAGCGCACTCCCAGCAGATACGCTTCTTTCTGGATCCCGCCGGAATCGGTCAGGATGCAGTCGGCATTGGCTTCCAGCATGAGCATGTCCAGGTAACCCACCGGTTCGATCACGCGCAGGTTGGCCGGCACGTCCAAACCGAACTCGGCGATCATCTTCTGCGTGCGCGGGTGCATGGGGAAAATTAGGGGCATATCAATCTGCGCCAGGCCGGACATAATCTGGCCCAGTTTTTCACGATCGTCCACATTGCCGCTGCGGTGCACAGTTACCAGCGCATATCCGCCGGGTTTCAAATCCAACGTACTTAAAATGGAAGATTTCTGTTTCGCAATCTCGGTAAACATGAACAGCGCATCCGCCATCACATCACCCACCTGATGCACGCCCTCAACGACACCTTCTTTCTTTAAGTTATCCACGGCCTGGTCTGTCGGGCAGAACAACAGGGCGGACAAATGGTCGCTGATGACGCGGTTGATCTCTTCCGGCATGGAACGGTTGTAGGAACGCAAACCGGCTTCGACGTGCGCAATGGGAATTTCGCGTTTGGCGGCCGCCAGCGCACCCGCCAGGGTGGAGTTGGTGTCGCCGTAAACGATGACCCAATCCGGCTGCACCTGCTCGAGATAACAATCAATACCCAGCAGCATGCCGCTGGTCTGTTCGGCGTGGCTTCCGCCGCCGATGCCTAAATTAATGTCTGGTTTAGGTAAGTTCAGCTCGGCAAAAAACAACTGGGACATGTTTTCGCTGTAATGCTGCCCAGTATGCAGAAAATACTCTTCTCCCTGATCTCCAAAAGCCCTGGAGACCATGGCTGCTTTGACGAATTGAGGTCTTGCCCCAACCATGTGAATGGTTTTCATAAATCTCGGAAATTCTATCATAAATCACCTAAACGGCATTTGGACATTATTTCTACACAAAGTAAACCAATAAAGTACCTTTCGCTATTGTTGCTGATAAAATATTAGGTAATGATCGAAAATTTCCAGATTGCGCAGACTAAATTAATCACTCCGCAACGGCGAAAGGAGCTTCTATCACGCCCCCGCCTGCTGGAAATGATGAGCGATTTGCTCGATTTCCGCCTGATCATTGTGGCTGCTCCGGCTGGATACGGCAAGACTTCCTTATTAATAGACTTCGCCTCACAATTTGATTGGCCGGTGTGCTGGTTCTCGCTCGATCCGCTTGATCAGGATTTTGAACGCTTCCTGGCCTATTTCATCCATTCCATCAAATTCAAGTTCCCGGAATTCGGTGATGCCTCATTACGCGTGTTGGAAAGCAGCCCGGTGGACCAGCTCAACCAGGATTATCTGATTTCCACGCTCACCAACGATATTTACGACCACATCACCGAACACTTTGTGATCGTGCTGGACGACTACCATTTACTGAAATCCAACCCGATAATCGATCAATTCCTGAGCAATTTCATCCAACGCGCCGACGACAACTGCCATATTGTCATTACCTCGCGTAAACTGCTGACCTTCCCCGACCTGCCGCTGATGGTGGCCCGTTCACAAGTCGGCGGTTTATCCGTTGAAGAACTGGCTTTCCTGCCTGATGAAATTGAAGAACTGTTCGACAAAATATTCAACAAGCCCATTAACAACGACGAAGCGCTGTCGCTGGCTACCCGTACGGAAGGCTGGATTACCGGGCTGCTGCTCACTTCTCAAATGCTAAAAAGCGGCATGGGCGACCAGATCAAAGTCTCGCGCGCTTCCGGTATCGGTCTGTATGAATACCTGGCGCAGCAGGTCCTGGATCAGCAGCCGGATTATATTCGTGATTTCATGCTGAATTCTTCCATCCTGGAGGAATTCAATGCCGCAATGTGCAAGGAAGTTATCGGTAAAGCGCTGCAAAAACAACAAAAATGGGGCGATCTGCTCTACCACGTTATCCAGCACAACCTGTTCGTGCTGCCGGTGGATGATGAATACAGCTGGGTGCGCTACCATCATCTCTTCCGTGATTTTTTGCAAAGTACCATTCAAAGAGAACGCCCACAGGACGCTCGCGCAATTAAGGAAAAACTGGCGGAATATTACTCCGCCAAAAAAGACTGGGAACGTGTTTTTGAGATTTATTCCGCGCTTTCTGATTCCAAAGCGATTGTCAAATTAATTGAGAAAGCCGGTTCCACCTTCATCGCCCGCGGCAAACTAAACAAACTGGCCGAATGGCTGGACGCCCTGCCGGATGACGTCATTATGAACAACCCCGCCATCTTGTCAATGAAAGCCAGTGTGGCCACCAGCCAGAGCAGCATCCAGGAAGGTAAAGAACTGCTGGACAAAGCAATGGCACTGCTGCGGCAAAACCATGAAGAAGCAAGCCTGGCTGACACGCTCATCCGGCGTTCAGCGGTATTACGCATGTTAGGTAATTACGACGAGGCTATGCAGGACGCTGAAGAAGCACTGGACCTCACGCGTACCGCTCCCTACCTTTCTCATCTGTTCTCCGAAGCTCTGCGTGCCAAAGGGGTCAACTTACTGGAAACCGGAAATCTTTCCAGCGCCCTAGAGTACTACAAAAAAGCCATGCAGGTCTGCCAGCAGAATAATATGGAAGAAGACGTCGCCCGTATTCAGGTTGAAATGGGTGTAATTTATGAAAAAATGGGGAAATATGCGTCGGCGGAAAATGCCTACGAAAAATCACTGACTTATTGGCAATCGGTCAGCGATTCCATCTGGCAGCCAACCATACTAAATAATCTGGGGGTCGTGCAGCATTTGTCCGGTGATTTTTCAAACTCATTCTATAATTTTGAAAAAGCGCTGCATTACGCACACGCCGCCGGCGACCGGCGCGTTGAAGGTTATTCATTGGCCTCCATCGGAGACCTGTACAAAGACCTGGATGCCAATGCGGAAGCGCTGGATGCATACCAGCAGGCTATGGAAAAAGCGCGCCAGGTTGAGGATCAGTTTCTGATCTTCTATTTAAAAATGGCCCGCGCGCGCATGAACCTGATTGACCGGCAATACAAAAAAGCCGAGATGCAGATTCGCTCGGCCCAATCAGTAGCAAAAAAAAGCGGCTCCTCCTATGAAATCAACAAATACCGTCTGGAACAGGCTGCCCTGGATTTTGCCAATAAAGAATATTTGAAAGCGCAGGAACAGTTACAGATCACATCTTCATATTTCAAAGAAGAGGGATTTGTTGAAGACGGAGTACGGTCTGAAATTCTACTCTTCCTGTGCCTGATTAAAACCGGAGATTATCCGCAAGCCGAAAACACAATCAAGAATTTCTTGAACCATATCGACGACCCGGACCGCAACATACCCAGCTTGTCTATTTTGAACGAACTCAAGCAGGATTTAAATTCCTTCTCCAATAACAAAGAATTCAAAACCTACTTCTCGGATATATTCTCTTATCTGGACGATTACCAAACCCTCACGCAGAAAAATCGCCGCAAGATTCGCAAAGAAGCTTCGGTCGTTCCCTTTGCTCCCGCCCGCTTCGACATCAAAGCCTTTGGAAAAGCCGAGGTCTGCATCGGGAATCAAACGCTGGCCATTTCCGATTGGAAAACACAAACCTCGCGCGATCTATTTTTCATGTTCCTGGCGCACCCGGAAGGGCTGACAAAGGAAGAAGTCGGTCTTGTCTTTTGGCCGGACTCTTCCTCTTCCGAATTAAAACTGCGCTTCAAAAATGCCATTTACCGTATGCGCCACGCAATCGGATCAGAAGCCGTTTTATTCCAGGACAATATCTACCAATTCAATCGCGCTATTGATTACGAATATGACGTGCAAAACTTCATCTCCGCCATCACCCGCGCAAAGGACGAAAAAAATCTCAAAAAAAAGAAAGCGGATTTGATCAATGCCATCAATCTTTACAAAGGTCCATATTTACCGGAAATCAATGAAATATGGGTTATGGCAGATAGACAAAAATACCTGGAGATGTATTTAAAAGCCGTGGACGAGCTGACCAGCATTTGTATTCAGAACAAGGAATACGATGAGGGAATTAGCTACTGCCAGCAAGCATTGAAAGAAGACCTGTGCAACGAAGAACTGCACCGTAGGTTGATGGAAATCTATTCCGCCCTGGGAAACAAGGCCGCTTTATCCAAGCAATATACCATCTGCGTTAAAGTTCTCAAATCAGAACTAAGCGCCAAACCCTCACCGCAGACAACCGATCTCTACAACAAACTGATTATTGCAAATTCCTAGTATCCCCTAACCAGCTGATCAAACATTCAGGGTTTTCCGATATTCGTCCAGGTGGATGGCTTTGTACATCCCGGCGCGTTCATACAGGCGGTAGGCGTTTTCATTACTGCTTTCTACGCCTAACCCGACCTTATGGTAGCCGCGCTGCTTGAAAGCTTTGAAAGAGTGCTGTAATAAAGCGGTTCCTAATCCGCGCTTGCGGAAAGGTTCAGTTACTGCCAACTGCCGTACCCAGCCGATATCTTCATACGGGAAACACAAACAAGTTCCTACGATATTATCCCCATTCAACGCCAGGAACCACAAATCGGAATGATAGAGGTCGGCTCGCATCATGAACTCTCGCCATTCGTCAAAGGGCTGGTCAGGATGATCCGGTTTGCGGAATGCCTCCTGAATGACTGCATGGATATGGCGGTCGTCGATGCCCGTTTTCGCATTGCGGACCTCCACCCCTTCAGGCCATTGCGGATCCGGCAGATTCCCATCGATGTCAATGTGCATATTGTAGATAAAACGATTGATGCGGTAACCGGCATCTTCCAGGATTTTCTTCTGGTAATCCACTGAATCTGATATATGCGTCACCACATTCTTCATTAATGGATCGCCCGCTTCCCGAAGTTGGTTGGCAGCCCGGCCTTCACATAGCACCAATAAACCCAGGAATAACTCATCGTTTTCTGTTCCGGGATCGTCATAGATCGCCAGACGCTTTCCATCTCTCCAGGGCAGTACAGCACTGTAGCCTTTTAAAACGCCATCGTGATTGAAAGCCAACCATGCGTCCTGATTAAGGTCAATTTGACGCCAATCATATTTTAAATCTTCCAGATCGGAATCCGGCTGGCCAACATCACGAATATCGCATCGAATCAGTAGGTCAAGAACAGATTGCTGATCAGTTTCATCCGGCCTTCTCAAATAATACTTTTCCAACATATCAGATACCCGCACCCTTTCTATTACATCCGGATATATTGAAGCATTTTTTTAGAATCAATGATTGATAATAATGCTGATAAATCCAGAGCTTACATATGTGAAAAGATTTAATAAAAATTGTTTGATCAGGTGGCATTATAACATTTCCCATAACGTAAAAAGCAATTTGTAAAGTGAAAGGTCTTAAATCAGCACAGCCGCGTGTTGTTTTTTAAAGAACAATAAAAAAAAAGATTTCGGCATAAACGTGAAAATCATCACGAAAAAAAGTGACATTTGTTGACAATTCAATGGATGTATGGCATAATCCGCCCAATTAACCATTAATATTAAAAAAAACGAGCTTATCGTTATATTGACAGCTTTGAAAAACGCCGAAATTTTATCGGGTTGTCGATACCAAATTAGAGGGTTGCAGTTTCATAACATAATTATTTCCTTGAAGCCCATTTCGTATAAAACGGAGTGCTTCTAGCAATTTAGAACTATTTAATATAAGGAGGTGATGTCCTTTTATCAAATGAGAACCAGAAATTTCACAACAGAACAAAAAAATAAAACAATCAACGTCAAAGGAGTTGAGAAGATGAAAAAGAACGTATTATTATCAATTGTTGTTTTGTTCGCTTTAGCTTTAGCGGCTTGCGCACCTGCAGCCGATACCGCTGCTGAAGCACCGGCCGCCGCGGAAGGTGACACCATCAAAGTTGCAAGCCTTTCCCCGCTCACCGGCCAAAACCCCACTTTCGGGGAATCCACCAAAAATGGCTTTATGATGGCCGTAGAAGAATGGAATGCCAATGGCGGCATCCTCGGCAAGCAGATTGAACCCATCGTGGAAGACAGCCAGTGCGCCCCCGACCCGGCTGTGAACGCTGCCAACAAGGTCATCGATCAGGATGGCGTACACTACATCGTTGGTGAAGTTTGCTCCTCCGCTTCCATCCCGGTATCCGAAATCGCCGAGGAAAAGGGCATTCTGATGATCAGCCCCACCTCTACCAACAAAGACGTAACCTTGAACCTCGACGGTTCCACCAAAGACATGGTTTTCCGCGCTTGCTTCATCGATCCTTTCCAGGGTCTGGTAATGGCAAAGTTCGCTTCCGACCAGGGTTACACCAAAGCCTTCGTCATGTCTGATCAGGGCAACGACTACGTACGTGGTCTGGCCGAAGTATTCTCCGAGAAATTTGTTGAATACGGTGGCGAGATTGTTGGCTCGGAAACCTATACTGGTACCGACACTGACTTCTCCGCCATTCTGACCAAGGTTGCCGATAGCGGCGCCGAAGTTCTCTATCTGCCTGATTACTACAATGTAATCAATCTGGTGGCTGCCCAGGCCAAACAATTAGGCATCACCGCCGTAATGATGGGCGCCGATGGTTGGGATTCCTCCGACCTCGACATTGCTGCTGCCGATGGCGGTTATTACTCCAACCACTATTCCCCCGACGATACTCGTGACGTCGTTGTGAATTGGGTTGCCAAGTACACCGAGGCCTATGGTTCCACCCCGGATGCTCTAGCCACCCTGGCATATGACGCCACCAATTTGCTCTTCGCCGCCATTGAGAAAGCCGGCGTAGACGATGCCGCCGCCGTTGCGGCTGCCATGGAAGAAATATCCTATGAAGCAGTTTCCGGTACAGTTACTTTTGATGAACAGCATAACCCAACCAAGAGCGCTGTTGTGCTCCAGGTAAAAGACGGTGCGATCAGCTTCGTCGCTTCCGTTGCTCCCTAATTTTCACTAGATTTTACAGATATGGGCGGTCTTCAAGGAGGCCGCCCTTATAAATTACTCCACCCAGAAAGCAGGAAAACCCTATGGAAAGGAAAAACCAAAATCCAATTGTTAACTGGATTGTCAAGAGTAAAATCCTGGGAATCCTTTTCTTTGTTATCATTGGTGCTACTGCAGTCTTCAAGCTTGGTACTGCCCTATTCGATAACCCCTCGTTGTTCTTACAGCAAGTCGTCAATGGACTTCAACTTGGTTTTGTCTATGCCCTGATCGCCCTCGGTTACACAATGATTTATGGCATCATCCAATTGATCAACTTCGCCCATGGTGATGTGTTCATGGTGGGCGCTTTTGCCAGTTTCTACAGCATTTCCCGTTACAATGTCCACTTATGGTTTCAGAATCTTTTCCCCTCTGTGCCGGCCGTGATCGCACAGGCCATCGGAGCGGTAACGGTCGTATTGGTTTCCATGGTTGTTTGCGCCTTATTGGCCTTTACCATTGAGCGCATTGCTTACAAACCGCTGCGAACTGCCCCCCGCATCTCAGCTCTGATTACTGCTATCGGCATTTCTTTTTTCCTGGAATACTATGGTGCTTTGGGCTTTGTTTTTACTCCCAATTACATCACTTACGAACGTCCCTTTGAAGTAACAAGCTGGTATATCGGCCCCGAAGGCTTCGGATCCATCCAGGCCGGCGTTGCGACACCACCGCACAGTTTGATCTTTTCCAATATCTTTTTGATCATCGTTTTGGCGTCTGTTTTCCTTTTGTTAGTTCTGCAATATATTGTCAAGCGGACTAAGATTGGAAAAGCCATGCGCGCTGTTGCGTATGATAAACCAACTGCGCGCCTGATGGGCATTAATTCCGATGCGGTTATTTCCATCACATTCGCGCTTGGAGCCGCTCTGGCTGGTGCTGCCGGTGTTCTTTACGCAATCGCCTACCCGCAAGTTATCTTCTCAATGGGTATCATTCCTGGTATGAAAGCATTTGTGGCTGCGGTTGTAGGCGGTATTGGCAGTATTCCAGGTGCGTTCATCGGCGCATTGATCATGGGTCAAGCGGAAACTTTAAGCGCGGCGTATATCTCAACCCCCATGCGTGATGCCATTGCCTTCAGTCTGCTTATCGTTGTTTTGCTCATCCGGCCAAAAGGTATCATGGGCGAGACTTCCAGTGAGAAAGTTTAGGTGAAGATATGAATCGTCTAAATAAAACTTCAATTTTCTTTCTGGTTGGGGCAGTTGTGCTATTCGGAATTGTCCAAGCTCTGATTTCAACCGGTATCATTAACACCTTTTGGAGCACCATTGTGCTCCTGGCAGGCGTCATGGCCATCGTTGCTCTGGGATTGAACCTGATCTACGGTTTCAATGGGCAATTCTCATTGGGCCAATACGGTTTCTACGCCATTGGCGCTTACACTGCCGCAGACATCACCTACCGTTGGGTCCAGTTGCACAGCGCATCCGGTTTAACTGTCATATTAATGATTTCCATCCTGGTCGGCCTGGTTATTTTCCTGATCCGCGGAGTCGTTTCCAAGATTCGGGGGATGGATACGCTGTCTGCCTTCGCCCTTTACCTGGCAGGTGTTTTAATAGCTATTTTTATTGCTACCAGACTGGGCATGTTAATTGCCAATCCGGTTACAGCGTTGTTCAATCTCATGCCCGAAAAAATAGCGCAGTATGTCGTTTACTTGATTGCGGTCCTTTTGGGCGGCTTGATCGCCGGTGAGGTCAGTTTCTTATTCGGTCTTCCGGTTCTAACGCTGGGTTCCGACTATTTCGGCATTGCCACACTGGGTTTCACGATTATCGTGAAAGTTCTTCTGGATAATTCCGACACCATGCTGGGCTTCGATGAAATGAAAGGCGCGCGCGGCATGATCGGTATTCCCAAGATTACATCCTGGGCTATTGTATTTGTTTTTCTGCTCATAACGATCATTGTCATCCGCAATCTATTAAATTCGAGTTATGGCCGCGCTATTGTTTCTATCCGGGAAGATGAAACAGCCGCTACATCCATGGGCATCGATGTGGCTTTTTATAAGACTGTTACCTTTGTAATCGGCAGCATTTTCGCAGGGATCGCTGGCGGTTTATATGCTCATATCAACGGCTTCCTGCACCCCAACACATTCAGCTTCGTCAAATCGTTTGATCCCTTGATTGTAGTGGTATTCGGCGGTCTGGGCAGCGTTACCGGCACCGTAGGCGCGGCTTTCGGATGGGCCCTGGTTTTGGAAGGTGTCTTACGCCTGGTCCTGCCGGAAGGTTTTGAAACCTGGCGTTATGTGATCTACCCCACATTATTATTAATCATGATGCTGCTGAAACCGAATGGGTTGTTCGGCAATTATGAAATCCCATTCATCCGCTCCATTGTTCCACCCTTGAAAGAAAAAACAGCAGATGATGGAACCGCAAAGGAGGTAACATAATGGCTGCGAACACCAACACAACCCCCATCCTTGAATTGCGCAAGCTGTGCCGATATTTCGGCGGTTTGAAAGCAGTCAACGAAGTCGATCTGGTTCTGCAACCTCATGCGCTCAACGGCTTGATTGGCCCAAACGGATCCGGCAAGACCACAATTTTCAATGTGATTACCGGTATTTATGAGCCGACCGGCGGCGAAGTTGTTTTTGAAGGCCAAAGCATCGGCGGCTTCGACCCCTATATCATCAACCAAATGGGAATTGCCCGTACCTTCCAAAACATCCGCCTCTTCCCAAACCTGACTGTTCTAGACAATGTGCGTATTGCCTATCACACTCACGCCGGATACAGCATGAGCGACGCAATCATACACAGTAAACACTTCGACAAAAAAGAAAATGAATTAACTGAGAAAGCACAGGATTTTCTGCGCGTTTTCAATCTGCAAGATCGCCAGGCAGAAATTGCCCGCAACTTGCCTTATGGCGAGCAAAGGCGTTTGGAAATCGCACGCGCACTCGCGTCCAGTCCCAAACTGCTGCTGCTGGATGAACCCGCGGCCGGTATGAATCCGAAGGAAGCCATCACGTTGATGGAATTGATCCACTTCATCCGCGATAAATTCGATCTGACTATTTTATTGATCGAACATCAAATGCGCGTGGTAATGGGAATTTGTGAACATATCACCGTTATGGACTTTGGACAGGTGATTGCACGCGGTTCTGCCCAAGACGTTCAGAAGGACAGCCATGTTATCGAAGCTTACCTTGGACCTGGTGCTGCTGAGCTTTCCAAGCAATATTTGAAGGAGAGAAAGCAATGATGCTCGAAGTTGATAAAATCAATGTTTTTTACGGCGCGATCCACGCTCTGACCGATATCAGTTTCAATGTTGAAGAAGGGGAGATCGTTGCCCTAATTGGCGCCAACGGAGCTGGAAAAAGCACATCATTGAAGACTCTCTCTGGTCTGCTGCATCCTACCACAGGCAGCATCCGCTTCCTGGAAGAAGATATTTCCACCAAAGCAGCCGAAGAAATCGTGCGCAAAGGCATTATTCACGTTCCGGAAGGACGCAAGATTTTTGCTCCGTTGACCGTTATGGAAAACCTGGAAATGGGCGCATTCCTTCAGAATGATAAAGACCAAATCGCCTGTGATATTCGCAGCGCGTTCGAACGTTTCCCGCGCTTGAAGGAACGTCAAAACCAGTTGGGCGGCACTTTATCAGGCGGTGAGCAGCAAATGCTTGCTATTGCCCGCGGCTTGATGTCCCATCCCAAGCTGATGTTATTGGACGAACCTTCCATGGGTTTGGCCCCAGTTCTGGTTGAGCAGATTTTCGAAATCATCCAGGAAATCAACAAGCAGGGAACCAGCATCCTTCTGGTTGAACAAAATGCGAAAATGGCGCTATCAATTGCAAACCGCGCATACGTTCTGGAAACCGGCAGCGTTGTACTCGAAGGTGCTGCCAAAGAAGTGATGGAGAATTCCTCTGTCATCCAAGCGTATCTGGGCGGCTAGAAAGATAGGAGATGTGATATGAGTGTATTTCAAAAAGTAATGTTTTTCTTTCTGCTTCCGGCTATCGGAGTTGTGTTATATCCGCCTTCTGTCATCGGCAGTGCCTATTCCGCCATTGGGGTAGTGTTCCTTTTCTTTCTTGTCCTGGCAGCAATTTTATGGCGCGGTCGTTCAAAAGCGTTGACATTCATGATTTTTGTAAATGGAATGAATGTCATCGTACGCATTATGATGCTGCTGTCCACGACAGTCAACAGTGCAGGCGTTATTAATATACCCTTCCTTCTTTATGGAATCGCCGGTGGAGCCATCTCTTTCTACATGATGATGCGTCTCGATAAAGTAGATGTTCGCCAGACAATGACTCATTAGTCAATTTTCAACCAAAGCAAAAGCCGGCCAAATTGGCCGGCTTTTTTTTATTTAAATCTTAATTATCGTGGTATCATATTCACTATTATGAATATGTCAAAAAGTAATCCATTTGGAGAAACCAGTAAATTCTTCCGGTTGATCAGCCATCCCGCCCGCCTGAAGATCATTCAGGAAATCGGTGGAGGAAATGCCTGCGTTTGTCACCTTGAGTCGCAATTGGGACTGCGGCAGGCTTATCTCTCCCAACACCTGATGGCATTGCGCGATGCCGGTATCCTGGAAACTGAACGGGATGGACGTTTTATTTATTACCGTCTGGCTGACACGAAAATTCTGGATATCATCCAGGCTGCCATGAAATTTACCGGATCCAACGAGGTAATTGGTTCGAACGGCAAGCAATCTCATAAAGCCTGCTGTTGCCCGAAATGTGCCTCAAAGTAGTTTTTTTTATCTTGATATATTCAATTTTGTGAATATTAGGAGAATTTAATGCTAATTATTTCAACAATAATAGAGATGTTCCAAACCGGCTTGGGAAGCCTGGCTTCATACCTGGCCGCGCATGTCCTTCTGTGTTTGCTGCCGGCCTTTTTTATCGCCGGTGCGCTGACCGCATTGATGCCCAAAGAAGCGGTAACGCGTTTCCTGGGTAAAGACACGCCCAAGTACATTTCATACCCGGCTGCCGCTGTTGGCGGATTTGTACTGGCAGTATGCTCCTGCACCATCATGCCATTATTCGCCGGTATTTATAAGAAAGGCGCCGGTCTTGGCCCGGCCATTACCTTCCTGTTTGTCGGTCCGGCCGTCAACATTCTGGCAATTTCCTTCACTGGTGTTCAAATCGGTATGGACATCGCCTTGGCCAGGTTGGTGTTGGCAATCGTATTCGGTATTCTGATAGGTTTAATCATGGCTTGGATCTTCCGGGAAGATGACGCGGCGCATAACCGTGAAACCAGCCAGCTGTTCAGCCAGGGTGCCAAGTTATCCGGAAAGACGCTGTTGATTTTTCTGCTGCTTTTAGCGGTATTGATTAGCGGTACTCTGCAAGTCCGTCCATTGACCTCCCTACTGACACAATTCACTATACCGGCAGGATGGGCAGCAGCTCTGCAATCCAAACTGGACGTATTGGTGCCGTCCAACGCAGCCCTGGGTATTGAAGGTGTTTCAGTTCAAGGCATTCTGTTGATCTCACTTCTGGTGCTGATTGCCGTCAGCGCAATCAAGGGGTTTAAGAATATCGAGAACGGATTCAACACCTTTACCTACCTGTCACTGGGATTGATTTCACTGACGCTGGTTGTTGCCAGTTTGAAATCCCAGGTTGATGGAGAGACTTTATCCATCCTGATCACCGGCCGGTTTATCGCGGTCACACTCCTGATCGCCGCATTATGGTTCGCAGTCCGCCGCTATTTGACTCAGGCTGATGCGGGTGCGTGGTTGTGGGAAACCTGGCGTTTTGTGAAGCAAATCATCCCCCTGCTGTTGGTAGGTGTGTTCCTGGCCGGAATTGCGCGGGCCATTATTCCCGCGAACTGGATTCAACTGGTGGCCGGTAAGAATACCATCTTGGCCAACCTGGCCGGAGTTTTATTTGGCGTGTTCATGTACTTCCCCACACTGGTGGAAGTACCGGTTGCGCAAACCTTCCTGTCGCTGGGCATGCACCGCGGCCCGCTGCTGGCCTATTTACTGGCCGATCCGGAATTGAGCCTGCAATCCATTTTGATTACCAATTCCGTCATTGGTAAGAAAAAGACCTTCTATTATGTGACATTGGTTACGATATTTAGTACATTATCCGGCTGGATTTTCGGCCAATTTATCAAATAAAATTTAAGGAGAATAAAAATGATCGTAAAAATCTTAGGTGGCGGCTGCCCGCGCTGTGAAAGACTCGAAAAAGTAGCTCGCGAAGCAGCAGATGCATTGGGTAAGGACGCGGAATTCGTGAAGGTCAAGAACCTAAACGACATCATGAAGTACGACATCATGGAGACACCTGCTCTGGTTATTAATGAGGAAGTAAAATCTTTCGGCCGCATTCCCGCCAAAGAAGAAGTTATGGATTGGATGCAGACTGCAAAATAATAATTATGATTATTGTTAACTAAATGATAATATGCGAATAATTCCATGTTAATGTAAAATCTGTATAAAAGGATTATGGAAAAACCACGCGTACTTTTTCTCTGCACAGGAAATTCAGCCCGGAGCCAGATGGCAGAAGCTCTGCTGCGAAAAATGGCCGGCAACCACTTCGAGGTTCACAGTGCCGGTTTGGAGCCCACCGTCATTCACCCCATGACCATCAAAGTCCTGGAAGAAATCGGTATTGACGCCAGCCAACAGTATGCCAAACCTCTGACCACCTATCTGGGTAAAACCCATTTCAGTTACCTGGTCACTGTTTGCAGCAAAGCAGAAGAACGTTGTCCATTTTTCCCCGGAATGGGGCAGCGTCTGCATTGGCCATTTGAAGATCCGGCTGCCTTTGAAGGAAATGACAAGGAAAAACTGGATTACTTCCGCACCATTCGCGACCAAATCCAGGCGCGTATTCAACAATGGTTATCCGAGCTGAATATCAGCTGACAATACCAATAATCTTCGGGATAATTTCCCAAAACTAATGCTTTTCGTATAAAATCGGGTGCATGCCCGATTTTATTATTGTTGAGAACATTTCTTTTTCTTACCCATCCCGCGAAGGCCAAACCCGTGCCGCGCTGAAGAATATTCAATTTAATATCCAGACGGGTGAGTTTGCCGCCATTATCGGCCCCAATGGTTCAGGGAAAAGCACCCTCGCCAGGCTTCTGAACGCGCTGCTGCTGCCGGACAGCGGCCGCGTGCTCATCGATGGCATTGATACGCGCGACTACAGCAATCATGCGCAAATCCATTCGCAGGTCGGTTTGGTTTTTCAGCGGCCGCAAAACCAGATTGTAGCCACTACTGTTGAGGAGGATGTCGCTTTCGGCCCTGCCAACTTGGGATTGGACTCCTCCGTCATTCATGAACGCGTGGATAGCGCATTACGCCAAACCGGATTATCCGATTACCGCCAACGCCCTTCGCACCTGCTTTCAGCCGGCGAAACTCAACGCCTGGCTCTGGCCGGCGTCCTGGCCATGCAGCCGTGCTGTATTATATTTGATGAAACCACCGCGATGCTGGATCCCATGGGCCGTGCGATGGTCATGGAACAAATCCGCGCCCTTCACCGCCAGGGTATTACCGTACTGTTGATCACGCACCTGATGGAAGAAGCCGCCCTGGCCGATCGCATCCTGCTGCTGCACGATGGGCAGTTGGTTTTGGACGATACGCCTAAAAATATTTTCTCAGACAGTCATGTATTGGAGCAATACGGCCTGGGGCTGCCGCCCGCGCGCCAGGCTGCTTTGGAATTGCGAAAATATTTTCCTCAAATCGCGCCCGATATCCTCACCAGCCACGACTTGTTTCAAAGCCTTCCAGACTATACCGGTAATCCGGGCATTTCCTCGCGGAATGATCCACTTTCAAAGAATACAGCTGATGACTTTATCCAAATCAGTCATCTTTCTTTTGTTTATCAGCGCAACACACCCCTAGCGCACAAAGCGCTGGACGGCCTCAATTTCACAATGAAAGAACAGCATACCCACGCATTGATCGGCGCAACCGGCTGCGGCAAGTCCACCCTGCTGCAGCACCTCAATGGTTTGCTGCGGCCGCAAAGCGGAAGCGTGCGCGTTGGTTCGTTCGACCTATCAGCCGAGGATTTGGACGTGCAGGCGCTGCGCCGCATGGTGGTGCTGGCTTTTCAACAGCCGGAGGATCAAATCTTCGAACAATACGTGGGCGATGAAATTGCCTATGCCCCGCGCCACCTGGGTTATCAGGGAAAAATCGCAGATGTGGTAGAACAAGCCATGCTGTCGGTCGGCTTGGACTTTGAAACCTACAAGGACCGCTTGACCTCCACATTGAGCGGCGGTGAAAAACGCAAGGTCGCACTGGCCTCTATTCTGGCCACCCAGAGCCGTCTGGTGCTGCTGGATGAACCGCTAGCCGGGCTGGACCCGCGATCGGTGGATGAGCTGATGCGTACACTGGACCGGCAAAGAGGGCAGGGCAAATCGTTACTGGTCTCCACCCACCAATATGAGGAAATCATCCCCATTCTGCAGGATGTCAGCCTGCTGTACCGCGGGCACGATTTCCTGCAGGGAGAAGCGCAAAGTGTGTTCAGCCAAACCGCCAAGCTGGAAGAAGACGGTTTGAAAGCGCCCTTAGCCGCGCAAATCACGGACGTGCTCAAACAAAAGGGGTGGCCGCTCAGCACGCCAATCGCGTCGATGGAAAGGCTGTCCCTGTCATTGGCAGCTCTCACCCAGAGAGAATCGCATGAGTGATTTTGAATACCTCAGCAAGATCTCCATGGGGCAATATTTTGCCACCCATTCCGTCATCCACCGTTTGAATCCGGCCTTCAAATTAGCCGCCTTTAGTCTGCTCATCCTGGCAACCACTTTATGCAAGCCCTGGCAGGGACTGCTGGTTTTGCTGGGAGCAACCCTGGTCATGTTAGTCATCAGCAAGATCTCGCTGAAATACGCGCTGCGCGGCCTGCTGACACCGCTGCCTTTTATCCTGATCCTGGCAATCATCCAGGTCTTGATGATGTCCTACCAAAGCAGCCTGCCGGACTGGTTCAGCTGGCATTTCTTTCGCGTCAACAACGCCGGTTTGCTCTCCGGCGGCATCCTGTGCCTGCGTTTTTTCGTGTTGGTGCTGCTGTTGACGCTCACTAGCGCCACCCTGTCCACCCTGGAAATCGTGCACGGCCTGGACATCCTGTTCAAGCCGCTTAACCGAATCGGCATTCCCTCCGGGCAGGCCGCCATGGTTATTCAGATTATGCTGCGCTTCATTCCCAGCCTGGCGTTGAACGCCGAAAAGATTGCCAAATCGCAGGCGTCACGCGGTGCGGTATGGGGCAACCCCAAAGGGAATCTTTTCCAAAAAACGCGCCAGATGCTGCCGCTGCTGCTGCCTTTATTCACTGTCAGTTTACAGCAGGCCGACGCGTTGGCTGAAGCCATGCTGTCACGCGGATATGCCAGCCGGAGCACGCGCACGGGTTTGAAAGAATATACAGTAGGATGGAAGGAACTGCTTTTCATTTTGCCCGTCCTGCTGCTGTGTACGCTGGCGTTGTTCTGGCCGCTTATATAATTAAGAAACGTCCGCTTCACGCTTCCCTTCATAGACTCAGGACAAGTGCTCTGGGCAGGTGTCAGCGTATAGTTCCTACTTAAATAAAAAAGGACAAACACCAAAATGTTTTGTCCTTTTCCTTTTGATAAGCCTGCCCCTACTCGTCCAGGTTCGCGCCTTTGCGCTTACCCAGCGGAATGTGCCAGTAAGCCGCTACGACCGCTGTGGTGACGACCATGGACGCTGCCATCTCCAATAGACCGTTGCTTACAAACACTCCGCCCAAAACAGCCCAAGGCAAAAGCCCCATCAAGCCAATCACGCCCAGCACCAGGATGGTGTTGGTTAAGCTGCCAACAGCGCCGGCCACTGCCAGCGCTGCCGCCGACCAACGCTTCAGGGCCCGACCGGCCAACCAGGCCAACGGGCCAATGAATAAACGCGGCAAAACGGATAACATAGGATTGGTGAACCATACATCCGTGGGGCCGGAAGGCGCTACACCGGCCATAATCATGCTAAATACGCCAAAAATCAAACCAACGATCAAGCCGGAAACTGGGCCGACAATGATTGCAGCAATAATAACCGGTACTTGCATAATGGTCAGCGAGACCCCGCCGAACCAGGGGATAAAACCCCAATGCGTCCAACCCAATAGCAAGGTAATGGCAGCCATCAGAGCCGTAATTACCAGATTGCGCGTATTTTTAAATTCATTCATCAAGAAAATATCCTTTATTTTTCATTAATCATGTCAAAATCATAACATCAAACACCCATAAAAAGAACCCGTTGCTAGCGGGTTCTCATTTCATTTTTTTTATTTCGTCTATTCGGAAGATTTTTTTATTTTCCTGCCAACCAATTCACGGAATTGTTCCATAATCGAGCGTATCCGGGCCATTCAGCGAAACTGACGGGGCACCAGTGCGGGCCAATATCCGAAGCCCAAATCATTGTGCGTCCCTGCCCCACCTGCATAGCGGCCAGCAGTGGATGCTCGTCTACTTTAGCAACCAGTTGTGCTTCCGGTTTGAGTACCAATTCGTTGAAACCCAACAGGCCCGGCCAATCCGTACCCATGCCGGCTACCAATGGATGGGCACTGTCAAGCACCTCCGGTTTGGCGCCTTCGGGAGTCTCCACACGATCATCGAACGTATGGATGTTCACCGGCAAGATCGCTTCCAATGGAGAGCGGTAATACTTGGCGCCCGCATAAATACCGGCGAATGAATAATAACCGCCGCACATCATTAACCCGCCGCCTTTTTTTACCCACTCCACCAGTAATTTCAAGCGGTTGGGGGTGGATTTTCCGGCCAGCCACGTATCCGGATGCAGCAACAGGGTATTCGCGCCAATGTCACTCAGGCAGATAACATCATACTGCTGCAACCCTTCCAGACTCAGTGGAAATTCTTTTGCAGCCTGATGGCTGGGCATGTGAATAAAATCAATATCCGTATTATCAAAAGCTTTCTCTAAATATTCGACGCCGGTTTCATAGACCGTGCTGGAAAAGAAATCCCAGCCCTTGTAATGGGTGCTATTTGAAACCCAGGATTCGCCAGCTAAAAGAAATTTAATTTTTGCCATACCTATTATTCTCCTCTTTAGTTAGTTCATTTTGTCTTGCTAACAAACACCTGGTTTAAAGAAACTGCACCAAGCAAGATAACACCCAAGACAGCCAATTGCCAAATTGTATTTATATTCGCCAACTGCAACCCTGTAGCGATCATCGTCACAATAATAACAGCAAGGATGGTACCCACCAGGTTACCGACACCTCCATAAATATCAATTCCGCCTAAAACAGCAACCGTAATAGACCGCATGTCCATTCCGCTCCCGGTATCCGGCCTCGCAGCCATTAACCATGAGGACATGATTATCGCGCCCAATCCTGCCAAAATTCCGGAAATCACATAAAGGACAAAACGGACTCGTTTTACCTGAATACCAGAAAATTGTGCGGCATTCTCGTTTACACCCACAAGGTAAATCCAACGGCCGAAATTCGTTTTTTGCATAATGAAGAAAAGGATCAAAAATGCCGGCAGTACAACCAGAATAATCTGCGAAGGTAGCCCAAAAACCTTTCCATTGGCAAGGAAGCTAAAGCTTTCCGGAAATCCGGAGAGGGGGACGCCGTTCGTCATCACGAGTGCCAGCGCGCCATAAGCATACATGGTGCCCAGTGTGCCAATCAATGGCGGTAATCCCCAAAGGGCGACAGTAATACCATTTACTGAGCCAAGAATTCCACCCACCAAAACCGTCAACGCGGCAGCCAGCCAAACATTCATACCGGCATTTACCATGAAGCCGAATATGACGCCGGCCAGACTGATCATTGATCCTACAGAGAGATCAATGCCGGCCCCGCCAGCCAGGATGACCAAAGATTGTCCCAGTCCTACCAGAGCCAATACTGCACCAAAGCGCGCCATAGTGATCAAGCTGTTAACGTTCAGGAAATAGGGGCTTATGATCGACATAACGATCATAACAACCACAAGCAGGATTAATAGAAAGAACACTCTATTGCTGAGGATTTTTATAATCTTATTTTTCATCGTTGTATATAATTCCTTTCGCGCAATCAGTTTTTAGATTGCCATCCTCTGTTTCGATAATTGTTCGCGTTTTTGTCTTTCTGATCGCTGAGTAAAGACAAGGTCAACAACGACTGAAAGGATGATCAGCACGCCAACTACTGCCTTCTCCCAAAGAGAAGGAATCCCCAAAAGTACAATTCCATTTTTCATGATTGCGATAAAAAGAACGCCGGCCAATGTTCCAATAACCGACCCTTTGCCACCCTTTACCGATGTCCCGCCCACAACAACCGCGGCGATAGATGCCATTGCCAAGTCATTTCCAACGGTGATTTCCACACTGGCCAATCTACCCACATAAATCAATGCAGAAAAGCCCACCAATGAGCCCAGTAAACCAAAAGCCACTATTTGGGTGCGAGTGGCAGAAATTCCAGATAGCGTTGAAGCCTCCGCGCTGTTACCAACCGCGTAAATATGCCGTCCGGCCGGTATATACGTAAGAAATATCCAGAAAATAAGGTAGAAAATAGACAGGAGAATAACAGGGGCCGGCAGCCCTAAAATATGCCCCTTTGTAAAAGGTGTAAACACCTGCGGTAGACCAGTCAGCCAACTTCCCCCCAACATTCCAAAAATTGCTGCGCGCAATATATTGGAAATTCCCAATGTAGCGATAATTGCTGGTATTTTTGCTTTGGTAACCAGAAAGCCGTTAAATACGCCAATAATCGTTCCCAGCAACACTGCAACAAAACCTATCAGGATAGGATTGAATTCCCTCTGCAGCATCCACCCGACAAATATTGCCACTACGCCTAAAGCGGATCCCACAGAAATATCAATGCCACCCAATACCATGACCATGGTCATACCGATGCTGACCACGGCAAGATCCGTGGAATTTCTCAGCACCGTCTCAAGATTGTTAGCAGAAAGGAAATTCTTAGAGACGATGGAAAAAATAATAATTTCGATCACCAGGATAATGATGGTGAAATATTCTCTTCTGCTCGGTTTTGGAATATAAGGTCGGACTCTACTGCTCTTATTCATTAAGAATTTCTCCAGATTATTGAATTTCGCACCAATGAATCAGTACATTGGAAATCAATTTGGTCAATTTGATCAGGTCTTCTTCTGATATGTGTTCATCGTTCTGATGGGCTAAACGAGGATTTCCGGCTCCGATGACTACTGACGGTATTCCAAGCGTCTCAAACCAACCAATATCGGTATGAGCACACGCTCCTTCAATTGTCCGGGGCAAACCCGATAATTCCATATCGTTTAATACCGATTGGACAAAAGGATGCTCAACGGGTGTCTCGCCGCAATCCGCATCGATCAACCACTCAAGCACCGGCGGGTGTTCCCTCAACCAGGGTTCTGTCATCGCCACCTGATGGATAAATTCTTCAATCTCGGCCTTTACTTTGCCGCCCAGCCCCATCTCATCCTTTTCACGCGGCAAATACTGCGCATCGAAAACCAATTCCACCTTGTTCGCGAAAGCAGTCGGATACTCTCCGGCATTCACCTGAGCGATATACAACTGGCAAGGGATCGGTAAATAAGGGTGGACCTTCCTGACACGCCAATCGGCATTCAAGCGATCAAAGTGATCCATGAACACCCGCGCTAATGCCACGGCATCCACCGCGCCGCCTTCCCGCCAATCTCCCTGCGGCAGTTCAATGTGTCCGCTCCGCCCAGGTATGGTAAGTTTTCCCCACAAAATTCCACGGCAGAGGGGGGCCAGTTTCATATTCGTCGGTTCGGTCAGAATGCAAGCATCCGCGCGGTAACCCTTGTCTACAAAGTCAAGCGTGCCCATACCGCCCGCTTCCTCATCCACCACCGTTCCTACCGTGACATCCCCTTTCATCCGATATCCGGCTTTGACCACAGCTTCCACTGCCATGACCATGGCGGCGATTCCGCCTTTCATATCCACCGTGCCGCGTCCGTAGATCACACCCTCTTTGCGATCGCCGGAAAATGGCTCCACCGTCCAACCGCTTCCGGCAGGCACTACATCCACATGGCCCGTCAACAGCATCGAACGCCCCTCACCGCTGCCCTTCAATACTGCCGCCTGGTTCGGCCGTCCCTCAAATAAATGGTCTGCGTAATACCCTGGCCGTCCTTCATATTCTGCCAATTCTTGCGCATTCGGTTCCCAACGCTTTACCTCGGCGCCCAGTGCCTGCATGCGCTTACCGATCACTGTTTGCACATCGGCTTCGCGCGATTCCTCGGCAGCCGGTTGAAACCAGGGAGTTACACTGGGTATTCGGATCAGTTCCTGCAGAAACCCTACGATCTCGTCATGATGATCGTCTATCCATTGATTTACTTTTTGTGATGATGAATCCATTTCAGACATATTCAATCCACCTTTAGGCATCTGCCACACCGCACCATTCGATTAATGTCAGCGCAATGGTTTTGACAGCTTTGATCAATTCTTTTTCTTCCAGGCTTTCGTTATCCTGATGAGCGACACTCGGATTTCCCGGGCCGAAATTCACGGTCGGGATACCCACATTGGTGAACCACCCCATATCCGTATGAAAACCGATACCCTCGATCATTTCTTCGCTGATCACCTTCTTTAGGCTTTCCCCAATCGTCTGAACAAAGGGATGCTCAACAGGTGTTTCACCGCAGTCCGCATCGATCAGCCACTCAATCACGGGCGGATGTTCCCTTAACCAGGGTTCTGTCATCGCCACCCGGTTAATAAACTCTACGATTTCTGCTTTAACCTTGCTCCCCAAGCCCATGTCGTCCTTTTCACGCGGCAGATATTGGGCATCAAACACTAGTTCCGCTTTGTTCGCAAAGGCAGTCGGATATTCTCCGGCATTTACCTGAGCAATATATAACTGGCAGGGAATGGACATATACGGATGGGTTTTCCGCAACCGCCAGTCAGCATTCAAACGGTCAAAGTGATCCATGAAAACACGCGCCAATGTCACGGCATCCACCGCGCCGCCTTCCCGCCAATCGCCTTGCGGCAATTCGATATGCCCGCTTCTTCCCGGAATAATCAGCTTGCCCCACAAGATACCCCGGCAAAGGGGAGCAACCTTCAGGTCGGTAGATTCGGTCATAATGCAGGCATCCGCACGATACCCCTTGTCCACAAAATCAAGGGTACCCATACCGCCCGCTTCCTCATCCACCACCGTGCCTACCGTAACGTCCCCTTTCATCCGGTATCCGGATTTGACCACGGCTTCCACTGCCATGATCATGGCAGCAATGCCGCCTTTCATATCCACAGCGCCGCGTCCATAAATCACGCCTTCCCGGCGTTCACCCAAAAACGGATCGACTGTCCATCCATTCCCGGCCGGCACCACGTCCACGTGGCCAGTCAACAGCATGGACCGCCCCCCTCCACTCCCTTTCAGCACTGCCGCTTGATTGGGACGCCCTTCAAACTTGTGATCCGCGTAATATCCAGCGCGTCCTTCATATTTCGCCAATTCTTTCGCGTTTGGCTCCCAATTCGCCACCTCGGCGCCCAACGCTTGCATACGATTGCCAATTGCTTTCTGTACATCGGCTTCGCGTGATTCTTCTTCTTTTGGCCCAAACCATGGATTAACACTGGGTATTTGAATCAATTCCTGGAGAAATCCAGCGATTTCATCATGATGACCATCTATCCAGCTTAAAACCTTGCTCTCAACCAAATCTTTTTTCTCGTCTTTATTCAGGGAATTCATGGTTTATCCTCACTAAACAACCGCAGTATTTTTTTTGTCATGTAAACCTAAAGCTAAACGAAGAATTGTCTCCTCGTCGGCTTTACCCCTGGGCAAATAACCGGTCATACTTCCTTCATGCATCACCAAAATATTGTCAGCCAGCGCAAGGACTTCAGGCAGTTCCGAGGAAATGAGAATAATGGCAATATTCTTTTCCGCCAGCGCATAAATCAATTTGTGGATCTCGTTTTTTGTCGCCACATCAATACCATGCGTTGGTTCGTCCAGAATAAGTAAATCGGGGTTCAACATCAAGCTTCTCCCCAGAACCACTTTTTGTTGATTTCCACCGCTCAGACTTGATACCGGTGCAAAGATACTCCCCGCTTTTATTTTGAGGCTTTGCATTTGATCCTGCACTTTCTCTAATTCTTTGTGTCCGTTGATGACCCCAATTCGATTGGAAATCCTGCGCAAAATTCCTGCGCTGAGATTGTCCTGAATAGCGCGAATGAGGAAAAGACCATAATGCCGGCGGTCTTCAGGAACATAAATAATCCCTTTTTCAATAGCGTCCAAGCTATTATGGGGATGAATTGCCTGTTCCTTATACTTGATGACACCGCTATCCGAAGGCAGTTCTCCATAAACAGCCTGCATTACTTCTGACCGGCCGGCACCAACCAGGCCATAGAAACCAAGAATTTCTCCGGGCTTGATGGAAAAGGAAATATCTTGGTAAACGCCTGCTCTGGAGAGATGCTCTACTTCCAAAATAGGCGTTTTGTTGTTGTCCTTTATCTCTTTTTTGAGATCGAATGTGAAATTGCGTCCTGTCATCGACAAGACCAATTTATCCTCACTGGCTTCATTAATAGCATAGTCTTCCACTTTTTTACCATCACGCAATACCGTAATTCGATCGGCAATTTGAAATATCTCTTCCAAGCGATGGCTGATATATAGAATGCTTACACCCTGTTCTTTTAAGGTCTTGATGGTATTGAATAAGATTTCAGTCTCAGCCTGGCTTAGAATTGCTGTGGGCTCATCCAGGATTAATAACTTTGCTTTTTTATGAATGCTTCTGGCAATCAGAACCAATTGTTGCGTTCCCAACATCAATTCCGACATAGTTTTGTGGATAATATCCACCGGCAAACCCATCTTTTTTACTGCTTCCGACGCGCCCGCAGTCATGGAATTCCAATCCAATGTTCCCCGGCTTTGCCTGATTTCTTCACCAAGGTAAATATTCTCTACAACGGACAATTCTCTAAAGAAGATTGGTTCCTGATACACAATGGCGATTCCGATTTGAGATGCGTCGCGCGGGCCTTCAAATTCCACCGAATTCCCCTCAAATTCCAACCGGCCTGAATCGGGTTGGAGAGCTCCGGCGATGATTTTCATCAGTGTTGATTTTCCGGCTCCGTTCTCGCCCACAATGGCGTGAACTTCGCCTTTCTTTATTTCCAGGCTAACATTATCCAGGGCTTGCACCCCGCCAAAAGATTTGGAAATATTTTCAATTTTCAACAAAGATGATTTTTCCATCAGGAGCTCTCCATTTACCTATAGATTTATTTAGAAGTTAAAGCTATCAACATTTTCAGCGGTGATGACCAACGGAGGGCCAAGCAGCAATGTACCGGAGTCAGCAAAATACTTCACTTCACCGATGCCGGGAACATTATTAACTTCCTGGAAATCCTTGCCTTCAAGCAGTTGAATACCAGCCCATACATTCAGGTAACCCAGCGCGGTGGGATCCCACAGAATGGAGGATTTCATGACGCCGCTTTGAATGTAAGGACGGACGGTATTGGGTGAGCCATAACCGATTACATCAACAACACCGACTTTGCCGGCATTTTCAACAGCCTGGGCAACACCGGGAACTGTGGTGGAGGCTACCGCAACCAAACCCTTGATATCGGGAAATCTGGTCATTAATTCTTCAGCCTGGCGCAATGCATCTTCACTGCTGCCACCAGTGGTATAGCGGGTATCGACAATCTCAACATCAGGATAAGTTGATTCGACACGTTCCTTCATGTAGTCGATCCAGGTATTCAGGTTTGTGGCTGTTGATTCGCCGGAGACGATACCGATCTGACCTGAACCGCCAATGTTTTCAACTAAAGTGTCAATTAAGGTATAGCCGAGATCCTGGTCCATAGCCTGTGCAACATAAACACGGCGGACGCTGTCCGGGCTGTCGCTGTCCGATGTGTAAACCACAATACCGGCTTCTTCAGCACGCTGCATGACAGGGTTCAAGGACACGGAATCCAGTACGGAAATTGAAATTGCATCCACTTGCTGCTGGATAAGGTTTTCCATCAAGCGAACTTGTTCTGCTGCGCTGGCTTCGGGAGAACCTACATCCATATAGGTCACGCCATAATCGGCTGCGGCCTGTTCACCACCGGCTTTCATGGCATCGAAATAGGGAATGCCAATCAACTGCGGGATGAAGGCAATACGCCAATCCTGGGCGGCTTTTACAATTCCATCCGCGGATGCCGCTTCTTCTGCAGGAGCCGCTTCTTCCGCTGAGGCATCAGCCGCTGGTGCTTCTTCGGCCGCTGCTTCCTCTTCTGCTGCGGGTGCTTCTTCAGCAGCAGGTGCAGCCGCTGTCGCGCATCCAGCAAACAACATTCCAACAACCATTAACAAACTTAATAAAATTAACGTTTTACCTTTCATTTTCTCTACTCCTTTTTATCGTTTGGGGATTTAAATTCTTTAGGGTTGTACTCTTACCAATAAAGCTCCTCCTTTCTAGTCCTTTTTACTCTGGTTCGTCAATTGTTTCGTAGAAGCTCGTTCTACTAACTCGGCATGCAGCAGAATACTCCGCGCAGGCCTGTCCGGGGTTTTTATTCTCAGTACTAACGCATTCACAGCCTCATCACCCATTGCCAAACGAGGCTGTTTTATGGTGGTTAAAGGCGGGTTGCTATATGTGGAAAGATAGATATCGTCAAATCCGACTATTGAAAGATCTTCAGGCACGCGCACATTTCTTTCGGCGGCGGCATGAATCACGCCATATGCCATCAAATCGTTACATGCAAATATTGCGGATGGGGGATCATCATAGTCCAGGAGCTTACATGCCGCCAAATACCCTCCATGCGGCTTAAAATCTCCACGGACCACGTAATTTTCGCGGACTTCAATGTTGCTCAGTTTTAATGCTTTTTTATATCCATCTACGCGGTCAAAGCTGGGGGTAACATCACGCGGGCCCGTTATACAAGCTATCTTTGTATGCCCCTTCTTTATCAAATGCGAGGTGGCCATTTCTCCATAGATCGCGTTATCAATCTGAACAGAATCAGTATTGACGCTTGGGCTGTCGCGGTCAACCATGACTGTCGGGATATTTCGTTCTTGAAGTTTGAGGAAATTTGCGCTGCTATCTCCAGCGGCAACCAGAATTACGCCATCCACTTGTTTTTCGATTAGGACGTCGATATATGAGGATTCTTTATGAACATCGCCATCCGAGTTGCACAGGATAACGCTATACCCCTGGTTTCGAGATGCGTACTCAATGCTCCATGCAATCTCTGCAAAATAAGGGTTGGTATTATCCGGCAAAACCAGCCCGACAATTTTCGATTCTTTTCTACGGAGACTTCTGGCAACCGCATTGGGTTTATAGGAAAGATCCTGCATCGCAGCCAGTACTTTTTCTTTGGTATCTTCGCTCACAAAGCGCGTGCCATTGACAACATGGCTGACGGTTGCAACTGATACACCTGCGGCTTTCGCAACATCTTTGATGGTTACCATCTCTGCTCCAGTTAAACGTTTACGTAAACGTTTATATCTGTATTTTCTTTAATATACAAAGAAATTTCTATCTTGTCAATATTATTGGGGAAATTGTCTATTCAAAAGCGATTTTTTTAAGAATTTCGCTGTAAATTTCACAGGATTGGTATAAATTGCTCAAATCCAGTTTTTCATTGGTCGCGTGCGCTTGATCCGCGTCCCCCGGCCCAAACAGTAAGAATGGCACATTCAAAGCGGGAACCAGCACAGCCGCGTCGGTATAGTAATTCAGGCCAATTTTGTTTACATCCTTCTTGGACGATTGGATCAAATTGACAATCCTGGCAACCTGCGCCTGGCCGCAATATGTTTCAAGTCCGGGTTTGCTGATAACCGTTTCACAGCTGAAGGCATACTCGGGATGTTGATCCGTAACTTGTTTGACAGCACCAGCGATGGCCGCCAGGATATCACTATGGTTTTGCGTGGGCAGTGTACGAATATCCATGCTAATCTCACAATTATCCGGGATGATATTCGTCTTGATTCCCCCGCTGATGGTGTTCAGGCTGTGCGTAAAAGTTCCCAGGTGATTATTCTTTTCCAGCTCAAAATCAGATAAATCCAGGGCATTCATCAACGTGATTATTTCATTGATAGCGTTGATACCCTGATCCGGCATGGAACCGTGTGCAGACTTGCCGCGCGCGGAAATTCTGACCCATAACGCGCCTTTTTCCGCCACGCCGATTTGATTGGAGGTCGGTTCAGGAATGAGCAGCATTTTCGTGTCTTTAATACGCGGGATATCCAATAATGAGGCTGCGCCAAGACATCCGCTCTCTTCATCCGCGGTGAATGCCAGTATGATCGTGTTGTTTACTTTCCTGCCTTTTAATGTCTTGGCAGCGGTCATTAGCGCAGTCAAACCGCCTTTCATATCCGAAGCTCCACGGCCAATGATCCGCTCACCATCACAAAATGCTTCGAAAGGATCGCGCTCCCATTTCGAGAGATCTCCGCACGGCACTGTGTCCAGATGCCCAACGAACAGGAAAGTGTCGGATTGAGGCCGGCCTTCCAGCATCGCTAATAATGTCGCTCTCTTTTCATCATGCTTGATCAGAGAGGTCTCAAAACCAGCCTGCCGCAGCCGTGCTTCGATAAATAAAGCAGCCGCGAGTTCGTTTCCGGGTGGATTGGAGGTGTTGAATCGAATAAGATCTTGACACAGTGTTATTATAGAATTGTTTTCTTTTTCAACCATGGTTTCTCTATTAAAAGGCTAGTAATTAATATTTTTTATTATATGATTAATACACCATGATGGTAAAAAACGGGAAGACAGTCGTCGGTTGCGCTTTAGGAGAATGCGTCCACGTAGCCGGAGTCATGAATTTCCTGCGGATGGCTGAACAGGCGGGTTGGCATACCGTTTTTCTTGGACCGGCAACGCCCATCCAAACCGCTATCAAAGCTGCCGAGGAACAACACGCCGATCTGCTGGCCGTTTCCTATCGCTTGACGCCGGAAACCGGTGAACGCCTGCTGGCGCAGTTTGCCGAAAGCGCCGATCACCTGCGTGAACGCGGCGTGCGATTCGCTTTTGGCGGCACTCCCCCGGTGGCCGAACGCGCCGAAGCTTTGGGATTCTTTGATGCCATCTTTGACGGCAACCAGAATTACGAAGAAATCATGGCTTTCCTGAAAGGGGAAAAAGCGCAAACCAAGTCCGCCGCGAATTACCCATCCACCACAGTAGAGCGTATTCGCTGGAAAGCGCCTTTCCCGCTGCTGCGACACCATTTCGGCCTGCCCAGTATGGAAGCGACTATCGCCGGCATTCAAAAGATCGCGGAAGCCCGCGCGCTGGACGTCATTTCCCTGGGAATCGACCAGGACGCGCAGGAAAACTTCTTTCACCCGGAAAGGCAGGATGCCCGCCGCACCGGCGCGGGCGGTGTTCCGGTGCGCACCGCGCAGGATTATCGCGATTTATACGCGGCCAGCCGCCGCGGCAACTATCCCCTGCTGCGAACATACTCTGGCACGGACGATTTCATCCGCCTGGCAGAGATGTACGTGGAAAGCATGCACAATGCCTGGGCGGCCATACCTTTATTCTGGTTCAACCGCATGGACGGCCGCGGGCCGTGGGACCTGGCAGGCAGCATCCGTGAGCACCAAAAGGTCATGGAATGGTATGGCGCGCATGATATTCCGGTGGAGCTCAACGAACCGCACCATTGGGGCATGCGCGACGCGCCGGATGTGATCTTTGTGGTGTCGGCTTATCTGGCCGCCTACAACGCACGCGCCTTCGGTGTGCGCAATTACATTGCTCAAATGATGTTCAATAGCCCGCCGGGAACCTCCGACGCGATGGATTTAGCGAAAATGGCTGCCCTGTTGGAAATGGGCGCGGAATTGGAAAATGAGAATTTCACTATTTGGCGGCAAACACGCACCGGCCTGCTCAGTTATCCGCTGGAACCGGCCGCGGCGCGGGCACACCTTTCCGCCAGCATTTACCTGCAAATGAGCCTTCACCCTCATATTGTGCACATTGTCGGCCATACCGAAGCGCACCACGCCGCCACAGAGGATGATATCATTGAAGCTTGTTTGATGGCCCGCCGCTCCATTGAAAACGCGCTGGCCGGACAACCGGATATGCTGCAGGATCCTGCCATCCAGCACCGCAAGAATCATCTGATGGCGGAAGCCCGGCTGACTCTGCAAGCAATTCACAACCTGGGCAGCAATACCCAGGGAGATCCATTCAACGATCCGCAAAACCTCAGCGAAGCAGTGCGGCTTGGTATTTTGGATGCACCTCACCTAAAAAATAACCCATTTGCTCCGGGGGACATTATCACCCGAATTATTAACGGCTCCTGTGAGGCCGTTGATGGGACTGGCAAAATCATCGCAGAAAAAGACCGTTTAGCCAAGTTTTTGTAATTTGATCAGGAGGATTCAATATGACGTACCCAACACGTTACACAGTGGTCGGAGCAGGTCACGGCGGGAAATCAATGGCAGCCCATCTGGCACTGATGGGCAAAGAAGTCACGCTTTATAACCGTACGGAGGCTCACATTGAAGTGGTCAGCAAACGCCGCGGCATCGAACTGGAAAGCTACCCCGGCGGCCCGCACGGTTTTGGCGAATTAAAAAAAGCCACCTCCGACATGAAAACAGCCCTGCACAACGCTCAGGTGATCATGCTGGTCGTGCCCTCCTCCGCGCACGCCGATCTGGCCAAGGCCATTGCGCCGCATTTGAAGGACGGTCAGATCGTGCTGTTAAACCCGGGGCGTACCTGCGGCGCGATCGAATTCGATATGATCCTGCGCCGGGAAGGCTGCGAAGCCAAGATCGTCCTGGCTGAGGCAGAGACCTTCATTTACGCCAGCCGTTCGGACGGCCCTGCCCAGGCGCGTATCTTCCGTATTAAGGAAGCTGTTCCTCTGGCAGCCCTGCCGGCTTTCAACACACAGATTGTATTGGATGCTATCAACGACGTTTATCCGCAATTTATCGATGGCGTAAATGTTTTAAATACCGGCCTGAATAATATGGGCGCAATCTTTCACCCTGCCCTGACCATTCTGAACGCCGGACGCATCGAATCCACCCACGGTGATTTTGAATTCTATATCGATGGTGTAACCCCTTCAGTAGCCACCGTGCTTGAATCGTTGGATCGCGAACGGGTCACCGTCGCTTCATCATTGGGTATCCGTGCCAGGACAGCCATGGAATGGCTTGAATTGGCCTACAATGTTACCGGCGCCAATCTTTATGAAGCCATCCACAACCAAACCGGTTATTACGGCATCAAAGCCCCTTCCACCCTGGCTCACCGTTATATTTTCGAAGATATTCCCATGAGCTTGTTGCCGATTGCTTCACTGGGCATGGCGTACGGGATTTCCGTACGCGCCATGGACAGCATCATCCGCCTGGCCTGCATCATCCACAAGACGGACTACAACCGCCGCGGCCGGACAGTTGAAAAACTCGGTATCCGCAATTTAAGCGTAGGCGAGTTAACCCGCTATGTTAATGAAGGTGTTCTGGAATGAACTGCTTTACCTTGATATTTTTACACCTATTGCCTTACCAAATTTAAATCGTTATAATGTATTCGCACAAGGGGTAATTTCACGCCGAAAATTACCCTATTTTTATAAATGGGTACGTTTCTTGCAACATAACAGGTAGAAAATTGTCAAAAAATGGTCATTTAATACTAAAGGAGGACCTATGAAAAAGAGATTTTCTCTCATAATAGCCATGGCTATGCTGCTATTGGTTGCCGTGCCTGTAGCTGCACAACCCAATTCAAAAGGCATGACCACAACCATTGTGGGCGTGAACAGGAATGAATCCGTATATGTTCGGATGGAGAACTTCCCATCCAATGAAACATTCTATATCCTGATGAATAAAAATGGCACACTGGGACTTGGCGGGTATCTGGTTTCCAAAATAACCACCAATTCCGGCGGTACGTTCAATGCTGAGTTCCCAATACCGGAGGAGCTGGCCAACGAGGATATCATCAACATCCGGTTCGAGAACGTCGAAGGATCATACGATCCGCCCTATAATTTCTTCTATAACGACGACAGTAATTTCAATCCGTATGCCAATAAATATTGGGAAGACAATGATGATACAACCTACAACCACCTTGAGAATGGTTTCCCAACCTTTAGGGTTACGGCAGTCAACGCCGGCGCAACCATCACGGTCGTTACGTCCAACTTCCCCTCGAATGTAAGATGGGCAGTGTACATGAAAGATGGTGCCATGGCGTCTGAAAACTGGTACGAGGTTACAGGCTTCACCAGTGACGGCGGTGTGCAGACAATGACGCTGAGTATCCCGTCCGACCTGCAATACAAAGATAAGATCGCTGTCAAGTTCTATTGCATGGATTACATACTGGGTACTTATGACTTCATCACATACAACCTGGTTGACAATAGGGACTATCCTTAGACTATCGCAGTAAGTAAAAAAGACCCCTCGGAAAAATTTCCGAGGGGTCTTTCTTTTATACCTTGGGTTTATGCAAAAGTAATGGTTAATTTCCGGAACGAGAAACCAGTTTGATTTCCGGGACACGCATTACCTGCTCTACAGTTGCCTGCCAGTTAGGATTCTTTTCCAATTCCGGGAGCATACCGCTGTCGACTAATAACAGATCGGCATCACGGCATCCTTCTTTCAATGCAGCGGGATGGCCTTCAAAAACCCACACGGTATGGCCCAGCGACGCGAATCCGAGGAGATAATCAACGAAGGGAATTGCCCGGCGCATATCTTTTTTCAATGCTTCCAGTTCGGTATAGGCAATAACACTAATTTGCAGGGTTGGTTTGCGTGGCACGAATTTTTCCAACAAAGCAATTTGAGCCGGTTGAAGGTCAGCAGCTAGTGGGCATTCTTTCTTAATCAGGAGCCGCCCGGGCGTAACAATAATAATTTGCCTGTGATAGACGCCGTCAGCATCTTGCGTCAGATCCGACGCAGCGGAACGAGCCCGATTAAAAACATCGGCAATATCCGCGGGCAGGAACACTTCAGGCATGCGTGGGTAGAAAATGTCATTACCATCCATAATGGCATAATTATAAATAATATTGATTTATCTGAGCAGTCTTTTCAAGCGTTAAGATTCCGGTAGATCTTATTCATGTTCTTGTAGATATTGATAAAAACGTCAAAGTGATTATCGTACACATCCCTATTGTACTCATTGGGGGTATAGATCCGCCGAAATTTGATCATATTTTCCACTTCGGGAAAAGTGAGTTCCCCCATACCCACCGCACCGATCCAGGCCGCACCGCGTGCATTGGCGTAAACAGGATCCTGTACCTGGCGCACCTCGAAATCGAGGACGTCCGCGAAGATCTGGCACCACACATCCGACTGCGCGCCACCCCCCACGATGTTCAGCCGCTGCACTTTGCGCTTCATGAACTTTTCCACCGGGGCCAGCAGCCAGCGGGTATTGAACGCAATGCCTTCGAGAAAAGCGCGGATAATGTCCTCACGGTTGTTATTAAGCGACAGATTATAAAGGCCCGCGCGCAGGGTGCGGTCTTCCACCGGAGCGCGTTCTCCCCAAATCCACGGAGTATAAATCACCCCGTTGCTGCCGGCCGGCGGCCTTTCGGCGATCTGATCCAATACTTTGAAGATATCCGGTACGTCTGCTTCCTGAAGCAATTCATCTTTGTGATATAGGACGTTGTCGCGCAGGAAAGTCAGGTTGCCGCCGGCGGTTGCCTGCAAGGCCGTCAACAGGCAACGGTCCGGAATGGCGCAGGGCAGCGAAGCCAGAGAAGTGAACACGTCTGTTTTCTTGTAGGGAACGTGAGCCGCCATCCAGGAGGACGTGCCAATATACAGATGAAGTTCGTAATCCCGTACAGCACCCGCGCCAATGGCCGCGGCCGTGTTATCGATCGAACCGGCCACCACGCGCACCTCGCGCGGCAAGCCCAACTCGTCCGCCACCTGCGGCTTCAGTTTGCCCACCACGTCTGCGCAGGCCAAAATTTTCGGTAATTTCTCGCGGTCGATGCCAAGCGTATCGATCAAGCGGTCGTCGTAATGAATATTTTTCGGGTCGCGGTTGTCGGTTACCCAGGAAGTCAGGATGGAATCCACCGTAGCCACGAAATGGCCGGTCAGGCATAGGTTGATGTAATCCAATACGTTGAGGAATTTATAGGTTTGTTCGTAAACCCGCGGCTGCTTATCGCGAATGTAAAGCATGTGCCCGGCCGGATCTTTGCCGGTTTGAGAGGGCAGCCCGCCCGTCAGGCGAACAAAGCGCAGCAGGTCGCGCATGCCGATGTCATTCAGATGCACCGTCCCGCGCAGCTGGCGGTGCAGAGCGTCCGCCCCGCGCATGTCCATCCACAGGATGCAGTTACCCAGCGGTTGGCCGTCGCGGTCGACCGCGATGGTGCTTTCGCCCTGTGTAGAGCTGCACAGGGCAATGACTTCCTGTGCAGCTTTGGGATTCTTTTTAATTAATTTCTTTGCAACCCGCAGGAATACGTCCCACCATTCCTGCGGCGATTGTTCCACACCGCCATCCGGCGTGACGAAAAGCGATATCGGCTCACTTTCCCAACCCAATACGTTTCCCCGAATATCCACCAGCGCGACTTTCATGCTGGAAGTTCCCAGGTCTATGGCCAATATTGTCTTTTCGGGCATACGCAATCCTCACTTTTTAATCAGATTTCACCGGGTCCTTCATTTGAGTTATCAATAAAGCACACACAACCAACAGCGCCGCGGCCAGCAGGAGCGACCGGTTAAAAGACCCGTCCGCAGTTTTCAACGCTTCCATGATGTAAACGAACACAACGGAAGCCTGGCCGAAGAGTTGGATCAATCCATTGGAAGTCCCTTCCGGTGTGGGATGGGTCACTTCGGAGGCATACTGCATACCGATGGGATTCACGCTGACCAGGAAAAAGCCCATTTCAAAAGCCGAGGTGAACAACAGCCAGGCGCTTTTGGCGTAGATCAACCCGATCAATCCCGGTATCGCCAATAAAATGCTTGTCAGCATGAAAATCTGGCGTTTCTGGGTTTTATCCGAAAACATCGGGATGATAACCGCGCCCAACACGCCGCCCACCAGCATCAGGGCGCCCAGGGTGCCGGCATCGGTTGGCGTGAAGCCGCGCGGATTGATGATGTTTTCCACCCAGGTGGTTACGCCGTTGAAGATCCCCAATCCCACAAAGGAAACAAACATGTAGTAGAGGAAAGGTTTGACGGTCAGCGCGTGCTTCAATCCGTCTAGCATCAAAGCGCGCACTTCTTCGCCATCCTCGCAGGGCGGCGTCGGGGGTGTTTCGCGCGCGGTCAGGACAAACAAAATGGCGGCAACCGCAGAGATGCCGCCATAAAGCAATTGAACCTGCGGGATGGGCATGCCGCCTTCGACCAGGATGGGCGTCAGTACCATGCTCAGTCCCGTACCGACCAGGTTAGCCAGGGTGACCAAACCGATAGCGGTGGCACGCTCATCCTTGGGGAACCACTTGGCCGGAACGGTCGTCCAGGTGTTCAGCAGAAACGGCTGGGCGGCGGCAATGCCGATGGTGCTGGCCAGAACCAGACTGTAATTGGCGCCCGCCAGCCCGCGCAGAACGCCAAACGCGCCCATCATCACGGAGCCGATACCTACTGCCAAACGGAACCCGTAACGGTCGATCATCCAGGAAACCGGAATGGATAAGGGGATAAATGCAATCATGAAAGACATGGATAAAAGGCCGATTTTCAAATCACTCACGCCATAGAAATCAGCCGCCAGGCTGGTGATGGGCGCATAAGTGATCCACAACATCTGCATGGTCAGGTTGACCAGCATATAGGTGGCCAAAACAACCCAGCGGTATCCATACACTTTGTAGTTGTTTTTCATTTGGAACTCCTCCTCAAGTTGAAAAGTATTCCTATTTTTATCCAACTCCTTCAAAAGACGCAAGTACCACTTCAAAGCCTTCCAAAGCATCGTCAATAACCGCATCCGTATCGGCCATCGAGGTGTACATACGCGAACCCGCCAGGGTGATCAGGCCTTCGGCCATGTAAGCCGCGCCCATCTGCTCCATCATGTGTTTACGCGGTTTTAATTCTTTCAGCAGCTTGAACGGATTGTGCAGATCCAGCAGCATGACCGCCGAAGTTTCCAGATGCACGATCGAGCCCTGGTTGAAGGCCACGAAAGGCAGGTGGTATTTTTCAATGATGGCCTGCAAACCGGCCGTCAGCCGGTCGCCGGCCCGGCCCGCGATGACGGGCGCGTTGGTGCGCTCCATTTCCTGCAGGGCAAAGTAGCCGGCCGCGCAGGAAAGCGGGTTGGCCGAGAGCGTACCGCCGATGTAGGCGCGCTCGCCTGTTCCGCCGATGCCGGCAGCAAACGTGCTGACCACATCCGCGCGCCCGCCCACCCCGCCGGCCATGGGATAGCCGCCGGTGATGCACTTGCCGAAAACCGTCAGGTCGGGTTTGACGCCGAAGTAACCCTGGGCGCCGCCCATGCCGACGCGGAAACCCGTGACTACTTCATCGAAGATCAAAAGCGCGCCGAACTCGTCGCACAGCTTGCGCACTTGCTGGTTGAAATCGAAAGGTACCGGGCGCGTGCCGGATTCCGGCCCCAGCGGTTCCAGGATGACAGCCGCCGTCCCGCCACGCAGGCGGTTGAAGATCAGGTGCCGGCGCAAAGCCGCGATGGAATTGGGGAAGAACTCCTGCGTGGATGCGGAAGCGCCGCGCGGAATGCCCTTGGCCTCGAAGCGGCCGGTGCCGGGCACATGCAGCCCGTACAGCATGGGGTCGCTCCAGCCGTGATAAGCCCCGCCGACCTTGATGACGAATTTCTTGCCGGTGAACACGCGCGCCGCGCGGATGGCGGCCATCACACTTTCCGTGCCTGAACCCAGCATACGGAACATCTCAATGGAGGGCATCAGTCGGTTGACCAGCTTGGCCAGTTCGAGCTCATACTCGTGAAACAGTCCGGTGACCGGGCCGCAGGTTTTGAGCAATTCAAAAATCTTTTCCCGCACCGGCGCGTAATTGCTGCCCAACACGGTTGGGCCGCCCGCTTGCAGGAAGTCGATGTAACGGTTGCCGTCCACATCCCATAAATAGGCGCCTTCGGCTTTTTCGATGGCAATCGGGAAAGGATAGTTAAAAGCCAGGTTATGCTGTACGCCCCCCGGAATATATTGCTTGGCTTCCGTAGTCAGTTCCTTGGAACGGCGACAGGAAGTCTCAAAATAATCCAGATAAGCTTGCAGTTTTTCCGGACGGATTTCCAGCAAAGGCTGGCGGATCAGGTTGTTCAGCTGCCGGTAAACTGCTTCCACATCCGGGTATTGGCTGATAGCGTATTTTTGTTCGTCACTCATATGGATAACTCCTCATCAGGTTATTCACCTGCTGAGTTGATTTCTCCTTGTTGGGATTTCTTTTGGTCTTTGCGCAGCTTGGAAAAGGCGATCTCGCGTACGGCCAGGGGGATCTTGTTTACTTTCTGCTCGGAACACAGCGCGATCAGATACGCCAGCGAGCATTTTTCCAGGATCTCCACGTTGTGGATGGCACGCTCCATGTCGTGCCCGAACACCAGGGCGCCGTGGTTCTGCATCAGGTAAGCGTTGTTGTTGCCGCGTACGTGCTTCGCCACGGTACCGCTCAACATGCCGGTTCCTGAAGGCGCGTAGGGAATAATCTCCACGCTGCGGCCCAGGAAACGCACTTGTTCATCGAACAGGGCTGGGATGGGCGCTTTAATCAGCGTCAGGGCGCTGGCATAGACCTGGTGGGTGTGCACAATGGCGTGCACGTCCGGCCGGGCCTTGTAGATCTCGCAGTGCATGCCGGCTTCGACCGAGGGTTTCAGTTCACCCTCCAATGGATTCAGCGACATATCCAGCAGGCAAACGTCCTGCGGCTTCATTTTCATGTAGTCAAAATTGGATGGGGTGATAACGAAGACTTCGCTATTGGCAGGGTGGATGGAAATGTTGCCCCCGGTGGCCATCAGGTAACCTTTACGGGTCAGTTCTTGAGCCGATGTAACCAGTTGTTCTTTGAGTTCCCGATACTCCTGCATAAAACGCCTCGTTATATCTTTACATTGTCTAGATTATACACAGCCATCTTGACGCTGTCAAGTTTTCTCGATAATATTAAAGAATGACAAACGACACCTATCACCATGGTGACTTAAAAAACGCGTTGATCCAGGCCGGGGTTGAGATCCTGGCGCGGGACGGCATTGGCGCGCTCAGTCTGCGCAGCGTAGCGCGCGAAGCCGGTGTCAGTCACTCCGCTCCCTACGCGCATTTCTCGGACAAACAAGCCCTGATCGCGGCCATTTCCACCGAGGGTTTTCATCGCCTGTACGCCAAACTGGAAGCCGCTTCCGCTCACTTCAAATCCCAGCCAATTAACCAGATCACAGCCTGCGCGCGCGCCTATGCCGACTTTGCCGTGCAGGAACGCGACATCTTCAACATCATGTTTTCCGGTGTGCTGGAACAGGAGAAAGCTTATCCTGACTTTGTCGAAATCTCCAAAGCTACCGCGGCATTATTAGCTAAGATTGTCAGTTCCTGCCAGGATGCGGGCATCTTTCCAACCGGAAAGACTGACCTGCTCTCCGTCGCCATCTGGGGTCAACTGCATGGCATTGTCAGCCTGGCGCTGGAAAAACAGATCTCGCATACAGTTTTAGATCAATATAAGCTGAATGAAATTTTGATGTTTGCCCTGAATCAATTCGCGCTGGTTGAATTAACCTGATATTAAATAAAACAGGAAGGACAATACGATCATCCTTCCTGTATGCTAATTATTAAGTTGGTTCGTCGGCTAAAGACCCAATACGTCCTTCAGGGCCTTTTTCTGGGCAGCATCTAATCCTTCGATCTCATCGATGGCGGGACCCTTGTATTTCTTGCCGCGGTCATCGGTGAAGTTACCCCAACCGGCTGCACGCAGCAAGACCCAGGGGGCGATGCCGAGCGTTTCGGCAGCTTTATACGCCGCGTTGATCAGATCCTGATGGGTTTTGGATTCCAGGACTTCCAATTGTTTCTTGGCTGCCTGTTCAGCCTTATAGGCATTCAAGCTATCCTGCGCCTCTTGGGTAGGTTTGGCCGCTGCAGGCTTGGCCGCGGCGGGTTTAGCTGCGGATGGCTTGACCGTACCGCTCGCTGCAGGTTTAGTGGTCTTGCTGGCAGTTGCTTTGGTGGATGAAATCGTTGTCTTCTTTGCCGCGGTCTCATCAACTTTTTCTTTACCGCCTAATAAATCTTTAAGTCCATCCAGTACGGTTTTATTACTTTTATTTGTTCCAGTCATCAATTCCTCCAAGTGTAATATTTTAAACTATAGCATATTAATGGAATAGTTTTTACATAGATTAATAAATCTAATAAAATTCAAATGCATTATTTTTTTAGGGTTCAGCATATGAGTCATCATCAATCTTTTATTGCAGGAGATCAATGAAAAGTTATCGTAAAGAATTATGGTTCCAAATCCCCGGTTTGCGTGGGATCGTCAACATCACTCCCGAAGTGAACGATTGCCTGCGCGAGAGCGGCATCCGCGAAGGGTTGTGCCTGGTCAACGCCATGAACATCACCGCCAGCGTGTTCATCAATGACGACGAGCCCGGCTTGCACCAGGATTATGACGACTGGCTGGAGCAGCTGGCCCCGCACGAGCCGCTATCGCATTACCGCCACAATCGCACCGGTGAGGATAACGGCGACGCGCACCTGAAACGCACCATCATGGGCCGCGAGGTAGTGGTGGCTGTCACCAACGGCAAGTTGGACTTTGGTACCTGGGAGCAGATCTTCTACTACGAGTTCGACGGCCTGCGCCGCAAGCACGTGCTGGTCAAGATCATTGGAGAATGAGGATTATCCACACGTAAATACGGATAGCCGTTAAAATCATCCGAATACTTATTGATATAACGAGGTCTACGATGAATAATCGCTATAAAACAGTTTTCGATAAAAATCCCCTGTTCGGCATGGTGCATTTACTGCCCCTGCCCGGTTCGCCCAACTACACCGGCAGCATCAACGCTATCATGCAAGCGGCAGTCGAGGATATGCTAGCCCTGCAAAAAGGCGGTGCCGACGCTTTCATTATCGAAAACTTCGGCGATGTGCCCTACGAAGGCGAGATCACCCGTGAAGCCCTGGCAGTGATGGCGGCTATCTGTGCGCAGCTCTCCAAAGAAAGCAGCCTGCCTTTCGGTATCAACGTGCAATTCAACGACATCAACAGCGAATGGGCGCTGGCGCTGGCCAGCGATGCGGATTTCATCCGAGTGGAAGCTTTCGTGGAAAATCGTATCGGCATCCACGGGATCTCATACGCCTGCGCGCCGCGCCTGATGCGTCTGAAGGCAGCCTATCCGGCCAAAGCCATGATCTTTGCCGATATCAACGTCAAGCACACCTTTCCGCTGGCTCCGCAGCCGATTGAGTTCTCTGTGCATGAGGCCATCGAGTCCGGCGCGGACGCATTGATCGTGACGGGACTGTTGACCGGCCAAAACCCGACGGTTGAGGATGTGCGGCAGGTCAAGGAGATGGCCGTTGGTACGCCCGTGATCATCGGCAGCGGCATCAACGCGAAGAACGCCGCGCAGTACCTGGCAGTATCTGACGGGGTCATCGTGGGCAGCTCGCTCAAATTCGACGGGGACGTCAACAAGCGCGTCGACGCGGAACGGGTCGCGGGGCTGGTGAAAAGCCTGAATCAATAAATCAAACGGAATATATAAACAGGGCGCACTTTCGTGCGCCTTGTTTCTTCTTTTTCCCAGTTTGGTTGGTACAAGTTCTCACCATTGTTAAAATTATTTTCCAGGTTATATCTGCCACACAAGCAAGGATTAAAGTATCCACTGATGGTGAGCTTTTCCTTTTATAAATCTCTCTAAATCGTTTTACAATTCATGAACATCGATCAGTAAATTTTCTTTCTGTCTTTTACGATATTCCCATTAATCCCTATTTGTCTTCCATAGCATCCATGCCTGAGTATGCAATAAACAAGAAACGATGTTGTAAATCCTGTAATTTCAATGGAGAAAGATTAAGCTTTTCCTGAATACTTTGAAACACTATACTCAAAAAAGTAGGCTTCATTCAATTTGTTCTGCGAACAAGCAATAATTCAAAATGAATAGTAAATCCTTTCGAATAATCAAACAGTTATGCAGCGGGCAATCCTACCAAATCGACGATCTTGGCAGCAAGCTCGGTATTTCTTCCCGGGTAATTCGCTATGAGATTGAAAAAGCGAATTCTTTTTTATACCGTGAGGGATTCAGCAAGATTGAATGCAACCGGTCAAAGGTTTCTCTCTCGGTTTCTGAAGAAGAAAGAGAAAAACTGAAGCAATGGCTTGCGGGGTTAAACGCGGATTATTTCACCCTTTCCGCAGACGAACGCAAAACCATTATCCTCATCCTATTGCTATCGTCACCAGGTTATCTAACCAGCCAATTCGTCGCGGACACGCTGAGCGTGAGCAAGAGCTGTATTGATAAAGACCTATCCATAATAAAAACACAGGTAAAAAAAGAAGGTCTGCAACTGTTTTCCAAACCCGGCAGCGGGATCTTCCTTTCGGGAAATGAACAAAAAATCAGGGAGCTGTGTTTTGGTGTAGTTGAGCATAACCTCCATTTTGCGGATTATATCTCCGGAGAAAAATACAATCCCGGCTACGTTGAACGCCAGGTGCAGAAATATTTTTGCGATGCCTGGTTCAATTCTTTAGTTGCAATCGCGCATAGTATTGAAGAGAAAGCCAATAAAAAGCTTTCCTATAATTCTCTTCGAAATCTCATCTTAAACCTTTGTGTAATACTGACTCGCATTTCTATTCACAAATCCATCCTGGCTGACCATGAAAACCAGGCGCTGCTTCAAGCGACCAATGAATATAAGGTTGCGGAGGAGATCAGCCGACAGGTAGAGAAATGCTTCCAAGTTGACCTACCGATCTACGATCGCTGTACCCTCACTGTTTTACTGGTTAGTTCCAAATACTCAAACCCTGAACCTTATTTGAAAGAAGACTGGGCACAAGTCCAGATACTGGCGGATCGTATCATTCGCGCGATGAGCAAGCGGCTGCAGATCCCTTTCTACGATGAGGAAGAGATCTACACGGCTTTACAAGCCCATCTTGGACCGATGATCTTTCGCCTGAAGAACAAGATGCCGAATGACAATCCAAATCTTGAATTGATTAAAACCAATTATGAAGATGTATTTAAGAATTTAACCAGTGTTATTGATGCAATTCACTCTTCGCTGCTGGATGGAATTCAGGAGGAGGATATCGCATATTTATCCTTGCATTTCTGCGCTTCCATCGTGAGAAGAAAACGTATGTTCACCGTAAGCAATGTAGCCATTGTGTGCGTGCATGGAATTGGAACCGCCACTTTGCTCAAAGAATTGATATGTTCGCGCTTTAAAAGTATTCGCATCATTACGATAACAACCGGCAGTGATTTGAATTTTACAGATTTAGAGGGGATTGATTTCATCATCTCCAGCATACCCCTGCCCGATTGCGCGCATCCCTGGGTCCAGGTTAATCCCATCCTGACCGACGAGGATTATCAGATCATCGAAAACATGATCGAGAAATATTCCACAAAAAACAATCCCACAGACAACTCTCTGGATTTTTTCAACGATATCGTCTCCACGGTTGAGAGACAGCGTGTGACGGATAATTTGCCCAATTTTGTAGACTCACTGCAAGAGTGTTTTACCAGGGCGGGCATTTCAATCAAGCACGATAAGATTCAACCTTCCCTGTATCAATTGCTGCCACCTGAAAAGATTCGGTGTAATCAAAACGCTCTGGATTGGAAAGATGCTGTAACTCTTGCCGGTTCCATATTAGTTGAAAGCCAGGACGTTACCCATGACTTTATCCAATCCATGATTGATACAGTTGAAAACACCGGCCCTTATGTTGTCATCAGCAAAGGGGTGGCATTGATACATGGAGAGGGCGGACTCGGAGTAAATCACCTGGCAATGAGCCTGGTCACGCTGAAAAATCCTGTCTATTTTCACCATCCCACCAACGATCCGGTAAAGTTGATACTTTGCCTTGCCCCAATCGATAATTCTTCTCACGTTTCTGCCCTGGAAGATTTTATGAATTTCCTGCGCAGCAATGATGTCGATGCCATTTGCGAAGAAGATGATCCCGTAGTTCTCAATAAATCCTTACATCGGAGTGCTTTACTGATATGACCCTTCAAGATTTTATAGCAAAAGAAAATGTTGTACTAAATAATGATTTTGATAATTGGCAGGATGCTATACACTTTGCCGGAAACTTATTGGTTCGTTCCGGCTGTATTAACCAAACCTATTGTGAAGACATGATCAAGGCCGTTGAAGAATACGGACCTTATATTGTCATCATGCCGGGGATAGCACTGGCGCATGCGCGCCCTAATGGGAATGTATTCGTCAATCAGATTGCGCTGGTTTCCATGCCCAAGGGGGTTGATTTCGGAAACTCTCAAAACGATCCCGTGCATTTCCTCTTTGCCATCGCCGCGCGGACGGACAAAGAACACATGATGATTTTCAAAACCCTGGCAAGTTTCTTATCCGTTGAAGAAAACCTCAAAGCTTTGCAGACGGCAACTTGCTTTGATGACATCGGTTTTTAACAAATATTTTAAGGAGAAAGGATATGCAATTAGAGAAATTAAAGGATGGACTAGTGGTTTCCTGTTACGCCAGCTTTGATATCAATCCCGAAATGGATAACCCGGATACCATGGCCCACGTAGCAACCAGTTGTGTCGTGGGCGGCGCTTGCGCCATCCGCACAAACCTTGAAAACGTCCGCGCAATCAAGTCAGTTGTACAGGTACCTGTAATCGGTATCAAGAAAATATACAAGGATGGCGATACATCCAGCAGCGATTTCCGCATCACCCCAACGTTGAAAGAAGTCGAGGCGCTATTGAAAGCGGGCGCTGATGCTATTGCCATTGACGGCACCATTCGAGACCGTTACGACAATTATTCCACCAAAGAATTTATTTCAGAGATTAAACGCCTGTTTGATGCTTTTATCATCACAGACATTTCCACCGTAGAAGAAGGGGTGGCGGCCTGGGAATACGGCACGGATATGGTGGGAACCACGTTATCCGGTTACACCCCCTATTCAAAAAACCCCATTCGCTTTGGCACGCTTCCCAGCCCCGATCCTGATTATGAAATCATCGCCGAGCTGCGCAGCGCAAACGTGGAACACATCGTCGCAGAAGGCAGAATCACCAACGGTTTGAAAATGAAAAAGGCTTTGGATGCCGGTGCCTATTGTGTTGTGGTGGGTACCTCCATTACTGAACCAAAGAAGATTGTGAAAACGATCTTGCAAGATGCACAACTAATCTAATCATCAAAAGGAGAAAAACACGATGAAAGTTTGGCAAGAATATTTCAAAATTATGAAAGAAGTGGTCGAAAAAGCCGAAGCAACTCAGGAAGAAAACATCCTGAAAGCGGCCGATATTCTGACCGAATGTACAAAAGAAGGCGGACTTATCCAATTATTTGGCTGCGGCCATTCCGGCCTGGTAACCGAGGATGTTTTTTGGAGAGCAGCCACTCTGGCAAACGTACATGCCATCTTTGAAGGATGCGTTGCAGGCATCAACGAAATGACCAAGAGCAGCCACATGGAAAAGGTCGAAGGCCTCGGCGAGGTCATCGTAGATTACCAACGCATCGCACCCCCCGATACTATGATCGTCCTTTCCAACTCCGGTAACAATGCAGTCTCGATTGAAGTTGCAATGGCAGCAAAAAAACGCGGCGTGCCTGTCATCGTATTTACCAATGTTGAATATTCCAATTTCTTAACCACGCATCACTCCTCTGGCAAGAAGCTAAAAGATGTCGCCGACATCGTAATCGACAACTGCTCCTTAATGGGAGACGCGGCAGTTGATCTGGAAGGATTCGCCATGAAGGTCGGCGCGACTTCCACGATTCCCTGTGTATTCCTGCTCAATTCTCTGCTCGTTCAAACTTGTGACAATCTACTGAAACAGGGGATCACACCCGATGTGTACTACAACGGGCACCTGACTTACGAAATGGCCAACGCGAAAGAACATAACGACCGCCTGATAGACAAGTACTTCTACAAAATCCGGAATCTCTAATCAGATTTTCCAATTTGGAGAACATTATGGCCGATTTATTAAAAGTCCTAACAGTCTGCGGTGCAGGCGTTGGCACCAGTACCCTTTTACGGGTAAATGTCCAGGAAACATTCAAGAGTTTCTCGTTGCCGGGAAAAGTCCATGTGGAGAACACCAGCATGTCCCGCGCAAAAGGAACCCAGTGCGATGTGATCATCACCTTTGAATCATTTGCTTCTGAGGCAAGGTCCTTTTGCCCGTCAGTGATTGTCATCAATAATTTGATGGATATGAAAGAACTGAAGGCGAAAATTGGAACATTCCTGAAAGAAAAAAATCTAATCGAATAAGGAGGTGAAAGGCAGTTTATTAGTTTGAAAGGGAGATAAGCATCGAAAAAAATTACGTGTTTATTAATAGGAGAGAAAATGATAGTGTTAAATACAATTGTAAATATTTTTAGCAAGTATATATTTAATCAGCCCTTCATATTGTTAGGCTTGGTTGCCATGCTCGGCTTAGTCGCACAGAGAAAATCCATTGAGGAAGTCATTTCCGGTTCTCTGAAAACTGGCATCGGCTACCTGATCATGTCCGTAGGCACGTCCCTGTTGGCCGGCATCGTTCTTCCCATCGCAACAATACTGAATAAAGTGATCGGTGTTGAAGCTACCACAACCGGTATGGGAACCGATGCTTTCACATCAGAGTGGGCTTCCACGATCACAATCATAATGGTGGTGGGTTTCTTCATCAACCTCTTGCTCGCCAGGGTCACCAAATTTAAATACGTCTTCCTGACCGCACACCAGACTTACTACATCATCTTCGTGTATCTCGCAGTAGTAATCGAAGTGATCCCGGATCCGAACAAATCGATGTTGATATTGATTGGCGGTTTGTTGACCGGCCTTTACTGCACCCTGTCCCCCGCGCTGGTTCAACCTTACATGCGCAAGGTGACCGGTTCGGACGACCTGGCTTACGGTCACACCACCTCATTCGGTGTCATCGTTGGTTCCTGGGTTGGAAGTCTTTTCAAGGACAAGAAGAACGAGACTTCTGAAGACTTGAAGATTCCCGATCACCTGGCCTTCCTGAAAGATATCACCGTCTCCACCGCGATTGTCATGACCCTGCTCTATGTGATCTGTGTCGCCCTGGCCGGCCCCGCCTGGATCCAAGAGAATATCAGCAAGGGGATGGACGCCTATCTTTATGCAATCTCCCAGGGTGTCCAGTTTGGTGTTGGTATCACCATTGTTCTGACCGGCGTCAGCATGATGATTGCCGAAATCACCGGCGCCTTCAAAGGTATCTCCGAGAAAATCGTCCCGAACGCAATCCCTGCCCTGGACTGCCCGGTGGTCTTCAACTACGCTCCCACCGCAGTAATGTTGGGCTTCCTGAGCTGTCTGTCCACCGTGATCGTCTGTGTGGTCATTTTCGGCGCCATCGGTTTCTACGCGCTAACGCCCCCGGTCATCACGACCTTCTTCGGCGGCGGCCCTGCCGGTGTCTTCGGTAATTCCAGGGGTGGTTGGAGAGGCGCAGTCCTGGCCGGTATCGTGGCCGGTATCCTGCTTTCTTTCGGCCAGTTCTTGACGGTAACGGCACTGCCGAACACGGTAGCCGACTTCGCGCGCTGGTCCAACGACTTCGACTATTCCGTCTTCCCATTCTTCTTCAAACAAATCGTCAGTTTGATCTTCTAAACCCGATTTGTCATTTTACTGGTAGCAAAACAAACAGCAGGGTGTGAAAACACTCTGTTGTTTGTTTAAGGAAATAAAACCCGGTCTCGTTTTTTGTCATTTACCAAAAAAGGGAGAAAATAAGCACTCCAATAATGCAAACAGATATGCCCCAGAATGGAGCGTGGGGTGAATGTATCGTCAACCGTAGCCCACCCTATTTCGGTACTATGCCACAGAAGTACAGTATGCAACAGCATCGATATGGGAAAATACGTTCCAATCTTGACCGTATGTGGTTTTCGGCTTATTATATAGACATATTTATCTATTTCTATATATTATGAAAACCGAAATCAATTGTGTAGATTTTTGTAAAGCGCTGTCCGACCCAACGCGCCAAAAGATCCTGGAGCTCCTGCTTAAGGAGGAAAAGACCGTCACGGATATTGTCGCGATATTTAACCTGAGCCAGCCGACCATTTCGCATCATCTGGAAATGTTAAACCGCTATGGGCTGTTGACCAGCCGCAAGGACGGCAAACAGGTATTTTATAGAACGGACCAGGCCAAAGTAACCTGGTGCTGTGGAAAATTAATGGCCAAATTCGAGGAATAGTTTTTTTTAGAATCTTTTATAGATATATTTCTATATATAAATACATAAGGAGCAAATCAAAATGGAAAATCAAGACAGGGAACAGATCCAATCAGCCGTCAGAGAAAAATATGGACATCTGGCAAATAAACAGTTGGAACAACCGGTTCAAGCCTGCGGGTGCGGCGCAGGTAGCTCATGCTGCGCCGGCGAAACCGGGTTGGCAGAAAGCGCGGCCGATTTATATGAGGGAACGCAAATCAGCGATCTGCCCGATAGCGTCACCGGGATTTCGTTAGGCTGCGGTAACCCAACCGCGATATCCAAACTGCGGGAAGGTGAAACCGTTCTCGACCTGGGATCAGGCGGCGGGATCGATTGCTTCCTGGCAGCCAAACAAGTAGGCCCAAACGGATATGTGATTGGTTTGGATATGACCACCCGCATGCTGGACCTGGCACGGACTAACGCAAAGAAACAGCATATTAAAAATATTGAGTTCCGCTACGGCTACATTGAAGATATCCCACTGCCGGATGAATCCGTGGATGTGATCATCTCAAACTGCGTGATCAACCTTTCCGGTGACAAGGATGCGGTCTTCAAAGAAGCTTATCGCGTGCTCAAACCCGGCGGCCGTATGAACATTTCCGACATCGTTACCTCCGGCGATTTGCCTGCCGGGCTATCGCAGCAGCTATCCGCCTGGGCAGGTTGTGTGTCAGGTGCGCTGGAAGAGAACCTCTATCTGAACAAGATGAAGTCGGCCGGGTTCAGCCGTACGGAGGTGGTCAGCCGCAAATTCTACACGAGCGAAATGATGATGCAGGATGAAGCCATCCAAAAGTTGGTTTCAGAAAATCGATTATTGCTTGCGGATTTGGAAAATAAGATCGCCAGTATTACGCTGAAAGCGTATAAGCCCTAAGAATAACTTTAAAAGAAACATGCTGCTTCATTGAAAAGCAGCATGTTTCTTTTAAACCAATCAGCATTTTATTACCAAACATGATTTTTTAGTGTATCTTAATTAACACATCAAGAAATTTGTCCTTATCAAGATTATATATCAACAAATTGGATTTTTCTTTGCATAATCGACAACAATCTTCTCTAAGAAATTTACATCTCTGTTTTTAACCAATGCATTGTACCAAGCATTCTTCTCTCCCGGAGAAAAGCAGCTACAAGCATAGATGAGAGCCCTTTTACTCCAAGAGCACATACTATTAATATGTGTTTTTTTCGACCTAAGCCAATAATCTTGATTACTACGTCCCATCGCCAAAATTACATTTCGATCAAAATGATCATTGCTTCCTTTACCATAATAGTGACCCAATTTATCTTCATTTCCCCACATATTACTTCCACTAAACAGACTCATGACAAGCATTTTGTTGAAATCCAGTTTACAGATAATAGAATCAGGTATTTCTTCCAACAATCGAGCACTATATTCCTGCCTATCTTTCGGATCAAGATTATTTCCAACTCTGGAAAGATACCTTATTAATTCAGGAAAAACAGGGACAAGATTGTTTATTTTTTCGAAAAACAAACCTAACGGATCAATATTTTGAGTCCATCCCAACCTATTTATTAAAAATTTAACAATTGGAATATCATAATCATCAGTAGATAATTCTTGAAAAACAATGCGAGATAAATTTATTTTTTTAATTATTTCAACTTCATCATCTTCCAAATCATCAAGTGATAGTTCCCAATATGGATCTGAAATCCCAATTTCTGATAGTAGATTGCTAAAATTCTCTGACAATGATCGAATTTCTATTCTCTCTTTAGTATTGATCACAGATTCAAGGAAATCTTTACTTTCAAATATTTTAGTTTTTGATTGGGAAAGTGTTAATCCATGGTTATCATATAGGACATTAGCTAATTTTAATAAACACTCATAAGCTTCAGATTTTTCATTACTGAAAATTCGGTAATCATCAACATATCGACAAAAGGTAATACCCTCTGAGATTAAATATTTATCTACATCATTTATTACGAATTCAGACAGCAACCTTGAAGCGTTATTTCCAATGGGTAGTCCATATGAAACATGTTGGTTTAAACCTTTAATAATATTGATTATTGCTTTTACTTCATTTGGATAACTTGATTCTAAAAGTGATAATGAACTCTCGATTCTATGTAGATATATTCTTGGGTAAAAATCTGCGATATCAGTTACAACAACATAATTAAAATCTTCTGCTTTATTTTTAGAAAATTCTTGGAAATTCAGAAAACCAACGTTTGGGTTGAAATATTGAAAATTGGTAGCATCAGGTTGAAACCTATTTGAAAAAACTATATTTTCAGAGACAGGGATACGGTTTTTCTCAATATCAGTACCAATTTCAGTAGTAAGTGTTAAAAACACAACCATATCAAGAGGATCCAATTGAGCAATATTCCTAAAGCCATATCTTCCTTTTGGAACAATGCATCTTCTCTGATCCTTTGTTTTCCATTCCGAAATATTAAAACTTGAGAACTTACTTAAAACTTCAGTTTTGCAGTATTTAATTGCATCATATTCAAAGATTTTTGGATAAATATTTGAATCAGAAAATTTGGATAAATGATCTATTACCCACTCAAGTTTTTTTTGATCTAGTGTTGTCATTAAATAACCCCTATAAATATTTTTAATGCGTCGCACAGGCGATGCAGGGATCGAAGGCGCGCACCACACGCCCGACCGCGCGTTCCAATTCCAGATCCACCTGATCGTCATGGATATAACGCTCGGCGGCCACGCGCAGGGCGCGCTCAATGGCCAGCATGTTATGCACGGTGGGGATGATAAACTCTCCCATGGCGATGTTGCCCTTCTCGATGACGTAATGGTGGATCAGCGGGCCGCGCGGCGCTTCCACCAGCCCCCAACCCTCACCATCGCGCGGGGTGTAGGGGATATCCACTTCGTTGTGGGAGTAATCATCCTCCAACAGTTGGCTGGCCAATTCGATGGCATACACCAATTCAATGCCGCGGCACAGGTCGAACAGCAGAATGGGATGAGCCGGATGTCCGAATTCACTGCGCAGACGGCGCATGTAAGCGTCCGCGCGGCGGATGCCCATGCGGCGGGTCATGTTGGCGCGCGCCAGCGAGTTAGCGCGGATTACACCGCCCTGATAGGATGTTCTGCCGGCGTAAGAATAATCCGTCTCTTCAAAGACCAGTTCCTTGCGGAAGGCATCAGCGGTAAACTCGCGGCAGCATTCGCCCGCCGGCGTCATCACGCGTATGATGGATGAGTTGTAGCGCGGGTTATCGCGCTCGGTGGAGGAAATATAGTAGGCCGGCTGGTCATCGCCCCAGGTGCCGATACGATCCCGCATATGCAGGGAGATATCCCAGTAATAATCCACCAGCTCGCAAGCCACCGGCAGGGCTGCCCGGAGACGCTTGCGGAAGGCGTCCGCCTTTTCAGCATCAATGCCACCGCTGACGCCGCCCACCACGGCCTTGACGGGATGAATGAACTGGCCGCCGGCCAGGGTGATCAGGTCGGTGCCCAACTGGCGCACCATCAATGCCCGTTTGGCAATGTTGAATTGGGCAGCGGTATCGGCTTCCTCATCGGTAATATGAAAAATGCTTTGAACGCCCAAGCGGTCGGGCATGGTAAAGACAAACAACGAGGTGGCCTGATTCTGGATCAGCTGGCCCAACAACAGCAATTCGCGGATCTGGTTGGCCAACGGAGGCGGTTCAACGCCATAGGCATCTTCCAGCGCTTTTACAGCCGCAACGTGATGCGCAGTGGAACACACGCCGCAGATGCGCGGCACGATGACCGGCATTTGTTCTGCCGGAACACCCTGCACCATCAGGTTGAAACCGCGTTTTTCCATAGCCTGGAAGCGGGTCGAAATGACCTGTCCCTCGCGAACTTCAATTTCAACGCGGGCATGGCCTTCAATGCGGGATAACGGAAACGTCAGGGTTGTCATCAGAGTACCTTTTCCTTGGGCCGCGGCGGCTGCCCGGTACCGGCATAATCCGAGAACTGGAACAAGAACAGCGACAACTGCGGTGAAAGCAGCGCTTCGTGAATTTCTTCCGCGGGAATGTCGGTCATGGCCGCAAACACCCGCTGGATGCTTTCCAGCCAGGCTTGCGAATCTTTTTCAATCAACAAGTCGGATGGCCCGCGGCAGCCTACGCAGGGATGGCCGGGGCGTGTACACAACGCACGGCAGCCGCCGCGCGTGGAAGAGCCCACGCACAGGTAACCTTGGTTGATCAGACAAATCTCCGGATCCACTTCCCCTCCGCGCGAACCGGTCAGGTGGGCCGGTTTCATGTCCTTGAGCTTTTTCCGGCCGCATTCCTGGCAGACGGTTTTTGACGCCACAAAATCTTCCGGCCCCAGCAAAGCACCCATAAATAATTCCGGCGTAGGCGGGCAGCCCGGCAGGAACAAATCCACTTCCACAAAGCTGTCCACCGGCTGGCTTTTCGGCAGCAAGCGCGGCAGGTCATGACGTTCGGTTTGCGACATAAACAGCCGCCGCACTTCGTCGCGGTTGCCCAAGTTGGCTACGCCGCCGGAAATGGCGCAGGTGCCCACCGCCACAATCTTTTTGGCGCGCTTGACGGCCTGGCGCAGGTTGTGCAAGTCTTCGTCCGAGCGCACACCGCCGGAGATTAACAACACATCCACTTCAGGAACATCATAAGCAGAAGTCACCAAAGGCATAAAGGCCAGATCAAATTGATCGATCCATTCGCTGGCGTTCAGCAATGAGACTTCACAACCCGCACAGCCGGAAAGCTGTAAAACGGCAAAACGGGGAGGTTGTTTAAGCGTCAATTTGTTTTCTCCATGAATTTTGCTGGTTTTTTCTAGTATACACCGCGCGCACAATAATACCAGATTATATAGACCTTAATTATACGATTTACCTTTTGGCATGTTCTTTGCAACATACTGGATGAGCTATAGGCATTTAAATGCCGGCTCAAGGAGTTGCTATGCGTAAATTTATGTTCAAAACCCTGTGTCTGTTGATGGCAACCGGCGCCTTGTTTTTCTGGTTCCGTTCGGATGCCTCCGTTCTGGCCGCCTCTTCAGCACTGGGGATGGACGATTCCAGCGGCTGGCTGGCAAGCAACAGCCAGGACAGCAAGGCTTTTGATATCCTGGAAAGCATCAACGCCAACATGCTGCGTGTGGATATGCCCTGGAATGAGATCGAACGCTCTTCAGGCGCTTTCAGTTGGTCCTACCAGACCGACGCAGGTTATGTGGATTATGACCAGCTCTTTGCCCGTTTGGAAAAACGCGGCATCCAGCCGGTGGTCGTGCTGTCCGGCGGGCCGGTTTTCCTCAGCCATCTCTACCCGCAGCAGCCTGTTTCCAGCGAAAGCCTGTTGGAAAATTGGAAGAACTACGTGCGCTCAGTCGTGCAGCAGTACGGCGACCAGGTGGATTATTGGCAGATCGGAGCCGGGTTAAACGATCCCGGCAGCTGGGGCGCGCTGCTGTTCCCGGCGGCCACCACCGACCCGCAAGCCGATCCGGATATCGACCTGTATGCTGAAATGCTCAAGAGCGCCTATGCCATCATCAAATCCAACGGCGCGGGCAACATGGTCATTCTGGGCGACCTGACATTGGGCGGTGATTGCGCAACCCATCCGCTTTTCTACCTGCAAAACCTGGCGGAGAATGACGCCTGGTATGCCTTCGATATTGTCAGCATTTCCCTGCCGGCACTGGACGAAGCCCCTGAAAACGCCGTAGTAGATTCCTGCGGCTTCTCCCCTGCCCAAAGCAGCGGCAGCAGCCTGACCGATCCGGTCAAAACCATCTCTGATTACATTGACGAGACCGGCAAGAAGTCCCTGTGGATCCAGGACCTAACTTACGATTCCAACGTATTGACCGCAAAAGCAGCCGAGCGGGTAACACTGCCGGAAGTGGTCGAATCAGACTATCTTACACGCGCCAGCGGCTTGCTGCTGGCAGCCGGCGGCGCCGACAAAGTCTTTTGGGACTACACGCCCGAATCCGGCCGGCTGGCGGTGATCGCGCTGCAAAGTTATGCCAACCTTTCCAAGACATTAAGCCCCAATGGCAGCAGCGCTCAACAGATCAATTCCCAGGAATTCACCACGCTGCGCTTCCGTAATAATGGCCGCATTTCCATTCTTGCCTGGCACAACCGGGGCGGCGATGAAGCTCAGGCGCTGGTCATCCCCGATGTCGATGGGTATAAATTGTATGGGTTCTCCACCGATGCCGAAAGCCTGAAGACCAGCAAAGGTGTCAAAATGGATGTGGATGCCGGCGGCAGCACAGCCTTATTAGTCAGTGAACGGCCGGTGTTAATCAGCGGGAGGCCGGAGGATATAAAGGAGTCGCTTAATATGATGTTGAACGACAGTGCCTCACAGGCCAGTCAGGGGCTGCAGTCCAAGTTATCAGGTTGGGCGCAGGTGCAAAAAGCCAAAGCGGCCGATCAATTGGGTAACTGGGTGGCCGAACAACAGGCCAGTCTGCTGGATATTCTGCGTTCCAGTTTCCAACAGTGGCTTCGTCAAAGCCTCGGTTTGGCAAAGAAGTAAAATAAAGGAGAGGTGAAAATCATGCAAAAGAAAAACTTTCGCTTAATTCTGGATGCCGGGCTGATCATTCTGGCTCTGGCTGCCTGTCAGGTTGCCACAGCCGTCCCTGAAACAGCCGCTGCCTCAAGCGCTATTTCAGTAGAAAACGCGGCCGCGCTGGAAGCAGCGTATCAAACTTCCGAGGTCAACCTGGTCAGCGACCTGGTCTGGTCCACCGATGGGAGCATTTTAGTTGCGCTTTCAAGCAGCGGTGCAGCCCGTTACAACGGCAGCGATCTGGAAAAGATTGACACGTTTATTTTTGACTCACCTGCCGCTATTTACGCGGCCTCACCGGATGGAAAAACTCTGGCATTTTCAGATGACAGTTACAACATTTACCTGGCGGATGCCAGTCAAACCTGCGACGCGCTCAGCATCTATTCGCCTGAAATGGTCGGTGCAGCGGACTTCTCTACAGACGGCAGCAGCCTTTTGACCTCATCCATGGACACCATCATGGTGATATTGTGGGACGTCAACACCGGCGATGTGCAATCCAGCCTGGATAGTTTTGAAACCGCGGCTCCGGTTTACACCGCGCAATTCGGCGCCGACGGACAGCACATCATTTGGGTAGCGCGCGCAACCGTGCAGCTGCAGGATATCGCCACACAGGAAATGAGCCCGGTAATGAGTCATGAGGATTTTGTGTCCAGCCTGGCACTGGCGCCCAACGGCAACCAGTTGGCTACCGCCGCGGCCGGCACCATCGATGGCGAATTCACGCCGGCCCTCTTCCTGTGGAATCCTGTCAGTGGTGAGTTGAATTCCGTCCTGAGCAACCCGGATGCTTTCGGAGCGGTCACCTTCTCATCCGACAGCAGCCTGCTGGCAGCCGCTTCCGGCAGTACTATCTTCATTTGGGATGCAGCAACTTACAGTCAGATTGCAGCCATTCCAACGGATGGCGATACTATTGCCATCCTGGCTTTCTCGCCGGACGATACCAGCCTGGCCAGCGTAGACCTGAGCGGATCCATCACGCTGTGGCAGGTGCCGTAATCCTATAGCCCCGCTTTGTTAACTTAAAAGAGCACGGACTATCCGTGCTCTTTTTTCCGTGGAAAATCTAAATAAACAAGTGCGTTAGGACAATTCGCAGGCCAATCAGTACCAGGATCAGCCCGCCCAGCACCTCGACATGCTTACCAAAGCGCTTGCTCAACCGGTTGCCGCTCATCAGGCCAACAATGGACAAGACCAGCGAAACCAACCCAATGATGAGGCTGGCAGAAATTACGTCAATCTTCAGTAATCCCAGGGAAAGACCTGCGCCCAGCGCATCAATGGAAGTAGCTATCGACAACATAACCAGCGTCTTCCCGCGGGAAGGATCTTGACATTCATTCAGCGGCGAATCATCCGAACGGGATAAGCCTTCTTTGATCATATGTCCGCCAATCCAGCCTAATAAAGCCATGGCAATCCAGTGGTCGAAATTAGCGATCAGGCTCACAATAGTGGTGCCCAATAACCAGCCCAACAAAGCCATGCCCCCCTGGAATAAGCCGAAATGGAAAGAGACCCTGAAAACAGAACGAGGTGTTTGCGGAGCAGGAGATGAACCGATGCACAGGGAAACAGTAAAGCAGTCCATTGCCAATCCAATGGCAATAATCCATATTGTTAGAGCATCTGTCATGATTATCTTCCAGTCAAAAAGAGATGGTTTGTGTGACCACAAACCGTAAAATTTTACCATTACCCCAATGGGCAATTTGTGGGCGGGTATGTCCAACTTAAGAAAACGAGTATCTATTATTCACATTAATTGCGTATATAATGACAAATAGAGTGGATCTAACCTGGGAGAGAATCGTTATGACCAGTCAAACCGTTGAACTCGTTGATATCTGCAGAGCTCTTGTTAATCAAGAGCTTGTTTATTATTACCAGCCAATTGTGTCTCTGATCACCGGAAAGATTTGCGCCGCAGAAGCGTTAATCCGCTGGAAAAAGGAAGACGGAAATGTCATTCTGCCAGGTGAATTCATTCCGCTCGCCGAAGAGAAGGGATTGATCAATGACATCACCAGAGAAATGCTTCCTGTTTTGATGAAAAATATCCGCACCCTGACTCCGCAGCTGGATTCTGATTTTTACATTTCTGTAAACCTGTCAGAAAAAGACATAACGGATGAATCTCTCACGACCATCTTTGAAAGAGAACTTTCGCGAAACGGCATTTCCTCATCCAGAGTATGCGCTGAGATTACAGAACAAATTTTTATGCCTTTGAATGAAAAAAGTATTGCCAATATATTCAATCTTTCAGACTTGGGTATAAAAATAGCCTTGGACGATTTTTCCGCCGGTCATTCCACGCTTGAAAACCTAACCAATCTTCCCATTTCCATTTTGAAATTAGCCATGAAGATTACGCGCTTAGCACCATCCACGCGCAACGATTTTCGTCTGCTGCGTCACCTGGTCAGTTTAGCGCATCAATTGAATCTTGATACAGTTGCGGAAGGCGTTGAAACCGAAGAAGAGTTTCATCTGCTCACCTCCACCGGTTGTACAGCCACCCAGGGTTTTTATTTCAGCCACCCGCTGCCATTGGAGGAATTTCAGGATTTATTATCGAAGCAACCTTCGTGGTCGGAATATCCATTCGGGCTAGAATATCTGGCACAAATCGACCATATCGACTTTCGCAGGGATATTATTCGTGAAGCGTTGACAATTCATACCAATCCGGATCCCAACGCGCGAAAACGCGCATCAAAACGACTTCCGGATTTAGATCCGGAATCCTGCTTAATGGGTAAGTGGTTTAACAATATCAACTGGCAGTGGCACGAAAAAGCTGATTTAGAAGAGTTGAATAAATTGCATCTAATATTTCACGAAAAATCCAGACTTTTAATAAGTGCCGCCTCGAAAAATCAAACACGTTCTGAAATTAATAAATTGATTAATGAGTTAACTGATATATCGCTTCAGCTAATGGATAACCTGCAAAGAATCTCAATCATAGGTATTCAAAACCATTACGAAGAAGATAAATAGGAAAGTTTTAATTATTAGGAATCACACTCAGAGTTTTTTCCAAATCATCCAGTGCTTGTTGGAAGTAATACTTGCGTTCCTGGCGCACCTCGCGGTCGGGCAGCTGTTCCTGATGGAAGGCAAAGACTGTGTTCTCCCCAGAGGGGATTGTACGAACCTGGATAATGGATGGCCGCTCGTAACCTGGCACATGATAACTGAGACGCAGATGCGAACCAGGCTTCAGCACGGTGACCTTTACCTGAGTATTATCATTCAGGTTAAAGTTGGAACCAACCTGCAAAGGAAAAGCTGGAATGATGCCCAGCCAGATACGAATGATTTCCTGCGACAACAGAAAATCCCAAGCTTTCTCCGGCGCAATTGGCAGCGTTTTCCGTACACCTACCTGCCAACCCGAATCCGCGGTTAACCCAACCTGCTCAGTTAACATAATCAAAACCTTTAAAAAACGCGTTCAATCTTTTGTCAGGATGTCGTGAATATGCGGTTCATTTTCCGACAGATACCAGGCGTGTTCCGGTATCCAGCGGCTAAAATCCCAATCAACAAGCTGGTTACGCAATTCCTGCCGTGAGCCCAACTCAAATTTGTGCAAGATATGACGCACATGTGTCTTGATCGTTTCAGGAGAGAGCACCAGATAAGCTGCAATCTGGCGTCCGGTCAGGCCGGAACATACCAGGGCAGTGACTTCTCTTTCCCGCTGTGAAAGCGTTTCCCAAGCCCGATGTGTATTGGATTGGCGATGCCGGTCACAGAGGGCTTGATTGAGCAAGTCCAGGATTACCTGTTCTTCTTCACGAGCCTGGTCCAGCGCCAATTCCCGAACTTCCTTTAATACTTGTTGATAGGAAGGTAATGAATTTTCCGCCGGATCAAGCTGATCAACCGATTCACATAACTGCTGCCAGAGTGTCATAAGCATATTATATAGAACAATATTTCTATTGTCAAGCACTAATATCCTTAAAATAAAAGAACCGGACGATTTTATTATCCGGTTCTTCAACAAGCCAAATTGGCGCCTGGCGGCTCCCCTATCCCTTATAAGCCAGGCAACAATGTCATTCGCAATTTTCCACGCGTTCGATATCCGGAAAGAACTGCCGGATGGTACCCTCTACCCAGCCCTTCAGTGTTGATGGCTGCAGCGGGCATTCCTCGCAGGCGCCGCCCATACGGACACGCAGCACTTTCCCATCGAATGAGCAGAATTCTACGCGGCCGCCGTGATACTGGGCTATATACGCGTCCAACTGTTCGATTAATCCGCGCATGCTTTCTTCAGGGGTATGACCGTGAGAATGATTGAAGTTACTTAAATCCATCATTTATATCCAGAGCCTTTCTTGTTTTATTGTATATCAGAAATCAAGCACTCCGGTTGGTTTCATCCCGGATCTGCTTTTGGAAAGCCGGGGTTTTCAGCTGCCATTCCAGCACAGAAGCCAGATAAGCACCCAATATACGCTGCAATGTGATACGCACCTTGGGCGGCACTTGAATATTTTCAATGCTTTTATAATTGCTGCGTTGAAAATGGCGCAGATAACGCAAGGTGTCCTGGTTGGCCGCGATTGCCTTGTTGTCCATCAGGCCGCACTGCGGGCACAGGATGCCGCCCTGCAGCGGCGAGAAATATTGGTCCTCCGGCTGTATTTCTTTCTTGCAGGCCACACAGTGCTGCAATTCCGGCCGGAAGCCGGCAATATCCAGAAAGCGCAGCTCAAAATAGCGCATGATGTTATAGGTATCGCTATTATCGTTGATGCGCTTCAGAGATTCCAGTGCCAGGCGGAAAAGCGCAGGTTCTGCCTGTCCTTCGGTAGAGATCTTATCCACCAATTCCATGATATAGGAGGCATCCGTTGTCTTATCCAGATCTTCGCGAATGGCAGGGAAAGCGCTCAGTGTTTCGGCTTGCGTAATAATCCAAAAGGTTTGGCCGTGCGCCAGCACCAGAGCAGCATGTGTAAACGGCTCCAAGTGGGCAGCTTTGCGGGACTGCATCTTTCGCACCCCCTTTGCCAGCGTATTCAATTTTCCATATTGAAGGGTAAAGATGCGGACAAAGCGGTCCGCTTCTCCATATTCTTTATGCGCAATGACAACCGCTTCTACTTTGCGAATACGGTCAGAAGCATGCATGGCGTCCTTTGAGGATTTATTTCAAATCCTTGGGTGTGAAAGCACCCGGCAGTAAATCAGATAAGCGTGTCTCTGAAATGATATTTTCCTGTTCGTCCGCAACAATAACCAGCATGTCCAGGTTGAATTCCGCCATCACCTGCCGGCAGGATCCGCAGGGCATACCGCCGTTTTCGGTCACAACGGCGATAGCCTTGAAGTCTTTCTCGCCGTTGGTCACTGCGTTGAATATGGCCGTGCGTTCGGCGCAGTTGGTCACCGGGTATGCCGCATTTTCCACGTTGACGCCTTCATAAATACGGCCCGATTCGGTCAATAATGCCGCGCCAACCGGATAGTTGGAATATGGAACATAAGCCCATTTACGCACCTGCTTTGCGATGCGGACCAAATCCTTTTTTTGTTCAGTGGTAATATTCACTGCAACGCCGCCTTTCTGATTTACGACTCTTTTTTATGCGGCCGGGCCGGCACACCCACCACAACCGTGTCCGCTTCCACATCATGGGTAACCACGGCACCGGCTCCGGTCTTCGCGCCTTTGCCGATTTTCAACGGCGCCACCAACATGGTATCGCTGCCGATGAAAACGTCATCGCCAATTTCAGTTTTAAATTTATTTTCGCCGTCGAAGTTACAAGTGATGGTGCCCGCGCCGATATTGACATCCTTACCAACCTGGGCATCGCCCATATAGGAGAAGTGGCCCATCTTGGTGCCTTCGCCCAAATAAGAATTCTTTACCTCGCCGAAGTTGCCCATATGGACATGTTCACCCAGGTGCGCGCCTTTGCGTAAATGCCCGAACGGGCCCATATCCACGTGGTTTTCCACTTTGGCTTTTTCCAATACGGCATATTTGATTTTTACAAAATCGCCGATTTCCGTATCCTCGATCATAACCGAAGGCCCCAGCTCGCAGCCTTCCCCAATAGTGGTGCTGCCCTTCAGGTAAACTTCCGGATAGAGCACGGTATCTTTGCCCAAGGTTACACCGCTTTCGATATAAACCCTTTGGGGGTCAATCATGGTCACGCCTTCCAGCATCCATTTTTCGTTGATGCGTTTCTGCGCGACGCGCATGGCGTCTGCCAGGTTGACGCGGTTATTAATACCGATGGATTCCTCTTCATCCTCAATTTCAAAGGCATCCACAAAGGCGCCTTCCTGATAAGCCAGTTCAACCAGGTCGGTCAGGTAATACTCGCCCACTGCGGATTTCTTGATGCGATCCAGTGATTTCCACAGCCATTCCGCCTGGAAACAGTAGGGATTGGAATTGACTTCATTGATAGCCAGTTGTTCGGGAGAAGCTGCTTTTTCTTCCACAATTTTGCTGACCTTACCATCCGCATCGCGCACGATACGGCCGAAACCGCGCGGGTCTTCAGTTATGACAGTGGAAATGGTCAACACTGCGCCGCTGGCCAGGTGTTTTTCCACCAATGCCCGGTACGTTTCCGGGCGAATCAGCGGGAAATCCGAATTGGCTACCAGCACCACGTCCGATTTGCCCTGCAGCGTTTCACGGGCACACTTGACCGCGTCGGCCGTACCCAGCTGCGGTTCCTGCAGCGCGTAACGTGCCTGATCGCCCAGGGTTTCGCGCACAAGTTCTGCCTGGTTGCCAACGATGATAACCGCCGGATCTTCACACAGGTCTTTGACCGCATCCAGAATATATGCCACCATGGGTTTGCCCAACAACTCATGCAACACTTTGGGCTTACTGGATTTCATGCGGGTACCCAGCCCAGCCGCGAGGATAACAATGTCGATTTTTTGGTCTGATTTGTTCATGAGATTTCACCTTACTGGCATAGAGAGTTTGAGGGAAAAAAGGCTGGGGCGCTCGGAGTCGAACCAAGATCCACGGATTCAAAGTCCGGTGTGCTGCCATTGCACCACGCCCCAGTGATACCGGTTGCATGAACGGGTAAGAATTTTAACACATTAAAGACAGCTTGCGAAGGAATTGGGAAATCCTGATTATCCTTCTTGAGAACTTTCCTGCAATTTCCGCAATTTCGGATCCATCACATCACGGACTGCATCTCCTACCAAATTCCAACCCAGAACAAACAAAACCAGCACAATGCCGGGATAGACAACAATATACCAATAGGTGCCTAATTGGGTTATCCAGTCACGTGCGAAGCTGAGAATCTGGCCCCAATCCGCATACCCAATTTGAGTGCCAATTCCCAAAAACGACAGAGCAGCAAAATTGAGTACATAAGTGCCAATATCCATCGATGCAATGACGAGTGTGGGGAAGATGGCATTTGGAATAATGTGCTTGAATAGAATATTGCGGTCTTTCACACCAATGACCCGTGCTGCCAATACATAATCTCGTTCTTTTACGGTCAGGATATCGCCACGGATCAAACGGGCATAATTCATCCAACCGAAGGCAGTCAAGGCAATCACAGAAGGAACCGTACTTCTTCCCAACACAGGCATTAATACAGCGGCTAGAATCAATGCCGCCAACAGGAAAGGCAAAGTCATGAAGATGTCAACAATCCGCATGACAACATTATCGACTTTACCTCCGTAATATGCCGCGAAAGATCCAACCAGGATGCCTATCAGCAAAGTGATGAATTCGATAATAACGCCGGTTTTCAATGCGGTTCTGGTACCCCAAATGACTCCATAGAAAATATCGTAAGCGTTGGAGGATGTGCCCATCAAATGCACCCATTCCTCCTCGCCGGTAAAGAATGTGTACCAACCCGGTGTGGGGGGGACATCACTTTTCCATTCGCTCATAGGCGGTTTGGGTTGAGCGCTATAACCGTCGCGAGGCATCTGATAAGGGTCTGTGTTGGGGAGGGGTGGCGCAATAACAGGTGCTGCCAAGGCAATCAAGACAAAGAAAGCAATTAAGATTAACCCCACAATTGAAGTAGGGGTGGTCACCAACCCTTTTAATATCCGATAATTTTCTTTCCCGAAAAATCTCTCAACGCGGCCAACTTTGCGAGTTGATATAACGTCCGCGTTTAAATTCTTTAATTTCTCCCGACTCTCTTGAGAAAGGGATTCAACTGGAGATTTCCTTCTGGGTTGGTTAGTTACTTCACTCATCTAGCTTTCACCTCATAATGATGATAAACGCACGCGCGGATCTACCACAGCGTACAAGATATCCGATACTAAGTTTGCGAAAATCAATATAAAACCGTTAAATAATGCGAATCCAAGAACAGTTACCACATCCAATTGGGCTGCTGCTTCAGCCGCGGCCGAACCGATTCCGGGGAAGTTGAAAATCGTCTCAGTGATCACAACACCGCCCAATAACATAACCACAGTAAAGCCCGCCAGGGTTACGACCGGAATCAGGGCGTTCGGTAGAGCATGCCGCCTGACTGCATCTCTTTCCGGGAGTCCTTTGGCTTTGGCGGTGACCATGTAATCCTGATGGAGAGATTCCAACATAGAAGAGCGAGTTACGCGCAAGAATGAAGCCCAGCTTACATACGAAAGAGTAATTACAGGAAGGATAAGGTGCCTGATAGCGTCCCAGAAAATATCCAAGCGCCAATTAAGTAAAGCATCCAACGTCATAATCTTAGTGTATTGAGTAAATGTACCGGTATTGATTTCCGCCAACACCCAGGTGGAAAATCTTCCGGGAGGAAACCACTGTAATTTTCCATAGAAAAGCATCAACGCCAACAAACCAAACACGAAGACGGGGAAAGAATATCCAATGATACTAAAAACACGTGCGAACTGGTCGATGAATTTATTATGATGTGTAGCTGACTCAACGCCCAGCCAAACACCCACACCAATAATCGGGAGGAAAGCCCATAATGCCAATTCCAAGGTTGCAGGGAACCTGTTCTTGATCATATCGATAACTGGCTCAGATCCCACGCGTGAATAGCCAAAATCGCCCCGCAATATTCCGCCGCTGATCTCTCCAGTGGTAAGGTTTTTACGGCCAACCAGCCAATTCCAATATTGCACGTAGAGAGGTTGATCCAATCCATAATTTCTAATGACGGATTCCAATGCTTCCGGATTTTTAGGAATATCCCGGATATATAAAGCTGCTCTTTCAGCAGGCTGCAAAAATTGCAGCATTCCAAAAATGAGTATAGTTACACCAAATAATAGCAACGGGACTAATAAAATACGTCGGATGATATAAGTCGTCATAATAATTCCAGCAGATTATCTTGTTTCTAAGGGTCTGGGTTTTGCAACCCAGACCCTTCTTTTTTTCTGTCGATTAACCCTTGTTTAGTTTTTCGACATTTCGTAATAGTAGAAGCCGCCGTAAAGCGGGTTGAAATAGTAACCGTTCACCCAACGCTGTTCATAATGGCGGTTGGTCGCCACAGGGCCGTTGATGATAGGCGCATAATCATAGATTTTTTGGTTCAGCTCGTGATAGATTTCTGTACGGGCTTCCGCAGAAGTTGCTGCAACACCGCGGTTTACATAGTCGATGAATCCAGCTTTGACATCATCGGGGAAGGCAAAGTTATTGCCATAGGTCCCAACCAAATAGGGCGAATACCAGTTGTGCGGATCATGAATATCTTCCTGCCAGCCAATCATGTACATAGGCAGCTGACGGGCTTGGTAGTAGTGCAACATAGATGCCCAAGGCATCGAAAGTACTTCCATTTCGAATTTCGGGTTGACTTTCTTCAGGGAATCCGAGAGGATTGTCAAAGCAGTCTGGCGGGCAGTGTTGCCTTCGTTCCATACGGCTGTGAAATGGAAACCGGTATCCCACACGTTATTTCCGGCGGAATCAACCTGAGCTGAAGCTTTAAATTCCTCAGCGCATTTGTCCGGATCGTATGCATACATGGGATCATCAACGTTATAGCCAATTTCTCCGGGCAGAACAAGCGAGTACGCGGTGCGTACGGCATCACCCTGATAGAAGTCCTGGATCATTGTTTCCCAGTCCATGCAGTAGTTGAAGGCTTTACGGATATGCTCATCCAGGAAGAAATCGGAAGGAATACCCTTGCCGCCATCCAAATTGCCGGTACCGGTAAATTGGCTGCCATCTTCCGCAGCTTCAATCTGCTCGGTCATCAGAATATCACCGCGCAGCAAACCGGGAGCGGCATAGAACAAGCGCAGCGGTTGGTCGGGGGTTTCAGTTGCATACATATCGCCAAAGGCACCCGCGGCCAATTCGTAATCGGTTCTTTCACCAACCATGGGATCCACTTGGGATACGTTGGCAATCGGAACTACAGCGGAATCTGCATCACCAGCCTGCAGCATGGAGAAGCGGGTACCCCACTCATCCACGCCCTGGATCACAACACGCTCCAGTTTTGCGTTACCGGTTTGGGCGCCATCCCACAGCGGTTCAGTGCGCCAATAATTGTCATTGCGCAACAGGACAAGCGTCTGTGTAGCATGATCCCAGGATTCCAACATGAAGGGGCCGGTACCATTGGTGATTTCAGCCAAGGGGGTATTTTCCCATGTCGTCGCATAGAAATTCTGCCACGTATCGCAAGAGCCATCCCATGCGCCTTGTTCGGCTGTCCAGCTCTGATCAACGATCGAAGCAACGGTGTGAGCAAGTGAAGCGATGAAAGGTCCGTAAGGCTGTGCCAGGGTCATGGTCACAGTACCTGCCGCTTCGTCAGCCACAACGGCTGCCTTTACCTGCTCGCAGACAGAGGTCAATGTTGCCGGATCTACAGCCTGCATCGCTTCGCGCGAATCAATCAGACCACCTTCTGGATCAATCAACATTGAAACATCAACAATGCCGATTCCCAGGAAAGGTTCTGAGAGAAGCAGAGAAGGAGAGTTTGTATCACCATTCAGCAGCACTCTCTGAATAGAATAAGCCACGTCAGAAGCGGTCAACGGATCGCCATTGTGGAAAGTTACACCATCGCGAATCGTAAATGTATAGGTCAAGCCATCTTCTGATTCTGTCCAATCTGAAGCCAGCATAGGAATAAATTCAGTCGCGCTATCCCTTTTGTAGAAGACCAGAGTCTCATACACATTTTGGGAGATTTCGCTGCCGGCGGTTTCATAATCGATCGCGGGATCCAATGTATCCGGTTCACCAATAGTTGCCATAGTATAAGTGGTCGGATCCTTGGATGCAAATGCAGCAGCTGCCGGTGCTTCTTCAGCAGCGGCAGGTTCTTCGGCTGTCGTTGGTTCAGCAGCAGCAGGTTCAGCGCTTGAGCCACAAGAAACCAGGAGCATTCCGAAGACTAATAACATACTCAGAATTGTCAATATTTTCTTATTCATGTTCTCCTCCAGAGAAATTTTGATTTATTTACTACTAACCACAACGTTCGATTGAACCACCTCCTTTAATAAAATATATTTATATTTCAGCTCTAAATACACCAGGGGTTATTTCCCTGACAAGATGACACGCAACAAAATGCCCTGGTTTTACTTCTCGAAATTCCGGACGTTCTTTTGCACAGATTTCCTGAGCCAATGGGCATCTGGTCCTAAACCGGCATCCCGAAGGCGGATCTACCGGGGAAGGTACATCACCCTCCAAAATAATACGCTTCCGGTTAATTTCCTTTTCCGGGTCAGGTATTGGAACAGCGGACATCAGGGCGATTGTATAGGGATGCAATGGATTGCTGTACAGTTCATCGCGGCTCGTCATTTCCATTATCACACCCAAATACATCACAGCCACGCGATCGCTGATATGTTTCACAACGGAAAGATCATGCGCAATGAACAAATACGTCAGATCCATCTCGGACTGCAATTCTTCCAACATGTTTACAATTTGCGCCTGCACCGACACATCCAAAGCGGAAATAGGTTCATCGCAAACAATTAACTCAGGGTTAAGCGCCAAAGCCCTGGCGACGCCGATTCTTTGGCGTTGTCCGCCGGAGAATTCGTGGGGGTATCGATCAATATACGCCGGATTTAGGCGTACAAGTTCCAGCAACTCTTTTACCTTATTCCGAATTTCGGAATTTTCAACAATTTTATGGATTTTTAATGGCTCGCCGACGATTTCCTCAACCGTCATGCGCGGATTCAGGCTGGCATACGGATCCTGGAAAATCATCTGGATCTTTTTGCGTTCCTCCCGCATCTTCTTTCCATTTAATTCCACCAAATTCATTCCGTCGAAAATGACTTGACCACTCGTCGGTTTGTATAGCTGTAAAATTGAACGCCCGGTTGTGGTTTTTCCGCATCCGGATTCGCCTACTAAACCTAATGTTTCTCCCCGCTTAATATCAAAACTAATTCCGTCAACAGCATGGACGTAACCAACTACTTTTTGCAGTACACCGCGGCGAATTGGAAAATATTGAACCAATTCTTTTACGTCTAAAAGAACTTCACCATTCTTCATTGTTTTTTACACCTGCTCCTTGTGATTTACCACATCCACCCAGCAAGCAATCTCGTGCCCATCGCCAACCTTTCGAAGCATTGGGTTTTCATTGAAACAACGGTCAATTCGATAAGGGCAGCGTGGGGCAAACGGACAGGTTGAGGCAGATCGGAAAAGTACTGGTGGAATACCATCAATGGATGCCAATTTCCTGCGCTCAGTTTCATCCAAACGTGGAAGGCTTCCCAGAAGGCCTATGGTATAGGGATGCCTTGGATTCTTATATAATTCCATCACGTCCGCCGTTTCAACGATATAACCGGCGTACATAACGGCAACACGGTCTACTAATCCCGCTACGATTCCCAGGTCATGAGTGATCCAAATAATGGACATGCCCAACTCATCCCGGAGTTTCTTCACGAGGTCAACAATTTGAGCTTGAACGGTTACGTCCAAAGCGGTAGTTGGTTCATCCGCAATGAGAATTTGAGGTGAACAAATTAGTGCCATGGCAATCATGGCACGTTGACGCATTCCACCGGAAAATTGATAAGGGTAATCTTTTAATCGTTCCTCCGGATTTGAGATGCCCACCATATTCAGAATTTCAATCGCTCTTGCTTGCGCATCCGCTTCAGACACGCCCAGATGAAGCTTCAACGGTTCCATGACCTGTTCACCAATTGTCAGAACAGGATTAAAAAATGTCATCGGATCTTGAAAAATCAAACTGATTTGGGAGCCTCGGACCTCATTCAGCTCTTTTTCAGTCATTTTCATTAAATCTTTACCGTTGAAAAAAGCTGTTCCGTTCACGATTTTTCCGGGGGGGGATTGGATCAAACGAAGCAGGGAAAGGACAGTAACACTTTTTCCACAACCGCTCTCTCCAACTATTCCTAATGTTTCCCCTTCGGAGAGCTTAAAAGAGACTCCATTTACAGCATGAACCATTCCTTCCCATGTTGAAAAACTCGTCTCAAGATTCTTTACTTCAAGCAATGTCTTCTTGTTACCATTCATGCAACAATTGTCCTCTCGGAAATTAAACGATTTTACAATAATTAAAAATGAATGTCAATTTTGATATATTTTTACGATATGGTTTTTATCTTATTGTATATGACTTCTAATTGCAAATGATATTTGGGCTAAAGGTATCGATAGAAGATAATATCTTTTCCAACGAATTCAAGTCTTCAGCTGCGCACAAATTGTTTTTCACCAATAAAAAGTTTTGATGATGGAAAAGCGGGATAAAAGGCAATTCACTGGATAAATCCAACAGCGTATTTTGAATTTCATGTGTATAAACCGCCTGGTCCAACCCAGCCGTCCGGGCAGTGTCACATGCCGTATCGTACGCTGTACTTGTATACCCGATAAAATTAGAACCGCCGGTGTTCGTGCCGATCCAATTATTATCTGCGTTCGGAATTTCTTCTGTGGTGAACAGCTCACAGTCCGGCTGCGAGCCGATGCTCATGGACATCAGCGCCAGGTCAAAGCTGCGCCCAAACACCAGACCGTCCGGGCCGGGCTTATACAGATCCGCTAAAGCTTGCTGTTCAACCGTCACCTGGATGCCGCAATTCATCAAGTCCTCCGCAATTTTTTGAGCGATGGCTGCGCGCAGCGGCGACTGCGAAGTGTACAGCGTAATGACAAAATTGGTACCGTAAGGCACTCTGGTGGTTGTACTAATCATGGTCAGAGGGGTATCCGGATTTTGGTCATAATCCTGCCAGCCAACCTCTTGCAGCAAAGCTTTCCCCTGCTCAGGATCGTAAGGATATTGGCTGAGCGCTAATCCGTTCAGGAGGCTGTTATCGCTGCTCAGGTACGAATCCGAAACGCTCACCAGACTACCGGTCAACTCGGCCAGGATTCCCTGTCGATCGATACAAAAAGCCATGGCTTTGCGAGTATTGGCATCCCCGAAGATATCCGGCCGGTCGGCCCCATAGGGATAATAGGTGTCATCGTAAGAAGCCGGCGTAATTCCGAATGCCAGAAACTCGATTTGGTCGGAATTGCTTTGCCGCAGCTGGTAATCCGAATTCGCCAGATTGGCGGCATTGGACACCACTTGATCCAACGCCAGGGCGTCGCTGGCGACAATGTCACAGGTGCCGTCGCTGGCTGCGCCAATATCGCCGGACGAGATGAATTTGAAATTCAGGTAATCATATTGCGGCAGACCTTCAGCAGCGCGGAAGTAATATGGGTTCTTGCTCAGGCGCATATGGTCGCCGGCCGTCCACTCATCCAGTTGGTATGGTCCCCAACCCAAAGGGCTTTGCGACGCCAGATCCGAATCCAATAATTCAGCCGCGCTTAAATCGCCCCAAAGGTGTTGGGGCAGCGGCAGCCAGAAAAAATTCTCCAGGTCAGTTGTGACCAAACCGGGTTTGCCGATCCACTGCAGTGTAGTATCATCCACAGCAGTATAGCTGGCGGTTAAGTTAGTGTATATCTTGCTAACAGGTGTGTCCTCATCGGCCGCCAGTTCAAAGCTGTAAACCGAATCCGCCGCGGTCACAGCCTGCCCATCCGACCAGGTTAGCTTATCGACCAGGGTGAAATTCACTACCGGCTGGTCCATCTGAATTTCCGTGGTTCCGTCCCAGGTGATTGCGCAATCGGGTGAAGTGCATCCGCTGGGAAACACCTGCGCGCCGCTTTGTAAAACGATCAATTCTCCGTAAATATTTACGACCTGATCGCCCTCGCGCACCGTCACCGGCGTAAAACTGGCACCGCCGTTGGAGTAATCCGGCATCGACTTAATGATCACCGGGGAAATGCTGCCATCGGTTTGCGCAAATGGCGCGGGGTAGATCACCTGTACAATATCGCGCGCGGTCTCCGAGGAAAGCGCGTAGGGGTAAAGAGATTCCGGTTCCGTTCCCAGGCAAATGGTCAATTCACTGGGCGGCAGCGGTGTTGGAGTGGGCGGTATGGGTGTGGCCGTGGGTTCGAAAAGCCCAATATTTTGGCAGGCTGATAACAGCAGGATAATTGCGAGAGAGAACGGTACGCGGAGTCTTTTTATTTTCATATTCTTTCCTTAACGAAGTTTGCGAATTATAAGCGAAAACTTTTCAGTTTCTTTATAAATCATCCCCCTGCCGCAAACGGATATACGAATCATAACGTGCAGGATCTATCTTACCTTTTTGAACAGCTTCTTTAATTGCGCAGCCAGGTTCCATTATATGGCTGCAATTGTTATATTGGCAATCTGCCACCAGATCGCGCATTTCCGGAAAATATCCGTCCAGTTCTTCCGGTTCCGTATCCCATAACGATAGAGAACGCAAACCAGGCATATCGGCCACGTAACCGCCATCCTTCAACGGGATCAGTTGGCGGACTACTGTTGTATGGCGGCCTTTTCCGGAAGAGACTTTTAAACGACCAATTTGAGCGCCCAAATCCGGTTGGACGCGATTTAGCAGGCTGGATTTGCCCACTCCGGAAGGGCCGGAGAAAGCGCTGGTTCGACCAATCAGATATTCACGCAGCGGTTCGATGTTCATTTTTTCGTGCGCGGAAGTCAACAGCAGCGGATATCCCAAATCTTCATAGACAGAGAAAAGGCGGTGCGCCTGTTCTTCCCCGATCAAATCCACTTTATTGGCGACAATGACCGGTGGAATTTTTTGTTTTTCCGCGATGACCAGAAAACGATCCAGCATTCTCATGCTGGGTTCCGGTTCCGCACAGGAAAACACAAAAAAGATCCGATCGATATTGGCGATCAGGATTTGCTTATAATCACCGCGCGCAGACGGAGCTAAGCGGAAGAAGGCATTTTGGCGCGGGAGGATTTCCTCAATTACGCCGCTCTCATCCGACAGGAGGGTAAACAGGACCCAATCGCCAATAGCAACCAGGTCCTCATTCGCTCTAAGCTGCTTGAATTTACCGCGCAGTTTGCAGGTAATTTCTTTTCCGCCAACGTCAACCGTATAAAAACCGGCCTGTTGGCGGACAACCAACCCTTTGGACGGCGAAGCGTTCATCCGGCAGGCGCCGGGGTGGATTGTTGTTCGCCACCCTCGGTAGGTGTAAGCGTAAATTCTTCAGTGGGCGTCTTGGTCACGTTGAGCTTGACTTCCCAATCAAATAACTTCTTGGGTTCACCGTAGAAATAAGTTTCAATCATACGCCTGAAAATAGGAGCGGCAATTTCAGAGCCTTCGCCCGCATTCTCGGCAATTACAGTCACGGCAATATCGGGTAAATCTTCACGATTTTCATCCGTATATCCGGTGAACCAGGCATGCGAATCACCCATCGGGTTTTGCGCTGTTCCGGTTTTACCGTAAGTCGGAATTGCCAGGCCGGACAGCGCTTCGCGTGCCGTACCGATACGAGAACTGACCACACCGCGCATGGCGGTTTGGATTGCTTCCAATGTTTCCTGCGAAATCGGCAATGTTCCGGTAGCTTCGGGCGACAAGGTCGAAACATCCACGCCCGCCGTAGTAGTAATGCGTTCGACCAACTGCGGGCGGTAAAGCGTACCGCCGTTGGCAATGGCGGCTGTATAGCGCACCACCTGTAATGGAGTAACCAGCATATCGCCCTGGCCGATGCCCTGTTGGACTGCGTCGCCATCCGTAGACGGATCAACAATTTGGCCGGTATCTTCAGCCACCTGCTCAATGCCGGTGGCGCTGCCCAGGCCGAAACCGCGGGCCATATCCGATATATAAGTCGCGCCTTTCTGGCGGAAAAGATCCAAACCGATGTGATAGAACCAGGGATTACAGGAGCGGATTAGCCCCTGGGTCAGCGTCAAAGTTCCGCTGGCCGGCAAATCATGATCCACTGTCCAGTCTTTAAATTTCTCGCCCTGCAATTCCTCGAAATAGGAACCGCAGTAGTAAGTGGTATCAGGCGTATATAGATCGCTCTCCAACGCAGCCGCCATGTCGATGATCTTGAAAACGGAACCCGCCGGGTAAGTACCCTGGGTGACACGGTTCAGCAAGCGCTGGTCGCCGTCGTTGAGCAGGTCGTTCAACAAGGCACTGGAATTGGTGTTGTTGGGATCAAACAGATTGGTGTCCAGGCTGGGCGAGGAAGCCATGGCCAGAATACGGCCGGTATCCACCTCCATTACAACCACCGCGCCTTTGAAACCCATGATGGCGTTCTGAGCCTGGATCTGTAAATTCTTATTCAGCGTAGTGGTGATATTTTCGGCCAGACGGGAATCCGCCTGGTTCAATTTGGAAATAACCTGGTTATTTGAATCCACAACGTATAAATTCGCAGCCGGTTTGCCGGCCAGAGCTTCTTCTGCGTATTTTTCCAGACCGGCCTGACCCACATACTCATCCCCCTGGTAGCCTTTTTCTTTGTAAGCCTCAACTTCATCCGTTGGAATGGAAAGAACATATCCGATTGCCTGGGGCGCGATACCGCCATCGTAATAATAACGGGTCTGGTATTTGCTCATCTGCAAACCACCCAAGCTGGTCAGCGTATCCCAATTAGCCTGCACATCCGTGTCCGAAGCTTCACCCACTGCCACGTACCAATCGGTCAAGCGCAGGTCTTCATAAGAAGCCTGGATGGATTCCGGAGTTTTTCCGGTAAGTTCGGATAGGATGTTAAGAAGCTGGCCTTCTTTGCCGTCTTCAATCTGGTTGGGAATAATGGCCAAAGACCAGGCGGTAGTCTCATCCGCAATCGGTTCGCCATTACGGTCATAAATCGCTCCGCGATCGTTCGCCAAGACCTCTAATGACAGATGGCTGCCGCCGCCCAATTCCGGCATGATCAATCCCGAGTTCCAGTTTACCAGCCAACCATCGTTTTCCCAGGAGAAAGGCATATCCATTTCACGATCAAAGGAACCGAATAATGAAGTGTTGTAAGTCACTTTAAATTTCGCAATGGCTGATTCCGGGTTCAGCGTCGTGGACAGCACTTCGGTGTCTACGGATTGCAGGGTGGCATTCGAAGCAGTCTCTTCATAATATGCCGTGAAATCTTCCAGACTGAATGATTTCTTTGCACTGCTGGAGAGCATTTCATACATACTCTTATAATTTTTTGCCTGCCAGGCACTCAAAAAACTTTGCGCCAATCCGTCCACATCCGGCACCGTAGTCACTTGTGATTGCGGTGTGGGTAGTTCCTCGGGCGCTTTCTGGCCGCAGCTTGGCAGCAGCAGCGAAATGATCAATACGAAAAATAGGCTTTTCCGAATTTTCATTTGGCGTTTTTCCATCATATATTCCTTCTCACATCAATTATCCAATATTTTCGCCAATCATGACACGGCGAGTAATAGGGCATGCGTAATTTAAATTCTTCTGGCAAATAACTGCCAGATCAGCGGGCTGGTAATCCGCCAGCTTGCGCAACATGCGTTCCAAATGGCACAGCGGCATGCCCATTACGCTGGCAAAACAACCCGCAAAATTAACCGCCGGGTGAAACGCTGCGTTTTGAATCGCGTACCCGCCGGCCTTATCCATCGGATCCTCGCTGCGGATGTAGGCTTCAATTTCCGCATTGCTGTAATTCCGCATTCGGACGTTGGAAATGCAAGTCTCCTGCAGTACATCCGGCAGACCAACCTGGCGAACCGCAAGGGCCGTAATGACCTGGTGCGTGCGGTCTCCCAACGATTTTAACATCACAAAAGCGTCCTGTTCATCCGTCGGTTTTCCTAAAATCGCATTATCCAAAACCACAATGGTATCGGCCGCGATGACGATCTCTCCCGGTTGGGCGGTATCGATTTTCACCTGGCACTTTCCCAAAGCCAGACGTTTGACATGCTCCAACGGATTTTCACCCCCCAGCGCAGATTCGTCAATATTGGCTGGAGCAGTCTGGAAAGACCAGCCAAGCCAGGATAACATTTCGCGCCGTCGAGGGGAATTGGATGCTAACCAAAATTTTGCAGTGGTCATAGCTGAATGATTTTAACACAGGCTAGCCTATTCGGCATCTACTGGAAATTAGATTTTTTTCACCCCGTATTTATACTGGTTTAATAAACCAATAGGCTGTTATAAAAAAAGAAACAGATTTTCGTTAAATAAGTGAAGTATTTGGATTCTGTATAATTAGTTCAATTATTACGATCAGGAGTGTGCATGCAATTCTTGTCGATTGTGTTTTGGGGAAACCCGCTGAGTGATTGGGCGAAAGCTTTGGGTACGACAGTTGGTCTTTACCTGGCAGTAAAAGTAATCAAGACCATTCTGATCAACCGGATGCGAGTAACCGCCGAACATACCAGGAGCAGCGTAGACAACATCATCCTGGAAGTGGCCGTTCAAACGCAGGAATTGCTAATCATCCTGGCCGGTATCTACGCAGGCCTGCATTTTCTAACGATTTCCGACAAAATCATCAGCATTATCGATAAGGTCTTCTATGTTGTTGTTGCCATGCAAGTGGGTTACTGGCTGGGCGGTTTCATCAACCACCTGGTAATCTTTCGTGAGAAAAAGCAAGCCGGCAACAAGGAAGAGCAAACCGCCGTACACGCTTTTGGATTGTTCGGGAAAATCCTGATCTGGACTATTGTCGCACTGGTAACCATCCAGAATGTCTCCGGTATGAAGATGGACGCGTTGATCACCAGCCTGGGCGTGGGCGGCATCGCCGCCGGTCTGGCCGTACAAAACATTCTGAAAGATATCTTTGCCTCACTTTCCATTTTTCTGGATAAACCCTTCCTGGTTGGGGATTACATTCAGGTGGGCGATATTGGTGGAACGATTGAAAACATCGGTTTAAAAAGCACACGCATCCGTACCCTGCAAGGGGAGGAAGTGATCTTCTCTAATTCCGATTTATTAGAAAGCCGCATTCATAATTACCGCAGCATGCAGCGGCGTTTGGTTGACATCACTATCGGGGTCTCTCCCAATACACCTTACCAAACCCTGCAAAGCCTGCCGGCTCTCTTTAAAGAAATTATCGAAAAACAAAAAGACGTGACCTTTGACCGCGCCAACCTATCGGATTTAGGAAATTACACCGTCAACTTTGAGATCATGTATCACATCGAAAGCGCTGATTTTGATCTCTTTGTCCAACGCAGGGAAGCCATCTACCTGGAAATCATCCATCAATTGCAGGGAAAAAACGTGGATATGCCCTTCCCAACCCAAACCGTATTGCTGCGGCAGTAACTTCTTAATCCAATATTCCGGCTTTTTTACCCCGCCCGGGGCGGTGGAGTATAATGCCAACACGAGTGAACATGGTAGAAATCAAAACCCACCAAAATTTTGAAGACATCCCCGAAAAAGAATGGGATGCTTTGTTAAAGAGGAACTGCAGCAACGTGCCCTTCCTGCGCCACGGCTATTTATCCAGCTGGTGGCAGTATAAGGGCGGCGGTGAATGGCCCGACGCGGAGCTGCGGATTATCAGCGTGCGTAAAGACAGTCAGTTAATCGGCATTGCGCCACTTTTCAGCGCGCTCCACGAAGGCCGCAGGAAGCTGCTGCTGTTGGGCAGCATCGAAATATCCGATTACCTCGATTTCATCCATGACCCAAAATATTCCGGTGAATTCTTTGAGCTGCTCTTCGACTTCCTGGCCGGTGAGCCATTCAGCGATATCCACGACCTTCTGCTATACAACGTACCCGAATATGCCCTGACGCGCGCTTACGTGGAAAAAGAATGCCAAAAACACAATTGGGCGGTGAAAACCGAGCAGGCCTATCACACCCCCATCATCCATCTGGCAGAGGACTGGGACACCTACCTGGCGGGCATCGACAAAAAACAGCGCCACGAGATCCGGCGCAAGATGCGGCGCGCCGACGAAGATCCTCAGGAAATCCGCTGGTACATTGTGGAAGAACAGGAAAAACTGGATGAGGAGATCGACGCGTTTTTCGATCTGATGGTTTTGGATGACGAGAAAAAGAACTTTCTGACAGACATAATGCGCGAGCAGATGCGCAGCATCATTCGTTGGGCATTTAATGAAAAAATCCTGCAATTCTCTTTTATGACCATTGCAGGAAATAAAGCTGCTGCTTATCTTTGTTTCGATTTCCAGGATCGCATCTGGGTTTATAACTCCGGCTTTGACCCGCAGTATCGGGAGTTCTCTCCCGGCTGGGTCATGCTGGGATATCTGATCCAGCATGCGATTGAGACCGGCAAGAAATTTTTTGATTTCATGCGCGGCGATGAAGATTACAAATACCGCTTCGGCGCCGCGGACAGCCACGTCCTGAAAATCGAAATCAACAAATAATCCCTAAAACTCTGCGTCACCCCAAACGCGCATGATGCGCATGTAGAAAACCACCATTTTGGTGAAAGATTTCTGCAGGATGCGCTCATTGATGCCGTGCATGCCCTGTAGTTCTCCTAAGGAGAGCAATACGGGCGAGAACTTGAAGATGTTTCCACAAATAGACTGGTAGTGGCGCGAATCAGTGGCCGCCAAAAAGACAAAGGGCGCCACAGGTACGTTGTCGAACACCTGGCGCGTGACCAAATCCAGCGAGCGATACGCCGGGGTATCCACCGGTGAGATCGCGGAAGATTCCCATCCGCCGTTTTCTTCATCGATGCTAACCTTGACGCGCGGGTCTTTAATCACTTTGGTGACGTAAGCGATAACCGATTCAATGCTTTCGCCCGGCAGCGTGCGCAGGTTCACTTTAGCCGTCACGGAAGCCGGCAGCACGTTATCCTTGATACCGCCATTGATAATAGTCACCGCATGGGTGGTGCGCAGCGAGGCGTTCAATTGCTGGGAACGGCTCAGGGAATTGATCAACGCGCCCTTGAATAACCAGGCATTGGCGATCACAAAGCGCTGGCCGAAAGGCAGTAAATGCGCCAGGCTCATGAGCGTAGGCAGGAAATATTCCAGGTGGGCGGGCATGGGGTGATCGTCCAGCAGGGCGATGGCGCGCGCGATCACGCCGATGGCCGTCTGGCGCGGAGGCTGGGAGGAGTGACCGGGGGTGGCGAAAGCCTGCAATTTCAAGGTCAGGTAACCTTTTTCGGAAATACCTACCATGGCGAAGGGTTCGCTGACACCCGGCAGAACGTCAGTCGCGATGAATCCGCCTTCATCCAGCATGGCAGAGAGCTGCACACCCTGCGCCTTGAGATGCTCAACAATCTTCTTCGAACCCTCAAAGCCCATGACTTCTTCATCATGGCCAAAAGCCAGATAAATAGTGCGTTTGGGCGCGTATCCTTCGCGCAGCAGCGCTTCCATGGATTCCAGCAAACCGACCGCCTGGCCTTTCATATCGATCGCACCGCGTCCCCATACGTAACCTTCACGGATGGCGCCGCTGAAAGGCTCGACTTTCCATTCGGGCAGGGTGCTATCGTCTACCGGCACGACATCCATATGCGCGTTAAACAGAACCGGCGCCAGACTGGTATCGCTGCCCGGCAAGCGGAACAACAAGCTGCATGTATTGATAGTGGTCTTTTCCAGGCGGTTGGTAAGCAGCGGGTAAGTTTTTTCCATCCAGGCATGGATCTCCAGGAACGGTTTGGGGTCTGCGTTGCCAATCCCTTCTTTCGAAATGCTCTGGATTTGAATCATCTCAGAGAGATGCTGGGATATTTCTTTAGTATCCACTAAAGGCATTTCAATTTTAGATACTGGTTCAGATGCCTGCCCAAGCTGGGCGGTCCGGATCAGCATGAATGCAATTAATACCAAAAGGACACCCACAACAATGAATACGATGGCCATTTTTCTTTGCTTCCTTCCTGAGAATGTCGGTTCGTTATTATAAACACTTAAAAGGATAAAGGAACGCTTCGCGCTCGACATTAATCCACCCGTTTTTAAAAAAAGACACCCGCGGGCGGCGGGTGTCTCAATTATTTCCAAAAAGGTTATTTGCTCAGCATACCCGATAGAGCATTGAGCAGCGTGGAGGCCACAATCTCGGAGGATTGCGAGCGGGCGGTTGAACCGCTGGCCACCTGGCTGGAGGATAGGATGGCACCTGTGATCGCTTCCAGGTCGCTCTTGCCGCTTTGCTTGGCACTCATATAGTTCATACCAGCGCTCAACAAATCGCCCATATCCAAGCCGTCACCGGACTCACCGGAAGAAGAGCCGGTTAACTGGCCCATCAGCGAGCCCAACATATCACCGGAAGCTGCGCCGGTGGATTTGGTTTCGGTGCTAGCACCCAATACCGATTGCAGAATACTGATAACACTGCCGGCATCCAGGTCCTTGCCGGTAACCTGTTTAGCCGCATTTTTCAAGCCATCCGCATATATCGTAGCGGATCCGCTGCTGGATTTTTCGCGCAGTAATTTAGCCGCGTATTCCAATTGATCGGCCGGATCGGCGCTCTTCTTATCTTTCATTGCCTGGGTGATAACCTCGAAAATCTCGACCATATGGTCACCATGGTCATGATTATAGGTATCAGCTTCGTTCAACGAATCCTGATTCTGCGCTACAGCTTTCGAAACCTGTTTGAATAAAGAAGCTAAATCGATATTCCCACTTGCCATTTTTTTCTCCTGATTATTTATTTTCAAACTAATTCTACTTTACCATTTAATACATTCCAAGATACAATTCGGATAAGTTATGTCCAAATTTGATATAACCCAAGGTTGCCTTCATGTCCATCCGAATAAAAAGAGTCTTTCACCTGAAAACCGGCTTGGTTGGCCAGATCGGACAATTCATTTTCGGAAAAAATATGTACATAGCGCAGTGCTTCTCCGTTTTCCCCATCCTGCCGGCCGGCGCGCCAATCCATCAGAACATCCCCTTCTTCAACTTCGTGATGGGGAATGCCCGCCATTTCCCAGGGCTTGATGCGCGGCAGCAAGCGTGCGCTGTTTTGAAGCTGCCAGACCGAGATGAATACCTGACCGCCCGGCTCAAGCAATCCGCGCAAACTATGGCACAGTTGTTCGCGCTTATCCCGGGCGGGAATATGATGGAGTACGGCAAACAGAGAAATCTGCAACCAGTGTTTTTGCGGAAGTTCTCCCAACCAGGCAGTGCTATTCAGGTCCACCTTGCAAAATTCCAGTTGCAGTTCAGCCGGAACCGTATAGTTAGTCAGTATTTTTCGGGCATCTTCCAGCAATTCCTGGCTGAAATCACACCCCAGGTAGCAGCCGCTACGGCCCATTTCCAGACAGGCAAACGCCAACGTGCCATTACCGCAGCCGATATCCAACCAATCCAGTCTGCCTGTATTTTGATTGAGCAGACGAGCCACGCCGGGTTGGACACGATACCGAGTTGAGGAAAAGGAGTTGGCGAATGTTTGATAGAATTCTTGATTGATAAGAGCGATTTTTTCGATAACCCAATCTTTCATCAATATTAATTATAGCGTTATCGGCAGAACCCACAATAAAGATTATGGATAAAAAAAGCTGGCGCAATGCGCGCGATTATTCAGAAGAACAGTTACAAATAGCCGGTACTGTACTGGATGAAATCCAGAATGGAGCGCCGGTGATGAAATCCGTGCGCAGCCACCCGCTCAGCACCGGCGGGTACGTCGCTAAACACACGCTGGTGTACGTCTATCACCAACGTGTGAACAGCGGCGCGCAAAAAGAAAACCCAGACCTGCTGGCACGTATTCGCATGAAACCCATCCGCTCACTTTCCGGCGTCTCCACCGTGACCGTTTTGACCGAACCGCACGAATGCCCGGGAGAATGCCTGTTCTGCCCGGACGATCAGGATCTGCCGAAAAGTTACCTTAGGGAAGAACCGGGCGCAGCGCGCGCTTTTCAAAATGATTTCGACCCTTTTTTACAGGTCCAATCGCGCCTGGAATCCTACCAGGCCATCGGCCACCCCGTCGACAAGATCGAGCTGCTCATCCTGGGCGGATCGTGGAGCGCATATGATGAATCCTATCGGGAATGGTTTGTCAAGCGCTGTTTGGACGCTATGAATGGCAGTGATTCGGACACGCTGGAGGAAGCGCAAATACGCAACCAGAGTACCGCCAGCCGCAATGTCGGCCTGGTAGTGGAAACCCGGCCGGACACCATCACCCCCCGCGAACTGGCGCACATGCGCCGTTTGGGTGTGACCAAGGTCCAGATGGGCGCGCAAAGTTTTGACGATGCCATCCTCAAGCTCAACTGTCGCGGACACGGTGTAAAAGAGACACTGGATGCCTGCGCACTGCTGCGGGCAGCCGGCTTCAAGATCGTTCTGCACTGGATGCCGAATTTGATGGGCGCCAGCCCGGATTCCGATCGGGAGGATTTCGGCAAGATGTGGAGCGGAGGTTTCTGCCCGGATGAAATCAAGATCTATCCCACCCAACTGCTGCGCGAAGCGCCGCTTTTCCGCTATTGGCAGGATGGCAAGTACCAACCCTACACTACCCAGCAGCTAATCAACCTGTTGGCCGATATCAAGCCTTCCATTCCGATCTACACACGCGTCAATCGCGTGATCCGCGACATTCCAGCCAACTACATTCAGGCCGGCAGCTTGCGTTCCAGCCTGCGCCAGGATGTCAAGAAAGAGCTGGAACAGCGCGGCCAGCGCTGCCGCTGCATCCGCTGCCGTGAAATCCGCGGGAATACTGTGGAAGCCGATCGATTAATTTTGGATGATTTCGTCTATCATCCCGCCGACGCGGAAGAACATTTCATCAGCTACACCTCGGCAGATGACCGTCTGGCCGGATACTTGCGGTTATCGCTGCCCAGCCAGGAACCGTCTTCCCGTGCTGAAATGCGGGTCGAATTAAACCGGGAGATGCCGGAATTGCAGGCTGCCGGGTTGATCCGCGAAGTCCATATCTACGGACAATCCCTGGAAGTCGGCAGCGAGAAAGCCGGCGCAGCCCAACACAGCGGCCTCGGCACTCATTTGCTTGAAGAAGCCGAACGCATCGCCGCATCCAGGGGATTTCAAAAACTGGCAGTGATTGCTGCCATCGGTACCAGTCTGTATTATCAAAAACGCGGTTTCAGGAAAGAGCATCTATACATGACCAAATCCATCGTACAGCCTTCGGAAGGCTGAAATGCCCTACAGCAACAATCTGTTCTACCGCATCTATGATGAAAGTGACCAACTCAAAAATGCCCGGCCGCTGATTCTTCTGCACGGCAGCGGCGGCAGCCACATGGCCTGGCCGGTGGATATGCGCCGTTCGCTTAAGCGCCGAATTATCGCACTGGACCTGCCCGGCCACGGCAAATCCGCCGGAACAGCCTGCCAACACCTGCCAGCACTGGTGCAGAGCCTGCGGCTTTTTCTGGATAACCTCCACATATACCAGGCCGACCTGGCCGGCCATTCACTGGGCGCTTTATTGGCGCTAAATTTCGCACAAGCCTTCCCCAAAAGAGTCAATCGCTTATTCCTTGTGTCCTGCGGCAGCAACTTTAAGGTACCTGAAGAGCTCTTTGATAGTCTGCTGTGCCCAAATCGGAAAGGCCGGTTTATTGAAGACTTCGGTCAAATCGCTTTTAATCGGGACTTTCCACAAAGCCAACGTCGCAAGCTGCTGGAACCCCTCAGCCAGGTGCGCACCAGTACGTTGTTGGCAGATCTCAGCATTTGCGCGGAATACCACTTGAAAGGTGATTTTGGAAAGATCGCCTGTCCGGCCCAATTGGTTAATGGTACCAACGACCCGATCACGACACCGGTATCCGCGCGAGAACTGGCACATAATTTGCCGCAGGCAACTCTGGATTTACTGTCAAAATGCGGCCACATGCTTTTATATGAAAAAACCGCGCTGATCAGCAAGATGATGCGCGGTTTCTTTAATGAAGAGTAAACCGGAAAGCTAAAGATATTCCCGCAGCTGCCGGGATCGCCGTGGTTGGCGCAGCCGGCGCAGCGCTTTGGTTTCAATTTGACGGATGCGTTCGCGCGTCAATCCGAATTTCTTACCCACTTCCTCCAGCGTATAATAGCGGCCGTTTTCAAGGCCGAACCGCAGCCGCAGGATATGCGCCTCTCGGTATGGGAGGGTATCCAACACTTCTTCAATTTTTTCACTTAATAATTTCGAGTAAACGCTTTGGTTAGGCGTGGGTGTTTCCTGATCCTCGATGAAGTTGCCTAATTCGGATTCATCTTCATCCTCGTTAATCGGCGTTTCCAACGAAAGCGGCAGCCAGGAAACGCGGATCATCCACTCCAGTTTTTGTTTGGGAATTTCCAGCGATTCGGCCAACTCATCCACGCTGGGTTCGCGCCCCAGTTTTTGCTCCAGCTCGTGCGTGCGTTTGTACATGACACGGATGCGATCCACCATATGGACCGGTACGCGAATGGTGCGGCCCTGGTCTGCAATCGCTCTTGTGATTGTCTGCCGGATCCACCAGGTCGCGTAAGTGGAAAAGCGGAAACCTTTACGGTAATCGTACTTTTCAACAGCCTTCATCAACCCCAGGTTGCCTTCCTGGATCAAATCCAGAAATGGCACGCCGCGTCCGTTATAGCGTTTAGCGACACTAACCACCAAACGGGTGTTGGCTTTGATCAGGTGTTCGCGGGCAGCCAACCCATCCTCAGTCAGCGCTTCCAATTCAGCGCGCTGCGCTTCAGTGGAGTTGCCGTTCAATTTAATCAGTTTTTCCCTGGCTGCCTTGCCGGCTTCATAGCGCTGGGCCAGATCCACTTCCTGCTCCATGTTGAGCAAGGGCACACGGGACATTTCGCGCAAATACAGGCTGATAGTATCTTCGCTGGGTACACGCTCAAAACCCATCGACGGGTCCATATCCGTGTCCGCGTCGTTCATCAATTCACTGAGATCTTCAACACTCTCGCGATTTTCTTCGGAAGATAAAACATGCACCCCCTGGCTGTTCAAATGAACAACCACTTCATCCAGACGTTCCTGCAATCCCCCACTTTGCGGGATGATCTCCTCCAGATCATCCATGGTTAAATGACCCTGCAAATCAGCCCGTTCAAGCAGCATGTCCAGAAGGGTATCCTCATCATTATTGTCTGGGAAAGCTGCTTTCATCGCAATCCTTTCTACTCTGAAATTGGTGTGTTTTTTCCGGGATAGAAACTTCCCTCAACTGATTTCATCAATCGCGCCATATTCGGCGCTGGCTTTTCATGTTCATGGCCACAGTCATGCAGGTTTCGATTCTCCCCGCAGATATCACATAAGCCCAGGCAATCCGGTTTGCAAACAGGGTTGATGGGCACTTCCAGTAAAAGGTAATCCCGAATGTAAGGTTCAAAATCAATATTGCCATCTTCCGGAATAATTAATTCGTCTTCGGAAAGTGGATGGTTTTCGTAAGTGAATATTTCTTCGAAGTGTGAGTCCAGCTCCAATTCAAATTCTTCCAGGCAGCGCCCGCATTCCATTGTGGTTAACGCAGTAAAGTCAGATTGGATACGCAGACCGCTTTGGGTACGGCTCAGGTTTAGGTTTCCCTTCAAATCCCTTACCGAGAGGCTTTCATCGAAATCAAATTGGTCTAGTTCGATGGGAATATCGCGGTAAAATCCAATGGGTTGATTAATTAGGAAACCCACATTAATACGAAAAGTTCGGCTTGGCTTATTCACGATAATTCCACTAAAATTAGTATAATTTGACCGATTATAGCACGCGCGTTCTGACACGTCAAGTTTTATTAATATTATTCATAAAATTTAACATTCGATGACACAAAAATTATTAATTGCCACTACAAATATTGGGAAGCGGACAGAGATTTTCGATTTATTGAAATCGCTTCCGTTCGAACTGCTGACACCCGACGACATTTCACTCGACATGGACGTTGAAGAGAACGGCACGACATACCTGGCAAACGCGCGCCTGAAAGCGCAGACTTTCTGCCGGGCCAGTCAACTGCCCACCCTGGCAGACGATGCCGGTCTGGAAGTAGCCGTGCTGCATGGCCAGCCCGGACTGCGCTCACACCGTTTTACCGGAGATGTAAACGCCAGCGACAGCGATAGACGCCGTTTTCTGTTGAGCAAGTTGGAAGGAAAGCCGCGTCCATGGAACGCCCGCTTCGTATGCGCGGTCGTGCTGGCGCTTCCCAACGGAAGGCGCTATTCCTGCGAAGATGTCTGCGAGGGAGAGATTATCCCCACTGAACGCGGCGATAATGGCTTTGGGTACGACCCCATCTTCTTTTTCCCGCAGGAGGGCCAGACCATGGCCGAGTTATCGCTCTACGAGAAAAACCGCATCAGCCACCGCGCAAAAGCCATTCAGGGCATTCTACCCATTCTGAAAGATATTCGCGTCTAGCAAGCAGTTCTTTCAAGCTTCAGCAGCCTGCGTTTTCGCACGCCAATCTTTAATGATAAAAGGCAGATACAACAGCAGGAACATCACCAAGCCAAGCGCTTCCATATAAAGCAGGTACACCGGCCAATCCGGAAGCGCGTCCAATATGGTTGGACCAGGGGGTTTATGGGATACGTACAGGTAATTCGATCCGATCAGCCCATTAATCACAAACACCACACCCATATACAAATTAGCAATCGCCATCACACGCAGCATGGATTTCCAGGTCGGGCGCATGCCCTCCACTGTGGTCATGTAGACAGCGGAAGTGACCAGCAACCCGTGCGAGATATAGGTCTGAAAGAAGCGAAAATGGGGAAAGCCGTAAATGCCAATGTTGGGTGTTAAAAGCGCTTGCAGCGCGCCGGCGATGCCCATGAAATAGATAAATTCATAAATACGGTAATTCTTCTTGATCAACATAAAGCCTGACAGCCAGATCAGGATGGAACAGGCATGCAGCGGCAGGTTTTCCTGGATGCTCCAAACCCCGAAGACGATGCACCAGATATGCCAGGACAGCTCGTTGACCCACAACACGATTGCCATGATCAGCCGCACTTTTTTGCGGACAGCCTCATCTTTATTACGATAACGCAGCAGGAAGAGATTCAATAACAGAATGGCGAGCAGCGCGCCGATGTGCGCCGCTCCGAAGAATTGGAAGGGTTCACCGGTGTAATCGAAACCGAAGAAAGCTTGCATGGCATACCTCGTTAATCAGGATATGGTTAACAACCCGTATTACTAAAAAACGTTTTACATATAGACCTGATTATCCTACAGACAGGGCCGGATTGGCAAGATAATTACTCGTCATTCGGATTGTTTGAAAGTTTCTTAAGGTTTTCCAAACGCCGGTTGATCTCCCCTTCTCGCCCTTCATTCGAGGGCTGGTAGAAGTGTTTGCCCTGCACCGCGTCCGGCAGGTACTGCTGCCCGACGTAATGTCCGGGGAAATTATGCGGGTATTGGTAGCCCTTGCCGTGGCCAAAGCCTTTGGCGTCACGGTTGGCGTCCATCAGGTGAGTGGGCACCGGCTGGGCGCCTTCCTGCTCAATCAGCTTGACGGCTTCAAAATAACCCAGCGCGGAGTTGGACTTGGGCGCCGTGGTCAGGTAGAGCGTGGCCTCGACGATCGGGAATATCCCTTCCGGCAATCCCACGTATTCGTAGGCGCTAGCCGCGGCGGAAGCCACCTGCAGCGCTTGCGGGTCGGCCAGGCCGATGTCCTCGCCCGCCAGGATCAACAGGCGGCGCAGGATGAAACGCGGGTCCTCACCCGCCGTGATCATTTTCGCCAGCCAATACAGCGCCGCGTCCGGATCGGAGCCGCGCACGGATTTAATAAAAGCGGAAATGGTGTCGTAATGCTCATCCATATTCTTGTCGTAATGGATGGCACGCTGCTGGATCGAATCCTGCGCGGTTTGCACGTCAATATGAATGACGCCGGACGCGTCCGGTTTGGTGGATTCCACCGCCAGCTCAACCGCATTCAGCAGGCTGCGCGCGTCGCCGTTGGCCATGCGCAGTAAATGTTCCTTTGCCTGCGGGTCAACCTGGATTTTTCGCGTCCCGTAACCACGCTCTTTGTCGCTCAAGGCGCGCTCAAATAGCTCACCTAAATCCGCTTCCGCCAAGGGTTTAAGCATAAAGATGCGCGAACGCGAAACCAGCGCGGGGATGACGTCAAAATAAGGGTTTTGGGTGGTGGCACCGATCAGGATGATCAGGCCGTTCTCGATGTTCGGCAGCAGCGCATCCTGCTGGGCGCGGTTCCAGCGATGCACTTCGTCCACAAACAGGATGGTGCGCTTATGGTAGAGACGGCGCCGTTCACGCGCCTCATCAATCACCTCACGCAGTTCGCTCTTGCCGGCCATGACCGCCGAGATGGTAGAGAAATGCGATTGGCTGTAATTGGCAATCAGCCGTGCCAGGGTAGTCTTGCCGGATCCGGGAGGACCGCACAGGATGATGGAGGAAAACAAGCGGTCGGCTTCGATTGCCCGCCGCAGCAAACGGCCCTCTCCGATGATGTCTTCCTGTCCGACAAAATCGTCCAACCGCTGCGGCCGCATGCGCGCGGCCAGGGGTGCTTCGCGCTGCAAAGATTCCTGCATGGCATGGTCAAACAAATCCATCTTACCCTCAACTTTCTCTACTGCGATTCAATATTAGAACGCTTGTCCAATTATATCAGCAAGCCGGGCTTCTCCCGATAGGATAAAATTAACCACATGGATACCAGTATCTCTCCCGTCATGCGCATCGTCGCGATTATTTTTTTGATCCTCACCCCGTTGGCAGTGGTGATTCTGCAGCGGCTGGAGGATATCCGCGAAATCAACCGGAGGCGCAAAAACGGCGAGTTGGATCTTTCGTTAGAAGGATTCTTTCCACGCAATGAGAAATCCAAACAACCCAAACCTGGTAAAGCAGTCTGCCCCCAATGTCACGCCGGCAACCCGGCCGACCATCAATTCTGTGGGTACTGCGGGGCACCGCTGAATCCTGAAAACGAGGAAAATAAATGAGAATCGTCACCGGAATTATTTTATTGCCGTTGTTTTGCCTGATCGTCATCATCCTAACCGGCATCCTGATCTGGATCATCGTCAAACGCGGTAGCCATACCGTCCAGGATTACCTGGAGAGCCAGGAAAGCACCCCGCGGGAAACGGATAGTTCAAACGCCAACAACCGCTGGGCGCGCGGCGAACTGCTGAGCGAGAGCACCGGCACGCCTTCCGCCAAACCGGTTACCGTCTGCCCTGCCTGCGGCGCGGACAATCCCGAAGGCGAAAGCCGCTGCCAATCCTGCGGCCAACCTCTATAGGATAGCCAGCCGGCCCCACATTTCATCTTAATTTTTCCATACAGCAAACCCTTTTCGTACGATTTGCGTATGTATAGACAGAAACACGGATTTAATTCCAATAGTAAGAGGTGATTTTATGAAGAAGATTCCGATATTAAGCGCAGTAATGGTGCTGTTGCTGCCTTTGGTACTGCTGTCCGGCTGCAGCGATGCCAGCATACAAACTCAGAACGAAGACGTCAGCGATTTCAGCCAGCTCCAGATCAACACTTTTGGTGAATTTATCATCGAACAGGGTGATCAGGAGTCATTGAGCATTGAAGCCCCGCGCGATTACCTGCGCTACGTCACCACCAGTGTGGATAACGGTGTACTGGTAATCGGTATGCGGCGCGGTTTTCTGGGCGCGCCCATCCAGCACGTGACGTACACCCTGACTGTCAAGGACCTAAATGAAATTTCTATCTCCGGTGCCGCCGCAGTCAAGGTATTCAAACTGGACACGGAACAAATGGACGTTAATCTAACCGGCGCCGGCAGCGTTGAAATGGATCAATTGACTGCCCGCGACCTCAACGTCAACCTGACCTCGGCCGGCGCGATTGTAATTGCAGGCGCGGTGGACGAGCAGAAAATTACCATCAGCGGTGTAGGCAGTTATGAGGCCGGCGATTTGCGCAGCAATACCACCTCAATTCTGTTAACCGGCGCAGGCAGCGCTGTGGTGTGGGCCGAACAGGACCTGAGCGTGAATGTAACCGGCGTTGGATCGGTATCCTATTTTGGCGATGACCCGCAAGTCCATCAAAACGTGAGCGGACTGGGCTCCATCAACAGTAAAGGCAAGCATCCCTAGACTTCTTCATGAAATAGTAAAGACGCCGCGCAGAACTGCGCGGCGTCTATTTATTAAGCACCATTTATTTAGCTTATTTCACCCAAGATAAACCGGAATATTTGGAATAGCCGCTGGTGACCAGGTAAGATTTACCGCTGCTGACCTCGTAAGCGTTGATCTGGCTGCTGCCGTCACCGTCGCTGACGTAAGCAATGTATTTTCCGTCCGGCGACCAGGTTGGTGAATGCACGGTCATACCCGATTCGGTTAAGGCGGTTTCTTCGCCGCTGTCCAAATCCAACAGGTAGAGCTGGAAATGCTGGCCGCGTTTGGAGATAAAGGCGATCTGGCTGCCGTCCGGCGACCAGGCCGGCGCGGCGTCGTAATCTTCATTTTCGGTCAGCTGCTGAACATCACTGCCGTCGGCGTTCATGCTGTAGAGCTCAAAATCGCCATCGCGGTTGGAAACAAACACCAATTGGCTGCCGTCCGGCGACCAGTTGGCCTGGGTTTCTTCGGAATCCTCCTGAGTCAGGCGGTTGATGTTCTCCCCGTTCAGGTCCATGGTGAGGATGTCGTAATCGCCGCTGGACTCGGATTGATAGGCAATCAGCGTCCCATCCGGCGAGAGGCGCGGTTCGGTCTCGTCCGCGCTGGAAGTGGTCAAGCGCTCGCCGTCCCCATCCGGGAGCATCGTTTTATAAATATCATAACTGTCGTTGCGATTGGAAGAAAATACCATCAAGTTGGAATCCTTGGCAAAATCCGGGGCAATATCCGACAAACCGCTTTCAGTTAATTGATATTCCTTGCCTGTTTCCACATTGATAAAGAAAATATCATAAGGAATTTTGGCGGATGTCTGCGCCGCGAAAGCCAGTTTGCCGCTGCTGCCTTTTAACGGTTCAACCACCTGAGCACTTGACTGTGTTTGTTCGTCTGTATTGGCAGAGCACGCGGCCAGTGTTCCAGCCAGCGCCAAACCGAGCCATAGTCGGGCAAGTTGGGAGGAAGTTCTTTTAGTCATGGGATCTCCGGTATTATTCCTGAAACATGTTTATTGCTACAGTATTAATAACACATTTTCGGGAAAGATATCAGCATCCGCTGGACTATTAATACATCGTAATGAGCAGCACTGCAAGCGCGAAAATTCAAATTCCAGTTTATTAAGACATCCGCAAATAAAGCAGAAAAGTGCATTATGATTAGGAGGCTATTTTTTCTTCGTAAAACAATTGGAGGTAGAGATGGCAATTGAACTTCTGAATGGCAGTTTGAAAGTGACTGTTTTTTTTGACCCCACCGACAGGGAATTTGAAGATAACGTCTGCATGTGCTTAAAGGAATTCGGCCCCGACGAGGAGAAAATCCTCTACGCGGAAGAAACCAACCTTTTTCTCACAGCGGAAGAAGCGCGCAAACTGGCCGCCTTACTGAACGAAGCGGCTGACAAAAGCAGCCACGCAACCCGATGAGCCAGACCAAACCCTTTTGGCAGACCAAGAAGCTAAGCGAGATGACCTTGGACGAGTGGGAATCGCTGTGCGACGGCTGCGGAATTTGCTGCCTGTACAAGCTGGAGGACGAAGAAACCGGCGAGATCTACATGACCAACGTAGTCTGCCGTTTTTTCGATTCTGAAAACTGTGTGTGCAAGCTGTACGATGAGCGCCACAGCGCCATGCCTTCCTGCATCAAGTTGACTCCCTCCAAGGTGGAACAACTCAAATGGCTGCCGGACACCTGCGCTTACCGCCTGGTGCTGCAAGGCAAGCCCCTGCCGGACTGGCACCCGTTGGTGAGTGGCTCGCGCGTGACTGTGCACCGAGCCGGCGTGTCTGTTAAAAATAAAGTGATCTCCGAAATGGATATCAACATGGATCAGTTGGAAGAGTACGTGATCGAGGACTCTGAGGATATTTCGTAGTTTTAACCACAGATAGACGCAGATAAAAAACTGATTAATTAAATAATTGATTGACACAGATGGATGATTGGCGTGTTTCATAATGCGCCATTTTCCTATAATCACTGTTGGACACGAGTTTTAATTCCTTCTCCCCTGTGGGGAGAAGGTTAGGATGAGGGGGTTCATTGCCTGCCAGCCGGGATCCTTCTTCGTACCGATTAAACCGGCGCTCATCAGGATGACACTTGATGGTTTTAAAAACAAAAATCGGGCGGGTGAAGTACCCGCCCGAAGGATTGCTTACGCTTTTTGGATAAGCGTTTGGATCTGCTCGTGCATGTATAGCTGCACGTAGTATAGGCCGCCGGCATTCTTGCCGCTCGAGCCGGAACCCTTCCAGCCGCCAAAGGGTTGGAATCCCGGCCAGGCACCCGTAGTGGCGCCCTGCGGGCGGTTGACGTAATTCACGCCGGCCTGGATGTTATCGAAGAACCACTTGGCTTCCTCCAGCGAACCGTAGAAACCGGAGGTGAGGCCGTAGGCCACATCGTTGGCATAACCCATGGCTTCTTCCAGGTTGTCCACCTGCGTAACCGTGGTGATGGGTAGGAACATCTCTTGTTTCCACAGATGATGATCCAGAGGCAAGTCCACCGCGATGGTGGGCGCGCAGAAGTAACCTTTGGCCATGTCGCCATCGGTGAGGATCTTGCCGCCCGTCAGGAAACGCGCGCCGGCCTGGTTCATTTCATCGATATAGCCTTGATATTCCTTGTAGGAATTCTTGTTCACCACCGGGCCAAGGTAATTCTCACGCAAAGTCGGGTCGCCGATGCCCAATTTTTTGGTCATCTCAACCATGCGGCTGAGCACCTGCTGGTAAACCGGTTTTTCGATGAAGACGCGCGAGCAAGCCGAGCACTTCTGGCCCTGCAGGCCAAAAGCCGAACGCACAATGCCCACCGCGGCTTCTTCGATGTCGGCGTTGCGGCTGACGATGGTGGGGTTCTTGCCACCCATCTCCAGGACGGTCGGGCGCACGTAAGGCCCCTGCGCAAAGCTGCGGAAGATGTGCATGCCCACCGCGTAAGAGCCGGTGAAGGTAATACCGTCCACGTTCGGGTTGTCGATCAGCGCCTGGCCCAGTGTGTTGCCGGGGCCGGTCACGTAGTTGCACACGCCATCCGGCAGGCCTGCGTCGCGGAAGCATTCCGCCAACAGGCGTGAAGTCCAGGGCGTGTCAGAGGCCGGTTTGATGACCACTGTGTTGCCGGCTGCCAGCGCCGCGCCGGCAGGGCCGCCCGTCAGGGCGGAGGGGAAGTTGAAGGGGCTGACGATCAGCCATACCCCGTAAGGTTTCAATACGGAATAATTAGTGGCTTTAAAACCTTGCAGCGGATCATGGCCCATTTCGTGGATGAAACCGTTATTGGCCGTAATCTGGTCGCAGGCGTAGCGGATCAGGTCGGAGGTTTCTGCGGCATCTCCCAGCGCTTCGGTGCGGTTCTTGCCTACTTCCAACGAGATGACCGCGCCGATCTTGAAGATGCGCTCGTCGATCAATTCGGCGGCTTTGCGCAACAGCGCCACGCGCTCCTGCCAGGGGCGCGCGCCCCAGGCCGGGAAAGCCCGCCGGGCAGCCGCGATCGCGTCCGCCGCGGTTTGCGCATCGCCATTTTGGAATTTTCCCAGGACCCAATCGGTGTTGATCGGGCTGCGATCTTCGAACGTGGAACCGGCCTTGCATTCCCGACCATCAATGATCATGCCATGTTCCTGACCCATCTCCATCTTGACCTGCGCCAGAGCAGCTTCAAAGTGCTGGTGCAGCTCTTCGGGTGGGTTGAACATGGTGGCATAGGTTAGCTTAAAAGATTGTTCAGATGCCATAAAAACTACCTCCTTGTTATTCATGCTAAAAGCAGATTTAGTATATCCGAGCGGTAGGCGAACGTCAAAAGAGGAATGACGTAAAATCTACTGTTATTCCTCGCCGATCACTTTACCGGATTTTCCCGTACATTCATGCGCGGGTTACGATGAGCTTGTTGCCTTTTTTCCCACACATGAATGTGTGGGCTACACAAAAAAAGGTTGCCTTCGACACCCCACGTTTTACTCTGGGCGGGCGCTCAGGCAACCTTTCTAAAATCGTTTAGTAACCGGAGATAACTAGGTCAGTTCAAACTGGCCGGTGCACAGGCGATAATAACGACCTTTTTGCTGCAGCAAGTCGGCATGGTCGCCGCGCTCGATGATCTCGCCGTGTTCCAGGACGATGATAGCGTTGGCATTGCGGACTGTGGAAAGACGGTGCGCGATCACGAAGACCGTGCGGCCTTTCATCAGCGCGTCCATGCCCTTTTCGATCAGGCGCTCGGTGCGCGTGTCGATCGAGCTGGTGGCCTCATCCAGAATTAATACCGGCGGATCGGCCACAGCCGCGCGTGCAATAGCCAACAGCTGGCGCTGCCCCTGCGACAGGTTGGTACCATCGGAAGTAATCATGGTGTCGTAACCCTGCGGCAGACGCTTGATAAAGGAGTGCGCGCTGGCTTGTTTGGCAGCCTGGATGCAATCCTCATCGCTGGCATCCAGCCGGCCATAGCGGAGGTTATCCATGACCGTTCCGGTAAAGAGGTGCGTATCCTGCAGCACCATACCCAGCGACTTGCGCAGATCGTCCTTGCGGATGCTCTTGACGTTGATGCCGTCGAAAGTGATGGTGCCTTCTTCGATGTCGTAGAAGCGGTTGATCAGGTTGGTAATGGTGGTCTTGCCCGCGCCGGTGGACCCTACGAAAGCGATCTTCTGGCCGGGTTTGGCATACAACGACACGTGATTGAGCACGGTCGTGCCGGGTTCGTAGCTGAAGGTGACGTCGTTGAAACGCACATCGCCCTTTAATTCGACGTAATCTACCGTTCCATCCGCCATGGGCACTTTCCAGGCCCAATGGGTGGGATGGATGCCGTTGTGAGCCACTTCCACAAAACCATCGGTGTTCTTGTTGGCGCCCACCAAAGTGACACTGCCTTCATCCACTTCAATAGGCTGGTCCATGACCTCAAACACACGTTCCGCGCCGGCCAGGGCCGCCAGGATGGTGTTCATCTGGTTGGAGATTTGCTGCACGGGCATACCCATCTGGCGCACATATTGGAGGAAAGACGCCAGCGAACCGATATCAAAGCTGCCCATAACGGTCAATAAACCGCCCACCAGTGCCACCGCTGCGTAGGAGATGTTGTTCAGGTTCATCACCACCGGCATAATGACGGAGGAGTAGAAGTTGGCCTGGGTGGCTGCTTCGCGATAATCCTCGTTGCGTTTCTGGAATTCGCGGTTGGCCTTATCTTCATAATTGAAGACTTTGACTACTTTCAGACCGTCGACCATTTCTTCAACGTAACCATTCAGGTTGCCGAGGTTCCTTTGCTGGTCTTTGAAATATTTTCCGCTGCGGCTGGTGAAAAAGCGCGCAAAGAAGAACATCAGGGCTAAAAGGATCGCCGCCACCAGGAACAGGATGGGGCTGAGCACAATCATCATCACAATTGAACCGACAAAGGTCAGCGCACTGGAGAACAACTGCACCAGGCTTTGTTCGAAGGCCATCTGCACGTTATCAATATCGTTGGTGAAACGGCTCATCAATTCGCCGTGTGTATGCGTATCAAAATACTTCAGTGGTAATATCTGCAATTTGGCGAACAGTTTCCTGCGCATGGTATTGGTCATGCGCTGGGCAATTTGCAGCATCAAGCGGCTCTGCCCGTAGGTGGCGCCAACACTTACCAAGTATATACAGGCTAAAATCACCAATGCCCTGGCCAAACCGTTGAAATCTCCCGGAATAATGTAGTTATTGATTAGAGGTTTCAGGAAATAGTTTGCAGCCAGTGATCCTGCGGTGCTGATCAGCATCAATATCACTACCAATACCAACTGGAATTTTTTAGCTGCCAGGTACTCTACCAACCGCATCAAGGTGCTACGGGTATTTTTCGGTTTTTCAAAGTGCATTTGCGCACCGGGTCCATGGCGCGGTCCAGATTCTACCTGAGGTTTAATTTCACGTTTTTCTTCGCTCATTGTCCCAATACTCCTTCCTGCTGGGAGGAATTAATTTCTCTGTAAATTTCGTTATTTTGCAGAAGTTCTGCATGTGTTCCGATGCCGGAAACACAGCCATCCTCCAGAACGATGATCTTATCGGCGTCTTGAACCGAACTGATGCGCTGCGCGATGATGAAGATGGTGGTATCCGCCAGATTATGATAGAAAGCTTCGCGGATGCGGGCTTCGGTAGCCATATCCACAGCGGAGGTGCTGTCGTCCAAAATAAGGATCTTGGGGTTCTTCAGAATCGCGCGGGCAATACACAAGCGCTGTTTCTGTCCGCCCGATACGTTCACGCCGCCCTGACCCAAAACGGTGCCGTAGCCGTTGGGGAAGGACATGATGAAATCGTGCGCCTGGGCATCTTTGCAAGCTGTGACAACTTCCTCTTCGGTGGCTTGCTCATTGCCCCACATGATGTTCTCGCGGATCGTACCGGAGAACAGGGTGTTGGTCTGCAGGACCACGCCGATTTTCTCGCGTAAATCCGGCAGGCGGTAATCGCGCACGTCCACGCCATCCACCAGCACCGCGCCGGCGGTGGCGTCGTATAAACGCGGGATCAGGTTGACCAGGGTGGATTTACCGGAAGCCGTACCGCCCACAATGCCAACGATCTGGCCCGGCTCGGCCACAAAACTGACATCGCGCAGGACGTCTTCACCGCTGCCGGTCAACGAGTATTTAAAGTCTACTTTCTTGAACTCAACTTTGCCAGCCGTCACTTGCGGGCAATCCTGCTCACCGGCCGCGGGGACCAATGCCGGATTATTGCCTTCCAGGGTAGCGCTCAAAGCAAACTCGGGGTTATCGACAATGTCGATATCCGTATCCAATACTTCGATGATACGCTTGCCGCTGGCTTCCGCACGGGCACTCATGATGATCATCATGGAGATCATCATGACACTGAACAGAATTTGGAAGATATAGCTGATAAAACTAATCAATTCGCCCGTACCCATGATACCGGTTGAAACCATTTTTCCACCCATCCAGATGATGGCAATAGTGGCCGCATTCATAACAAACATCATCACCGGCATGTTCAAAATAGCCAGAGAAATGGCGCGGATAGCCGAGTTGGTGAAGTCGTCGTTGGCATTACGGAATTTCGTGTTTTCATAATCCGCCCGCACAAAAGATTTCACCACACGGATACCGATCAGGTTTTCCTGAATGACCCGGTTGATATTGTCGATCTTTTCCTGCATGATTGAGAAGCGTTTGACAGCCTGGCTGATGATGGAGAGCACACCGATGACCAGCACCGGTATGGCAACTGCCAGGACAATCGACAGGCGCGCATTGATGCGGTAGGCCAGGAAGAACGCAATCACCAGCATCATCGGCGCGCGTGTCAGCAATCGCAGACCCATGATGAAAGTCACCTGTAAGTTATTCACATCGTTGGTCAGGCGCGTCACCAGAGAAGCCGTGCTAAATTTATCGATATTGTTGAAGGAGAATTTTTGTACTTTTTCAAACAATGCACTGCGTAAATTCGCCGCAAAACCAATGGCTCCAGTAGTAGAGAACTTCATGTTAAGAACGCCGAAGAAAATGGCACCTAATGCCAGCAATACCATAAAAATTCCTGTCTTTGTAATGAAGGCCACATCTCCCGCAGGAATGCCCTGATCTACGATGCGCGCCATCAATAGAGGCATGCTTAATTCGCACAGTACGTCCAGAAATACAAATAACGGCACCAGTAGAATATATTTTTTGTATTGCTTAATATAAATTGATAATTTCTTTAACAAGCTTTCCTCCGAAATATTTTATTAATCTAGTCCGCTTTTCCATAAGACAATCAATTAAAGGATTAACACACATTTCATCAACATGGATTTAATACGGATTCAACCTGCTTTGAGGTTCGTCAGGATGTGACGAAGATAATCCTCTAAACGGTCCAGGTCATCATCACCAAAATTTTGGAAGGTCTGTTCCTCAAGTTTTTTAAACGAATTGTGAATACCGCTGATAACCGCACGCCCGCCCTCTTGCATAAAAACGCGCGAGAGGCGTTCGTCTTTGTCATCCGACTGCCGCTTTATGTAGCCTTCTTCTTCCAGGCGTTTGATGACCTTAGTCGCCGCAGCCGGAGAAATATTTAATTTCTCCGCAATCTCCGAATGAGACAAGCCTTCATGTTCAGACAGGAACATCAACATCATACCTTGACCGCGGAATATCTTGCTTTGTGTCATGAACTGATCGGCCGTTTTTCCACGTTCGCGGCAGACATGCATGAGCAGATGCCCAATTTTCTCTTTCTTCGTTTGTATAATCATTTCACCTGTTTATTATTAACTGGTTAATTAATACCACTGTCTGTTTATACATAAAAGGGAGGGATTGTAAACAATTTATAAGTATTTTTAACATTGACCCGGCGCGATCGTCCCACAAATTTAAAGAGAATGTATAATTCGGGGGTTCGTCTCCCGGGAACTGGAATTTTCAGATAGAAAAACATAACTCATGACAAAAAACAACACAACCACCACAGTTTATTTAATCCGCCACGGCATTACCGATTGGATCGAACAGGGCAAGATCGCTGGACAATCCGACCGGCCGTTGAGCGCTTTCGGCCTGGAACAGGCTGAATTGACCGGCAAAGCCATGCAGGGCGTCGAAGCCGCACACTTGTTCTGTTCGCCCCTGCTGCGCGCGCGCCAGACAGCCGCACCCATCAGCCAAGCCACCGGCCTGGAACCCGAGTACATAGACGGGTTGATGGAAACAAATTTCGGAATCATGGAAGGCAAGCGCAATTATTGGGGCACGCTTAGGGATAAAAAATTCCTGCTGAAGATGTACTTCAACATGCGCCGTGTGATCAATATCTTTAGCGGCGAAAAAAGCGGGCTATTCACTCAGCGCGTGCGAAAAACCTGGCAGGATATTCGCGCCCAGGCCGACGGCTGGCCGCTCATTGTGGTAGCCCACGCCGGTGTGCTGCGTAACATCTTGTTCTACGAACTGGGCGGCAGCCTTTCCGACACGCGCTTCAATCTGGACGCCTGCAGCATCAGTATCATCGAGATTAGCCCGGTTGGCCCCAGCCAGATGATCCAACCCAATGGTGTCGCGCACCTCAACGGGAAAATCCATCCATGAGTATTCGCGCTATCATTTGGGACCTGGAAGGGGTGCTGCTGCAATCACATGATGAGGATGCTCCCACTACCATCGCTCATAAGTTGAATGTTCCGATAGATAAATCGCGGGAAGCTTTCTACAGCGATTTCAACGACCGCGTGGATAAAGGCGAATTTACGCACGATGATTTCTTGAATCACGTGGTGGATAGCCTGGGCTTGCCGCGCGAAAAGAAAACCGACTTGTTGGATTGCTTCTACCAGGATTTTTTCATCGATGCCGGAATGTTGGCCGACGTACGCGCCTATCATCAGTGCTACCGCACCGCGCTGCTCTCCAATTATTCGGATTTGCTGCGTAAAATGCTGGCCAGTTATTGGCGTATGGATGGCGCGTTCGACCAAATCGTGATCTCCTGGGAAGTGCGCATGATCAAACCCGATCCCGATATCTTCTATTACACCCTGGAAAAGTTGGGCTGCGCCCCCGCGGAAGCCATTTTCGTCGATGACAAGGCTGTCAACGTAGAAGGCGCGCGGGCACTGGGCATGCAGGCCATCCTGTTCACCGGGCGGGAGGACATGAACCGCCGTATCGAAGCCATCGTGGCTCAATCCAAGGAAAGCACACCCGCATGAGCATCCGCGCCATCATTTGGGACATGGAAGGAGTCATCCTGCTCAATACACAGAGCAGCATCCTCGCCTGCATTGCCAGACGCCTGAATATACCGGTTGAGCAGCTGCCCACAGGCTTTGATGAAACCTTCATGAACCGTGTCGACCTCGGTGAATTTACCCAGGAGGATGCCTGGGATCACATGCTTGATGAATTGGGACTACCGCGATCCAATAAGGTGGAGTTAGACAAATTCTTCAATGAAGATTTCTACATCGACCAGGAACTGGTCGCCGATATTTGCGCCTACCATAAACAATATAAAACAGCTTTGCTATCTAATTACTCAGACGCGCTGCGGCCCATGTTGTCCGGCCCCTGGCGTATGGACGGAGCCTTTGATAAGATCATCATTTCCTGTGAAGTGCGCATGATCAAACCCGACCCGGCCATTTACCGATATGCAATGCAGCAGCTGGGGACAGCCCCGCAGGAAACCATCTTTATTGATGACCGCCAGGTCAACATCACCGGCGCGCAAGCGCTGGGAATGCATGCCTTTCAATATACCGGACGCGCGGAAATGAACCGCAAGATAAAGGAAATCATCGCCCAAGAAAAATAGTAGAATCAACCCATTAGCATTTTCGATAAACGAGGGATACGCATTGACCACTTATTACCTGGTTCGACACGGCACCACCGCCTGGGTGGACCAACAACGGCTGCACGGCATTACCGATATCCCGTTGAACGATAACGGCTTGCGGCAAGCGCAACATACCGCCGAAGCCATGCGCGATATCCGCGCGGTTCACCTGTTCTCCAGCCCGCTGTCGCGGGCCATGCAAACCGCGCAAGCTATCGGGGAAAAGGTCCACCTCACCCCCAGCCCGCGGTCCGGATTGACCGAGATTAATTTCGGCTGGATGGAAGGCCGCACCATCGAGGACGACCTCGACGCGCATAAACCAAAGATTGTTTACCTGTACGAACATCACCGCTTGAACTTGATCCGCTTTCTCAGCGGCGATTCCAAGCGCGGTTTCCAAAAACGTGTCGTGCAGGAATGGCACAACATTCTGGACGAAACGCGCGGGGAGGACAGCATTATCGTAGCCCATTCGGGCGTGCTGGATGTCATTCTGGTGGAATGCTTTGGCCCACCACGCGATAGCCTGCTGCCCTTCTACTCCATCCACCCCTGCAGCATCACCACCATCGAAGTGGACGAAGGCGGCAATCCTCTTCTGGTGGAAATGGACAACCACGCGCATTTACAGGAATGGTATCCGGCCCATGATTAAAGTATTGGTCTGGGATCTGGCCGGTGTGCTGCTGCACACGGTCAAGGGCACCTTTGAATCTCTGCTGGCCGAGAGGTTGGACGTGCTCGAACAAGCGGTTTATGACGCCATCCGCAGCGAAACCAACAACCGTTGGGATTTGGGCGAGATTGACGATCTAAGTTTCTACACCTGGCTGCTGGAATATTTGGGACAACCGCTCAGCAAAATGCCCATCGTGGAGAAGTTCGTACGCGATGATTTTTACGTACACCCGCAGATGCTGGCTGCCATCCGCGATTATCACACCCGTTACAGCACCGTATTATTGACCAACTTCCCCTCGCACCTGCATGAATTCTTGCGCACAGTCTGGAACATCGAGGGCACCTTTGACCACGTGATTGCTTCCTGCGACGTCAAGCTGCTTAAGCCCGATCCGCGCATGTATCAATACGCGCTGGAGCAAGCCGGCTGCCGTGCGGAGGAAGCGGTGTTCATCGACGACCGTGAAGGCAATGTTCAGGGCGCGCAGAGTATTGGCATGCGCGGCATCGTGTTCCAAAACCCAGAACAAGCCATTGCCGACTTGAACGCGCTCCTGGCTGAAAAATAAACCTGTCTATTTACCACTGAATTTTTCGTAGAAAAATTGCGCTGCTTTGCGCACACCCTTGATTTCAGCACGCGCCTTCAGCACGCGGATGTTGCCCTGGCGGGCGCGTTCGCGCAGCTCGGGGTGGCGCAGCGCGCGCAGCACCGCTTGCGCAGCCGCCTGCGGATCGCGCGGATCCACCAGCAAACCGGTGCGCTCCGGCTCCAGCCATTCGCGCAGCGATTCGATATTCCCCACCACCGGGAAGCAGCCGCACGCCAGCGCTTCCAGGAAGGTGTTGGGCGTGCCGTCGTGGCTGGACAGGGATACGTACACCTGCGATCGCGAGAAGAGCTGCCAGAGCTGCTGTTGGCCCAGGTAAGGCAGCAGCAGGACATGATCCTGTAAGTGATATTGCTCAACCCATTTAAGCGCCTGGGGCTGGCCCTGCATGGCCGTGCACACGAAATAAGCTTGTGGAAATTCCTTTAATACCTGCGGAATACTGGCAAAGAATATGTCCTGGTGCACACTGCCGGGGCGGAAACCGCGCGGATTGACCACCAGCGGGCGACCCTCGGGCAAGGCATAATCATGCGCGACCGACAGGCTGAGCGTGCGGTTGATCTCATCCAAATCCAGCCCGCCGTTGCCGGGCAGCACGGCCGTGGGCGCGTCGGCCCGCAAACCCCACTGCAATGCCAGGCGCACGTCCCGGCCCGCGTCCGCCAGCAGACCGTCCGCGCGCGCCAGCGTGCAGCGCGTTTGGCGCTTCATCAAGATGGAAGTGCGCGCGTGGAAAGTCAGGTCATTGCCCCAAATGGAAACAATCAAGGGAATCTCGGCTGGCGTAACTGCCGCCAGCATACCCTCGAAGGGCACGCGCAGCGCGTGCACCAGATCGGGTTGGACCTTGTCCAGGATACGTAAGAATTCTTTTTGTTGGCGCGGGAGCAGCAAGGGGGCCGCCAGCGCGCGCAGCTTCAGCAGCATGGGGCGCAGGCGCGCCACCATTCCACGCACACGCGCCTGGCGTTGCGAAGCAGAGCGCGCTACCTGGCTGCCGGACATCTCTGAAAAAGCCACCGTCAGCGTGTATTGATGCTCAATGCCGGGGATGGGTTCGTAGGGATAAGTGGAGACCAGCGAGACGGTGTGATCCAGCCCGGAGAGCATGCGCAGCCAATTGCGGGTGATGGGGCTGCGCCCGTCGGCAACCAAAAGGATATGCATCAAGCCTCCAACACGCGGTTGACCGCTTCAACGAATACCGCCACCATATTTTCCAAATTTACGTCGCGGCTGACAACATCGTAAGAATTTAACCCCATGGTGCGCAGGCGGGGCAGATCACTCAATGCTTCGGCGATCTTGCGGGTCAATTCCTCAGTGCTGCCTTCGGAGAGCATCCAACCGTTCTTTTCGCGCACCAGGTCCGATTGGGTACCGTCGGCCACACCCACAATAACAGGCAGGGCGTGCGCCATGGCCTGCTGTACGGCCAAACCGCCGGTGCCGGGCAGCACGAACAGGTCCGCGCCCTGGAAGAGCTGCTCCAGTTCACCGCCGTGTTGTGCGCCGTAGAATTTGGCTTTCGGATAGATTTCCTCGGCCAGTGCTTCCAATTCGCGGCGCAGCGGGCCGTCCCCCACGATCCACAAAACGGGCTGATGGTCCTGCGGCAGCGCCGCGCAGGCATGGATAAGCTGATTGACTTTCTTACGCGCCTGCAGGCGCCCCACAAATAACACCACTGACCCGCCGGGAGCATATGCATCAGGGCGCTGCGGCGCGGGCTGGGTAGGTTTGGGCGCCACGGCATTGGGCGCGGTGAAAATCGCTTGTTGGGGGAATCCCAACTTTGCGTATTCCTGCGCGCCGGCCTGACTGTAAGTAATCAGCGCGTCGAATTGGCTGATAAAGCGTTTGCGCCGGTTCAAACGCAGATAGGCAAATCTTCCCTGCGGTTGGGGCGAACCCAAACCCCAGCCGATCAGGCGTCCGCCATGCCGGCGCATCCAGTTGATGGCTGTGCGCGACAAGGGATAACGCGGGTTGGCTTCCATGATGAGCACCTGCGGCTGCCATTCATCCAGCCATTTCCGGATGTTAACCTGCCAGCAGGTATAGGCCAAGCCGTTCAGTACGTGCAGGTTGCGCGCCGGATAGTACTGCGCGGCCAGCGGTACTGCACCGGTATCCAGCGCTTCTTCGGAACGCGGACGGCCCGCGAACACGCTCAACCCCGCCGGGCAGGCCTGCGCCAGCGCGTCAAAAAAGGGCACGCGATAATTCGGCAGTACGCGCTGCTGCAGCCCAACTTTAACCTTGATGTCCTTCATCAGGGAATAACCTCAACCATGGATCCTCCAGATGTCTTTTGAACTTCAATGCGGGAAGGAAAAGCGTCCTTCAACTCATCCAGGTGGGTGATTACCAGTATTTTAGCAAAATCCTCACCGACCAGGTGAATGGCTTCGATTAAGCGCTGGCGGCCTTCTTCATCCTGGCTGCCAAACCCTTCGTCGATCACCAGCGTTTGCAGGCGCGCTCCAGCGCGCTGGGCCAGCACACGCGACAAGGCCAGCCGGATGGCGAAATTGATACGGAAAGCTTCGCCGCCGGAGAACAGCTCGTATTCGCGCTGGCCGGAAGAATCGCTGATGAGGATATCCAGGGTTTGTTTTTTATCGTCGCGCTTCTTATCCTTATACTCGCGTTCCGTCATGAAGGTCACCGACATGCGCCCGCTGGTCAGGCGGTCGAGGATGTCGTTGGCCTGCAATTCAATTTCCGGTAAAGCCTGTTCGATCAACAAAGCCTGAATACCGTCGCGCCCGAAGGCCGTTTCCAGTGTTTTCAGGTGGGCGATCTGTTTCTTCAGATCGTCAATCTCACGCGTCAGTTCCACCTTGCGCGAGCGCTGTTTATCCAGCACGGATACCATCTGCTGGGCAGCCCCTACCTGCCGGCGCAGGGAGTTTTCCTCGTGACGCAGCTCTTCCAATTCGGTTTCCACCGCCTGCGCGTCGGGCAGCTGCGCTTTCTGCGCGCTGATGTGGCTTTCCAATTCCGTCAGCTGCTGTTGGCCGTGCGTGATCTCTTCGTCCAATGTACTGGCAGCTGTGGTGAGTGTCTCGATCTCACGCCGCAGTGATTCCACCGCGGTGCGCGCTTTTTCCAGGTTGCGGAAGGTTTCTTCAGCGCTGCGCGCATCCACCTCAGCCTGGCGGCGGCGCTCGTGCTCTTCCGGCTGGTAGCCCAATTTTTCAAGGGAGGCATCCGCCTGCTGCAGCTGCACACGCTGGGGTTTTGAGAAAGCCTCTTCCTTCAACGCAGCTTGAATCTCCGTCAAACGCGGCCGATCCTGACGCTCCCATTTTTCCACTTGCTTTTGGAACCCGGCTAACATCTGTTCATTGCGGCCGGCCTGACCCTGCAGCGCGCTCATTTCATTTTGCGCGCGGCGCAGTTCAGTTAATTGATCCTGAAGCTTGTGCTGTTGGGCCTCGTTGTCTTTGATCAGGCGGTTGTTCTCACGGTACTGGTCGCCCAGGGTCTTGCCCTCGGCTTTCAACTGTTCCAGAATGGCGCGCCGGTGCGCGTCCGAAAGTTCCTGCCCGCACAACGGGCACTGCGTCCCGCTGGCGGCTTCCAGCTGCTCAATATTAGCCTTCAACTCGGCCATGTTTTCTTTTAAGTGCAGATTTTCCGCGCCAAGGGCAGTGCTTTCTTTCTGCAATTCCGCGATCTGCTCTTCAATGCGCGGCAGTTCGCCCAAAGTCTTTTCCAGTTCTTTCAGGCGGACCTGGTCTTTCTCCACCTGTTTCTGCAGCGGCGCTACTTTGGGAAGCAGTTCATCTACTTCCTTTTGCGCCATTTCCAAACCGGCCAGCTCCTGGCGCAAGCGGGCTTCCTCAGTTTGAATCTGAGCTGCGGCCTGTCCGCGCTCGCTTTGCAGCTGGTGATACTGTTCCGCCAGGGCATTCCACTGCTCCACATCCGCGCGTGTATCCTGCCAGGTCTGGTAAGCCAGCCGGATGGCTGCTTCATTCTTCAAAGTGTCTTCAAAGGCTGCCAACTCCGCCCCGCGCGCACCGATCTGTTCCCGTTGGGAGGCAGCCCGCGCCCGGTTGGCATCCAATTGCTTGTTCACCAGATCCAATTTCTCCTGGTCCGATTTCAGTTGGCGCAGTTGGGCTTGAGCCTGGTTCCACAGCGTTTCTTTTTGTCCGCGTAATACTTCGGTTTTCTTCAGGCTGCTTTCCAGTAGTTCCAATTTTTCAGTTAAGTCCTGCTCGCCTTCCAGTTCGGTCAGAATTTCATCGAGTAGATTCTGGCGGGCGTATTGTTCGGTGTCGCCGGCTCGCCGGCGGCGGTATGCCTCTTCGCGGTAAGCCTCCCAAATTTCCAATCCCAGGATGCTGCTCAGGATTTCCTTGCGGTGAGCGGGCGTCTGCTGGGCGAACATATCGGCCTTGCCTTGCAGGAAAAAGGAAGTGTTAATAAAAGTGTCGTAATCCAGATGTAAAATCTCGCGGATGCGTGCCTCGGTGGCGCGCACGCCAGACTCGGTCATGGCTTTCCATTCCCCGGCTTCGCTGCGTACCTGCAATTCCAGCATGGTGCTCTTGCCTCGTTCACGGCTGCGCTGGATGCGGTAGCGGTTGCTTTCGTAATCCATCTCTAAGGTTACTTTACAACTCTCCAAACCCAGGCTGATGAGCGCATCGTCTTCGTTGCGGCGCGCCCTTCCGAACAGCACCCAGGTAATGGCGTCGAAAATGGAGGACTTGCCCGCGCCATTCGGTCCGGAAATACAGGCCACGTTTACGTGCGAAAAATCGATTTGAACCTCACCGCGATAGGAGAGGAAATTTTCCAGTGTCAGCCGAATGGGTATCATCCCGCCTCTTTCTCAGATTGGCTGCGCTGGGCTGTTTCGAAGATGTCCTCGGCCAACTTATTGAGGGCTTGCGTATCGCGGCCTTTAGCCGGTATGACTTCCCAGTAGCGGTTGAGCACCTCAATGGGTGGGATCTCGCTGACGCTCTTATCCTGCGGGAGGCGGATGCGCGCCTGGATCTGCGGGCGGCGGATGAAGTGGAATTCGAAGGCGCTTTCCGCTTTGCGGCGGATGTCGCTCTCGTCGATCAGCGCGTCCCACTCACGCGGGTAGTAGACAACCAGGCGGAAGATGGCGTCAGCCAACTGTTTTTCGCCCGGGAATGCTTTAAGAATATCCTGGTTGACCGTTTCGGGGTTTTCCAGCTTGGCAACATGGTCAAAGAATTTCCTCCCCCGCAGCAGGTGTTCATGCACTTCGGTATGGCCCTGCTCAATATCCGCAGTGATGAAGATTTTCTGTTCCTCGACCTCGCCGAAATCCACGCGCTCGATCGAGCCGGGATAGACGATGTGCGGGTGGCCGTCCTTGTTAAGGTCCTGGTGATTATGGATGTGGCCCAGCGCCACGTAATCCAGGCGCGGATCGCGCACCAGCGAACCGGGCAGCACGAAATCGGCGCCCAGCATGATGGTGCGTTCACTGCCGTAGAAAGCGCCCTGCACGGTGGCGTGTGCTGTCAGGATAGCAGGCAATTTCGGATCCAGCTGGTCCATGAGACTTTCAACCAGAGCGGTCAACTCGCGCTCGATCTGGTCATTTATACTTTCGTTGGATTGCTTCTCGTTATCAAGGCTGGCGGCGAAAGCCGAGCGGTTCAGCCAGGGAATGCCGATCACCTGCAGCGGCAGGCCGTTCAGTTCATCCGGCCCCAGCAAACAGGGTTTGCTGATCACGCGCACATTGGGAACCTGCAGGGTGTCGAATTCCTGCAGTGCATGCGCGCGCCCGGAAGCAGGAGAAACATCGTGGTTGCCGATCACCAGCAGGGTCATGATGCCTGCCGAGGACAGGCGCATGATACGCCGGCCCCATTCGCGTTGGTAAGTGGGCGCGGGGGTGCGGTCGCGGTAGGCGTCTCCGGCGAAGATCACCAAGTCGACTTTCTGTTCGACCGCGGCATCCACAATGGTATCCAGCGCTTTGAGAAAATCCAGTACGCGCATCGGCAGGCCGCTTTGCGGGTCGTGGCGGCCCTGGCGAGCCAAATCGATGTGCGCGTCCGCGAAATGCAGCACTTTAATCATGGTAAAAATCCAACCTCATCGCTGTTTTGATCATTATTTTCCGTTGGAATAAAATTTTTACAATTCTCTAATTAAAAACTTACGAAAATATTTTTCAATGCCAGTATACTAAGTTTTAGCTAAACAAGGAAAGCATTTATGATTCCAATACGCGATACCATACGCTCCCGCTCATTTCCTTTCGTCAACTGGACGATCATCATCCTGAATAGTCTGGTCTTCTTTTATCAGTTCAACCTGAACAGCAACCAACTGGATGCTTTCGTCCGGACCTTCGCGCTGGTGCCTTCCCAAATCACGTCCAATCCACTGAGTTGGTATCCCTTCCTGACGCACATGTGGTTGCATGGTTCGCTGATGCACATCATCGGGAATATGTGGGTGCTGCTGATCTTCGGCGACAACGTGGAAGACCGGCTGGGTTCGATACGCTATCTGGTCTTTTACCTGCTGGGCGGCATTGCCGCTGGGCTGCTGGAGTACTTTTTCTCAGCCGGCAGCGACGTGCCCGCGTTGGGTGCCAGCGGCGCCATCGCGTCTGTGATGGGCGCCTATCTTATATTCTATCCCCGCGCCAAAGTGGTCACATTCGTGCCCATCTTTTTCTTCGGCTGGTTCGTGCGCATTTCATCGATCGTCTTTATCGGCTTGTGGTTCCTGCTGCAATTATTTAGCGGCGTGACCTCATTGGGCGCTGCCGCCAGTACGCAAGTCAGCGGTGTGGCCTGGTGGGCGCACGTGGGCGGGTTCCTGTTCGGGCTATTGATGGCTAAACCATTCTGCCTGGGTAAGTGCCAGCGTCAGGAGTATGCTGATGAACATTACCCCTGGTAAATTGAGAAGATTTATGTACCGGTTCTTTGGAGGATTTTATGGATTTCATTAACGTTCTATGGCTCTTTATATTAGTAGCCAGCCTGGCGCCCATGGTCAAGCAGCGCGTGCTGGATTCCGAGCGCTTCCGCTTGATGCGCAAGGTGGAAGAAAAACGCGGTTCGCGTGTGATCGCGCTGATCCACCGTCAGGAAAGCATGTCGCTTTTGGGCTTCCCGATCGCCCGCTACATTGACATTCAGGATTCCGAGGAGATCATGCGCGCTGTCAAAATGACCGACCCCAAGATTCCAATCGACATCATCCTGCACACCCCCGGCGGGCTGGTACTGGCCGCCGAGCAAATCGCTTACGCCCTCTCCAAACACAAGGGCAAGGTGACCGTCTTCATTCCGCACTATGCCATGTCCGGCGGCACCATGATCGCCCTGGCCGCGGACGAGATCGTCATGGACGACAATGCCGTGCTGGGGCCGGTGGATCCTCAAATTGGCGAATATCCAGCCGTGTCCATCCTGAAGGTGTTGGACGAGAAACCGGCCAAAGACATCGACGATCAGACTATGATCCTGGCGGACGTTTCGCGCAAGGCCATCGCGCAGGTCAAAGCCACCATTGAGAAAATCGCCTGCTGCCAGTATTCGGACGAAGCCGCGCACGACCTGGCCGAAAAACTGGCCAGCGGCCAATGGACGCACGACTACCCCATCAGTTTCGAGGAAGCCAAAGAACTCGGCCTGAAGGTAAGCAACAAGATGCCGGAGGATATTTACAAGTTGATGAACCTCTACCCGCAGGCGCGCACGCGCCGGCCTTCGGTGGAATATATCCCCGTGCCTTATGAAAAACGGCCCGGCGCGGCCAAAGGTACGCCCAATAAAGGATAGCCTTTCATTAATAAAGCCTGAAGTGGGAAGAGTATGATGCTCTTCCCACTTTTTTGTTATGTCTCCCAGAGGTTATTAAGGGAGTTTTCCTTATTTACTCAACATCAATTGTATTTTCGGGACAGTGCGAATAGAATTATCCTATCGAAGGATTCACCACCGAAAGGGAGGTACAGCATTGAAAAAAGCGCTATCACTTCTTGGAATCATCAGCCTTGCATTCCTGTGTACCTGCGGAGGATTTCTCCAGCCCGAAAGCACACCCACACCCACGGTAACCGCCACAGCCATTCCCACCAGGACGGCTGTGCCGACGGCAACCGTCACGCCCACCATCACTCCCACAGCGACCCCGCAAATTGAAAACCGCATCAGCGGCCTCAACCTGGGGACGCACCTGAATGACAGCCCCGAAACAGGAACGAATATCGCCGAAGAAGACCTGCGCGCGCTCATCGAACGGATCAGCCCATACACGCAATGGATCAGAACCTACAGCGTTCAGGGCGGGTTGGAAAACGCCGGGTCGATCGCCCATGAATTTGGGCTGAAATTTGCGGCGACTGCCTGGTTAAGTAGCAACCTGGTCGAAAACGCAAGCCAAATGGAAGCCCTGATCGAATTGGCCAAAACCGGAGCCGTCGATCTGGCCATCATCGGAAATGAGACTCTGCTGCGCGGCGATCTGACCGCGCGTGAATTAATGATCTATATTGACTGGTTCAAAAAAGAGGTGCCGGATGTACCGGTGACCACTACGGATGTTTGGTCGGAACTTGAAAAATATCCCGGCTTGTTCAGCGTTATGGATGTGGTGGCTGTCAATGTCTATCCCTATTGGGATGGGGTCGCGATTGACGAAGCGGTCAATGCCATCGAGGACTGGTATTTTAAAGCCATGGAAAAAGTAAACACACCTACTTCCCGTAGAGAAATCATCATTGCAGAAACCGGGTGGCCTTCCTGCGGTGAAAACGGCGATGCCGCCAGCCAGGCAGCTTTTTTTAACGATTTCGTGTCTTTTGCCCAACAAATGGATATCCAGTACTTTTGGTTTGATGCGTATGACGAACAATGGAAAGTGAAGGACGAGGGAGAAGCCGGTGCCTGCTGGGGGGTATGGGATGGAGAAGGTCAAATGAAACCCGGCATGGAAAAGACCTTTGAAGGTGTATTTGAGGAAAACACCCGCACTTCGAAAATCAAAATTACGTATGTCCCTCCCATGGAGGGCACAGGGAAGCTGGAAGGTTATGCGCTAAATGTTAATCCGGATGATTATCGGGTGGTTGTTTACATCTACGTACCTGATGCCAAGGGCTGGTGGATCAAACCTGAATTTCGTAATCCTTACACCTATATCGAAGATGATGGCTACTGGTCAACATCCATCTTTACCGGCGGACTCGATAAACAGGCGACCAGAGTTGCCGCGTATCTGATTCCGCGCGATTATGCGCCGCCCGCCGCTGCGGGTTGGAGCAGCCTGCCATTAGAACTGATCTCCGAATCCGTTGCCAGAGATGAGGAATACCGATTTTAAAAACACCTTTATTGCCCGGTCAGAATGCCTGACAGACAAAATTTACTCAGATTTCATATAGATACTGACTGGAGCAAGTGAAGGGATACCTAAGATTTTCCTTTTTTTCAACCCATATATTTTTATATCGATAGCTATGGGTCAAAATATTCTCTATACGCCACAGTTACGGATTGAATTCTTTTGTAGGTATGGTATATTATTTACAGACACTTGATCCGAAAAGGCAAACCTGGCGAAAGCTGGGGACGCAAAGCTATGGGTCTAAAGCATTCGCTATGATCGCCAGGCCGCCAAAGATCGTTTTCGCTTTTAAAGCGCAAAACAGGCTTGGCAATTTGCCGGCCTGTTTTGTTTTAAGTGATTGATTGGCGCGCGACGGAAGATGATGGAAGTTTCGTATAATTTAAAGCAAGCAACATTTCCAGGAGGAAAATCATGAAAAAGACTCCCGCTATTGCCAGCTGGGCAATATGCACTGCTGTATTGACAGCTTTACTGACCAGCTCCTTTGTTTTTGCAGAGGGAGAAAGTCCAACCCAACCTGCGGAAGAACCCGCGGCTTCCACTGAAGAAGCGGAAGCAACTGATGAAACCATCCTCCCGGAAGTTACTCCAGATGTGAGTGAAGCAGCTGCGGATCCCACCGATACGGGTGAGGACTCTGCTGTAGTCGGCGAAGAAATAACTGCGACACCAACACCGGCAGCGCAGCCGACCGAGACCCCCGAGATGAGTTCCACACCGCAGGCTGAGGAAACATCAACAGAAGATCAGGAGGAGGCCACGCCGACCGCCACGGAGACTCCCACCGCGGATGAAACCGCAGCGGAAGAGAATACGGATGAGACGGTGGTCATAAGCGACGAAAACGGCGAAGCCCTTGATCTGGCCAGCCAGGAAAGCGCGGATAAGATCGCCAGCGGCGACCCGTGGTGGATGGTGGGCACAACCAAATACATGGTGGTGTTGGACGCAGGCGATTGCCCTGACGGCACTTTGGACAGCACCTGCTGGGCGAATGCAAAACCGATTGAACATGCACTCTACCTGATCGACAGCAACGGTTGGGTGCCCTCCGACGGCAAGCTGTACGTGGAAGCCGGCGATTACAGCGACACAGTGGTGATCGACGGTTCCAGCGGCAACGGCAACCTGAGCACGCTAAAAGGATTGGTCGGATCCGGATCCGGCACCATCACACTCACCGGCAGCATCTCCATCAGCAATACCACGGCCGGATTCACTTTAAGCGGTTTCACCGTAATCGGTAGCGTTTCACTGGATAATAACAGCGGTTTACTTTACCTGGACGATTTATACATTCAAAACAATAGCGGGGATGGGCTGACAGTCAACAACCAAAACGGCAACGTTACGGTCAATAACGTGCAGTCGCGCGATAATCGCGGCGACGGCGCGCGCATTGACAACACGGCCGCATCCAAAGGCTCTGTCAGCATCACCAATAGTTCATTTGACTACAACGACGATGAGAGCGATTTGACCTGGAATGTCGGTTTGTATATCAACACCAACGGCCCGGTCACACTAGACGGCGTGGCAACCAGCCGCAACAACGGCAACGGCACCGAAATCCACGGGTTCAGCGCCCTGACCATCAACAACAGCTTATTCGACCATAACTACGTCGATCCTTACTCAGCCAATTATGGTTACGGCCTGCTGGCCGCCACCGGTAACCCGGCCTATGTGAAGATCAAGAACGTGTTCGCTTACTACAACGACAACACTGCCATTGACATTGAGACAGCCGGTTCAGTTTATCTGAGCTACGTGCGCGCTTCACACAGTTCCATCCGCGTGGGCAACATCGATGCGGGCGGCGAAACAGTCAATGAGCGCCTGAACGAGGACAATAAATACACCGGCGACCGCTGGTATTTCAGTGGAACAAACGGACAGGAGTTGGAAATCCTACTGGAAAGCGATTTCTTTGACGCTTACTTGGAATTGTATGACGCCGGTACAGATACATTGCTGGATTCCAACGACAACCTGGACGGAACCACAACAAACGCACAGATTAATTACACATTGACCGCAGACGGCGAATATTACATTGTCGTAAAGACATTGGAAAGCAGCGGCAGCACAGACGGCGATTACAACTTGTCTGTCAACGACAGCGAACACAACAACGAAACCGAATTCGATGTCCCCGGCATGAAAGTTAACACCACCAGCGGCAGCGGTACGATTACTGTCTCAAACGGAATGTTCCAGGACAATGTAGGGGATGGGATGGAATTGGATTCCTTAAAAACCATTACCCTAAACACTGTGGATGCTTCTTACAACAGCCAGAACGGGGCTGTGCTGGATACCTGCCAGTATGACGAAGTACTGGGGTACTGCCTGGGTTCCGGCACCATCACACTGGACAGCCCTACCAGCGCGGGTTGGTACGGCGCGAATTATTTCCTGGGCAACAGCGGGACCGGTCTGCTGATCAGTGCCGGTTCGACCATCAAACTGACCAACACCAGCGCCTATGATAACCTGGGGAATGGGCTTGAAATTAATAACGCCAACAGCAATATTGCCATTTTCATCCGTACCACACTGAATAATTTCACCAACGTGTACCGCAACAACGGCGGCTCAGGTGTCAAAATCAACACCGGTGGAAAAATCACGATTTATGATACCGATGCGGATTTAAATGATCAAAATGGTTTTTACCTCTCTTCAGGTTCTGTAATTAATCTTTACAATGTGAATGCTTCAGAGAACGGCTATGACGGTATTCTGGTGGATAACGCAACCAGCAGCGGCAGCGTGAGCATCCGCAACAATATCAGAGGCGTTCAGGGAGATTACAGCGGCAACGGCAGCAGCGGCATCGAGATCACCTCGCTGGGCAGCATCCTGATCTATAACGTGATTGCCAGCAACAACATCAACGGTTCCGGCATTTTGCTGGATACCTGTTTACTGGATGGGTCAACCTGCCTTGGAAAAGGGAACGTCACTCTGAACACTTACTTTGGTTTGCAGAACATGCTGGATGACAACAATAGTTACGGTCTGTACGTCACTTCCAGCGGAAGCGTCAACTTGAATTACGTATCCGCTTCTAAGAACGGCGACACCGGGATTTTTATTGACAACCCGCTCACCAACGGTACAGTCATTATTAAGAATGCCATACGGGGCGGCAGTGGAAAATATTCCTACAACGGCGGGGACGGCATCAATATCGCCACACTCGGTACGATTAACCTCTATAACATTGACGTCAGCAGCAATGCCGGTAATGGGTTGATGATTGATAACTGCCAATTCAGCGGCGGTGAATGCGTTGGCCTAGGCAAGGTGGCAATCAAAGGGCTCTATAACCAGAGCAACACTTTCAGCAGCAACCACAACTACGGCATGTATATTCTTTCCGGCGGCAGCGTTTACCTGATGAACGTCAATGCCGACCAGAACGGTAATAACGGGCTGTACGTGAACAACCAATTGGAATTGGCCATTCAACCGGTTACCATCAACGCGTCCAAAGGCGTGACCAACTCCTTTAATTACAATGGTTCGCTCAACCAGGGCACATACCCTGGCCTGGAAATCCGTACTTACGGGAATATTTATTTAAAATCCATTGAGGCTAAATACAACTACGCGGCCGGCGCTTATCTCTATAACAAAGATGCTACTATCTCTGCGCCATACATCCGCATCAACGACGGCACCTTCAATGAGAACCAGGGTTCCGGTTTACTGGCTTACACCAAAGGCAATATTATGCTGTACGGTATCACAGCTTCCTACAACTCACTGATTTATTCCGACATCGTCATGGAAGGGGAAACGGTCTATGAACGCCTGACATCCATCAGCACCTACGACACCTGGTGGTTTGAGGTCACTGAATCAACCACCATCACGGATTTCGCCATCATCCTGGAAAGCCTGGAATTCGACGCTTACCTGGAATTGTATGATGCCGCCGGCAACCTGCTGGCCAGCGATGACAATACGTACAGCGAATATGATGCGGAGATCAACATCTCTTTGACAGAGTTGGGCAAGTACTATATTCGGGTGATGGCAGCGAACAGCAACCACGGTAATTACACGTTATCCATCAACGATGAACTGCATGATTATGGAACGGATTTCGCTTTCTATGGTGCTTTGATTGACGCCTCGGCCGGCAACGGCTCGGTGTCTATTAATAAAGGCAGCACCAATTTCAACAACGAATTCAACGACAACAACTACTCCGGAATTGAGGTAAAAAGTAAGAGCACCATTACCGCATACAACCTGAGCGCCTCTGATAACGGAGATACCGGTGCTTATTTATACAATGCAGCCGGCAGCGGCAACATCACCGTCCAAATGATGGATAAAGGAGTGGTTAGTTTATTTGACAGCAATTCGGAAATTGGCTTGTTTGCGGCTTCCAGCGGCAGTATTTTTGTCACCAGCATCAGCGCCAGCTCTAACGGGAGCGGCGGCGCAGTCCTGAATAACTGCATTCTCTCCGGTGATTACTGCCTTGGCAATGGTTCGGTATACGTACGTTCGGCCGGGACAGTGAATAAGTTCAACTCCAACCAGCTTTACGGCCTCTCAATCTATTCCAGCGGGCATGTATATTTATATGATGTACAAGCGGATGCCAACGGTTACAGCGGGTTATACGTCAAGAACCAATACTTACTGGAGACCGGTAACGTCACATTGAAAACCTCCAAGAACTTCATCAGCAGTTTTTCCGGCAACGGCTGGAAGAATCCGCTGGATACCTACAGTATCGAGGTCTACTCGAACGGTGTAGTATCGCTCATTGGCGGCAACGTGGTCGCCAACTACGGCGGCGGCGCATTTATCGACAACGATGCCACTGCATCGGTGCGCAACGTTTTTCTCTATGACACCAACTTTGAGGCCAACCAGGGCAACGGCTTGTGGGTCAATTCCAACGGATCTATTTACCTGACCGGCGTACAGAGCCGCTACAATTCAGTCAACAACGGTCAAATCGACCTGCTGGGCGAGACAATTTTTGAACACTTGACCCCTTACTATGAATCCGACACCTGGTGGTTCGATGGCTTTACCGATGACGCGGTCGACATTATCCTGGAAAGCGATGAATTCGACGTACTCCTGGAGGTCTTTGACAAGGACGGCAACCTGATCGCAACCGATGACGACAGCTATGGCGTCACTGATGCCCGCCTGACCTTCACACTGCCGGCCAACGGCAACTACTACATCCGTGTCAGCGCCAGCGACGGCGAGACCGGCAACTACACCTTGACGCTCAACGACGAGGCTTTGGAATACCCGACCATGTACCGCTTTTCCGGCGCGCATCTGGATAACGATGGCGGCAGCGGGAACATTGTCATCACCACCAGTGTATTCAATGAAGCGCCCAATTTCTATCACAACAACTACGATGGATTGGAAATTTTGACAGCCGGTTCGGTGACCCTGCTCAACCTGAGCGCAATGCAAAATGGTGAAGACGGTATCAACATCGACAGCACCGCCGGCAGCGGCGCAGTATTAATCAGCTCGACTTCCAAGAAGAATACCAGTTCATTCAGCTACAACACCAAATTCGGCCTGTACATCGAAGCCGGCGGCAACGTCTCCATCATCAATAATGGCCGTATGTTCCTGCGCGATAACAGCTATACCGGCGCGTACATCGACAACACCAGCGCCAACGGTGCCTACGTGATTGTGTACAAAGCAGAAGTCAACCAAAACACCCTTAAAGGTCTGGAGATCCACTCTTCCGGCAACGTGACTACCAACAACATCCTGGCGGTCAACAACGGCTCTAACGGTATCTTCGTCGATAACACCTACGGCAGCGGTACTATCAGTTTATTGGGGAGTATGGGTGAAAACAACATTTCAGATAACGGCGCGTCCGGCCTGGCGCTTTATTCCAACAGCGCTATCACAGTTGACAATGTGATCGCCATCCAGAACGGCGGCAACGGCATGATTCTCAACAACGAGTTCGGCAGCGGTACTATCACCGTCACCAATGTCGTTACGCGCTTGAATGCCAGAGACGGCATGCAAATCAAATCAGGCGGTCCCTCCGTGACGCTGAAATACATCCAAAGCATGTCTAATGGTGTGGGCTATGACGGCGACGGCCTCTACATCGAAATCCCTGACCCCTCCTACCTGAAGATATACTACAGCACTTTCATCGGCAACGAGGGCAACGGCATCGACGTGCTCGGTACAGTGCCTGAAATGCCCCAGCTCTTCTCGGTGAGCTACTTCGGCAATGACACGGATATGGACGGAGATAAGAACCTGCAGGTGACGTACTAAAATCGTAAAGAGTGAGGTAAAAAAAACGGGAAGGTCTGGCCTTCCCGTTTTCATTTATAGATTACTGTCATCCTGAGGGAGCGGTTTGCCTGAGCACCTGCCCAGGGTGCGAAGGCAGCGACCGTGATCGCGAAGCACTCCCTCGGGGAGAGATCTCGGCTAGATCAACAGAATGGAGTGCCGACCAAGACCTTTTCTCAAGGAGAAAGGGACGCGCTTTGTTTTAAATTCTCAATTACAGGTCCGGAATCACGGGTACATAAAGAACAGTTCCCACACGTTGGGTTCGACCTCTTCGTAGGTCGAGTTCAATCCGGCAATTACGATCCAGGTGTTGCCGGGTTTGAGCGCCATAGGCTCACCCTGGTCATTAAAAAACTCCATTGGATCAGTGTCATTCTTGGCGCGCCATTTGCCTTTAAAAACCTGACCGTCGCGGAAGAAGTAGGCCTTTTTACCTTTGTCATTGCCCCAAATATCAATCAGGTAGCGGCTGGGAGCCAGTTCGGTATATTCCGCGTAAATGATAACGACGTTGGAGAAAGCCAGCTGGTCGCCGGTGTTGCGGTCCACCAGCGGGATCATATCGTAGGTATTATCGTCCTCATCCTCGAAGTACTCGATCCAGCGCAGGTATTTACCGCTGGATTTATCGTAGCGCCACTCGCCGCGATTGTTGTAATTGAACAGGATGTTGACCTGATCGGCGTATTGCCCATGGTTAGGTACTTCCTCGGAAAAGGTCATGCCCGGTAGATCGGGGCCGCCGTTTGCCAAACCCTGCTCGGTTACGTATTGGCTGAGGGCGGCTGAATTAGCAAACACACCCACCACGCTGTGGGTATCGGTCCCTACAAAGGCCGGTTCCGGTGCTTCCAGGTTGGAGATGGCATAGTCGCCCAATTTTTCATTAATTTCCACATCCGTGTCTTCATCCGCGCTGCCGTATGCCAGGACACCGCTGTACATGGTCACCAATTGCGCATCTACGAAACGCCCGGAACGCACCGGGCCGATGGTATCGCAATCCTGCCCATAATAAACTGCCAGAAAACGATTGGTGCCATAACCGATGTAATAGTCAAAGACAATATCCGCGGCGGAAAGCCCGGCATGCGGCCGGCCGTACTGCGGATAATTGGATACTTTCACCATGATCGGACGGCGGTTCAACAGCTCCGGATTGTCAACCGCCAGGCCGGTCAGCGGGTTAATCACCGGTTCGGGTGTGGCGGTGGGCGCCAGTGTGCTCTGGACAGCCTGCGCCATGGTTGCTTCAGCCGCCACGGCAGTGTCTTGTATGGATTGTGCCTCCGATTGGCAGGCGCCAAACAACGCTGCCAGTATCAGGCTGATAATCATGCGTGTTTTAATCATATGGTTTTTTCTCGAACTTAAGATTATAAAAGATACTTGACGGTTTTTTCATTTCGGTTCATTAATAAGCATGCAGCTCGCATTATAATTTCTAATATGGATATTAACCATGAATCGTAAAATTCGCGTACTGATAGCCAAACCCGGCCTGGACGGTCATGACCGCGGCGCCAAAGTGATCGCGCGCGCCCTGCGCGACGCCGGCATGGAAGTGATCTACACCGGTCTGCGCCAAACGCCGGAAATGATCGCCAACGCTGCCATGCAGGAAGACGTGGACGCCGTGGGGTTGTCCATCCTTTCCGGCGCGCACATGACGCTGGTTCCGCGTGTGTTAGAGCTGATGAAAGCCAACGGGCAGGGCGAGGTGTGTGTCTTTGTGGGCGGCATCATCCCCGAAGAAGACGCGCGTGAACTGGAGAAGCTGGGCGTGAAAGCCGTTTACGGCCCCGGCACCCCCACCACGCAGGTCATCGCGGATTTAACGCAAATGGTGGAACCGGCCTGAAAACCAACCACCGGATTAATTAAATGGATATTCCTGAACGCGTCCTGCAGGGAGATCGCCTGGCATTAGCCCGCCTGCTGACCTGGCTGGAAAACGACCAGCCGCGGGGCAGGGCCGCACTGGACGCATTATTTCCCCATACCGGAAAATCTCATATCATCGGCGTGACCGGCCCATCCGGGTCGGGCAAGTCCAGCCTGGTTAATCGCCTGGCGCTGCAGCTGGCACAAGCAGACGGCTCCCAGCCCGCGCGGCGCGTGGCCGTGTTGGCGGTGGACCCCAGCAGCCCGTTCAGCGGCGGGGCGCTGTTGGGCGACCGCGTGCGCATGCGCGACCTGATGGAATGCCCGGAGATATTCATCCGCTCGATGGCTAGCCGCGGCGCTTTAGGCGGCCTGGCGCGTGCCGCCGGCGAGCTGGTGCTGGCGTTGGAAGCGGCCGGCTTCGACATCATCCTGGTGGAAACAGTCGGCGCGGGACAGTCCGAAGTGGACATCGCGCGCCTGGCGCACACCACCCTGGTGGTCGAGGCGCCCGGCCTGGGCGACGACATCCAGGCAGCCAAAGCCGGCATTCTGGAGATCGCCGACATTCTGGTGGTCAACAAATCCGATAAGAGCGGGGCTGAATCCGCCGCTCACACGCTGGCAGCCATGCTGGAAATTGGTGCGGAATTGAAAGCTGAAACATCCGCGCCGCAAGCCGCATGGAAAGTGCCTGTACAACTGACCTCCGCGCTCAACCGCGAAGGCATCGCTGAACTGGCGGGAGCTATTCATGAACATTACGCCTGGCTAAACGCCAGCGGAGAATGGCAGCGGCGCGGGCAGACCCGCCTGGAAGACCTGTTCAACCGCCTGCTGCGAGAAAAAATATATTCTCAGTGGGAGAATAAAGTTGATAATGTTAAATACAAAAAGATAAAGAAATTGTTATTGCTTAGAAAAGTCACATTATCTCAAGCAATTAGTGAAATTTTAGAGTAAATCTTTCGCTTCCTCTTTTAATAAATTGATAAATGCAGAACAAGCCACAAGCATAAACTTTGCTTCTGCAAAGCCAAGAGTTGGATAGTCCATTAATCCATGCCGAATCCCTTGGTCATTACTCGTCCAACCATATAATTTTATATAGGCTTCTTTTAATGCTGGATGTATCTCAATTTGAGTTTTTTCCTCAATGGTTTTTAAAGCTTTACCAAGCTCAATGTTTTCATTTTTTGTAATCATCCTGCACATTGTTTCAACTGCACTGATCGAATCTTTAATTGACCCCCGATAGTCGGGAAATTCTCGATCAGAAAGTTTTTGCAAAGAATCCGAAATTTGTATACTAACCATTTGTAGAGACGAATCCTCTAAAATTGTTTCTATTTCAGAAATTTCTATATCATCCGTTATAGGTGAAATTTCATGGACAATAACACGGTATCCACTAAGATATTGCTCCAACTTTTTATTTATTTTTGGGACGAATTTATTATCCAATTCATATTTATTAGGCCAAAACTTAATGAATTGCTCAAGTAAATCGTAGACCTCAAACCACATAGATTCATTAATATATTTTTTTAGTATATGTGTCCAAATGAGTACATGTTGATTTATTTCATCATTAGGTTTTTCAAAATAATTTTCCCAAATGTAAAGTAAGGTTTTTCCAAGATTAGTGTCTTTATATATATATTCGTGGAGTTCAAATCCTTGAAAAAATGTTTGATGAATCGCATTCCAAATTGCAGTCCTGAGACCATCATCCATACTCTCAAGCTGAATCTCGGAGCGTACATTTCTATAACCCATTCTTTCTGAAAATCTTTTTTTATCCATATTTTCTAAATCTCCCAACCTAATTTTTATAAATATCCTATTTTCGTGAAAATTTCCGCTTGTTTTTCAGTAATAGATTACAATTTCTTTTTAGTATTATATCTAAGGAGAAGTAAGCAATTATGGACCGAACTCCGATTGGCAGTCTGAAAGATCATCTGAACGAAACCGTCACAATCCAGGGCTGGCTGCAAACCCTGCGCGACCAGAAAAACATGCAATTCCTAATTATGCGCGACCGCACCGGACTGGTGCAGGTAGCTCATTACCGCCCCGGCAACCCCGAATTGGGCGATTTGATTTCCACGCTTGGCAGTGAATCCGCCTTGACCATCACCGGTAAGGTGGTGGAGAACAAAGTGGTCAAGCTGGGCGGGCTGGAAATCCAGCTTGAATCTCTCACAGTTGAAAACGCCGCGGAAACTCCGCTGCCTTTCGACCCCTTCGACAACGACAACCTGCCGGCCATCGATTTCCGCATGGATTGGCGTTATTTGGACCTGCGCCGCGAGCAAAACCTGCTGCTCTTCAAGGTGCAGACCCTGTTGGAACACGCCATGCGCGAATATTGGCTGGAAAACCAGTTCATCGAAATCCACTCCCCCAAGATCACCGGCAGCCCCAGCGAATCGGGCGCCGAACTTTTTGAGGTACTGTACTTCGAACGCAAAGCCTACCTGGCACAAAGCCCGCAGTTCTACAAACAGATGGCCATGGCCGCCGGTTTTGAACGCGTCTTTGAAATCGGGCCTGTTTTCCGCGCCGATCCTTCCTTTACCTCCCGCCACATGACCGAATTTACCGGCCTGGATATGGAAATATCCTGGATTGAAAGCCACGAAGACGTAATGGCCTTTACCGAAAAATGGATGCAATACGCCTATAAACGTGTCAAAGAAACTTACGGCAGCGAAATCGAAACCGTGTTCGGCGTTGACATCAAAGTACCGGAAGTGCCTTTCCCGCGCCTGACCATGGCAGAAGCTTACGCCATCCTGAAGGACCAGGGTTATAAACTGCCGCCGGAACGCAAAGGCGACCTGGATCCGGGCGGGGAACGCGCCATCGCGGATTACGTCAAGCAGAAATATGACAGCGATTTCCTGTTCGTGATCGACTGGCCCATCAGTGTGCGGCCCTTCTATCACATGCGCCACCCCGACGCTCCCGAACTCACCCGCAGCTTCGACCTGATCGCGGGCGGGCTGGAGATCGCCACCGGCGCCCAGCGCGAACACCGCTACGAGGTACTCAGGCAGCAGGCGCTTGAAAAAGGCCTGGGGTTGGAGAACATCCAATATTATTTGGACTTCTTCCGCTACGGCGCCCCGCCGCACGGCGGTTTTGGTATGGGTCTTTCCCGCGTGTTGATGGTCCTGCTGGGCCTGCCCAACATCCGCGAAAGCGTCTTCCTCTTCCGCGGCCCCAACCGCCTAACCCCCTAGGGAGGAAATATGATCACCGGAAAACGTGTCAGACTGCGGGCAATCAGCAAAGATGACCTACCTCAATTTGTCGTCTGGATGAATGACCCGGATGTCTTTCGCAATACCAGTATGTTTGCCCCGCTCTCGCTGGAGCAGGAAGAACAATGGTATCGGGATACATTGACTCATCCGGTGGAGGAACAGCCGCTCGCCATCGAGGTTATGACTGATGCGGGTTGGCAGATGGTGGGAGACGTCGGTTTGATGAATCTCGATCAACGCATTCGCAGCGCTGAAATTGGCATCTTCATCGGCGACAAACCCTGTTGGGATAAAGGTTACGGAACGGAAACTTTGCAGCTGATACTGGATTTTGGGTTTGGCTCCGTAAACCTGAATCGTATTTACCTGCGCGTATTCGAGACCAACCCACGCGGTGTCCACTGCTATGAAAAAGTTGGTTTTCAACACGAGGGCCGCATGCGCCAGGCTTATTATTTGGACGGGAAATATATTGACGTCCTGCTGATGAGTATACTTAAAAGTGAATGGATGGAACAAAAATGAAAGAAGGTATTGAATGAATGCGTCTAATCATGTGCATTCAAACTCTCCAATGTATGGCAATATCCGTCTGTATGCCGGATCTGCCTGTCCTGAATTAGCCAGCAGTATTGCCAAACATCTGGATTTAACATTATGTGAACGGGATATTGTCACCTATCCAAACGATAACATCTTTATCAAACTAAATTCCAGTGTGCGCGGCCAGGACTGTTACGTGATCCAAACCACGTCCATTCCCGTGCACCGTAACCTGATGGAGCTGTTGATCCTGATTCAGACCCTGCGCCTGGATTCCGCCGCGCGCATCACCGCAGTTGTGCCTTATCTGTGCTACACCCGCTCGGACAAGAAAGACCAGCCGCGCGTACCCATCACTGCCCGCTTGGTAGCGGATATGATTGAAGTTGCCGGCGCGGACCGCTACATCACCTTTGACCTGCACGCCGACCAAATCCAGGGTTTCTTCTCCATCCCCGGCGATGTGCTCTACGCTTATCACGTGGTCATCCCGCACCTGGAAGAAATGGTTAGAAAGATGCATCGACCGGTAATTGTCTCACCGGATTTGGGTTTCGCTAAAAAAGCGCGCAATTATGCCGCGCGCCTGGATCTGCCGCTCTCCTTCATTGAGAAACGGCGCCTTTCCAACGCCCCCACTGCCAAAGCGCTGACGTTGATTGGCGAGGTAAGGAACCATGATTGCATCGTAATCGATGAAGAAATAAGCACCGGACGCACCATCGCGGCGGCTGTAAACCTGATCAAAGAACAAGGCGCTCGCGATATCTACGTGGTCTTCATTCACCCCATCCTGCCGCCCGGTTCCGTGGATATGCTGTTGGATCTGCCGGTCAAACAGTTCATCACCACCGACACTATCCCGATTTCGCTGGAGGACAAAGCCAAGTTTGGCGAACGCCTGAAGATCATCAGCCTGGCTGAGCTTTTAGCGGAAGTCATCTGCCGCGGCAATCAGGGCCGCAGTGTCGGAGAGCTTTTCAACGAGTAATAAATGACTTTTCTATAAAGATGGATGTATTATAATTAGTTACTAGAATATATTTTCTAATAATAAAATGAATCCACTCAACGAAATAATACTTGGTGATTGCGAATCGGAATTAAAAAAATTTCCGGATAATTATTTTGATTTGATTTTTACATCACCTCCATATGCTGATCAAAGGAAAAATACTTACGGTGGTATTAAACCAGATGATTATGTGTCTTGGTTCTTACCCAAATCTAAAGAGTTTTTAAGAGTTCTAAAGCCAAGTGGTACCTTCGTTTTAAATATTAAAGAACGTGTTGTGGATGGTGAAAGACATACATACGTTATTGATTTGATAAAGGAGTTAAAATCCGCTGGTTGGTATTGGACAGAAGAATATATCTGGCATAAAAAGAACTCTTATCCAGGGAAATGGCCCAATAGATTCCGTGATGCTTGGGAAAGATTATTGCAATTCAATAAATCAAAAAATTTCAATTTCTATCAAGACAACGTAATGGTACCCGTTGGTGATTGGGCAAAAGGCAGGCTTTCAAATCTTAGTGAGACGGATAAAGTTCGTGATGAATCACGTGTCAATAGCGGATTTGGGAAAAATGTGTCCAATTGGGTTGGAAGAAAAATGGTCTACCCTACAAACGTAGTACATCTCGCCACCGAATGCGGAAATCGAAATCATAGCGCTGCATTTCCTATTGAACTACCCAAGTGGTTTATAAAATTATTTACGATACCAGGGGATACTGTTTTAGATCCCTTTATCGGTTCCGGTACAACTGCTTTGGCTGCGATACAATTAGGCAGAAATTATATTGGTATTGACACTAAACGTGAATTTGTAGATTTGTCTAAAGAAAGAATCTCAGACGTACAGATGTATATACCTTCTATCGGTGATGAAAATGAAGATTACGGGGAACAATAGATAAAATGAACAAATTAGACCTTGATGAAATTAATTCTTTTGTAAATACCAATATTGTGACCTTTCATGAAACTCGTTTGAAATGCTTGAAAGACCTCAAACTTAAAAAACTAATCTCGAAAAATCCTTACCTATTTAAAGCAAAAAATATTAACAAGGCTAGTGAATTAATTGAAAGTTTATTAGATGCATTTTTGTCTTCTTCGGAAGAAAAGATTTTTGGAGATTTCCTCGAAGAATTAGCTATTTTCATTTCAGAGAAAACTTCTGGTGGATTTAAATCAGGAACAACGGGTATTGATCTTGAAATACTCAGAGAAAATATCCATTATTTAGTTTCAATTAAATCAGGCCCAAACTGGGGAAATAATTCTCAGCAAAAAAAATTAATACAGGATTTCAATAAAGCTAGTGCAACAATAAAACAATCTAAGAAAGAAACTCAAGTTCAATCAATCCTTGGAATTTGTTACGGGAAAACAAGGACCTCTTTCTTACATGGATATTGGAAGCTAGTAGGGCAAAACTTTTGGTTTTTTATCAGCGGAGAAGATAATCTTTACAAAGAAATTGTTGAGCCGATTGGGTATAAAGCAAAAGAACACAATGATCAATTCAGTATAAACAAAAGTAATATCATTAATCAATTTACAAAAGATTTCATTGATTCTTTTTGTGAAAGCGACGGAAGGATTAATTGGGAAAGACTTATCGAATTTAATAGCGGAAATCTTGATTTAGAGACAATTAACCTTGGGTAAATTTTTTATTAATAATGCCCGAATTACCCGAAGTCGAAACCATTGCCCGTGTCCTCAGAGAAGGAGCCAAATCCGCCGAAGACGCGCTGGTCGGGCGCCGCATTGAATCGGCCGAGGTGTTGTGGCCGCGCACGCTGGCCAACCTGTCACCGCAAGCATTCTGCGTGCAAATCAGCGGCCAAACCTTCCAGGCCGTCACCCGGCGGGGTAAGTTTCTGGTATTTCCACTCAACAGCGATACGTTATTGATCCATCTACGGATGAGCGGGGATATGCGCGTCGAGGGAATTCAGGAAAATCCTGTGCTGAAACATGACCGTCTGGTCCTCAACCTCGATAACAAGAACCGCCTGGCTTTCAACGACACACGCAAGTTCGGGCGCGCCTGGCTGCTGGCCAATCCGCAGGAAGTACTGGGCAGCCTGGGGCCGGAACCTTTCGACCCCACACTGGATGCCAATGTTTTTATGGAAATGCTGAAAGCGCACAACCGCCAGCTTAAGCCGCTATTGATGGACCAGTCTTTCCTGGCCGGGTTGGGCAACATCTACACCGACGAAGCCCTGCACCTGGCAAAACTCCATCCCCTGCGGCTTTCCGACAGCCTCAGCCTATCAGAAGCGGAAAAACTCCTGGCTGCCATCCGCGCTGTGCTGACAGAAGGTATCCAACGCAACGGCGCCAGCATCGATTGGGTTTATCGCGGTGGTGATTTCCAGAACCATTTCCATGTGTACGGGCGCACTGGAGAAATCTGCCCGGAATGTGGGGGGATTATTGAGCGTCTGGTGGTCGGCCAACGAGGTACGCATATCTGCCCCAAATGCCAACCCAAGCCGGACTAGCGCCTATCTTTTAAATGCTTCCTCATTTATAATCGCCCTCTGCCTCGAGATAAAACTGCCATGTGGAATAAAACCTTTCTTAAGAAACTATTTAAATTAAGCCTGCCAATCATGCTGCAAAGCTTATTCGCGGTATTGGGCAGCATCATCACCACCCTGATGACCGGGCAGTTGGGCGATATCCCTTTGGCCGCGGCCGGGTTGGCCAACCAGATGTATTTCATTCTGTCGTTGGTGCAGTTCGGCATCGGATCGGGAGCTTCCATTTTCACCGCCCAGTATTGGGGTAAGAACGACAAAGAAAGTATCTCCAAGGTATTGGGCGTGTGCCTGATGTTCGGCATTCTGGTCAGCCTGATCTTCATGAGCGTGGCACTGTTTTTTCCCAATACCTTCCTAGACGCGTTCACCTCCGACCAACAAGTCATTCAGTTAGGTGTCCAGATCCTGCGCATCATCGGCTTCAGCTTCCTTTTCACCCCCATCACCAACAGCTTCTACATGGTGCTGCGTTCCACCGGAAACGTGCGCTTGCCTATGGTGGTCAGTTCCAGCAGCGTCATTATTAACACAATCCTGGGGTATATGCTGATCTTCGGCAAGTTAGGTGCGCCCGCGCTAGGCGTGCTGGGCGCAGCTTACGCCAACCTGATCGCGCGCGTGTTGGAATGCGCCTTGATCCTTTGGATGGTCTATTACCTGAAAACCCCGCTGGCAATCAAACCGCGCGAATTGCTGTGCTTCGACCCGGTTTTCCTGAAGAAAATCCTCAAACGCATGCTGCCGGTTACCGTTAATGAACTGTTATGGTCGGTGGGCATTTCCACTTATAGTGCCATTTACGCGCACATCAACACTGAATCCATCGCGGCCATGAACATTCGTGCTTCCATCGAAGACCTGTTTTTCGTGCCCTTCCTGGGCATCACGCACGCCTGCGCTATCATCATCGGCAACGCCATCGGCTCCGGCAACGAGAAGGAATCAGATGCTTACATCCGCCAGGGAGTGCGCATCATCTTCGGCATCTCGGTTGTTTTGGGCGCTTTGTTGATCTTTGGGCGCGACTTGATCACCTCGCTGTACAATGTGACCGATCTGACCGCCTTTTACACACGCAACCTGCTGACCGTTCTGGGCGCTTTCCTATGGCTCAGGACAGTGAATACGTTCTACTTCATCGCCATGCTGCGCAGCGGCGGCGATACGCGCTTCGCTTATTACGCCGACGTGGGCGGTATGTGGCTGGTGGGTGTACCCTCGGCCCTGCTGGGCGCGTTCGTGTTCAAACTACCTGTCTATTATGTTTACGCGTTGGCCATGCTGGATGAGGCTGTGAAATTCTTCCTGTTTCTCTGGCGCAAGCGCAGCAACCGCTGGATCCATAACCTGGTGCACGACTGATCAGGGATTGATAAATTTCGATAGAATAAGGTGTTATGTATTCCATCATCATCGCAATCATTTTTTATATCATTGGTTTTTGGCTAATGGCGAATGAAACAAAAAAGGATCCGCTCAACCGCAGTGCATGGAGTTACCTCTCGGCTATCCTTGCACTGGTTATGGGGGTTGCGATCACATTGATGTGGTTGTTGATCATCCTCTGATATAAACTAAAAAGCCCGCTTAATTAAGCGGGCTTTTCTACTGATTCCCTAAAAAATCAAACAATCGAAATAATCAACCAGGCAGCTAACGCAAAGAAAAGCAGCGCCATGCCAATTTTTACCGCGCCCGCGTGTTTCTGCAGGAAACTGGTCAGATCCTTGGATGTTGTTCCGTAATATGCCAGGATAAAGACCACTACCAGGGGCAGGATGAAGAGCAGGTTGTACAGTACCAGATAGGAAATCGCCCGCAATTTTAATTCCGGCATGCTGGATACAAAAATGATGGTGGGCAGGTAAACCTGGCCCGTACAAGCCAATTCCAGAATGGAAATCAGCAGCCCGGTGATAAACGCGCCGATGTAATAACTGCGTGCGCTGCGCCCCTTGCGGATGACCGAATTGATACGCTTTCGCAGCGGATCGGGCAATTTGAGGGACATATCCTCCAGCTTCCCCCGGCGTGCTTTGAAGTAATCCAGGATGCTGAAAATACCCAAGCCCAGGCAGATGGCAGCCGTAATGATATAGACCCAACGCGCCAAGGTATTCAGCAGGTTGCCCATCAGGTCCAGCACTTTATAAAGGCCCAACCCGATGATCAGATATGCAAGAAAGACTCCGATGGTAAAGGACAGGCCCACAAAGATGACCTCGCGTCCTTTACGCCCGGACAGGGTCAGGTAGGACACAAAGAAGATCAGGGTCGCGAAGGCGCAGGGATTCAGGCCATCCACCAGGCCGGCAAACACCACGGTCAGCCAGCTCATGGAGCGGAATCGCTCGACGATATCGGAACTGCCTTCATTGGGGTTATAAGCTTCCCATACTTTGGGGGCGCCTTCCTGCTGGTAACACTGCAGGGCGGCTTCAACTGCTTCCGGAGTGATTTCTTCCTCGCCAATCCAGGCTTGATTGCCAATGAACACGGCCGGGGTATGGAAATCATCCTTGCCGGCACGTTTGGCCAGCCAAAGCCCCAATCCGGGATGGTCATATACGTTGAATTTCTCCACAATCAGCTGCGGGTAGCGGCTGCGCAAATAGGACAGATCGGCCTCCACGCGGCTGCAGCTGTCGCAGCCGGTCTGGTAGAAATAGGCCGCGTAGATGGGTGCTCCCGTCTCACATGTTTCTCCATTATCCAGTGAGCAGATCTCCGCATTCACGCCCGCATTCGCCTCGGAAACAATTATCGAAGGATCGAAATCCGGGATATTTGGCCAATCGATACCGCCGGAAAGAATTCCATTTTCCACAATATCGCGCAAACCGGTTTCAATAGCATCCTGCCCAATTAATATCTGGTCGTTAATAATCAAGGTGGGAATCGCGCGTTCTTCCGCCTTAACTTTGAAATGTTCTTCAGCCTTAATCAACAATTCGTAGTTGTCCGCGTAGTCGATCTCCACCAGGCGGATATCCAGCTTGGTGCCGAATTCAGCCTGCATGGGCAGCAGCAGGTTGTTCAGGACTTCCTCACAATGGGGGCAGTCCTGCGAATAAAAATACAATCCATGCACGGCCGAAGGGTCGCAGGGTAATGTCCCGGCTTCGATACCCAACGTGGACGGTTGCAGTGGAACCGGTGTTGGTTCGTCAAACGAGGCCGGCTGAAAAAAGGTTGAAGCTGAAACCAGCCAGGCACCCAGAAGGATCAGCCCGGCCAGAATTATATTTTTACGCATAAAGTTATCACCTCTACTGGATATGCAGAATCCTAATCATAATCGATTTCGCAGCTGTGTTTTTCAGGATACCCGTTTTTTATCCGGGAAATAATTTTTCAAAAGCTTGCGGGGCATATTTGCGCACCGTATCGGAGCTAATGGCGTTTTCCCTGCAAATAGCCGCATACATGTCCACGCTCGGCCGGCGGATGCGTTGCTGGCTTTCCACGTCCAGACCCCATAAACCGAAACGCTGTGTCCAGGCGCGTTCCCACTCAAAATTGTCCACCTGCGACCAGTGGAAATAACCTTTGATATTCCAATTGAAATTCGCTACCCGCCAAATCTCGTGCAAGTGCCGGACAGTATAAGACGGGCGCATGGAATCGGTTGAATCTTCCACACCGTTTTCGGTGATATAGATGGGCAGTTTGAATTTATGCGCCCATTTCAAGGCAGCCGTCATTCCGCGCGGCAGGTCGGCAATGAAACCTGTTTCGCTCAATTCAGCGTCCTTCGGGAAGAACCGCCGGCTGAAAATATCCTTGAAGGCAAAGGGTTTAAAAATTACGCGGTCAAGGGTGTAGTAATTGACGCCCACAAAATCCTGCGTGCCGATTGCTTCCGGGACCAGTTCACTTTTCAGTGCAAAGCGCAGCCGCCCGTTCAACAGCGCATTGGAAAAAGCATCGTTAAAACTGGCGGATTGGAAGTTGGCCATCCAGATATCGGGGAGGAACCAGTTGCGCGCCGGTTCAAAACCGCGATAATTTTTGGCATAACCTGCTTGCGCATGAGGTTGAAGTTCGTGAATAATCCGGTATGCAGCCGCGTGTCCTTTCAATAAATTGCGCATTACTTTGAAAGCAGCGCCCAGATCCGATTTTCCGGGAGGAAAATTTCCTTCGATATATCCGCCGGTCACGTACACAGCCGGTTCATTGATCGTCACCCACAGGTCAACCAAATCGCTCAACGCACCCACAACCTTGCGCACGTATGCGGCAAAATACTCGGGAGATTGGTCGTCCTCCCAACCGCCGCGCTCATATAACCACAACGGATCGGTGAAATGATGCAGTGTGACCATGGGCTTGAGTCCGAGGCTCAGCAGACCTTTGATGATTTGGCGGTAATATTCCAGGGCTTCATCATCCCAACGATCGGGCGCGGGTTGGATGCGGCTCCATTCTATCGACAGGCGGTGCGAGTTTTGTCCATCATCAGCCGCGTTCTGTAAATCTTCTTTCCAGCGGCCGCCCCACCAATCACAGGCTAATCCGCTTTTCTGGCCGTTAACAATACGCCCGGGTTCATTCTCCCAGGCAAACCAGTTGTTGTTGGTATTGCCGCCTTCCACCTGATGTGATGAAGTTGCTGTACCCCACAAAAATCCTTCAGGAAAACGATATATCGCGTCCGGCATGATTGAGCCTCCTATGTTTTTCGGCTGTTAGATCTGACTTATTATAAAATATTCGCCGGCTACCGTCTTCTCTATCGCTCATTTCCACTTAAAAGGGTATGTAAAATTCTTGAAAAAAGGCTATCTTTCTCTAAAATCAATATATAATAGCGTTTCGCTTTCATCGGGGTTATCGGTAGAGTAAAATGATTATAGAGCATGGAAAAAACACGCGCTGTTTACAGCCCAGGAGTATCTAACAAATGATTAAAGATTTCCAGAAAGTTTTCCCCAACCACTTTAAATTACCCAAAAGAATTCAAAGGCTGGGCGAGCTGGCCTACAACCTATGGTGGGTTTGGAACCCCGGCGGGTTGCGTCTTTATCCAACACTGGATCGCCGTTTATGGGAGAAAGTTGAACACAATCCCATCGCTTTCCTGCACCAGGTTGACCCTCAAAAATTGAAGGATGCTGCCAACGACCGCTATTTTTTGGAAGAATATGACCGCGTCATGGCCGAATTCGACAGGTACATGGAAGGGAAAGATACCTGGTTTAAACAGCAATATCCCGAATTGGAGAATCGTCAAATCGCATACTTTTCTTTTGAGTTCGGCCTGCACGAATCCATGCCATTTTATGCCGGCGGCCTGGGTATTCTGGCCGGAGATCACTTGAAAGAGGCCAGCGATCTGGGAATTCCGATTGTGGGCGTGGGTTTTATTTATAAGCAAGGGTACTTTGTTCAAAAGATTACTGAAGACGGCTGGCAGGAAACCAGCTATTACCACTTCAATTTTGAAGAAATGCCCATTATTGCTTTGACAGATAAGAACGGTAAACCCTTGACGGTTTCGGTTGACCTGCCGGGACGGACTGTATCCGCGCGCATCTGGATGTTACAGGTTGGGCGCGTCCCTCTCTACCTGCTGGATAGCAGCATTCCGCAAAACCAGGCCAACGACCGCCACTTGACATCCCGGCTCTACAGCAGCGATCTGGAAATCAGAATTTCGCAGGAGATGCTGTTGGGTATGGGCGGCGTGCGCGCGCTACGCCAATTAGGTTACCAGCCCGATCTGTGGCACATGAATGAGGGCCACTCTGCTTTCCTGACAATTGAAAACGTGCGCGAATTGATCGCCGGAGGCATGTCGTTTGAGGATGCCGCGGATAAACTGCGCAGTACAAATATCTTCACCACGCATACCCCCGTGCCCGCCGGTAACGATCAATTCCCCATTTGGCTGATTGATAAATTCTTCCCGAGCTATTGGGAAGAAATGCACCTGACCCGCGACCAGTTCATCGATCTGGGCAAACAAACCCAATCCTGGGGTGAGACCTTCAGCATGCCGGTTCTGGCGCTGCACCTTTCCGAACGCTGCAATGCCGTTTCAGAGCTGCATGGCGAAGTGGCCCGCGATATGTGGAATTTTCTGTGGCCGGATCGAGAAGCCAAAGACGTGCCCATCCAAAGCATCACCAACGGCGTGCACATGAGTTTTTGGCTGGCGCGCCGCATCCGCCTGCTGTTTGATCGCTATCTGGGTATGGATTGGATGGATCACATGGATGATCCGGATCTTTGGACCCGCGTGGAACAAATTCCGGATCTGGAACTGTGGGACGTCAAACGCCACCTTAAACGCAAATTGATCAACTATGCCATCGAAAATGCCCGCAACCATTGGCAGAGCGGCAAACGCGCTGCCAGCCAGGTGCTGGTAGACGGCGTTATGTTGGATCAATATTCCCTGACCATTGGTTTCGCCCGTCGCTTTGCCACGTACAAGCGCGCCGATTTGCTGTTCAGCGATTATGAACGGCTGCTGCGCTTAATCAACGATCAAGACCGGCCGGTGCAGATTATTCTGGCCGGTAAAGCCCACCCGGCTGACGAACCCGGCAAACTGATCATTCAAAAAGTTTACCGCATGGCCAAAGACCCGCGCAGCGCCGGGCGCATCGTTTTCCTGGAAGATTACGACTTGAATATTGCCCGCCTGCTGGTGCAGGGTGTAGATGTATGGTTGAACACCCCGCGGCGGCCAAACGAGGCTTCCGGCACATCCGGTATGAAAGCGGCTATCAACGGCACGCTGAACTTCTCGGTTCTGGATGGTTGGTGGCGGGAAGGTTTCAACGGCAGCAACGGTTGGGCCATTGGCAATGATACAGACTATGATGATCCCAACAAGCAGGACGAGATAGATGCCGCCAGTCTCTACGATACGCTGGAGAATCAGATCATCCCGCTTTATTATCAAACACGCTCCATGGGTGATGCATCCACGCAATGGATCGCCAAGATTAAAGAAAACATGCGCTCACTCTCCTGGCAATTCAACACCCGGCGCATGGTTAAAGAATACATGACCAAAATGTATCTGCCTGCTTTTAACGAAAACGGAAAACAAGAAAAATAATTAAGAGATTACAAATGGAAGCATTTTTAGCAGCACAAAATATTTGGGTAGTTGCAGGGTTTATTTTTCTTTCGCGAGTCCTTAACATGGCCCTGGATACGGTGCGCATGCTCACCGTGATGCGCGGTATGCGCACGATTACGTGGATTTTGGGTGTGCTCCAAACCATGCTCTTTGTGGTGGCGCTCGGATCTGTCATGAACGATTTAAACAATCCAATCAAAATCCTGGCTTATTCTTTCGGTTTCGCCACCGGCAACGTGATCGGAATGAACATCGAGAAACGACTGGCTTTTGGTTTTATCAATATGACCATCATCAGTTCACTGCGCGGTCAGGAATTGGCCGAAAAACTGCGCAGCCAGGGACACGCTGTCACTGAAATCCCGGCGCGCGGGAAAGACGGCAGCGTTGAAATATTGGAATGCAGCGTGCAACGCAAGTTTGCTCAGGAAGTTCAAAAATCCGTTTTGGAAAGTGATCCGGGTGCATTTATCACCTCCAGGGATATCCAAAGGATTTGGCGCGGTTATTGGCGCGAATAATAGATAAAAAAAGACCGGCAGAAACCGGTCTTTTTTCTTAGGATATCTTCTTTCTAAATAAAAGCAAGAAAAAACCTATACTGATCAACGACAAGCAAGTTCCCGTTCCCAACAAGATTGTAGGTAAATTCCCATTCAGCAGCATTTCTGTTATAGCGTTTGCATTTCCGCCGCTTTCGTATTCCTGTAAATCCTGGCCGGATATATCTTGATCGGCCCCTGCTGTTGCTTGTAATTTTGCCAATCGATCGTTGCGATAAAGACCTGTGGAAATACCCAAAACAATTCCCAGGATACCTAATACTAACAAAATGGTCATGATCGTACTAATTACTTTACTCATTTTCGTCCTTTACCAATAATGGGAAATTCCATAATTTTAAGATGTTGAAAGAGACCGGAGAAATCTCCGGTCTCTTTCGGATTTATGTAGTACAGCTTCTAGCCTGATTTTCACATCTTGCGAAGTTAACGCCTCGCACCGCGTAACAAGCCGCCCCCCAAGCCTCCGCCTATACGACCGTTTAATAGGTCCTTATTCGTGTCGGCGTTGAAAATTACTACTTCGTCGCCTTCTTCGATGCCTTCACCGGTTACTACAGTATAGACATCGGATTTTGCACCAATTTCTACGGCAACCAAACTAATATTGCCGTCATTGCCTACCAGCGCGATAGCATCCGAACCATCCTCAGCGGTTATCACGGCCTGGTTCGGCACCAGTAAAGCGTTTTCGGATTGGGCAACCAAGATGCTAACCACGGCCGTGAAACCGGGTTTTACATCTTCGTCCGCATTCTCCAATTTCACATCCACGGCATATTGCACCACACCGTTGCTGTTGACTTCACCGGAAGATGAAATGGACTGGACAAAAGCGCGGTATTCCTTTTTAGCGACTGCATCGAAAGTGACAGCGGCTTCCTGCCCGATCTGGATCTTATTAATGTCGTCCTGGCTTACGTCCACCCGAACAATCAGATTATCCAGATCATCCAATCGTATTGCCACGGTTTGGCCGTCCACCAATTCCCCAGGCACTGTGTTAATTGCGGTCACCGTCCCATCAAAAGGGGCAATGATCTTGGCTTCATTGATCTTGTTTTTTAAGACTTGGACACGCGCCTGAGCCGCACTGATCTCTTCACTTTGATCCACATAGCGATTGAAGGCTACTCTGGCCTCAGCTACCTTGGCGACTTGCTGGTCGTACTCAATAAAATCTGTCTCAACGGCGATATCAAAAGGAATGCCGAGGATCTGGTTGAGGGCACGCAGATAGCTGTCGCGTTTGAGAATACCATCCTGCAAGTTCTCATACGCCTCAACGCGCACCGGATCTTTTTCGTCCAGCGACTTGACCGAATTGTAAGCATCTTCCAATTCCCAGACTTTCGACCGGGCTTTGTAGTAATTATCCCAGACAGCATCGATCCTATCTTCTGAAGAATGCCCATAATTCCAGGCTAATTTATCAGCATGTTTGTTGATGAGCATCTTTTCTTCGTAAACTACTGTGTTTAAGGCATCCTGATAATCCTTGTCGGTGCTCTCCAACAAGTCGAGGGTATTTTGCGCATCCAGAATATCCGTATACGCATTTAATATATCCGTGTCTTGAGAGGAAGGTTCAAGTTCCATTAATACGTCGCCCTTCTGAACTTCGTCGCCGACTCTGACAGCGGATTCTCCCACAACCCCATCGGAATTCCATACCAGGCTTTGCGAAGGCTGCGCATCCAAAATTCCGAAGGAATCAACAGTCTCCGTAATCGAACCGACGGTCACCGTACCAAATTCCAGATCGGTTTGATCCCCGCCCCTGGTGAACATAGGGAGTACAACGGTAAAAACCAGTATCAATACCAGCAATCCAATGCCAATGGTCCAGGACAACTTTTTGTGGGTCGCCAAGAAGTGTTTAAATTTATTTATCGTTTCCATACAAATCAACCCATTTCTTTCAATTCACCGGCAGGTTCTAAAGCTCCTACCGGTGAATTAGATTATTCTGTCCGCAAAGCTTCCACCGGCTCAAGTTTGGAGGCGCGGCTGGCCGGGTAGATACCAAAGATCAAACCCACCGCCATGGAGAACCCAACAGCAAGCAGGATCGACCCAAATGTAATGACCGGGTTCAGGTCGAAGTTTGATGCTGCCGCGATATTCCCAATAATAGCTGCCAATCCATAAGCCAGAATGATACCCAACAGACCGCCGGCCAAACCAATGATCAGCGACTCTGTCATGAATTGCAGCAGGATGTCTTTATTCTTGGCACCCACTGCCTTGCGCAGACCGATTTCCTTGGTACGTTCGATCACAGATACCAGCATGATGTTCATGATGCCGATACCGCCAACCAGCAGAGAGATGGCCGCGATGCCGCCCAGGAAGACTGTCAACACACCCGTGATGGATGACGCAGCTTCTGTCATACTTTCCTGGGACATAATGTTGAAATCGTCATCCTCATCCGAGCTGATTTTATGTCTCGAACGCAAGATTGAAGTGATTTCGCTGGTCGCGCCGCTCATCGATTCAGAGTCCACTGCAGAGACATAGATCATGTCTACTTCATCATTCGCATTCGAACGCGCTACAAGGCGCGAGAATGCGGTTGTGATCGGGACGATGATCTGGTTGTCGGAAGAACCGCTAAAGGTGCCACCGGACGACTCCAGAATTCCAACGACCTCGTAGAGCATGTTGCCAATGCGGATCTTTTGGCCAATCACCCCGACGTCGGATCCAAATAGATCTTCTACCACATCATTGCCCAGGATTGCCACAGTGGAACTGCTATCGATGTCTTTCTGGTCGATAAAACGGCCGGAGGAAACCGAAACCTTACGCACTGAAGCATAATCCGGGGTAACACCCATGATTGTTGTTGAGGTACTGTTATCTCCGTATACCACAGTCCTGGATGCGTTCACCACCGGTGCAACCGCCGCCACAGAGGGGGCGCCGCCGGACTCGATCAACGCTTCCGCATCAGACAGTGTCAGCGCCTGCGGGTTGCTGTTATTATCTGAAAAAGCTCTGGATACGAAAAGTAAGTTCGTTCCCATAGACTCGATTGAACTGGTGATTGACGAAGATGCACCTTGCCCGATGGCCGTCATGGATAGCACTGCGGTCACGCCAATAACGATACCCAGCATTGTCAGCGCAGTGCGCAGTTTGTTGGATGCCAGGCTCTCGATAGCCTCTTTAAATACTCTCCAGCTATTCATTTTCGACCCTTCCATCCAAGATTCTTACGGTTCGCTGCGTTAGTGCGGCAATTTTCGGATCGTGGGTCACAACGATCAATGTGACACCTCTTTCCTTGTTCAGACCAAGTAGAAGGTCCATGATCTCTTTGCCAGATTTGGAATCCAGGTTACCGGTCGGTTCATCCGCCAGGATGATAGCCGGGTTGTTCACCAATGCGCGTGCGATAGCGACACGCTGCTGCTGGCCGCCGGACATTTCGAAGGGTTTGTGATTCATTCGATCTTCAAGCCCAACGCGAATCAGTAATTCTTTCGCAACTTCCGCAGGATCAACGTGTCCGTTGTTCCGCCTGTATCGCATGGGCAGCATGACATTCGCCTTTGCCGTTGAACGAGACAACAGGTTATAGGACTGAAAGATAAAACCTACCTGCCGATTGCGCACATCCGCTAACTGATCGTCACCCATTGCCATCACATTTTCACCATTCAGAATGTAGGTTCCGCTGGTTGGGCGATCCAAACAGCCCAATGTGTTCATCAGAGTGGACTTGCCTGATCCGGAGGGGCCCATGATCGCGATCACTTCACCTTCTTTCACCGACATTGAAAGTCCGCGCAGTGCGTTTACCTGGATATCACCCATCTGGTAGGTTTTAACAAGGTCCTTGACTTCTACAACTTTTTTATTCATTTTTTTACCTACCATTATTTATCCTATCGAGGCCCGCCGTCGGATGGGGGTTGACCACCGCCTCCGCCGCTCATCATTACCATGCCAAAGTCGGCACTATTATTAGAGGTGTAAAGCACGACCTGGTCGCCTTCTTTCAATTCACCGCCGGTAACTTCCGCGAACAAGTCGGAGGTCGCGCCGATCTCAACCGGGATCATGGTGGTGTTACCGGAATTGTCGGCCAGAACAACCATATAAGAACCGTCGCGGCTGACCACTGCATCATAAGGAACTAACAACGCATCTTCCACTTCAGCGGTCACAATACTGACCACGGAGGTAAAACCAGGTCTAACTTTTTCGTCGGTATCGTCCACTTTCACCCAGACTGAGAATTGGACGATGCCATTTTCATCTTCCTCACCGGAAGAAGAGATTGAGGAAACATAACCTGTATATTGCTTATTGGAAATCGCGTCGAAAGTGATCACAGCACGCTGGCCAACAGCTACTTTGTTAATATCGACCTCGGAAATGGATACTTCAACCATCAGGTTGTCCAGGTTGCTGATCGTCAGCGCGGCCGTCGTGTTGTCGGAATCGGAATAGCTGGTAATCAGGTCGCCGGCAACCGCATCGATTTGAGTGATAGTGCCATCAAAGGGAGCAATGATCTTGCCGGTATTGATCGTATTTTCCAATGCCTGCACGGAAGCTTCCGCCGCGGCAATTTCGTCGCTCTGGTCTAAATAGCGGTTATATTCCACGCGCGCTTCTTCAACTGCCGCCAGAGCTGCGTCATACTCAATAAAATTGGTCTCAACACCATAATTGTAAGAAACACCCAAAATATAATTTAAATTGCCCAAAGCTTTATTCTGCGCTTCGATAGCGGCTTTCTGTTCGTCATAAGCCGCCATTTTTTCGGGATCATCGGCTTCCAGATCCGATAAAGCATCGTAGGCAGCCTGTTTTTCCCAGACAACCTGCTTGGCTGCATAATATGCTTCGCGGGCAGCTTCGATAGTATCGTCCGAAGCACCTTTGGTGTTGTAGTAATCGCGATCGGATTTGTACTGTCTCAGTTCGTATTCCGCATCCGCTAAGGTTTGTGCAGCCGTGTAAAGGTCCGTGTTGGCACTCTTCAGGTTTTCCAAAGTGGTTTTCGCGTCCAGCAGACTTGACTGAGCGTCCAGGATTGTAGCATCCAAAGTACTCTCGGTTAGTGTCATCAGGACATCCCCCTGAGAAACCTTGTCGCCAACCTTAACATCAAAGCTATCCACGATACCGCCGGACTGCCAGGTCAAAGTAGCGGCAGGAATAGCTTCCAATGTACCTACCACATCAATCGTTTCAGTCAGCGAACCACGAGTCACCTGACCATAGCTCACTTCCTTGTCTACGGATGCTTTGGAGCCCTTCGGAAATGCAATAAGGGTTACAATCGCAACCAGCAATACTGCTCCGATGATCCAGACAAGCTTTTTTCGTGAATTATAAAAATCCACGAGAGTTGTCTTTATTTTTTCAATATCCATGTGTAATTTCTCCTTCAAGATAGTCTACGGGAATCTAATCATTCCGGTTTCATATCATACTGGCTGGATGTAAAATCCGCATATGTTCCCTGTAAACAAATTTCGTGAGAGCTATCATAGCTCAATATGACTGCCATCACCTATTAAGGTTTTTTAATATGTGTTAATATCCAGCTATGCAAAAGGAAAGTATCGATCGACAGGTTATTCAGATTCTACGCTGGTCAATTATTGTCCAGATCCTTTTCCTTTTGTTGAGTTCGTTTTCCCCAAGATTTTCATTACGTAATAACTACTTTGAAATTGACGCGGTTGATTATCTATCCTTTGCCTCTGTTGCTTTAATGACAGCTATTCTGGTGACCATTTCGATTAAAAAGGTCGAGGATCGTATTACCAAAAAGACTTTGCTGGTTATTCTATACTCAATCGCTTTGATCACTATCTTTTCCCGGCATATCTTTTCTTTATCGCTTAGGCGCATGGTGCCCGATACTGGTCCGTCGCTTTTTCGCTGGGATGCAATATTCTTTCTGATTATTCCTCTGGTCTTCCTCGCCTGGCAATATTCCATGCGGCATGTATTGATTTACTGCCTGGTTATTCTTATAGCTGATTTTGGCCCTACATTACTGGAACAAAATAATGAAACTTTAGGCATCTACTTGACGAATCTCTCCACCAGTCAAGACTCGCATCAAGGTACAGTCTCTGTCGTAATCTCTTCTGAGATTATGATCCTATCCGATTTCATGGGTAGTTTCGCCCGCAGCGTGATCCTTGGGATAGTAGGGTGGATCGAGAACAGCCTGGTGACCCTTCAGCGCAGCCAGCACAGCCAATTGGCGGAAGCTAATCAGAAACTGCAGAAATACGCCCTGACCAGCGAAAAGCTGGCTCAGACGCAGGAACGCAACCGTCTGGCCCGTGAACTGCACGATACACTGGCACACACCCTGAGCAGCACATCCGTCCAGTTGGAAGCCATAAAAGCCCTGTTTGACCGCGATCCGGATCAGGCAAAAATTTTATTAGCGCAAACGCTGGAAAACACCAAGAGCGGTTTAGCTGAGACACGGCGCGCGCTGGTTGATTTGCGCACCTCCGAACTGGAAGCATACGGCCTGACGCAAGCCATCCGCAATCTGGGCCTCTCGGCCGCAGAACGCGGCGGTTTCAGCGCTCAATTCGATTTGGACAAAGGGCTGGACGTACTGCCGGACGACACGAGCCATTGCATCTACCGCACCGTTCAGGAAGCCTTTGAGAATATCCTGCGGCATTCCAATGCCAGTCAGGCTAGTGTTAAATTGTTTACCGAAGACAACAATATTAAATTGATCATTCAAGACAACGGTAAAGGGTTTAACCTGGATAAAGTGAAAAAAGACCGTCTGGGAATCCGCGGTATGCGCGAACGTATTGAAATGTTGGGCGGGACTTTTAATATCACCAGTGATATAAACAAAGGCACTGAGATCGATATCTGTTTAGAGACAAATTATGATTAAGTTAATTATTTGCGACGATCAGGAAGTCGTATGCCAGGGATTGAAGGCTATTCTGAGTACTTCAGAGAATATTCAGGTAATTGGCATTGCTAACAACGGCATCGAGGCATTGGAATTACTGCAAAAACACCCGGTGGATGTAGTTCTTATGGACTTAAAAATGCCCATTATGAACGGTATTCATGCCACTAAAGCCATCAAAGAAAAATATCCCGAGATCAAAGTTCTGGTGCTGACCACTTACGACGCAGATGCCTGGCTGTTTGATGCCATCCGCAATGGCGCAGACGGATACCTGCTTAAGGACACGTCGCGCGAAGCGCTGGTACAGGCTATTGAAGAAATCTTGGTTGGTAATACCCCGGTAGATTCCAAGGTTGCCGGAAAATTGTTTAAACAGCTCTCCAAACAAGCCATGCCGGGGGATTCAACCCTGGGTGAAAATCTATCCGATCGGGAAAAAGAAATTCTTAAATTGATTGCGCAGGGGATGGCCAATGCCGAAATTGCTCAAAACCTGTTTTTATCCGAAGGTACCGTGCGCAACTACGTTAGTGCCATTCTTGAGAAACTGAATGTTGACGATCGCACCCAGGCCGCGGTGCTGGCCTTGCGTTACGGGCTGGTAGAATAAGGTATAGGCGGCCAGGCCGCACTTTTCAGCTAACCCTTACCGTTTCCCGAACCTGCCTGCCTATCTTAAGTTGGAGCATGGCAAATGAATAAGGAAGTCTACGACGAATTCAGTCAGGATTATGACCGCTTTGTCAACTGGCAGCCGCGGTTGGCGATCGAAATCCCCTTTTTACAAAAATACCTGCGATTGGCCGAAACGCATCTGGATCGGCGCGCCCGTATTCTGGATATGGCTTGCGGCAGCGGTATGCATGCCATTGAACTGGCCAAACAGGGCTTTACCGTCTGTGGGGCGGATCTCAGTCCAAAGATGATTGAGAAAGCCTCTGAAAACGCGCGAGCAGCCGGTGTGAAGGTTAACTTCAGAGAATCTTCTTTTGGTAACTTGAAAGCAGATTTAATGAATGAACCTGAATTTCCTTATGACATGATCACCAGTCTGGGAAACGCACTACCGCACCTGCTTTCCACCGAATTAATCCAAACCACTTTATGGGACATGGCCAACTGCTTGAACTCCGGCGGATATTTAATTTTCCAAAATCGCAATTTTGACGCCGTTCTGGAACATAAGGAGCGCTGGATCGAACCGCAAGGGCGCAGCGAAGGGGAAAAGGAATGGATCTTTCTAAGATTCTATGATTTTGACCACGATGGCCTGCTTACGTTCAATATCATGCGCCTGATTCGCGATGGAAAAACCGGCTGGCAGCAGCGCATTTCCTCAACCCGGCTCTATCCGCTCAAACGCGATGTGCTGACAGGGCTGCTGGAAGACAGCGGTTTCTCAGACATTGCCTGTTTTGGATCCATGTCCGGCGAGGACTTCCTGCCAGGCTCCAGCGAAAACCTGGTTGTGGTAGCCCGTAAAGCCTAATTTGGACTATTCTTGTCGCATTTCCTCCTGAATGTTATAATGCGACCATGTCCAAACGCTGGTTGATCATCACCATCGCCATTTTCACGGCGTTGACAATCCTTGGTTATTCCCTTCTCCTAAACCAAACCTTTCAAGAGAAGTTAGGTTGGCATTTAATGCAGTGGAGCGGACGAATACGCGTATGGTTGAACCCGCCCCAGGAAGTTGCTTTTTCCTCCGAGCAGAGCAGCACGGAAGGCACGCTCAGCGTCCCTGTACCCCTGGTAGCCACAATGACGCCGGAGCCGACGCACCCGGCGCAAACCGCCACCCCCACGGCCACCCTGCCGCCCATTCCGCTGGCATACACCATCGAAATGAACACCTATTTTTCCCAACACAATCGCTGGAATTACTGCGGCCCGGCCAACCTGGCTATGGTGCTCTCCAATTGGGGTTGGGAGGGTACGCACGACGATGTGGCCCGCGGTGTGAGGACTTTTTCCAAAGACAAGAACATTATGCCGTATGAATTGCAGGATTACACCGTGGAAGAAGCTGGGCTGGAAATGCTCATCCGGGTGGGCGGGGATCTGGATACCATCAAGCATCTGATCGCTGCCGGTTTTCCGGTCATCGTCGAAAAAGGGCCCACCTTCCGGGATATCAACTATAACGTCACCTGGATGGGCCATTATCAGGTGCTGAATGGGTACAACGACGCCGAAGGCTATTTCATTGCGCAGGATTCCTACATCGAACCGGATTACATTCAACCCTATACTACTCTGCTGAGTGAATGGCGCTCCTTCAATTACCTGTACATGGTAGTGTATCCTTCCAATAAGGAAAATGATGTGCTGAACCTGTTGGGGAATAACCGCGACATTGACCAAAATTATCGGAATGCTTTGGATAAAGCACAGGAAGAGATTTACGAAACCAGCGGTGTGGACCAATTTTTCGCCATGTTCAACTACGGCACCAACCTGGTACAGTTGCGCGACTACAGCGGGGCTGCCACAGCTTATGACCAGGCCTTTGCCATGTACGATGCGCTGCCAAACGATTCCACCCTGCCTTATCGCATCCTGTGGTACCAAACCGGCCCCTACCTGGCTTATTACTACACCGGCCGATACAGCGATGTGGTTGAGAAAGCTACCAGGAATTCCATTGAAATGGTACGCGATGATGAACCGGCGCTGGAAGAAAGTTATTACTGGCGCGGTATGGCCGAGATTGCCCTGGGCAAGAAAGATGATGGTATTGACGATTTCTACACCTGCCTGAACTACCACCAGGATTTTCAACCGTGTGTGAAGGCTCTGAATAGCCAGGGTATTTATCCTTAATCCAGTCTGTCATACCCACAAGGTCCAATCATTTTACTTTCAGCCGAATAAAAGACATTAAAATAAACATAATGTTCCATTTTAGAAGTGTTATTAAAAAGTTCGTCCTTATAACGCTGTGCTTATCCAGCTTGTTGGTATTCACTACTCCCCTCCAGGCACAAAGCAGTTTGACCTTAAGTATGGCCGCACCGGATTTGTCGCAGTTCCCCAAGATTACCCTGTTCCTGGATGCATCCGACAGCCAGAAAAAATTCGTTTATGGGATGGACCTGAATAATTTCAGCGTCTTTGAAGACGGCGTACAACGTACGGTGAATGAGGTGCAGCAGCTTGAACCCGGGCTGCATACCATTATTGCGTTGAATTTGGGCGCGACTTTAAGCAACCGCGCCAACACTGCCGTCCCCACCCGCTACGAAGAAACCATCTACACCATCGCTTCCTGGCTGACCGGTATTCAAAGCATTGCCGCCAATCAATACAGCCTGACCAGCAACGAAGGGACGTTGATAGAAAAGTCACAGGAAAAGACCACATTTACCAATACACTGCAAAACTACAAACCCAACCTGTTCAACTTTGAACCGAGCTTGGCCAGCCTGAGCAGTGCGCTGGACGTGGCTGCCAAACCCAGCCTGGTTGAGCAAAGTAAACAAGCCATTCTATATATCACTCCGCTGCCTTTGGACCAGGACTTGGGCAAAATCGCGACGCTGCAGGCGCGCGCGCAGGAAATCGGCGTGCCCGTCAATGTCTGGCTGGTGGCGCCAGACACGGCTGCCAACGCACCGGCAGTGCAATACCTCAACCAATTGGCTACGGCCACCGGCGGGAAGTTTCTGTTCTATGCTGAGAATTTGACCGCGCCTGATCCGGAAGAATACGTGGGCCGCATGCGCAACATTTACCGCCTGCGTTACACGTCTACGGTCAGCCAAAGCGGTACTCACAGCGTCAAAGCGGTAGCGACCTACGGCAATCTGACCGCCGAGACGCCGGAAACTCAATTCACCATCGATTTGAATATGCCTTCGGCAGTGCTGATCAATCTGCCGCCGCAAATCGACCGGGTATACGCGGATGGACCGGAAGGAAAAATTCTGCAGCCCAGCGTAATTACCATTCAAGCATCCATCACTTTTCCCGATGGTTATAAACGGCAATTGCGAGCCTCTCGCCTCTATGTGGATGGCGAGGTAATCGTTGAAAACACCGAAGAGCCTTTTGACTATTTCGGCTGGCAGCTGGATGAATACCGCTTCAGCGGCGAGCACCTGGTTGCGGTGGAAGTGGAAGACATTCTGGGCTTTAGAAATATCAGTCCACCGGCTTCCGTGATGATCACGGTAGCTTCCCCTTACCCCAGTTGGCTGGTGGGTATCCTTAAATTCATCAATACCGGCGGCTGGATTCCACTTTTGGTGGTTGCCGCCGGGGGTTCAGTGTTAGCAGGTTTAAGACTGCGCAGGCGCTGGATAGAAAACCGCCGCAGCCGGAGCTTCTCAGACGGTTTTGACGAATTCGATGACCCTATGCTGCAAAGTGTACCGGGCCTGGGTTCGGCGCTGGAAACGGACTATTACTCGGAAACCAACAACCCGCAGAATCCCGCCGCGGCCAATCCGCGCGATTCCGCTCCGCGTTTAATTTGGGCAGGAAAAACGCCGCCCCCCGCGGGAATGGCGGAAATCGTCCTGGAAAACCAGGAAACTATCATCGGCAGCGATAATACGCAATCCGGTATCATATTGGCGGACGCGGCCATCAGCCCCCAGCACGTATTGCTGATCAAAAACGAACGCGGTTCCGTCAGAATTGCCGATCTCGGATCAGATAACGGAACCTGGGTGAATTACGCGCCTGTTTCCAGTGCCGGGCTGCTACTGCACAATGGCGACCTGGTCCGGATTGGTCCGTTCACTTTTCGGTATAAGATTGGGAAGATATATTAGAAGGCGAAGATGGATACAGAATCATGCCTGCAGCCAGACAGTGCAACTCACCTGGAAATTGTGGAATTCAGCCATAGGGGATTGGTGCGAGAAAACAACGAGGATCACATCCTGGTAAAGTCCTTCCGGACCGTTCAGACAAACGCACAATCAGTCCTGCTGGCAATCCTGGCGGACGGCGTCGGCGGGCACCGGGCCGGGGAAGTAGCTTCGTGCATCGCGGTGGACAGCATCGCTGCCAGCGTGCAGGCTTGCGAAAACCTCGACCATCCGGAGAGACTTCTGGAAGAAGCCTTTATCCGCGCCAACCAGGAGATCGTCCAACAGTCACAGGACAATGAAAGCCAAAAAGGGATGGGCACCACCTGTGTGAGCGCGTTGATTATCGGGCGGAAGCTGTACATGGCCAATATCGGTGATTCGCGCTTTTATCTGTTGCGCAATCGCGAAATCAGCCAACTCACCTTCGATCACACCTGGCTGGAAGAGTTATCCGAAGGCGGGTTTTCAGGCAGCACCAAAATTTCCCGGTCGCATCCCCTGGCGCATGTTCTTATCCGTTACCTGGGATCAACAGAACCCATCCAAGTTGATTTACGCATCCGGTTAAGCGGCATTAAGTCAGCAGAGGAAATGCGGAATTTGCAGGGCATGAATCTGGAGGCCGGCGACATACTGCTATTGAACAGCGACGGCATCAGCGACTTGCTGACGGACGAAGAGATCAAAGAAAACCTGCTGAAACGCAATTGGGATCAATCCGCCAAACGGTTGGTCTTCTGTGCCTTAAAAAAAGGCGGCCATGATAATGCCTCAGTAATCGTCATCCGAATTCCCGCGGACTTAAAAAAGAAAAAAACTTAATACTGCCTTATACAGCATTTTGTGTTAAAATTTTTATCCTTGCTGGAGTTGATGACCAGGAGGGATGGCCGAGTGGCTTAAGGCGCCTGTCTTGAAAACAGGTGTGGGGCGAAAGCTTCACCGTGGGTTCGAATCCCTCTCCCTCCGCCTTAGCCATCAAAATTCTAGTCTTGGGGAGGTGCCAGAGTGGACGATTGGGACCGCCTGCTAAGTGGTTGTCGGGGTTAAACTCGACCGAGGGTTCGAATCCCTCCCTCCCCGCTCTTGTCCAAACCGCTGCCAATAAGCAGCGGTTTTTGGTTTAATTGGTTTTGAGTATAATAAACTCCAATTTGGACTACAACCTAGAGGATCAAACAATGGCACTGACAAAGAAATCTAAAATCGTACAAGAATACCTGCAGCAATTTGGACTCAAAGTGGATATTCTGGAATATTCCGAGAGCACCAAGACGGCCCAGGAAGCAGCCAACGCCATCGGCTGCGAAATCGGTCAAATCGTCAAATCGTTAGTTTTCCGCAATAAAGATCAGGGACTGCTTTTTTTGGTCAGCGGAAAGAATAACCTGGATGTCGAAAAAGTCGCCCGCGAGTTGAAAATCGAGATAAAGAAAGCGGATGCGGATTTTGTAAAGAAAGTAACCGGTTTTTCCATCGGCGGCGTTCCGCCGGTGGCGCACGATACCAAAATGGAAACCTACATCGACCAGGACCTGCTGGCCTACGATGAAGTATGGGCAGCTGCAGGCATGCCATTTTCCGTCTTCCAACTGGAAAGCCGCATGCTGCAGCCGCTGACTAATGGAACGGTAATTGCCGTAAATTAAGCAATCAGGCTCAATGCCAATCTGGCAGCCTGGTTCGCATCCGGCGCATAACCATCCGCGCCAATTTTTTGCGCAAATTGATCGGTGACCGGCGCGCCGCCGATCATAATTTTGACTTTATCGCGTATTCCAGCCTGGTCGAAAGCCGCAATAGTAGCCGGCATATTGGCCATGGTGGTCGTCAACAACGCCGACATGGCCACCAGATTGGCGCCGCTGGTCTTGACCGCGTCCACGAATTTCTCCGGGGCGACATCCGTGCCCAGGTCGGTCACTTCGAAGCCGGCTCCCTGCATCATCATGCTGACCAGGTTCTTGCCGATATCGTGCAGGTCACCCTTGACCGTGCCAATCACGATCTTGCCGACCGGTTCAACGTCCTCCGCCACCAGCAGCGGCCGCAGGATATCCATGCCGCCCTGCATGGCGCGCGCCGCGACAAGCAATTCCGGCACAAAATACTCACCTTCTTCAAATAAACGGCCAACTTCTCCCATGGCCGCCATCATACCTTGTTTAAGAATCGTTTCCGCGCTATCGCCTTCGCTGAGGGCTTGCTGAACGGCTTCCACCACCTGATCGCGATCCCCTTCAACAACACCCGTATAAATTTCCTGAATAGTAGCTGACATTATTTTCCTCCGAAATTATGAGTTTCCAATCCGCATTGTGGGTTTGGGATAACCCGGAACGCGGGCAAAACCGGATAGCACAGAATAATCAATTCCTTCAGAATTTAATTCTGAGCTAATGATTGTATCAATATTTTCTTCGATTGCTTCGAGGGGACCTTCTATCATCGCGTTGATCCGAAGGGAATATGTTGACCCCTTCAAAGCCCGCTGCAAATCTGAAAATCCCTCGAATTTGGAATCCAAATCGTCCAGGGCGGTTAAATTGAATTTGATGTTTTCCCGGCCGTCATCCAACAAGAATTTTAGATGGGCAATCGAGTAAGCCTGATTGGATAATTGCCGGCAAATCCTTTGAATGATATTAAGCAAATGAATTTTCTTTTCCTGATCATCCACGGAAATCTTGATCTCACGATCCACCCAGCAAAAGCGTTTTTCTCCTGAAGCATACTGGTCATAATCAATGTCCATTGAAACCCGAGGTTGGGAACTTTCAGGTGAATCCAGCAACTTCAGCCATTCTTTAACCTGACTCTCTTTCAGTGAATTTTGAAGCCGAAAAATTTTTCCAGGGTATTTTGCCGCTGCCAAAGGCAGCAATTCCGCGGTTTTTTTCTCTTCCAACAAGTCGCTCTTGTTGATTACGATCAAACCTCCCTCTTCCAATTGTTTTTCGTAGATATAAATGACTTCCTCACTGAAAGGCAGTTCCAACCCGTTCAGGTAGCGATAGAAAAGACGCGCATCGGTGAACACGGACAGGCTTGTCGGTTGGTCAAAATCAGCGCGTAATTTCATTAGCGGCTTAAGCACTGTCGCGACCAGGTCAGCGCATGATCCGACCGATTCGGCAAATATCACGTCCGGATGATAACGGACTGTTAGTTCATCCACCCGCTCGTTAAAGTCATCCAGATGGCAGCAAATGCATCCACCTGTTACCTCCAAAGTCGGTAAAGATTTGGAGCGCAGGAAAGCCGTATCCACAAGATGCTTGCCCTGCTCATTGGTGACAATCCCGACCCGTTTTCCCTGCTCGATGAATATTTGCGCGGCTTGCGTGATGGCTGTTGTCTTTCCACTGCCCAGGAAACCACCCACCAGGTACAATCTCATTTAATCGCCTCCCTCAGGGCATCAATCAGTTCACGATTACTTGGAATGATAGATGAAAACTTCACCTGGCCATTGATTAAAATACTCGGCAGATTCTTCACACCCATTTTGTGCATCCGTGCGACGTTTTTTGGCTCGGTGATTTTGTATTCAACCATATCCACACTGCCGGACAATTCGGTAAAAGCGCGTGTGGCGGCGTTCAGCATATAGCCGCAAGCCGGGCAGGACGCAGAATCAAGCGTAAATACTTCCATCAATGGTTTTGCCAGCTGCTCATAATTGGGCAAGCTAACCTGGTCAAGGTCAATTTCCTCGCTTTGATAATTGGCTACCATCAAGCGCGCAGTCTCCGGCTCCCGGATTGCCTGCATGGTTCCCACCACATTATCCACCGGAACATCGTAGGGCATATCGCAGCCGGGTGAAATGATCAAGTTCTTCGGAAGCACATCTCCCGGGAACATTGCATCGATTAAGTCCAACACATATTTCATATTATCCTGCTGGGTTCCAAACAGCATACAAGTGGTCAGGGGAATATTCCCTTCCAGCGTAATGTCATATTGATCGGTAATCTGTTTAGCTGCCAGCATATCGATATTTTCATCGACTGCAATACAATCCGGGGCTGTCTGGCACATTGCCTCGACATTTTTGGTAGCATCGCCGCACACGAAGAAGGATGAGAACGCCCCTTTTTGGCGAATAAAACTGAAAAGACCGGTAAAATCCGCCGACAGGAAATTCCGGAAGTGCTTGGGTGAAATTTGCGAGACCAACGGATCCACCACGGCAATTATGTCCATGCCCGCATCGAGGTAATATTCGGAAATCCGTTTGGCAACCTGGGTGGTATAGGCAATCAACCCGCGCAAATATTCCGGATGGTCGAACATATCCATGAAGATTTCGGTGCCGCGCAGATGGGAAGCCAGGGTGAACGGTCCGGTAACCAGGCCGTATAAAGCCGTATGGCTGCCAACCTCCGTTTTCATTCTAGCCATGGCGTCCAGAACCAGCGGTAGACGTCCATCCGTTTTCTCCGGCAGCCTGGTTAGCAATTCCAGAGTGCTTGCCAAAGGATGGGTAGCCACGGATGGCGGCGCATTTTCCGCCCAAACCAGGTCGCAGCCTAAAATCTCAGCTTCGATCTGCAGATCGAAAACCACCGGCTGACCGTCAGGATCATATTGATGATTGACTTCCAAAAGGGACTCTATCAGCTTCTCTTTATCGGTCAATACCTGATCAGCTCTGTAGCCCTTCAACGAACCGGCATGCACGCCTGCAAATGGCACCCAGGGAATGCGGGGTAATTCTTCATGCCGTAAAGCGGCAAATAGCAATCCCTTTTTCGATAAATTCGAGAGATTATTTTTCATATTCTTCTTTATTTATTTATTGATAAATCTAAAATCCGCGCTGCTGTCCCTTCCAGGGCGGCGGCGTATTGTTTTTAAATTCTTCCACACTGGGCCCGCCCAGTTGCCGCAAACGTTTTAATCCATACAGGTAGCTGACCACCAGCAATACGATCAGAGCCGGCCAACCGCTGACCAGGTTGAAAACAGCCAGGGCATTGGTCAACGCTTTCTGATAGAAATAGTATTGAAAGGCCAGTTTGACGGCGGAATAAACCGCCCAGATGGCTGTCACCTCGCTATACGCCGGGCGCACGCATTCGTGCCAATACCAACCCAGCGGCCAGCGGCGTGTCAGATAACTGGTGAAAGCCACAGCCGGGCGCTTGAAAGCCAGGCTGATCAGCAATACCAGCATGGTCAGCGCGCCGTTCACCAAGCTGGGCAGAAAGAAAGCCTGCGCGCTTTTGAGCAGCAGAACCAAGCCCACTGCCAGCGCGGTAGCCCCGGCACCTACCAGCGCGAACTTCAAGGGTTCGCGCCGGAAAAGGCGCAGCAGGATGAACAACAGACTTCCGCTAAAAGCCGCCCACAGCGCCGGCGTCAACCCAAAAAGCGCATTCGTCAGCATGAACAGCAGTGGAGGGACAACGGAATCAAGGATTGAATTCCGTTTGGAAAAAACAAGCTTAAATTCCTCCAACAATTCTTTATACACAGGCATTCTTTCTCTTTTTATTTATATCTAACCATATTTAACCCTGCCGGTATATTAACAATAGATTATTTAAGCAAATTAATGACATACCACGACGCTTCCGCAATATTCTCTGAAGTCATATCACTCAACGTCTCCAGGGTATACGTACCATGGTAGCCTGTATCGGAAAGCAAGCGGAAGAACGAGGGGAAATCAAAGCTTCCGGTCGGCGGGATCATATGATTGCTATCTGCCAGGTGGACATGGCCAATCTGGCCTTTCACCGCGTCCAAAGCTTGCTCGATGGATGATTCTTCCAAATGCATGTGGTACGTATCGATCAGCAGGTGCAGGTTGTCTTTACCCAGGGTCTTTATGAAACCCGCCACGTCCGCCACGGTGTTGTGATAGTTGATCTCATTGTGGTTGACGGCTTCCAAATCCACTTCGATAGCGTAGGTTTGCGCGTAATCGCAGCAGATTTCCAAACACTCACGGATATACTCTTTCGCGACAACAATATCTTGACCGTCAGCCAACATGCCCTGCATCAGCCCCACCAGCATCTTGGGGTTTCCGTAAACAGCCGCGTATTGAACCACCTGATTGAACCGATCCACCGCTTCAAGCCTGACCTCCGCGCAAGGGTCATTGAAGGCCACGTTGTGAGCCTTGGCAATTCCGCCTGTGCGGAAACCGGTGATCTTGAGCTGGTAGCGATCCAGCAGCTTCAGGATTTCATCTTCCGGGGTTTGATAAACCCCGGAAATGATCGGCTCAATACCCGCATATCCATTTTCGGCTAAACACGCAAATACGTGCTCCCACTGCTCGAGCGGCAATGCGTCAATTTCAGGAGTAGCCCAGCTTAGTTTCATTTTTTGTCGTAGGAGCCTTGCGCTACGGGAGGGGAGAATACGTATACGACTTTCAGGACATCTTCGCTGGTGTTATTGATGCTGTGCGTTACACCTTGCGGTACATATACACAGGTTCCGGGTTCCACTTCCTCGGGTACACCATCGAAATAGAACTCTCCCTTGCCTGTCAAAACATAGAGGATCTCTTCCTGGCTTTCATGTACATGCGCGGGGGCGTGCTTCATGGACGGAAAATCCGCCACGCCAAAACACATTTTCTCTGCCGGGCCGAAATTATTGGGCCCAATGATCATCTTGTGAGCCCGGCCGGGGAGTTGGACTGCCTCTACTTCATTCTCATGAATGGTATGTTTTTGCATAATTTCTATCAACCTTTCTTTTCCATTGTCTCGATAACTGCCATTTCAATAGCGTCAGCATTGAGTCCAAACCTGGCCAGCAGCCAATCATTGGGGCCAACTTCACCAAACCGGTCTTCAATTCCGAGAATTCTCATAGGAACAGGGCAATTCTGGCTGACAATCTCTGCCACCGCCCCGCCCAGACCGCCGTAGCTGCTGTGATTCTCAGCCGTAACGATACAGCCTGTGTCGCACGCAGCTGCCAGGATGGCTTGCTCATCGATGGGTTTGATGCTGCCCATATTCAGAACGCGCACCTGTACGCCTTTTGCGGCCAGGTGCTCAGCCGCCTGGATGGCTTCCGGTAAAAGAATGCCGCCGGAAATGATGGCAGCGTCCTTCCCATCCCGCAGCATGGCAGCTTTGCCGGCCTCAAAGTGATACGTTGTTTCATCAAAGATCACCGGCACTTTTCCGCGCGGCACGCGCATATAAGCCGGGCCGGGGTTTTCCGCCAAATACTTAAGCATGGCGCGCAGCTCAATCGCATCCGCCGGGTCGAAGACCGTCATGCCGGGAATAGCCCGCATGATGGCAATATCCAACAGCGCCTGGTGCGACGCGCCATTCCGGCCTGAGGCAATGCCGGGTTCCACGCCGATCAATTTGACGTTGGAGCGGCAGTAACCCACCGAAATGACCACCTGATCGCAAACCCGCTGCGTAATAAATGACGAAAACGTCCCGCAAAATACGGTCTTTCCGGACAAGGCCAAACCTGCCGAGATGCCCACCATATTGGCTTCGGCAATACCCACGTCGAAATAGCGTTCAGGATATTGCTCCTGGAAGAAATTGGTCTCGGTAGCCCTTTGCAGGTCCGCATCGATCACGATGATCCGTTCGTCGGCCGCGCCCAATTCTGCCAGCGCGTGGCCAAATGGTTGTTGTTGAGTGGGGTAATTCATTTCTGCAACGCCCTTTCCTGCTGGTGCAGTTCTTCCATGGCTTGCTTGTATTCCTCTTCATTGAAGGCACGCGCATGCCACTCCGGTTTATTTTCCATATAGGAAATGCCTTTCCCTTTGATCGTGTTGGCGATGATGATATGCGGTTTGCCCGGAACGGATTTCGCCTTCACTACTGCGTCCTCGATCTGGCCGAGGTCGTGACCGTCGATCGTCTGGACGTGCCAGCCAAACGACAGCCATTTCTCGTCCACCGGGTCGATATTGCAGATATCCCGCGTGAACCCGTCCACCTGGCAGTTATTCTTGTCCAGGAAAACGATCAGGTTATCCACCTTGAATTGCGCGGCCGACATGGCGGCTTCCCAAATCTGCCCCTCCTGCAGTTCGCCATCCCCCACCAGGACGTACACATGGCTATCCCGCTTATCCAGACGCGCAGCCAAAGCCATGCCAATCCCGGCAGATAATCCCTGCCCAAGTGAACCGGTGGACAGCTCGACTCCCGGCACCAAGTGCATATCCAGGTGTTTCTGAAGATTAGTACCCGGCGCGTTAAAAGTCGCCAACTCCGTCTTGGGGAAAAAGCCCCTTTCAGCCAGGATCGCGTAAACGAGCGGCGCGGCATGGCCTTTTGAAAGAATAAATTTGTCCCGATCCGGCCAGGCGGGCTCTTCCGTCCTGATCTTCATTTCTTGAAAATACAGGACTGTCAGGATCTCCACAGCGGAGAGAGAACCGCCCGGATGGCCTGACCCGGCCGTGTAGATTATTGAGATCACGTCTCTTTTGACATCCAGGCATTTCGCCTGTAATTCTTTTTTTTGTTTGGAATCCATTTTTAAATCCTATTTTTCGATCAAGTGAAGCGCCTGAGCAACAATGCTTTCAGCATCCATCATGTATTTCTTCAACAGCAGTTCGTAGGGGCCTGATTCCGCAAAGGTATCCCGCAGGCCGATCCTGGCCATCCGGCAGGGCAGCTCTTCGCCCAAAAGCTCAGCCACCGCGCTGCCCAAAGCCCCATTGATTTGGTGATCCTCAACGGTAATGACCCGGCCGGTCTTCGCAGCGCTCCCGAGGATCAGGTTGGTATCCAGCGGTTTAATCGTGTGAATGTCAATCACCTCCGCGTGAATTTCCTGCCGCCTGAGCAGCGCGCTGGCCTGCAGCGCCACTGAAAGCATGTCGCCGTTGGCAACCAGCGTCAGGTCTCCCCCTTCTTCCAGAATCTTGCCGCGGCCGATCTCAAATACTTCATCGGCGCTATAGATGAACGGCACCGCATCGCGGGTGAAGCGCATGTATACCGGCCCATTCATCTCCAGCGCCGCCCGCAGCAGTTTTTTTGTCGCGAAATAATCGGCCGGCATAATAACGGTCATGTTTGGAATGGTGCGCATGATGCCCATGTCCTCAGTGCTTTGGTGGGTAACACCGTCATTGGCGGGCGTGATGCCGCTGTGGCTTACCGCAATCTTCACGTTCATGCGGGTATAAGCGATGGATGTTCTGATCTGCTCGCAGGTACGCATGCTGGAAAAGACTGAATAGGTACTGACAAACGGGATCTTTCCAGTCGAGGCAAAACCGGCAGCCGCGCCCATCATATCGGCTTCCGCCACTCCGAACTGAAAGAACCGTTCAGGGAACTCGTCCGCAAAGATTTTGGTGCGGGTGGATTTGGAAATATCCGCCTCTAAAACCACGATATCTTCAAACTCCCGGCCCAATTCCGCCAGACATTCGCCGTAGGCATCCCGTGTGGGTTTTCTGTCCGAGGGTTTGGCTTTAGCAGTCTCGGCGGGAGGTTCTACCATGGAAGCCAGCGGCTTGAATTTCTTTTTCAAGCGGTCCAGCCCTTCGTCGCCCGAGATTTCCTGTATTGCGCGGACGTATTGCTCGCGATTGGGCGCGATACCATGCCACTCGCAGACATTTTCCATGAAGGAGACCCCTTTCCCCTTGATGGTATGCGCAATGATGACGGTCGGCTGGTCCGGAACCTCTCCGGCGCGGGTAAGCGCCTCCAGGATCTCAGGCATGTTATGACCATCGATTTCAATCACATTCCAGCCGAAGGACAGCCATTTGTCTTTCAGGGGTTCAATAGGCATGATGTCGTGGCAGAAGCCGTCCAATTGCAAATCGTTGTAATCCACAATGGCGGTCAGGTTGCCGAGCCTGAACTTCGCTCCGGCCATGGCAGCCTCCCAAACCTGGCCTTCGTTCAATTCGCCATCGCCCAGGACGACATAAACGCGCGCATCTTTGCGTCCGCTTCGAAGACTGAGCGCCATGCCAACGCCAATTGACAATCCCTGTCCAAGCGAGCCGGTGGTGAAATCCACACCGGGCGTCTTGTTCATATCCGGATGTCCCTGCAAGCGGCTGTCGATGGCGCGCAGCGTCAGCAGCTCCTCGACCGGGAAGAACCCTTTTTCCGCCAGGCAGGAATACCACACCGGGCAGGTATGCCCCTTGGAAAGGATAAAACGATCCCTGTCCGGGCTGCGCGGGTCTTGCGGGTCGATTCGCAGGAAATGAAAGTACAGGGCGGTTACAATGTCGGCCGCCGAAAGCGACCCGCCCGGATGGCCGGATTGGGCCGCAAAGATCATTGTCAACAGATCCTCGCGGATGGTCCTGGCCATGTTCTGTAAATATAAAGTCTGTTCTTCTAATTTTGTGTTCTCACTCATCTTGATAATCCCTGACAGCCTGGAGCAGCGCCTGAATGTTTTCCCGTTTGGTACCGTCATTCGTGCCGCCCCCGACCGATAATATAAAGCCGTCTTCCCGGCCAAAGAGCGCCAGGCGGGAAAGCGCATCCTGATACACATCCTCAGGGCTTCCGTTGATCATTAAATCCAGCGGGTCGATATTTCCCATGAGGCTGATCTTGTCCGAGAGCGCCATTTTTGCTTTCTGTAAATCCGTTGACTTTCCCAGATTGAAGACATTGATTCCGGTCTTTTTAAGCGGTTCGAGAATATGATCGGATCTCGTGTCGTTATGCAGGACGTAGATAAAATCAGGGAACGCTTCCCGGATTTTCTGGTGGCACTCGAGCAGATAAGCCTCATAGAATTTCTTGGAGATCATGCCGGAGATATCGTCCGTGATCAACATCGCGTCCGCGTTCCGGTTAACCTCCTGCTGGGCTTTCAGCCATACAATAATCGCATCCGTTACTTTTCCTAAAAGCGCCTTGATCTCCCCCGGGTGGTCGCTCAGGTGGATGAAGAAATTGCTTGTTCCGCACAAGTACGCGGCCAACTCCCCCGGCCCGAAGCTCCATAGGAAGTGGGAACAATCTTCCACTTCGTCCTTGCGCTGCATGAATAATTCCAGTGTTTTCAGATACCAGACCATCATGCCATCCGTGGACGGGTTGGGAATGCTGAAGCTCGAAAAACTCTCCGCGCTCTCAAACACATGCCCGCCAATCTGCGGCATCATGTTCTTCTGCCAGACCACTTTGCAGCCAAACGCGGAAAGGATAGCCACGCCAAAATCCGGCCAGGTGCCCGGAATGAAAGTGATATCCGGCATTTCCTTGAAGATTCTCATCTGCGTGTCCACCATGCGCTGCGGGTAAAAGAACAGGTCACTTAATTCGCAGTTATCCAGAGACGCATAAAATCTGTTCGTCCCGATCAGTGCAACCGGTATATGGTCTTTTTCTTTTCTGTTTATAGATGCGACAAAACGATCCCATGATTTCATGGCATTTTCCTAAATTTCATAAATTTTAAAGGTGTCGAAAGTGAAAGATTTAAGCTACAACACCATTCGGGAAGCGGTCAAAAAACAGTGGGTCGTGACCGGGAATCAGGATATCTCCCAAAGCAGGCAGCTTTTCCATGAAAGCCAGACTCTCATAGAGATTGTTGGTCAGACCAATGGGGAGATGTTCTTCAATTGTCTCGTAGAGGAAACAATTGTCCCCGCACAGGCAAACGCGCCCTTTCTTTGTGTTGACCACTACAGCCATGGAACCCGCTGAGTGTCCCCCGGCATAGACCACTTCGATCCCGGGCAGTATCTGCGCCCGTTCGCCATAAATGACAGTCATTTGCGCACGGACACGCTCGATCTTCTCAACGGAAAATGAGCCGTAGCCAATCGACCAGGCAGGCAATCCGGCTATCCAAGCCAGTTCCTTCTGGTGAGCGAAAACTTTGGCGTTGGGGAACGCATCCAGATAACCCACGTGGTCAAAGTGAGCATGGGTTAGGATCAGGTGCGTCACGTCTTCCGGTTCCACACCCACCTGTTTCAACGCATAAAGCGGGTCCTCATCCGGCAGTTTTCGGGTGACATCCTTCTCAACCCCCAGGATCTTCGCGTCATCCATATGAAAACTGGTGTCGATCAAAACGACCTCTTTTGCCGTCTTGATATAGAAAACGTACACCGGTCCCGCTCTGACCTCGGAAGGATCGCCGCCCTGCAGGAGCAAATCTCCCCTGCTGGGGACGGTACCGGTTTTGATATAACGCAATTCGTATTCTGTCATCTTTACCTCAATCAATCTCAATATCCGGTAATTTATTTTCCGAATTTATCAATCGCAACTGCCATCAACAGCGTTGCGCCTTTGATGATGGTTTGGTAATAGTCATGCACATTCAGCAAGGTCAACCCGTTACTGATTACCCCGATAATCAACACGCCGAGGAACACATTAGTCAACTTTCCCTCACCTCCGGATATGCTGACGCCGCCCAGGACAACCGCGGTGATCACATCCATCTCAAATCCGTTGCCGGCGGAGGGTTGAGCACTATTAATGCGGGCCAGCAGGATCAGGCCTGCCAATCCGGTGAGCACCCCGCTGATGCAGTAAGCCAGGTATTTATTCTTGACGGTATTCACGCCGCACAAACGCGTGGCTTCTTCGTTGCCACCCAGGGCATAAAAATAGCGGCCCAGGTAGGTACTGTTCAATAATATGTATCCCAGCACAAACATCGACAACATAATCAGCGCCGGAACGGGAAATGGGCCCAGATAGCCTTTGCCGATGGTCATAAAAGACGCCGGAAAATCATAGATGGGATAACCGCCGGAAATTACGTAACCCGTGCCTCTCAGCACACTCATCATTCCCAGGGTAGCGATCAATGGCGGAATCTTGACTCTGGTAACCAAAAAAGCATTGACCGCCCCAATCAACGCGGAGACACACAAGGCCAGACCCATCGCGGGCAGGACAGGCAGGTTGAATTGTTTCAAGAAAATAGCAACAACCAGTCCAATAAAAGCCAGATGCGAACCAGCGGAAAGGTCAATTCCACCGGTGACCATCAGAATTGCCATGCCAACCGCTGAGATTCCGATGATCGAAACCTGCCTGACCACATTGATCAGATTGGAAGCTCGCAGAAAGATTGGCGTGAGAAAAGAAAATAAAACGCAGATCAGAATAAAGACTACAAATAATCCCCAACCCTGGAAAAACGTTCGAAAGCTGAAAGACTTCTTTCTACCTGGTGCACAATCCTGTTCATTCTCAGTAATGATATTGTTCAAGGGATCCTCCTTATTTATTTCCATAAGCCAATTCCAGTAAAAGGTGCTGGTTGGCTTCGGAATGGTCTAGAATACCGGTAATTTTCCCCTCGTGCATAACAGCTATACGGTCACACATACCCAGGATTTCCTGGATCTCATCCGAGATTAGGACGATGGCGTGGCCTGCTTCAGATAATTTCTGAATCAATTTATAGATTTCGGCTTTAGCACCCACATCGATACCCCTGGTAGGCTGGTCCAAAATCAACAGCACAGGATCGGTAGAAAGCCACTTTGCCAGCACTACTTTTTGCTGATTGCCCCCGCTCAGGTTGCTGACCGGCCTGTTCAGGTCGTTCACGACAATGTTAAATTTATCCACAAACCCTTGGACAATCGGCAGCTCTTTCTTGCTATTAATCAAACCGCCTGATGTAATTTTTTTAATGGAAGGAAGGGAGATATTTTGCTTTACCGACATGGAAAGCAACAATCCCTGGCTTTTTCTATCCTCAGGGATAAATCCTATCCTGTTCTTCACGGCATCTTTCGGATGTTTTATGGTTATCTTTTCGCCGCAATGATAGATCTCTCCCTCCACAATCTGGTCAGCACCGAAAATACTCCTGAACAATTCCGTCCGGCCGGCGCCAACTAATCCAAAGAAACCCAGGATCTCGCCTTCCTTTATCGCGAAATTGAAGCACTCATTTTCCTCTTTGTATTTCAGGTTCTTGATTTCATAGAGCGGTTTACCCTGGACACGTTTTCGGACGGGAAATTGATTGCCGATGTCATAACCGACCATCAAAGAAATAATCTCTTTTTTAGATGTGTTCTTTACATCCAATGTCCCCATGTATTTCCCATCGCGAAGTACCGTAACACAATCGCAAATTTCAAATACTTCTTCGATGTGGTGAGATACGAAGATCAACCCCAAGCCCATCGAGCGCAACATGCGGATTTTTTCAAAAAGATGAGTACATTCTTCCTGCGTCAAAGCAGCAGTGGTTTCATCCAGAACCAGTACAGACGCCTTACGGCGCATGGCCGAAGCCACCGCGACCATCTGCTGGTAGGAGATCGTTAAATCTTTTACAAGACAATCCGGGTCAATGTTGACTCCCAGACTGTCCAGAATTTTCCTGGTCGCATTGCGGATGGAAGCTTTATTCACAAACAACCCGCCGCCATTTTCAATCTCATGCCCAAGGAAAACATTTTCCATCACCGACATATTTTGGACGAGGTTCAAGTCCTGATGAATAACTTGTATGCCTAAGTCTTGCGACTTTTTGGGAGTCAACGGCAGGATTTGGCAGCCGTCCAGGTATATTTCCCCCGTATCCGGCTCAATAGCGCCTGCCAGTATCTTATTCAGTGTAGATTTTCCGGCGCCGTTGGCTCCAACTAATCCATGTACTTCACCACTCTTGACCGAGAATGAGACAGAATTCAGAGCTTGCACACCGGGAAACTGTTTACATAAGTCTTCTATAATTAACAATTCTTTTTGAGTCATAGGTGGTTTTTTTCACTATAATTGGATTGTGAATGGTCAAGCTTGAGGCAGGGCCAAAATCTTCCTCCAAGCTTGACCATTTCATTTACTCAATAAATTGATCGACGTTATCTACCGATACCGGCACAGGGACAATTTCCATCTTCGAGGGCAAGAAGTCTCCGAGAACCAGGCGGATGGCCATTTCCATTTCAAGACGGCCATGATGATAGGGATCGATTGAGGCAGTACCGCGATAAACGGTGCCTTCCTTGATCTTGGCCAATGCTTCCGAGGAGGCATTCACGCCAAAGATACCAAAATCGTCGCTCGCCAAACCGGCTGCTTCAACCGCACCCAGCGCACCCAGGCAGCCTTCGTCGTTGTAGCATACAAAGACTTTTACATCGGGATGAGCTTGCAGAATGGTCTCAGCTGCGGTCAAACCAGTCTCGATGGCATCTGCAGCTTGTTCCGCTACGATTTCTGAACCAGGCGCATACATTCTCAGCGCATCGGTCATACCTTCCGTGCGGTCGATATCAAATTCGGTTTTATCCCAAATCAGCAGGGCAACTTTTGCCGAACCGCCCAATTTGTCATTGATCCAACCAGCAGCTTCCTGGCCGGCGACAAAGCCCATGCCATAGGTGCTGATGCCGGATTGAAGTGTCTGGGCTGACAGTTCGTTGTAATGAGAAACCACAATCAAACCGTTCGCCATAGCAGCCTCAATCGAGGGATTGACAACTTCGGGATCAATCGCCGTAATGATGAGCGCATCCGCGCCCATCTCGCCCAGGGTCTCGATAGCGGTAACCTGCTGCGCCGCGTCGCCATTCGGATCGATCTCGATCACTTCAACATCGACACCGGGATATTCCGCGGCCACATCCTTGTACCCCTGGCTTAAAGAAACGAAATAGGGCTGGCCAAGGCTCATGGTCATGATGGCAATCTTCATGCTTACAGGTTCATCACTGGCAGCTTCTTCAACAGCGCTGGCAGCAGGTGCATCAGCAGACGCAGCCAGCTCTTGCGCGGCACAACCAGACACCATCAACAGGGATATTAATACCAGAACCAGATTCAACCAAATATATTTTTTAGACATTCTTCCTCCATATCATATTTAAGTAACGGCCCTTTTTCTCGTTAGGTAAGTTGCACTTCTCTTTTTTCTTCCTTATCCTTCAACTCCTTTCTCAGCTAGTTTCTTTAAATCAGGATGTTTATCAAAGACCCATCCTGCGGGTGATTGGATCCACAAAACACACAGTGGAAACTTATAGGGGTTTTTCAGATTGTGATAGGTATGCGGAGGAATGAAGACTGCATCATTCGGTTTTATATTCCATTCGGCTTTATCATCGCCTATCAAAACCACGCCTTCTCCGGATAAACAGAAAAAGATTTCTTCCTGTTCTTCATGATCGTGACCGGGTTCGCAAATGCCTTCCGGTTCCACAACCACCATGCCAAAAGTCAGGTTTTTTGATCCGACTGTGGTCGGGTCGATTAATTTGTAATTGATTCTCTGGGACAAAATTATTGGCTCAACCTCATACGGGTTGACTTTCATCGGCTTAACATTCATGTTTTCTCCTTGGAATATTTATTTCTTTCTCAACCACTAGATTCGCGTACGCATAACTCCGGATCCAGGATGATTTGTTTCGGCTGCCATTCTTCATCTTCCGGCAAATTAATCTTTTCGATCAATATCTTCATACCCTCTGACCCGATCTCATAAGCAAATTGATCGACTGTAGTTAAAGGAGGTTCTATGAAGGGCGAATACTCAATATTGTCATATCCTGCCAGGGCGACATCGGCCGGCACTTTCATGTCCAATTCGTGCAGTGCTTTCAGCGCACCAATAGCAAGCAAGTCACTGTAAGCAAATATTGCCGAGGGAGCAGGGTCCAATTCACGGAAAGCTTTGAGCGTGCTTTTATAACCACTTTCCAGGTTTAAGTCACAACGGTAGATCAGGCTGGGATCAACGTCGCAGCCATTCTCTTTTAGCGCGTTGATATAGCCTGTCTGACGTTCACGTACCGACGAGATGGTTTCACTGCCGGTGATGTGCAGAATGCGTTTGTAGCCTTTTGAACACAGGTGTTTGGTGATCTGGTAAGCGCCCAATTCATTATTGCTGCGCACCCAATCGGTCGGGTAATCCTCGAGAAAACGATTCAGAAGCACAAAAGGAATCTTGCGTTTATTGAGTTCGACCAACGGCTGCTTGCCGCTGGTAATTGAAGTGATCAGGAGCCCGCCCACCCTGTTTTCCAGCAGCATTTGATGACCTTTTAGTTCCAACTGGTCATCTTCATTGGTGTTGTACAAAATGACCCCATAACCGTAATCCTTGGCGCAATCTTCCGCGCCGTGGATCAGTTCAGCGTAGTACGGGTTTGAATTATCCGCAACGATCAAGCCGACCGTATTGCTGTGTCCGCCGGCAAGGATGCGGGCGGGCAAATTCGGCATGTAATTCAACTCTTTGGCAGCTGCTAAAATCTTTTCGCGTGTTTCCTTGCTTATTTCCCCTTTATTTCTTAACGCCCTTGAAACTGTAGTGATGGAGACACCACAGTATCTGGCAAGGTCGTTCATATCAGCCGTCATACCAACCTCCTGAAAAATTTGTGAAAATTTCCGTTAGCGCTTGCGGAAGCGCTTGCATATAGTATACATTTTATAAAAGAAATGTCAAGATAAGTCAAAAAAAAGGACCGGGTTTAAATCAAGCAGGGCAATCGAGGTCCGATAAATCGATTGCCCTGCTATATATTTGACACGCCCTGTTTCTGGAAAAACCCGGTGGAACCGGATTTAATTCCTACAACTACATCCCATCGTCAGTATGCGCAACCACTCTCAGCCTTCTGTAATCGGCCACCCATTCCTGACCATTCCATAATTTATCTTTTAATGACGATTGCAGCTTCTGAAGCAATTCATCCCACTCCTTATCCGTGAGCATTTCCAATTCAGCCGCGAAAAACTGTCTGGCCCAATTGATCAATCCCTGCTCGCTATCCTTCAATGGGGTTGGCCGGTCAAAATCGTAGACTTTGTCAATTAAAAAACCGTTCTTGCGCAAGAGCGCGCTAAAAGCTTCAACGGAGGGAAAATTGAACTTGGATTGGTAAGCATGACCAATTTCCTTGAAAGCCGTATTAAAAGCGCGTTCAATGGTTTCAATATTTCCCTGCGCTCCAAACTCACAGATCAGTTTACCGGAGGGCTTTAATGAACGCTGAATTTTATTAAGCAATCGGTCATGGTCCGGAATCCAATGAAAGACCGCGTTCGAAAAAACCACATCCCATTCATGGTCATAGGAGAGCGCCAACGCGTCCATCACCTGAAAATCGAGATTGGGAAATTGTTTTTTCGCCTTTTCAACCATTTCAAAAGAGCTGTCAATTCCCAGGACATAGCCGCATTGGCTCGCAAGCTGCGCAGTTAACGCACCCGTGCCGCAGCCGATATCCAGAATTCTCTGGTTCATATTCTGCGGAATATACTCAAGCAATCCGTTGCCGAATTCAGCTACAAAACTGTGTTGTTTATCGTATAGCCCGGAGTCCCATTTCATCTTTTCCTCCGCTCGACTTTATTCGTGAGAATAAAACAACGAGACCTTTTATATTTATTCAGGTTATACCTTGAAAAGCGCCGCCAGCATCTCCGCCGTTAAACCGTTCAGGCCGGGTAGGATCAGATCGGTCCGCGGAAGCTTTTCCCGCGGGTAGGTTGTAGTCACCGCCAGACATTTCATGCCGGCAGCCGCGGCGGCCTGAATACCCGCGATGGAATCTTCAATCACCAGACAGGCCGAAGGATCGACATCCAACTGGCCGGCTGCCCGCAGGAAAACGGCCGGATCGGGTTTGCTGGCGCAGTCCTCACCGCTTACGACCACGTCAAAATACGGACGCGCTTTGAGGGCATCCAGAATGGTGTAAATATTCTCCCGGGAGCCGGAAGAAGCCAGCGCTTGCCGTACGCCGTTCTTTTTAAACTCCGTCAGCCAATGCTCCACTCCGGCCATTAATACAGCTTCTTTCGCGATCACTACCCTGAACTTCTCGTCTTTCTCCCGGCAGATTGTCTCCACTTCCTCATCCGTAAAGCGCTCGCCGCTCACATGCCGGATGACTTGTTCATTGGTCATGCCAAAGGTCGGTTTAAAGACCGAATCCAATACCTGGAAATCATACTTGGCCAGCACTTCCCGAAACGCAATAAAATGGGCTGCCTGGGAATCCAACAGAACCCCATCCATATCCCACAATACCGCATGTAAATTTCCGAACTGTTCCATCACGATTGCATCATGCCAACCAGCGCAGCCGTTACCGCCTGCCTGCGCGGTTAATCATGATTCTCCTTTGTTGTTAGATTATGGAATTGTATTAAAACAGCGCGCAAAGACTGGTAGAATTGCACGCTGCAGCTTCCGGCTGCTATTTTATCCGATTTTGAAAATGGCTGTATAGGTCATGTTACAATCGGGCTACATTTTCAAAAACTCAAAGGAAACTTATGTTTATCTTTCTTTCCAAGTTTCTACCCTTACTCGTCTATCCACTGGGTTTGGCCTGCCTGCTGCTATTCTTGTCTCTCCTGGTCAGCTACAAGCGCAAAACCAGTAATATTCTGATCGCCATCACGCTGATCGTGCTGTGGTTGAGCAGCACAACCGGCTTCTCCAATCTTTTGGCGCGCTCACTGGAATTGAAATACCTGCCCCCGACAGAGATTCCCACTGGAGAGGTATTGGTCGTGTTGGGCGGCGGCACTGAACCGGCCAGCCCGCCGCGCACCACTGTGGAGATCAACGGTGCCGGCGACCGGGTTCTTTACGCCGCGGAATTATATAAGGAAGGCAAAGCGCCTTTCATCCTGCTCAGCGGCGGAGACATCGAATGGTTGAGCAGCGGCAGCACCACCCCGGCTGAAGATATGGCTGCTTTGCTCATGCAGATGGGTGTACCCGAGAGCGCCCTTTGGCTGGAAACGGAATCTAAAAACACCTATGAAAATGCCTTGTATGCCAAGGAATTCCTGGATGAACAGGATATCAACCAGATCCTGCTGGTCACCTCGGCCATGCACATGCCGCGCGCAGTAGCGTTGTTTGAAAAGCAGGGCTTTGAAGTGACACCCCTACCGGTGGATTTCAGCGTCACCGATAGCATCAGCGCCTCCAGCGGCGAAGGCAACTTCATCAGCAAGTTGATTGACATTATGCCCAGTGCCAGCAACCTGGCATTGACCACCAATGCCATGAAGGAATATCTGGGTTACTTTATGTACAAATTGCAGGGGTGGCTATAATTTCCACCAATCAACAGATACAGCCCGCAACGGTTCAAGCGGCCCAAATTTTATGGAATTATATGAAATTGGATCAGCCGCTGGCAGCCTGCGACTGTATCATTGCCATGGGCAGCCATGACCTGCGCGTGGCTGAACATGCCGCGCAGCTCATGCTGGAAGGCTGGGCGCCGCTATTGGTATGCTCCGGCGGGTTGGGACGCCTGACCCGCACGCTTTGGCACGAGGCGGAAGCGCGCAAATTTGCGCGCATTGCGCGGCAGATGGGCGTTCCATTCAATCATATTCTCATTGAAGACCAATCATCCAACACCGGCCAGAACATCCAATTCACCCGCGACCTGCTTGAATCGAAGGGCTGCAAGATCCGCAGCGCGCTTTTGGTGCATAAACCTTACATGGAACGGCGCAGCCTGGCGACTGCTTTAAAGGTCTGGCCTGAAATCAAATACCACGTTTCCTCTCCTCCCGGCACCTTCCTGGATTACCCCAACAAAGATATTACACAGGAAGAACTCATCCATGTAATCGTCGGTGATTTCCAACGCATCCTGGTTTATCCCCGCCTGGGCTTTCAGGTCGCACAGGATGTACCACAAGAGGTCATGAATGCGTATGAGGAGTTGGTGCGTCAGGGTTACATCCGCTTTATAGTGAACACGAAAGCAGCCGGTGAGGGATAGCGCTGTTCAAATTTCTTTACGGATAACGCGAATTCAGCCATTCATTACCCAGTAAAGCCTTTATCAGAATTAGATTAATCAAATTGGTTTATATACTTGCTTAACTATTGCATGTGTATAATGTTTATAGTGTTATTTTTTTAAATAAATTAATAGATGGAGTTTTATGTTTGAATCAAGTAGACAAATTGGCAACCGGCGGATGGCTATCCTGATCGATGGCGATAACGCACAGCCTTCATTAATTGAAAAAATCCTTTCAGAATCCAGTAAATACGGCACCACTACCGTACGGCGTAATTACGGTGACTGGACCACATCCAACATGGGCGGGTGGAAGGACACCCTGCAAACTTATGCTATTCAGCCCATCCAACAATTCCGCTACACCATTGGCAAGAACGCCACGGACAGCGCCATGATTATTGACGCCATGGACCTGCTTTACAGCGGTACTGTGGATGCCTTCTGCCTGGTTTCCAGCGACAGCGATTACACTCGTCTGGCCACCCGCATCCGTGAGAAGGGCTTTTTCGTGATGGGTATTGGCCAGAAGAAAACGCCGCGGGCTTTTGTAAACGCTTGCGATGTATTCGTTTACACGGAAAACCTGATTCCCAAGAAAGTGGAAAAAAAGCGTACAACAAGAAAAAAGGGAACTTCGACTACAAAAGGGCAGGAACAGGAACAAGAACCGGAACAGCAGCTTCCGGATCCCACCAAACTGCTCAAACAGGCTTTTGACAACGCAGTGCAGGAAGACGGTTGGGCATTTTTAGGAACTCTGGGGCACCACCTGCGCCAGCTTGACCCGGGTTTTGATGCCCGCACCTATGGTTTTAGCCAATTATCATCACTGATCCGCGGTTATTCCAAATTGTTTGAAATTCGCGAAGTTAAAAGTGAAGACGGCAATTCTTCAATTTACGTGAAGGTGAAGGAATAGATCTCGGTATTAGGAAATAAGATGAGCAACATTCTGGATGCCATTTACCTGCGGCGCAGCATTCGTGTTTTTGAGCACCGCAAGGTTGACCGGGAAATCCTGATTGACCTGCTTAAAGCCGGCATGGCCGCGCCTTCTGCCAGCAACAACCGCCCCTGGGAATTTATCCTGGTAACGGATGAAAAACCGCTGGGAGAACTGCAAAGCAGCCTGGCATACGGGAAATACAACGCGCCCGCGGCCGTTGTGGTTTGCGCCAACCTGTCCATTGCGAAAAACGAATCCGCATACCGTTTCTGGGTCCAGGATTGCAGCGCCGCATCGGAGAACATTCTGATTGCCGCTGCCGGTATGGGGTTAGGGACAGTTTGGATAGGGGCATATCCCAAGGACGACGTCGTGAAAACATTGCGGAAGATTTTGGCAATTCCTGAGGAAGTCTATCCGTTGAATATTATTTACGTTGGTTATCCGGCCGAAGATAAGGACGCGCGCACACAATTCGAAGAATCACGCGTCCATTGGGAACGCTACTAATACTAATTGATTTACAGAAAACCTTTTGCTATACTGTTAAATGCATTACAAAATTCAAATAGCAGATTCTTCTGGAGGAAATATGGATGACTTTTTAAAGTTTCGAAAAATGATTACCCCGGCAATTATCCAGATTTTATTCTGGGTCGGTGTGGCTGGCAGCGTGATAGCCGCATTGGTAGCCATGGGTGCCAGCTTCGGACGTTATGGCGGCGGCGTTGGTACTTTCCTGGGTGGACTGCTCATGCTGGTGCTCGGGCCTGTAGTTGTGCGCATCTATTGCGAACTATTAATTTTGTTCTTCCGCATGAACGAAACCCTGACTGAAATCAAAGATAATCTGGCGAAATAATTTTTAACATTTTTAAATACAAGCCTGCCGGCCCATAGTCATTGGTCAGCCCGCAGGCTTTATTATTTAATAATTCTGTAACACATGGTTCAGACAAATTTGTTATAATACGCAAAATTGATTTTTTAATATATTTTTTATTATTTAAGGTATTTTATGAGATTTGAAATTGAGTATGTATATCGATTACTGACCGCCCTGGTATTGGGTGGCATTATCGGCGCGGAGCGTGAGCGCCTCAAGAAAGCCGTCGGCCTGCGCACCCTGATCCTGATCTCGGTTGGTTCAGCCTTGTTCACCATCCTGTCCCTTGAAATGGTCGGGCCGGACGGCTCCAATCCGGGCCGTGTGGCAGCCCAGGTTGTCAGCGGTATCGGCTTTTTAGGCGCTGGTGTTATTCTAGAAGAACGCGGGCGCGTGGTCGGCTTGACCACTGCCGCTACCATTTGGATCGCAGCTGCCATCGGCATGGCTGCCGGTGTCGGCGAATATGTCCTGGCTGCCGGAACGGCTCTGATCGTGATGATCGTACTGCTGCTTTTTACCCGCCTGGAAGACCGTTTGGAGATCTCCAGCGAGGAGCGCACTTACGAGATTACCGCCAAAATCAGCTGGGATAAATATAAAGAAATCAAAAACCTCTTCAAGGAACACGGCCTGGTAATCAATCACACCAAGCAGGAGAAGAAGGGGGATAAAATGGTGTGCACTTTCGAAATTTTGGGTTCCACTAAAAAGCATGATAAAGTAGTACAGAAATTGCTGTCGGATAAGGAAATCCTCGAAGTCTGGTTCTAGAAGTTATTCCAACCCGGGCGGATACAGCGAGGGAGACGCGGGCTAGTGCTAACCAGTCATCTTGTCCGAGCGATTACCCCGGTATGTATTGGAGAGGATTACATGAAAATAAAACAGGGTTGGATACCGATCACGATTATTTTATTTTCTATCAACCTTTTCGCTTGCAGCCCCAACCTTTCCGCGAATGGCGAGGAAGCTCAAACAGCGCCACCTATAGAACAACAAGCAGAAGGAGCAGCGCAGGCCCCTACCCTGGAGGCCGCGCCTGAGCTGGATGAACTGCCAAACGGTGTGTTGGTAAATCCGCAAACAGGCGACAGCCTGCTGGTCTACAACACCCGCGGACAATTCGAATACGCTCTGGAGACTCCCGGGCTCGGCAGCAACTCCGACCAAAACGCACATCTGGCCGGTTCCGGCAGCGATATCCCCCTGGTTTATTTCAGTTGGGATCCGGAGCAATCCCTGCAAGTGAACAGCCAGGGCACTATCAGCACCCTGCGCAGCACGAACGCGTTCTTCGGCATGGCGGGGGCCAACGGCCAATCTGCCCTGGCTTTTTCGGAAGTCATAGTGGACGGAATGGTACCGCACAGCTACCTGTATGCCGGCAACCTGGACACCATCGGTTCAGCCGCTCCATTTTTTGATTTGAACGACGAGACCATGCAGATGGCTTTACTGCCGGTGGCGGTTGAGGCCTTTGGCGGCCAGCCGCAAACCGTATGGTACACACATTCCGCCTGGGGTATCGGGGGAGTGGATCTCATCTTCTCCATCACCCGCGGCTTGTACGCCTTTGATTTAAACAGCGGGCAGGTCAAGCAGACACTTGACCCGGAGCATAATTTTCAGGGGATCTCCCCCGATATGCGTTATGCCGGCAGCACAACCTTTGACGCGCAGGCTGATCAATCTATGACCGTTACCGACTTGACCGGCGGTCAGGAGACTGTCTTTGCGCTGCGGTCAGACAGCGACCGCGGCTCCGGATATGCTGTTTTTTCGCCAAATGACCAATTGGCGGCCTGGTTGGAAGCCGGCGGCTCTTTCGCAGCTGATCCCAGCACTTATCATTCAGTGATTCGCATCGGAGAAACCTCCAACGGCACAGTGGATTACGACATTGAGGGCAGCAGCGTAGCGCAGGCTTTAGGTGCCGCCCAAATCACCTTTATGAAGCCGGTGGGATGGTTGGATAATCAAACTCTGCTCATCGAAACTCGTACGGAAAACTGGGGGAAGGTAGTACTGATACGTGCCAATCTGGCAGATGGAACACTGGCCTATCTTTGCGACGGTGCCTTCGCCGGTTTTGTTTACCCGTAAAGACCTTTCACAAGAAAATTATGAGTGCTTTTTTTGCAATATACAAGTTAGTGTATAAAGATGTTCAAAACTTTTTTTCTTAAATCACATATTTATTAAGGATTAAAATTATCCATTTGTAACCATAAAATTCTATGGAGCTGAAGTAACTTAAATACCACTATGAAACGCAACCAACTCATCCTCATTCTTCTTACTTTCCTATGTTTGGGCAGCGCTTCCGGCTGCGGCGGGCAGCCCGGCGCGGACGGTCTGGTCCAAGAAACCAACGGATCCCCTGATTTGAATCCCAAAGCTATAGCCGTCAACACCTTTTCCGGCAGCGAACTGACGCTGGTCAGCCCGCAGCGGGAAACTATCGACAGCATTGCGGTTACCAATGGAGACAGCTTATGGTCCGACAACGTGGTTTTTACCGGAAAATTGGGCGGTGAAACGGAGGAAATCCCGTTTGTATACACCACTTACGCACCGGAAACGACCATCCAACTGCACCAAAACGGTAGTGACCAAATGCTGCGGACTTTCGATTCGCTGGGCAGTATCGCCGGTTCACGCGGCGGGTCCGCCATCGCTTTCTCGGAAGTGACCTTTGACGATTACAGCTTGAACAGTTACCTGTACGCCGGCAGTCTGGAAAGCGTCGGCTTCAGCACCGCCCTTTACGAAAATAAAGACTATCTTAACCAATGGGCCATAGCTCCCCTGGCTGTAGATATGCTGGACGGCCAACCAAGCGGTGTATGGTACACCACCAGCGGATGGGGCGTAGGCGGCCCGGGAATGTTCTTTCCGGTCACACGCGGCTTGTATTATTTCGAAACAGCATCCGCCAGCGTCAAGGAATACTTGGGTGAGAACGACAGCCTGCAGGGGCTTTCACCCGACCGCAGCCTGGCCGGCAGCACGCCCACCAGCAGTTACCTGGACCATGTCATGACCATCACCAATCTGAAGACACACTGGAAACTGACCTTCCCATTAAAAGCCACCAGCGATCAGGGATCGGGTCTGGCAACTTTCGCGCAGGATAACCAGCACGCCGCCTGGCTGGAAGTGGGCACTTCATCCAACGATGAATATAACTACAACTATGTGGTGCGCGTGGGCAGCCTGGTTGATGGCGAGATTGAATTCGAAATCGATGAGAGTGCCGTGGCGCAGGCTCTGCAAGTCAACGACCTATCCAGCATCCGGCCCCTGGGCTGGCTGGACAGTAGCACGCTCTTGATTCAGGCGTACGGTTCGGAAAGAGAAAATGCGCGCATTGCGCAGTTGAACCTGACAGACCACAGCCTGGCCGAGTTCTGCCGCGGTACCTTTATCGGATTTATTTATTAACCAGTCAATAAAAAAAGCCTGTGCACCATGTTATTCAGTGCACAGGCTCATTTTTATGCCAGCTTGGCGCCGTTGCTGACCTCATCGTCCGGCACCGCCAGAACAACCGCGCCATCCGGCCGGTAGAAACCTGTCACCAGACATTCCGAAATGAACGGGCCCACTTGTTTGGGCGGAAAGTTCACCACCGCCACCACCTGTTTGCCAATCAGTTTTTCCTTAGGATACAAATCGGTGATTTGCGCACTGGATTTCTTGATGCCAATTTCCTCGCCGAAATCGACCAATAATCTATAAGCAGGCTTCCTGGCTTCAGGAAAATCTTCCACATCCATGATAGTGCCCACGCGCAATTCCACTTGTTCAAAATCCTTCCAGGTAATCTGTTCCATGAATTTCTTTCAACTCCTCATATTCGAGCAAGCTTGTACTTTCATTAATATCGGGACAATTGTAAATCCAATTAAGCCAATGCCGCTTCAACACCGGCCAGCGCGTGCAGGCGGGTGGTGTCGAACAACGGCACCGTGCTGTCCGAGGCGGATACCAGCAGGCCAATCTCGGTGCAGCCCAGGATGACGCCCTGCGCGCCCTGCTGCACCAAGTTCTGCATGATGCGCACGTACTGCGCACGCGATTCCTCCCGCAAGATACCCAAAACTAATTCCTCATAAATTACGCGGTGGACAATCTCACGATCATTTTTGGGAGGAAGCAAAACTTTTAAGCCGTGATTTTTGATTAAGCGGCTGGTGTAAAAACCCTCCTCCATGGTGAAGCGCGTACCCAGAAGGCCAACCGTATCCAAGCCGGCCGCTTTGATTTGCGCGGCAGTCGGGTCGGCAATATGGATAAACGGGATGGAAATGCCGGCTTGGATGGCATCGGCGGTTTTGTGCATGGTATTGGTACACAACAGCACAAAATCCGCTCCAGCCGCTTCGAGTGCGCGGGCCGCGGCGACCATGCGCTCAGCGGCTTCCGCCCAGCGTACTTCGCGCTGCAGCACTTCGATCTCATCGAAATCCACTGAGACCATAACGCAGTCAGCGGAATGCAAGCCGCCCAATTTTTCTTTCACACCCTCATTTACCAGGCGATAATATTCGGCTGAAGATTCCCAACTCATACCGCCTATCAAACCTATTGTCTTCATGTTAATTTCCTTAGCTAACCATTACTTATCTGCGATGGGTAGATTAACCGAAAGCGTTCGCACACCAGCAGCATATCCCGGCTAAATTGGCCGCCAATACGCTCAAAAGTACGCTCAAAGAAATGCTGGTGGGCTTTGCGCCAGTAAGCCAGACTGCGATCGCCTTCGCCTTCGTCGAAAGCGAAGTCCGCCGGCACCTGATCAAAAGACAGGATATTTACTTCGGTGGTTTCCACAATGCACAGGGGTTCGTCCGACCCATTGAGTACCACAGTCAACATACCCGGTTCGGGCAGGTCGTCACCGTCATATTCCCATTCCGCCAGCGCGGAACAGGTGGCGGTTTTGGTACCGGCCGCGATCAGCGCACCCAATTCATCGGCCATGGCGAGACTGTCTCCCCAGCCTTCCGCCAGTACCTTACGCGAAGGATAGGGTGAATCGGGTGCTTGCTGTGCTAGAAATTTTTGGAAGTAGGCTTCTGTAGCCAGATTTAAACTCATAACGCATCCTTTTTTATTCCAATTTGGTTAATTCTTTTGATTTTACCGAAGAATTATTTTCGAAATGTAAAAAATGATTATCTTTTTAGACTGTCCAAACCGTATACGCCCAGCATTTCCCACCAACCCATTTGCCGGCACCAGCGCCGCACAAGCTGGCGGCCCTCCGGTGTTTGCCAATCGGTTTCCAGGTCGGCATGGCATTGGCGTCCCAGTCCCACCCGTTCATGGTGGCAGAAAGCGCATTCCAGCGGTAGGAAGGGAGAAGCGTGCAGTTCACAGTCATCACTCGCACTGAGAAAAGTGCAACCCGCGCCGGCATAAGTTTGGGTAGCCAGTTTACTTTCGCAGCCACGGAAAGCCGGACTGAGAACCGCATAAATGCGGTTTGGGGCAACCTCCAACATCATGCGGCTGCCCAATCCGCCATGCAAAGCAGATGCTGCCTGCGAAACGCTCCACCAACCCGGACGGTGACAAAACGCCCGGCAAATATCGCAGCCGCAGGACACTGAAGGCGGGTACTTTTTCAAAAGGTTGATTTTCGGCATGGAATACACCCCGAAATTTATCAATAATCGTTGGAAAATCTAAGCAACCGATTTATTTTACATCAAGTATTATTTTTTTTAACTACAATAAGATGGCGGCATCCCCCGCCATCTCTAATTCAACAATCCAGACAAGTTTACAGGACGTTCAACTGCCCCACTCGCCATACGCGACGGATACACTCTTTCCGCCCACATCAATTGCAATCTTATCCCCTGTTTTTTCGGCTTTTAACAACAGCAATGAAGGACGGCCGATCTCATAACCCTGCTCCACACGGACGTCCACTATATCTTTATCAAAATAGCGCTGCGCGACCAGATACCCCGCCAGGCAACCGTTGCCGCTGCCGGTGGCCGGGTCTTCCGGCACGCCGAAGTAATCCACAAAGACGCGCACGCTCAGGTCGCGGCCGCGCTCGTGTGTTTCGGGCGAGAAGATCAGGATGCCTTTAGCCTCGGTGCGGCTGACCAGGTCGAAATACAGCTCGCGGTTGACGCGCGCGGCAATTAAAGCATCGATAGTCTTGAGCGGAACGATGAAAAAGGGCAGGCCGGTGGAGACTTCCTGGATGGGGAAACGCTCATCAAAGTCGGCTTGTTCCAGACCCAATATGGGCGCGAATGTCTCAGGGGTGTACCTCGGCCCGAAAACCGGCTGTACCTGCCGCATCCAGCTATAACCGTCGGGGCTGAAAGTAACCGGGATCTGCCCGACCTTCAGGTTCAACACGACCTCGTCCGCCGCGCCATTCAGGATTTCCGAACGGATAACCGCAGCGGTGCCCAGGGTGGGATGGCCGGCAAAAGGCACTTCCTCGCCGGGCGTAAAGATGCGCACATCGTAGCCGCCGTCACGCGGTTCATCCGACAGGATGAAAGTAGTCTCGGAGAAATTGACCTCGCGGGCAATTTGCTGCATCTCCCGGTCCGACAGCCCGGCCGCATCTCGGTAGACCGCCAATTGATTGCCGGTATATTTTCTTACAGCGAACACGTCCACGATATAGTACGGAATTCTGGTCATCACACACCTCTCATAAAGATATCATCAACCTAACTGTTTTTCCATTTGACCAAACCCATTATGCCACGTAGGTTACTTTTACTTCAACTTATATTTGTCAACAAACCGGAAGGATTTACTGGTGTTTATTCCGGCTGCCAGCTGGTGTTCTCAGCCCATTCCTGAGCGGCATCCCAGATTAGATCATAAACCGGATCTTTGATGTCATAGTAGGCATCCACGTCATCTGCGTGGTAACGTGCCAGGGCGCGCTTGATGCACTCGACCGTAGCGGCCGAATGGGGATGGGCACGCAGATAATCACGGAAGAGCAGCGGGTAACGCTGGTTGGGGCTGCCCTGCCTGCGCACGTGCACATGGATCAGGCGCCGGCCGGGCGGCTGCATGAAATAATACTTGGTCCACAAGCGCGGGTCGGGGTCCTCACCGCAAGGCAGGTGGTCGGCCGTGATGTCCTCGCGGTGCTGGAAGCCGGCGGCGATCATACGCGCCACGATCTCCGGCACCAGCTCACGCACGGTCACCTGGATGTCGATGATGTCCTTGGCGCCCAGCCCGGGCACGGAGGTGGAGCCGATGTGGTCGATGCACAGGGCCAGCTCTCTCAGGATATCTTCTAATTCTGCGCGGATGCCTTCGAACTCGCGCGGCCAGGCCGGGTTGTAGTCACAAATTTCAATCACTTTGTGTCCTCGTGTATTTAACGTATTTATAACAAGCCCAGTTTAACCCAGAAATTTCACCGGGTGAAATTTTCTGGACCAAATTTAATAAACATCGGCTGGCTTTTTATTGACCAACCGATTTAATAAACCTGGCGCAAAACCGATCAGGGTTTGCGGAAATTCAGGGTATAGGACCAGCGCCCGCCAAAGCGAGCCTGCTCCTCGAAGCCCGCTGCGCAGGCAAGTTGAAGGACCTTCTCACGCGATTGGAAATGCGGATCGGCGATCACCTCGGTGACGGACAGCAAGCCGCCCGCTTTAAGAGCCGCGTACACTTCGCGCATCGCGCGCTGCTGGTCGGGGATCTCGCCCAGCACGGTAACCATCAAAGCCAGATCGAAAGCGGCATCAGGCAGCTGCGCACCCTGCGGATCCGCCTGCACATAGGCGATGTTGTCCAGCTGTTCAGCTTCCGCTTTAACGCGGACTTTTTCCAGCATTTCTACCTGCAAGTCCAGCGCGGTTACCTGCCCCTCCGGAGCCAGCAAGCGCGCTAGTGGCAAGCTCAACCGTCCGGGGCCGCAGCCGTAATCAAGGGCACGCATACCCGGCTGCACATCGAGGTGCGAAAGGATGACGCGCGCGCTGTCATTGCGAAAGATAGGATTATCCAATTCAACCAGCCAGCCCAACCAGGCGGGACAGGGCAGCGAGCGTTTATGGGAAGCCAACCGCCAAATGAAATTGGAAAGGATAAAAAGGGCAACAAACCCCAATGCAATATAAAGCAAGAGTGACATTTTTTCTTTCCCTGTCTGAATTATTCGGTATCTTTTATACGGAGAGAACAGGACAGGAGTTGCCCGCTAGCCATGTTTTCAGGCAGCTTTGAGATAAAAATCACATAGTAATGAAATCGCCTTTTTGATGGGCGCGCTGCCCTGCGTGCGCGCCAGGTGATAGCGTTCTTCAGCTCCCACGGGATCGAACTGGATACTTTGCAGGATTTGCGCTTCCCGCAGCAGGGCCGCATAGCAATCCGGTAAATCCAACCCTTTGGCAATATAGGCCAGGTTCAGCATCGAAAAAGAATCGTTGGACAACCGGCAGCCAAACTGCGTGGCGCAGGAACGCACCCACCACTTAACCGCTTGCCCCAAATCGAAGCGGCTGAACTCGAACATGGCAATCGCGCCGCACAGCATGGGTTTGTTGCGGCCCTTTTTCAAGCCCTCCAGGCAGGTGGTAATCGGTTCGCCGGGAAATCCGTTTTCCCCGCGCAATTTAGCAACCCAATAATAGACGAAAGAATAGTCAGAATATTCCTGCAAAGCCGCTTCGGCTACCGTGAGGGCTTTTTCCTTGTTATAGAAAGCCATGTCGGGAAGTTCGCGCATGCGGGGGATTTCGTGCCAGTGGCGCGGCTCATCGAATTCTTCGAAGTCAATCTGATAGCAAGTATCCACGTACAGAATTCCCGTAAGCGGGGGTGTTGGCACCTTCATTTCCACCTTCTTTTTTCAGACAGCTTTAATTATATTACTGCTGTAAACAACACAGGAGAATTTTAGATCTAAAATTGACCAATTTAATCAGAAGCAGCTTGCAGCGGTTCAAGTGCCGCCTGCCAAAAGCTGGCATCCTCCTGGCCCAGTGCCCATACCGCGATGCCGCCCAAGTTATAGCGCCCTACCAGGCTTGCCTTGGCACGGATGCTGGCAGTGTCTTCGTACCAAACAACATGCTCATCCCCGTCCAGACTGTAACGCAGGAAGGGCGAATCCGCAGCCGTGTCGCGCCCCATCTGCGCGCCGGGCAGCGCCAGCAGCTCCGGCAGATCGGTCCAATACAGGTCGGCCACCGCATCCGCTTCGCCTGCTTCATAAGCGCCCATATCCCAATCGTACGCGTAAGCCGGCAGCCCCAGCAGCAGCTTGGCCGGGTCGACCAGTTCAGCTGCGTAAGCCGTGCCGGCTTCCACCCAGTCCAAGCCCGCCACCGGCCCGGGTTCACTCCAGGGGCCATGCTGGTCATAGGTCATCATTTGCAGGTAATCGGCCGCTTGCCCCAGCGCGGCCAGGTCGTAGGGGTAAGCCCAATCGTCGTTGGGTGATTCGCCCGACTTGGCCGGCACGCTGATGATCAACTGCTTGTCCATGGTATGCAGGCGCGCGGCCAGAAGGTTGATGAACGCCGTGAAAGCCGCGCGGTCGGCCTCGATATCGTCCGAATAGGCAATGCTTTCCAGGTCGATGTTGACCCCGGCGTAGCGCTCGTCGCCGGCAATGTCCACAAGCTGCGAGAGAAACGTATCCTGGTGGGTCAGGATGGCCGCGCGTGCCAGCACAGGATCGAAGTCATACAGCGGCTCGCCGCGGTAGTTGCTGACGCAGGCGTAGGCCGGGATGCCGTGTTCGTTAGCATAATCTGCCGCGCCCAGGTCATCGTATTGGACGATTGTTCCGTCGTCCTGCACGTTGAAGACATCGATGGAGAGCATATCGAGGGAGTCGGAGTAGGCTTGCAGGGAGGCGTAGGATTCTTCTGTGCCGGTGAAGTAGGCAAGGGTGTGGAAAGCAACAGATTCTGTTTGAGCATAAACACCAGTTGGGGTATCCGAATACGGGAAGGAACTGGCACAACCCAGAACCAGGATTGCCAGCAGAATAACAAACCATTTACTTAAGCGCCTCAGTGCGTACATGGTATTTATTATAGTATTGATGAGTTGTTGGCTCATACTCGTTTACGTTAGGAGCTGAGATTGCCACGCCTTGCTGCCCCTTAGTATTCTCAGGGTAAAATGCAAAGATCGCAAGGCTCGCAATGACAAAAAATTAAGCTCCATCTTCAAGACAAAAAAGATGGTATCGCGTGGAGCGCAGCGACGCTCGCGAAGCATCTCCCTGGGGGAAGCGATCTCAGAAAATTGTACAATTTAAATAATCTTCAATATGTACTCGCTCCTTTTTTCACTAAACTTGAGAAATTTAGGAATTTAATATGGAAATAATATCATCACGGTTATTTACTTTTTTCCCTTTTTCATTCCATAAACTTATCATTTTCTTATAAATTCCTACCATTGGAGAATGGGAATTGAAGGAATCCGTCTCGTTAGTATATGTTTTTTGCTCAGCGAAGAGATTTTGATCATTGATTACAAAATTGGTAAAAGAATAATACTCGTTCTCGTTATTTCCATCAAAGCCTTGAAAAACACCATAAATATGGTCAGAAATTTCCTTGTCGTCAGGATTATCATGTTTGAAGTTCTCAATTTGTCTATAGAGTGATAGAACTTCAAAAACAAAAGCTCCTTTATCCTCTGACACTTCATCAGAGATGAATTCACCTATATTAGAATATAAATATGTAAAACCTTCTGTTAAAATTTTTACATAATTGTCATAATCCCCTGAATTCTTAACATCTAAACGTTTTAATATCTCGTACTGGTTGATTAATATAATTCTCTCTATTTTTGTTAATTCCATAATATTCACCTTTTAATAATTTAGATAGAAAGTATTTTTTAATAAAGTGAGATTAATATTTGTTAATCCTATTGATTCGGTCAGGATTACCATTCTCCACCAATTATTCTTGTATCTTTCTTCAATTATAAGCAACTAAATCAATAATTCAATTCAGAAAATTTTGACAGTGTATTAAAAGTAAATTTATAAATATTGTTCAGGTTTCATAATCCGCAACCTATTTCTACATGATTTTTTATCTCCAATAATCCTTGAAAATAAATTACATGCTTAGGCAAAATTTAAAATAAGCGGGGGTGACCAAGCAGATGGCCACTCTCACCTCTAAAGTGTTTTATTGGAGGAGCAGGGAATCTAGAATGTGTCGCCCAAGTCGTCCTGGAAAGCAGCCGCCAGCTTCTCGCCCCAATCGCCGATGGGCGCCATGCGGCCGAAGAAGAAGCGCAGCACGGGCGGCAACATTTTCAGGATTCAAGCTCCCAATCAATCAGCCATTCTGAAGTAGACCGTATTTTTATTGGCAGTCCATCAATCAGGACATCGTCCTCGTTTGCATCTGAGAGGATCAACGCACTTTCGACTTTAATTTCTTTCACGGCCTCTGCAATCGACCGAATTTCGCGATCGCGCGTGGCTGGATCGTTGAGATGATAAGCAACCTGAATTAATTGTTTTTTTTCAGGTAGATAAAAATCGACTTCGTAATCCCCGGCGGTTTTGTAATAATAGATTTCCTTGCAACACCGGCGTAAAGCCAGGAAAACCAAATTCTCCATCAATTTGCCCGAATTCAAAGAAAAATAGAATCCTACTGTATTTACCATGCCGGTATCTATGCAATATACTTTTTTGGGTGCAATTTGTTGGCGCTTAAGTGAGTATGCATATAGATTCAATGTAAATATCAACCAACTATTTTGCATATATTCAACATAGTTAATGACAGTGTTTACACTACCAAGCTGAAGCTGCGCTTTTAATTTGTTGAAATTGACCAAACCGGCTGGATTACTGATTAAATAGAAAGCCATTTTTTTTAATGCAGTTACCGCATCCAATTTATGGCGCGTAGCAATATCCCGATAAATCACATCATCATACAAGGTTTGCAGCAAAGGAAATTCAGGATATTTTAGCGATTCAGGTACACCACCCGAAGATAAGTAATCATTCAGCAGCTCATTTAATCGGGCTTTTTTTACAGTTGTTAGGCGCTGAAAATCAGGCAGTTCTTCATTTCGAAATCTAAGGTATTCCGTAAAAGAGAAAGGAAATAACTCAATTGGAATATATCTTCCAGTCAGACGTGTACCAAGTTCTTGGCTTAGCAGGGATGCATTAGAGCCAGTGATATAGAATTTCAATCCCATGTCCATGAAACGGCGTACGAAATATTCCCAACCAGGTATATTTTGAATTTCATCAATGAAGAATATTTTACGGTCTCCGAAGATTTCTACTAACATCTGATATAGGTCATTGGCATCTTCAGCCTGAAAACCTAAAAATCGGTCATCTTCAAAATTAATATAGTAGAAAGAGTCTCTGCCAAGTTTGTGTGCTATTTGCGCAAGTAAAGTTGATTTTCCCACCCGTCTCAATCCAGAGACAATAACTGCGTGAGGCAATAGGGCAGCCGCTTCGACTTCTTTTAATTTTGATCGCTCTGTGCCAGTATCTCTATTCCAAAAAGAATCCGATTGTTCAATCAACATGCTACGGATCTGGTCATTTGCCCAATGAGATTTCCAATTTATTTCGTTCATACTGAAATGATATTACTGTTTTACTTCACTGTCAATATAATGTTATCGTGAATATAAAGAAGAAGCCGGGGTTTTTATACTTTCCGGCTTCTATATTCAATAATCCATCAATGTCTAGAATGTGTCGCCGAAGTCGGCCTGGAAAGCAGCCGCCAGCTTCTCGCCCCAATCGCCGATGGGCGCCATGCGGCCGAAGAAGAAGCGCAGCACGGGCGGTTCCTCCACAAACTGCAAGCCGCCGATCAGGTCGCGGTGCCCATACAGCCATTTGACGCGATCCACGGCATATTCGATGTGCGACATGGTGTAGAGGCGGCGCGGAACAGCCAGCCGCACCAGTTCCAGGTCGGACGGAACGTCGTTGCCCTGCTCATCACGATCCATGGAAACGGTGCCGCGTTCCATTCCGCGCACGCCGGAGGCGATGTAAACCGCCGCGGCCAGCGCGCCGGCCGGGTACTGCGCCTGGGGCATATTCGGCAGGAAGCGCATGGCATCGATGTGGCAGGCCAAACCGCCGGGAGGGGTGACTACCGGCACACCTTCCTCTTCCAAACGCCGCACAAAGTAGGCAATGAAATCCGCGCCGCTGCTGGCGATGGACTGGATGGTCATCTCGCGCAGGCCGACCGCCATAGCTTCCACTTCCTTGGTAGACATGCCGCCATAGGTGGAAAAGCCCTCGTAAACCGGCAGCCAGGGCAGAATTTGTTCATAAAGTTCTTTGTTATTGGTGGCAATCAAACCGCCGCGTGCCGCCGCGCTCTTGCGTCCGGACATGTAGAAGATATCCACGTTTTTCATCAACTCGGTGATAACCTGCTGGATGGTGGCGTTCTTAAATTCAGGTTCACGCTGCTGGATGAAATAAGCGTTCTCGGAAATGAGGCTGCCGTCAAAGACCAGCGGGATGCCGTGCTGGCTGGCGATGGCTTTAATCTCGCGCAGGTTGGCCATCGAGAAAGGCTGTCCGCCAATCAGGTTGGTGGTGGCTTCCATGCGCACGTAGGGGATGTGTTCCACGCCATACTGGACAATGACCGCTTTCAGTTTATCGGGGTCCATATTGCCCTTGAAGGGATTGCTGCTGGCGGTCTCCAGCGCGCCGTCCTTGAAGATCTCCAGCACTTTTCCGCCGGCCAGGTCCACATGCGCCTTGGTGGTGGTGAAGTGGTAGTTCATCGGAACAACATCCCCGGGTTTAACAAAAGCTTTGGCCAGCAGGTGTTCCGCCGCGCGTCCCTGGTGAGCCGGCAGTAGATACTGAAAACCCAATACTTCCTTGACAGAATCGGCCAGCTTGTAGAAACTCTCGCTGCCGGCGTAAGCCTCGTCCGAAACCATCATGGCGCCCAACTGGTTGTCGCTCATGGCGTTGGTGCCGCTGTCGGTCAGCATGTCCAGGAAGACGTCGCGCGTGCGCAAGAGGAAGGTGTTATAACCTGCCTCGCGGATGGCTTCCAGGCGCTGGCCGGCACTGGGCAGATTGGTTTGCTGCACAATTTTAACCTTGTGCATTTCGATCGGTATTACTTTGCCTGTTGATAGTGTAACGTTCATATGTGCTCCTTATTTAATTGTGAATGCGATAGGTGTATTAACGGTCAATCGGCCTTCTCAGGCCGATTTTGTGGGGAACGGGGCAGTACCTGCGGTCAAGCAGCCAGGTATGCCCCTACGGATAATAATACTGTAAGGTGATGATCGGAATGATTTGCGGAAAAGTTCGAAGCATCGTTATCATCGGCAGCGATTGTAGCACACAAGTAAAATTTACGGGAGGTTTTTAAGCCTCTCTTGACAGTGCTTCGCCAAATAACAAGCAGCACCCGATTTCTCAGGTGCTGCAAGCCAATCATCTTTTTCAGCCATCCGGCTGAAGGGCAAGTTTACTGGAGCGATTCTGCAATCTTAATCAGTGAAGAAGCATCCAAACGAGCACCCGATTCAGGACCTGTAGAGAACTGCACAACAAAATACCGGTTGTCAACCTCCCAGTACAGCGTCAACATATACGGATCATCCGTTTTCCAGGTCGGTCCTTCCAATAATTGTCCATTTTCATCATAGCTTGTTCCTACGGTTCCGGTGATCAGTTTGGCTGAATGACCATTCACTAGTGTATCCGTGATTGCCTCCGGTGGAAAAACGCGATAGGTTTCTTCAAAAGAAGTACTCACCGTTCCCTGAGTGATTACTAACAAATCACTTTTTATCCGCATTTTGTCCTCATCGAAATAGCCATAGAACAGCATGATGCCGTCGTCATTGCCGCTCAAGCGCGCATGACTGAAGGGCAAATTTTCCGGAATAACAGACGGCTTTAGAAATTTCTTCCCGTAGGCTTTTTCAGCATCCGCGAAGGTCAGATAAGCCTCCGGAACCGCCATCGCTTCAGCAGAACTACTTGACTGCGAATCCATCTTGACTTGAGCCGGGTCAGCCGTCAGACCCGAGACCAAATCGGCCAGTTCCTGCGGCTCCATTCTGGGTACTCCCCACTTAACAACCTCGAACCACCAATCCGCTTGTTTCCAGCGCAGGCGAATGTGATCGGAATCGGGATTCCAGATGGCATGGTCTTCGCCGGGCTGCGCAACGAAATCGCCTTTTACATATTCTGCGGTTTGGCCGGCAACGGTTACTTCCTGAATGGCAGTCTCCGGAACCGAGAACCAGTCGCTGGAATCCTGCAATTTAAAATCTTGCATTGATTGCAGCAAGCCTAATTCACCGACAGGGCTGGCATACCAAATCGCTGTTAGTCCGACACCATAATACACATTTTTAAAGGAATATTCTTCAGGTGCCTGCGGAAATTGCCAGGGTGTAAAGCCGGCGGCTGCCGCTGCGCGATTTACCTCACAGGTGTAATCCTTCTCACTTCCGCTCGTTGGACAAGCCGTCAACCCATTGATCACAGCCAGCCAATCATCGCGCTGAGGAGCAGTACCCCCCTGAGCCTCTCCCGGATAGATATCCATCATCAGCGCCACCCCGTCCTGTTCCCAACGCAGAACTACACTGGCGCCATCGGCGAATAACTGCGAATCATTGATCCATTCGATCATTTTTCCGTCTGCGGGAATTGTTTCCGCATGGGCATCCTCGGGAACCTGCAGCGGGGTCAGATCGCTACCCTGGGCAAGAATAAAATACGCGCCTGTCCCGGAATTATCTAGGCCATACGTGAATAACATTGCCTTCTGCGCGGCATCAAAATGGATGTCCTGTAAGCGGTAACCGGCGGGCAGAACCGAAGGTTCGAGCAGCGGGAAATCCACCAAGTAGCGGGCTGTCATGCTATCCAAAACCGGCAATTCCCCGGAGTCATACTGAGACGTAGCCACCGGTGTGGGTTCCTCCTCCGCTTCGAATGGTTGTACCTGATCCGCCGGTAAAAGCGCAGGGTAGTAAGTCGGCTGCGGTGTTGAGGTCGGTTGTAGCTCTACTATTTGATCCAATTCCAAGGGCAGGGTGTTGCCGGTCACCTGATTGAAGAAGTGAATAATCTCTTCGGCCAGGACCTTGCCAACCGGAGTGAAAGCCAGACCGATCAGGATGATGAGGCCAACCAATACACCTGCCAGTTTATAGTACCGTTTGAAATTGACGGTTCCTATTTCCGGTGAGCTGGTCATATTCCAGGGTGCCGATTCCATGCGCTGGTGAAATTCTTTACCGGGAAGCGGATCAATAGACCGAAGAAGTTTCTCAATCCGGGAAATCTCGCGATTAGAATTTTGTTTGCTTTTCATTCAATTGACTCCTTTTCGGTCGGCCAGAGTAATTTCATTTTTTCAAGCGCCCGTCGGATATACACAGATACCGTGTTTTCGGGAAAATCCAGATATTGAGCAATCTGTCGGATTTTCCAATTCAACAAATACCGCAAAACCAGGATTTCGCGCTGGTCCGGCGGCAAATCCCCCAACAATGAAAGGATAATTTGTTGCTGTTCCGCCGCCACCACCTGCCCTTCCGGACTGAGACTGGCAGCGGTGGGTAAATCCAATTCCTCATCCAGAGGATCCGGCCGGATCTCCGGACCGGTTTTTTCATGCCGGTAGGTATCCACCACCAGATTATGGGCGATGCGAATGATCCACCCCACCGCCGAGCTTGTTTTGCCATGGAAAGCAGTTCGGTTTTTCCAGGCGCGCATAAAAGTCTCCGCTGTCAGGTCTTCCGCCTGTTCAACCGAACCGCCGGTGAAGGCATAAACATAACGGTAGACCGAGAGGTAGTTTTTCTGATACAGCTTCGCAAAGGTCTCCCTATGGACAAGCGGTGTATCCTTTTCAGCAGTAGTCAGGAAATCCTTTTGTTTATGGATTGAATCATCGGTTTTCAATATTCCTCCTATGCAACATAGATTTTATGAGCTTCAATTAAGGAAAACGCAAAACAAACCAAAACCTGACAACAGCCAGCAGGGTAGCTGCCGGCGGAGAGCCCCCGCTATATCAGCACCCCCTCACCCGCCATAAGTAAAATAATCTTATTACGAAATGGAATTTGCAATTGGGAAAATTCGCGACAGCCGACCGTTCGAAAAATTCTGTTAATTCCCTGCTTATACAAATTGAACTGGCAAGAGATACTGCCGGACCCGTTATGATTCTTTATCATATGTGAAAATCGTAAATACTTGAAGTACACAGGCAGTTCCCATATAATATGTAGTACACGATTGCATTGCAACACAGCTTCATTGCGGCAAGTAAATTAAGGGTAATTGGGCAAAAAACTTACTATGTCGAAGACCATCCTCGAAACGCAGCACATCACCAAAAGCTTCTTTGGCGTGAAGGTGCTGGATGACATCTCCTTTTCGCTGGCGCCCGGTGAAGTGCACGCGCTGATCGGCGAAAACGGAGCCGGAAAATCCACTCTGGTCAAGATCATCATGGGCATCTATCAGCGCGACGCGGGCCGGATCTTCCTGGACGGCGAAGAAGTATTCTTCCAGGCGCCGCGCGACGCGCTGCAGGACGGCATTTCCATCATCCAGCAGGAGCTGGCGCCTATCATGGACATCGATGTGGCGGAATACCTGTACGTCGGGCGCGAGCTGCACAAGCTGGAGCTGGGTCCGCTCAGCGTGGTGGACCAGCGCCGCCAGCGCGACGAAGCCAAAACGCTGTTCGAGAGCCTGGATATCGACCTCAACCCGCGCAGCCTGATGCGCGACTTGAGCGTGGCGCAGATGCAGCTGGTCGAGATCGCCAAGGCCATTTCACTATCCTCCAAGATCATCATCATGGACGAACCCACCTCGGCCATCACCTATAAAGAAGTGGAAACACTCTTCGAGCAGATCCGCAAATTAAAGAAACGCGGCGTAGGCGTGATCTACATCTCGCACAAGATGGAAGAGATCTTCACCATCGCCGACCGCATCAGCGTGCTGCGCGACGGCAAGCACATCGGCACCGACCTAGCCGAGAACTTCACCGTCGATAAAGCTATCAAGATGATGGTGGGGCGCGAGATCAAAGAGGTCTACCCCAAGCAAAAAGTGGCCATCGGCGAACCCGTGCTGGAAGTGCAGCACCTTTCCTTGAAACACCAATTTCACGATATCAACTTCTGCCTGCGCAAAGGCGAGATCCTGGGAATCGCCGGTCTGGTAGGCGCCGGGCGCAGTGAGCTGGTGGAGTGTATTTTCGGCATCACCAAACCGGATGAAGGCCGCGTGCTGGTGCACGGGCAGGCAGTGCAAATCAATCATCCCAAAACGGCCATCCGCCAGCGCGTGGCGCTGATCACCGAGGACCGCGGCCACACCGGCCTGAACCTGAAGGCCAGCGTGGAGCACAACATTTCTCTGGCCCATCTGGAGCGCCTGGCGCGCTTTGGCGTGATCGACCGCCGCACGGAAGCCAAGGCAGCCGACTCACATATTAACCAACTCAAGATCAAGGCGCTCTCGCGCAAGAGCCTGGTGCGCTCGCTCAGCGGCGGCAACCAGCAGAAGGTGGTGCTGGCCAAGTGGCTGCTGACCGAACCGGACATCATCATCCTGGACGAACCCACGCGCGGCATTGACGTGGGTTCCAAGCGGGATATCTATTTGCTGATGGGCGAGCTGGCCAAGGCCGGCAAGGCCATCCTGATGATCTCCTCCGACATCCCAGAGCTGATGGGGCTTTCGGACCGCATCATCGTGCTGGCAGCCGGGCGCCTGACCGGCGAGCTGCCGCAGGAAAAATTCACCCAGGAAGAAATCATGACCTACGCATCCAAGTTCGAGGTACTCCATGACTAAAAATAATGCAAACAGACAAGCAAGATTGAGCTCTTTTCGTGAGTTGGGCATTGTAGCCGCCTTTTTCCTGATCCTGGCGGTACTGGTCATCCTGTCCCCGAACTCGTTCGCGCGGCCCACCAACCTGATCAACATCCTCAAGCAGGCTTCCATCAACGGCATCCTGGCAACCGGCATGATGTTTGTGATCATCTCCGGCGGCATTGACCTGTCGGTGGGTTCGACTGTGGCGCTGGCGGGCGTGATCGCCGCCACCTACGCCCACCCGGGTGAATACCCGCTGATCGTCCCCATCGCCCTGTCGATGCTGGTCGGCTTGGCAGCCGGCATCGCTAACGGCCTGATCGTGGCCTTCGGCAACATCCCGCCCTTTATCGTCACCCTGGGTTCGATGACCATCATCCGCGGCCTGGCACTGATCGCCAGCAACGGCCAGCCGGTCTTCAACGTCACCAAGGCTTTTGAGAATATTGCCGGCGGGTTCGTACTGCAATACATTCCGCACCTGGTGATCTTCTTCCTGGGGGTAACGGCCATCAGCGCCTTCGTGTTAACCAGCACCGTATTCGGGCGCAGGGTTTACGCGGTGGGCGGCAACGAAGACACGGCCAAGGTATCCGGCATCAACGTCAATATGATCAAGATCGGCGTGTATTCCATCTCCGGCTTCCTGGCCGGGTTGGCCGGACTGCTGCTGGCCTCGCGCATCGTCTCGGGCAACCCCACCGCGGGGCAGTCCTATGAGCTGGACGCGATTGCCGCGGCCGTGATCGGCGGCGTCAGTATGACCGGCGGCGCGGGCAAATGGTACGGCACCGTGATCGGCGCGCTCATTATTGCCGTGATCGGCAACGGGTTGGATATCCTGAACGTATCCTCCCATTTTCAATTGATCATCAAAGGCACCATCATCATCGTCGCGGTATTGCTGGACGTGAAAGGAAAAGGGAATCAATAAAAAATTTTCATGGTTGGTTGGTTTACAAAAGGAATAAGAGATAGAGGAGAGAGATGAACACTAAAAAGTTGTTAAGTCTGACCATTGTCTCACTGATGCTGATTGCGCTGCTGGCCAGCTGCGGCGCTAGCTCCGCGAACAAGCCGTATGCCTTCTTCATCAGCCATCAGACCAATGCTTTCACCAACGAACTCACCACGGCCATCACCACCAAAGCGGCTGAGTTGGGCGTCGAGGTTACCGTTTACGACGCGGAAAAAGACCCCGCCAAGCAGGTATCCCAGATCGAGACCGCGGTCAACCAGGGCATCGCCGGCATCGTGATCGAACCCGTTTCGGTCGACGGCGTCGTGCCCGCGTTGGAAGCAGCCAAGGCAGCCGGTATTCCGGTTGTGGTTGTCAACCAGCGCATCAGCAAAGCCGAAGCAGCCGACTGCTTCGTGGGCGTCGAGAACGTCGACGGCGGCAAGCTTGAAATGATGACGGCAGCCGAGGACATCGGCGGCAGCGGCAATGTTGCCTTCCTGTTGGGCCCGCTGGGCTCCGACGCGCAGATCGGCCGCACCGACGGTTATTATGAAGTGCTCAAGGACTATCCGGACATCACAGTGGCCTTCGAACAGACCGCCAACTGGGTGACCGAGGAAGCCCTGGCTTTGGTGGAAAACTGGCTGCAGACCGGCACGGACTTGAAAGCCATCGTAGCCAATAACGACGGCATGGCGCTGGGGGCTTTGAAAGCTGTGGAAGATGCCAAGCTGCTCGACCAGATCAAGATCTACGGTTTGGATGCCACCCCGGATGCGCTGGCCGCAGTCGCGGACGGCCGCCTGACCGCTACTATTTCGCAGAACACCACGGTTCAGGGCACCACTGCCATGGACACCGTGGTTAAACTCGCTAAAGGCGAGAAGGTTGATCCCGAGATCCTGGTGGATTTCGTGTTGATCACCCAAGCTAATGTCAACGATTTTCTTCAGTAAATATCGGTGAATCCTGTAGTAAACCAATAACCATTAGAGGGCGGCGCCTTTCCAGCGCCGCCCTTTGTTGGTTCAAAATCATTCAAGACATATCTTTTATGTTTTAATATTCTCATTTTTAGGTAGATTTTTCACAGTTGAATCAATCTCTTTTCCATGATTTATAAATTGAGATATAGTTGCGGCACCAGCAACACTAGCAGCTATTATCGTGCTGACGACAATACTTATATCAAGTTCCGGAAAGTATATATTTGCAGCCAGAAAGATTCCTGAAGTAATTACAAGAATAATTAACAACCAAAAAAGAAATCGCACACCTACATTATTTAGTAATGATTTATGTGTCTTTTTGGACAAATCAGTGACTGCATTTCTTTTAACAAAAACTTTTTTGCTCTCATTTTTTATATCAACTAGCTTATTTACTTCTTGTGAAAATAAATCCAAGTATTTTTTTCCTTCGTTATGAAGCGCTGTCATTTCTTCATTGTTCATACGTACCTTGTGCTCAGGTAAATACGCATACAGATATTTACTCAAATTTTCCAATATCAATAATACTGAGGGGAGATCTATTCTTTTTTTCAATCTAATCTGAGTCTTGTATTTATACGTAATTAAAGCTTGCAACCTTGATTTAGTTAATTTATCCAAGCTAAACCAGTCATATTTTTCAAAAGTTTGAAAAAACTCTTCCGCTACTGCAGCTTGTTTTGATATTGAGTAATTATTTCTCTTGTAATCCTTATAAGAGATAACCATTTTGTAGTATCCATCTTTCTCAGTTTGATAATATTTTGATGGTCCAAAATGTTCACCTCGATATAAAGGGTTTTGATTAATCCGATCCATTTTTTTTAGTAGTGATTGAGCTTTTTCAAGATACTGATCAAACGGATTTATGAAATAAGTGCTTAATTCTTGATACGCTTGATGAATTAATAAGAAAGATAATTGTTCAGGAGAAAGATTGGGTAAAGATTTGCTTTTGTATTCAACTTCAGGTGGATTTATTTGTTTATCTAAGAAATTAGACAATATCAACAAAAGAATAAAAAGAATTACACAGATTATCCATGTTATTGCGTAATTACCAACTGATGCATTATTAAATGCAAATTGCCAAAATTCCCAATTTAATAAATCCCCTATATATACCAAAAGACTTGGGAATATTGGTATTAAAGAGAAGACAAGTAGAACGGTAAAGACAGAATCTAAAAATGGAAAAATTTTTCGCTTAATTGATTCCGAGGCTTTTTTCTTTTCCTCTTCCCACTTCTGAATTTGTTCATTGATTTGGTTTATAGTCCTGTAATACTTTTCAAGATTCTCCATTAATACCTATCCCTCAAAATGAAATTAAATTTCATTTTTTTATTATATCTTTCGGATTATTAGAGTCAATAATATATATTTTCTTAATATCTAACAAAGGATTGGCATTGATGTTATAAGCGTTCCTCAAATGCATCTGTAGTTAATAAAAATGCCATCCGAGATCCTTCTGTCGCTGCCCTCGCTATGCTAGGACAGACTACGCCCTCAGGATGACAGCAGAAGGGGTCTTGTTTTTATCTGTGTGCATCACACATAAAATGTCTTTTGCAGTTATCCGTGTCTATCTGTGGTTAATTTATTGCCTGCCGAGATCCTTCGGGCAAACCGCGCCCTCAGGATGACAGCAGAAGGGGTCTTGTTTTTATCTGTGTGCATCAACCATAAAAAAAGCTTTTCCGCAGTTATCTGTGTCTATCTGTGGTTAAGTTAAAAAGAAAGTCGCATGAAGACTACTTCCCAAAGCGCCGGCTGCGATTTTGGAATTCGTCCAATATCTCCAGCGTGCGCGTGGGGGTAATGTCCGGGAAAAAATAGGGCTCGAAGAAGAACTCAGCATACTTGCATTGCAGCGGCAGGAAACCGCTGAAACGCTGGTCGCGCCCGCTGCGGATGACCAGGTCGAGCGGGACTGGCACGGACAGGCTGTCCAGTAATTTTTCCGGGTCCGGCCCAATGGCCGCGCGCGCGTCGGTCACTTCTTCATAAGCGTCATACCCGGCCAGCAGATATAAGCGCGGGAAGGGATCGCCCACCCCATTGCCTTTTTCGCAGACTTCTTTCAAGGCCGCGCGGAAATCCGGGTCAAGCGAAGCAGGGTTGCCGGCATGGTAGACGCGCACACCCAGGTCGCGCTTGAGCGCGGGGATCAGCTCGCGCAGCATGCGGGCTTCAGCGATAACAACCGCTTGCAGGTCATCGCGCCCTCGCAGGATGTTATCTTTGCTGAGCAGATAGACAGAAAGCGACTGCACCCCGGCTTTAAAAAGCGCTTCGGCGCAATCCGTGATCTTTTGCATGGCCAGCCAGTAAGCTTCTTCCAGGTCGATGTTGTTCTGGCGCGCCCAGCGGCGGTTGCCATCCGGGATAATGCCAACGTGCTTGACCGTGGTTTGGGCAGGTTTCTTTTGTTCAGGTGACATACACATTCTCCAGGCGCCGGCGAAAAACAAAAAACCGGCAAAATGATGTTCCAATTTTACCTGTGAATCCACCATGACAGTATGATTATAGCGCCCGGAAAAATAGTGTTCATTGCTATAATGCAAACTGAAACCAGACAAAGGACAAGCAATTTTATCTATGAGCGAAACCAATGCGATCATCATCGGCGGCGGCACGGCCGGCTTGACCTGCGCCGCTTACCTTACGCGCGCCGGTTTGCGTACGCAAATCTTCGAAGCGCACAGCCAGGCAGGCGGCTACATCTCCGCCTTTAGCCGCAAGGGCTACACCTTTCCGGCCGGGCCAACCTCGTTCGGCTCCAACGGCATCATCTTCCCCATTCTACTAGAATTGGGATTGGAAGGCGAAATCCGCTTCGCTCGCTGCGCGCACCAGCTCAGTTGGGACGGCCAAGACGTGCCCCTGCTGAATGCCCACCAGATGCGCGACGATCTCGGCGCCTGCTTCCCGCAAGAAAAACGCGCGTTGGCAGGCTACTTCGGCTGGGTGGCAGCCGGTACGCAAGGCTTGGGGGATTTGATGAACAGTGGTTTAATGTTCGGGCGCAACCCAACCCGAGCCATCCTGGGCACGGCTTTACGGCACCCGCGCTTTTTATGGGCAGGCGCGCGCGCCAATCGCAGCACCAACCGCAGCCTGCACGCGCAGTATTTCCAAGCAGGTCTGCTGCGCGACATGCTGGACCGGCAAGGCTATCCGGTCATGTCCGGGCAAACCACGCTGGGTATGTGGATATCCTATTTCAACGACACCTGGGTGCCTCTGGGCGGCATGGCTGCTTTCAGCCAGCCGCTGGCGGCGCTGGTCGAACGCCAGGGCGGAGAAATCAATCTCAACCAGCGTGTGACACGCATCCGCGTGAAGGATGGACGCGCCTGCGGGGTAGAGCTGTCCGACAGCAGTTTCCACGCCGCCGACTGGGTCATCTCGGCGGCCGATCTGCGCCATACCTGCATGGATCTGTTCGAGCGCAAGCAGCTCAGCCCGCATTTGATCGAGAAGCTGGAAAAGGCCCGGCCTTCGGAATCCATATTCACAGTTTATTTGGGACTGCGCAGCAGCCCGCAATTGGAAGCCAGCCTGAAACGCTTCCGGCAAAGCCACGTGAGCTTTACCTGCGCGGACGGCCAGGCGATCGAGCTGGCGCTGCTCAGCCGGGACGACCCCGCCCTGGCGCCGCATGGCAAGCACGCCCTGTACATCGGCAAGTTCAGCCCTTATGAAGAATGGGAAACACTCGAAGGAAAAATCAAGGCTTATCAGGCACACAAAACTGCTTGCGCGGATGCATTAATCACGCGCGCGGAGGAATTCCTGCCGGGTTTGAGCGCGTGCATCGAAGTGCGCGAGGCGGCCAGCCCGCTGACCTTCGAGCGCTTCACCGGCAACTGGCGCGGTTCCACGGCCGGTTGGAATTGGGACCCGCAGTTGATCCCGCACATCGATTTAAAAAAAGACCTGCCCGTGGAGAATTTCTACGCCATCGGGCATTACACCTTCAGCCCGGGCGGCGTGCCCACGGCCATGATCACCGCATGGTACATCGCGCGCGCTATCCTGAAAGCTGAAAAAGAACGGGGAAACGAACTCAGGTAAGGATATCCCAGCCATGCTCCACGGCGTGGATGTATAGATTAGAATCGGGCGTGACAGCCACCGGGTTGTGCACGCACTGCAGCAAGGGCAAATCGGTGTATGAATCGCTGTAACCCCAGCTATCCTGCAGGTTTTGGCCCTCCTGTGACAGCCAACCTTCCAATAAAGCGACCTTGCCTTCACGGTAAGGAATGCTGCTGCCCAGCACGCGCCCGGTGGGGCATTCTTCACACAGCTCCACCTCGGTGCAGATCAGCTCCTTGACGTGCAGCAGCTCGGCCACCGGCCGCGCCAGGAAAGCGTTGGTGGCCGTGATCATCAAGACCCGGTTGCCCTGGTTGCGGTGCCAGTTCAACCAGCGCACCACGTAGGGGCGCAGGCGAAAGCGCAAACGTTCCAGGAAAGCCGCGCGCAGGCGGGTCAGCGCAGCGGCATCCATAGCCGCCATGCTTTCCATCAGGAAAGTCTCGTAGGCCCTGAAATCCGCCTTGCCGATTTCGTATTCCACATAATAATCGATGATGCGGTTGACGAAAGCCGCGTCCACCAGGCCCTGCTCCAGAAGGAACTGGCACCACAGTGATTCGCAATCGCCTTCCACCAATGTGTAATCCAGATCAAAAATCGCCAAACTCATACCGTCTTCATTCCTTTTCACCATTCGTCAGCCAGCAAGCCCCAACCGGAAAATGGATGGCATAAGGCTGTCCGACTGCCGGAATATTCAGCGCGCGTTCGTTGAACATGTCCAACGATACCAGGTGCCCGTCCACATCCACGCGGATGCGCACGATGGCGCCCAGGTAAGTCACGGACTCTATTTTACCCGTCAAATTGTTGGCGCCTTCTACAAACCCTGATTTCAATTCCTCGGGGCGCACCGCCAGGCGCACCGGGCGGCCGTTCAAATGCTCGAATTGGCCGGCGCGAATGAGCTGGCTACCCAAACGCACGATGCCCTGCCGGGGCTGATCCACCTCCACCGGCAGCAGGTTGATGTGCCCGACGAATTCGGCCACGAAATCACCGGCCGGGTTGTTGTAGATTTGTTGGGGTGTGCCCACCTGTTGTATAACACCGCGGCGCATCACCACGATGCGGTCCGAAAGCGAGAGCGCTTCCTCCTGGTCATGGGTTACGTAGATGGTTGTGATGCCTAAATGCTGTTGGATGCGGCGGATCTCCTGGCGCAATTCCAGGCGGATCTTGGCGTCCAGTGCGGAGAGGGGTTCGTCCAGCAGGAGCACTTGCGGGCGGATGGCCAGGGCGCGCGCCAGGGCCAGGCGCTGCTGTTGGCCGCCGGAGAGCTGGTTGGGGTAACGCCGGGCAAAATCGCGCATCTGGATCAGGTTCAGCATCTCGTTCACGCGCCCTTCAATTTCCGCTTTGGGTTTTCCGGCAACCTTCAAACCATAGCCCACATTTTGGGCCGCGGTCATATTGGGAAAGAGCGCGTAGGATTGAAACACCATGCCCATGTTGCGTTTGTTGGCCGGCAGCTGGGTCAGGTCCCGGTTGTCCAGCCTGATCGTCCCGGAGGTCGGAATCTCAAAACCGGCCACCATGCGCAGCGTGGTGGTCTTGCCGCAGCCGCTGGGCCCCAGGAAGGAAATGAATTCGCCGGTTTCAACCGCCAGGTTGAAATCCTGCACAGCAATCGTGCCGCTGAAAGATTTACTGATATGGTCTAGTTCTAGTTGTGCCATAGTTACCTCGATCTCGTTTATCTACCGGTAAGCTGCCCGCCTTCGCGGCCGCGGCTGAAGTATTGGATCAGGCCCAAACACAGCCAGGTCAGGCCGTAACTGATAATAGCCAGGGCCGCCGGCTCGTAGGCTTTCGAACGGCCCACGCCGGCCATATAGGAACCCAGCGCCGGGCGCACCAGAAAATCGCCCAGGATCAGCTCGCCCATCACGGTGGCAAAACAGATCAGCGCGCCGCTCAACACCGCGATGCGCAGGTTGGGCAGGATCACCTGGGTGAGGATTTGCAACCAGTTGGAGCCCAAGCTTTGGGCGGCTTCCGTCAGCGTGCGCACGTCCACCGAACGCATGCCCACATCAATGGCGCGGTACATATACGGCATGGTGATGATCACGTAACCGGCGATCATGAGGATATCCGTGCCAAAGGCGGTCAGAGTCAACTGAAAAGGCGGGCGGCCGAAGGTGCGGATCAGGCCGAAGACCAGCACGATCACCGGCACGACAAAGGGCAGGATGGTGATGATATCCATGGCCGCGCGCATCCAGGGCGCTTTTATATAGATCCAATACACCGTTGGCAGCAGCAGTAAAACGCTGATCGTCACGGTGATGATGCCCATGGTGGCGGAATAACGGAAGCTCTCCAGAAAATGGGAGTCCGCCAGCACGGATTGATACGCCATCAGGCTGAGCACGCCGCGTTTCATACGCAGCGAGAAGATGAAGGTGCCCAGCATGGGCAGGAAGAAGTACAACATGGCTAACACAGCCCAAAAGATGGCCCAGGAATTCTTTTTTTGTTTGGTCATGATTTTATCCAGCGGGCGGTTTTGCGCTGCAGCATAACGTACAGGAAGATGGTGATGCTCATAATGATCACCATGCCGAAAGCCAGCGCGTAGCCCTCATTGGGATTGCCCAGCACATCCCCGCGGATCTGCTGGCCGATCATGATGGTCACCAGGTAGATGCTGCCGCCCGTGAGCGCCTGGGCGGTGGCATATGCGCCGAAAGCATTGCCGAAAAGCAGGATGGTCGCGCCTAACAGTGAGGGCAGCAGCACCGGCAGGGCTACGTAACGCCAGTACTGCGCGCTGCTGGAACCCAGGTTGGTGGAAGCCTCGACCCATTCCTTTTTCAGTCCTTCCAGCGCCGGGGTGATGGTCAACACCATGAGCGGAAATTGGAAATATGTGTAGGCCAGGATCAAACCGACCACGCTGTACAGGTTGAAGCCGTGGTCGTAGGGATTGAACGGGCAGATGGCCGCTCCGTCTGCGCCGTTGAAGCAGACGCCCTTGAGCAGCGCGGTGATGAAACCGGTGCGGCCAAGCGTGGCAATGAAGGCAAAAGCCAGCGGCACGCCGCCAAAATTCGCCGCCAGACCCGAGAAAGTAGTCAGAATGGTGCTCATCCAGCGCGGCGCACGCCCGGAAGTGGTAGCATAAGCCACAAAAAAGCCGAAGATGCCGCCAATCAGAGAGGTGATCAGGCTGACCCAGATGCTGGTCATATAGGATTTCAACGCGAATTTATTCTGCAGGAACGCGAAATTAGCCAGGGTGAAATGCCCTTCCATGTCCTGAAAGGCACCTGAAAAAAGCGTGATGGAGGGCATGACCAAAAAGAATGCGATAAAAAAGAAAAATGGCAGCATGCCGATCAGGCTTTTCCAGCGGGAAGGGTCTTTCCCGCTTTTCTGATTGAGTGAATTATTTTTCATAAGGCTGTCGTTCGTCCAAAAATATTAATGCGGTACGTGACCCAACCGGAGTCAGGTCACGTACGCAGATCATGCTATCGAAACTCAAATTATTCTTTGATGTCCAAACCTACCACACTGTCCCACTGTTCCTTGATCAGGTCGCGGGCAGCGGAGAGCTGGTCGCCATCCGGCACAACAGCGTTGGCAATGATGGATGGATCGGGGAGTTTGGCTTGCAGCTCGGCGGAGACAACACCGCGTTCGAGCATGTCGGCCAGGCGGGCGGGGGCGCAGTAACCGGTCATCCAGATGGTCTGGCCTTCATCCGAGTAGAGGAATTCCTGCCACAGGCGCGCCGCGGCGGGATGCGGAGCGTAAGCGCTGATGGCTTGCAGGTAGTAACCGCCCCAACTGACGGAAGTGGGGTATACGATCTCCAACGGCGGGTTGCCGGCGAAGGCATCGTCGTTGGCCAGCGCCAGATAGTTCCACTGGAAGGTGATGGGGGTCTCGCCCATGGCGATGGAACCGGTGTTGGCGATGAGGGGCAGCAGGTTGCCGTTTTCATTCAACGCCTTGAAGTATTCGAGACCGGGCTGGATGTCGTCTAATGATCCGCCGTTGGCCAGCGCCGCGGCATAAACCGTTTGGGCAGCCTGGTTGGAAGCACGCGGATCACCAGCCAACGCGACCTGGCCATTGTACTTGGGGTCCAACAGATCAGCGTAATCCTGGGGAACGTCGGTTACGACATCCGTGTTGACCTCGAAGACCATGACGCCGTTGTAATCGGTGTAATAGTAACCGTCGGCATCCTTGACACCGGACATGCTGTCCCAAACGGCAACTTTGTAGGGTGCCAGCAAGTCCTGATCTTTGGAGGAAGGACCATAAGCGGGGCCAACGTCGATCACATCGGGGGCCTGCGGGCCTTTGTTCTCTTTGTTGTCGATAATGGCCTGGACTTCGTCGGCGGAACCGGCTTCAGGGGTGATGGAATTGACCTTGATGCCGTATTTATCCTCGAAGGTGGCGATCATGTCGCCGTAATTACACCAGTCTTCGGGCAGGGCGATGACATTCAATTCGCCTTCGGCCTGGGCGGCTGCAACCAGGGCATCCATACCACCGCCGGCTTCAGCGGAGGCGGCATTGCCCCAATCCGAAGCAGCAGCCGTGGAACTGCCGCCGCAAGCGGTGAGGAGCATGGTTGCCAGGAAGAGCACAGAAATCGTACGTACAGAACGGGTGGAAATCATTTTCACTTTTCTCCTTGATAGATGTTGATCGTTAGTCAAGCAGATTGTAAGTTGGCAAGGTTAAATTAAGGTTAATGCGCTGTTGTGTAATGGTTAAGCTTTGCCTAAGGATTGATTTTCTATCTGGTGGAGAATGAGCACCAGATTAATTTCGGATGGCCGGTCGATCGTGAAAATTATTCACGCAAGCAGGATAACAAAAGGTAGCGGGCTGGATTCGAGGCAGGTGTTGAATAAAAGAAAATCTTGTCAAATCTCTATACGTTTGCCTTCCAGGAGAGGACGATTGCATTTATGTTTAAAAAGAAGCAGAGCGAACATGCGCAACGCACGGATGGCATTTTTGGCGCAAGTTCACCCTGCCCTTTTACCTCAATAAAACTTGGTTTTTATCGTGTTGATAATCTAAAAATCATTTAGCCAGAACCAACGTCTCAGCCAGATCGGTGACTTCTTCCCGCGACATGTCTGCGAAGAGAAGGAACCCGTTACCATCCGGCGCGGCAAGTATGGCAGAAGTATAGTCCTCGGAAGAGGATGGGCTGAAATATAGCACCAGCCCTGAAGTTGTCATATAGCTGCCATCATAGAAGTTCTCTTCCACAAAATTCGTTTCCAAAGTGCCAATGGCTTGCATGCTGAACGTAACATCATCGGCATTACGGTAGTGAATTTCATAACTGTCATAGGCTTCATTGAATTCATAGTCAATGGCAAGTATTTCTTCCGAAAAACCATCCGGTATCGGGTCCAGCACGTAAGCCTGCGTATGCCGGGCTAATTCGTGCCTGGTCAATGTATTCGTGATCACTTCGCGTTCGGTCGATTGTGGAGCATCCACAAAACTCACGTTTTCCAAATCACTAAGGTCCCAAACGATGACGCTATCGGCCGGAAGGGTTTCAGTGAGCAGAAAATCGACTTTTTGAATAAGGATATCCTCGTCATCAATGTGTACGGTTGTTTCAATCTGCAGCAGTTGGTAGGTTTCTTTGTTGAACACCATGCGGGTGGTTCCGGTCAAAGAGCCGTCAGTACTTCCTTCTGATGTTTTTTGGGTTTGGTAACTGCGGTTTACCAGTACATATACCGGGCTGCCATCCGTCCAGGTTTTTTCTTCCTCCACCTCGACTCTGGGATTGTTATTAAACTGGTCGAAAGCGGCGTGAGTGGTAGCTGTTACATTATTGCGTTGTGCAGGGGTTGAAGTCTCATCCGATGCTTCATCAGTATTTGTTGAAGCAGGCTGTTTATTTTCAACAGGGGTACGTTCAATTACCGTAGTTCCACGTTCATCTACCACGGGCGCATAGTATGAGTAGGCTCCATCGGTGGCGGAAATATTGATAAGATTTCCGTTTTCATCCCTGGTTTCGCTGCGGTAATAACCGGACGTGTAATCATAGTAATCATCGGTTATGGTTGTATTTCCTTCCCCTTCCACTACACTTGGATTTTGATAGATCTGAACGCGGTTGTGTAGAATACCCGCGGCAGCCTCGGCGTTCGCCTGCGCTTCCGAAGCGCGCTCAAGGATTTGTTGTGCCGATACCGGAGTAGTTTTTGCAGCCAGAAAAATGGCTACAACGGCCAACAGGGTGATGCTTGTCCATGCAATATTTCTTAAAGGTGTTTTCATTTTTGGTATCATCCTCTCAAAGTAATTTTTGATCCACCCCGTATGACGCCAATTCGGCTGAGGAGATACGTCTTGTGCAAGCGAATGTGCTTGCGCCAAAAATCGTGCTTTTCCCTGCATGCTGGCACGCGAATCTCGCTGGGGATCATCCTTGAGATTTTCCAACAATGCTTCAATTTCAGGATCTTTAGGTGTCTTCATTTTATAAATCTCCTTCCTCTTCTGATAAGAGCAACCGCCGCAACGCAAGCAGTGCACGATGCTGCAAAGCTTTCACGGATCCGATTGATTTATGTAAAAATTCCGCCACGGCCTTATTTTCCCAACCTTCCAAATATTTCAACACGATCACCTGACGTTGATCCGTGGATAAACGCATCAAGGCAAGGCGGATCGTTTGTTTTTCAGAGGAAAGCGCTGCAACATGTAATGGATCATTACCTGTTTCGAGGATTTCATCGTGAAGCGGTAAAGGCGGGGGAGGCTGTCGGCGATAGGTATCGGTAATCCAGTTGTGAGCAATGCGATAAAGATAGGCTTGTAAATGCTCTACCGGACCACGCCCGGACTGCAATGCTTTAAGATAACGAAAAAATGTATCTGCTACGCAATCTTCTGCTAATTGGCTATCACCCAACAAGCGCATGGCATAGCGAAATACACCGGGGCTGTAACGATCGTAGATTTCAGCCAGGGCTTGCTCATCGAACCGTTGGGCTTGTTTAATCAGTTTTTTCTCTGAAATCATTATGCTTTTTCCTACTTATTTAAGACGTAAAAGTCATCCGGTAGATACGGTTAACAGTATCTATCCGGCTGATTTCAACAGGGGAATTATAAGAATATTCTGACCGGCTAAATTAATCTAGATACCATCCAACATTTTTGGTTTATAGATATACAAAGGAGGGGTAAAAGCCCTATTAATAACTGGACCCTTAATTGATCACAGCTGCTTACCAAATCCCGGGCAGCAATCGCCAACGCACCCGCGCGGCATATTCCTTATAACCGGGCAGGTTGTCCTGCAGGAAACGATCCTCCAGAAAAGTGCGGAGGACCAACAGTACCAACAGGAAAACCGCCGGCAGGAAAGCCCACCAGGCTTCCAGCAGGATGGGCGTGGCGAGATAGGTCAGCAGGGCGCCGCTGTAGCCAGGGTGGCGCATGACCGCGTATGGCCCGCTGTTGATCACCTTGTGACCGCGTTCGGATTGCAGGCGTACCGTGCCGGAAAAGAAGCTGTTTTCAATCAGCGCCAGTGAAGACCATACCATACCTCCAACAAACAACAGCAATGCGACCAGCCTCACGCTCAGGCTGAAGGCGGGCGGCTGACCAAAGCGTGCCTCCAACCCGGCAGCCAACATCAGCAGTAAATAACCCACCCCTATCAGGGGCACCAGGACCCTGTCCCAGGGCTGTGTATCGTTCTGTGCCATCATCTTGCCGCGTTCGGCCAGGATGCCCGGACTGTGGCGCGCAGCCAGCACGCGGCTGAGGACGAAGGTCAGAATACTAACGAGCGCGTAAACCCAGGCTTCCCACCAATTCCAACGGCCCGTGATCAGCAGCGGCAACGTCGGGGCCAGCAGGACGAAAATCGACACCGACAGAAAAACTCGCATAGTGAAAACACTTTCTTTTTCAGCCATTGGATTTCCTCATCATACGATTCGTATATAGGGCCTACCAAACCCCAGGCAGCAGGCGGTAGCGCACCCGCGCGGCGTATTCCTTATAACCGGGCAGGTTCTCCTGCAGGAAACGATCCTCCAGAAAAGTGCGGAGGACCAACACTACCAGCAGGAAAACCGCCGGCTGGAATGCCCACCAGGATTCCAGCAGAATGGGCGTGGAGAGATAGGTCAGCAACGCTCCGCTGTAGCCGGGATGGCGCATGACGGCATACGGCCCGCTGGCGATCACCTTCTGGCCGCGCTCTTTTTGCAAGCGCACCGTACCGGAAAAGAAGCTATTCTCAATCAACGCGGCCGAAGCCCATATCATACCGGCCAGAAACAGGGTTATTGCCGATAACTTTAATCCCAGGCTGAAAACAGGTTGACTGCCGAAGCGCGACTCCAAACCGACTGCCAACGGCAGCAAACCGCCGCCCAACCCCACCAGGGGCGCCAGGATTTTATCCCAGGGCTGGGTATCGGCGTGGTCCATGAACTTACCACGTTCCTTGAGAATATCCGGACTGCGGCGCGCGGCCAGGGCACGGCTGATGACAAAGGTCAGGATATACACCAACGCGTAAAACCAGGCTTCCCACCAATTCCAGCGACCCGACAACAGCAGCGGCAAAAATGGGACGACCAGGATAAAAACAACCAGTTGAAGGATAAGACGCGGCATAAAGACTTTCTCATTTTTAATCATAAGAGATTCCCTCTCTTTCGTCTAATTCACTCAAAATATTGCGTTTACCAGATTCCCGGAAAAATACGAAAACGTACACGCACTGCGTATTCCCGATAACCATCCAGTTCCGCTTGAAGCAGATCGTCTTCCAGACGGGTGCGCACGATCAGCAAAACCGCGTCCAGCAAACCCAAACCCAAAGCCGGCAGCGAATTGAGCAGCAGGGGCAGGCCCAGCTCAACCAGCAGCAATCCCGCATAAGCGGGATGGCGCACCCAGGCATAGGGTCCGCTGTCCACCACGCGCTGGCTGCGTTCTTCCTGCAGACGCACCACCTGCGAAAAGAAGGCGTTGCTGCCGGTAGCCCAGACTGCCAGGGCATAGCCCAAGCCAGCCAGCAGCAGCCCGGCAATTTGGAGCGGCAGGGGGAAAGCCGCCGTCCAGCCCAGACGGTGATCCAGCCCGGCTAGAATGTAGCGCAGCAGCTGCAGCAAGCCCATGGCGCTCAGGATGAACATGTCCCAGCGCTGGGCGCCTTTGCGCGGGCCCAGGCGTTCGGCCAGCAAGGCCGGATGCGCGCGCAGGATGGCCCAGGCCGTGGCAATCACCCAGGCCAGGGTCAGGATGACGGCCGCCCAAGCCTGCCACCATTGCCAGGTAGCGGCCGGGATGAACAAAGCTGCTGCGACGGTTGCCACACCCATCAACTCTCGAACGGCATATCGCACGAATATTTTTCTATCCATATCTCCATCATACAATAAATCCACCGGCTTCCGCTCAGCAAGAATCCCCACGATAATTACTTGACTTTGTCAACTAATTGATTAATAATAGCAATTAGATAAGATAAAAAAGAGATTCAATGGAAAATGGTAATTCGAAAATTAAAGCCATCCGGCATTTCAACCGTTTCTACACCCGCCAAATTGGCCTGCTCAATCAAGGGTTGCTGGACAGCCCCTACTCCCTAACCGAAGCGCGCGTGATCTACGAGCTAGCCCAAAAGGAAACCTGCACCGCCACCGAATTAGGCAGTGAGTTGAACCTGGATATGGGTTATCTCAGCCGCATACTGGCCAGTTTTCAAAAAAAGGGGTTGGTGGCAAAAGAACCCTCGCCAAAAGACGGACGCCAAAGCTTACTGCGTTTGACCTCCGATGGTCAGGCAGCTTTTACAGTATTGAACGAACGCTCCTCGCAGGAGATTAATGCTATGTTGAATGCTTTGAGTATGCCGGAACAAGCGCAGCTGGTGAAATCCATGCAGGCCATCGAAGCTCTGCTCGGCCCGCGCCCGCAGGAACGGCCGGCAGTGGTTATCCGCCCGCCCCATCCCGGCGACATGGGTTGGGTGGTTTCGCGCCATGGGGCATTGTATGCGCAGGAATACCATTGGGACATGAGCTTCGAAGGGTTGGTAGCCGGAATCGTTGCGGAGTACCTGCAAAACTACAATCCTCAGAAAGAACGCGGCTGGATCGCGGAAGTAGCCGGGGAGAATGCCGGCTGCGTGTTCGTGGTCAAGAAGAGCGAAGAAGTGGCCAAACTGCGCATGCTGCTGGTCGAACCCAGCGCGCGCGGTCTGGGCATCGGCAAGCGCCTGGTGCAGGAATGCATCCGTTTCGCGCGCCAGAGCGGTTATCGCAAACTTACCCTGTGGACCCAGAGCTGTCTGCTGGCCGCGCGCCATATTTATCAACAGGCCGGTTTCCAATTAACCGAATCCGAAGCTTATCATGACTTCGGCCAGGACCTGGTCAGCGAGACCTGGGATTTAGAGCTTTGAGTTAATCAGGGTCATGAATTAAGGAAAATATGAAAGCCATCTTCAACATCTTACTACCCAAGCAAGTCGATAACCGCTTGCGCGGGTCGCAAATTCCGCTTTACTTTTTCGCTGCTTACGCAGTTGTCAGCACAGTGCGCAGCTGCATTCACCTGCTGGCGCCGGACGGCGGCGCGGGCAGCGTCGCCGGCATGGACCTGAATGTGGCAGGCGCATCCGGCATCGTGTTCGCCTTCGCGCTGTGGGGCAGCGCCCAGCTGCTGCTGGCCTTTGTACAGTTGCTGGTGGTGGTGCGCTACCGCGCGCTGGTGCCGCTAATGTACCTGCTATTGATTGCGGAGATATTATTGCGGATGCTGGTCGGACACATGAAGCCGGTCACGTTCGCGCACACCCCGCCCGGCGCAATCGGCAACTGGATTCTGCTGCCCATCGCGCTGTTAATGCTGGCCTGGTCGCTTTGGAGCGGCAGCCGGAAATTACAAGAACAGGCATGAAGGGTAACTCTTAGTATCGCTCTTCTTCTTTATAATATCGACGTATTTTTGCAGCAATCTGCCGATTGGTCATTCTGCCGGCGCTTTCGACACACGCAATTGCCTGCCCCAGGTGATTCTTTTCCATGCGCTTGCGCAATTCTTCCCTGGCTTCGCCCGGCCCGAAAATCATGACAGCATCCGCTGTTTTAATTTTTGCTATGATCGCATCGTAATACGCCTTCAAATTGCCGGAAAATATGCGCTGCCGGCTGGTGTCAGCCGGCACGTGCAAGACATCAAAAGGACCTTTCAGTGGAGATTCTCCCATACGGCGGAGCTGCTTTTCCACCTCGGAATGCAGCACCTCAATTTCCTCCCCCGTTTCGGTGACCCTCACCAAAACCGCCTTGCGGTGGTCAATCCACAGACCGACTTTCACTCCCATCGATTTCTCCTTTAGTTTTAATCAAATCAGCTTTTGATTCACATAAGGAACAGGTACGATGCGGTACTTCCTCAATTGTTAAATTCTCAAATTACAAATCCGGTTAAAGTAATATGAGAAGCAATTCGATTCCTGATTTAATAGTAGCACAATAATATTTACGTGTCAGTTTCTTGTGTATTTTTCTAGGGTTTCGCCCCCAGTGTGTACCAGATGCTGGTGAGGAACCCGGCCGCGTCCGGTTGGTCAAAGGTTTCACCCGCCAGCGGGGTCTCCCCATCGCAGGACCAGTTGTAGATAGTTTCGTGTCCGGTCACGCTCATGGGAATGAAATCCGAGCCGGGGTTTTGGGTGCAGTAATCCGTCATGGCCTGGGTAGGTGTGCTGTCGGTGTTGGCTTGCGCGTCACAGGGCAGGTTCGCGCCGTAGTTGCAGGCCAATACATTCCCGTCCATGCAGCGCCAGGTAGTGGTTTGGCGCAGCATGTCCAGCGGTTCCGTGCTATCACTTAAACCGGCGGCTTGCAGGTAGCCGTTGATGACGACGTCCGGCACAGCCGCTCCGGTATAACGCGCGTCGGGGGTATCCAGCGTGCCGACCGCGGCACAATAAGCAAAGGGATCGTCATACGTCTTGGGGGTGGAGGAACAACCCGCGGCAATCAGAGCAATCAAAACAATCCATAGAATCTTTTTCATTTTTTCGCACTCCATTTCTTAAAATTATTCTACGCCCGATTTTTTATTTAATTTTTTAACCACAGATGAACACAGATAACAAAAAAAGCTTTTTATGGTTGATACACACAGATAACACCTCTGTCATCCTGAGGGAGCGGTTCGCCCGAGTAAAGCGAGGGCAGCGACTGAAGGATCTCAGCCTATATTTTATATTAACCACAGATAAACACGGATAACTACAGAAAAACATTTTTATAATTGATACACACAGATAAAAAACAAGACCTGTCATCCTGAGGGCGGGGTTTGCCCGAAGGATCTCAGCCGGCATTTCAATTAGCCACAGATGGACACAGATAAACGCAGAAAAACATTTTGATGATTGATGCACACAGATAAAAAACAAGACCTGTCATCCTGAGGGCGCGATTTGCCCGAAGGATCTCGGCCGGCAATTCAATTAACCACAGACAGACACGGATAACAAAGAAATAGCTTTTTTTGTTGATACACACAGATAACACCTCTGTCATCCTGAGGGAGCGGTTCGCCCGAGCAAAGCGAGGGCAGCGACTGAAGGATCTCGGCCTATATTTTTATTAACCACAGATGGATACGGATAACTACAGAATAACATTTTTATAATTGATGCACACAGATAAAAAACAAGACCTGTCATCCTGAGGGCGGGGTTTGCCCGAAGGATCTCGGCCGGCATTTCAATTAGCCACAGACAGACACGGATAACTGCAAAATACATTTTATGGTAGACGCACACAGATGGAAGCCAGCTCTTATTAGCGGAAAGTCACCCCACCAATACAGTAAAACTTCCTATTTCCTCCCGCTTAAGAGGAGGTTAGGTAAGGGTGACTCCGTACAGGAAGAGGAGACTTAAATCTGTGTGAATCTGTGGTTTGTTTTTATAACCGACCAAGATCCTTCGTCGCTACGCGACTCAGGATGACACTAACGGAGAACCCTGGAAGAAAACGCCGGATGAACATAGAAAATAAAAAACCGCCGCTTCGACAAAGCTCAGCGCGCGGTTATTTTTATTCACTAAATGGAAAATCTAGCGCTTGGACAACACCTTATCCTCATAGTCGCGGATGCTGTCCATGAAGGCCATACCCGCCGGTACGCCCTGCTTGAGGCAGTAGAAATCCCACACGGCATTGGCGGGCAGCACCTTGACCTCTTCCTGCAAGGCCAGGCGGCTGGTGAAGTCGCCGGAAGCTTCGTAGTCTTCCAACATTTGACGCGGTTCCAGCAGCGCGTTCAGCAGCGCCCGCAACGTGTTGCGCGAACCGATGACCCAGGCGGCAATGCGGTTGATGCTGGCGTCAAAGTAATCCAGCCCGATGTGCATGCGCTCGAGCGCGTCCAGGCGTACAACCTCACGCGCGATGGCCTGCAGGTCTTCCGTATATGTCACCACGTGGTCGCTGTCCCAGCGCACGCCGCGGCTGACGTGCAGCAGCATCTGGTCGAGGAACAGCATCAGGGAGGAGATCTTATCGGCGATGGTCTCGGTGGGATGGAAATGCCCGGAATCCAGGGTCAACAGCACCTTGCGGGTCAGCGCGTAGGCGGTGTAGAACTCCATCGAACCGGTCACGTAGCTTTCCGAGCCGATGCCGAACAACTTGGGCTCGACCGCGTCCAGGTTGTGCTCCAGCTTTTCCGCCAGAATGACGTCCAGCGCTTCCATCAGCAAGCGGCGCGGGGTGGTTCGGTCGGCAGGTGTGTCCTTGTAGCCATCGGGGATCCAAATATTGGTCACCGCCGGTGTGCCCAACTCGCGGCCGAAGTAGTCTCCAATCTTGCGGCAGGCAATGCAGTGTTCGATCCAGAACTGGCGTACACCCGCGTCGCGGCTGGAAAGTGTGAAACCATCGTCGGCCATGGGATGCGAAAAGCAGGTCGGGTTGAAATCCATGCCGTGGTGATTGGCTCTGGCCCAATCCACCCAGCCGGAAAAATGCCGGGGTTCGACCCGGTTGCGCGGCACTTTTTGGTCGCTTTCCCAATAGATGGAATGCAGATTGAGGCGGTGCGTACCGGGGATCAGGCTGTAAGCCAAATCCAGGTCGGCGCGCAGCTGGTCGGCGGTGCGGGCTTTACCGGGGTAATTACCGGTCACCGCAATGCCGCCGGTCAGCTCGCCGTCGGGATTCTCGTAACCGCTGGCGTCATCGCCCTGCCAACAGTGTAATGAGATGGCAATCTTCTCCAGCGCCTGCAGGGCACTCCCGGTATCAACGCCGAAATCGGCATAGCGCGCTTTGGCCAACTCATAAGCGGATTGAATGTTTTGTTCGGTGGGCATACAGTTCCTCCTGGATAGAAAGTTATTGATAAAAACTCATCCGGCACACGTACCGGATGAGTTGAAAATCGAGTTAGAAAACGCTTTGTTCCAAGTTGTGGAATTTGGCAATTTGCCGGACATCCTCAGCGCTCAGCCCCTCGCCAATCTCACCGAATTGCAGGTTGAGACACTCGTATTTCGCGCCGGTCTCGGCATATTCGATGCGGTCAGCAGCGCGAACGACCGATTGATCCGAGAAGGTCATCACGCCGTGCTTGGCCCATACCACCAGGTTATGCTTGCGCAGCAACTCGACATTGCCTTCCATCAGTTCGGGTGTACCAGGCACGCAGAAGGGCATGAAACCAATCCCCGTGGGGAAATTGAAGATGGTTTCTGGCTCCCAGCGCAGCAGGTGCTGGCTGAAAAATTGGGTGTTCTGGTAGCGCGGAATCTGGCTGAGGAAAGTGATGTGGATTGGTTGAGCGTGCAGGACAGCCAAAAAATTGGAGCCGCTGATGCGCATCTGGTCTTCATGCACAGCCAGGTGCGAGTTGAACTCGCTGGTGGGGCGTTCAAAACTGCACAGCGGGGAAGTATAGATCTTACCGGTTTTGCCGCCTTCGTCCACGGTGACTGCCGCCAGGTTAGCGGTGGGTTCGGCCAGGACATCGCGCAAGCGGCATCCGGAGCCGGTTACCAGCACAGTCGCGCCGGCCAAACCGGGCACGGCCAGGGGCAGATCCATAGCTTTGACCAGCGTGAAGTGCTTGCTCAGGTCAACCGGCCAGCGCATGCAGACCGAAATATTGCCGGCCGCGCCTTCCGTTGCGTCAATTTCCGCCATGCGTTTTCCGGCATCGCCCATCTTGCGCATGATTTCTTCTAATTCAGGGTAAGGAGCTTCAATCATTTTTCTATTCTCTCGTTTCTTTTCTATTTAATAAGATCCAATAAAGTACTATAGGCCTGATCCCATTGCGCGGGATTGCCAGGCTGATAGGTTTCCACATCGCAGGAAGCACGCACCAGGGCGCGCGCCTCGGCCAGCGATCCTAGATGGCCCAGCGCAATAGCCTGCATAAGCACATTGCCCACCGCGGTAGCTTCCACCGGCCCGGTCACCACCGTGCGGCCGGTGCAGTCCGCCGCGAACTGGTTCAATAGTCGGTTTTGGCTGCCGCCGCCGATGATGTGGATGGGGTTCAAGTGCTTGCCAACCAGTTCCTCCAGGCGGCCGAACACGAAGCGATATTTGAGCGCCAGGCTTTCCAACACCACGCGCAGGATCTCGCCTTTGGTTTGGGGCACAGCCTGGCCTGTTTCAGCGCAGTATTCCTGGATTTTCTCCGGCATCCTGCCCGGGTAGATGAATAAATCGTTGTCCGGGTCAATGACTGCCAGGAAGGGTTTGGCTTCATCGGCCATACGGGTCAATTCAGTGTAGTTGAGGTCCTCGCCGTGCTTCTTCCAATAACGGCGGCATTCCTGCACGATCCACAACCCGACCACGTTCTTGAGCAAGCGCCAGGCGCCAAAAACGCTGCCCTCATTAGCGAAGTTGTAAGCCAGGGCTTTCTCGCTCAGGTTGGGTTCGGGCACTTCCGCGCCAATAATCGACCAGGTTCCGGAGCTGATCCAGGCGCAGTCGCTGTTCTGCATAGGCACCGCCACCACGGCTGAACCGGTGTCGTGGCAGGCCGGCGCGACCACCGACACATCCTTCAAACCCGTATCCGCAGCCACATTGGGGAGCAGCGGCCCCAGCACTGTGCCGGGATTGATGACCGGCTGGAATAAACGCGCGGGGATATCCATAGCGGCCAGCACATCGCGATCCCAATCGTGCGTGAGCGGATTGAGGCACTGGGTAGTGGTGGCATTGGTGAACTCGTTGGCAACCACACCGCTCATCCAATAATTGAACAGGTCGGGCATGGTGAGCAGCACCTCGGCGATTTCAAAGAAAGGGGATTTTTCCAACGCCATGGAGAGCAGTTGGTTGAGGGTATTGAAGCTGGAAAACTGCGCGCCGGTCTTGGTGAAAATCTGTTCGCGCGTCAGGCGCTTGAGCGATTCTTCGATCATGCCGTCGGTGCGCGCATCGCGGTAATAAAAGGGATTGCCCAGCAGCGCGCCGTTGCGATCCAGCAGTCCAAAATCCACGCCCCAGGTATCCAGGCCGATGCTGGAATACTGCAGCCCGCTGCGGGCGGCCACAGCCATACCGGCTTTGATCTCGCTCCACTGGTGCAGCGCGTCCCAATGATAACCGTCCGGTACGCGCACCGGCAGGTTGATGAAGCGGTGGATTTCCTCAATGCTCAGGCGGCCATCCGCCAGGGTGGCGTGCATAGCGCGCCCGCTTTCGGCGCCCAGGTCAATAGCCAGGTAATGGTGCGAAGACGTCATCGAACCTCCGGAAATTGAGGATCACAGAACCTAACAGTAAATAAATTCTCAGGCATGTATTACCCTTTGTCATTGGAATTTGTCACTGAATTATACCCATGAAGGAGCAGACAGTCAGGAGAGATTTTAAAATAAGCGGATTTTCCTTACAAGATTCCGCGGCAGGCAGGATATAATCGCTGAAAAGCGTACGGCTGATCCAGCCGGTGTAAACAAAAAACCTATCAGGAGCGTAACTGCCATGCGAGCTGCTATTTTTGAAGAATTTGGAAAACCCTTAACCATCCAAAACCTGCCCGACCCCACACCCCGTGCGGACGGCGTGGTGATCGAAGTGAAAGCCAACGGCATCTGCCGCAGCGACTGGCACGGCTGGATGGGCCATGACCCGGATATCCAGCTGCCGCACGTACCCGGGCACGAGCTGGCCGGCGTGATCACGGCCGTGGGCAAGGACGTGCAGCGCTGGAAGGTAGGCGAGCGCGTCACCATGCCCTTCGTGTGCGGCTGCGGGACTTGCCCGCAATGCGTTTCGGGCAACCAACAGGTGTGCGACCACCAATTCCAGCCCGGCTTTACCCATTGGGGATCCTTCGCCGAATACGTGGCGGTTAATTACGCTGACACCAACCTGGTGCGCCTGCCGGAAGAGATCGACTTCGTCACGGCCGCCAGCCTGGGCTGCCGTTTCGTGACCTCCTTCCGCGGCATCGTGGACCAGGGGCGCGTCTCAGCCGGTCAGTGGGTGGCGGTACACGGCTGCGGCGGCGTGGGCCTGTCGGCCATCATGATCGCCAGCGCGGCCGGCGCGCAGGTGGTTGCGGTGGATATCGACGATACCAAGTTGGACTTCGCCCGCAGCATCGGCGCGGCAGTGACCATCAACTCTAAAAAGGTAGCGGATGTGGTGGCGGCCATCAAGGACGTCACCGGCGGCGGCGCGCACGTTTCGATGGACGCACTGGGCAACCCCGCCACCTGCTTCAACTCGATTGCCTGCCTGCGCAAGCGCGGGCGGCACATCCAAGTGGGGTTGATGCTGGCCGACCAGCACCATCCGGCCATCCCGATGGACAAGGTGATCGCCAACGAGCTGGAGATCTACGGCAGCCACGGCATCCAGGCGCACCGCTACGGCACCGTGTTCGAGATGATCCTATCCGGCAAGCTGGCGCCCGACAAGTTGATCGGGCGGCGCGTGACGTTGGAAGAAGGCATCCAGGAGCTGGTCAGTATGGACCAGTTTAAGGGCACGGGCATCGCGGTGATCGACAGATTTAATTAAAGAAAAATCGAGTATTAACTATACCTTGAACTCAATTAAACACTTATACATATCAAAAAGGAATTAAGATTTAGAGATTCATCTTAATTCCTTTTTCTAAAAGAATATTTATTGTTCTATGCACTATTAAAAATTCAATAACCCAATACACTTAACAGAATTGCTATTCCTGTAGTGACAATTACACCCAAAACAAATAAAATAATATCTCGCCAAACACTCTTTCGTTCGCCTTTTTCAACAATTTTAGCGAAATATTCTGCAGCTTCTACTGGAACATTCTCCAATTCCTCAATCCTTTTCTTCAGTTCTTTTTCTCGATTTCCAAGGGCTGCTAGATTTTCCTCAATCTCAGCAAGAGACTTTTCTCTTTCTTTACTAATTGTAGTTATTTCATTAATAATTTGATCAACTTCATCAGAGGCATGTAAAAGATTGTTTGATAATTTTTCAATCCTGTTTTTATAGGATTCTGTTATGCTTACTTCCGTTGGTTTAATTAGCTTTTTGACTAGAAGAAATAATTTTTCAAAAGTTGTATTTCCCAAAATACCTAGGATTAGCGAGAATATGGCAGCAAAAAGCTCAACGCTAAACTGTGATAAAAATTCTTCCATCTAAACCCCTTTCATTGTACAAACCGATTTGAAAACCACTCCACTAAATATAATTATACAAGATAATCACTATAAACAATTAATTCCGAATGAGATATAAACAAACGCTCTGTGGTTTTTATTAATGTTTAATCATGTCAGAAAGAACCCACACAAGAATGTGTGGGCTACATTTTATTTGTCATGTCCTTATACATTTTGGCAACTGAGATTTCAACGTCGCTACGCTCCCTTTACTAAAATACTTTTTTATGAATCTGAAGGAGTGAGACAATCAATCGCTTGATATTCCATGAGGAAAATTATATTTGTAACTAAAATCGTTTTTTAACAAGGCCATGATCTTTACCCCGCGTCTGAAGATATGGCGCTCGTCAGGATGACACAAAACGATGAATTGTGTTCTTATCTGTGTGCATCAATTCAATAAGGTCGTGAATCCCTTATCTGTGTCAATCTTCGGTTAATTTGCTTTTCGATAATCGCAACAAGCACAGCGCCGTCAACATATACCACGTCACACGGAAGGGCGCGGATCTATCTTACGTAAATATTACGGCGAATATGAGGACCTGGCGTCACAATATGATTTGGACATTACCGCCAAGCCGGAAACGTTCGAAATTGAGAACACGCGGGAGATACTGGGCTACCACCCAATCTACAGCTTCAAGGATTTGCTGGCCAACCTGGCCGAGTACGGGCCTTAAGGCCCGCCGCTGCCGGAGTTTTAGTGAAAGCAATAGTCTATACTACAATGAATGGTCTGACGCTAGTAAGCTGATCCGGCAACGCATAAGCAGGAAGAGGGTATCTAGAAATCGGTCAAAAAGAAATAATTCAAGGGAAAGAGCATTGCGTGATCAATTGCTTTACGTAATCAAAGATTTTTTCACTTTGCTTCTGCTCTAGAAGAGTGGAGTGAGAAATTGATAAATTGCGACAACGGCAGCAGTAAATTCCGCAGTGTCCTTTATTGCCTTAAGCCCATTGAGAGCAGTTTTTAAATGTCCTTTCTTTGGATTTTTGCTCATTACTTCACTACAAATGATCTCGATACTGTTATTAATCTGTTCACTATCATCCTTTGAAATATCTGGGGACACAGCATTCTTTAGATCATCAATCAGTTTATTAAGTTGATCAATATCAACAAGATTATTCTGAGTCGCATTCAGAGTTGCACCTCTATTGGCCACGTTAACTTGAGCTAAGCCACCGTTAACATTTATATTAAATTTCGTATCCTCATCAAATCCCATCTGAATTCCTATTTCTGTAAGATAGCCTTCGATGTAATTTACAAGCGGGAGAACAACCCGGTTACAAAATTCTTTAACAGAATCATTAGCGTCACTACTGTATCCCCATGCAATATCAAAATTAAAATCCTTATAGTTTGATACCGCATACTTAAGATATTGATATGTAAATGATATTTCCTCCTGTTTGTTTTCTCCCATAGAAGTAAAACATGTACCTCTTTCAACAGGCTGAAAATCGTTAGGATTAATATAACTTTGGATAAATGCGGAAATCAACTCGTTCTCATCAATATACGAAAGAAATTTCTTCAACAAATCCATCCCTGTTTGAGGATGGCAAGTTACTAATCTACTTGCTATAGTTCTGAATTCCATAGAGATAATCTTTAATTGTTTTTTGTCAATTTCCCTCATAATGCACCCCACAAAATGGGCAATAACTGCCACACATTTTATAAATAGGCTTAATTTTTGCTTCGCGATTACAACAAGTATATTTTTGCACGATTAGATTTTCAATTCCGTATCGCACAGGATACTCTTCCTCATATAAAGGTTTCTTTTCGGCTTTAAAACTAATCAGTCCACCATTAAATTGACGTTCCCATTTTTTCATCTCATTATAAATTAACTCATTTGCATAGTTGCTTGTTTTTTTTATTGCTAATTCAATAACGTCATCAGTAAAATAATCTTTCGCTTTTAACCCACAACTTGGGCACCATATCTCTATTACATCATCTGCTTCAAAATCCTCTGGATGAATTTTAAAAAATTCACCACAGAGATAACATTGTAGTAGGACAAATCCTTCATTATCAGCAGGGATGGAAATTTCACCAATCTTTGTACTCATTACTTCGCCTGTTCTTTCATAAATATCGTAGATATTAATTTCCTTAATAAAACAAGTACGTTAAAAACAAGTTTTCTAAACTAGAAAAAAGGAGTTTATAGTGACTTATATACCCCATTTCCAATATATTCCACATAGCCCAATTTTTGAAAAATACCGCCCAATGTAGTAAAGTTACAGTCTCCTTCTTTATTACAACGAATTAAATTCTCCTTAAACCACTTCCTCGTTAAATCTTCTTCGTTTTGGATTCTTTCTAGTGCAATTTTAAATTCGCTGATAGTGATTCCTTTTTCGTAAGGCTTCTTGGGATTTTTATGGTTCGGAATAAAATATACCAACGCCTTTTCCCCACGCCTAATCCCCCATCCTTTTACAAGATAATCCAATTTGGTACTAGGTTTAGGAATTTTGGTGCCTTTTACAAATTTCGCCACAATCTCTTCTATTACATCCATAATAGAACTCCTTATTATCTACTTTTTTTTGCAAGTAATTTAATATTAAGGATTTCCAGGCAAATTTTCAATTACCTATCTTGATTTCACCTAATTGATACCCCGTATACTAATCAAACTCTGATTATCTTCAAAATTTAGCGATTAAATTATTTTAGAACCAAGATAGCCGCGCCTTTGTCATCCTGAGCGAGCAGAGCGACCGAAGGATCTCGGTCAGAAATGAAGCAGGGCTTAATTTTTATCAGGCCGGGATCCATTCCTCGCGCCTGAAAACAAGCGCTCGTCAGGATGACACGGGAAGTGAACCAAGTTGATTTGTGCTTAACACACGGCGGTTCAGAGTTTTATGCCCTACCCTCTTCGACATTACACACACGGGATATCTTAGCTTACCCGCCGAGCTACAGCTTCAAGGATTAGCTGTCCGATCTGGCCAAGTACGGGCCGAAAGGCCCGCCTGTGCCGAAGTTTCAAACATAATAAAAATATGCTTTTAATACCTTAATCTTTCAGCATTAATCATGAATAATTCCTGAAAGATGAATAATATCTTTAACTGAAGACCTCCGGAAATCGTCAACAGAAAATTGAAGTACTCGGAATCTTTGTAAATTTCCGCCCTCGAACCAACTATTTATTGATCCAGTTACTCTGATGAAATCGTGAAGTAAATCGATTGTTCCTAAGTGAAATATGTTTTTGTCCTTATGTTTCAATCTTTCCTCACTCTTCAATTTCTCAATTAGGTAATCTCTATATTCAAAGTTATTTATAGGATGCGTAGGTCTACCTTCGATGTGAAATCCTTTATGTCCTGAGAAGATAACCCTTAATCTGTCACTTCCTTGAAATCTTTTATCTCTTTCAAAAATATTCAATGCATGACAAGTCAATTGATAAGCATGATCTAGATAAAATTTTTCATTATCAATATCTATAAATACAGGAACATAACTTTCAATAATGTTGCATATTGGGTCTAAATACAATCCCCATGATCTCCATAAATTATTTAATGGGCATTTCTCTAGAATGGAGTCTAGATTACCTACTGAAATATTTTCCGTTACACAATCTTTCAACGTTTCCGGATAATCTTTATCAGGGAAATCAATACCAACAGGATTACAAATCACTTTTACATAGCGGTTTGTACAGTTTTCCAACCAATTTGAATTAGTAATAATTAATTTATTAGGCATTTTAAAATTTTTTTGACAGCCGAGTGAACTTAGGACATACCAGGCCACCAGAAAGGGCACGAAAAGCACAAAGAGCAGCACCACCCAGTTGGGCGCAATAAACAGCAGCGGGAAGTACAACAATCGCGGTCCGGCCGCCAGCAGACCGATCTAGGTGCTGGTACTCTCAGTTTTCAGTTTTGTTAGCCCCATATGGTTCCTGCCTTATTATCTTTCCTTTTTTTGGCACATTAGTTTCCAGATTTCAATATATTGATTAATCAGGCGTACACCCTTTGCACTCCCAACCCGCACCATCGGAAGCCGACGCGCAATCAAAACAAGTCCATTTCCAGCATTTTTGACATCGATGTATTTCAGGGGTTTCTATTTCAATTACAGACTTTGAATTATCCTGATCGCTAATAATTTTTCCTGTAAGAATGTCAGCTTTTCGTATTTTAGGAACTGCCCCACATCTATAACACTTTTTTTCATCACTGAACGCACTTGTTCTCACCGGCTTTAAGTAAATTGCATCACCTTCGTTTTTTAATTCAAGCTCAGTATGACAATGTCTACACACAAATCTGCCAAGATCAGTTCGGATCTGTAATTTTTTCCCACACGATGGGCAAGAGAGTGAAATGAATTCTGTCATGTTTCATTTTCCTTTTGTAAATAACTTTAGTTTATAAGCATTGCTTTATAGATTTTACTTTTTTTATATGGCCAAGTCCTTTAATCAATCGCCCAATTTTTAATTAATCAATTGATGGATTGTTAACCCAGGCTCAGGTTGCGACTGAAGAAACCCGCGGCGATGAAAGCAACTATTTCGTCGGCATGATATAGAAAACGCGGCTCCCCGCCCTTTGTATTTTTCTTCATCCCATACCTTCCCCTTTCTTCTCAATCTTGCATGTTTTTGGTAATTTTTTCATCTGATCCCCTTTCATCTGCAATGGGACCACGAGGCACTCGTTTTACTAATTCTATTATGAGAAATCCACCAACAAGCTCAAACCGGGCATGCCAGTGGACGTGACCTCCAAAAGCGGACCTTTCTACCTTTCAAAAGCAAAATGCCCTGGGAATCAGGGCATTTTGTTATTTCGATTTACTTGAATCAATCTTCGGGTTGAATTCCGGGTCGAAATTTCCAATCCTTAATTAACTTCCTTCAACACCGCCCGCAGCAACCAGGCGGCCAGCAAACCCAAGGTAAGGAAACCCGCCACGGGTCCGATCATTTCACCGGGAGAGAAAGAAACGCCGCCCGTGTATTGGAAATACGTTGCCAGGATGATTTGCGGGACCAGCAAGATGATGACACTTAACAAGACCAGCGCCAATTTGTAGCCGCGCGGGTCATTTTTCAGCACGAAAGCGGCGCAGATAAAAGTAGCCGGTGTGATGACGGCCAGGTCCAACACGTAGGTCACCATGGTGGTGTAACTGTCCATGCGCAGGGGAGCTGTGCCGGTCAGCAGGGCAGAAATGAGCGGCTGGCACCATACCACCAGCGTGATCAATCCCGAGGCGATCATGAAGACGCTCAGAGACTTGCGCGGCATCCCGCTTACATCCTCAGGCATATCCGTCATATTGAAGTTGGCGATAAAGGCAAACAGACTGGCTGACAGGATGGCGATATACAGCAGGAAGAACGGATTGTAGGCGGTTCCCAACGCGAGGGAAGCGTACAGGTAAAGGATGTAGGCCAGGAGCCCGCTCAATAGCAGGCGGGCGCGCCGCGACCCTTTTTGGGCAGCCACCAAAATGAACAGCAGCAGCGGTATTTCCAACACCAGCACCAACAGATCCGAAGCGCGGTTGCCTTCGCGGAAGAAGACCGTATCGTAGCGATAGAGGCCGCCGCCGTAGAGTTGTGCGTTTTGGCCGCGTGCAGTTTCATAGGTCATGGTCTGCCTGCCGTCTTCCAGTAGGAAAGCGCCTGCCGCGGCAATTCCAGCCAAAACCGTAATTACCAGGCAAAGGATAAAAATTGTCTTCTTATTCTGCATCATAATAGAATTCCTCGATCTTTTTGTCAGTATAGGCGCAATATTTTCGCCGATATTTAACATATTGTAAAGGATTTAAAGTTGACGAACAAAAAAACCGCTCGCTCAACATCACAACGCATTATTATGAGAGCATATCCTGCCCAGCCACGATCACCTTTTACTGAAATGATCCTGCAGGCTGCGGTATTGCAACTCTTCGCCGCGCAGGAAGCGGATGGCGGAGACGGCCGCGGCGGCAGCCGAAAGCGTGGTCAGCAGAGGCACGCTCATGGCCAGGGCCGCGGCGCGGATCTCGGCGCCGTCCTGGTGGGCATTGGGGCCGAGCGGCGTGTTGACGATCATGTCCACCTGCCCGGCGCGGATCAGGTCCACGATGTGCGGAGATTCGCCGGAAAGTTTGTTGACAACCGTGACCGGCAGGCCCACCCGGCTGAAGAAATCGGCCGTGCCGGGCGTTGCTAGAAGGGCAAAGCCCATGCGCTGCAGGTCGCGGGCGATCTTCAGCCCGGCGCTCTTGTCATAATCATTCACACTGATCAGGACCGTCCCGCTCAACGGCAGGCTCTCACCGGCCGCGATCTGTGACTTGGCAAAGGCCAGCCCAAAGTGGGCGGCATGTCCCATGACTTCACCGGTAGAGTGCATCTCCGGGCCCAGCAATACGCTGGATCCGGGCAGCTTCTTGAAGGGCAGCACGGCTTCCTTGACGAAGAAACCGTCCACACGCGGCTCTTCAAGCACACCCAATTCTTCCAATGTGCAGCCAGCCATGACCTGCGCAGCCACGTAAGCCAGGTTCAGACCGGTGGCCTTGCTGGCGTAGGGCACGGTGCGCGAGGCGCGCGGGTTGACCTCCAGCACGTAGACCATCTCATCCTTGAGGGCAAACTGCACGTTCATCAGCCCGCGCACGCCCAGCGCCAAACCGAGCTGCTCGGTGAATTCGCGCATGATGCCCTGGTGGTAGGCGCTGACCTTGTAGGGCGGCAGCACGCAGGCCGCGTCGCCGGAGTGCACGCCGGCTTCCTCGATGTGCTGCATGACCGCCCCGATCACCACCCGCGCGCCGTCCGCCAGCGCGTCCACATCGATCTCGAAGGCGTCTTCCATGAACTTATCAATTAATACCGGCTGGCCGGGGGATACTTCCAGCGCGGCCTGGATGAACTCGGCCAGGCGCATTTCGCTTTCCACCATGGCCATGGCGCGCCCGCCCAGCACAAAGGACGGCCGCACCAACACCGGGTAGCCCAGTCCGGCCGCCACCGCGCGGGCTTCCTCCAGCGAACGGGCGATACCGTTATCGGGTTGGGGAATATCCAGCTGGCGCAGCAGCCCGGCAAAAGCCTCGCGGTCTTCAGACAGATCGATGGCCTGCGGAGTAGTACCCAATATGTGTACGCCGGCCGCCTCCAGGCGGGCCGCCAGGTTGAGGGGCGTCTGCCCACCGAACTGCACGATCACGCCCATGGGCTGCTCGCGATCCACCACGTTCATGACGTGTTCGAAGGTGAGCGGTTCGAAGTAAAGGCGATCGGCGGTGTCGTAATCGGTTGAGACCGTCTCCGGGTTGCAATTCAGCATGATGGTCTCGTAACCCAGCTTTTCCAGCGCGAAAGCCGCCTGGCAGCAGCAGTAATCGAATTCGATACCCTGGCCGATGCGGTTGGGGCCGCCGCCCAGGATGAGGATCTTCTGCTTGCCGGTCGGGCGGGCTTCGTCTTCCGTCTCATAGGCGCTATAAAGGTAAGGCGTTTGGGCCTCAAACTCAGCCGCGCAGGTATCCACGCGCTGGAAGGTGGGCCGGATGCCCAATTCCAGGCGCAATCTGCGCAGCGCGTCCTCCTCCAAGCCCAGCAGGCGCGCCAATTGGCTGTCGGCAAAACCCATGCGTTTGGCCGCGCGCAGCAGCGCCGGAAAGCGCGTATCCTTTGGACTCGCCTGTGTAATTTGGGTCTGCATGGCACTGATGCTTTGCAGCTGCGCCAGGAACCACAGGTCGTAGCCGCAGGCGGCCTGGATAGCTTCCAGAGGCAAGCCCTGTTGCACCGCGCGATAGACGCGGAAGAGGCGCTCGGCAGTGGGAAGGCGCAAATCCGCCAGCGTTTCCGCTTCATCCGGTAAGGCATGTTTGGGTCCGCTGCCGTCCAGCGCGTCCACGCCGATCTCCAGCGATTGCACAGCTTTTTGCAACGCTTCCGGGAAGGTGCGGCCCAGGGCCATGACCTCGCCGACCGACTTCATCTGCGGGCCGAGCACGGCGTCCACGCCGGGAAATTTCTCGAAAGCCCAGCGCGGGATCTTGACCACCACGTAATCCAGCGAAGGCTCGAAAGCAGCCGTGGTCTGGCCGGTAATGTCATTGGGAATTTCATCCAAGGTATAACCCACCGCCACCAACGCGGCCAGCTTGGCAATGGGTACGCCGGTGGCCTTGGAAGCCAGCGAAGAGGAGCGGCTGACGCGCGGGTTCATCTCGATCACCACCACACGCCCGGTTTCGGGGTGCACGGCAAACTGCACGTTAGCACCGCCGGTCTCCACGCCCACGGCCGTCAGCACGCGGTGCGCCATATCGCGCAACACCTGGTATTCACGGTCGGTCAGGGTTTGGGCGGGCGCCACCGTGATGCTGTCGCCGGTGTGCACACCCATGGGATCCAGATTCTCGATAGTGCAGATGACCGCGAAGTTATCGGCGCGGTCGCGCATGACCTCCAACTCAAATTCCTTCCAGCCCTGGATGCTTTCCTCGACCCAGGCCTGGCCGCTGGGCGAAGCCGCGATAGCCGCGCGCACCGCTTCCGGCAGCTCTTCCGCTGAGGCTACCCAGGCCGCGCCGGTTCCGCCCAACGCGAAAGAAGCCCGCACCAGCAGCGGATAACCGATTTCTCCGGCCAAAACCTGCGCTTCTTCCAATGAATAGGCCGCTCCGCCGTGCGGGGTGGGAATGCCGGCCTGCGCCATGGTCTGGCGGAATAGCAGACGATCCTCGGCCGCTTCGATGGCCTGCAGGTTGGCACCCAGCAGCTTGACACCGTACTTGTCCAATACGCCGCTGCGGCTGAGTTCTTCGGCCAAGTTCAGGCCGGTCTGGCCGCCCACGGTGGGCAGCATGGCGTCCGGCTGTTCCTGTTGGATGATGGCCTCCAGCGCATGCGGGGTGAGCGGTTCGATGTAGGTGGCGTCCGCGATCTCCGGGTCGGTCATAATGGTGGCCGGATTGGAATTGACCAGCACCACACGGTACCCCTCTTTACGCAGAGCTTTGACCGCCTGGGTGCCGGAATAATCGAATTCGGCTGCCTGTCCAATGACGATGGCACCCGAGCCGGGCACCAGGATGGTGTGAATGTCGCTACGCTTAGGCATGGGCCGCCTCCATTTCCAGCAGGGTAAAGAAAGTAGAAAAGATATCATGCGCGTCGTGCGGGCCGGGAGCGGCTTCGGGGTGGAACTGCACGCTCATGACCGGGCGATTTTTCAGGCGCAAGCCTTCCAGCGAGCCGTCGTTCAGGCTGCAGTAGGTCACTTCCACCTCAGCCGGATCCAGCCCCCCGGCCTGCACTGCGTAGTTGTGGTTTTGAGCAGTAATCAGTACGCGGCCATTGGGAAGATACTGTACGGGATGGTTGCCGCCGTGATGGCCGAATTTGAGCCGGTAAGTGTCCGCGCCCAGCGCGCGCCCGATCAGTTGGTGGCCCAGGCAGATGCCGAACAAAGGCACGCCGCTGTCAATCAGCGCTTTGACGGTTTCTACAATCATGGGCAGCCCGGCCGGATCGCCGGGTCCATTTGAGAGGAAGATGCCCTGCGGGTGATAAGCCAGGGCCTGCGCGGCGCCGGTATCCGCGGGCACCACCTGCACGCGTGCCCCTCCGGCGGATAGATGCCGCAGGATGTTGCGCTTCAGGCCGAAATCGTAAGCCACGACCAGCGGACTGTCCGTATTGCCGGGGTTCTGCGGTGCGACCCAGGCACTGCCCGCGTCAGCCTGCCACTCGTAAGGATGCGCGCAGGTCACCTCCGCCACCATATCGCGCCCGTCCAGGCCGGGCCAGTCGCGCGCCATTTGCAGCAATTGCTGCGGCGGGGTGCCGCGGGTGGAGAGGGCAGCTTTGAGCGTGCCGCCGTCGCGCAGCTTGCGGGTCAGCCAGCGGGTGTCTAACCCGCTGATGCCCGGCACTTCATGCTGCGCCAGCCATTCCGGCAGCGGCAGGGCCGCGCGCCAGTTGGAGACCAGCGGGCTGAGGCTGCGCACCAGCACCGCGCTCACCTGCGGGCTTTGCGATTCATCGTCCTGCAAGTTAATGCCCACGTTGCCGATATGCGGCACGGTGAATAGTACGCCCTGCCCACGATAAGAAGGATCGGTGATGATCTCCTGATAGCCGCTCATGCTGGTGTTGAACACCAGCTCAAAAACAACGTCTGCCCGTGCTCCAAAAGCTTCTCCGCTCAGTACGCTGCCATCTTCCAAAACGAGTGTTGCATTTTCCATGAATATGATTGCTCCAGATCAAAATCGTTAATTTTCAACCGTTCAACTGTGAGCCGCCAGGCAAACCGCTCCGCGCGCAGGCGCAAAAAAACAGCCCTCCGAAAAGAAGGGCTGTTGGTTTTTTTGTTAATATGCGCTCATCGTGCTGTAATCACGCCATTCAGGCAATATCCAAGCGGCCGTCTTCCCGGTGAGAAGCGGTGGGCTGAAATCGGGTTCGCAGCATTCGGCTCAGTTTGAACATATTGGACGCTATTTTATCATGTATAGACAATTTGTCAATTATGTTCGGGTCAATATGCGTTTTTTAAGGTTGGATTGGCCAAGGCAGCGTATTACAATGCCGGCTGCTGAGATTGCTTCCTCGCTTAGCTCGTCGCAATGACACTAGGTGAAGAATACTATGTACTTTATTCATTACTCGAATTAATAACAATGTCAAACTTTCCCCACATGTCCTTGCGAGTTCACCCCCGGTGAGCTAAGCAATCTCAGCTTTTATCTTGAGAAGATGTAAGCGGGGATCATTATGCGAAAGCATCTTCCCTCATCTAACCGAGATCCTCTCCCAAGGGAGTGCTTCGCGATCGCTTCGCTCAGGATGACAAATAGAAAGTATTTCATAAACGCAGCCATTCAGAACGACTTGCCCTCGTTTGTCACTGCGAAGCCTGCGGAGCGGGTTGAAGCAATCTCAGTTCACTGCGTAAATGTGGTGAAAAGGGGAAGAAGATGATGGCTTTAATATTAATCCGGCCGAGATCCTCTCTCCCGAGGGGATGCTTTGCGAACGGTCGCTGCCCTCGCTTCGCTCCGGCAAATCGCTCCCTCAGGATGACAAAAGAAAGGAGTCATGTTTTTATCTGTGTGTATCAAACGTGAAAGGTTTTTCTCTGTGTCTATCTGTGTCTATCTGTGGTTGATTAAGAATCCGGCCGAGATCCTTCTCTCGTTCCACTCGCTCAGGATGACAATAACACCCAGTTTCATCTTGAACAGCCAATGGTCGCTTTCGCGAAACATTTCCCCACATTGTCATCCTGAGTCCCGAAGGGACGAAGGATCTCGGCTTATCCAGATAACAAACGAGGGATGTCCTTGTCAAACATCCCTCGTTCTATTTTTATAGAAAAGACTATCGTGCGAATTACGCGTTGACGTAAGTCAGCCACTCATCCGAGCGCGCGCCCTTGCCGGTCGCGGTTTCGTGGAAGAGCTTCTGCACCTTGGCAGCTACGGGGCCCATCTTGCCAGCGCCAATGGTGCGGAAATCCAACTCGCGGATGGCGATGATCTCGGCAGCGGTGCCGCACACGAAGAGTTCATCGGCGATGTAAAGCTGGTCGCGCGAGATGGGTTTTTCAACCGTCTCGATGCCCATGTCATTGCATAGGGTCAGGATGGAATCGCGGGTGATACCTTCCAGGATGGAAGCCGTGAAGGGCGTGATGACCTGGCCGTTGCGCACCACAAACAGGTTCTCGCCGGTGCATTCGCTAACGTAACCCTGTGGATCGAGCATGATGGCTTCTTCAAAGCCCAGGCGCACCGATTCGGTCTTGGCCAAAATGCTGTTGGTGTAATTGCCGGTGGATTTGGCCTTGGTCAGCATCACGTTGGGATGATGGCGGGTGAAGGAGGACACGTTGGCGCGAATACCGGCCTTCAAAGCTTCTTCGCCCAGGTAAATACCCATTTCCCAAACGGCAATTCCAATGCGGGGTTTATAGGCGTCCAGGTTGAGACCGTAAGCCGAACCGTCGCTGAAGATCAGCGGGCGGATGTAGCAGGATTCCATTTTGCTGGCAGCCACAGTGTCCACGACCGCCTGGCACAATTCATCGGAAGTGTAGGGGATATCGCGGAAGCCCAGGATATGGCCGGAATTGATAAAGCGGTCCATGTGTTCTTTCAGGCGGAAGACCGCCGGACCTTTGTCCGTGGCGTACGCACGGATGCCCTCAAAAGCAGCCGAGCCGTAATGCAGCGCGCTGCTTAAAAATGGGATGGTCGCCTTTTCCGATTCAAGCAGCTCGCCATCCATCCAGGTATATTTACCTTCAGTTGTCATTGTTTACTCTCCTATTCAGTGTAATAAAATTTTTATAATGTCAGAATACAAACAGCTCTATAATCCCAAACGCGCGATGACTTCGTCGGTCATTTGTTGGCTGGTGAGCTTTCCTCCCAGGTCGACGGTACGCAGCCCGTCGCTGATGGCCTGGTCCACCGCCTGCTCGATGCGCGCCGCCGCTTCCGGCAGCTTGAGCGAATAGCGCAGCAGCAGGGCCGTGCTCAAAATGGTACCCAATGGGTTGGCAATGCCTTTCCCGGCAATGTCGGGCGCTGAACCGTGGATGGGTTCGTATAAACCCGCGTTTCCGGCGCCCAGCGAAGCCGAGGGCAGCATGCCCATCGATCCAGTCAGCACGGAGGCTTCATCGGTGAGGATATCGCCGAACATGTTCTCGGTCACCAGCACGTCCAGGTTTGCGGGTGAAGCCACCAGCCGCATGGCAGCGGTGTCCACCAGCATGTTCTCCAGTTCCACATCGGGGAACCCGGCGGCCACTTCCGCGGTGACCTTGCGCCATAGGCGCGAAGACTCCAGCACGTTGGCCTTATCGACCGAGGTAACCTTCTTACGGCGCTGCTCGGCCAATTCAAAGGCCATACGCACCACGCGGCGGATCTCCTCATCGGTATAAACCAGGGTATCCACCGCGCGTTCAATGCCGTCCACTATCTCACGGCCCTTGGGCTGGCCAAAGTAAAGGCCGCCGGTAAGCTCACGCACCACGATTAAGTCCACGCCCGCAAGCCTGTCCGGTTTGAGCGGCGAGGCCGACACTAAATCGGGGTGCACCCGTACCGGGCGCAAATTGGCAAACACGCCCATGCCCTTACGCAGCGCCAACAAGCCCTGCTCGGGGCGCACCTTAGCCTGCGGGTCATCCCACTTGGGGCCGCCCACCGCGCCCAATAAAACTGCGTCGGCCGCCTGGCAGGCTGCCAGGGTTTCATCCGTCAGGGCCGTGCCGAACTTATCAATGGAACAGCCACCGATGAGCCGTTCGTTGAAATTAAGATTGGCGCCGCCGGCTTGCGCAGCCGCGGTCAGTACCCTGACCGCCTGGCCGACCACTTCCGGGCCGATCCCGTCTCCGGGCAACAATACAATATTAAAATCCATAAATTCCCTTTCCCTTTCTACTATGCGGCCACTTGTTCGGCCGGGTCTTCTTCCGTGGTGGTCATTAAACCATACTCGATTGAGTCAGCCAATGCCTGCCAGCTGGCATCAATGATATTGGGGCTGGCGCCCACCGTGCTCCAGGAATGATAACCGTTTTGCGTGTCGATCAACACACGCGTGATGGCTTCGGTAGCCAACGCGCCATTGAGGATACGCACTTTGAAATCGGTCAGGTGGAATTGCGCGATCTGGGGAAAATCGTCAACCAGCGCCTTGCGCATGGCCACGTCCAGGGCATGCACAGGGCCGCAGCCCTCACCGGCGGTGTGGATAACCTTCTCACCAATGCGCACTTTGACCATGGCCTCGGTGATGATGCCGCGCTGCTGGCGATGTTCTACACTGACGGAGTAATCGATCAGTTCAAAAGGCGCGCGATAATCGGGCTGGTGTCGTTTGAGCAGCAGCATGGCGGAAGCTTCGGCGGCCTCAAATGAGAAGCCCTGTGATTCTAATTCCTTGATTTGATTGAGCGCTTCCACAACCTCTTCGCTGCCGTTGACAGCTAGGCCATATTCCTCGGCCTTGCTGAGGATATTGCCCTTGCCGGATAGTTCGGAAACCACCACCGACATTTCATTGCCCACCAATTCGGGTTCAATGTGCTGGTAGGATAACGGGCTGCGGCGCATGGCGGACACGTGCACGCCGCCCTTATGGGCGAAGGCCGCCTGGCCGACATAAGCCTGGTATTCATCCGGCGCCAGGTTGGCAATCTCCGCCACAAAGTGCGACAGATCGTACAGCTCAACCAGCTTTTCCGGCAGCAGACATTCATAACCCAATTTCAACTGCAAGTCGGGGATGATTGAGCATAAGTTGGCATTGCCGCAGCGTTCGCCATAACCGTTGATGGTGCCCTGCACCTGGGTGCAGCCGGCCTGCACGGCCGCTAACGAGTTGGCTACCGCGCATTCACTGTCATTATGAGCATGAATACCCAGCGGAATATCCAGTTCCCGATGCACATGGCTGACGATGGCGCTGACTTCATGCGGCAGCGCCCCGCCGTTGGTGTCGCACAGGACCACACGCTCCGCCCCGCCGCGTACTGCCGCGCGCAGCGTATCGAGTGTGTATTCCGGGTTTTCCTTATATCCATCAAAGAAGTGTTCGGCGTCGTAGATCACGCGCCGGCCCTGCTCACGTAGATAAGCCACGCTCTGTTCGATGATGCGCAGGTTTTCCGGCAAGGTGGTGCGCAGCACATCTACAACATGCAAGGTCCAGGACTTGCCAAAGACCGTGCAGACTGGTGTGCCGGAATCCAGTAAAGCCTGGATGTTGGCGTCGTCCTGCGGGCCGCCGTTGACCCGGCAGGTGGAACCGAAGGCTGTGATCAGCGCGTGCTTCCAGTGGATCTTGGCGGCTTCCTGAAAGAATTCGACGTCCTTTGGGTTCGAACCCGGCCAGCCACCCTCGATGAAATCCACGCCCATCTCGTCCAGACGCTGCGCAATGCGCAGTTTATCGCTGCAGGAAAGCGAGATGTCCTTACGTTGGGTACCATCGCGCAGGGTAGTGTCGTAAATTTGGATCATGCAGGCACCTGTTTTAGATGCGCTTTTTCGTAAGCAACAATCTGATCCATAAAGGACAATAGATATCCCAACTCATCTTTACCTTGCAGCAAACAGGTTTTGGAGAAGGGATCAATATCAAAATTGACTTTCAGCCCGCTGGGAATAGTAAGGCTTTGTTCGTTCAAGTCCACGCTCCACTCGGCTCTTGGGCTCTCTTCCAGAATTTCACGCATCTGCTGGTGCACCTGCGGGCTGACCTTGATGGGCAGCAGGCCATTCTTAAGAGAATTATTGCGGAAGATATCGCCAAACGAAGTGGCAATCACCACGCGAAAACCGAAACCAACCAGCGCCCAGGGGGCATGTTCGCGTGAAGAACCGCAGCCAAAATTATCGCCCGCAAACAGGATTTGGGCATCCTTCGCTTCGGGCTGGTTAATAATAAAATCCGCACGCGGGCTGCCGTCCGGGTTGTAGCGCCAATCGTTGAATAAGTGATTAGCCAGGTCGGCTTTGTCCGTGATCTTGAGAAAACGCGCCGGGATGATCTGGTCGGTGTCGATGTCATCCAGCGGCAGCGCCACGACACGGGAGTTCAATTGGGTAAATGCTTGCATATCATTCTCTCCTTAATCATCCAACAGGGTGCGTACGTCGGTAACCACGCCGGTCACGGCCGCGGCCGCGGCGGTCAGTGGGCTGGCCAACATGGTACGCCCACCCTTGCCCTGACGGCCTTCGAAGTTGCGGTTGCTGGTGCTGACGGCGTATTGGCCGGGCTGGATCATGTCGCCGTTCATGGCAATGCACATGCTGCAGCCGGCTTCGCGCCATTCCGCGCCCGCATCCGTGAAGACCTTGTCGAGACCTTCAGCTTCGGCGTCGCGTTTGATCTGCTGCGAGCCGGGTACCACCAGCACGCGCACACCCTCGGCCACCTTGCGGCCGCGCATAACACGCGCGGCTTCGCGCAGGTCGGAAAGGCGGGAGTTGGTGCAGCTGCCGATGAAGACCACGTCAACCTTATGACCCAGCAGGGGTTGGCCCGCGGGCAGGTCCATGTAAGCCAGGGCTTTCTTCAAGCCGCCGTCCGGCGCTGATTCCAGCGTGGGAAGGGAAGCAGTGATGGGCATGCCCATACCGGGGTTGGTACCGTAGGTGATCATGGGTTCCAGATCGGAAACGTCTAATGTGACAGTGCGGTCGTACTTGGCGCCTTCGTCGCTGGGCAGCTTGCGCCAGCGTTCGACCGCGGCGTCCCAATCCGTGCCCTTGGGCGCATACTTGCGCCCGGCCAGAAATTCAAAAGTGGTTTCGTCCGGCGCGATCAAGCCGGCGCGCGCGCCCGCTTCAATCGACATGTTGCAGACGGTCATGCGCTCTTCCATGCTGAGGGCACGGATAACCGGGCCGGTATATTCGAGCACATAGCCTACACCGCCGGCCACGCCGATCTTGGCGATGAGGGCCAGGATGATGTCCTTGGCGGTCACGCCTTTCTTCAGGCTGCCTTCCACGCGCACTTCACAGGTCATGGGTTGGCGCTGCAGCAGACACTGGGTAGCCAGCACGTGTTCCACTTCGCTGGTGCCGATGCCGAATGCCAGCGCGCCGAATGCGCCGTGGGTGGAGGTGTGGCTGTCGCCGCACACGATGGTCATGCCGGGCTGGGTCAAGCCCAGTTCCGGGCCAATCACGTGCACAATGCCGTTGCGATCGCTGGCCGCGCCGTAGCTTTCAATGCCAAATTCGCGCGCGTTCTCTTCCAACTGCGCGATTTGCTTGCGGGCCAGGTCGTCCGCCAGGGCCAGACGGCCTGCCACAGTGCCATCCGCCGACAGGGTCGGCAGGGAATGGTCCACAGTGGCTACCGTGCGGTCAGGGCGGCGCACTTTCAGGCCGCGCTCGCGCAGGCCGGTAAAGGCCTGCGGCGAGGTGACTTCATGAACAAGCTGTAGGTCGATGTACAACACAGCCGGTGATTCAGGCTGCTGCGAAACCAGGTGCTCATTCCAAATCTTTTCAAAAAGGGTTTGCGGTTTTTCCATCAAATCTTTCCGCCTTCCATGGGGTGTGTTGTTCGCATCTTAAAATAACTCCTCGATTGGCTGCTCAACCTGCCACTGCCTGCACAGCCGGTGTTTCAACCGGGCCGTACTTTCCGGTGGAAGCCAGCATCTTGTTGATGGCCGACAGGTAAGCTTTGGCGCTGGCTACGATGATATCCGTGTCCGCACCGTACCCGCCAAACGTGCACGGGCGCTCAATTTCTTTCTGGGCTGTCATCACCGCCGGCAGATCCTTGGTGGCAATGCGCACGGTCACTTCGCCCAGCGCGTCAATGCCTTCGGTGATGGCGTGAATGACAAAATCAACCAGGGTGCTGTCCATCTGCACAATGGCATCGATGGCTTTAAAAGTAGCGTCTACCGGACCAGTGCCGATGGCCGCGTGAATATGCGTTTCGCCGTCCGGCCCGGCCAGGCGCACCGTGGCCGTGGGCAGGCCCATGGTGCCGCAGGCCACCTGCAGCCCTTCCAGGGTGAAGATGACTTCATTCTGGTAGATCTCATCCGAGATGAGCGCTTCGATGTCCGCGTCGGTGATGGTCTTCTTTTTATCAGCCAGGGTTTTGAAGCGGTCGAAGAGCTTGTTCAAAGATTCTTCGTCCAGGGTGTAGCCGAGTGAGATCAGGCGTTCCTTGAGGGCATGCCGTCCGGAATGTTTGCCCAATACCAGCTTGCTGGCGGAAAGGCCGACGGTTTCCGGCTTCATGATCTCGTAGGTCAGGGTGTTCTTGAGCACGCCATCCTGGTGGATGCCGGCCTCGTGGGCAAACGCGTTGGCGCCCACAATGGCTTTGTTGGGCTGCACGCTCATGCCGGTGTAATTGCTGACCAGCTTGCTCAGGCGGGTGAGCTGGGTGGTGTCGATATTAGTACCCAGATCCATCACCTGGCGGCGGGCATGCAGGGCCATGACCACTTCTTCCAAAGCGGTATTGCCGGCACGTTCGCCGATGCCGTTGATGGTCACTTCCGCCTGGCGCGCACCGGCACGGATGCCGGCCAGGGTGTTGGCGGTGGCCAAACCCAGGTCGTTGTGGCAGTGCACCGATACAACGCACTTTTCAATGCCCTTGGTGTTCTTGATGATGCCCGCGATCAACGCGCCGAACTCGTCCGGCATGGTATAGCCGACCGTATCGGGGATGTTGAGCGTGGTGGCGCCGGCTTCAATGGCAACCTCCAAGGCCTGGTAGAGGAACTCGGGGTCGCTGCGTCCGGCATCTTCCGGGCTGAATTCCACATCTGCGCACAATTCGCGCGCGTGCGCAACCATGCGGGCAATCTGGTCCAGCACCTGTTCGCGGTCCATCTTGAGCTTGTACTGCATATGGATGTCCGAGGTAGCAATAAAGGTGTGGATGCGCGGATGCGCAGCTCCCTTCACAGCTTCCCAGGCTTTGTCAATGTCGCCTTCAATGGTGCGGGCCAGGCCGCAAATGACCGGGACGGGCGAGCCGTCCTCGGAGTTGCCGATCTCCAACGCGATACGCCGCACGGCCTCCAGGTCATCCGGCGAAGCCGCAGGGAAACCGGCCTCAATGATATCCACGCCCATGCGCGCCAACGCACGCGCCACTTCCAGCTTCTCAGCGGCGGTCATGGTGGCGCCGGGGGATTGCTCCCCGTCGCGCAGGGTGGTATCAAAAATACGTACGATATTACTTTCCATCTTCCTTACCCCAGTTTTCCGGGCGCAGCGAGCGTACTACAGCGCCGGCTGCCCACATTTCCGACTCGCGCATTTCGGATAACTCGGTGTTCAATTTCGCCTTGTAATCCGGTGCGCTGTTGGCTTCAATCACAATACGCGTTTCCTCGCCATCGACGACACTCTGGTAGAGTTTTTCGAAGACAGGCGCGGTCGCTTTGCGGAACTCGTGGCGCCAGTCCAACGCGCCGCGCTGAGCGGTGGTGGAGCAGTTGGCGTACATCCAGTCCATACCGTTCTGGCTGACCAGGCGGATAAGGCTCTGGGTAAGCTCTTCCACGGTCTCGTTGAAGGCTTCACTGGGGCTATGGCCGTGCGAGCGCAGGGTGTTGTATTGAGCTTCCATGATGCCGGCCAGCGCGCCCATGAGCACGCCGCGTTCACCGGTCAGGTCGCTGAAGACTTCGTTCTGGAAAGTGGTGGGGAACAAGTAGCCGGAGCCAACGGCGATGCCGAGGGCCAGGGTGCGCTCGGTGGCGCGACCGGTGGCGTCCTGGTAAACCGCGTAGCTGCTGTTGATGCCGGAGCCGTCCAGGAAGTTAGCGCGCACGGAAGTGCCGGAGCCCTTGGGGGCAACCATGATGACGTCCACATCCGCGGGAGCAACAATGCCGGTCTGGTCGGCGTATACGATCCCAAAGCCGTGCGAGAAGTAGAGCGCGTCGCCGGGTTTGAGGCAGGCTTTAATCGCGGGCCAGGTCATTTTCTGACCGGCGTCCGAGACCAGGAATTGAAGGACGGTACCGCGTTTGGCAGCTTCTTCCAATGAGAAGAGTGTTTTCCCGGGAACCCAACCATCCTTGACGGCTTTGTCCCACGAGTGAGAATTTTCCCGCTGGCCAACGATCACGTTGATGCCATTATCGCGCATATTCAAAGCCTGCGCAGGGCCCTGTACACCATAACCAAGTACCGCGACAACTTCGTCTTTAAGAACTTCCTGAGCCTTGGAAAGCGGGAACTCCTCACGCGTCACGACATCTTCTTCTACACCACCAAAATTAATTTTTGCCATTATGTTTTCTCCTTAAATATTGCTGTATTGTTAGATTTTTATGAAACAACTTCGTATTCTGCCGGCATTTTAGTCTTATGATTGCCGTTCGTTTTGTTCAACAGTTTTGGGATGCCGCGTTCCATGGCGATGATACCAGTACGCACCAATTCAACGATGCCGTACGGCTGTAGCACTTCCACAAAGCTGTCGATCTTTTCCTTATCACCGGTGATCTCAATAATGAGCGTGTCGCTGGCCACATCCACAATGCGCGCGCGGAAAACCTCCGCAAGCTGCATGATGGCCGAGCGCTTCTCCGGCGGAGCGGAGACCTTGACCATAGCCAGATCACGGCTGACGCATGGCTCATAAGTCAGGTCTTCCACCTGAATAACATTGATTAGTTTATGCATATAAGGCATGATGCGATCTACATCGGTTTTGTCGCTGTCCACCACGATGGTGATACGCGAAATGCCCGGCTGGTGAGTGTTGCTGACAGTTAGCGATTCAATGTTGAACATGCGGCGGCGGAAAACCGACACCACCCGGTTCAGCACACCCGGAATATCTTCTACTAAAGCTACAAAAGTATGACGCATATGATTACCTCGTTCCTTTGGCAATTCTCTCTTCTATTTTTTTCCCGCGGACTGCGGTACCGGGCGGCGGATCATCTTGTCGATTGCTGCACCACTGGGCACCATGGGGTAAACGCTGTCCTCCTTTTCCACACGGAAATCGATCACTACGGTGCCAGGGGTATTTTGCGCGGTGTGGATGGCATCCATGACCTCATCGCGGCGGGTGACGCGCAAGCCGGTCAGGCCGTGCGCTTCAGCGATTTTGACAAAATCGGGGCTTTTCATGGGCGTGGCTGAGTAGCGTTTGTCGTAGAAAAACTCCTGCCACTGGCGCACCATGCCCAGGTAGCCGTTATTGAGGATGGCAACATTGATTTTGATGCCTTCCTGGGCCAACGTGGACAACTCGGCCTGGGTCATCTGGAAACCGCCGTCTCCGGCAATCGCCCAGACTTCCATGTCTGGCCGGGCGAATTTGGCGCCGATGGCCGCAGGCAAACCGAAACCCATGGTGCCCAAGCCGCCGGACGTAATGACGGTGTAGGGTTTGTCATGGCGATAGTATTGGGCTGTCCACATCTGGTTTTGGCCTACGTCGGAAACAATCAAAGCCTCGCCATTGGTCGCACGCCACAGGTCATTGACCACGTGAGCCGCGTACAAGTGGCCGCTATCCGGCAGATTTTGGATATCGCGCACGGAGCTGTCGCCCTTCCATTCCTGGATGGTATTCAGCCAGTCGTCATGCGTGACAGGTTTCACTGAAGGCAGAATCTTCTGGAGAGTTTCCTTGAGGTCGCCAACCAGGGCAATATCCACCGGAATGTTCTTGTTGATCTCGGAGGGATCAATCTCGATGTGGATCTTGTGCGCCTTGGGGGCAAAATGGGAAAGCTTGCCGGTGACACGGTCGTCGAAGCGCATACCAAAAGCCAGCAGCAGGTCGGCTTCCTGGATGGTCTGGTTGACCCAGGCTTCGCCGTGCATGCCCATCATGCCCAGGGACAACGGGTGCGTACCGGGAAAAGCGCTCAAGCCCAACAGCGTACTGGCAACCGGGGTTTGCGTGCGTTCGGCAAATTCGAGTACCTCTTCCATGGCACCGCTGATCAAAATACCGTGGCCGGCCAGAATGACCGGACGCTGGGCATTTTGAATCAAATCCACCGCAGCTTTCAGATCGGCCGGCATGGGACTGAGGTCGGGGCGGTATCCGGTAAGCTGTACCGGGCTGCTGTCGTATTCCCAATCAATTTCAGCCTGCTGGGCGTCTTTGGTGATATCGATCAATACCGGGCCCGGCCGGCCGGAACGCGCGATGAAAAAGGCTTCCTTGATGGTCGGCGCGATCTGATAGGGGTCGGTCACCAGGTAATTATGCTTGGTGATCGGCAAGGTAATGCCGGTCACGTCCGTCTCCTGGAAAGCGTCATAGCCGATTAAGGGGCTGGCTACCTGTCCGGTAATACACACGATCGGAACGGAATCCATCAGAGCGTTGGCAATGCCGGTAATCAGGTTGGTGGCGCCCGGTCCAGAGGTGGCCATGGCCACACCCACTTCACCCGAAGCGCGCGCATAACCGTCCGCCATGTGGGCTGCGCCCTGCTCGTGACGGGTCAATACGTGATGGACAGGGCTTTCGACCAGGGCGTCATAGATCGGCAGCGTTGTGCCGCCGGGGTAGCCGAAAACGACCTTGACCTTCTCGTATTCTAAACATCTCCAAAATATTTCTGCACCAGTAACTTTCATAGCTCCTCTTCTTCTCCTTAATTAAACAGATTCGGGGTATTGCTGGTCTTTCCTAAATTTTCAGCACAGCGCCTGTGTCGGCGCTGGTAACCATGCTGGAATAACGGCGCAGCCAGCGGCTTTGAACACGCGGTTCAAAGGGCGGTAATGCTTCCAAACGCTTCTGGATCTCATCTTCACTCAGCCGTACATTCAAGCTGCGGGCGTCAACGTCAAGTTCAATCATGTCGCCATTCTGCAGCGCGGCGATAGGGCCGCGGGCCGCCGCTTCGGGGGATACATGCCCGATGCAAGCGCCGCGCGTACCGCCGGAAAAACGTCCGTCGGTGATGAGCGCCACCTTGTCGCCCAGCCCCATGCCCATGATGGCGCTGGTGGGGGTGAGCATTTCCTGCATACCGGGGCCGCCCTGCGGGCCTTCGTAGCGGATGACCACCACTTCGCCGGCCTGTACTTCGCCGGCCATGATGCCTCGCTGGGCATCTTCCTGTGATTCAAAGATGCGCGCCGGACCGGCGAACTTACGCATGACGTCGCTGACGCCGGCGGCTTTGATGACCGCGCCGCAGGGCGCCAGGTTACCGAACAGGATAGCCAGGCCGCCGTGGACGGAATGGGCATTCTCGTAAGGATGGATGACTTCGGGGTCCAGGATTTTTGCGTCTCTGATGGACGCACGCAGGGTGTCGCCGGTGACCGTGATGCGGTCCAGATGCAGCCCGCCGCCGTGCGATTCGATCTCGGCCAGGATGGCCGGAACGCCGCCGGCGCGATGCACGTCTTCGATGTGCCAGGGGCCGGAGGGGCTGACTTTGGATAAGTGCGGAATGCGGTCGGCTACGGCATTGATGCGTTCCAGCGAATATTCGATGCCGGCTTCATTGGCAACCGCCAGGGTGTGCAACACGGTGTTGGTGGATCCGCCCATGGCCATATCCAGCGCGAAAGCGTCGTCAATGGCATCGGCGGTGATGATCTGGCGCGGAGTGATGTCCCGCTCGATCAGATCGAAGATCTTTTTGGCAGCGCGCTCGGCCAGTTGATTGCGTTCATCGCTGAGCGCCAGGGCTGTCCCGTTGAAGGGCAAGCCCATGCCGAGCACTTCCAGCAGGCAGTTCATGCTGTTAGCGGTGAACAAACCCGAGCAAGAACCGCAGGTCGGGCAGGCATTATCTTCCAGCATCTTCAGCCGGGCTGCGTCAATCTTGCCGCTCTGATAAGCGCCCAACCCTTCGAAGACCGAGATCAGGTCGATAGCCTGGCCTTCGGGGGTGTGTCCGGCTGCCATCGGCCCACCGGATATAAAAATCGCCGGGATGTTGAGCCTTACAGCAGCCATCAACATTCCCGGCACGATTTTGTCGCAATTGGGGATACAGACCATCCCGTCGAATTGGTGAGCTTCCATCATAGTTTCGACAGAATCAGCGATCAATTCGCGAGAAGGCAGCGAGTACTTCATCCCTTGGTGTCCCATAGCGATGCCGTCGTCAACCGCGATGGTGTTGAATTCAAACGGCACACCGCCCGCAGCGCGCACAGCGTCCTTGATACGCTTGCCAAAATCCTGCAAGTGAACGTGGCCGGGCACAATGTCCGTATATGAGTTGACGATCGCGATAAAGGGTTTGTTCATATCGGCGTCTTTAACGCCGGTGGCCTTGAGCAGAGCCCGATGAGGTGATCGTTCGATTCCAAGTTTGACTTTATCTGAGCGCATTGTTGTTCTTCCTCCAAGTAGTTTTGAGTAAAAAAAAGACCGCCCAATTTTGTTGGGTGGTCTTTGCTTACGTTTGCCAGTCGCTGCTTTAAGTGTTACTGTTCTTCACCTAGCTGCCTCCATCCCAACCGAAATCTGGTTCTCGACAAGTACGAGGACCAGAATAATAATAACGATAAGGGATAGAGCGAGTATGGCTGTCATTTCAATTCTATTTCTTTACTTATACCTTTTGTTATTCCAAATTGCTTTTTGGCTGAAATTCGTATGACATTCTTCCTGCCAAAAAATATTGGCTCTGTTATACCAACCTATTGCATATCCGTCAAGAACCAAAATAAAAGCATTAGAGATTTGTTAATAATTTTAACAACCAATTTTCATTTTGGTTGCGCGTCTGAATAGAGATTTTAGGCGGATTTTTTTAACCACAGATGGACACAGATAAACACAAAAACGCTTTCATGGTTGATGCACACGGATGGGTAAGTGCCTCTTACAAGGCGGCTTTGATAAGCCGTCAATAAGTTTAATTTTTATCTGGCCCAGATTCTTCTCTCGCACCTAGCGGCGCTCGCTCAGAATGACACAAATCAGGAGCCTGGTTAAATGGCGCCGAATGAGTATGTTTTTTTATTGTCATCCTGAGGGAGCGTTTTGCCCGAGCGGAGCAAGGGCAGCGACCGAATGGATCTCGTCCGGCATTCAATTAACCACAGATGGACACAGATAAATACAGAAACGCTTTCATGGTTGATGCACACAGATGAGACCCAGCATCTTGTAGGGCTGCTTTCATCCTGTACCCAGTACTTTTGGGTAAAGCCGCCAATAGGTTTACTTTTCATGCGGCCGAGATCCTCACGCTCCGCGCAAGCGCGGAGCTCAGGATGACAATAAAGAGAAAACGTCGTTTCTTAGTCATCCTGAAAAAGAAAAATGCTCCCGCCTTACGGCGGGAGCTCGATTTCTCACAAAATTGTGTTCGGTCAATTCGCGCTGAAACGGTATATGTTGTCCAACCCCACATCCACACCGGCACCTTGCCAGATACGAAGCTGCCATAGGGCGTCGGGTTGGAATTCTCCGAAATATTCCCTCAAGAGATCGCCGCTGATGACCAGCGTGGCTTTGTTAGACGGGTCATCCGAGGGCCAGACGAAAAAGTATTTATCGTATTGGGAGATGATCACCAGGGTGTAGCTTTTCCCCGCAACCCAATCCAATTCTCCATCCAGCGTGATTGCGTCCAAGTATTGGTCATCCACCTTGATGCTGACATCGTTGAAATGCGGTGTATAGCGCAGCAATCGCTGACGGCCGTCATCACGATTGATTAGCGCGAAATCCACCAGGTGCGGGACATCTTCTGAAGAATCTCCGCCCTGAAAAGTAAATTCAGTGATCCAACTCTGTCCATCATTGGAGAGATCGATCTGGCACTCGCTGCTGATCTGATCACCCTGCGCCGGCAGGTCAATGGCATTGGACGCAAACACTGTATCATTGCAGGTCAGGCTGTCGTAGGCGCTCAGATCGGCGATATAAAACTCGCCCAGATTGGGGATCACACCGGTCGCCGGCCAGCTTTTAAAATCGGCCTCGTTTTCTTCAGAGGCAGCAGCGCTGGTTTCTCCATCGTTTTTCAAAGAATCCTGCGCAGCGGCTGCCAGGCTGAAACGCGAGAGGTTCGAGAGCGTGATCTGCTGGTTTTCGGACACCCAAACACCCATTTGCCAGTCTTCGTTCTCCAGCGGTATCCAGGTGGAAGGGACGTTCTCGCCATTCAGGCGGGCCGTCATGCGCTGGTCCGATTGCCCGGAAGGCCAGATTTGGATATCAATCTCGCCATCCATCCCCATCAGGATCAGGGCGGAATAGGACTGGCCGGGTTGGAATTCAAAACTGTTCTGGTAAGGCACGCTGGCAACTTCCTGATGATCCAGTTTCGCAACGACCTCAGCGTTTGCCAGGGTTACGCCCAGGCTCTTGACCGGCATATTGGAATTTTCCAAATTCGCGTCCAGCATTAAGTAAACCACGCCGGGCCAATCCCGGGCCGGCTGCGCCAGCACAAAATCAAAGGCCAATGCCTGGCCGGGCTGCAGGAACAGATCGCAATGCTGGTTAGCCCTGGCCTCCCAGGTGAAGGCGCCATCCTCCCCGATGAGCTTGTCCGCGCAGTTGAGCTGCTCTACCGTTTCGGTATCGCGAATGGTGTAATCCGCCAGCATGCTGGCAAAGGTTTCCTGCGAAGCCTGTGTCTGGGTTTTTGCGCTGACTGTGTTCTCCAATCTCCAAATGCGATAGACGATCAAGGTTTGGGCTGAGCCTGATTCAATAGCCAGATCAAACGGGCCAGCGGCAGCCTCCGGCAGCCAAGCCGTATAAATTGGGTCGGGTTGGTCCATTGCCCACAAGCGCAGGTCCAACCCGCCGGCAGTGTTGAGGTGCAGAAAGGCGGTGTAGTGGGCATCGGGCTGCCAGTCGGGGACCGGTTCAAACGCAGCGCTGCTTTCCTGTTGTCCATCCGCCTGAGCGCTCAAACCATCTGCGGTGAAACGCAGCGCACTCGACCCGCCGTTGAGCGGTACAAGGCTGAAAGCCCAACCCGCATCCGCCGTGTCGGGCATCTGCGCAAACGAGAATTCAATAGCCAATCCGTCGCCCTGCTTTAATTCGAACTCCGACAGCCAATCTGCGGCTCCGGCAGCACCTTACCAGATGAACCCATTTTCGGCCGCAAGAAATGAATCATTCCCGGACAGATCGATGGATTCCAGCATACCGAATCCATACCGGTTTTCCAATTCATTTATTGCGGAAAAAATAGCCGTTTCGACATTCAGCGCTGCAGGCGGTGCGCTTTCAGCAGCTGGCGCACTGCAGGCAGCCAGAACCAGTGCTGCCAGCAATAGACTGCCGACAGTTCGGAAAAAGAAATATTGTTTTTTCATTGATAGATCCTTGATTGTATTTAGCGGCGCTTACAGATCGGCAAGCAAACCATTATTCGGCGGGGAAAACAAAAAAAGCTCATATCTGGAGAGCTTTTCCAATCCATCTACGATCCCCAAAATCATCCAAAAAACACTCTGATGGACAAATAATATTTTACTGCATGCTTGTATGATTTATAGCTTTGAATCGTTGAATTTCATCTTAAATACAGATTACCCCGACTGAAGCCAGGGTAATCCAAAATCGTAAAATAATAGGCACACTGCTATTTTTTATTATCTTCGATCTTCTCTTCTACCTCTTTGGTACCTTCGGCGTAAAAATCCTTCTCATCGGGAGCCAGTTCATACAGCAGCCGCAGGAATTCACCGGCATGTACGCGTTCCTCATCGGCAATCTCCGTCAGCACTTTGATGGCTAACTGGTTGTCGGTGGATTCCGCTAACTGCATATACAGCTGGATAGCTTCATATTCAGCTGCCACCATAAAGCGAATTTCACGGATAAGCTCTTCCTGAGTAAGTTTTCGGCTATTAGCTAAGCCGGAAAAGGGGTTTCCAAAATCGGGCATTATATTTTCCTCCAGTTTGACATTCCGCTTCCCTCGCGGTCCCTCATGCGATGGCCTTATGCGATGGATGGAATGTTTAGTCAATTTTCAACAGTTTCAGCATACAAGGACTCATTATAGCATCTAGGCTGCGGTTGGAGCAGCCGGCGACTGTATCGCCCACTTATTTCTTAGTGTCAGCGGGCTATGGCCGCGATCATGCCGGTGAAATAAGGCACCAGCCATATTATCCAAACGAACAAACTGAACTTGTGGAAGTCACGCAATTTCTGCTCATCCTGGCGGACAAACACCAGCGTAGCCCACAATGCGTGGCCGAGCATCAGGACAATGGCCAGCACACCGGTGATACCGTGCAGATTAAAGTTCAGCCCGCCGGCAATTTCACCCATCAGGGTTGTTCCGGTGGTATCGAAAACCAGGCCTATCCAGAATAAAACTAGGTGTCTGCCGCGCAGACGTCCGGTGAATTTCTCGCTCCATACACCCAGGGTATAAAAGACCAGTGCCAGGCTAATGGTAACAATCGCAGCGATAAAATCAAGTTTCATTTAACAGTAATCCTTATTTGTTTAGCAGCGCTAATTATTGCGAGAATATTCATTTACCGTTATATGCAATACGTATTTGCGGAATGTCAGGTCTGATCATTCCCGGTATAAGGAGGGGTCCCACTATAACCGGGTTGGAGTCAGATATCAGCTTTCCCAGTATGGTTCTTCTCACCATCATCAGACCGAAATCATAAATCTATATCAACCAAAAAGATGTAAAAGTATTATTAATTAGCTTTACAGAAATGCCTATATTTTCTTCTTATTGACGGGAAGCAGCAAATCAATCTATTAATAGGTAAACAGATCCTGTTTACGAGGTTTATTAAATTTACATCAATTCATAATTGTCAGACAATTAAAGAATAATGATAGAATTGAGATGACTCAGTATAGATGGAAAAATTATGGTGATATCAATAGATTGACATAAATATGAAAAATATGTATTTAACATACAAAGTTTTTTATGGTTAATCAAAATCAACCTCAAAAAAGAACCTCCAATGCTGATGAGCCGAATTGGGATCTCGCCAATGAAAAGAAATACTACGAAGCCCTGATCATCAACAGCCCCGCTGCCATCGTGGTTATCAACCGCGAAAGCCTGATTCGCGAATGGAATCCGGCTGCCGAGCAGTTGTTCGGATTCTCACGGGCCGAAGCCATGGACAAGAACATCGATGATTTGATTACCAACGAGGAAATCCGAACCGAAGCAGCCAGTTATTCTGCAAAGACCAAACTGGGTGAATCGGTGAAAGCCACTGCCTGGCGCGTGCGCAAAGACGGTTCGCTGGTTGAAGTGGAAGTATTGGGCGTGCCCATCTATTCGGACAGCCAAGAGATCACCGATTTCATGGCCATCTATCATGACGTGACCGAACTGCAGCGGGCGCGCAAAGAAGCCCTGGCCGCCAGCCAGGCTAAGAGTGAATTTCTGGCCAATATGAGCCACGAAATCCGCACGCCCATGAACGGTGTAATCGGCATGACCAGCCTGCTGTTGGACACGTCTTTGAATGCGGAACAACGCGAATACGCCGAAACCATCCGTAAGAGCGGCGATGCGCTGCTTTCCATCATCAACGATATCCTCGATTTTTCCAAGATCGAAGCCAACAAACTTGAACTGGAATCCCATCCCTTTGACCTGCGTGAATGCGTTGAATCCGCGCTGGACCTGGTTGCCTATCAGGCTTCCGAAAAGGAACTGGAACTGCTTTACAACGTGGCTGAAGATATTCCGGCCGTGGTGATCGGCGATGTAACGCGCCTGCGCCAGATCATCGCCAACCTGCTTGGCAATGCGGTGAAATTCACCGAAAAAGGCGAAGTGGAAGTCTCCGCCAAACTGGCCGAAAGCCGCACCGACGGCGCCACGCTGCAATTCGCCGTACGCGATACCGGCATCGGCATTCCGTCTGACCAAACCAACCATTTATTCAACCTGTTCTCACAGATCGATGCCTCCACCACACGGCGTTTTGGCGGGACCGGGTTGGGTTTATCCATCTGCAAACGGCTGGTGGATTTAATGGGCGGGCAAATTTGGATTGAAAGCAGCGGCGTACCGGGAGAAGGTACCATTTTCTATTTCACACTACCCTTCAGCACTCCCAAAGAGCCAATCCACATTCCTACAGCTTCTCCACGCCTGCGTTTGGCCGGAAAGACAGCCTTGATTGTGGATGACAATGCCACCAACCGGCTGATCCTGGCGCGCATGGCCGCATCCTGGGGCATGCAAACCGTAGTTTGTTCCTCCGGCCGGGAAACATTGGGAAAAATGGCCGATGGCAGGCATGTGGACGTTATGTTGTTGGACGTGCAAATGCCGGAAATGGACGGCTTGACCCTGGCCGTCGAATTGAAAAAACGCGGCGAAAAACAGACCCCCATAATAATCCTCAGTTCCCTGGGGTCGCACGTTGACCTGCCGGATGAGCTCAAAGCGGCTTATCTGAATAAACCCATCAAACCTTCCATCTTATATGAAACGCTCTGCAATGTGCTTAGCGATGTGGAAGGGGGCTGCGCTGCTGACGATAGAAATGAACCGATCTTTGATAATCTGATGAGCAAGCGTCATCCGCTGCGCATTTTATTGGCCGAGGATCATCCGGTCAATCAAAAGGTCGTACGGCTGATGCTGGAACGCCTGGGATACCGCGCGGATGTGGCCGGCAACGGCCTGGAAGTGCTGGAAGCTTTCCGCCGTCAGCTTTACGATGTGGTGCTGATGGACATCCAGATGCCGGAACTGAACGGCCTCCAGGCTACTCAACGCCTGCGTGCTTCCCTCAATGCGGAAGATCAACCGCACATCATCGCTCTGACCGCCAACGCAATTGGCGGCGAACAAGCAGAGTATCTGGCCGCCGGCATGGACGATTATTTAAGCAAACCGGTCAACGTACTTCAGCTGCGCGAAGCGCTGGAAAAATGTATGCCAATTGGCATTGAAAAAGAATCTTCGCTGGAAATACCAAAAAGTGGAAATCCAGCCTTTTCCGCGGATCCGGATAAAAAAGATAATTCCGCTCATTCAATTGACATTGCCAAACTGAAAGAGTATTTTCCCTATGAGGGGGAAGACGTCAGGATGATCATGGAACTGGCGCAGGAATTTCTGGACGATACGAAAAGACGTTTGAAATCCCTCGAGGAAGCCTATATGCGGGCAGACGCACCAGCTCTGGGTGAAGGGGCGCATTCGATCAAAGGTGCCAGCCTGACATTTGGCGCAGTCACTTTTTCACAAATGTGTAGAGAATTGGAAATGATGGGAAAAAGTGATAATCTGGATGAAGCCGGGGAAAAAATAGAACAGATCAACGCGGAGTTCGAAAAAGTGCGCACGGAGCTTATCCATATTCTTCAAGAAATGCTGCCGTAAATACATAAGGGAATAAATGGACGAAGACCTGATTTTATTGGGAATGGATTATGCAAGAATTCAAAGCGCCTGGGACGTGGTCCTTGCATCCGGCGCGGAGGATCAGGCTGTCAGCGAACTTGCGCAGGCTTCTCACCAATTAGCCGGTGCCGCTTTAAGCATTGGTTACACGGATATTGGCAATGCAGCCCGCAACCTGGAAACCACATTGCGTTCTACCGCTACCTCTCCTGATCTATCGCTTTGGAAAAACTCCTTGGATACCTTGGCTAAAGCCTGTATCGACCAAAAATTGGACGAACTCTACCACAAACAGATGCTGGAAAATACGCATTCGGCATCCATAAATCAGACATCATCTTCCAATACAAAGATTTACCTGATCGACGATGACCTGATGCAAGCCCAATTGTTAGCCGCTCAGGTAAGCCGCTTTGGTTACCAGGTGCAGGTATTTAACCAGTTGGCAGATTTACACGACCAGCTGCGCAACGGAATTCCCAAGGCTGTTTTGATGGACATTGTTTTCCCTGAGGGAGAGCTGGCCGGAGCCGAGGAAATCCGCAGTTTGCAGGCGGAATTTAACAACCAAATACCGGTATTCTTTATTTCCGTACGCGACGATACCGCCGCACGCATTCAGGCCATCCGCGCCGGTGGTATTGGGTACTTCACCAAACCGGTGGATATCGACGCATTGATGGATGAGATTAATAAGTTGGATGTGCAGGAAGATCCACAGCCTTACCGCGTGATGATCGTGGACGATTCCGAGGTACAAGCCAAAACCAGTGCCATGCACCTGAAAAAAGCCGGCATGGAAACCTGTATCGTTTTCCGATCCGCCGAAGTATTGGATATGTTGGAAGATTTCAGGCCGGACATTGTCTTGCTGGATTTGTATATGCCGGATTACACCGGGTTAGAAATCGCGCAAATGATCCGGCAAATCAAAGCCTATGTTGGTTTACCAATCGTGTACCTTTCCGCCGAGTCTGACCGGGAGAAACAACTTTCCGCCGTAGGCCAGGGCGGGGATGATTTTCTCACCAAACCGATCAAGCCGGATACATTGATCGAGGCTGTCACAGCGCGCATTGAGCGCTACCGCCAATTGCAGACCTTAATGCTGCGCGATGGATTGACTGGACTATTCAATCACACCACCATGCGTGAGCACCTCGTGCAAGAGATCAATCGGGCTGCACGCAACGCTCAGCCTTTTTCATTAGCCATGCTGGATATCGATGAGTTCAAGGATGTCAATGACCGCTACGGCCACGCTACCGGGGACAAAGTACTGCGTTCCCTGGCGCAAATATTAACGCTGCGGCTGCGGCGGGCAGACATTATCGGCCGTTATGGCGGTGAAGAATTCGTTATCATCCTGCCCAACACCGAAGTCAGGGAAGCGGTTGGACTGCTGGACGATTTACGCAATTCCTTTAGTCAAATCGTGCACCTCGCCCAGAAAGCAGAATTCCAGGTCACTTTCAGCTGCGGAATATCCGGATTTCCGCAATTTGACAGTGCCGCTTCGTTGAGCGAAGCGGCAGACAAAGCCCTGTACATTGCCAAACATCAGGGCCGCAACCAGGTTGTCCGGCAGTAAAAATACCAATCTTAAAAGCCAGGCGCCATCGCCAATTAATTCAAAAGAGCGATCCTGTTATTATGCTCAGGGTCGCTCTTTTTATGCGCCGGTGATATTCCGATTTAGAATCCCAGTTTTTCTTTCACCAGGATCATGGTGGTCCGGCCGGGCATGACCTCGCGGTTTACGATCAACCACTTGCTGATAAAGCTGTTCATGCCGTAAGTCTGCAGGGCGCGTTCATCCTCCAACGGGTAGGTATACTCACGCACGCGCTTCAGCCCTTCCTCCAGATTGGGAACAATTTTCTGCGTTCCTACCACCCAGATGACGTGCTCGGCGCTGGCGGCGTAGGGCGCCAACTGGCTGCCGGTGTTGGAAGCCACCACCACCACACCATCCTCGGTGACCGCGTGCACGCTGCCTATGATGTACTGCGGCACCGCGCCCATTTTGATCATCTCGCGGTTCTGAGTTTCACGATTCATCTTGGCCAATTTGACGCGTACGGAATCGTAGCGCTGGTCCACTTCCTGCGGAACGCCCATGGCATCCAGCGTGCGCGAAGTATTGGTGAAGACCTCGGCACCAGCGGGGATGAGCTTCCATAACTCCGTTTTGGCCTGTTCGCCGTTTTCCACTACGATAGTGTGAATATTGTTGGCTTCCAGAGTTTTAGCGGCCCGTGCCACCTGTTCATCGCTGGCTAAACCGGCGTATGCTTCATTAGGAACTAATGTTGAGTGTGTCATGATCTTTCTCCTTGATTGCTTTTCTTTTTTATCTTTTTATTTTTTTCAGTTACCGCAGGAAAACCACTTGAATTTCCTGTTGTTTTATGTTATCCTACTGATGTTGCTTATTAAACATCTGTTGTTTATATAGGTCAACCATCAATAACCGATAAGTGTTGTTAAAGCAACACAGGAGCAACAATGTTGTTAAACCAGGAAACAGAAATCAAAATCGACCCGCGCGTCAAACGCACGCAGGCGTTAATCCAGCAAGCCTTTGGAGATTTGCTGGCTGAAAAGGGCTTTCAATCCATCACCGTGCAGGACATCACCCAACGCGCCGAGATCAACCGGGCCACGTTTTACGCGCATTTTCCGGACAAATTTGCCCTGCTGGAAAATCACATTCAGCAAGTGTTCCGGGCAGAGCTGGAAAAGCGCACCCTGCATGCCTGCCACTACAGCGAAGACAACCTGCAAGCGCTGATCGTGACCGTCATCGAATTCATCGGGCAGGCCAACACCCGCTGCAAGTCGCTCGACAGCCAGTTCGAATTAATGGTGGAACGCCAGGTCAGGAAGCAAATCCAGGAGATATTGGTGTTGTGGATCAGCAAGGTGGGGGCCGATATCGAAACGCAAACCGCCGCCACTGCCAGCAGTTGGACCATTTACGGATTAGCGCTGCAGCATAACCAGGATAAAAGCTCGAACAAACCCGGTTCAGAGGCATTCGCCAAACAAGTGCTGCCGCTGGTGCGCGACAACCTGCACCTACAGCAGGAAATACCGCAAGCTTAAACCCTAATTAATCCTGCGGATTAAGGGTGTTATAGTAAGCAAAGAGGGTCCCGTCCTTGTCCATCCCAAACTGCAGGAATGGTCGGTTCATATCCCCCGGTTGCATTTCACCATACCAGCTGAAGAAATAATTATCGCCCTTCTCGCCGGCCTCGTAAGACAGTGTGGATTGACGCGCCTCAAAATCAGGCACAAGAGACTGTGCATACGTAAAGACTGTCTTTTCCAAATCCAATGCGGGTTCGGAATCCGTTCCAGCGGACCTCGCCGGCAACATCACCCTGGCGTCAATTTCCACCACAGCTCCTGTTTCGGGGGCGAATGAGTATAATCTTCCCTCGGTATCCTGATAAAGCGCCACCTTCAATGCGCCGCTGGGAGAGTTGATCATGCTGCCATCCTTCACAAACTCAAGTGGGCTTAAAGGCAAGGCCAATACCGAGCGAACTTCATCAATGGCCGCCTGTGCCGCGTCCGAAAAAGTGTTATCAGAGACACTGGAAGCCATAACAAGCATCAGTGCTGTTTTGGGATAACGTTCTTCCATATAGGTCATTGAGTTTGCGTTGAGCATGCTCACGGCTTGGTCTTTCCACTGGTCGAACCAGGCCTGCGCCGACCCGGCTGCGGTTATGTCCGGATCCTCATCGCCGAGCAGCTCCCGCATGGCGGATAATAGGATCTGGCTTTGCAGGTCCGTCTGCCCGCCCGTCAGAAAACGCGTGTACGCATAACGCAGGGTGACATCGCCATAATATGAAAGTTCGCGGTATTCAAAGGCATGCGCCTCGATATACGCGCCCGGGTTCGACGCCTCAGCCGGCGAGGAAGCAATAGTCTCGATGAGATTTCCAAGAATCGCGTCCGTGTTCAGCTCGCCATACGCAACTGCCCTGGCATAGCATTCCTGCGTTTCCGCCAGAACATATTGCTGTGTATCCATTGCATCTTCCTTGATATCGGCCGGGAACTTTTCCTCGATGGAGGGTGCGTAGAGAGTGCCATCCTGCGGCTCCCAGTATTCCTTCAGGTCATAACTGCCCTGGTCATTCTTCTCAAAGGTAATGGCTACCGGCATATGGCTGCCGCCCGATACGGTCAGATCATCATCCGCGTAAACAAATTCCAAGTAGAGCGCCATCGCGTAAACCGTGACAGTATTTCCGCTATCCACTGTCTTGAGAGTCACATGCGCTTGTGTGGCAAAATCGCTTGGGGGATATTGGCCAGCGTTGGCTTCCAGAATGGCTTCGCCGACCTGCACATCCAAAGCGTCTGCCGGCTCCCCAGCGGCTTCCACCCCGGTTCCAGTCGTTTCATTTTCCAGGACTGCGCTATTTTTATCCAGCCAATCCAGCAAAGACTGCACCTTCTCAACTGACTGCCCATACGTTTTTACATCGCTCCCCAATAAAGCATTCATCTGATCAAGGGACAGGCTTTCCGCTATCTGATCTGCCTCAATATCGGATGAAACACCAGCCGTGTATTGCCATTGGACTTCGGAAACATTATCGATCAAAGCCAACAGCAGCACAGCATTTTTCCGCATTTCTTGACCCAATGCAGCCGGATTAGTTACTTTATCGGTAAACAGGATCCGCAGCGTGTAAGGTTCTTCTTCAGTCTGCAATTCAAATGTATAGGCGCCAAGATCCTCTGAAATATTCAGAGCCTCCAGGAGCGCCCCATCTGCCGACGCATCGCCCACAAAGGGATTACGTTTACCCGCCAGCATCTGCGCGAACCCGGTGTTATCCGTAATCTCACCGGATGAGCCTTGGTCTGTCTGCAAGCTTCCGGATACGCAACCGACGCAGGCTAATAAAACCAACAATACAACAAATCGTTCCTGCTTTTTTCCAATCATTGAATGTATCCTTCTCATTTCTCAATTGATTACATCCGTAATCATAATCCTTGTTATGAATCGATCAGACATGCATGGCCAGAACAAACCGACCGAAGATATTCTGCTGCTTAAGATTTGGAATTTATTTTGCCGGTATAAATTGTTCTGCCTGCAATCAATTGCAGGCCAATTCATAATGCAGCAGCACGATGCCGCATTCGAAGGCGCGCGACTCGACCAAAGCCAATTTTTGAACGCCCGGCACCTGATCGAAAATGGAAAGACCACCGCCCACCAGAGCCGGGTTAACAAATAAATAAAACTCATCGATCAGGCCGTGCTTAATCAGCGCGGAAACCAGCTCAGCGCCCCCATAGACAATCATATCTTCGCCGTCCTGATCCTTGCGCTGGGCAACATCCTCAACCAGGTCCGTGGAAACTACTTCCATGTCTTTCCAGATGGGTTGTTTGACGGTTTTGGAATAGACGATTTTGCGGGCCGTCATCATCTTCTGCCCACTAGTGTATTCCGGGTCGGATGGATCCCCGGCCACATGCGACCAGTGATCGATGAAACCGGCGGCCATCTTGCGGCCCAACAGGATGGTATCGATGCTATCGGTCAGCTCGTCCACATACCCATTCAGGTCGTCGCCCCAATTCCAGACCATCCAATCCATGTTCCCATCGGGGCCGGCCACATAACCGTCCACGGAAATTTGCACCTGCAATTTCAACTTACGCATATCCTCTTCCTTGCTGAACTCCAAACGCACGAGCAATCAGCCAAAAGCCGCTGCGATCCACTCACCTTGAACAACGCTTATTCATCACCTGTCGGTACCACATCCGCCGTCTCGACCATCAGAACGATGACCTTCTCCGGGGCACGCGTGCGGTGCAAGACACCCCTGGGGACAACGTAACCCTGCCAGGCGCTCAGATCAACGATCTCATCTTCCAGGTCGATCAACAAATGCCCATCCAGCACAAAAAAGAACTCATCGTCACGATCGTGCTTGTGCCAGTGGTATTCGCCCTGTAAAATACCCAGGCGGGCGACCGAATCGTTCACCTTGCATAAGGTCTGGTTGAACCAACTATCGGTGCAGGCTGCTACCATGGCGGGAACGTCCACTACCGTCAGAGGTGGAAATTTTATATCCAGCTTGGTTGTATAAGGATAAGATTTTGGTTCACCCATTTTTGCCTCCTCGGTCCATTTGGGTTTAATGAATTTATCCAGTAACTATATTTATAATTTCCCAGATCAATATTAACCTACAAAGCCTTCATGACCGTCCCGGTGTCCACCACCTGGGCGAACTCGTTATGGATGGTCGCCAGCGAAAGCGCGTGCACCGTCTCGGCAGAGTAATCAACACCGTCCGGCCCGGTCAGGCCGAAAGCAGCGGTGGCATCGGAAACAACGCAGGTGTGAAAGCCCAGGTTGCCGGCCATGCGCGCGGTGGTAGAAACACAGTGCTGGGTGGTCAATCCCACAATGACTAATGTGTCATAGCCTTTGGAGTTCAATTCCTTCTCTAGATCGGTGCCGATGAAGGCGCTATTGACGTGCTTCCAGACAATCAATTCACCCGCCAGCGGTTTGACAATTTCTTTAATGGCACAACCCGGGTTATTTTTATTCAAAGGAGAATCAGGATATATCGAGAGATGTTTTACAAAAATAACGGGGCGGTTCGTTGCGCGCCAGGCTGCCAGCAGGCGGGCCATATTTTCCTCCGCGCCGGGGTTGTTGCGTTGACCCCAGAGCGGTTCGTCGAAGCCTTTTTGGACATCGATGAGTAGTAGCACCGCATTATCAGGTAAATTGTCCATACAGAGCGCATCCCTTTCTCTACTGAATTTATACCATCATTCAGCGAACAGCACCCAGACTCAGGTCATTGTGGTCCAAACCCAATTGCGACGCGCGCCGGTAGAATTCCTCGGCCTGCCGCATGTGGCCCAGCAGCTCATACGAACGGCCCAGGTTGACGTATAGCGAGGGATAGAAGGGGAGGACACGCTCATCCTGCGAAGATTCCGCACGCGCCAGCGCGATCTCGTTCCAGTGCAGGGCCAGCTCGGGGCTGTCCTGAATGCGCGCCACGTAGTGGGCAGCAAGACAGGCTTCGTAATCATCCCGCGCGGCCCGCCAGGCTTGGCGGTAAGACTCGGCCGCCTCGTCGGGGCGGCCGGCGTACTCGGCCTGGGTGCCCAGCACGCACAGACACATCACTTCGTTGACAGGTTCCGGGAAAGATATTTTCTTTTTATCCATTTTTAGTAGTATAAAGGGGATTTTATCCAGGCTAGTTTAGATTCGCATTAACGATTCAGGAGAACTTCATGAACGGCATTTTCCTGCTGCTGACTTATATCTTTGTGGTCACGTTCACCCCCGGTCCCAACAATATCATGTCCATGACCAACGGCATGCGCTACGGTTACCGTAACATCCTGCGCTTCATCGCCGGCATCTTGTGCGGGTTCGCCATCATCGCGCTGAGCGCGGGCATGCTCAACCTGTTCATGGCCAACTTCATTCCGGCTTCGGGCAAGTGGCTCAAGATCCTGGCAGCCGTGTACATGTTCTACCTGGCCTTCCGCATCCTGCGTTCCGGGCCGATGGACGACGGCAAAGAAGGCAGCTCCACCAACCGCTTTTGGTTCGGCTTCACCATGCAGTTCATGAACATCAAAGCCATCCTGTTCGCCATCTCGGTCTTTTCGCTGTTCGTCAGCGATTTTTCCAGGGACTTCTTCATGGTGGTGTTGTTCGCGCTCTTTTTGGTATTTGTGACCTTCATGGGTACCAGCCTGTGGGCCCTGGGCGGCACGCTCTTCCGCAGCCTGGCGCAGAAGCACTACAAGGTCTTCAACGGCATCATGGGCGGGCTGCTGATCTATACCGCCATCGCTGGGTTGATAAAATAACGCCCTGCCCCCTCTCGGCCTCAGCCCCCACCGGCCTCCCTGCCCCCGCCCGACCTCCCCAGCCCCTACCCAACCTCCCCCAGCCCCCTCCTAACCTCCCCCATTTTTGTTCCAAAAATAGGGGAGGAAAACAGTCTTATTTTGATCGTTTAGCTTTGGCGCGGGTGCGGTTCTCGGTCACGCGGAATTCGGTGATGCGGCGCACCAGGTCATAGGGGATGGGTTTATCCAACGGAAAGCGCACGGTGCCCTTGGATGTCTCGTAATTTTTCAGTTCTTCCTCGAAATGCGTGATGCCGCTGGAAGCGGGGTAGAAACCGATGTGGTGTGGATAAGCCGCGAAGTGCACCAGGTTCTGGCCCAGCACGAAGGTGGGGATGCCATAGCTGATCTTTTCGGTGGCTTCGGGCGCGATCTCGTGAATCAGGTCGCGTATTTGCCCCATGATGGTTTGCGTTTGCGCGGGGAAGTCCGCCATGTACTCGTCAATCGTTTGCGGGGTTTTCTTGCTGCTGTCCATTCAAGCTCCTGCATTGCAGAATTTACTTAATTTTACGCAATGCAGGAAGATATTCTATTAAACATGTATTAATGCGCTTCGGTGCAGTCCTCACATTCGCCTTCACACCCGCAGCTGCACTCCATGCCGGCCGCCTTTTCGAAGGCCTCGCGGCCCTCGTTGACCGAGAAGTAGATCAGGCCGAAGGCGCCCAGGCTGTCCACCAAGCCGAAGCCGGTCAGCTGGTAGATCAGGCTGGAAGCCAGCAGCACCAGCGACATGTAGATGCACACCATGGTGCAGTTGGCGTCCGCCAAAATGGGGGCGGAATCCAGCGCGCGCCCGACCCTGCGTTTGGCGCTCACCAGCGCCCACATGGTGGCGATGGAGATCAGGGAGATGATCAGCCCCGGCAGGGTGGTTTCGGGCTTGTGTGCATTGAACAGGTTGAAAATCGCGCCCACGCCCAGCCCGACGGCCAGGATGTAGAACGCCGCGCCGGTGATGCGCAGGGCGGTCTGCTCGAATTGCGAGCGCGGGGTGTCGGAGTTTTGGCGGATGCGCAGTACCATGGCCAGGATGCCCGCGCCGGACAGCACCTCAATGAAAGAGTCCACCCCGAAGCCGAACAGGGTCAGGGTCTCGTCCGAGGCGCCGAAGTAGATGGACACCAGTCCTTCGAGGATGTTATAGAAGATGGTGATGATGGCCAGCCAAAGGGCATATTGCCAGGTTTTGCGGGTGGAATCGGTCATGGACACGCCTGCTTTCTGTAAGTAGGCTGTTATTTTACACGATATTTATGAGAAGAATGATTCTTATTGCTTCTCAATTCTAAACAATTTATCATCTTGGGACAATCTTATTACGAAGTACTTTTCTTGATTTAATTCATTTGGTAATTTATCTTTTAATATTGATGCAACAAATTGAATTTTCTCTTTATCTACTAATTGTGCGATTCTTAGTAATTGATTATCATGCATTAGCTCCTTTTTATCATTCAACAAAAAGTGAAAACACGGTATATTCTCCTCATCTGCAAACATTGTATATGCTATATCGAAACAAGATATTTCGCCCTGTTTCTTCCCGGAGCTAAAGTTCGTATTAAATGCACTGAACTTATACAATCGCCGCCCTTTTCTATCTATAATGGGGTCAAATTTTAAAGCAAACTTTTCCCCATATAGAATCTGAGAGACTTTTGTAAAATACTGATTGAATTTGTTTACCTGTTCTTGAACTTGTTGTTCGAATTTTTCAGAGAATAATATATTATCAATTTCCTCTAATTGTTCGCGATAAGTTTTTATCTTGGCTTCAACCTTGTTTAGTTGTTCAACGATGCTCTCATATTCCCCTTTTTTCCTATACTTTTCATTTAACTCGGAAATAAGGTCTTCTAACTCTGAAAAAGGTTCACCTTGAGAAATTCTTACGGATAGATCTTCTTCAGATTGTGAAAGCCTATGTAATTGAGACACCTTGGCTTTGATTTCGCCCTCTATTTCTGGTAAATCCTTAACAATGAATTTCACTTTTTCATCAATCATTTGATTATGAAAAATATTCATTTCTTCAAAAGTCTTCTGAATTCCACTAACCAAAGATGTTGCTTGCTCATAAAGATATTTCAATTGTATTAAATCAATATCTGATTTACTTGATTTTAAATCGTTTTCTGCTTGAAGAATTAAATTTTTTCTAATATTAAGCTTTCCTAGGTCTGAAGCCACCTTTTCAATTTGACAACGAATTTCATTTAAATTCGCCAAATCTTGCTCAATATTCTTATTAACACTAAGCATCAATTTGCTTTTGTTCAATTCTTCGATCTCAGTATTCAAGATTGCGAGAGCTGTTTCATACGCAGATTTTGTTTGGTTTTCTTCCAAATTGCTTTTAAAAGCTTCTTCGATTTTTATTTTTGTTAAAAGTTCATTCTTCCTATGTCCTTGATCGTAATCACATCCCAAAAGAAATAAATATAAAGTCTCATATTCAACATCACTGGTAAATTTGTCTAAGGTTTTCAAAGTATTATTAATACTCGTATCTTTATACCTAATGTTATGAGAAATTATTTGCCTAAATGTTGGTTTTTTTTCATAATGCCCTGGATATAAAATATCAGTTAGGGCTTCCTCAAATTCCTCATCTGTCTTTTTTATTCCATCAATTTGTTGAATCTTTTTTTTGTGATTCAGGAAATTTCTCTCAATTCGAATTTCTTTAGATTGAATAGTATCTAGATCTTCTTTTAATACTAAAGTAATCAAAATCTTCTTGTCGATTAAATAATTTTTTACTAATTTGTATTCTTCTTTTTTACTTTCCGGATCAGTATATATACTTCTACCATCCCCTCCTAGGCAATAGTCAATAAGCATTAGGACTGTGGTTTTTCCGACATTATTCCCAGTTTCTTCACCTTCTATAGTTTTAGTTTCGTCAACTATTAGGTTGAGCCCATTAATAAAATCTATTTCACGAATAACAGTTGCTTCGCTTGTAATGCTTAGTGATTTTAAGAACATAATTCGATTGTTCCCTGATCATTGATTAATATTATGTTCAGTAGAAAAAGCCAATCCAAACATAATATAAATAATGGCATTGACATTTTTCTTTCCTTTTGTGTATAGACATATAAATCCAATAAGCTTAATTTTTGATATTTATTGATAGTATTTAAAACAAATGCACCATTGTAGTAAATTGTGTTATCTGGATGAACATTTTCAGGAATTAACAATTTCGTACCCTTCCGGATTTTCAAAGATTTTACAGCGAATAAAAGCGTCAACAACTAAAATATTTGTACAAAGTTCCAGTTCCTCATAGGGTATAGGATCAAAATTAGGACTCAGCAAAATTCTATTTTTTACATCATCTATTACTTTGTTAAATAAATCATCATCCGAAGATATATTTATATTTTCCAAATAAACTTTTCGAATAGAGGCTAGAACTGACCTGCTCTTATTTACTCCCATTGCATCAAATTCAGAGTAAATTCTGTCAACTTGTCCATGATTGATTTTATAATCTTCAATAATGGTCCTTGATACCACTAAGTTATTAAAATCGATTTTTCTCTCTATCTCAAATACATTCTCTTCTCTCATCGGTTCTTGATTGTCAAAATCTTCTTTTGAGAGAAGATTTATTATATTTGCGAGATTCGATTCTAATCTTTGGGGGTCATTTTTGATGTCTAACTCTTTTTTCACAAAATCACAAATTTTTTTTTGATCATCAATTTCTAAATCTCTGAATTTACGAAGAATGCTAGGTATATCAATTATGTCTTCCCGAGTATTAAATAATATCCCATTTGGAATATTGTATGTTAATTTTCTTAGATTTTCTGCATCTTTAGAAATTGAAATAAATTTCAAGTTATATCCTCGAAGTTTTGTTAAATCTTTATCCAAGGTGCTTTGGATTTTTTCTCGAGAAACAGTTGAAGAAACCTGAATAAGGATCTTGTTTTTCTCATCAATTAAGTCTATGGCTTCTGCATTAGGTTTTTCAGAATTCAGGTTTTTTAGATTCCAGCCAAATAGAAGATTGCAGAGATGTTGATAGAAAGTTTCACTATGTAGATTAATATCAAGAAGATTTAATCTTCCTCGATTATTAATTCGGAACGCAAGATAACTTAAGCTACCTTCAAAAAAATCAAAATTGCTCAATCTTTCCATATACACCCCGCCCAGAGGATTGAATCTACAAACCTTCTCCATTTATATATATGTATGGATTTTTCTTATATATCTTAGTATACATTTAGATACTTCTATATCCAAACTCATGAGAGTTGGCGCGCAGTTCGTGGGCGAAACGGGCGTTGTACGTTTGGCTGTGATCGGACATGTTCCCCTCCTGGGCTGCGATGATGGTGGTTTATGGGTTATTCTACGCCCGCCCCCACCTAACCTCCCCCATTTCTGCGAAATAGGGGAGGAATTCCGTGTTGTCTCCTCCCCTAAAGTCGCCAGACTTTGGGGGAGACCGGGTGGGGGCGGTATTCTCAATCGCGATGACCACAGCATTCAGATCCTCCATGACCTGATTATTCCAAAAGCACAGGACGCGATAGCCGTAAGCGGCTAGATAAGTGGTGCGCTGACAAACAGCCCCACCTAACCTCCCCCATTTTCGTTCCGAAAATAGGGGAGGAATTCCGTGTTGTCTCCTCCCCTAAAGTCGCCAGACTTTGGGGGAGGCCGGGAGGGGGCGGTACTCTCGATCGCGATAACAACACCGTTCAGATTATTTAAGACCTGATTATTCCAAAAGCGCAGGACGCGGTAGCCGTTAGCAGCCAGATAGGCGGTACGCTGACGTAAAGCCCCCTCCCGACCTCCCAGCCCCTACCCAACCTCCCCCAAAATCTTCGATTTTAGGGGAGGAGCGTGATGATTGTTATTTAGTTAGCATTTTCTATTCTTCAGCTTTATTGTTTTTCTGTTCGATTAATTCATCGATGGTATTCTCGATCGCGATGAGGACAGCATTCAGATCATTTAAGACCTGATTATTCCAAAAGCGCAGGACGCGGTAGCCGTGGGAAGCCAGGTAGGTTGTGCGCCGCTGGTCGTAGTCGTGTAAGTCCACGTGCTGGTTGCCGTCGACTTCGATGACGAGCTTGAGGCGCGGGGCGCAGAAGTCGACCACGAAAGGACCGATGGGGTGCTGGCGGCGGAAGCGGGCGCCGGCACGCTGGCGCTTGCGCAGCACGGTCCACAACTTGATCTCGGCGGGGGTGGGGTTGGCACGCAGTTCGTGCGCGAAACGGGCGTTGTACGCTTGGCTGTGAGTGGACATGTTCCCCTCCTGGGCTGCAAAGATGATTGGTTTGCGAGATATTTTACGCCTTTGGCCTCCTCCCTGCCTCCCCCAAAGTCTGCGACTTTAGGGGAGGGGTTCCAAGTTCCTCCCCCATTTTCGTTCCGAAAATAGGGGAGGTTAGGTGGGGGCTGGAGGGCCGGGGGAAGGCCGGGTGGGGGCTTGTTGCCGAGAGGGGGCCGATAGAATTACTTTCTCAAAAACACCGTTTGTGTGCAGGCAGCACACCTATTTTGGGGCTACCGTAAATATAATTTGCGGTAATCCCGCAGGGACATCTTGGAGGAAGCCTGCAACGGTGAAATCAACTTTATTTTCCTTGCGTATGTTCCAACCCATTTCTCAAACTACACAAACAAAAGCAGGTCGTGTAGTAAAACCAGGGGGGAACCTGAGAAAAAAACAGCAATCCTGAAAAAAAATAATCAACCAGGAGGTCTTTCAATGAAGAAAAAATTCTTATTAATGCCCGTTATGATCCTGATAACCGTGCTGATGATAAACGGCAGGGTCTATGCCGACGGGGTTGAACCGCCCGCCGCGCCGAATGCGCAGGAGGAAGCGGCAGCGGTGGAAAGTACACCGGCGGAATCGGGTTACACGGATGAACAGGTTCCCCTGACATCGGACGCGCCGGAGGGAACACCGGAAGAGGCATTACCGGACGAAGGAGACGAAGTTACGTCTCCGGAGCAGCCGCAGGAGAACATCGACAGCGGGACAGACCCATCCGAGACACAGCCGGAAACTGAACCGCTCGTAAATGAATCCGAAGATCCGCAAGCTACCAGCCCGGATGAGGGCGGGACGGACGAGGAAGTTGAGCCGCCCGCGGAAACGGACTTTCCCGAAAACGAGATCGCTTCAGAAAGTCCGGTTGACACCAACACGCAATCCGGCCAACAGGAGGTTGAAGAAGTTTCCGATCCATATTTCACCTCCGGCGGCGTGACTTATAGCTTCTACCAAACCGCGGGCGCATGCAACGGAGCATCCAACTGCGTTGATGGGTTGGCTAATCCCATCCAATCTGCCATTGACTATATCCAAATCAATGGCACCGCACCGGACGATGGGAACATTTACGTTGAAAAAGGTTTATATAAGGAAACAGTCCTGGTTGACGGATCGTTGACAAACCTGGACACGTTACGAGGTTTGATCGGAATTTCAACCAACGGCGTTTACCCGACCATCGCCAATACACTGACGTTGACCAACCTGCCGGGCGGGTTCACCCTGTCGGGATTCATTGTAACCGGCGGCGTCAGTGTTACCAACAGCAGCGGGCCCTTTGAAGTCAACTCGGTGACCGGCACGCTGGAAATGACCAATGTGACTTCCTACATGACCAACGCGGACGGGATTCACATAAAAGACCACAAGGGCGACATCAACCTGACCGATATCAACAGCAGCCACATCACCAACAACGCTCATGGAATCTGGGTGGAAAATCAAATTTCCGGGAATCTCACCATCACCGACAGCGAGATCCGGTTCAACACCGGCGATGGGGTCAAGATCAGTTCGAAAGGCCGCGTGACATTGGACGGCGTAATTAGCCAGAGCAACGCTAACGGTATTATGGTTGACGGTTTTGGCTCGCTCAATATCTCCAATTGCAGCACGCAGGAGAACGACCAATTTGGCATTTGGATCCAGGCCGCGGGGAAATCCGTGGTCATGGACAACGTTAATTTTGGCTCAAACGGGAATGGCTCAACTGAATCCTGCAGCGGCCTGTGCATCATTGACGCGGGAACAGTCACCCTGAAGAACATATCCGCCTATTCAAATTACAGAAACGGCATTGAAATCAGCGCCAGTGGAAATATCAGTTTATCCAATGTTACTGTGAAGCAGTCGGGGTTGACAGGCATCCACCTCACTTCACTCAAAGGCAGTGTAACCATCGACGGAGCCGTCGTCATCGAAAATTCAGATGATGGGATTTGGATCAACGCACGCGGAGCAACACTGCGCAATATCTCCGCAAACAACAACGGAGCCAACGGCATGCGCTTGAACCTGAGCGGTGGCAGCGCGCTGTTCGAGAATATTGCCACCGACGCGAACAACGCCTGGGGAATCTATCTTGATACACTGGATAGCTACCCTTCCGCCGTGGTCAATACCACGCTGAAAAAGGTCAACACAGCCAATAACCAACAGGGCGGCATCCATGTAAGCACCCTGGGGTCGGTCAGCCTGGTTGACAGTACCGCCTTCTACAACCAAAACGACGACGGCATTTATATCGCCACGCGCGGTAAAGTAACCGTGACCAACTGCGTGGCGGATTCCAACGCAGGCGACGGCCTGCAAATCGAAGGCGTTTATACCAAAGCATTCCTTAATGGCGACTGGCAAAACGTATCCATGACCAGCCCGGCTTCGGTGACGATCAATATCGCCAAGGATTCGCAATCCACCAATGAGTTCAACCAAAACGGTACAAACCACGACTGGGCCATTGGCGCCAGCGGAATTCACATCGTTTCACAAAAACCGGTCAGCATCTTTGATTTCGTAGCTGCTGAAAACAAAGGGCATGGGGTATATATCTGCGGCCCGGATATCTACAACCAGGAATCCAGCTCCTATGAACTGCAGCGTGCGGGAGTTGTTACCATCAAATCTTCACTAGCTGATAATCGCAATGATGCCAGCAACAACGGTATCGGGGTGCTCGTGTATGCCGCCGGTACAGTAACTCTCTCTGATCTTTCCAGCAACAATAATAATAGTAGAGGTGTTGAAATCGATACGCTGGGTAAGATCATCGTCAAAGCAGTAAGCGACAGCGATACGCAGGACAGCGACAGCATCCTGCTCAAGAACAATTCCGCTTCCGGCAGCATGACCGTAACCATCACCGACCTGGGAGTTTACGGAACAAAAGAGGATTGGGGAGCCGCATTGGTCGTTTCCAGCAAGGGAACCATTACGATTAACGGGTTGACGCTGGAAGGCAATAATTGTTTTGGCGCAAAACTGCAAAACGATGGAGACGGTAAAGGCAATATCAGTTTAGCAAATGCCAAAATTAGTAATAATGGCGGTATCGGAATCCTGGCCCGTTCAAACGGATCAATCCTGATCAAGGATACGACAGCCAATAACAACAACCAGGGCGGTGCCGATTTAAGCAATCAGGACGCGGCCAAAGCCGCGCCGATTTCATTGACCAACTGCGAATTCAGCCAAAACCAATCCTTCGGCCTGCAAGCCGGCAGCAAGGCTTTGATTACTTTAAAAGAAGTCAGCGCTTATGAAAACAGCGATACCGGCATCAATATTTTCAACACCGGGGGCGGCGCAAAAGCCGGCATAACGCTGGTAAATGTCAATTCCGAGAATAATAATGGATCAGGCCTATACATCAATACGGACGGCCAGGTTTTGATTACCAATCTCTACGTCATAAACAATACCCTGCGCAACGACTGGCTGGGTAACGAGAGCGACAGCGGATTTACGTTAATCGATTTTTTCAACCAGTCCCAGGGATTGGATCGCTGGAACTTCGCGGCCGCTTCCGATATCACCCAAGTGATTCTGCTGAGGGCGGATGCCGCCTGGCCATTGAACCGCGCGGATTTCCAACCGGTGATCGAACTGTACGATGCCGAGACGGATGAATTGATTCCCGTGACCATCGATTGCGAATCTGCACCCGGCGAGTGTTCCTTCACTTTCCTGCCCGGCGATTTCGGTTACACAGAAACCCGGAATTATTACGTGCTGGCCGGCAGCAATAGCAATGATGGGTTTTACCGCCTGTCGTGGAACGACGACGACCCGGACACTTACGAGAGATTCTATTACGCCTGCGGCGCAATGATTACGGCCGGCGGCAATGTGAAAATCAACGGTCTTGAAGACCACTCAAATTCAACTTCCGGTTTGGGTATAACGACCACCGGAAACGGCAGCATCACGCTCTCCAATATCCATGTTTCCGGAAATGGCGCCGAAGGCATTTTCCTGACCAGCGGGCAAGATCCGCTGGATACAGATAATTCAGGTTGGGGGACCGGAACAATCAGCTTCACTGGTGAAAATTTTACAAGTTCGAATGGCTGGGATGGATTGGTAATCAACTCCAGCGGGAGTCTGCTTATCAAGAAATTAGACGTGGATGGTAACGGTCGGGCAACCGGCAGCGCGGGAATTCTCATGAATGAAAACCACGCCGCTAAACTTATCACCATCAACGACCTGTATGTCCGCAACAACGGCAGCGGCACGCAAATGCGCGCGATAGGTAACATCGTCCTGAAAAATGTGGATATTTCCAATAACGTGAGTGGGAGCGGGCTATACCTGGATAACTGCCTGGAAGATGCGGGCGTATGCGGCGGAAAGGGTACGATTACGTTGACCAATGTGTATGCCAAAGGAAACAACGGCATGGGTATGGAATTGTACTCAAAAGGCATCATCACCCTGAAGGCCGTGGAAGGCAGTGAAAACCAGCAAACCGGCATCACTGTCTCCAACCAATTTGAGGGTACAGCCGCCAACCTGATTTTGACCGGTGTAATTGCCTGCAACAATACAATGACCGGTATTCAGGCCACCACCAACGGTTCGTTGCTGATCTCAAAAGTCAACGCGAACGGCAATAGCATGAATTGGAACAAGATGAGCAGCGGGGAAACCGTGCAGAATTACCTCAACCCCAACCAGGGCTCCGACTTTTGGGGCTTTGACGCGGAAGCCGAAACAACCTATACCATCACGCTCCTGGCGGACGGGACAGACACTGAAATGAATTTCCTGAACCTTTTTAGTTTCGATCCCATTTTAAAGCTGTATGTCATGGACGAAGAAGACAACCTGATCGAAATCACGGAAGGCTTCACAATTAACCACGTGACTGACAGTTCTTACGAGATTGTGTGGACGCCCGGAACGAACGCAGGCGGCGGGTACTGGGTTGAAGTAAACAGCACCAGCAACAGCGGCTATTACCGCTTGTCCATCAACCACGATGCCTCCGAATACACTCGCTACTTCGTGAATGGCATGACCTATGAAGTGGGCGGCAACGTGGCGATCAGCGGGACAAACCACTTCAGCGGCAATGAACAATCCGGGTTGGCTGGAACGAGCAGTGGAAACGTGACGCTCTCCAACCTGGGTGTGAACGGCAATGGACGCGAAGGTGTCTCCATTAATAACCTGGGCGGCACAGGCAGTGTGACCATTACCGGAACCAACCAGGCCGTTGGGAACGGATGGGACGGGCTGAATATCAAAACCAATGGAAGCGTTAAAGTGCTGAGTTTTACAGCCTACAACAACTTACTATCCGGTTTGAATATTATAGCCAACGGCCAGGGGGCTGCTGTAAGCCTATCCAACCTGTATCTTTCATATAATAATGAAAACGGGTTGAAAATCGATAGCAACGGGGCAGTGACCGCAAATAATCTGAACACCTGGTCCAACCAGGACACCGGCGCGTATATTGACACCAACGGCTTTGATCTGTCTGTGTCAAATAGTTCCATCTTCCTCAACCAGAATTTTGGTCTGGTGTATGTGAACTCGCCAGAAATCCTGTTCAAGAGCATCAATAATTCTTTCAGATGCAATGGAAGGAATTACTATACCAGTCTCGATAGAGATAACATCGTCGCACTGGTTCCGTAAACCAGCACAAAAGCAGGGCAGTTATAAACTGCCCTGCTTTTTTATACACGTAAATAATCTTTATACATTTTAGTAATTGCTTCAACCATCGCATGTGTACATTTAAACGGTTTTTTTTGCGCGCTGCTATGGCAAAAGCTCCGCCGACAAAGCTTCCATCCAGCCTCCCCGCCCCCACCTAACCTCCCCCATTTTCGTTCCGAAAATAGGGGAGGAAATTCGTGTTGTCTCCTCCCCTAAAGTCGCCAGACTTTGGGGGAGGCCGGGAGGGGGCTGATTGTATTTTGGAGCCAGGGAAGTGGCAGAATGCTACGCGCAACCCGCGCGCACGCGCACAGCCATTTCCAAGGCGCGCTGCTCGGCTAAGCCGGTATAGCCGGACACGTCGAAGAGCGGCGCGATAGCATCCGGCGCAAGCCAGCGCGTGACGCGCGCATCATTTGCGGTCAGGTCGGCCAGCGGGTTGGTACCGCCCTGCTGAACAGCCGCCCAGGCCTGCATGCTGAGCTGGCGCAGGACCTCGTGCAGCTCCTGGCGGTCGGCGCCGGCTTTAACAGCGGCCATGAGCACGCGTTCAACCGTCGCGAAGGGGCCGAATTTGTCCAGATTGGCCTGCATGGCGGCCGGGTTTACACGCAAGCCGGCGATGACTTTCTCCAGCGTGGTGAGGATCTCGTCCAAAGCCAGGAAAGCTTCCGGAAAGAGCGTGCGGCGGTTGGCGCTGTCATCCAGGGTACGCTCCAGCAGCGAGTTGGCATAATTATTCCAGGCAGTCAACGGAGCGGCGCTGAGCGCGCGCGCCAGCGAGTCGACCTTCTCGGCCTGGATGGGATTGCGCTTAAAGGGCATGGCGGAGGAACCCACCTGCTGGTCGCCAAAGGGTTCGCCCAGTTCGCCGATGACCTCCGATTGCAGCAAACGCAGGTCAAAGGCGAATTTATACGCGGTAGCCGCCAGGCCGGACAATGCGCACAGCAGGTCGTAGTCCTGCTTGCGGGTATAGGTCTGGGAGGTCACTTCGTAGAAGGGCAGGCCGAGCGACTGGCTGACCAGCGCTTCCAATTTTTGCTGTCCTTCCAATCCATACAGCATCACGTAAGAAGCGGCTGTGCCCACCGCGCCCTTGAAACCTTTGCCTTTTAGCTCTACGCGCAGGCGCGTCAGGGATTCAAAATCGGCCAGCAGGTCCTGGGCGGTGGCGGCCAGGCGGTAGCCCAGGGTGGTGGGTTCAGCCGGCTGTAAATGCGTGAAGGCCATGACGGGCTGGTTGGCATAAGTTTCTACCTTTTCAGCTAAAGCGTTCAGCACTGCGGCCAGCTTGGGGATTAACAGGTCGAGCGATTGGCGCATTTGCAGTACTTCGGCGTTGTCCTTGATGTCCATGGAAGTCGCGCCCAGGTGGAGCACGCCGCCGGCCGTCGGGCACTGCGCGGCGTAGACCTGCAGCTCGGCCATCAGGTCGTGCTGGTTGACGGCTTCGATCTCCAACGCGCGCGCCACATCCACATCACCCGCATGCGCTTTCATTTCCACAACCTGCGCGGGGGTCACCAGGTCGAATTCAACCTGAGCCTCGGCCAGGGCCACCCACAGCGCGCGCCAAAGCCGGCGTTTGTTCTCCTCGCTCCACACGGCGCGCATTTCCGGAGAGCCGTAGCGCCAACTGAACGGACTTTGGTAACGCGCGAAGGCATCCATTGTTTAACTCCTATAGAGCAGGGCTGAACGCTCCGGCCCAACCGAGACACTGCGAACCGGCAAGCCGGTGCGCTCTTCGATAAATTTCACATAAGCCTGCGCCTGGGGCGGCAGATCTTCCCAACGCGTGCAATCGCGCAGATCCTCTTCCCAACCCGGCAGAACTTCGTACATGGGTTTGCATTCCGCCAGCAGGCGCGCGTCGCCGGAGAAGTCCAGCGCCGTAAGGGTCTTGTCGCCGCAGCGGTAAGCCACGCACACCGGAATTTCCGACAAGCCGGAAAGGATATCCAGCTTGGTCAGGAATAGTTCGGTGAAGCCGTTGATCTCGCGCGCATAGTTGAGCAGCACCAGGTCGAGGCAGCCCACCCGGCGCGGACGGCCGGTGGTGGTACCGAATTCATCCCAGGGGTTCTCTCCCGTGCCGCGCAGGAACTGCGCCAGCTCACCTTCCAACTCAGTCGGGAAAGGCCCGGCGCCCACGCGTGTTTGGAAGGCTTTGGTCACACCCACAATGGAACGCACCGGCTGCACGCCGATGCCCAAGCCGCTGAAGATGCCGGCGGCGGTGGTGCAGGAACTGGTGACATACGGGTAGGTTCCCTGCTCCAAGTCGAGCAGCGTGCCCTGCGCCCCTTCAGCCAGGACATTCTTGCCTTCGTTCAAAGCCTGCTGCACCAGCGGGCCGACACGGCGCACGTAAGGCCGCAGCTGTTCCACCGCGACCAGGTATTCTTTCAAAACCGCTTGAATATCCATACCCTCCTGGTGATACCATTCGACCAGCAGGCGGTTGGCTTCTTCCAGGTGTTCGCCCACGCGTTCGGCGAAGTAGGTCTGGTCGAGCATTTCACCGGCTCGCAGCCCGCGGCGGGCGGCCTTGTCGGTGTAAGCCGGGCCGATGCCGCGCCCGGTGGTGCCAATCTTATCCCGGCCCAGGGCGGCGTCTTTGGCACGGTCCAGCAAGCGATGCGCGGGGGTAATCAATTGGACAGCGTCCGAGATCCACAAACGCTCCGGGGTGATTTGGATGCCGGCCTCGCGCAGTTGGGTCATCTCCTCCACTAAAGTGTGCGGATTGAGCACCATACCGCTGCCGATCACGCCGGTGACACGCGGGTGAATAAGGCCGGTAGGAATAACGTGCAGCTTGTAGATTTTTTCGCCGACCGTGACAGTGTGCCCGGCGTTATCGCCGCCGTTATATCGCGCAACGATATCGGATTTCTCAGCCAGCAGGTCGACCACACGACCCTTGCCCTCATCGCCCCATTGGGCGCCGATCACCAAATCCAAAGGCATAACTTACTCCTCTTCTTTTGAAATATCGATAGCTGCGATATACGGCAGGTTGCGTCCTTTTTCATCATAGTCCAGCCCATACCCGACCACGAAATAATCCGGAATGGAAAAACCCAGATAATCGATAGTGATGTCCACTTTATGGCGTTCGGGTTTATCCAGCAGGGCGCATACTTTCAGGCTGCGCGGATCACGGTCGAGCAGCAGCTTGCGCACTGTGCGGATGGTGTAGCCGGAATCGATGATGTCATCGATCAGGATCACGTCCCAACCCTGGATGTTGGTCTTATGGTCGGCCTCGATTCGCACGAAACCGGTGGATTCGGATTTATTGTAGGAAGAAATGGACATAAAGTCCATGGTAATGGGCCGGCGGATTTCGCGCATCAGGTCGGTGAGGAAAACTACGCTGCCGCGCAGCAATCCCAGCAGCAGCAGCTTTTCCGAGTCCTGGTAGTCTTGGGTAATGGTTTCGCCGAGGGCTTTTACACGAGTATTGATATCCTTCGCCGAGATAATTTCACGCTGCATGAAACCATACGGGAAATGGCGCGAGCTATCCATAATAATTTTTGCCTTTCTTTTAAGCGGGGTGACCGGTTACCACGCAATGATAGAGCGGCGCCCGGTGAACTGCACAGTTCCTTATTTTAAACCAAAAACAAATTGTATGGACGACAATTTGAATTTGTTAAGATATTTTCAGGATCCGCTCAATGTCGTTCTTTCCTGGGCCAGAATGCTCCGGTGTGGCTGCAATAATCAGCATAGTCCTTCCCATAGCGTAGCAGCAGGTCCTCTTCTTCAGCGTAACACAACAGGATGAATATTGGAAAATAGACCAGCGAATACAAGGTTAGGAAAGGAGAATTCAACAGCAATCCGGTGACTGCAAACAGGAACACTTCGCCCACTGCTTGCGGATGGCGCATACGGGTATAGATGCCGCTGTACATATTATGCTCAGGTTTGGGCTGCAGGGTTTCTTCGCCCGCATCGTGCGCTCCTTTGAGCATCAAAGCAGTAGCAGGCACGCCGATCAGGGCTGCCAGCAAAATCGAAACCCACCAGGACCAGGGAAAATTCTCGGCGACAGGCACCGGCAGCGGATAAAAGTGATAAAGCACATAATTGGCCATAATGAAGAATTCAAACAAGCCGGAGATCAGGCGATCGTAGTAGCACTTGCGATACGCACTAGCGCCCACCAGCATGGCGCGCCCGGCTGGGTTGACACTGCGTACGTAGAAGAACAGGAACAGAATGGATGAAAGAACCAACAAAGCCAGGTTAATCCAGGCAAACATGAAAGCCTCCCCAGGAATGGAATTATTAACGAAGTTATTGTAAGACTAAAACAAAAAATTCTTCTAAATTATGATTCCCGGCCGGACAGAAGATCAAACACGAAATACACATCGCCATCTTTATGGTGTGTGACGCGAAAACCAAAATCCAGATAAAAAGCGATGACCTCGTCCCAGGTTTCGGTGGTCTCCAGGATGACACGCTGAAAACCGCGCACCCTGGCCTGCTCGCACAGCGCCGTGAGAATACGCCAGCCCAGCCCTTGCCGGCGCAGGGAGTTTGCCACGGACATGCGCTTGATCTCAGCCGTGTGCCCGTCATGCGGAACCAGCGCCCCGCAGCCAACTACCTGCCCGTTTTGTTTGGCCACCAGGAAAACCGCGTCACGATAAGATTCCGCGATGTCGTTCAGGTCCGGGTTCAGGGCAAGATCGAGTTTGCCCCAGTGGTCCACCAGCCCGGCCAGCACCAGCGCTTTAACGGCCGGTTGGTCGGAAGGGTGAAAGGGAGACAGGGAAATGGGGATATTCATACGTATGAAGTATATCCTTTTCGAGCAAACAAATAAATTCATTTCACATCCCCGCTTCAAATGAAATGTACCTATAGCGAACCTGCTCTGCCCCCTCCTGCCTCCCCCATTTTTGCATGCAAAAATAGGGGAGGGTTTTGATAAATGTACTTCTAACAAAGCCACCACTTTTTACAACCAAAAAGCATATTGAATTTTATTGGGAAATGGATAGATGGAAAGATTATTTACCCTGAAAGACACACACGCGGTTGCGGCCGGTCTCCTTGGCTTCATAGAGCGCCTGGTCAGCCTGGCCGATCAAGTCCTCCAGTGTTTCCGTCTTGCTCTTAAGCTGGGTAATCCCAATGCTAACGGTCACGGACACAGGTCCCAGTTCACTATCTGTTGGAAGACTTTGTTCAGCAATTGCCTGGCAGATACGTTTGGCAGCAATGACAGCGTCCGATTTGCTCGTTTCCGGAAGCAGAACAAGGAACTCTTCACCGCCAAAACGGCACATAACATCCGACTTGCGCAGAACACTTAAGCAGGTATCCACAATCATCTTCAAGATTTGGTCTCCGACAAGATGACCAAAGCGGTCGTTAACCAGCTTGAAATGGTCGATATCCAGCATAATCAGCGACATTTCATTGTTATAGCGCTGGGATCGGATAATTTCATTTTCCCCATACTCGTAAAAATAGTGGCGGTTGTATATGCCAGTCAGCATATCCAGAATAGCCATGCCTTGGATCTTCTCGAACATTTGAGCATTACTGATGGAAATACTGGCCTGGTGCGCAATGGTTTCAACCAGGCGAATTTGATCGTCGCTATAAGCATTTGGTCTTCCCGCCCACAAAGACAACACACCAATTTTTTCATTTCCCAATATCAACGGGATACCCAGAATGCTGCGCTCGTTATGACCTGGGGCTTTCACCATATTCGATTGGGGAAATTCACTTGTGCTATTATGGGTATCGGGAATATAAACGACCTTGCACTTCTCCAGAACATAACGCGTAAATGAAGGCTGGTCAACCACTGAAATCGGTCCTAATTCAATCTGTTCCTCATTCTCCTGATACATATGAAAGGTGGCTGTGTCTTCCATTTCATTTAATATCGCCACATTGAACAAATCGATTGGCGTGACCTTTTTTAGTTTTTCGAACAAGGTTTTAATGACGCTTTCCAAATCCAGCCTTTCAGTAACTTTTGAACTAATTTCATACAGGATCTTCATTTCCTCTGCGCTCTTAGCGACTTCGCTGAACAACTGGGCGTTTTCAATCGCGACCGCCGCCTGGTTGGCGAAAACCTGCAAACGGGGGATGTACTCTTCCTTAAAATAATTAGGGATGCCCGCATCCAGATTAATGAAACCGAGTGTTTGCCCTTTTCCGATGATCGGCGCGCCCATATAGGACTTGATCCAGCTGGAGCCTGGAATACTCCGATCCCATTCCGGGTCCGCATCCGTATCCGGATTGATACAGGGTTCTCCGGTTTCGGCCATTCTTCGTAGATTTGGAATATTTTCCACTCTCAGTTCCAGATTGGGGACAATATCCTGTGTTCCATGTTTCTCGTAGCCTTTGGTACGTACAAAACGCACCGTGCCATCGATTTCAATTAAAGCGATATTGGCCGTATCGTGCGGAACAACCCGGCCCACATTTGTTAATACACTTTCGAGGACTTCGTCCAAATGCAAGGTACTGTTAATTGCAGCAGCTGTATCCGCCAACGACTCCGCCAATTCACGCTGTTCTTGTTCCTTGATCTCGATCAATTTCCGTTTGGTAATGTCACGAAAGACCAGCACTTTGCCAATGAAATGATGCGCTTCATCGTAAATCGAAGAGCCATTTAAATTGATGTATTGGGGCGGATCCTCAACAAGGCGCAGTTCGGCTTGGAAGTCATTTTTTTTATTCAATTCTTCCAAGACAGGGGAATTGCGATCAAAAACACTCCAGATGGAATGGCCCATGGGAGAATGGATTTGTTCATGTTTCAGGATTCTCAATACGGCCGGGTTGATGTCAATGATGACATCTTCAGGATCGAGAACCAAGACACCATCAATCATATTGTCCAGAAGCAAATCCCGCGCGATGGGCACAATATCGAATAGATGGAATTGGAAAATATTCCAGGAGAGCACCAGGGCGATGAACGTAAATGAAAGCGGCGTCAAATCTAAACCAGCAACCGGAAAAAGGTCCAGCACATAAATAATATTGGACAGCCAACCGATTGCCACGCCAGTGACGATTATGACCACCTGCTTGCGCTTCTGACGTGAAAATACCAATAGTCCTTTTATCAACCAGTAAGTTCCAATCATTAACAACAGGTAACTATAAACAATGTGAACATAGAACCAGGTACCATGTACGTATATAGCAATATTCAACGGGCCAGGCTGTAAAATGATATCCGTCCATAGGAGATGATGGTATTCGTTGGTAAAAGCCATTAACAATGTTATGACGGGTATGATCAAAATAAACCAACGTGATCTAGCTCTTAAGCTTTTCTGGCTTGTAAATTCCGCAGCGAAGTACAACCAAAGCGGGGGGAGAGAGGTAATCCCAATGTACTGCCATTTGGACCAAAATAATTTTCCATTCGGTGAAATCGCTCCGGCTTCAAAAATGGACGCGAAACTCCACGTACAAAGAGAGAGCATCAAAATGGAAAATGGAACATTGCCAGGGTTTGAGCGCCGTCGCCAGGTCATTGTGGCCGTTATTAGAGATAGCAATGAGGCAATGACATACACTAACGTGAAATCAGGGAAGTCATAGCGCATGGAAGTTCACCCTTCTGTTTATTTTATACAGTTTCACATCACACCTATAATGTATTTTACTAACAAATCAAGGGTTTTTATAATGACCTAATAAACTGGGATGTTTTATCAATAGTAAAAAAAACAAGAATAAGTAGTGGTTAACAAACAGATTCAGACACTCTAATACAATCACGGCCAGATTGCTTGGCTTGGTAGAGTGCGCGATCCGCTTCTGATAACAAGGCATCCATCGTGCGGGCATTATTTGGATAAACAGCAATACCAATAGAGATATTAAAACCAATATCTTCCGCGAGACCTGGAATAATTAATTTTTTGCAAGCTTGGCGCCAGGACTCCGCGCGTTGAAAAGCAGCTTCATGATTCATATTTGGAAGGAATAAGACAAATTCATCCCCACCAAAACGGCTGACAAAATCACTATCCCGTGTTTGGGATAGTAATAGTTTCCCCAGAGCAATAAGGACATCATCTCCAGCTTTATGGCCATAGGTATCGTTGATATTTTTAAAACAATCAACATCAATCATCACAATACTTAAAGGTTGATTTTGTTGTTCGGCATATAGAATTTCACTTGCCAGGGATTCTTTTAAGCAGGCTCGATTATATACTCCCGTCATCGCATCCCGATTAGCTTGTTCACGCAGTAGTTTTTCTAACTGTCGGTTTTCATCCAACTGACTCGCCAGGCGTTGATTAATACGGTGCAGTTCTTTTTCCGTTTCCTTCCGGAGGGTAATATCTTCCATGATAGCCACCCATCCCAGGAAACTGCCTCTTCTATTCTTAAGAGGAGAAATATTTATATTCAACCAAGTATGGTTATTGAATGGGGAGACAATCTCAAAGCGGCTATTTTCTGTTCTGGAAAAGTGATCATCGTATAAATCCCAGTACTTTATCGCCGCAGGACTGTCATTCATAATTAGTTCAGCAAAATTCATGCCCATCAACCTCTCTGCACCCGGATTCATATCAACAACTTTCTTGTTCTCGTTAAAAACAAGGACACCATCATTAATATTTTCAAAAAGCAATTCATGGGCGATCGGAATATAGTCCAGTAAATTAACCTGCCTGATTCCAATTAACATCAAAATCCCAGTGAAAAAGAAACCCAGAGAGGTGATATCCAGTCCCGGAAAAGGGTTTAAATTGATAATATAAAGAAACGAGGTCAACCAGGGTGTTATAGAAGCCAGAATGAAAATCAAATTCTGGATGCGATAGACTTTTTGGGATTTTACAGAGGAGCGGATTAATAATGCGGTAGAAAATGCCACCAATATATAGATATAGACAATTCCCACCCAAAAAGCCGGACCATGATTGTAAATAATGCTATTGCTCCCAATTTTACCCAAAGAGTACGAAGACCAAACAAGATGATGATGATTGTTGGTAGCTGCCAGAAGAATAATGATGACCGGAAGGATAAAAAGCAAGGCAGCTTTTGCCTTTGAAATATCCCTTGTTTTTTTGCTGTATTTAAGGGCGAAGATGAATATCAACACCGGTGAGGTCTGTGTACCAATATATGCCCACTGCGACCAGGCAATTTTTTGAGGAAGTGTGACTACTGCCGATTCCATCCCAAGGCAGAATATCCACTCAGTTAACGCAATAAAAAGAAAAAAGAGCGCGAAGCCACCACGATCAAATCGCCTTTTCCATAAGACAATTACAACTAAAAACGATACAAATGCCGTGACGAATTGGGCAATTGCGTAAGGTGAGAAAATATAGTTCATTTATGTATGTAAAAACAACAGGTTAATTTATTTCTGATACGCCCATAGATAAATTATATAATCAAACCGGCAAATTTACGATCTACCATGAACTTATCCACCTATGACGGGCACGCTTTATAATCAGAATTGTAAATAATAGATTCTCTCTGAAATGATGGAAATTTTTTTATCCAATTTGATTCACAAATATATGGAGAATGTCTTTTGAACAAATTTAAATGGTTTTGGAGTTGGCAGGATGAAAAAATTGAGAACTGGCTGGAGGAAATGGCCCTGTCCGGTTGGAAATTGAGCGCAATCCCCCTACCGGGACTGTTCCGATTTGAAAGCATCCCCCCGGCAGCCATCGCCTATCGATTGGACTATCACAACCGGCAAAAGATGGGCACAAACGCCTACCTGGATACTTTTCTTGATGACGGCTGGGAATTTATCACCAAGTTAAATGGATGGCTGTATTTCAGCAAACCTCTATCGGAGAGCGGCAGCCAATTACCGGAATTGAGCGTTCAACCCAAGATCGACAAACTCACCCACCAGCTATCCATCATGGGCAGTTTTATTCCCTTAATGACCCTGTGGTATCCCCTGTTTAGCAATCACGCCAGCTCTCCCTTCCGCGAACTTTTATTAGTCGTTTACGTGATTTCTTTGGTTATTTTTCTTATGACCATCATCAAAGGCTACCAGCGGGTCAGGGAATTGAAAAAGCAATCCTGAAACAGAAACCTTACAGAATTAAAAAAAGAACGCTCGGGCTAAAGCTCGAGCGTTTGTTTTACTATTCTTTTCCGGCGGATTGTTCCAGATTATGGACCCATTCAGCCTTATTCATTTTTACCGGTTGATAAGCCAGAAACCGATCAATCAAGTCGACGGGATCCAAAGCCTGCAGGATCAAATCCCGATGCGGCTGGTAAATGAATTGCTCCGCAACAGAATAATCCAGGAATTCCAATAGATGATCATAATAATGGTCAATGTTGAGCACACCGCAGGGTTTGGTATGGAAACCCAACTGCACCCAGGTAAGCACCTCAAAGATTTCTTCCAGAGTACCGTACCCACCCGGAAGGGCAACGAAACCGTCAGACATTTCCGCCATCAGCGCCTTGCGCTCATGCATGGAGTCCACCACATGCAATTCCGACAGCTCGTTAAAAGCCAATTCCTGGTCACTTAGTGCTTTGGGAATCACACCGATCACCTGGCCGCCTTTCGCCAAAGCCGCGCGGGCCACTTCTCCCATCAGTCCAGCCCTGCCGCCGCCATAAACGAGGGTAATATCGCGGTTTGCCAACTCTGTTCCCATTGCGCGTGCAGCCGATAAATATTCCGGCTTTTTTCCCGGACTGGAGCCGCAATAAACACAAACTTTCTTTAATTCCATTTAATTCGCCTTTTATTTTCTTGTTTTTCTTATGATAACGGATGAAAAGTTCCTTCGGGATTAATGCCCAACGTACCGGCCGCAATGGAACGTTGATCCATAGGGCTGAGCAGCGCAATCTGGGCCGGCGCGAGCAACGGGATCAACTTGGCTGATTTTAAATATACCTCGATCCAATCTACTCCCGTGGAAGTGTTCATCCAATCCACCTGATCAAACTTTTTCAAATTAATCGGGCGGGTATAGTAACGCAAGGTTTTGACTCCATGCACATTGAAAAAGTCCTCGAAATAGGACATGACCAGTTCGCGCAAGGTGCGATAGACAGCTTCACGGAAACGCAGACCGCTGTAATTCGACTTGGCCACCGCGCCCCAACAGCAATCCGTTTTATACACCGCCAGCACGTGGTCGTCATCCATGCCGGGATCGGGCTGTAAATCCACGATCAGCGGTGGGAAACCGATACGGCGCAGCGCAGCTACAGCGAACAAGCCGCCATCCAGGCAGTGGGCCTGGCGCTGGCGCAGCACTTCCTGCGGTGAGCGGTTTTCATCTCCGCCGGGGTAACGGGTTTCGTCCAAAAAAGCCTGTACCTGCGCGGGCGTGTGCAGGCTGTCCATCAGGCTTAATTCTTGCGGAGTCAGGCTTTGATTGAATCGCCTGACTGCTGTATCTTTTTCATCCATTGACAATATTCCTCGTGAGATTCCCCAAATATTATCACCGGATCTTGTTTTTGGTCAGCCCGGTCCAGAATTCCGTGAAAATTTTATTCTTCGACCTTTTCCACCAGGATGCTACCGCTGCCCAACAGGGCGGCAATGGCGCCGATGGCAGCCAATTGAGGCGCTAACCACACACCCACCACACCAATGGTGAGAGGAATATCGATCAGTGTGCGGCCTTCCGCGTTGCGAATGACCACACGGCGGATATTGCCTTCGTGGACCAATTCCTTGACCTTACCCAGCAATTCTTCCCCGGTAACGGGTATTTCTTCGGTATGAACTTTTTCAGTACCCATGATAACTTTCCTTTTTAAGTGACCTACTCTATATACGAATTTTCGCCGCGCAGGTCGCGCAGTTTCGTGTGTTCAGCGCTTTTTAGGTTTCAACGGCAAACTGACCAATACCTGTGTTCCACGGCCCGAATCACTGGTGATGGCAATGCGGCCGCCCAGGGCTTCCGTGATGGACTTGGCGATGGAAAGTCCCAGACCACTGCCGTGGTTCTCGCCGCTACGGGCGCTATCCACCTGGTAAAAACGGTCGAATATGCGAGAAAGGCTTTCCGCAGGAATGCCATCCCCGGTATCCTCAACCTTGAAATATGCCTGGTGCGCGTGCACGTGCGCGTCCGCTTCCACGGCCAGAGTTACCGCGCCACCGGCAGGCGTGTGCTGAAAGGCATTATCCAGCATGATCAGCAGCACCTGGCGCAAACGGGTTTTATCGCTGACCATTTCCAATGGCTGCGCCTGCACGTCAAATCGGATGGAATGCTCAGCGGCTAACCGGCCAAACTCGCGCTCGATATTCCCAACCATATCAGCTAGATCGATCGCAGTGAAGTCTAATTTCAACTGGCCGGCGTCCAGGCGGGACAGCAGCAGCAGGTCTTCCACCAGATTGCACATGTGATCCGTCTCGGTAATGACATCCCCCAGGTAGCCGTCCAGCTTCTTATCCGTCTTGACCCGGCGCTGGCCTGCTTCAGCACTGGCGCGGATCAACGTAAGGGGGGTACGCAATTCGTGACTGGCATTGGCGATGAAAGCCTGTTGGTTATCCCAAGCCTGCTGGTGCGCCGACAAAGAGCGTCCTGCGATCCACCAGCTACCCAAACCCAAAATCACAACGGAAAGGGCACCGATAACCAACAGGCTGGTCAGGAATTGGTTCAGGATGCTGACCTGACCGCTGATGGATTTTCCCAATTGGACGACATCTATCCCAGCCTGACCCGGCAGCGTATAAGTTAACAACCGCGCGGAGGTGCCGTCGGTAAGGGTAACATTTCGGTAATCCAGGCTGCCGCTGTGCTGGGCGGCTGCCACTGCGGCCATATCCGGCTGCATGGGCAATTCGTACGGGTTGGGATTAAAAAGCAGCTCCCCGGAAGAATCCAACGGGAGGATAAAGATGGTGGACTGCTCGCCTTCATAGATCTCGTTGGCATGCAGCTCTTGATCGTCCTCCCCATCATCCGTACTCGACTTTTCTTCACTGTTTAGGTTTCCTGGGAGGGGCGCATCGATGCCATCCAGGACAGTGACTAATTTGTCTTGCAAAGCCTGGTCATTGGCATTCTGGAAGTAATAATACAGGACTGAATAGGTGCTGCCGCCCAGAACCGCTACCAACAGCGTACCCACCAGCAGGTAGATCAGGGTCAGTCGCAGGCGCAACCGGCTAAGCATGCTCGCCGTCCAAACGGTAACCCACTCCGCGCACAGTTTGCAACGGATCGGGCAATCCGGGAACGTTTAATTTCTTGCGCAGATAGGAGATATACACATCCACCAACTCCGGTTTGACAGCTGAATCGTTGGACCAGATGTATTCCAGGATATTCTGGCGCGGCAGGGTTTGTCCACTGTTGCGCAGCAAGTATTCCAGCAAATCCCATTCCGTCCTGGTAAGCTCAATAGCCTCTTCTCCGCGGCGCAGGGTGTGCGCTTTCAAATCCATGACAATATGCCCAATGCGGAGTTCCCAGTTGTCGCTGCCCGCGGGCAGGTTGCGTCGCGACAGGGCGCGCAAACGGGCTAAAAGTTCATCAAATGAAAAAGGCTTGACCAAATAATCGTCCGCGCCGCTGTCCAGACCCGCTACGCGATCCTCCACCTGGCCGCGGGCGGTCAGGATCAACAAGGCGGTGGCGATGTGCGCGGCACGCAGGTTGCGGCAAATTGAAGGTCCGTCGCGGCCGGGCAGCATCCAATCGATGACAGCCACATCGTACTTACCACTCAAGGCCATTTCCAGCCCTTCATTGCCATCATGGCAAACCTCCACGCGAATATGCTCTTCTTCAAGCACATCCGCGATCAGCCTTGCCAGGCGCTTATCATCTTCTATGATCAGTACCAACATTCCTCAACCTTTTTAACCCTTATCATTTTCATTGTAGGTTAATTTTATTTTACGAAGATTGGAATTTCATTGGAAAAATCGTCTTGTTTTTTCAGAAAAACACAAGGCTATTAGGATATATTAGGTCTAATTAGTAATCTAAACAGGAGTAAAAATGAGACAAAAAACTATTCTGATCGCATCCATCCTGATCTCCCTGTTCATCATCGGCGGGGTGATCGGATTCATCCGGGCAGCCAACAACACCAATGCCAGTGAGATCAGCCCCGAAGTGCAGGCGCAAATCGCCACGCGCGAAGCGGCCTACAACGCGTTGATCGCACAAGCCAACGACCAGATCCAGACCCTGAATGAACAGGTCAACGCGCTGCAGGACGGAAAAGAGATCGTCAATGGACAGCAAACCATCAGCGTGGATGAAGCCGTGACAGCCGCTCAGCAAAGCGCGCCCAACGAAGATTACCTGCAAGGCGTTCCGGAATTGGCCAGTTTTGAAGGCCAGACAGTTTTCAGCGTCGCCTTCACCAGCGGGACCGTGTACGTGGACGCGTTCAGCGGCGAAGTTTTGTACAGCAGCATACCGGTAAAAATCGACAGCCAACAAGCGGTGCAAATCGCCGCGGATTATTTACAGGTCAGTGATACATCCAAAGCCAATGTGCAAACGGTAGTGGTGGAGGGCGCGGAATTCTATAAAGTCACTTTGAATAACTACGTGTTTTACATTGACGTGTATGGGAATATTACAAAGGTTCAGGTGATCCAATATACCTCGACCAGTTCCAGCTCCTCCGGCTCTTCTTCTTCGCATGAAAGCAGTGAACGCGAACATGAGGACGAGCATGAGGACGAGCACGACGATTAGTTCGTTTGGACAATACAGAATTGAGAAATAAAAATGAATACACCGAATAACAAACAAAATAATAATTGGACAACCGCGATCAAGGTCTTCCTGGCTTCGCTTTCCATCACATCGCTGTTTGGTTTGTGGAACCTATTCAGCAAAAGCAACCAGGAAGCCAGCGCGGAAGCGGATAACACCGCAAGCGGCAACACAAGCGCATTGAATACCGCGCTGCCCACGCTGGTGCCCTCCGCATTAGATAGCATAAGCACCAACCAGAACGACCAGGAACTGGCGCAGGTCAGCACACAGCAAGCCGCACCCACCGCAGCGCCGGTGATCGAGCGGGTGGTGATCGGTTCCTCAGGCGGCTCCGGCGGCGGCGCCCCGGCAGCCAAAACATCATCAAGCTAATGGTTAAGATCCGTTTTCACGCGATGGGCAGCGAGGTCGAAGCGCTGATCGATTCGGAATCCGAGCAGGCACGCACGCTGCTGGAGCAGGTGCCGGTCTGGTTCGAAGAATGGGAACAGCACCTGAGCCGTTTCCGCTGGGACAGTGAACTGAGCCAACTCAACCGCAGCCAGGGAGAGGCCGTGTCGGTCAGCCCGGTGTTGTGGGATGTGCTGCAGGTCGCCCTGGAAGCGGCCGAGGACAGCCGCGGGCTGGTTACACCAGCCGTGCTGGACGCGCTGGAAGCAGCCGGGTATGACCGCAGTTTTGAGCTGCTGGAAAACAGCACCGGAATGCCGGGAGTTCATTTCCCATCCATAAACGCGGCCGCCAGCCTGGACGAGATCGCGTTGGACCCGGACAAACACAAAGTGCTGCTACCGGAAGGGCTGCGCCTGGATTTCGGCGGCAGCGCCAAAGGCTGGGCTGCGCACCAAGCCGCGCAGCGCCTGGCCGAATACGCGCCGGCACTGGTCAGCGCGGGCGGCGATATCGCCCTGACCCCGCGCAACGGGCAAGCCCAAAGCTGGCAAATCGGCATAAAGGATCCCTTCAACCCGGAAGCGGAGATCGCGCGCATCAGCCTGCGCGAAGGCGGCGTGGCCACCTCCGGCACGGACCACCGGCAGTGGGAGCAGGGCGGCGAATGGCGCACGCACATCATCGACCCGCGCAGCAACGCGCCGGTGGAAAGCGACGTGTTGAGCGCCACCGTGATCGCGCCCAACCTGATGGAAGCCGAAATGGCAGCCAAGACCTGCCTGATATTGGGGTCTGAGCAAGGCATGCAGTGGCTCAGGCAGCGCAGCGGAAACGCGGGCCTGTTTGTGCTGCAAAATGGAATTATTGCATTATCAAATAATATGGAAGCTTATCTGGTGAAAGAAAATGAAAGAAATATCCTGGTCGAATCCATTTGAGGAAAAACTCTTCAAGAAAATCTTACGGACGGGCCTAATCCTGGCCGGCGGGATGCTGGCCTTTTTCCTGGGCGCGCTGCTGCTGCCTGCCCTGGCACAGTCCGGTGCCGCAGCTGACACGCATACATTCTGGTACCTGTCGCGGGCCGGCGGTATCATTGCCTTTGTCTTCTTATGGGTATCCATGGTGCTGGGCCTGCTGATGAGCACCCGCAGCCTGCCGAAAGGCCGGGGGTTCGCCATTGGCAACGACCTGCATCAATTTGTCAGCCTTTACGGATTATTCTTCACGCTTTTCCACGGAGTGATCCTGCTTTGGGATCCATACATCAACATGACACCTTTGCAACTGATGGTGCCCTTCACTGTTTTTAATTTCCAACCCTTGAGTGTCGGCGCCGGGCAGATCAGTCTCTATTTATGGATTGTGTTGGTGTTCAGTTCCTATGTACGAAAATCAATCGGTAAAGCGACCTGGCGCGTACTGCACTACCTGAGTTTCGGGATCTTTTGGATGGTACTGCTGCACGGCATCAGCGCAGGCAGCGATACCGGCACTGCCGGCATGCAAATTCTGTATTGGAGCAGCGCGGCCAGCATAGTCTTTTTGACCACTTACCGCATCCTATTTGCCATCTTCTTAAGAAACAGGAACGAGAAGGCAGCCTTGCCCGGACAAGATGTCGAATAAAATTTTGTCAGGTCAGTTAGTTAAATAAAAACAATCTCCCGAAATTCAGGAGATTGTTTTATATCTATGGTAAGTGAATGCGGACCTTAGAATGTCAGTGAGATGGAAGGATTATCGCGTGTGATGTATTGAACAGAAAGTTCGCCGCCGCAGAAACGACTCACCAATTCAAACATATCCTTGGCCACCAGTTCTACTTCCTCCATCGATACCGGGGGAAGGCCATCGATATTGAACTCAATGATCTTGGTGGAAGGCAGCGTAAGCGAATGGTTCGCCTGGCGCCAGCTCCAACGGCGGGTGAGCACCGTATTTCCTTCCACAAAAACGAATTCATCCGGGTCGGGATGTTCCATCTCTTCCGATCCGAAGGGAACAAACTCCTCTGAACCATCGGCCGGGCGCAGGGAGATATCTGCCTGGATTGCATCCAGCGCATGCCCGCCGGTGGGAACCAGATGGCGCAGGGAGAGAATGTTGCCGATATCGACCAGGGCATTGATGGAAGGCAGTTCATTACCGCGCAGGACACGCCGCGACATCGCTTCGATGGAAGAGCGGTATTCACTGGGTTTGATGCCAAGCGAACGGAAAGCCTCACGCCAGGAATTCACCTTGGGATAGTCAGTAATCTCTTCCACATTCAAGCGCTGCTGTAGCGATTTTTCTTCATCACGCAATAGTTGAACCAGTTCAGGCGAGGACTTGCCATTGGACACACCCACAGCCAGCACAACCCCGCGAATATAGTCGGGAAATTTTTCGAAAACCTGGGGAGCTATCGAGTACTGTATTGTTTTCATATTGATCCTATCGGTAGTTATATTTTTCGCTCTCGCTTGGCCTGTTTCATGGCATACATCAAGCGATCGGCTTTTGTCAGATCAGAGTTAATAGATTGAACGATCTTTTCAATGCCGTAGGACACACTTAAATGATCTTCAATTGTTAATTCCTCAAATTCTTTACGAATCCGGTCCGCAACCCGTTCAGCATCTATTATACCGATATCACTCAACAGCACTAAAAATTCATCACCGCCGTAGCGCACAACCAAGTCATTCTGGCGAAGATTATTTTTTACAATCTCAGCAAACTGAACCAGGATGCGATCCCCTTTTTGGTGTCCGTGGCGATCATTATAGGATTTGAAATTATCCAGATCCATAAGAATAAGAACATTGTATTGATTTTTGGAAGCTTTCCCCAGCACATTGCGATTATAGGCAGTTGTGAGCGTATCAATATCAATTCTCTTCTCTAAATCCTCTTTTTCCAAAAACACCTGATTAAATTCAATCAACAGATTAACGCCAAAGAGAATAGTGCTCAAAAGGATAATATAGGCCATGACATACGGCCAGGAAAAATGGAAGATTTGAACAGCGAGAATTTCCAAAAGACCCAAGATCAACCAGATGGCCGGAAGAACCAGCCAGTTTTTCTTCCCGGCATCTTTGAAAATAAAGTAGACCGCACCCACCAGGTCAATCAGCATAACCATGTTTAAATACGTCAGTGTTTGAGATAATCTGATCAGATCCGGCTGGATGAGGACTATGAATACGGAAACGATAGAAGGTGCTGCCAGGTATTTGCTGACGCGCAGCCGATCCTGAAAATATTTTTCCATACCGACCACAAACAGAAAAGCAGCCAGGTAACCCGCGATCATAAAAACTTTCTTTATCAATAGAAAGTCATCCAGCGTTCCAGTCGAAACCCGAAATTGGAAGTCGAAAGTTTCAATTGCCCCCAAAACGGACGCCAAGCCAAAATATATTTCGGCGCTGAATGTTCGACGGCGCATCAACGAAAGCACAATCAGGAGTAAACCAATTAACAGGGCAGCGCCAACAGAGGTGAGCAGGATATCGTTATAAATAAAATCAATCCACATGACCCGTACAGCCGCCGATTCTTTATCTATCGTGTAGGGAGGTATGGATATACTGATGGGAAATGATGCGCTGCTGAGTTGAATTTCCATTTCCGAAGATGGAGATCCTTCCTCCGGTAAGGGTACTATGAAAGTCTTATTCCAAATATTTGCCGTAGGAGCTTCCAGATCGCCCAAAGCGATAACAGAATGACCATCTAAATCGATGCGCACGGCCTGACCTTTCAACCCGGTCAGGATCATTGCATCCCCGGCCGGATAAGATATTTCGGTTCTAAAGACCAGCGTAGTCGTTTCTGTGATTGAGTATTGAAAAGGGAAGGTAACCGGACGCCATTCATTCCCCACTTTCATTTCCCAACCTTCCGAAAAGATATTTCCTTTTGGCTGAACCGGAAGATAGAGGAAAAGGAACAGCGCTCCAAATGAAACAACGGAGCAAAATGCCCAAAGTAATTTACGATGGATAGATTTCAAAATTTTTCACTTGGCTAACGGATAAGAGAGTTATATTAACTATATACAAGTACCGATACTATGTAAATTATTTTACCCTCTTTTTTGACCTCGACAGAAATCATCTGCCTATTGCGTTTTATTATAACCTTCGATTATCGCAATAAGTTTTTCAAAGCTCCGTAGGTGACTCCTTCGCTGATTTGTTCAACAAAACGGATATGTTCCGGCGTCTCGCTGGCTAATCCGCCCTGTAGCATAATCGGCTTGAAGTCCTGATCCAAAGCACCCCGATAGGTAGATAGCACGCAAAACTCGGCGCAGAACCCCGCCAGGATAAGCGGATCGGCATGCAATGTATGCAGGTGATCAGCCAAACCGGTCTTGTTGAAGGCATTGCCGTAACATTTATGAATGTGGAGGTCGTCCGCAGCAATTTCCAATTCATCGGGGAGGTCGAACCCGGGGCTGCCCGGTTTTAACCCATCCGCCTCTTCGATATGCTGGACACTGATTACCGGAAATCCCTTTTCGCGGAAAAGTGCAATAGCGGCGTTAATGACCTCGATAGCCGCATGAAGGCTCTGTGTGGTTATATCGCTGATATGAAAGAAATCCTTCTGAATATCGATAACAATTAGTGCCGGTTTCATTAAACATACCCTCCTTTATCAATCTTTTTAAAGAAAATTTAATTATAGATGGATTTTCAATACATTCTCCTCCGACTTCCCTGTAAAAATATTAATTTTTTGAAATATCCCAAAAACGTTAAAAACAAAGACGATAAAACGTTAAGAGGATATAATGCCGGAAATTTCGAATAACCCAAGCATATCCTTCAGACCGTAGGGATCCAATCGCTTAGCAAACCGGCTGAAGATATCCTGGTTAAATCCTATAGATAATGTTATTTCAATGAATAGATAGATGGCAAAAATCAGTTCTTTAAATTACGTCGAAAAAATCAAAACAGCATATAGAAATCGCCCCAGGCAAATTAAACCGGATATATTTTTATTTCCCGGGATCGTATTAGCTGCCGTTTTCGCTTTCATATCCTTCTCGGTTTTTATTCATCCTGAAGGAGAACGTTTTTGTTACAATTTTTACTTGGAAGTGGGGTCGATCAGTATTCTTTCAGCGACAACATTAACGACCGCCGCGCTGATTGCTTACATTTGCTTTTTTATCAGCCCCAATGCAAAAAGGAAACAGAAGGTTTTTTTTCTGATCGCTGCTATTGCGTTAACCTATCTGGCCGTGGATGAGATAATGCAATTCCATGAAAACATCGGGACAAATCTAGATCACATCCGTTTTTTCAGGAAACTGATTGCCTGGACCGGCGTCCACAGCTGGAACGATATGATCATCATTATTTACGGTCTGGTTGCCCTGCCCGTCTTGATTTACGTCCTACCAACCGTATTTGAAGTCCCCTATATAGCGGAGTATTTTGTTATCGCTTTCATCTGTTATGTCATCCACACAACCATTGACGCAAGTTTCAGGCCTCCAACAACGACATCTTACATTTTCGAAGAATCTGCGAAACTATATACTTCCACTTTCATAGCATTGGGATTGTTATCCGGATTGCAATTCCTGATCAAAACAAGAAGTAAGGATGCCTGATCCCTCCGGCCTCATACAGCCCCCTCCTAGCCTCCCCCAAATTCTGACGAATTTGGGGGAGGAATTAGGCATTAATTCAATTCCAAGGATTCCAGAATAGTATAGAAAGTTTCCTGATATTGCTCATCCACCGCACGATAGTGATCGCGCCAATTTGCGCCGGCGGGAATTTCTACTGAGTTGGGTGAACCGGAAATTGTCAGAAAGTTGTTGGATTGGTCATCCACCAAAATCACTTCACGGGAATAGATAGGTTCAGTTTGAGCCGTGTCGGAAAGCGTAGCAATGTATTCAAATCCGTGTAAATCATCCAGGTTGAGCTGGCGCACGCGGATAATGCGGCTTCTGGCATCGGAAAGCGACTCGCCGTCCTGCATGGCAGTCAGTTTTTGGTAAGTATCCTGCCAGTAGGCGTTCCGGTTATTTTTTGTGTATTGCATCACAATGTAATATGAATTCGGCTGGGTCAAAGCCTGGTTGGCGCGGTCCGTCCCGTAGGGATAAACTACATCGGACCCAATCGCAATCCTCAGGGTATCGCCGGACACATATTCATCAGGCCCAAACCAATCGGATGGATAGCTAAACGAGAGACCAAAGTCCGTGTTGGTATATTGGTTGTTCTCCGCAGGTGAAGTACTGCTCAACGAAGGCTGGGCAAGAGTCTCCTCAACAGGCAAGGGTGCGGGGTCTGCCAGCGGTTGGGACAAGCAGGCGCTCAAAGAAAAGAGCGTCAGGGGAATTAATAGGGTGATTATCTTCTTTATATTCATTTAATTAAGACGAATGATAGCAGCCTTTGGTTCCCGGCTGCCCCCTCCTGACCTCCCCCATTTCAAAATACGAAATGGGGGAGGGATAAAATATGGGGGAAGGATAAAATAGCATTATGAATTTTGTGATTACCAGTCAGGGCAATTAGTATGTTCGTGGGTGGTGAGTTCTACGCGGATGAGCGCTGGCAGTTAGATGAGCCGGCTATCGACACCTCGGGGTCGCTTTTCCTGAACGGCGGGAAGGCCTGCCTGACGGTGATTGGCGATTATTTGGTATCGCTGGGCATCCGTGAAATACTGCTGCCGTCTTACCTGTGCCCATCCATTCTCGATGCGCTGGTATCGTGCGGGTTATCCTTCGCCTTTTATCAAGTGAAACCGGATTTGAGCATAGACCTGGAAGATCTGGCGCGCAAAGCGCAAGAGCAGCGCGCGATTTACTTTATCCACTATTTCGGCTTCAACCAACCGCCGGAAGTGCAGACAGCCTTGCGCGGTTTGCAGGAGAAAGGCAAGTTGGTAGTCGAGGATAACGCCCAGGCTGCCTTCCACCCGCAGCCATTCGGGGATTTCGCCTTCAGCAGCCTGCGCAAGTTCTGCGCGCACGACGGCGGTTACCTGACCACCAAACTGGACGTGAGTGCCATCATCGCCAAGTACGCCGATCAGCCCAACCGGCGCCTGCCGGTCATCCGCGCCTACCGGCAAAAGCTGGCGGATTACCTCTACCAGGACCTGGACATTTATGATGAACTGAAAGCGCTGTACGCACGTGCCGAAGAACTGTATGACAGCGACAGGGTAGTGCTGGGCGACCCGCTGGAGCAGGCCGAGATCGAGCGGCTGAATTGGGCCGGCATCCGCCAGGCGCGCCGTGAGAATTACACCTACCTGCTGGAAGCCATAGCCGGCATCAAGGCGCTGCGGCCGATCTTCCCGCAACTGCAAGTAGACATTATGCCGCTGGGGCTGCCGGTATACGTGGAAGGGGTCGAGCGCGACCGGCTGCAGGATGAATTGGGCGAGGCGGGCATCGGGTTGACAGCGCATTGGGCTGAACTGGCGCAAGACACTCGCCTGAATGACAACGCCACGGCAGTGGAGATGGCCAACACCATGCTGACATTGGTCATCGACCAGCGCACCAGCCATAAGCAGATGGATACCATGGTGGAAAACCTGACTGCGTTTTGTAGAGGTTCAACCTCTCTGCGGCGACCAGAGAAACCCTGAACAAACCCTGGTTCATCTATATCTTCTTATTCCCTTTTCAAACACAAAAAACTGCTCCGAAATCGGAGCAGTTTCCTTTTTTTCATCTTCCGGATTTTCAAATCCGGTGTACGGCAACTTTACCATAATTTATTCAACGATAAACGGTATTGCAGGTACATCGTCAAACTTAAAGGTAACTTGCTTGCCCAGGCTTGTCTCAGGCACCTGAAAGATCATGTGAAAATATTGTTCTGCCGATATATCTATACTTTCGCCGATCACAGCCATCATAACACAGCGTTTGACGTCGATGCTGAATGGATCCATTTCGCCAACTGCGTCCTGGTTACCCAGATAATAAGCACCAAAGGTCTGCCCATTTTCATCGATTACAACAGCTTCTGAGATAACCACAGAAGTCTTTTCACCCAACGGTTTCACCTTAAACCCGAGAGCAACATAACGATCACCTTCATTTGGTGGAACACTTCCATTAACTTCCTGATCGTAGACATCCTTTTCCATAAGCGAGATACCTATCAAGGTAAGTTCCCAATTCTCACTGGAGATGGGTTTGCCAATTTCAGGGACGATAGTCGCTGTCGGTTCCATTGTGGGAATCGCAGTGGGTTCCGGTGTGTTCGTGGGCAAGGCAGTTGCTGTAGGAGTCGGCAAGGTCGGAGCTGATTGGCAAGCTGACAATGCGCCAGATAACAGAACCAGAATTAGAACGAATAACTTTATTTTCATATTTTCCTTTATGTTGAGTATTTTGGGATAGTTTTCCACCCGGAATCAAATTATACATAAATCCTAAAAAAAGATAACTAATAAATTCTGCAAGTATAGTTTTGAGTAAACGCAAAAGGGATGAATACTGTAACCCTCATGCGCTGAATTGAAAAAGGACGGCAAGGTCAATCCTGCGCGGTGGACAAAAATGTCTCCACATCGGCGCAGAAGGCCAGCGTTTCACGTTCGATTTGAGCGGACAGGGCCGGCAGGTCGCTGAAGTCCGGGTGGGCCATGATGGTATGCTCCAGAATGGCGTCCGGGTTCTGCGCAGCGTCTACACGGCGGTACTTCTCCCAACCGGCATCCAAGATTAGCTGCGCATACTGAGCCAGCACAGTACGGTTGGCCGCAGACAGCCAGACTTCAAAGGCAAAGGTCTCGTGGACAAATACGATAGCGAGCTTCAGCCCTTTGTCTTTCAACACCGGCGGTGTAAAAGAGAAATAGGTCATATCCATATAGCCGAAGTACAGGCTGCCGGACACCTGATATTCGGGGTATTTGGCTTTCAACTGTGTCTTCAGGGCAGACATGTATTCCATCAAGCCGCGGTAGGCCTGTTGAATGGCGCCCTTTTGCATTTGTTCGCGGTACTCATTCATTGCATCCGAAAGTGATCCCATTCCAATTTCCTCCTCATTCAGAGATGATACACTGGCAAATCATCCAGCTCCAATTTACCTTATCCTGATAAAAGTGTACAGATTGAGAAACCAGGCAATTTCCAAGGATTCCCAACTGCTACAATTGTTCAACGATGAAATCCCAAGTCAATTCAAGAATAGCTGTCATGTTTTCGGGTTCATTTGAAATATACGTGATAACAGCCTGCTTTTTCGGAATGACTACGGTGTATTGCCCATACAAACCATCCAGACGATAAGAAGCGGGATAAGCGTTCATCCACAACTGGTATCCATAACCCGCACGGTGATCGGGGGTCGCGAAGGGTTCATCGAAATCCGAATTGTCAATTTGCTTGCCGGTTGCCTCGCGGATATATTGCGCAGGAATAAGGCTAACGTTTTCCCACTTGCCTTCATTCAACAGCAATTGACCGAATTTTGAAACCTCATGGGCCGCTAAGTGCAATCCGGAGCAACCGTAATTGACGCCGTCGCGATTGTGTTCCCAATGCACATTTTTGATCCCCAGAGGTTCAAAAATTCGCGGACGCAAATAAGCATTCAAGCTAGTGCCGGTCCTCAGGCTGATCAATTTGGACAGCATGTAGGTGGCAGCGTTGTTGTATAAAAAGTGCGAGCCGGGTTTATAGACGATCGGTTCGCGGAAGAAAATACCCTCCACATCGTCAAGCGGTTCGCCGGCATTCCATGCTGCGGTAAAGGGACACTTCGCCTGTCCTGTCCCCATGCACAACAAATCACGAATGCTGACCTTCCCCCACTCAGGTTCTGATGGAATTTGGAAATATTTAGAGAGAGGATCCTCTACCTTCAAAAGACCTTCACCTTCCGCGATACCAATTGCCATCGATGTAAAAGTCTTAGAGTTGGACCAAAGCAGTACCCGCTGCTCTTCCGCGAAATCATGTTCCGCCACAATCTCACCATTCTGACGGACAACGATATTCAGAATATTAAGTTTCTGTTCACCCGCAGATTGAATCAAGCGATTTAAATTCATTGAATCACATTTCTACTTTTAATATTTTCTCAAGTTTAATCCAACCCTTTGGAATTGGAACCTTTTAATGCAAAGTTTTCCCGTTCCTTTTAAAAAAGGATCATTCGATGCGGTCTTCGATTTCCCAGGCATGGTCGAGGGCATGCCAGGCGGTACGGCGCACAAAGAAGCGCGGCATCCAGCGCTTCCCGCCGCGCGGTCCGACCGCGGGAATCTCGCCGTGCACGGAAGCCGCCAGCGTCTCCAACATGACGCGCCGCCGGGTCTGGTCATCCCGGCTGCCGGGCGGCATTTTCCCGCCCAGTTTGGATAGGTAGGCCAACTCGGCTTCACCCACGTGGGCGACCATTTCTGCCTGGTCACGGCCGCCGCCGCGCGGCCCAGTGCGCAAGGATCTTCCCTGTGCAGCCTGCACGGTACGGTCAAAAGCGCGCCAGGAGGCTTTGAGCAATGCCTGCATACTCGCCAGTTCATCTTCACTTACAGGCAGGTCATCCAGCGGTAGGGCCATAGCGGGCGCGCCAAAATCGGTGATGCCATTGCCCGCGACATTTCCCTCTACCTGTAAATCCTCCATAGAAATTGCGGCCGGAAAAACGAATCCACTGCCCGCCAGGGCTTGCGCGTAACGCGGGGCATACTCCAGCAAAGCCCGCAAGGCGGCGTCTTCGCTGTTCCCACTACGGCACCAGCCCGGCCAACGCGGAACAACCGCAAAGGTGCGTGTTTGGCCGACTTCCAAATAAACCTGGATCGAATTGGGTGACATGGTTAAACCTCCTGGCCAACTTGAGCCTGGTCCGGCAGTCAAAAAACCGGACTTTATTGAGTTTTCATTGGGTATTTACACGCGATCAAATTCCATCTCATTCATCATAGCTGTGTGGATAAGGGATGATTCTGATTCAACTGCAGCAAATCCCACAGGTTGCCGTAAAGGTCCTCAAAGACCGCTACCATCCCGTAGGGTTCTTCTTTGGGAGGGCGAATAAACTTTATGCCATTAGCAACCATCTCGTTATAGTCGCGCCAGAAATCATCCGTATTAAGGAACAGGAAAACGCGGCCGCCGGTCTGGTTGCCGATGAACGGCTCCTGCTCCGGCTTGGACGCGCGCGCCAGCAGCAGGGTGGTGCCGGCGGAACCGGGCGGAGCCACTACCACCCAGCGCTTATCCTGGGCAGGCTGGTAGGTATCCTCGACCAGAGTGAAATGTAATTTTTGGGTATAAAAAGCAATGGCTTCGTCGTAATCCCGGACGACCAGAGCGACGTGAACAATGGATTGACGCATATTAATCTCCCTCTGTCTCGTGATGAGCAGTCATGTGCTGCTGCAAATGCATTCCTGCCAAAATCTGCCGGATGCGCTCCGCGGACAACGAGCCGATATATTCGCCCAACTGCGTTTTATCGACTGTGGAAACCTGCGATACGACCACAATACTCTGTCTGGGCAAATTTGCTTCGCCTGCTTCAAGTAATACGTTTCCGGGTATGCTTACCCGCTTCATATTGGTTGTCAAGGCACACACAACCACCGTATCGATACGACTGTGGTTGATGACATTGTCTTGGATGACCACATGGGGATGGGTGATGCCCGGTTCCGACCCACGCGGATCTTCCAGCAGCACCCAATAAACATCACCTTGATTGACAACCATGCAAATACCCTATTATGTTGATAGGCTGCAATTATGCCATATTATAAAAATCGCCTTTTTAAAGAGAAAGCGCCTCATTGTGGTTATTGACCCTGCAACGGTGGCGCTTGCATCAACCGGGCAAGATCAATTATTACATTTTATCCAATGGTGACCCGGTTGCGCCCTGCCTGCTTGCTCTGATACATTAACTCATCGGCGCGGCTGACCAACGACTCGGGAGTATCGTTGGATTTTAAGAACGTAGCGCCAATCGATATCGTGACATTAATTTTTTCATCCAAATAATCCAAGCTGGAAAAACTAACCAGTTTCAGCAATTTTTCACAAATGAAACTCAAGGACTCCAAAGAATTCACATCGCCCAGGACTGCAATAAACTCTTCGCCGCCCCAACGACCGACAGCATCGGTACTGCGCAAACCGTTTTTCAAGGTCGCGGCAACCATACAAAGTACTTTATCCCCGATATCATGCCCATAGGTATCATTCACTCGCTTAAATTTATCAATGTCCATAAAGAGCACGGCCGCGCCACCATCCTGGTCTTTATATTCCGCCAGAACAGCGCGCAGACGTCCATCCAAAAATTGGCGGTTCCCAGTTTTTGTGAGCGGATCGATATTCGTGATATTACGCAATTCGCGTATCTGTTGACGGACCGTCCTTATGCCAGCATCGCTGCTGAAGATTTCCACGGCGCCAATGATATTTCCCTCAACATCCCGCATTGGGGCAGCGCGAACTAAAATAGGCACGCGGTGGCCATCGGCATGGTGAAGAAAGACATCTGCTTCGCGCACAACGCCATCCTGCATGCACGCGGCCATTGGACATTGACCAAGACAAAGCTGCACGCCTTCCGCGGTTACATGGTTGAGAATATTATCGCGGCAGGAACGGCCGATAACCTGTTCGCTTTTATATCCCGTAATCCGTTCAGCCCCTTTATTCCAATAAGTGATTCTCCGTTCAGGATCCAAAATGTAAACACCATCATATAGACTATCAACAAGATCCTTATAGAAATTTCCATCTTCTTTCATGTGTCCTCCGAAAAAGCGAGTGAATATTTCAATCCCGTAGATCAGCTATGAAAATATCGCACTTCCGCACAATACAGCCTCTTCGGATATTAACCCTCACTTCATAATTCGATTTACCATAAGTATACGATATTAATTACTCATAAAATAAATGCAAGATATACAAGGTTTTCAACCTGCCCACTGCGGGCATGGCAGATCGGGGCGGTGGTGTATTTTGAGTCGGATAGGAGGATGAAGAAGAATTAGCAATAACGGCTCAGAACGCGGCCTTTTGACGATAATCTGTTGCGAGTACGCCATGCCCCCTCCTGGCCTCCCCCATTTTTACTGCGTCGCCCCCTCTTGGAAACCTCTCCCATTTCCACTATGCCGCCCCCTCCTAACCTCCCCCATTATTGCTGCGCAAAAATAGGGGAGGAATTAGCCGTTGTTAAGCTGGGATTGGTCACAGCCAATTTGCCCCGCATATCAGGACGATCGTGTATCCGGGATCTGATGTGCAGCTAAAAAAGTCTCGGTAAGAAAGACCTAGAGCATTTCCTGAAGCCACTTGATGGTGGCGTCCGCCGCCTGTAAAAAACGCACGTGTCGCGCGTGAGGGTCTTGAAGGTGTGGTCGTCGCACAGCGGACACGTTGCCGTGCATTCCGAACAGGTATAAGCGTGCTGTAGGCCGCAAGGACCGTTGTATATTTCAGATTGGGTCTTTGGATGTGCAGGTATAAGCAATAAGCGTGTTATGTCTTTAATATTCAACCAAAACATTCAGGTTATCGCTAATCAGGCAATAGCCTGAATTGAAAACTTCCGCATCAACGCATCAGCCTTCTTTCTGGTCTTTGGACTCACCGCCTTGGAAGCTGTCCGGATAAAGGCATTGAATTGGTCCTTGCGGGGAGATTGGTCATAGACTTGCTCCAAAATGACCAGCACATCATATTTGAGCAAGTCTTTTTGTTTGACCGGGTAATCGCAATATGTATCCAGATCTAACAGATGATCGAGAAAGAAATCCAAGCGTTCGGGCTTGTGGGCAATAATCTTTCGACAATTTCGCACGCAGTACTGCCCGGTGCAAAATTTCGCATCGTTGATATGCGCGACATATTGATCGGCCAGCGAAGCAAACAAGTCCTGTTGATCGACTGTGGTTAAATTAGCCAGGATGGTCAAAGCAAAATCACGGTGATAAGAATTGGGATGATCCAATAAGGGCGCGATATCCGACCAGTACGGGTAAAAAAGCTGCGGCTCCGCCTGGCTGGCTTTGGATAGCACCTCATAGCAATGGTAATAGACCATGATATCCGGATTGGCGATCATTTGGCGGACAAGTTCGCCGCGCGTGTCTTCGTCTTCGATGGCCAAGCGCACAAAGGCATCCAGATCGTAATCCTTAAGCGCGACCCTTTCAGTCAATTCATTTTTGTCCATAGAATTACAGCTTAGAGCGTCTCCTTTAACCACATCAACGTGGCTTCCGCGGCCTGGTAAAAGACGCGCGACACGCGCGTGAGGGTGCGGAAGGTATGGTCGCCGCCCAGCGAACGCTACACTAGACTTTCAGAACCGAACGTCAGCACTTTATTAATCGTAAACATAGTGGATTCCTTCAGATCAGATGAGTGGATTAATAGAATTTTTAATAGTAATTTGTTATCCATTCCATTTTTTTACTAAATCCGTATCACAAAAATTACTTATGTTCCTACATACAATTCCTACGCTATATTTTGCTCTCGTAATACCTACATAAAATTTTGCTTTTGTTTGATTCGCTAAAACAATTCCATTGTTGAATATCCATTTCTCCATATCATTAGTAGGGTAAATTAATACTCGGTCATATGTCTGACCTTTAGATTGACCAAAGTTCATACATAGATAATTTTGATTTACTTTTGTTGAGATACTCCAACGAAGTTGAGTGGGTTGGTATTTTTTCAAGTAATTCTCAACACTGTTTTCATCAATTAAAAAGATCCCTTCGTGATCCTCTTGATAATCCCGACACTTGGGACATTCACAAGGTTCACTACTAGAATATTCCGAATATAACATGGAAGAAAAATCACAAATAATTCTATTGTTTCTATGGGATTTTTGTAGAGTATGTTCATCAATCTCTACATTTTCATTTTTCCTTTTACTATTACACTCTCTTTCAACAAAATCTTTTATTTTTCCGTCTTTATATTGTGAATATTTATTCGGGTGGTTAGTTAGATATGTAACCTGCCTTGGATCACCAACAATTACAGTCTTAATTGAAGAGTTAAATAGAAAAAGTAATATTTCTAAATCCCAACCAGCTAAATCTTAAATTTCATCAATAAAAATATTTGGATATAATCTGGAAATTCTATTAATAACTTCTCCCTGCATTTGAATATTGGAATTAACAATAAACTTAGAAAGTTTATCTGAATACATTTTCATATCATCTGTGAAATAATACTTAAAGAAATCAGCCTCTCCCCAATATCGAGGTGCACCTGATTTAGAATAAAACCTAATCCCCGAGGGCCGCTCTGTTAAATAGAAACCGATTTTTTTTTCGTGCAAATCTGCATTTAAGGCACTCTGATAAGGTCTAACACCATGTTTTAATAAAAACGAGAACCAAGTTTGGATCGTAATATTTCCTGGTATATGATAGTTAAATTTTCGCCGAATTTGGTCTTCATTTTCTTCCGTATAAGTTGTTATTAATACATTCTCGTCTTTTATTTTCTTGGCGCATTCAACAAGATAAGAAGTTTTTCCAGACCCCGCTGCTGAAATGAATAATTTGTTTTTGCACATATTCTTCACTAAATTGCATCTAGGATATATTTAGGGAACTTAATACCTAACTCAGATTCAAAAATTTTTAAAGCACATTCAGTTTTGTGTTCCTGCATATAAGTACTGATTGATTCTTCATCAGGATAATCATCAACATTAATTGTTAGTACTTTTCGCAATAACTCTAATTGCCCCTTATTCGCGTCTACGATTTGTGGTTCAAGCGTATTTAGATCATTTCTTTTATCATCAGCACAGATTTTTATCGTTGGATGGTGTTCAAAATCTTTATATTTATTTCCAACTTTCTTCTCGTAGTCCCCATCATTATCTGTTACAACTACAACAGTCTTTTTTATCTTATCTGCAATTTCTAAAAATCTGAGAAAGGAAGTACCAACCGAAATTACATCAATCTCATCCTCAATTGGGAGTCGCCCCGCATTTTTTTCCATGTATGCTTTTTGTACAATTAGCTCATCGGAAGGACCCTCAACTAAAATTGTCTTTCCACATAGTAATAATCTGAGGGTATCATATCCGGCTAGTTTTTCAAAAAAGTCCTTAGTCTCTGGTTTTAGATCATTCAATGAAGCTTTTTTTCGTTTCTCTGTTTTACTATCTACATGGAGAAGTATAAGATTACCAAGACTAAGTTTATTGGCAACAAAACTATTATGAGTTGACACAATTATTTGCTTTTCTGATTGACTGTCTTTAATAAATTTTAAAAGTTTATTTAATTTTGCGAATGATAAGTGATTCTCTGGCTCTTCAAGGAGTAAGATATTTGCTTCTTTTGCTTTTTTGTGGCTTAAAGCCAATTTCGTTTTTACAAGACATTGTTCCCCTTTTCCAATATTACTAAATGGAATTTCATCAAGATAGGTTGTTATATTAGTTTCCCAAGCATTTTTCGTTGACATATCGACAGATAACTCAACTTTCTTATCAGAGATATCCTTTTGTTCAATTTCTTTATTTATTTGGTCAATCACTTCACTTTTCGCAAATGCATCCTTTAATTTGCGATGTGCTTGAGAAATCTTCACCTTCTGTTCATCTGATAAGAAATCACGAATAATTCTCGAAACGTAAATATCAGAACCGTTTTGGTAGCGGTTATTCGAAGAATCGATTAGAGCAGATTTAATTGGGATAATCCGTGGCGTTAATTTATCATCGCGCGCAAATGATGACCATGAATAATCATAATATTCTATTGGTAAAGAATTTATCTCTTCAGTACTTGACAGTAAAATATCATATTCATCTTGGTATTTTTCATTGTAAGCAATTGTGAACCTAATCCCACATGCTTTCTGACGTAAGCTATTCCCATTCCCTTCAAAAAGTGCTGATAAAGAAGTGTCATCTATATCAAGATACAATTCGATGGCAATATGAGGTGGAGATAATTTCTGTTCTGTTTTCAAGCTTTCTAGATAATCAGCTAAAACTTTCGAATTAAATAGTGATTGCGTCAACTCTATTTGTATTGGCTTTCCACTTATCCATCCAGTAAGAGCCAAATGAATTGCCTCAATTATCGTGGATTTACCAGATTCGTTATCTCCTACAAGAATATTGAGATTTTCATTAAGATCGAGAGTAAAAAGCCCTTCAAAACACTTAAAGTTTTCAATAATGATTTTTCGTATATGCATATCTTGTTACCCCTTATATTATTTTTCACTGATGAAATTTGAGTTAATTTTCTAGTCTTATTCTTCTTAAAATTCGCAAAACTTGAATTAATTTGGTTTTTATTTTATCTTAGAGTAAAGTATTGAGATTTAAATTACAAAAACTTTATATTCTTGATTCAAACAATTGATAAATTTCACAAATAGATTGAAAAAAATATTTACATATTATGGGAGGAGTCATAGCTATTAATAAATACTATATAGCTTAAATCAAAAATTTTTTCACAATTTACAACATCTCCTTCAACCACATCAGTGTGGCGGCTGCGGGTTTTTCAACGCGGGCGGGGATTTCGTGATCGCCGTTTGGGATGAAGAGGGTATGGTCGAAAGTTTGGGTGGGCATGGGTGGGTTCCTTGTTAGTCATTTAAGTTATTTAACAATAATAATTAACTGGGGTACTCCCATAGCAATTTTAGTCAATGCCAAGGAGTAGTACATAGTGAATATTTCTTTATGCGGAAAACGTAATTTAATAAGGATCTACCTAATACTAAAAAAACTACAATGTAAATAGAAAAATAGTAATTATTTTTTTTTCGGCATTTTTATAAGATAATGTATCAATGTGGTACAACCAGTACAAACACATCAATACTGTCATGCTTTCCGCTTAAATCGCTCTCTAATGCTATGGGATTTTTAACATGGTTATCTGGGTCATATACAAAACAAACCAATTTCTTACAATCAGGATGCGTTTGATATCTTTTTATATCAACTATTAACTGCTCTCCAATAGTTTTGTCCTTTAAAGTAGGACTAGACATTTTTACTTCAATAACAATTTGCTCTTTTTTTAATAAAAAATCAATTCTTGAAGATGCACCAGCGTAGCTAGGAGTGCTTTCCTCTGGACGAATATCATCATAGATAGTTTTTAATAATGCTTGAAGTAAATCTTGTACATCATATTCATCTCTAATGATCAAAGTCTCACGATCATCATGTCGCCGTTTTAATTGCCTAGCAACATCATGAAAACTATGAATCAATTCCATTACTTTGTTTATGTCATTATTTACTTTTTCCTCACTTTGCTTTTTCTTAGGTTCTAACCAAGAGAGTTTTGAGAGTTCTTCCTTTATTGAATCACTTAATAATGAAAGGCCATGACCATAAAATGATGTTTGATTCATCGTAAATCTAACGCCACCATCAACTACAATCTCAAAAAATCCTTTCACGTCTTTCGATGAGACAAATCTTGAAACATTTACAGTTGCATAACGCCAATTCTCTTCGTCCACATTTTCTGTATAACATGTCCAACCAGCAGCTCTTGCAGTAGATTGGATTACTTCCAATGCTTCTCGAAGTTTCTTTCCTTTTCCCCATGCCTCTTTTCGTCTTGTTTTCTCAGATTCTTTACGCTTATTGCGTTCTAGAATCTTTTTTGGATCATGAATATGGCAATAGCCTGACTCACCAGGTTTAATTTTGCATTGTTCACCAGTTGCTGTAACTGCTTTACACAAAGTTGTCTTGGTCATTTTTTTATAAAACGAAATTAGCTAAATTATCATTAATTATACAGGTTTTTACTTTTTCCTGTTTGTATATCAAATATTTTTGATTTATTTACAGAACCATATCAATTTCTAAAGAATTATTGAGAAATTAATTTGATATTTTTATTCCTTTATTATCGATCAAAATTCAACTTTCCATTCTCGTCGCCGTCCTCTTTGATGCAGTAGGTGACTATTGCGACGGGCATGCCGCCCCCTCCCGGCCTCCCCATAATGGAGATGCACATTCCGCTTTGTACGGGAGAATCATCCATTGAATTGAAGAAAATATGTTTCCGTTTTATAAGTACAATTCGGACAAACAATATAGCGATCCATGAGGTCTAAATGCCCTTCTTAAAATCAATTCAAACTTTTGAAAAATCTGTCAATGTGGAAAAGTATCCATTTAATATTCCAGCTTTTTCAGAAGGAATCAATATGGAATTCAGCAGCAATGTGACCTTCTTTGTGGGAGAAAACGGATCCGGGAAATCGACGCTGCTCGAGGCGATTGCTGAAAATTGCGGGTTCAATGTGTCGGGCGGGAACAGGAACCATCATTACCAATATCATAAGACCGAATCCAATCTTGGATCGATATTGCGGTTTTCCTGGCTGCCCAAGGTAACGGATGGCTTCTTTCTGAGGGCGGAAAGCTTCTTCAACTTTGCCACCTATATTGATGATCTGGAATCGGATGAACCTGGTGTGGTTGGCGCGTATGGGGGCAAGTCGTTGCACGGGCAATCGCACGGAGAAGCATTTCTGGCGTTATTCGAAAACAAATTCAAGAAAGGCATCTATATTTTGGACGAACCGGAAGCGGCCTTATCTCCCAAAAGGCAATTGTCTTTTCTGGTGCTGATGCATGAACTTGAGAAGACAGGAAAGGCGCAGTTTATTATTGCCACGCACTCGCCGATTATTCTCAGTTATCCCGAGGCGATTATTTTTAGTTTTGACCAAGAGCGGATCGCGAAAGTCAAATATGAAGAGACCGAACATTATCAAATCACTAAAGAATTTTTAATGAATCCGGGTTTGTATCACAAGCATCTTTTCTCAAAAAACGAAGAATAAGGGGCCTAAACTTGTTCCCCAAAAGGGATGCCGTGCTCGTCACCATCTTCGTTGATGCGGCGGGGGACTATCTCAACAGACATGCCGATGCGCACAGGTTGATCGCTCAGGTCGGTGAGCTGGGCGGTGACGGTGGGCCTTCGGCCAGTTTGACCAGCGCCACCATATAAGGCAGGTTGTGCTCAAATCCGGCCGGGGAGTTGTTCATGACAGTGTAGGAATAGACTTCGCCCTTGCTGTAGAAGGGGAAATTTTATGATGAAAACCAATAAAAGATAAGATGCGAATATCGAAAAGCTGTTGAGGAAATTGACCGATACCTCTGTACGGAACCCGCAGGTTCAGGCACAGGGTTGGGCGTGTTTTCTCGCACAAGTTTAAAGGCTCGCAAAGTCCCAACAGACCGTGCCAGCCGTATCCAGAGAAGAAGATGTGCGTCATACAGGGTGTAACAAAAACTTTTTCAAAAGGATATTGAACATGATGAAACTCAAAACCAAGCTTTCTATCTTAGCAGTAGTGGCTGTAGTTGTTGTTGCTGTGTTTGCGGTGAACAACGTCACCCCCGTCTCGGCACAACAAATCATTACACGGGCCATGGCGGCCCAAGCCGTACCCGATCAGGGTATCTGGCACACGCAAATCCTGATTTATCAGAATCATTTGGCGCTCATGGGTGACCATCCCGGAACGACGACCATCGATGATAATTATCTCGATTTGACAACCGGCAAATACCGTTTCGCCACGCAGAACAGCGCCGGGAAACTGGAACAGGTCGCTGCCTTCGATGGGACATACATTTATTCAGGTCTGCAAGCTACCGGTAAGGATCCTCTGAAGATCACCCGCGTCAAGGCCGTCTCTGATGATGGGGAAAAAACCGGATCGATAGACCCGGCTGCCAGCTTCAAGGCGCTCTTCGAAGATTTTCGTGACAATCCAAGAGTGAAGGTCGATTCGCAAAAGACTTGGACAGATGGCACCCCTGTGTTTGTGCTGGTTGACGACAATTATCAGGCACAAAATGGAACGGATAGCACGACTTACAAAGGCTCAGTGCGTATGGTCTTCAACGCAAAAACATATGAGCTGATCGAGAGTCAAACGACAGTGCACAAAGATGGCCACGATATCGTGATTGACGAAGCACAGTGGCAGGTGAACGAAGTCCTACCGAAAGACAGCCCGGTCGTATGGGACCTGAGCGAACTGAAAGGCATCAGCATCGTCGATGGGACTCAACAGTCCGAGCAGGACAGCACAACCATCGAGTCGCTTACCGAACAGGAATTGGCGAGCCACACGAATAGCTACTACGTCTTGAAACCCCTCCCGGCCGGGTACACTGAGAAGATCAGTGCAGTCGCGGACCAGTCTAAAGACCAGGATTACCAGTTCGAGATCAACTATACCGGCCCCAACGGCGAGACCTTTGGTTTGCAAGCAGTGGGCCAGATGGATCCCGGCTTCGTCGCGTCGAGCTTTTACGATGGCAGCTACAAAGCCGACTCGGGCCTGGTGGTAAACTACAGCCCGTCGCATCCAAATGGTGGCACCTCAGCCATGCTGTCGGCGCCAGACGGAAACAGTTTCTTGCTAATCAGCAGCCTGCCGCGCGAACAGGTACAGAATTTGGTGGAAACACTAGTTAAGGGACAATAAGAATAACTAGTGAAGTTGAATTGCCTCAGCCTTTTCCAGGCTGAGGCAATTTCCTGTGGTTTTCCGCCAACATCTATAAGAAAGAAGGAAATTAGTAATGAAGAAAATATTAATACCTGTTATAGTCTTCGCAGTACTTGCATACATATTGATTTATGTCTTCTCGTCAGGTGATAAAACGGCTAGTAACACTCAGACTGCAAACACTGCGGTTGTATCCACTGCCTTCGCGACAGCAGATAATACGGCTGCTTACACTCAGACAGCAAACGCCGCGGTTGTATCTACTGCTGTACAAGCGGACATAACCTTTGCGAAAAAGACGTTGTACAATCCCGATGGAAGCATTGCCACTGTTATAGAAACATGGGCCGATCCCGAAACACACGATCAGCGACTTGATTATTTGGAGCCTATTAAAGGTACCGATACCCTGCAGAGAACCGGAGGCGCATATGTACTTGAGAAAGGGGCAACGTACATAAAAGTTACCACAGACACCCAGGGTAACCTTACGGGTGATTTCTTTAATGGTAGCCCTTTGCAATTTTCAAACATGCTGGTAGGCGAAAAGCAGGATTATGTTAATGAATATAAAGAGGGCACCAGAAGAGCCGGCTGGAACGATGAAGGAATCGTAAAAACCGCCGATGGAACAGAACTGGAAAAGCTGTCCAGGACTGATAATTCCTCCACGCCTTCGGGTGAAGCACAATTAATTACAGAGAACGTCTATCTGGATAAGGACAGCGGGCTGCCTGTGAAGGGTGATATCAGCGTGAAAAAGGACGGGGGTGCGTCGTTGCTGTATACATATGTATATGTGTTCGAAAATGTGAGCAACGATGGAAATATATTCAATACAAATGGAATAAACCTGAAAGGTGGCAGCTAAGAATAGGTTCTATATTCGCCTAAATTGCTGTAATAAAAGAGGAGCATCCAACCCGTAAATTGCTGCAATGATTATCCAACCGCAGCATATCAAAAACAAACTTACATATATAGCAGGGTCTGCCCAGTTAGTAGGGTGCATTCGCCTTTGAACGCACCATTTTCTGTCATCGCATTTCCCGCTACTGTTAATTATGGTCATTCCCTTTTTAGGTGCAATACAGAAAACCCCCTCCAAAACTCGGAAGGCGGCCAGGTTTTCCTGATAACTTATTACCGATAACTGCTCTTCTACCTCATCAGCGGTCTAAATTTGTCCCCCAGGGGGAGGCTGCGCGCTAGCCATAAACTAACATGCCGCGCTCGTCGCCGTCTTCTTTGATGCGGCGGGTGACCATTACGACACCGGCCCCCTCCTAGCCTCCCCTAGAATGGAGTACCCATTCCGGTGACAGCTCGAGGCTGTTCCGGAATGTGCATCTCCGCTCTTTACTCTTGCAAAGAGCTTCGAAAAATAGGGGAGGAATGGGAGAATTGTTAAATCAAAAAGCCTCCCAAATGGAAGGCTTTATTCGTTGTGGTTGACTTGCGTTTAGAATCTGATCTACTGTTGGCTTCCCCCAGAGGGGATGCTTCGCGACCCTCCGAGAGGGTGCTACGCGATCGACACCCCACGCTAATGGTAGTCAACATGCCGCGCTCGAAGCCGGCCAAGGGGCTTTTCAAGCCGGCTTGAAAAGCCTGGGAAAGAATCGACCCACTCTGCGCTGGTATTGTTGATACTGTTCGCCAAACAAGGCCGTCAATTCCTTTTCTTCGGCGGCTGCCGTTGGCCCCATGCCGATCATTACGCACAGGGCAGGCAAAAGCGCCCAGAGTGTTGACAGAACCAAGCTGAGGCCCACCAGAATCAGTACATAAGAGACGTAGTATGGATGGCGCACAATTCCCAATGGCCCATCCTGCACCAGTTTGTGATCAGTATAAACATCGGATGTAGAAGGCCGTAAAGACTTTCCGGCAAAGCCAACAGCCCAGGCAAAGAACAATGTACCGATATAGAAAACCACAAATCCGATGATTTGCAGAAACGCTGTCTGCATCAACGGACAGGTCAGCGCGACCAACACAGAGAAGTATTGATCCATACACAATAATACAATCCCACCCAACCAGAAGATCCAAATGCTAAAGTAACCGATCGCCACTAGCGTGAGAAAAAACTTATTGTAGGCAATATGCTGTTTGCCAGAACCTTGCTTTTCCTGCCTGCTGTATCGGAGCCAATACAAAATGCTGACCAAAATGAGCACGACCAGGGGCAGCGTAAGCAAACAAACTGAAAATATTTGAGGCAACATAAACTCTCCCGTTCCCGTACAGCATCATCGTTCTGTTGTACCGTGGCTCAGTATATCAAATCTTGCAAAGATCGTTCGATCCCAAAGCACAAGTACATATCTTCAAACCTGATAAAAAAAACGACGGCCAATTGTGCCGCGTTATGTAGCAGCGCTCAGCCTTTGAAAGTGGATTCCTCCGGGAGGGTGCACCGTGATCGATGAGCCAGCCCCCTCCTGGCCTCCCTATTTCCGCTACGCCGTTCCGGCCCCCTCCTGACCTCCCCCATTTGTGCTGCACCGCCCCCTCCTAACCTCCCCCATAATGGAGTGCCCATTCCAGTGACAGCTCGAGGCTGTTCCGGAATGTGCATCTCCGCTCTTTGCTCTTGCAAAGAGCTTCGAAAAATAGGGGAGGAATGGCAGGCTTGTTAAATAAAAAAGCCTTCCATTCGGAAGGCTTTTCTGTTGTATTTGATGTAGGTTTACGCTCTAATCCTACCTTTGCCTTCGACAAGCTCAGGCAACATCTTGCTAGCCTAAAACCGGCCGGAACTTATACCCGTAGATCAACATGCCGCGCTCGTCGCCATCCTCTTTAATGCGGCGGGTGACCATTTCGACGGGCATGCCGATGTTGACGGGGGTAACGCCCAGGTCGGTCAGTTGGGCGGTGACGGTGGGGCCTTCGGCCAGTTTGACCAGCGCGACGGTGTAGGGCAGGTTGCGTTCGAAGCCGGCCGGGGCGTTGTTCATGACAGTGTAGGAATAGACTTCGCCTTTGCCGCTGAAGCGGAAGGGTTCCTTGGCTTCGCCGCCGCACTCGGGGCAGACGTCGCGGGCCGGGAAAATCTTGGCGTCACAGTGCGGACAGACCTCGCCCGTCAGGCTGTAGCGTTGTTTTTGTAATCTCCAATGGCGTGGAACTTCCATTGCATTCTCCTTAACTTATTGATATTGGACCCCATTCTATGAGCTTAAAACTATCAGAAGCTCTCACATCGGCATCCCCCTTTTTCTCACGTTCACCTTTTGACAGGTTGTCAAAGCGGTCATTTTTTGTTATCTTAAGCAGCGTAAATAGAACATGATTTCTATTTCACACCTCCCCCGCGGGCCGGCGCCCAAATAGGGTCACAAGCCGGGCCGGGGAGCGGCTGGAAACCAAGTAGCCAGACAACGCAGCGGCACAGCGGCGTGCCCCCTCCCGCGCCGCTGCTGCCCGCCAGGCACCCCTCCACCCGCCCGGGCCAGCCCGCATTAGGGGAAGCCGTAAACAAGGAAGAACACAACGAAGCAACCATGACAGCCAATATGACAACGAACGTCACTACCAAACGCAAACGTGGCGGCCAGCCAGGTAACACCAACGCCCTGAAGCACGGGTTTTATTCCCATCGCTTCAATAACCTCGAACTGGCTGACCTCAGCACCACTTTGTCGGATGGCCTCACCGATGAGATCGCTCTCCTGCGCGTGATCATCCGCCGCGTTTTCGAATATGCCGACACCGACGCCCAAAGCCTCGACACCTGGTCGCAGGCCCTCAACACACTGGGCGCCGCTTCCACCCGCCTGGCCGGCCTGCTGCGCACCCAACAGCTTATCGCCGGCGACAACGGCGACGTTATTTCAGTCTTATCACAAGCCATCGGAGAGGTAGCCCATGACCTTGGACTCAGCGACCCCGCTGGAAATTAAACGCGCCCTCTCCACCATCTGCATCGAAATGGGGTTCTATGGACGATTTGCAAGCCCAGCTCCTCAGCGAGCAATTCAACCGCCTGAAAGACAGCATCGAGTCGCGCTTTCGGCGGATCGAGAAAGAACTCGAACACCACGACAAGCTGGAGGCTGAGAAGATGAACTTCATCAAGAACCAGCTGCAGGAAATCCAGAACGACGTCGCCGACCATGAAAACAGGATCCGCACCATCGACGACGCGGTCATCTCCAACAAAACCACAACCACACTCATCCAAGCCGGACAGGCTGCCCTGACCCTGATCGCTTCCGCCATCGCTGCCTGGCTCGGGGGGAAGAAGTGAGCACCCTCACATATGACAAACAACCAGGTACTGCTGCAGCTGCGCCGCGCCATGGCCGACGTGGATACGTTTATCGATACATGCTCCAATATCCACCTGCGCGAATACCAGCGCGGTGTGGCCGAAGCGGTTTTCCGATCGGTGCAGGAGGGGGCCGGCCGTTCGTTCGTGGTGATGTTCCCGCGCCAATCCGGAAAGAACGAGCTGCAAGCCCAGCTCGAAACCTATCTGCTGTGCTGTTATTACCTCATGAACGCTGAACTCGTGAAAGTCTCGCCCACGTGGAAGCCCCAAACCCTCAACGCCATGCGCCGCCTGGAACGTGTACTGGACTCCAACCTGATCGCTAAACACCTCTGGACCAAGGAATCCGGATACATCTACCGCTGCGGAAAAGCGAGGATCTATTTCTTCTCCGGACAACCACGGTCCAACATCGTGGGCGCTACCGCCAATGTGCTGCTGGAAGTGGACGAAGCCCAGGACGTGCTGCCGGCCAAGTTCGACAAGGACATCGCCCCCATGGCCGCCAGTACCAACGCCACCCGGGTATTTTGGGGCACCGCCTGGACCAGCCGCACCCTACTGGCCCGCGAGCTGCGCGCCGCCCGCAAGGCTGAAAAACAGGACGGCCAGCGGCGCGTGTTCGTCCTCACCGCTGACGACGTCGGCCGCGAAGTGCCGGCATACGGCGACTTTGTCGCCGGCCAAGTGGCCCGCCTTGGGCGTAATCACCCCATGATCAAAACACAATACTTTTCCGAGGAGATCGACGCCGAAGGCGGGCTGTTCCCGCCGGCCCGCGTGGCCATGATGAAAGGCGAGCACGCCCCCCAGGTAACCCCGCTGCCCGGGAAGCTGTACGCCATGACGCTCGACGTCGCCGGCGAAGACGAGGCCCTGATCGCCGACCCGGAAAGCGGCGAGGTGGAGAGCCTGGCCAACCCCAAGCGCGACAGTACCGCCCTGACTGTCTTTGAGGTCGACCTGGCCAGCGTCGACGATCCGCTGATCAACAAGCCCACCTACAAGGTGGTCCAGCGGCGCGAGTGGGTAGGAGTAAAACACGCCACGCTATACGGTGCTATCAAAGCTATGGCCGAGTTGTTCGCCGTGCGCTACCTGGTGGTGGACTGCACCGGCGTGGGCGCTGGGCTTACATCCTTCCTCAGCGCCTCGTTGGGCGATAAGGTGGTGCCGTTCGAGTTCAACGTCCGGACAAAATCGGATCTCTTGTGGGACTTCCTCGGCATCATCGACTCCGGCAGGTATAAGGACTACGCACCAGAGGGAGTAGGTCAGGCACGAATGCCTGACATTGATCAACAAGGGAACGAAGCAGCCACCTTCTGGAACCAGATCCAATTCTGCGAGTTCGAAATCCTGCCCGGCCCGCAGAAGCGCGTCCGCTGGGGTGTCCCGGACGGCCGCCGCGACCCCGCCACCGGCAACTTGGTGCACGATGACCTCTTGATAAGCGCCGCACTGTGCGCCGCGCTGGACAAGAAGAAATGGGCCATCAGCCGGCCGACTTACATCATCCAGGCTAGTGACCCATTGGACGATCTGGACAAGGGTTTTTGATGTTGATAACTCTGGTTAGAAATGTGGATAACTCTGTGGAAAAGCCTGTGCATAAGCTGTTGAAAAGCCTGTGGAATAGTGGTGGAGAAAGCGTGGATAAGACAAGGGTTTGTCCTTGCGAGCGAAGCTATGCTTCGTGAAGCAATCTCAGCTGTTAATTTTGAAACTGGGATTGCTTCAGCCTGCTAACGCAGGCTTCGCAATGACATTAATGTTCCATTGTCATCCTGAGGGAGCGAAGCGACCGTGAGGATCTCGGTTGAAATTGAGAGAACGCCTGATTTGGAATCAGGCCGAGATTGCCACGCCTTGCTTCGCAAGGCTCGCAATGACACTAAAAAAATATCTGTGTGCATCAACCATAAAGAGTATCTGCTTTTATCTGTGTTCATCTGTGGTTAAAAAAAGGAGAATGAAAAATCAATGAAACCAGGAATCGACGTATCACATTGGCAGTCGGATATCGACTGGCCGCAAGTAAAAGCCGCCGGGGTGGTCTTTTGTTTCTACAAAGCGACCGAATACCCGCTGGGCAAAACGGAAATCTATGTGGATGACAATCTCGAAGCCAATGCCAAGGGCTGCGCAGAGAACGGCATCTACAGCGCCCCGTATCACTTCTACCGCACGCACGTGGATCCGGAAGTGCAAGCCGCCGGCTTCCTGGGCGTGGTGCGCGACCTGCCGTTCACCATGCGGCCGGTGATCGATCTCGAAGTCGCCGGCAAGAGCGGCGCCGCGCTGTGCGCGGATGTGAAAGCCTTTTGCGATGTGATCGAGAATGAACTCAAGGTCAAACCGATCATCTATTCTTCCGGCGGATTCTGGCGGTCCTACATGATCAAGGACAAGTACGCCAATGTGGAACAGTTCGCCGGTTATCCACTGTGGATCGCGCAGTGGACGCTGTACTGGCCCAGCCCGGTCTATCCCTTCGCCGGCTGGAACTTCTGGCAGCATTCCGAGACCGGCCGCGTACCTGGCATCAAGACGCTGGTCGATCTGGACTGGTTCAATGGGGATAGTCTGGACTTCCTGAACTTCACCTATCCCAACTCGGCCGAATTGTCGGAGTGTTCTGCATGAGCAGAACGCGGAGACACCCGCGTGCAGTGGCCTCCAGCCACATGCACGCAGGGCGCAAGAACCACAGCATAGTACGCTTCGACAAGCTCAGCGAACAGTTTCTTTATTGTCATCCTGAGGTAACTGAAAGAGGATTTAGGCCTGATCTTAGGTAAGCCGAGATTGCCGCGCCTTGCTCCCCTTCGACACCCCACGCTTCCTTCTGGGCAAGCGCTCAGGGAGCCAAGGCTCGCAATGACACAAGAAAAGATATCTGTGAACATCAACCATAAAAAGCTTTTTCTGTGTTTATCAGTGTTCATCTGTGGTTAATAAAAAGGCCGGAATAACAGGTAGCCGAATGTCCAACACTATCTGTGTGAATCAACTACATAAAGCTTTTGTATTTATCTGTGCGCATCAGTGGCAAAAGGATTTAAAACCATGGGCATCTTTGACCGAATCATCGACAAAAACGTCAAGCGGCTGGTGAGCGAACAACTGGCCGTCATCGAGAACGAGAACAGCTTCCTGGTGGGTACACGGTCCAACAGCCAGAGCGAGCGCGACCGCTACACCTACGACCGCAGCGAAATCCTCGAACAGTCGCTGGAAGCCTGGCGCACTAACCCGCTCGCCCGCCGTATCGTTGAGCTGACCTCTCAGTATGTGGTCGGCGGCGGCCTGACCATCAACTGCAAGCACGAACAGGCGGCCGCCTTTTTGGACGAGCTTTTTAACCACAGGCTTAATCGCATGCCCGTGCGGGTGTTTGAGATGTGCGATGAACTTACCCGCACCGGTAATCTCTTCGTGTTGATTAGCACAGACCCCGCCGGTATGTCCTACCTGCGGGTAATCCCCGCGTCCAACATCGAGGAAATTCAAAGCCGCGCGAACGACATCGAACAGCCGGTGGCATTTAAACTAAAAGCCAGCCTGGACGACCTCAACCCCCAGCCCATCCCTGCATACGACCCGCAGAACGACCCTCTGCAGCAGCCGGTTATGCTGCACTACGCCATCAACCGGCCGGCCGGCGCGCAGTGGGGAGAACCGGATCTCGCCCCGCTGCTGCGCTGGCTGTCGCGCTACTCCAACTGGCTGGAAGACCGCGCGCGCCTGAATCGTTACCGAAACGCCTTTCTGTTTGTGGTACAGGCTAAATTCGCCAGCGAAGCGCAGCGCAAAGCCAGGCAGACCGCGCTCAACGCCAACCCGCCCAAGCCGGGCAGCATTTTGGTGGCGGACGAGAACGAGACCTGGAAAGCGCTCAGCCCGCGGCTTGAATCCGGAGACGCGGAAAAGGACGGACTGGCCATTAAGAAAATGATTGCTGCCGGCGCCGGCATCCCCTTGCATTTCCTCGCAGAACCCGAAAGCGCTACCCGCACAACCGCAGAAGCCGCCGGCGGGCCGACCTACCGGCGCTTTGAGCAGCGGCAGGAGTATTTCCTGTGGATGATTCGGGATATCCTGTCCGTTGTTCTGGCCCGCCGCGGCACGGTGGACGGGCGCGTCAAGGGCCAGATCGAGTTCAGCGTGACCGGCGCCGATATCTCCAGCAACGATAACGGGGCATTATCCCAAGCGGCCTACTACATGATCAGCATTTTGGACGACCTGCGCGACCGCCAGTTGATTACCAACGATGAATTCCTGCGCTTGATCTACCGTTTCTTCGGTGAAACCGTGGACGCGGACGACATGCTGCAGCGCGCGGCCAAAGAGAACAGCGATCAGGGCAAGCGGGCCGAGGCGGCGCCTGCAGGGGGCGGTACCTCTACTGGGTACCCTACCTCGAAGATTAAATCCCCCCCTATCGATGAGAACAAAGACCGCTTCAAACCAGGTACATGACATTGAGAGGGCGAGGTTTATATCTGTGTGTATCTGTGTCCATCTGTGGTTGAAAAATTAAAACTCGAAAGGATCAATCTATGAGCGAAAGTGAAAACCAACAACACCGTATTAATCTGGAAGCCAGCCAGGTCAACGAACAGGGCGAGTTTGAAATTCTGGCTATCACCGCCGGGGATGGCAACGGCTGGAAGTTCTCGGCCGAGACGCTGCAGAAATCACTCCAATTGTGGGATGGTGTGCAGACCTTTATCGATCACCACTGGTTCGGCCACTCCGTCCACGATCTGGCCGGCGTGTGCCATTCGCCCAGTTGGGATGAACATACTCAGGGTGTGAAGCTGAAACTGAAACCTATCGGCCCGGCAGCTTCTGTGCTGTCGGAGATGGGCAAGCAGATTCTGGCCACCGAAGAGAAAGCCCGTCCGGACGTGGGTTTCTCCGCTGATGTAACCTTCTCGGCTAAAGGCAAAGAGGTGGCGGAAATTCTGCGCGTCTTCAGCGTCGACCTGGTGGTGAACCCCGCGCGGGGCGGGGAGTTCATCCGGCAAATCTATCAAAAGTTACAAAAGACAGGAAAGGAATTAACCAATATGGCAAACCCCGAAACAGAAAAATTATCCAGCCAAACGCCCACCCAGGAAGCACTGCCCGGCGTGGAGCGCGTGCAGCAGCGCATCCAGAGCGACCAGAAAGCCGTTGAGCAGATGCTTAACGTGCAGAGCAAGATTGCCGAGCTGGAGGGCGAAGCGGAAAAAGCCCGGGCGCTGCGCGTGCAGATGTGCGGCCAATTTCTCGAAAGCGCACTCACAGCGGCCAAGCTGCCGGCCCCTGTAAGCGAAAGATTGCGCAAGCAGTTCAGCGGGCAGCTCTTCGAGGCCGAAGCACTGACCGCGGCCATCGAGGATTCGCGTACCATGCTCAGCGAGCTGACCGGCGCGTCCGTGGTGCAGGGTCCGCGCATCCACTCCATGTTTGACACCCGCGACAAACTGCAGGCCGCGGCCGATGACCTGCTGGGCGCGCCGCGCGACAAGGAGCTGGAAAGCGTGAACGTGGCCAAGCTGTCCGGCATCCGCGAGCTGTACCTGATGATGACCGGCGACTATGACCTGCACGGCGGGTACGACCCGCAGCGGGTCCAGCTGGCCACCACCGCCGATTTCACCGGTCTGGTGAAGAACGCGCTGAACAAGATCGTGGTCAACACCTGGGAACTGCTTGGCCAAGCCGGGTACGACTGGTGGACGCGCATCGTGCGCACCGAGCATTTCAATTCCCTGCACTCCATCACCGGAACGTTGGTCGGCACCGTCGGCACGCTTCCCACCGTGGCCGAGGGCGGAGACTACACCGAGCTGGTGATCGGCGACAGCCCCGAGACGGCCGACTTCGTGAAGTACGGCGGTTACATCCCGCTGACCCTCGAGCTGATCGACCGCGACGAGAGCCGCAAGCTGTCCGCTTACCCGCGCGAGCTGGCCGCGGCCGGCCTGCGCAAAATCTCCGCGCTGGTGGCTGCCATCTTCACGGACAACGCTGGCGTGGGCCCCAGCATGGCCGACACCGGCGCGCTGTTCAACGCCACCGCCGTGACCACCGCCGGCGGGCATGCCAACCTGCTGACCGGCGCCCTCACGTCCGCCCAGTGGGACACCGTCTCCACAGCGGTCTATGACCAGCCCATGCTGATCAAGAACGCGGCCAGCTACTACGGCACCGGCCCGAAGATGGCTATCAACCCGCGCTACCTGGTTGTCCCGCGCGCCTTGCAGTTGGCGGGTATGAAGATCCTCTATCCCACGCTGGAGAACGCGGCCAACATCTACAGCGAGAACTTGCAGCGCGGCCAGCCCGGGGACGTGGTAACCGTTCCGGAGTGGACGGACGCCAACAACTGGGCGGCCGTCTGCGACCCGCTGATCGCTCCGGCCATTTACGTGGGCGAACGCTTCGGCCTCATGCCGGAGATCTTCATCGCGGGCGACAACCTCAGCCCGGCCGTCTTCACCAATGACGAGCACCGCCTCAAGGTGCGCCACTTCCTGGCTTGCTGGGTAAATGATTTTAGACCGTTACATAAATCAAACGTTGCCTAAAAGTAGCCCGGTCTAAGATCAACGACTTCTCGCAGCGCTCCGCACGCGCGGAGCGCGGAGATGCCCCGCCAGCGGTGGCCACCAGCCACCGCAAGGCGGGGTACGCCCGACAACGATGATTGTGCAACATCAAATTACCTGATTGTGTCATCCTGAGGGAGCGAAGCGACCGTGAGGATCTTGGTTAAAAAGTGAGAATGCTTGAATTTATATCAAGCCGAGATTCCCTCCCCAAGGGAGTGCTTCGCGATCGCATTCGCTCGGAATGACAATTAGGAAGAACAGCACAATCGTTGAATTAATCAAAGAAAGGATTTTGTAATGAACATCGAAACCACCAATAAACTGCTCTCCATCTTCAAATCCCGCAAGTTTTGGGCTTGCTTTCTCGCAGTACTGACCGCGGTGGGGGCGTACCTGTATGGAGACCTCGACCTGTGGGAAATGGTCCAGGCTGTAGTCGCCGCTGCAGCGGCGTACTCCACCGGCGTGGCCATCGAAGACGCCGGCTCCAACATCAGCGGTACCAAACTGTTATAGGCCAACCCCATGGCTGAGAAAATCATGAAGCCCTCTGCAGGGGCAGAGGACGGGAATCCTCAAGCGTTTGGGGCGTCCAGCCCCAACGCGAAGAGGAAAAAACCCGCGGACGCGAAGCTGATAAAAAAGCTGTTCCTGCTTGACCCGCTGGATTGGGCCCGCTATCCGGACGGTACGCTGGCCTTTATCGCTCCGGACGGTTCCAAGCACAAATACACCGCTCAGCAGCTGGAAGAACTCTCACAAGCTCCTGCAAAGGCAGGAGCCGGGGATGCCCCGGCTGGCGTGGCCTCCAGCCACAACCAGACCGGGGTGCGCAAGCCCGAATGACAAGGCACCCTAAATTGTCATCCTGAGGGAGCAGAGCGACCGTGATCGCGAAACACTCCCTTTGGGGAGGGATCTCGGTCGGAAAAGTGGGAAGGCATCAATATAAAACCGGCCGAGATTCCTCATCCCTAAAGGGATTCGGAATGACATTAAAAGAGGTTATCTGTGGACATCAACCATAAAAAGCTTTTCTGTGTTCATCCGTGTCCATCTGTGGTTAATAAAATAAAACGCTGAAATAACAGGAGTCCGAATATCCAAGACCATCTGTGTGCATCCAGCATAAAAAAGCTTTTCTGTTTTTATCGGTGTCCATCTGTGGTTAAAAAAGGTTAAAAACTATGGCCAATCTCACCAGCTACCGTACCCGTATTACCAACTCCTTGAACGACACCACCACCAAGTACAGCAACGATGTGCTGGACGAGGCCCTGCGCAAGACGCTCAGCGAATACACACGCGCGTTCCCCAACATCTGCACCCGGGAAATCACGATCGTAACCGACGGCCGTACACAGAGCCTGAGCGCCTGCAGCAACCTGATCAACGTCATTCAGCTGGTGCACCCCTGGGTCGCCGGCGCGGCCGATCCGTTCATCAACGAGCGCGAGGACTTCGTGATCACCTGGCAGGATGGAACCCCCACGGCCTACTTCACCGGTCTGGATCTCCCCCAGGCGGGGGAGATCCTGTTCGTGAAATACTCTGGCAAGCAAACCATCGAGGAGCTGGACGATGCTGTCCAGACTACCGTCCGGGACGATCACGAAGATCTGCTCATCGTGGGCGCGGCCGGCCAGGCGGCCATGATTCGCGCGTCCGGACTGAACGAGTCCTGGGGCGTGAAATCCGGAGAGATGAGCCAGCTGATGGTGTGGGGCAATAACCAGTACAACCGCTTCCTGGAATTCCTGGCTGAAATCCGCACCGAGCAGCCCATCAATATCTTTCCGGAGAATTATTGGACGCTGGATGATTGGGACAAGCAGTAATGGGAAACTGGGACGACCTGCAGAAGAAATTTCAGTGGTGCACGCGCGGGGAGAACTGCCGCATTTGCAATGCCATGGCCGGCCGCGTGTACACCTACGATCACTGGATTTCAGCTTCTATCCTGCCGGGCTTTCATCGGCATTGCAACTGCTACCTGAAGCAAGTCAGCTTCGACACGCCCGAGTCGGACAAGGATATCTTCGGTTCGGATATCGATACCATGCTGGATAACGACTACCTGTTAGCGCTCAACGTTAATCCCAACTGGCAGCCCTATAACCTGTATCTGGCTGGGGCGGTGGATAAAGCCATGAGCGAGGGGCTTTCGGTTAGAGAGGCGATTAAATCTGTCCTGGGTTATGACCTGGGAGGTGTGTTCATCTCCATGCCGCAGAAACTCTGGAACCAGTTCTCACAATGGCGCGTCTTCCGGACACTGCATCATAGTATCGATGGGACCCTGACCAGTACATTAACCCCCTCTGTTACCGTACCAACAGCTCCCAGCCCAAGCCAGACCTATAAATCAACCTACAAAAAGAATTGGGATTGAGGTGCATAAATGCCGACAATCGGAACAGACTGCGATGTGCTGCTGGTACATCCGGACGTGAATGATGGGAACCCATACGGATTCGTATTAGCCCCCGATGCATCCAATAACGGATCCTCGGTATCGGTACAGCGAGAGCTGGATGATGATGACAAGATCCAGATCTATATCTTCTTCACCATCATTCTGGCCGATGAGTTGCGCAACCCGGACGGCTCCATGCATGCGGAGAACCGGCAGAGCATGTACACCATGCTGCTGGCATACCTGGCACAAAGCAAAGGATTATCCATCGGGACATTCATGGGCACCTGGTTGGGCATCGGGCCGCTTGGCCATTCGGCCACCGAGCTGCACCTCATCGATGGCAGTTACATCAGCTGCAAGCTGACCAACATCAGCGCCTACCATCCGCCCATCGATTCGGAGACCTTCTTTGGTTCCGAGTGGCAGGCGGACACAGCCGCGGACGACTTACTCACCTGGGACACGTCCGTGTGGAGGTGATCCTCTTTCCTCCCTCGCTCGATGCTGAGCGTTGGGAGAGGGCCAGTGGTGAGGGCTTATTGAACCATCTGTGTGCATTCAGCATAGAGCTTTGATGTTTTTATCTGTGTGCATCTGTGGTTAAAGAAAAAGTATAGAAAGGACAAAGACATGATCGAAGGGACTTTCAATCGAAAAAGCAAGACACTGACATGGAACGGTGTAACGTAAAACATCAAGGGCATGATCGACGTGCAAGGCAAGACCGTGGACGTGATCAACGCACAGGCCGACCAGATTTATAACGAGCTTGGGCGCAGCGCTTTGGTGTACACCAATAAGGGACTGTGGGACATTCTCGAGGACAATTCCGGCCTGAAGGACAACATCGCCGCCAAGACGGATCTCTTTTTAGCTTGGTTCGGGACAGTGCCGCCGGTGTATGGCAAAAACAACAATGTTCTGCCGACCGGTTGGTCTAATTTCGTGCTGTGGAATGACCAGAACGGCCACTACAAGCTGATCAAGGACGGCGGGGAAGCTTTGGCTACGCTGCTTGAATATTGCGAAGTGGCCACCGATGGCAGCGGCTCTGATGATGGCGGGGACGATGATAGCGCCGGTGATGATTCCGGCTCCTCCGGAAGCGGGGAAACCATCCTGCACTTGTATTGTCCGCATTGCGGAGAGAAGATATTTTAGGAGCGCTCTGCAGGGGCAGAGCGTGGATATGCTCCGCTGTCGGAGGCTTCCAGCCGAGTGATAGCGGAGTATAGTTCTCATCTGTTCTTGCCGAGCGGGTTTATCCCCCGACTGACGCAGCTTCGAGCTGCGCTCATGTCGGGGGATAGTGACACATCCAAATTCTTAGGAGATAATCTATGCCTTATCCGTCTAGCTCTGAAGTGTCCGCCGGCGATGCCACCCTCGCCAGTCATTACAATTCCCTGCGTTCAGACGCCCTTTTCCTCGGCCAATCCGGCGACGATGCGGTCAACCTGGCCGCGCTGCTCGAACGCTACGAGACCCGCCTCAAGATCGAACGCCTCAACACCGACCAGGTGCGCATCGTCGCCTCAGCCACTGAACCGGTATCGCTCATGATCGCCGGCTACATGGTCCAGGCAGTGGCAAACGTTGACCTGGCCACAGACCATAAGCCGTCCGGAACGGAGAATACCTACTATATTTTCGCCAACCGCGCGGATGATTCCACCACCTTTACACTCAGTGTGTCAACGTCTTCCACGGAAGGGGAGAACCAGCGCCGAGTTGGCCGTTTCTATTGGGATGGGGCCAAGATCGAGAAGGATAGCATCCGAACAGAATTAGCAGTTCACATCAAGAGCTTGCTCGGTTATGTGGAACCGCAAATCTGCGAGGGGCGCTTGACTGTCTCCACCGGCGTGAGCGTCCCTTCGACCGACGTGTCCGCTTCTTCGTTCGTTTTCTTCACCCCGCACAAAGGTAATCGGATCGCCCTGTACGTGCCAGGCTATGGCTGGCGCATGTATACCTTCAGCGAGCTGTCGCTGGATCTCTCGTCCATGCCTACCGACACCAACGCGGATATCTGGCTGTACGATAACGCCGGCGCGCTGGCATTAGCCTACTCGACCTGGTCCAACGATACGCTGCGCGCCACGGCCATCGTGCGCCAGGACGGGATCTACTGCAAGAGCGGCGCCCTGAATTATCGCTACCTGGGCACCGTGCGCACGTCCACGGCCGGCACGATCTGCGACACCAAAGAGAAACGCTTCGTGTGGAATTACTACAACCGTGTACCCCGCACGCTCTACCGCCACGAAAGCACCCAATCTTGGACGTATTCCGTGCGTGCCTGGCGCGCTTGGAACAATTCCGAGGACAACCGCGTGGAATTTGTGATTGGCGTGGATGAGATCGAGGTTAATTTATATTTTCTTGCTGGTACCAACAATAGTTCTGCCATCATCCGCTCTATTGGTATCGGCTTGGATTCGGTCATCCTGCCTTCCGAAGATTCCCTTTGGGCGTCTTTCTCTGTGGCTGAACGTGCAAGCAATCAAGCGAATTATGCCGGTTACCCGGGCTTGGGCTTTCACTACTTACAGCTTTTGGAATTGGGGTATGCTTCACCGGCCGTGACCTACTACGGGTCCAATACCACCAACAGCGTGGAGGTCGACCATTCCGGCGCGGTCGGTAGCGTGGAGGGGTAAGGAGAAAGGCTACGGGGCAGTGTCATCCTGAGGGAGCGCTTACCCTGAGCTCGTCGAAGGGTAGCGACCTATCGCTGAGCATCCCCTCGGAGGAAGGATCCCGGCCGGTTTGGAAATACGTGGAAAAGTTGGCGGATATACGATTGCCCTGAACTTTGCAACCTCGGAGCTGAGATTGCTTCGCTACGCTCGCAATTACAACTCATTTTTTCGTGTCATCCTGAGCAGCCGAAGGCTGCGTGAGGATTTCGACCCAAACGGGAATGGACGTAAGTATTAATCACGCCGAGATTCTTCGCCTTCCCGGCTCAGAATGACACCTAGAAGAGGTATCTGTGTTCATCAACCAAAGAAAGTTTTTCGGTTTTTATCTGTGTCCATCTGTGGTTAAAAGAAAAGAGGAAAAATGACAACTTCTGTTAATCCCACAAAATTACATCAGGAACTTTTGGCTGCCGGTTTGCCGGTGGTCAGCGTTTCGTCTGATGGGCGCGTGGATTATTCCCGCGAACTCACCACGACCGAGCAAACTGCCGCCGCGGCCGTGATCGCTGCGCATAACACCGCCCAAACCACTGTGGAGACCCGCATCGCGGCCTATTACGATTCCGGCATTTCCCTGCAGGACCTGGTCTTCGCTCTGTGGTACAAGGTTATGCAGGAGGATACAACCAACGCTGATACCATTCAAGAAATAATAAATACCATCAATTCACAAATAAATTAAATGAGTATTTATTAAATGATACTAAAATAGAATTAATGGTTTTCCGAATCGTTCTTAGGACTATTGATTGTAACGTTTGTCTGAGTCTCTGACGTTTCTTCTTTTTTAGTTCTTGAGAACTGAGACTCAATAATAGTTGGTGTAGACCTTTTCAATATTTGTCCTTGATTTACTTCGACACCATCTCTTATTGTGCGATCACTATTATCGTTATCTGAATCATTCTCGTTGTTTTTTGAATCAATTGGGCTCATTTAACCCCTCCAGGAGTAGAAAATGAACTATAGCGAAAACTTTGATTTGGAGACTGCTATTGATGAGACAAAATCATTCCTAGTTGAACAATATAATAGCATAAATACTATAAAAGAATCTGTAAGAGATTTAATATCTTCAGCTGGATTGGTGATTGCCTTACTTAGTCTGTTGCAAATTAATTTGAATAACCTAAATTTCAACGAATTAGGATATAAAGAATTATTAATTCTAATTGCATTAATTCTCTATGTATTATTGATAATAATTAGTGTCTTTATATTATCTCCAATAAAAATGTATACACCTATTGAAATTAGTAAAGAAACATTTAAAATCCTTTTCTTTAATAAATCTCCAAAGAATATTCTAGAAAACAAACTAACAAATTGTTTATTGGCTACTGAGAAAAATAAAAAGGTATTAAAAAAGGCATCGTTTTTCTCTATAGCCGCTTCCCTAATATATATTTTGATTATTCTTGATTTATGTGGTTCATTCTTTATTAAATAATTATTCCCACTCAATGGTGGCGGGCGGCTTGGATGTCAGGTCGTAGACCACGCGGTTGATGCCCTTGACCTCGTTGACGATGCGGCTGGAAACACGCGCCAGCAGGTCATAAGGTAGGCGCACCCAATCGGCGGTCATGAAGTCCTGGCTGCTGACGGCGCGCAGCACGGCCGTCTCCTGGTAGGTGCGCTGGTCGCCCATCACGCCCACCGATTTGACCGGCAGCAAGGCGACGAAAGCCTGCGCGATGCCGGTATCGCTGCCGCCGGGCTGCTCCAGTAATCCCGCCGCGCGCAGTTCGGAAGTGAAGATGGCGTCCGCGGCGCGCAGGGTAGCCAGGCGTTCGGCGGTCACCTCGCCCAGACAGCGCACGGCCAGGCCGGGGCCGGGGAAGGGCTGACGCCAGATGAGCTCATCCGGCAGGCCCAAAGCCGCGCCGATGCGGCGCACTTCGTCTTTGAACAAATAACGCAGGGGTTCCACCAGCGCGAATTGCATGTCCTTGGGCAGGCCGCCCACGTTGTGGTGCGATTTGATGACCTGCGCGGCGGAGCGTTCGGGTGCGCGCGACTCGATCACGTCCGGGTAAATGGTGCCCTGCATGAGTAAATCAATATTCTCCTGCTGGCGGGCGTACGATTCAAACTTGCGGATAAAAGTCTCGCCGATGGCGCGCCGCTTGGCTTCCGGCTCGGTTACGCCGCTCAACGCAGACAAGAAATCCTGAGAGGCATCCAGTACATTCAAGCTGCCATCCATGTGTTCATTCAGTGCAACCTGGACGGATTCCAATTCGCCCTGGCGCAGCAGCCCATTATCCACAAACAGGGCGCATAACTGCCCCCCAATGGCGCGATGAACCAGGGCAGCCGCTACGCTGGAATCGACGCCGCCGCTGACCGCCGCCAGCACGCGCGCGCTGCCCACCTGAGCGCGGATGTCTGCCACGGATTTCTCGATGATGTGTTCGGGAGTCCAATCCCGCTCCGCCCCGCAAATCGTGTCGACGAAATTCTCCAGGATGGTCATGCCCTGGGGCGTGTGGTGCACTTCAGGGTGAAATTGAATGCCATAGATACGCCGCTCGGCGCTGCCCATGACCGCCCAGGGGCTGTTGGCGCTGCTGCCCAGCAGCTCAAAGCCGGGCGGCAATCCTTCCACGCGGTCGCCGTGCGACATCCATACTTCATATTCGCCCAGCGGCATGAGCGGATTGTCCACATTGACATTCACTTTGGCGTGGCCGTATTCGCGTTCGCCGCCGGGGGCAACTTTGCCGCCCAAATCATGGGTCAACAACTGCATACCGTAGCAGATGCCCAGCACTGGCAGGCCGGTATCCAGTACGTAATTTGGTAAGGTGGGTGCGCCGTCCTCGTAGACGGAATTGGGCCCGCCTGACAGGATGTAGCCTTTGGGATTCAACGCCAGAATCTCTTCCGGCGGGGTATTCCAATGAAACAACTCGCAATACACTTGCAACTCGCGCACGCGGCGCGCGATCAACTGGGCATACTGCGACCCATAATCCAGGACAATAATCGTATCGGTCATGGTCCAATTATGTCATTAGCTGCCCCGGCTGGCAAGCAAATTCCGTCCGATTCTCCTTATATTATTAGAAACTGGGTGTTTGACAGCCCTCCTGAAAGGACACTATAATTTCGGCAAGAAATAAGGAAGTGATGATGATACACAAATCCCGATCCATAATCGTTTTATTGGCCTTGATACTGACTGCTTGCAGCAGCGCCGCCGGCGCAACGCCGACCGGCAGTGTAAATACCGGGACGCAGGTTGTTCCATCCAAAACTGTCGAACCTGCCGGCGCAGAACCATCCGCGACTTCTGACGCCGCCATCGCTGAAAGCGGTGAGACCCCCGCCATGCCCTCTGGGTTGGAATGCAGCCTGCCGCTGCCCAGCGAGAAAGACTGGCCGGTGACGCTGTGCGAGACCTTCGACGACAACCAGAAAAATTGGCTGGTCGAAAGCCAGGACAATTCCTATTCCACTTACAGCATCGACGTATTGGACGGCGCTTACACGCTGGACTATACCGCCAAGGCTTTCGCGCAATTCAAGCAAACCGCGTTGAGCTGGTTCCCCATAACCCAGGCCCAGGATTTCGCTCTTTCAGTCACCACCTTGATGGACAGCGAATTTCAGAGTAATAGCTGGGGCATAGCCTTCCGGGCGGACGAGAATATGAACAGCTTTTTCCTATTCTCAGTTTATAACGATGGAACTTATGCCTTTGAGATTTACGAGAACGGCAACTGGATCCCGCTCATCTCGCAACGTGTGTTCGGCGGCATCCAGCCGGGAGAACCGAATAAACTGACTGTTGTCGCGGAAGGCGGCGATTTTAGTTTTTACATCAACGATGAACCGGTCAACACATTTTCCGGCGGCCTGTTGACAAACAGCGGCATTCTATTATTGGTTAGCGCCAAAGAAGGTGCCAGCGCCACATACGGCTTCGACAATATCGTGATGCAAAGCGCTTCTTAGAACGCAGCTCCCACAATTTTTACCCCGATTTCTACAGGCAGTCCCATATATGGGACTGCCTTTCATTTAAAACCCAGCGCTGGAGCTTGACTTTAATAGAATGACTGTTCTATAATAGAACAGAAATAGAACATATTATCTAAACCGGAGGATGCTATGAACCTGACCACTAGCCAAAAAATCAACCGCATGTCCACCAAATTCCTGGATGCCCTGCGCAGCCGCTCCATCAACGTTTATACCCTGATCATGATCGCGGCCCTGTTTGCTTTTGAAGTATTTAATTTCAGCACCACCGACTTCGCCCTGCGGGAAATGCTGGGCGGCAACGGTATGGGCGCAATGCGCTGGTCCACCATCCTGGCGCTGGCTTTCTGCGGCATGGACTTCGCCGGCATCGCCAGCCTGCTATCGGGATCCAGTGAGAAAAACAATCGCGCCGGCTGGTATTTATTGGGCGCCTGGGTCGTAGCGGCCACCATGAACGCCGGGTTGACCTGGTGGGGTGTCAGTGTCACGCTTTACAACCAACCAGCTGACAGTATTATGGTGCTGGATCCGCTGACCTTCGTCACCGTCATTCCCGTATTGGTGTCGCTGGGTGTGTGGATCATCCGCATTATGATCATCGCTTCCCTGATTTATGCTTTCAACCCTAAATTGGAACAGCCTGCCGGTAAAATTCAGAAAGTCGTCAGAACGCCTAAACGTTCATTCGGCTTCAACGACAACCCGCAACCCATGCCCAGTGGATTTCAGCCGCTGAACACACAAGCTAAATCACAAAACGAACCATTCCGCTACTAAAACGAGATTTTTTTAATCAGCCAGGCTTCCACCAGCCTGGCTATTTTTTTTGCCAACCCATACTATAATGGCTGGTATGGATAGTGTATTGGAAAGCGCGGTCATCTGGGTCGATCAAGACACCGCATTGGCAGAAACTCTGCAGACCCTGAAACGAGAAAAGCAAATTGCTGTGGATACCGAATCCAACAGCCTGTATGCCTACCGGGAACAGGTTTGTCTGATTCAGATTTCCGCAAATGGAGAAGACTATGTGTTGGACGGGTTGGCCGATATGGGCCTGCCGTCACTGGATGCCGTCTTCGCAGATGAATCGATCGAAAAAATATTCCACGCTGCAGAATATGACATCCTGTGTATGAAACGCGACTTCGGCTACACCTTTAGAAACCTGTTTGACACCATGCAAGCCGCACGCATATTGGGTTTATCCAAGTTAGGGCTCTCCAATTTACTGGAAGAATTATTTGGTGTGGACCAGGGCAAGAGCTTTCAAAAAGCCAATTGGGGTAAACGCCCTTTAAGCGAAGAAATGCTGCATTACGCACGCATGGACACCCATTTTCTCCTGCCGCTGCGTGATTACCTGTATAAGGCGCTGGTGGAAAAAGGCCTGTTGGAACTGGCACACGAGGATTTTGAGCGGTTGTGCCGCGTTGAGCCCAATCACAAAGAAGCTCTTTGCTACAATCAAGTGAGCGGTTACCAGCACCTGGATCCGCAGCAGTTGAGTGTACTGGAAGCCCTTTGCCAATTCCGCGATAAACTGGCGCGCAAATTCAACCGCCCGCTTTTCAAAGTGATCGGCAATTCCGCACTGCTGGCAATAGCACAGGCCTGCCCGCGTAATCTGGATGAGTTGAAATGTATCAAGGAAATTTCGCCGAAACTGGTCGAGCGCTACGCCGATGGGATATTGGAAGCGGTGACCGTCGGTTTGAAAGCACCGCCTATTCAAATCAAGACACACAAACGCCCATCGTCTTCTTATCTTAACCGGCTGGATGCTATGAAAGAATGGCGTAAGCAAGCGGGTCTGAAAATGGGCGTACAATCAGATATCATCCTTCCGCGCGACATTCTGGAAAACATTGTCGGAGCCAAGCCATCCAATTCAGAGGAATTACAATCCCTCATGGCTGAAATTCCCTGGCGCTATGAACACTTCGGCGCGGATATTCTTGAAGTTATTCAACGGGAAAAAATCAAATGAAAATACGATTTTACGGGGCGGCACGGACAGTCACCGGATCACAGCATCTACTGGAGATCAACGGCAAGAAACTGCTTTTGGAATGCGGTATCTTCCAGGGGCGCCGGCGTGATTTTTACGAACGCAACGCAACCTTTCCATTCGATCCCCGCGAAATCGACGCGCTGATCCTTTCGCACGCGCACATCGATCACTCCGGCAATTTGCCCAACCTGGTGAAACAGGGCTATCACAATCCCATCTACACCACCCCGCCCACGGCTGATCTGGCCAGCGTCATGCTGCGCGATTCCGGGCACATCTACGAAGAAGATGCCGAATATATTAATAAGAAAAAACGCAAACATGGCGACCCGCTGGTTGAACCGCTCTATACTATTGCCGACGCGGAACGGGTTCCGGAGTTGTTTCAGGAAGTAGGATATAACACACCTTTTGAGCCCATTCCGGGCGTGACAGCCCGCCTGGTGGATGCAGGGCATATCCTGGGATCCGCCGCAGTAGTTCTGGATATCCAGGAGAAAGGGCAGAAAAAGCGGCTATGGTTCTCCGGAGATATCGGCCGCTACAAACTGCCGCTGCTGTCCGACCCGGTTCTGCCTGAGGACGTCAATATCCTCTTGATGGAATGCACCTACGGCGACAAGCCTCACCGCGATCCGGATGAAGCCTACGCTGAGTTCCGCGACGTGGTCAAAAAAACCCAATCGCGCGGCGGCAAGATCGTGATCCCGGCTTTCGCGGTTGGGCGTACCCAGGAATTGGTGTACGACCTCAACCGTATGATTACCGAAGGCGAGATTCCGCACCTGCCGGTTTTCGTAGACAGCCCCCTGGCCGTACGTGCCTCCGACATCTTCCGCAAACACCCCGACTATTTCGACGATGAAACCCACCAATTCATGCAGACCGGCCGCCATCCCGCCCTGGATTTTCCGGGGCTGACTTACACGCATTCTGTGGAAGAATCCAAAGCCATTAATACCCTTGAGGGACCGGCTGTGATTATTTCCGCTTCCGGCATGGCTGAGACCGGACGCATTTTGCATCATCTGGTGCACAACATTGAAGACCCCCGCAGCACGATCTGCATCGTGTCCTGGCAGGCGCCATATACCCTGGGCCGCCGCCTGGCCGAACGCCAGAACAAAGTGCGTATCTTCGGCGAAGAAGTGCCTGTGAAAGCGGAAATTGCCACCATCGGCGGCTTATCCGCGCACGCCGGCCAAACCTTGTTGTTGAAATACGCCCAGGCAGCCAACGCCAACGGATTGCAGGAAATCTTCCTGGTACACGGCGAAGAAGATGCAGCAGCTATTTTAATGGGTAAAATGAAAGAAGCCGGTATTCAGCCTGTGCGCTATCCCGAATACGGCGAAGTGGTGGAATTTTAGTTTTTCATTTGAGCAAAACCTAATCGAAGAAAAAGGTACCAGACATTATGCATCCTTCACAATCCTCCGGTTTATTCGCGCGCGGAAAAGCTTTTTTCAATACGCCCAAGGGGATTCAACTGAACCTGTGGATTTCCTACTTTATCTTCTGGGCCGGTGCGGCCGCTTTTATGCCCTACATCAGCGTTTACTATGAAAGTGTCAGCCTGAAAGGCACCCAGATCGGGCAGCTGAGCAGCATTCCGTATTTCATTTCGATGGTCAGCAGCATTTTATTCGCCTTCTTGTCGGATGTCTCCAAGCAGCATAAGACTGTCCTTCGGCTAAGTGCTTTAGGTCTGATCGGGGTGATGGCTGTATTCCCAACCGCGAAATCCTTCACCGCCTTTTTGCCCATTGTAGTGATGTATTCAGTCATCAGCGCACCATTCAACTCCATCATGGATCAAACCACACTGACTTCGCTGGAAAATCCGCAAAATTACGGGAAGATCCGCGTTGGCGGTTCTATCGGTTGGGGGTTGATGGTACTGGTAACCGGCTTTTTGATCGATCACCTCGGCATTGGGCTGAAAGTTATTTTTTACGTGGAAATCTTCTTCCTGGGACTGTTCCTGATTAATACCATCAACATGCCGGATACGAAGAAGAAGCACAGCGACCCTGACGAAAAATCGCCCACGCTGAACATGATCTGGGAAATGCTGCGCCTGCCCGGGTTCCTGCCATTCCTGGCCATGATCATCATTTGGGGCATCGGCGAGTCCGCCATCGGAAATTTCCTGTTCCTGCATATCCAGTCACTGGGCGGCAGCTCCACACTGATGGGCATTGCTTTATCCATCTCACTGGTCGGTGAAATCGTAACCTTCAGCATTGCCGATAAATTGCAGAGGAAACTTGGCCCGCAGAAAATGATGTTGTTCTCTTTCCTGGTTCTGTTTGCCTGGCTGTTTGGACTTTCGGTAATTAAAAACCCCAACGCGATTCCATTCTTCCAGGTCTTTGGCGGCGCGGGTTATGCGTTGATCCAATCCGGCGGCGTGGCTTACGTCAACGCGCGCGCACCCAAATCGTTGGGCACCACCGCGCAAGCCATCCGCGGCGGCATCTATTCGGGACTGGGTGTGGGCACCGGCTCGCTCATCAGTGGTTTTATCTATGAGCATTCCGGTTCGGTGGTGCTGTTCCGCCAGATGGCTTACTTCGTCATCGTCGGCTTCGTCATCGGCGTACTGCTTTACATCAACAACCAGCGTAAAAACAGCTCCCCGCGGACATAATGCGAACTTTCATTTGCGAATAATATGTAGAGTGTCCCTTTCCCAAGGGAATGCTGCGCGATTCCCCGAGGGAATGCTGCGCGATCGGTACCCCACGCTTTGCTCTGGGCGAGCGCTCAGGGAGCACTCTTTATTTTATACATCCAGGTGGGGCCAATCCAGCAGAAGATTATCCAGCATAACCTGCAGGTTGGCGTTGTTGAGGCGCACGAAACTGTGCTCCAGAGCGGCCACCAGACGCGCAGCAGCTTGCGTGTCAGTGCGCGCAGCCACCTGCTGGATTTCGGATTGGTAATCCAGGTTGGTCAATTGGGTTGGGCTATCCAAGCCGGCCAACATCACATCCCGCCAGAAAGACAGCCAGGCCGTCAGCTCGCCGCGCAGGTCGCCTTTGGCTTCCGCACGAACACGGTTCTTTGTCAGGCTCTCCACGAACGACATGCGTTCCAGGCGCGAAAGGCCCAGCAGATTTAGACAATCCTGCATGGCTTGTTGCCGCTCTGCTAAAAGTTCAGGGGTGTCCACCAGGCGCAGGGCATAACCCGGCCGGCCGCCGGAAATCTGTGCGATCAGGTCTGTCTGTACCTGCTCCAGCGAACGGCGCGTTTGCAGCTCAGCCGAAAGGGCAGCGGGCGCCATGGGGCGCAAGCGCAGCAGCTCACAGCGCGAGGTGATGGTGGGCAGCAGATTTTCGGGGTCGTCGGCCGTGACCAGCAGGACCACACGCGTGTTGGGTTCTTCCAGAGTTTTCAGCAGCGCGTTCTGGGCGCTATCATTGGCTTCTTCAAAGCGCAGCAGCAAAGCCACGCGGTAATTGCTTTCATAAGGCGCCAGCGAGAGCATGTGCTGCAGTTCGCGCACAGCCTCGACCTTGAGGGTATCGCCCTCCTGGGCTGATTGCAAAATGTTCAAATCCGCCTGCTGCATGGCCTCGATCTGGCGGCAGATGCGGCATTCCCCGCAGGGCTGCCCGGGTGCTGCCGGCTGGGTACAGTTAATCGCCTGCGCGAATCGCAGCGCCAGACTGCGCCGCCCAACCCCGCGCGGCCCGCTGAACAAATAAGCGTGCCTCATCTGTCCGGTGGTGATATGTTGGCGCAGCATCTCCTCCGCCCAGTCATGTCCCATTAAATTCCAAGTCATGCCTGTCATTGTAGCCGATGGCCTTTAATTTCGCAATTCATAGCGGGCTGCAACTTGCGATTTCATTGGAGTGAGGATAAGATAAATCATCACAAGCTATAGGAGAAAAACAATCATGACGGAAGTTCTCGACCGTTTTTTACGTTACATCAAAATCAACACGCAATCGGATGAATTCATCCTCGACCGTACCCCCACCACCGACGTGCAGTGGGATCTGGCACGCCTGCTGGAAAAAGAGTTGAAAGACCTGGGTCTGCAGGACGTGGAATTGAACGAGCAAAGTTTTCTGACCGCCACCCTGCCGGCGACCACCGACAAGAAATTGCCTGTGATCGGCTTTCTAGCGCACATCGACACCAGCCCGGATTTCAACGGCGAAGGCGTCAAGCCGCAGATCATCGAGAATTACGACGGCGGCGACATCCCGCTGAAGGGTAAAGCCGGCATGGTCCTGTCCCCCAAAGAATTCCCGGAATTAAGCGATTACGTCGGCCAGACGCTTATCACCACCGACGGCACTACCCTGTTGGGCGCGGACGATAAATCCGGTGTGGCGGAAATCATCACCGCCATGGCCTATTTACTCGACCACCCGGAGATCCCGCACGGCAAGATCCGCGTGGCTTTCACGCCTGACGAGGAAACCGGCATGGGCATCACCCACTTCGACGTGGACGCTTTCGGCGCCGATTTCGCCTACACGCTGGACGGCGGCAAGCAGGGTGAGCTGGAGTTCGAGAATTTCAACGCTTCACAGGCCACCGTGACGGTACACGGCAAATCCGTCCATCCCGGCGACGCCAAGGGTGTAATGATCAACGCGCAGCTGGTCTTCGTGGAATTCAATGCCATGCTGCCCATCGAGCAGCGCCCTGAGTTCACCGCCGGGCGTGAAGGCTTTTTCCACCTGCTCAAGATGAGCGAAGGCAGCACCGAAGAGATCACCGGCATCTACCTGATCCGAGACCATGACGCGGAAAAATTCGAGGTCAAGGAAGCGCTCATGCGCGAAGCCGCGGACTTCATCAACCGCAAGTACGGTCAGGGTACCATCGAGGTCAAGATCAAGCCTCAGTACCGCAACATGCGCGAAAAACTGGAACCGGTCTTCCACGTAGTGGAAACCGCCCAGCAGGCGCTGCTGGAATTAGGCATCACACCCATCAACAACCCCATTCGCGGCGGCACGGACGGCGCGCAGCTTTCCTATATGGGTCTGCCTACCCCCGACCTGTTCACCGGCGGGCACAACTTCCACGGGCCTTACGAGTACGCCAACCTGGAAACCATGGAAAAGGCCGTGCAGGTGATATTGAAGATCATCGAACTGTACACTAAAAAGTAAATTAACGACACACATTATTTAAGCTTATAAGAGTTCCCGAATAGGAACTCTTTTTATTTACAAATTAGTTACTGATCATTTTTTACCCTCTTCTTCAGAAGGCAAAAAATAAAGCGCCAAGCTGAGGAGGCCAATCAGACATATACCATACTGATAACGATAGGATGGCGCGAAAATAATGGCAGCCAGTGTGGTCACTTGTGTGAACACGGGGATAAGCAATAGAAGCAAATTACGCCGTTTTAGGGCAACAGTTGCAATCACGATTAGAGAAAGCAATAAGTAGAAAGCTGGTTTCACAAGGAGAATAGGATAATCGTTGAATAGGTCGAACGCTTGAAAATATTTCATAAACAGCGGAATCACAACAGGAATCAATGAATGTTCTTTTAGGGCGAAATCATTAGGTAGGATCCAGCTTTCCCTACCCGGCTGGGTATCATTGAAGGCATGTAAGGATTTGAAGGAACAACGATTGTTGTTGAACCTCCAGATGATCTCACTAGCGCAGGCCTGATGTTTGAAATCTACCAGCGGATCTTTGCGGAAAAGGTCGATAGTAATGCCAAGGTTCTTTGGAAAATTCTGTAGGAACGTTTGCCGGTCGAAGGCTGTGTTGTAGGAAATATTGCCGATATAACAGCAATCGTAATCCCAATCAGGGAGAGGCATGAGGGCATTCAGGTAAGTTTCTTCCGCCTCATTCAACGGTGTTTCCGCCGCGACATGGGCTGCAATATGGGGTAACAGGACAAGATTAGTCTGTGATTCATGATTATTTGAAGAATTAAATTCCCAATTCAACAATCCCCTGACCCCCAGCCAACCCATCATTGTAATCAATAAGCCGAAAAAGATCACATTCTTATACTTTCCATAAGGGATCGCTAACAGCGCCAGGGTTAGGACTGCCACGATGAAGCCATTTTGCCGAAAAATAGCCACACAAAAACCAGTAACGCCTAAAACCAGCCAACTCCTCTTCCCGGACAACCATTCTCCAGAGGATAAAGCAATCTGCAGTACAACAATGAACAACGCCAGTAAAGAGATAGAGTAACCGATATCTTTCCAGAGTGTAATTGGTAGGAGTAAATTGGATGGAAAAATCGCGAATAGAATAGCAACTGCCCAAAGAACAGCAGGCGGTACCCCGTATTTATGCAAGACGTTCATACCCCAAGCAAATACCATGCAAAGTGCCAATATTTGCAGAATAGCAATCAAGGCGGGAGAATACCAGATTTCGATCAATTGCGAGATCAAGTATGTGTGGAATATGGGGTGCCAATCCGAGATATCCATGTTTATTGCCTGTCCCCACTGCCCAAGAGAATCATTACTCATCATCCCCGGCCAGAAGACCAGCAAGACGAAAACGGAGGAAATCAGCAGAGGCAGACCATACCAGAAATTATTTTTACCTGTCTCAACATTTTTCAACTTAATAGGGTAAATATATGGTAGGTTGAGCAATACGATCAGCAAGTAGATCCCAAGCATAATAAAGGAAAAAATAAAAGGCAGCAAGCTTATTATGGAAGGTTTGTTTTCTTGACGGAAAACAATATCTTCACCGCTAATCTTTTCCTGCAAATTCAGGTCATAACCAACCCCATTTACGTCGATGTGGACAATGCGCGCTTCGTACATCGGCTCGAAGCTGATCTCTAAATATTCGTTGAAATACCCACGCCAGTGAAGAGATGCTCCATCCTGGATAACAAGATTGCCAGCATGATAGTTGCACTCGGCTGTCGAGCACAATTGTTCAAGCGGGATGTATCCCAGTGAATTACGCATGGAAACTACTTCAACCAACCCACTCTCAGCGCTTTGCTCTACTTCAGACTGAATAATAATGGCTTGTTTTTTCTCCAGAAGATAAAACGGGATTGGTTCAAAATTCACAAACAGCAGCAGGGCGAGGACCAGCGACGACCAAAGGCAAAGTTGGTATTCGGAACGCCGGCTTCTTCTGCGAAACCTCGCAATAAACAGTCTATTCAGGGCGGCAGCTCCGAAGAATACTACCACGAAGATGAAAAACGTAAAGACGATATAGCGTTTGCTTATGAAGTTACGTTGGAAGAAAGAAATATAAACCAGGAGCGCTGTGCTCAATGCTATCAAAAGCGCCAATAAGCGGTTATTGCGTCCGGTCAGAAGGATTCTTATACGCTCTCGAAAGTTCGTCATAATTCACGGGTCTGTGACAATTATAGGCCATTATTACCGGCTGATTATTTAAGCTTAACTTATAATCCATTCATACTCTCATAATGGGTTATAAAGTACAATCATCAATCGATATGATGGACGCACTTAAGAGCTTAAATCCCCAACAACATGAAGCCGTTACCTCTTCCGCCAGACAATTATTAGTCCTGGCCGGGCCGGGTTCCGGAAAGACGCGCGTGCTCACGCAGCGCATCGCTTACCTGGTAAACGAAAACAAAGTCAACCCGCATAGCATTCTGGCAGTCACTTTCACCAACAAAGCCGCGCGCGAAATGCGCACGCGTCTGGAACGCATGTTAGGCAAGGGCGTCAACGCGTTGTGGCTGGGCACTTTCCACGCCATCTGCGCGCGTATCCTGCGCAGCGAAGCCGACGCCCTGCCATTCGATAATAACTTTGTCATCATGGATGCTGACGATCAGCAATCCATTATCAAACGCGTGCTTAAAGATTTGAACATCGATGATAAGTTGTACCGTCCGGCCAGCATCCATAACGTTATTTCCAACGCCAAGAATGCCATGCAGGGCCCGGATCAGGTAAAATCGCGCACTTACCGTGAGGAAATTTCCAAACGGGTATATGAGCAATATGAAAAGATCCTGCGCAGCAGCAACGCGGTCGATTTTGACGACCTGTTGATGTGGAGCGTGCGCTTATTTGAAGAAAATCCGCAAATCCGTGAAAAATACGGCCAGCGCTTCGAACATGTGCTGGTGGATGAATTTCAGGATACCAACCAGGCTCAGTATGAGCTGCTTAAACACCTGTCTTCGGTGCATCACTGCCTCTTTGTGGTCGGCGATGAGGACCAGTCCATTTACCGCTGGCGCGGAGCGGATTACCGCAACGTGCTGCGTTTCCAAAGCGACTATCCCAAATCAGAAAAGATCCTGCTGGAGCGCAATTACCGCTCCACCCAGAACGTGCTGGATGCCGCCCAGGCGGTCATCAACCAAAACAAATCCCGCACGCCCAAGAACCTGTATTCCAAGCGCGGCGAAGGTCCGCTGATCAGCCTGTACGACGCGGTGGACGACCACGCTGAAGCGGCTTATGTAGTGGACGATATCGTCGATCGCATAGCTTCCGGGCAGGAAGGCGGAGAATTTGCCATCATGTACCGCACCAACGCCCAATCCCGTTTGCTGGAAGAAGCTTTCCTGCGCGCCAATATTCCTTACCGGCTGGTGGGCGCCCAACGTTTCTACGGCCGCCGTGAAGTAAAAGACATCATCTCCTTCCTGCGGCTGGTGCACAACACCTATGACTCGGTCAGCCTGGCGCGCGTCATCAACGTACCGCCGCGCGGGGTAGGCAGCAAGACCCTGCTCGACCTTGACCAGATCGCTCAAAATAACAACCTGACTTCCAGCGATGTACTGTTGTCGCTGGGCGAGCTGGGGCAAAAGTCGCCATTTTGGGATACATTCTCCAGCCGCAGCGCAAGCATGCTGGCGCATTTCGGTTCGCTGCTGATGAACTGGCGCGAATTCGGCCAGAGCAATCCCCTGCCGGACCTGTTCGACCGCATCCTGGCCGACATCGGTTACAAAGCGTACATCGATGACGGCACCGAGATGGGCGACGGGCGCTGGGAAAACGTGCTGGAGCTGCGCCGCCTGGCTTACGAATATGAAGAGCGCGGCATCACTGAATTTTTGGAAAATATCGCCCTGGTTTCCGATCAGGATACCGTGCCGGATGAGATGAACGCGCCCACATTGTTAAACATGCATGCAGCCAAGGGGTTGGAATTTCCGCATGTGTATATCATCGGGTTGGATGAAGGTCTGCTACCACACAGCCGTTCTTTTGAAGATCCGGAAGAGATGGCTGAGGAGAGACGGCTTTTTTATGTGGGCATCACGCGCGCTAAAAACCAACTGACGCTGGTGCGAGCAGGGCAGCGCAGCAACTATGGTCGTTTTGAGTATACGCAGGAATCACGCTTCCTTGAGGATATTCCTGAAGAGCTAATAGAAAGGCAGGGTATTCGCCTGGGTATCCATCGCGTGAATCCGCTCAGCCAACCGCGCTGGGAACCGCTATCCTTTTCTGGCTTTGATAAGCGTGAAAAACAATTACCTGTCGCTGCGCGCTATAAAGCAGGCATGCGTGTAATTCACCCACAATGGGGTGATGGGCTTGTGATTGAAACGCGCATCCTAGGCAATGACGAGACTGTCACAGTGATGTTTGAGACGGCTGGTCTTAAGCGACTGGCAGCTTCTATAGCAAAGCTGCAAATCATGTCATCAGATACCTAATGAGAAAATAGACATTTACAGGTCTTTACCGTTTGCAGATCAATTTGAAACTGAATTTTATTGATACTTAAAGGATTCGCTAATTTCGTCTAGAACGGGTTTGTACATGGCCTTCGTGGCGTCATCCCAAATAATACTGAAGATGTAAATAAAAGTACCCGCAGAATCAAAAAAGCTGACCCCATTTATTCCCCGCCTTTCTGCATGCCACTCAAGTCTTTCGCGGCCGTCCGTCAAGGCTTTATCATGCGAAACCCTCAAATCCCAGCCGTAGAGTTTTCGCATAATTTCCAAAGTCTTTGAAGCTTTGATTTCCTGTGACACTGGGGATCCCTTGCTGTAAATTGCCACCTGCACGCTGGCGTGTTTATCGGGGGAAATGAATCCTTCAACCACAGTCCGTTCGATACTGGCTACATCAACATATCTTGACCAGGAGGTAGGCACCTGAATATTGAAAATCATTTCGCGGGAAATGTATTCTTTGCGATAACTGTACAAAGGGGCGCCGGACATCGCCAGAGAATTCAGCGCCGCTTTTTGCGTCATTTCCTCGAAAAGCGGGCGGTAATCCTCAAACAGGAGCTGCGCAGTGTTGATTCGGAGATGATAAACAGCAGCGCCGGAGCGCACGAAACGATCCACCCCCTGCCAAGTTTCTTCGGCTTCCTTCCAGGTAGATTCAACCAGAGCGGATCCCTCGCTGATCTCTCGAGTGATTTCACTGTAAGCTCTGACATTTTCGTATGTGCTGACCATTTCAGCAGTGACCAGGGAAATAAAATCCTCTTGCAGCAGTTCATAGCCAGTTGCGATCACGCGCATGACAAATGAAGCCGAATCATCCGCATTGTGGCAATCCACCCGGTAAAGACCGGTTTCGCTGCAATTCCAGGCTTGCGGAAGGGGGACGCTGAAGGCATTGGAGGGGGAGGAATAAACCTGCTGGTTGAGAGATGGCGTTTGTGTGGTAGGGGTTACCTCTTCAACGATCTGCGTGGGGATTTCCTCTTTAACCTCCATACTGGTTGGTGTTTCATTGTGTTGATTCTCCGCTGGGCTGGCGCTGGTTTGCGGGCTGCAGCTTGCCAGAATCAAGGAGAATCCGAACAACAAGAATAAGCATCTCTTTATTAATATTGTCATGATTATTTCTCGATTGGTTTAAGAATTATAACTGGTTGCTTGGGGAGAAGAGTGCATCGAGTTTGAACTAGCTTGAATGAATGGATTTCATGGTTTAATGCTGACGTATTCCTCAAAGGCAATTGATTTCTTTCAACAAGTGAATTCAACTCCTTAATACTATCTTTTATAATACTTCACATCACAATTACGCAGGAGCAGTCTCATGCCGGATGCAATTTATCATTTTCCTGAGGGATTTTTATGGGGGACGGCCACCTCATCCCACCAGGTAGAGGGCGGCAATACCAATAATAACTGGTATGTCTGGGAAAACGAGGCCAGCCGTATTGTTCAAGGCCAAAAAAGCGGGCTAGCATGCGATTGGTGGGGCGGGCGCTGGCGGGAAGACTTGGAAAACGCAGTCCGCGATGGGCAGAACTCTCATCGTTTATCCGTTGAATGGAGCCGCATCCAGCCCAAACCGGATTTATGGGATCAGCAGGCGCTGGATTATTACCGTGAAATTCTGCAAGGCATGCAGAAAATGGGTCTCAAGCCCATGCTGACGCTGCATCATTTTACCGATCCCTTATGGTTGGTTGAGCGAGGCGGTTGGGAAAACGCGGAGGCACCTCTTCATTTTCGTGAGTTTGTCCGCCGAACAGTGACCGCTTTAAAGGATCTTGTTGACCTTTGGGTGACGATTAACGAACCGGAAGTTTACGTCACCGGCGGGTATATTGAAGGGAATTTTCCTCCGGGGAAATCTGATTTAGGTGCAGCTTTTATGGTGATGCGGAATTTGCTAAGGGCGCATACTTCCGCCTACAGCATTATTCATGAGTTGCAGCCAGCTGCCCAGGTAGGTTATGCAAAAAATTACCGCGCCTTTGAGCCTGCGCGCGCATGGTTCCCTCCAGATATCTGGATCACGCGCTTCACCTCGCAAAGCTTCAATGATGCCTTTTCAGATGCATTAGAAACTGGCATATTCCGATTCGCGCTGAAAAGCGAGAAAATCCCAGGAGCAATTGGCACCCAGGATTTTGTGGGTATTAATTATTACACACTGGATAAGGTTGTCTTTAAACCATTTGCTTTTAGGGATATCTTTCACAGACGCTATTTTCCTCAGGAGTGTGAATTGAGTGAAACTAAGTTCATTGCCAATGTCCCGCGGGGCATGCAGGCGGCATTACAATGGGCACATAAATTCAGGATCCCGATTTATATTACTGAAAACGGCGTGGAAGATTCCACGG